>Ga0210003_1000035_pt1 | contig 125373 bp, 120 predicted proteins | sample LantaG_FD_182804 | JGI IMG/M metagenome (GOLD analysis project Ga0210003, IMG submission 182804) | Deep subsurface microbial communities from Baltic Sea to uncover new lineages of life (NeLLi) - Landsort_02402 metaG (SPAdes) (version 2) | ecosystem: Environmental > Aquatic > Marine > Oceanic >... | reverse complement strand
ATGTTTCTCGTGCTCTGCTTTGATTTTATCATATGTTTTCTGCTCAATATCCATCAGCTTTGTTTCTCCGGTTAATTTTTCGAGATTATCCGTCTTTATTAATGGTAACAATTGATCAACGTTATCTGCAGTAATAAACCGCATCTGGACATTCATAGTCAACAATTCTTGATATAATAATTTAAATGCATATGGCACATCAACAATGCTGAAACTGCGACCAAATCTACTGATAGGCACAACATTTAACGAGTTTTCTAAATTCCCCACAAATTTCAGAGGACCATCAACCATTGGACTTAAGAAAATATTGCGCGATGCATTATATACCGCTATAGTGCCAGATTTATTACATATTGCCATTCGAAATTGATCTCCACGAACCATCATTGATTCTCGTAAAAATCCAGACATTCCGTGCCCAATAACCGCGTCGCGGTCCATTTCTCCAATTCTCAAGCCACCATCATTCGCCCTACCACCCACCGTTTGTCTTGTTAATACAGAGCGCGGTCCACGGGCTCTGTAATTAATTTTATCTTTAACCATATGTTTTAATCTCATATAATATGTTGGACCAATGTAAATCTCTGTTTCCAATTGTTCACCAGTCATTCCATTATACATAATTTCAGTTCCAGTAGAACTATAACCTTGTTTTGTCAATAAATCTCCAAATATCTTATCTTTCGGACCTTTATTCAAAAATGCGGTGCAATCGCCAAAACCACCATAAACAGCACCGACTTTGCCTATCAAAGATTCTACCAAATGACCGATAGTCATACGCGAGGGAAATGCATGAGGATTGACAATTATATCTGGTCGAATGCCATCTGCTGTTGTTGGCATATCAGCTTCTTCTAACACAATGCCAATTGTACCTTTTTGCCCTGCTCTACTGGCAAATTTGTCCCCTATGGCTGGAATACGAATATGTCGTATTCTTACTTTTGCAAGACGCCTGCCTTCTTCGTCTCTTGTCATGAAAGACTTATCTATGTAACCTAATGTCCCTTTCTTTGGTTTTATAGATTCATCAATATAAGCATCAGAACTACTAACTGTATTTGTTGCCATTCCGATTAATATGGTTTTTTCGTTCACTAAGGAATTTTCTTTAATAAGTCCTGACTTAGGTTCCAACATACTGTAATCATATCCTGGTTTCTTTCCCACCACATTAAAATTATTGACATCCATGAAGTTTTTATCAATAGAAATATTCCCAATCTTGGTTTTTTCCTCATTAGCTTCATATGTTGACATATAAGTAGTTCTAAATAATCCACGGTCTAATGCATTTTTATTAATAATCACAGCATCTTCAACATTATATCCTGTGTAACACATTACCGCAACTATCGCATTCACCCCATATGGATGTTGTTCTTTAGTTACATAATCTAAGTATCGACTTTTGACTAGTGGTATTTGTCCATAATTCAGGAAATAAGAGGTTTTGTCCATGCGATTTTGATAATTTGTGTGAAAAACGGACACTGCCTGTTTACTCTGTCCACAAGAAAACAAATCACGAGGATATGGATTATTACTCGGATAAACAATTTGGTTTGCCATTACACTTAAAATAGCTGATGGGTGAATTTCCTTATGGGTAATTTTATTCTTAGTATAATTCGATTGTTCCTCCGTATACATGGCCAGTTTAACACCTTCCATTTCCTGTGTATCCAAATATTCAATAATTGCTTCGCTTTCTTTCAAATTAGCATCTTTACCATATAAGTCTGTTTTGTTATAAATTCTATCACTATTAATATTAATTTTTTCTTTTTTATTCCTTGTTCCTGTAATAGCTTCTTCCCAAGTTAAAGTGTCCGCTGCAATTTTATTCATAATTTGTTCTTGTTGGTAACTAATCGTATTTCCTTTTACATGAAATAAAGGATGAGATGGTCTGCCTGCCCCTGTTAATATTATTAATTCTTGTCGTTCAATATTCCAGCTAATACTTATATATGGACTAAATAACCCATTTCGTCGTTGGGTCTTTAAAAAATTATATAAATCCACAATATTATCTGTAGCACCAATCCAGGCACCATTTACAAAAATCTTTGTAGATTTGGAGAGAAATCCTATAGAACTTTCCTCTAATAATGTGACACCCAGGGATCGCAAATGTTTAATAAATGGATATCCAGATAATTTCGGGCTAATTCTTGTAAATATTGCCATGTGTTTGTGAAAACCAATATTTCCACCATCTGGTGTATGGATAGGACATAAAATACCCCATTGTGTACTGTTTAACCAACGAGGACCAACAATCTTCGCACCATCCGCATCAATGTGGATGTTTGTTTTTCTCAATTGTGCTATAAAACTCCAATAGGATAAGCGACTTAAATCTTGCAATAAACCAGGTCGTTTTGTATGTTTTTCCGAGCCCCAATCTCCTTTAAAAGCTTTACGAAATCCTTTTTCAACAACCCTGTCTCCAAATATCAAAGGTATGTTTTCTAAAATCAAATTCATAAAACCAGCTTGTTTATACTTTGCGGTTGATTTATTATAAAAATGTTCGTAATCCATTTTTTTATAAATGGATGTTTGTTGCAATTTATAATATTCCACAAATAAATCTCGTATTAGCATTCCCGAAACTTCGATTCTCTTATATAAATAACTGTCTCTGTTTGTGGGTTTTTCTGTACCAGTCGCTACTTGTAATAACCTATTAACGATATATCCTAAATACAGTGCTTTTTGCTTAAAATTTAATTCCCCAATATGTGGTAAAAAATAATTCATTAAAATCTCAATTGTATGACTATTTGATTTACCTTTTGTTAATGAAGCAATATAACCTAGAGCAGCTTGTTGTGTAAAAACCAATCCTGCATCGTGGATAGATGGTCTGAATAAATCAAGTAAATTTTCATTTTGATTAATATCCAATAAACAATATTCAATGATTTCTTTATCTGAAATAACACCCAGTGCGCGCATCACTATAAACAACGGGACCGGTTTTCTAACATTAGGAATAGATACTACAATTTGCGAGTTGGAAGAAGATGGTTGTTCCGCCACCATTCTTATTGATAATGTTCTTACTGGTTTTGAGGCATCTTCTGAAACAGACCGTATATTTGCAGAAAAACTATACATATCCGACGCTTTCTCTTGAATGTAAAGCGTATTGTCAGCAAATTTTTCTTGACAGATAATCACCTTCTCTTTTCCATCAACGATGAAATAGCCACCGTTGTCATTACGACATTCTCCCATATTATATCTTACTTCTGGAGAGAGGCTTTTCAATATACACATATCGGATTGAAGCATGATGGGAAATTTACCTAAATATATTTTTGGAATTGTTACTATTTCACTATGTTCATATACCACGTTATCACTTTCATTATATGATTTTATGAAAAATTCTACTTCTATATCAACATGGATTGTAAAAGCATAAGTCATATTTCTTAAGCGTGCTTCATTTGGATACATTATATGTTCATCATCATTATCGTCATAAATTACTGGTTTTCCATAATATAGTTTATCGGCGTTTTTCCCACCAATATACAAATAGGCTTGATGTTGAAAATCTTTACTTTTTTTGTGTTGATCTTTAATAAAACGAATTGGATTTTTTTCTTTTAGAACTTGTTTAATTCCATTATCGAAAAAAGCATTGTAAGATACTAAATGATGATCGATTAAAGCAGTTGGGTTATCTCGAAAATACGTACTGATAATTTTCCATGGTATATCATTAAATTGGTCCATTTCTGATATAAGTAAAGCATATATTTTTAAAACCATTCTTTATCAAATTATTAAATAATCAACTTAATAATTTATTGAGGTTGCGTCTGGATACCTGGTCGTTGCGATTTTTGAAAAGCGGCAACTTGTTGTGTAACGGCTTTTTTATTTTCAGTAAGTATTAACATAACTGCGCCTATCATCACAAACATAAATACAATTGGCAATAACACTAAAAACCAGGCAATACTCATAAATCCATTGTCGCATAGATATTTAAGAATATAAGTCCATATGACAATACTAATTATTTTCATTAAAAATGTAACAATATTGGTAAATGGAGTTGGAACTGAATAAACCCCAATTCTATAAATACGACTTTGCATCGCATTCTGACTCATAATTGCTAAAACACTAAACATTGATAAAAAAAAATATATTTGTGCAGGTGTACACAATGATTTAACCTGATTCTCAAAATTGTTCATTTCTTATTATAAATAGAGAAATAAACTTACGGGGAGTATTTTTTAGCCGATAATGCGCCACTCGCCAAAGATGTTGGGATATTAACAATTTTTGGTTTTGCTACCTCATTGTTTCGCCCGATTGGTTGAACGCCAGCACTAGTATTATCCGCCTTATCATATCCAAACCAAGTATTATAACCATCTTTAAGGACTTCACCTCCTTTCCAGTATACATCACGGACATCTGAAAATCCAGGCACATTATCTGCTAGAAATGTTGACATATTACCTCCGCGCTTGCGGCGACCACGGCCTCCCTTACGACTTTTTCCTCCTTTACGACTTTTTACTCCTTTACGACTTTTTCTTCCTTTACGACTTTTTCTTCCTTTACGACCTCCTTTAATTTTACCATGGTTGCGGGTGAAGCCACTTCCATAGGTATTTTTTGGAGGTGCAATAACAGCCTCTAATTTACCATAGTATTTTGCATCATTATTAACGCCTGGTTTATACATAGGACCAGGTGGGAATGCTTCCATTTTTCCTCCCCATCTTCCGTTGAATGGTTGTAAAGGTGACGTTATTGCAATACCTGGCAAAGCACCACCTCGCATTCTATGCTTAGTTTGACGTCTTTTACGAATCTTATGGTGTCTTGTTTTTGTTCGTTTATGTTTTTTGGTACTTTTGTGCCTTCTTCCTTTGATTGTCATTATATATAAGCTAGAGAAATTATTCGATATCAACATGTGTTAACATATGTCTACGACAACAAATTTTATTAAGACCCATTCTATCTAAAATTTTTCCTTCTGCCGTTTTTTCCATATTTGATTGGGTTAAATAAGTTACTTTACTAAAGTCATCGTTGGAGCTCTTAACTTTACGCACCTCTCTCACATAAAACCTATATTTATCTCCTAAAACCTTGCCACAGCTAAAACATTTTACTGGAATAATCATGATATATACTATACACGTATATCATTATCTATAAATCAATTTTTAATTGTATTTCTAAAGTTAGTTAGTTGCCTTTTTAACATCAGGTGCAGGGAATCTCTTATTTTTATAATAATAATCATCATAATCTTGTCCGTCATATGTGGCGCCACCTTCATCTCCACCAATACAGCTAAAGTTTTTACTTTTTTTCTTTTTAGCCCAAATACAACAATCCGCGCTGCCACAACTATCTTTTGTTGCTAATGCAATACAAGCCTTATTTTTATCTTGCAACCCTCCGCTACAAAGATTGATATTTTGAGTGGTAGTTTTAGGTTGACTAGCTTCTTGTTTTTCTTCTGCCTTCTTTTGAACACCGGATTCAATTCCGGAAATAGTGGCACTATCTGGCTCCTCTGAATCTTCGTTTGTATTTTCTTCAGGCTCTTTCGCCGCGTCTTCATCCATATTATCTAAATTCTCTAAAACTACCATTCTTTGCAATTTTGGATATGATTTTGGAAAGGTAATATTATTTAATACAATATAAACCACCATGCAGAATAATAGCAACACTACAAGTATGATATCTAAAATATGTTGTTTAATAAAATCAAATGCCATTGGAACAATATCTTTTGTCATTTATATATAAATGTATTTTTTTATTCTCGTTCCAGGAGTTGCATACCCTTAGTAGTTTTTGTTCGTCGTTTTTTTGTGTCATTTTTTGTTTCTTTATTATGACAAGATTTACATAAATTCATAATATTCGCTTTGTGGTTCTTATGAAATGTTCCTATAAATCCATCTTTATTAGCTAATTTTTGCGGTACTAAATGATGAGCATCAACGGCTTCTTCGCCACATTGTTCACAGTCCCCCTTCAGTTTTTTTCTATTATAACTCGTAGGATGCCTTGATAACACCGACTTATCATTGTCACGCTCCTTTCTTATATTATTTGCCAATTCTAAAAAATCATCCGGTAAATGCAATGATTTACATACTTCTAAACCATACATACTTATTCCTGGTCCATCCTGTAATTTTCTATCATATATTAAACAATCTGTTTCAGCATCATAATAGACTGCCATATGTTTAAGTGAAAGATTTGCAAGGTTTTTTAATCTATTTTCGTGTGTTATTTCATGAAAATGTGTGGCAAAAATAAATGACGCTTCTCTATTATGTAACTGAATAACACCCGCCATAAATATACTCATAGCTGAGGTAGTTTCTGTGCCACTACATAATTCATCTCCCAATACTAAACTATTTTTCGTAGCGTTATTAAGAATAGTGCGCAACTCAGACATTTCAACCGCAAATGTACTTAGTCCTTTAAAAAGATTATCATTTCCCAATATTCTTGTAAATATGGATTTATAAGGTTTATATATAAACTCCGAACAAGGAACAAATAATCCCGCTTGCGCCATAATAACGCAAATGCCTATAGAACGAATCAAAGACGATTTACCTACTGCATTGGTTCCATATAATAATATACCATTTTGATTTGTATCGATTCCCAATTCTATATCATTAGGCACATAAGTTTCATCCTCTTGCAAGTTTTCAATTAATATATGTCGCATATCTTTGGCTCGTAAAAAAGACTGTTTTGCTGAATCATCAATGACTGGCATACAATAATTGAATTTCTTAGCCAAATAGGCTTTTGTTGTAACCATATCTAATTCTGTTACATACTTAACAATCGTCTCAATTTGTTCACTGTATTCTTGTAATGATATAATGAATTTTTTATATACCTCCGTCAATTCTTCTTTCAAACTTTCTTTTTCATGAAAAATAGAATGATATATGGTATTAAGTTGAACACTGTCTAATCTAAAATTACTTTTCGTATGTTTAATGTATTGAACATTATGCGGGTTAAATACGAGTTCTCTCTCCTCGTTATTATAAGTTGAAGTATATTTTATTGGTTTACCCTGATATGTTTCTTCTTTTTTAAGTGTCTCCTTCAAAATTTTAGCGCGATTTCCAGTTATAGATAAAAATAATCCGTTTTTATCCGTTTCGTGAATTTTGATCATTTGATTTGTCTTCTTTCCTTTATATTTTACTATAAATCTCTCCAAATATAATCGCAAACACTCCAATTCATCCTTACTTTCTTCATATTCTTTCTCGAAATCATCTAGCTCTGCAAATATTCCTCTTTTAAAGATGTTAACATCAAACTTAACTGTTCCAATCTTGGATGCTGCTGTGAGAAGTATATTATCATCTAGTATTTTCATCAATTCACCACACTTCGTGGAGAGATTAGGACATTTAATATGTTCATTTATTCGTTCATCAGACTTTAAAGTTGTGTATATCTTCAATATAATATTTAAACTATTATGAAATTGACTGAGCTCAGCAGGAGCAACGCGCTGTAAAATCAGTTTTCGATATAATCTTTCAAAATCACCAATGGTTTTTAACTCGTTTCGTATATTTTCAAATGTTTCGTAATTATCACGTACATATTGAGTAATAGCATATTGCTTTTGCAAGTCTTCACTATTGCTGGTGGGGTTAATCAAAGTGTTGTGAAGTTTTCTTTTTCCCATAGGAGTATTGCATTTATTTAAAAAATTACTAATTGAAGATAAAACGCCTCTATGTTGTTGATTGCTAATTATGTTCAACTGTTTCAATGAATGATTGCCCAAAATAAGACGGTCTCCTTTATTATCGAATAATGGTTTCTTAATTTTCTTAACAAGATTAGGATTACATCCATAAATAAAGTTTAAATGAAAACAAAAAGCTTGCGTTGCTAGCTGATACTCATCCAAACGATGTGTCTGGCAAAATACATGATACTCTTGAATATCGTAAAATTGATGCAGTTGTTCTTTGATATAGGTTTGGTTTTCACATTTTTTAGCGATTGGTTGATGACTATTATTAACATCATCTAATCGAATCATATGAATTTTATCACATTCAATTTGCGAAAATTGTAAAATATCCCTAATTTCTTCATCAGAAGTTTCATATATTACTAATATTTCACTCGGATTATAGGAGGAATAAAATCGTTCTATTTCATCAAAGGTAGTTGGATTATGAAAATATTTTTCTCGATACTCGAAAATGTGCGTATCGCCTGTTAATATATCTATTGCAGACATTCCGCAAATTAGTTCAGGTGTTTTATTCAGAAGAGTTGATTTAGTTTTTTTTATCCACATACACATACTATAATTTGTAATATTCTTGGTGATATTATCAAAATCGGTGCCTGGTGAACAAATGCATTTTTCAAAACGAATTTTTGTTGGGTCGTCTGCTTGAACCCATATTACTATTGTAAATCCTTCGCTAGTCATCTTTGGTACATATTTTTCCAAACAATAATCAGGAAACCCAATCATCCACACATCAGTTCCTTTATATTTTATATTTTTTTCCTTCATACAAAAATCACATATCCTACTATATTCGGTGTAGTATTTGTTAAGAAATTGCCCGTCCTTTTTATACCCATATGTTTCAAAAAAAGAACCGCACTGCAGAAATACCAATGTTTTCTCACCATATTTTTTGCGAGCCTTTGTTTCAATATCGTAAAATTGTTCGTGAATACCCATCTAATATAATATTTGGATAGACTTTAAATATATTTTATTTATAGTGTTGGTTGTCTGTCTGCATGTAGTTATGTAGTAAAATGTCAGCATTTTTATTATAAATATCTCCCGCCAGAAAGCTATCCTCATATAATTTCCTCAATATATTTTCAGGGGCGGCAGTGCCTGCTTTTATTAAATTATGTTTGCGCAGATAACTTTTAACTTCTAATATACATTTGGAATGTAGTATTTTATGTTCTTCTCTTATTTTCTTTCTAGTTTTACCTGATTTCACTAACACTCCAACTTTATCTCCTTTTTTCCCTAATTTAAATATTTTAATAGTGCGTTTCATATTAACAGTTTTCAATATAATTTCTTTTTTAGGTACCGCCATAGTTTCCTTTAGTTTATTAAGTTTTTCCCTTCTCTCCAATACTTCGGTAGTAGGAGGTGGTTTTGTTGGTAATACTAATGTTTGTTTTTTATAAGTATTATCCTTTTTAAGTGTTTTTATGTACTGCGAATATGTTGGCTTTGTTCCGTTTTTTAAACAACCATACGGTAGCGCAACAGAATCATTTGACTTTGTTTGAACCAATTGCGGTGGTTGTTGAATGAGACTATTTGTCGCAGTGCTTGGAGCCTGTGTAAATGGTTGCGTATTTATTATTGGTGCTTGTGGTGCTTGTGGTGCTTGTGATGCTTGTGGTGCTTGTGATGCTTGTGGTGCTTGTGATGCTTGTGGTGCTTGTGATGTTATTTTTTCTTTTTTCTTGATGGTTCTTTTTCGTTTATCTTCTCTTTTTTGTTTAATCATAGTTTGTAGATAATTTAAGGATGAATTAAAATCATTTTGGAATTTATCTAGATTATCAGTGTCAGATTGTTCACTTGTTTTTTCGCGTGTTTGTTGATGATTTTTAATTCTAGATAAAAGTTGTTTTTTTAAATTATTAGGTTTGATTGTTTGTCTTAAATCTGATCGTTTTTTTTCTTGTGCCTGTTTTCTGGTTTTTGTTCCTATTTTAAAAAAAGCAGGGTTGATTTGAATTGTTTTTCGTTGTTTTTCCATTACTAATAGTTATAAACAGAAAAACAATGAATTAATAACCCAATTAAAGATACATATGTTCAATATGACCATTTTTATTATCGCGTTCTTTAACTTCATTATTATCAATAAACATATCGTATCCTTTTTCAATATCCTTCATAGTAAGTTTCATTTTTTCTTCTTTCGGTTTACAAAATACGCGACGACCGTGTGCAATTTTGGTCTTTGATAGCAAAGTTTCCATATCTCTCCCATAAAAGGTAAAAGTATCCATTTTGGATTCGAACCATTTATCGTGTATTTCTTCTTTGAGGGTCCAACCGGCATCATTAATCTTTTTCTGAAATATTTTATTTAATTCAGAACCATTATAATTATCTGTTTTAAATCGCCAAGGGAATCGTGAATTTAATCCTTGGTTATAGGCAAAGAAACAATTTTTAAGGTCTGTTTCATATCCTGCTATAATAACCATCAATTGGTCTTTATGGTCACTTAACCCTTCACATAATGTGTCTATGCACTCTTTGGCGAAACTATCTCTTTTTTCTTTATTTCCTAAAGCATATGCTTCATCTATAAATAATACACCACCCAAAGCATCTTTTATGACATCTCTTGTTTTGATGGCAGTTTGACCTAAATATCCTGCAATTAAATCAGTTCGTGTTACTTTTTTAAAATACTTTTTTTTAAGTATTCCTAATGAAGAGAATATTTGCCCCATAATTTTAGCTATTTCCGTTTTACCTGTGCCAGGAGGTCCATAAATACAAGTATGCATAAAATCGTGATTTACCGCATCTTTATTAATGTGTAAATTTTGTACGAAGTATATAATTTGGTCTACGATGGAATCCTTAAGACCATTCATTCCAATCATCTCATTCAATTCAAATAATGGTGCTTTAATATTATGAATGGACTCCATATTGATATTATATTCAATGTAAGGAGATATAGGATTATTTTCTATAAGCTCTAACAAATCAGCAATTCCATTGACCTCGCGATCTATAATTCTGAGTTCTTTTTTAATTTCCGGAGGAGGAAACGGTATAGGTGTGTTCCAATCAATATTTGGTGGGATATATATCGATGATGAACGCCCATGTTTAAACTTATGAAACGGTGGAGGAGGAAGTTTTCTTTGTGGTACAATTTGTTTACTATCGGGTGACGAATTATTAGCTGAATCATATTTTTTTGTTATTTGTAATAATAAATCATCTAGGGCATCTCTTACATTTAAAGTAGTATTAAAGGACACTTGTTTTTGGGGATTTGATTGCTCATTTAAAGTTGATTTTAATTTGAATAGATTGTCCATTTTTATATTTTGTGCATTTTGTTTTCTTTCTTTGCGAATATCATCAATAATTGAATCTAGTCTCATAGTAAAACTATCACCCCTTTTTTTTATATTATTATTATTATTATCTTCTAATAATAAAGTATTTTTATTCTTCTCCCAACCCTGTAGGGGGTCAAAAAGAGGATTTATAACTATGTTCCCACTATGATCTAGAAACGGATAATTGTTTGAGATATCTTTAATAAAAAATAGTAGATTTTTTTTAAGATTCGTTGGATTTTTTGGCGAATTGTTCATATATATCTACTGTTATATTAATTATGACAAATAATTTAACTAGATTCATAAGTTTACAACAAGTAAGCTATCACCAATTATTTCTTTTTTTTTGCACAGCCGTATCAATTTTTAAAATCGAATGATTCAAACCATACCCTTGTAATTGGTTCTTTGCTTCCAACGCGTCAGATTTCGAAGAAAATGAAATAAAAGCAAAACTACCATTTCCTCTGTAATCAGTCATTAATTTGACACGTGTCAATTGACCGAATCGAGAAAACAAATCACCAAGTTCATTTTCAGTTGTCTCAAGACTAACGTTGGTAATCCGTAATGTATGGAAATCCTTTTCTGTAATTTCAGCACCGTATGCTATTTTTTTATCCGCACCGTCTCTTTGTCCAGGCGGTATATAACGGTTATTTGTGACAAGCAAGTCACTTTGGATTTTTTTCATAGAACGTTCCATTCTTGTTTTTTCCATATTTTGCAACATACTTTCAGCTACATCTGTCTGTTTAGCGAAGGGCGATTCGATGAAAACATCTGTTGTTGTATATATTGTGACAGCAGGATCAATTCCGACCTTATTTTTAGCAGCACCAAAGTGACTCATATTATTCTTACGGTGCGTTATCCTTCCCTCTCTTGCATTTTTCACTCGTTCTTCTCGTGTGCTCATTATGATTTCAAATAATATATTTATAAGAATACATTGGATAGTTCAATTTTATATTGGTTTAGAATATGGCATAAAAGTATAACTTGAATAAGAAGTGGTCTTTCAAATATTCAAAACCATTTAAAGATAAATTGAAATATAAATTAACCTGATAATGAATGATAATCCTCAAATGTCAAGCAAAAGTAAGAACAATGCAATGGAAGAAATGCCTTGGAGTATAATTGAATCTTATTTTGATGGACAACATTTAACAAGATGTGTTCGACATCAATTAGAATCATATAATCATTTCGTAAATCACGAAATTCAAAAAACAATAGATATGTTTAACCCTGTAACGATTCATTCTGAACACGATTACGATAAACAATGCGATAAGTACACATTGGAAATGGTTGTTACATTCAGCAATTTTCATATTTATCGTCCTCAAATTCATGAAAATAATGGAGCCACAAAACTGATGTTCCCCCACGAAGCTCGTTTGCGCAATTTTACATACGCGGCATCGATGACCGTAGATTTAAATCTTAAAATCATTAGACGCTTTGGAGAAACTCTTACACAAACAGAAACATTTTATAAAACACTTCCCAAAATTCATATTGGCAAAATGCCTATTATGGTAAAATCGGATATATGTGTATTAAAACAATATAAACATCTAGATCATAAAATTACTGGTGAATGTTATGTAGATGCTGGAGGGTATTTCATAATTAATGGTAGTGAAAAAATTGTAATTCCACAAGAAAGAGCCGCAGAGAATAAAATATATTGTTTCAATATTAAAAAAAATAATAATAAATGGGAATGGTTGGCAGAAATCAAATCAGTTCCCGATTATAAATGTATCTCTCCAAAACAAATTAATATGATGATTGCTCATAGAAATAACGGATTTGGTCATCCTATTTATATACAAATCCCCAGGATAAAACAACCTGTTCCACTATTTATCTTATTTCGTGCAATGGGCATTGTATCAGATAAAGCTATTTGTGAATTGATTATCCTAGATATTGATGATGAGAAAATGAAACAAATGTTGTTCGGACTCAAAGCATCTATGGTCCAAGCAAATAAACATATTACGCAAGAAGAAGCTCTAATGCATATTGTTGATTTTGCAATGTATACTCCAATTAATATGGAAAAAGAAGCGGGGGAAAAGAAAAAAAAAGAATTTACAATATCTGTACTAGAAAATGATTTATTTCCACATTGTAAATCTGATATTCAAAAGAAATATTTTCTTGGATTGATGACAAATAAATTATTATCTACCAGTTTTGGATGGATTCTGCCTTCCGACCGCGATTCTTATATTAATAAGAGGATTGACCTAGCTGGAACACTATTAAACAATCTATTTCGTAATTACTTTAATAAACTTGTAAAAGATATGCAAAAACAAATTGTTAGAGAAATTAACAATGGCTCTTGGAAATCTACTGAAAATTATTTGAATATTGTAAACCAAACAAACGTTTATAAAATTGTAAAATCAACCACCATTGAAAATGGCATTAAACGAGCATTGGCTACTGGAGATTTTGGAATTAAAAATACCAGTTCATCAAAGGTTGGTGTGGCACAAGTATTGAATAGACTCACATATATCTCTAGTCTATCACACGCGAGAAGAATAAATACACCCATTGATAAAAGCGGCAAGTTGATTCCTCCTAGAAAATTGCATAATACACAATGGGGATACATATGTCCGGCAGAGACGCCAGAAGGCGCACCTGTTGGTGTTGTAAAGAATTTAAGTTATATGGCTCATATCACTATTCGTTCTAATAGCAATCCTTTGTATGAAGTTATGGAGGGATTTATTACACCAATTGAAGATATGGGTGTAAAAGAGTTGTTTAATAAAGTAAAAGTTATTATTAACGGTAACTGGATAGGAATTGCCAAAAAACCTTATGAATTATATGTGTCTCTGCATAATAAAAAATACAAGGGTATTATTAATATTTACACTTCCGTTGTATTTGATTATACAAATAAAGAAATTAGAATTTGCAATGAGGCCGGTCGTCCTACACGCCCTCTGCTTAAAGTAAAAGACAATAAACTTATTATTACACCGGAAATTGCTGCAAAAGTCAAAGATAAAAAAATAAAATGGGCAGATTTGCTCGTAAATCATGAAGTGCACGAATCAATATTGGAATATATAGATCCCGAAGAGCAAAATTTCGCGATGATTGCAATGACCAGACAACATCTTAGTAAAATGGACAAATTCAATTATACTTATACGCATTGTGAAATTCATCCCAGTACAATATTTGGTATCCTCGCTTCGTGTATTCCATTTCCCGAACATAATCAATCCCCCAGAAATACATACCAGTGTGCGATGGGAAAACAAGCAATGGGGATGTATGTTACTAATTTTAAAAATAGAATGGATAAAACAGCATATATTTTGAGTTATTCAATGAGACCATTAGTAGATACTAGATTGATGCAGTATATTAAATTAGATAGAATTCCGTCCGGCGAAGTTGTCATGGTTGCAATTATGAGTTACTCTGGATATAATCAGGAGGATAGTATTATATTTAATCAAGGTGCGATTGACCGTGGGATGTTCGCTGCTACCATTTATCATACGGAAAAAGATGAAGATAAAAAAATTCATGGTGATGAAGAGATTCGTTGTAAACCAGACAGAACAAAAACAAAAGGTATGAAATTTGGCAATTATGATAAATTAAATAATAAAGGTGTCGTCGCTGAAAATACTTTACTGAACAATAAAGATATTATTTTAGGGAAAGTAGTACCCATCAAAGAAAATAGAAACGACCATACAAAGGTTATTAAATATCAAGATCAAAGCAAATCATTCAGAACAAATGAAGAATGTTATGTTGATAAAAATTATGTAAACTGCAATGGCGATGGTTATACATTTGCAAAGGTTAGAATTAGGGCTTATCGGAAGCCCGTCATTGGAGATAAATTTAGTAGTCGCCACGGACAAAAAGGCACAATTGGTATCATTTTACCAGAAAAAGATATGCCCTTCGATGAAAATGGGTTAAGACCAGACATCATAATTAACCCTCACGCGATTCCTTCTCGCATGACAATTGGTCAGTTGAAAGAAACTTTACTAGGATGTGTTCTATTAGAATTGGGTTTGTTTGGCGATGGAACAAGTTTTAATAATTTCCCCATTAAAGATATTTGCAAATTGATGACGCAACATGGTTACGAAGCACACGGAAACAAAGTATTTAATAATGGAATGACTGGCGAACAACTTGAAACAAGCGTGTTTTATGGACCAGCATTCTATCAAAGATTAAAGCATATGGTTAAAGATAAACAACATAGTAGAGGTCATGGTCCTATGGTGGTGTTGACGCGTCAACCAGCGGAAGGTAGAGCACGAGAAGGTGGTCTCAGATTTGGCGAGATGGAAAGAGATTGTATGGTTTCGCATGGAGCTAGTAGATTTACCAAGGGAAGAATGTATGATTGTTCGGATAAATTTACTACTTATTGTTGCAAGAAGTGCGGGATGTTGTCCATTTATAATGATAAAAAAGGAATTCATTTATGCAAAACTTGCGATAATCGAACAGACTTTGCTCAGATTAATATTCCATATGCTTGTAAATTGTTATTTCACGAGCTTATTACAATGAACATTGCTCCAAGAATCATTACTGAATAATTCTTACATAATTTAGGTTATAAAATTTTTAATAATAAAATAATTACAATATATCAGATGCAAGCGGTAACAATTACAGCTAGACGATTTTTTGAAGATGGTAAGACTTATTTAACACAACATACGCGATTTAAAGATAAACATACTTTTGAAAAACGATTATTGGAATCCAGTAGAATTATGGAAAAATATCCAAATAGGATACCTATTATTTGCGAATATGTGGGGAGAGGAGTTCTGGATATCGACCGGAAGAAATATTTAGTACCTTTAGATTTATCAATGGCAGGATTTCTCTATGTGATACGACAAAGAATAAAAATAAAACCTGAACAAAGCATCTATCTTTTTGTTGGAGATTCTGTTATGGTCACGGGCAACCAAACTCTGGGAACGGTTTATGAAAAGTATAAAGATTTAGACGGTTTCCTATATACCTGCTATAGTGGAGAAAATACTTTTGGATAAAAATAATATTGTTTGTATATATATAAATGCCTTGTGGACAATACCCCTACGGACTTTGCAGAACAAATAGACAACGAGGGATTGCTAGCCGCCCTTCCATCGGTCGTTTAAGCTATTTACAACGCCAAACTAAACCGATGCCAACACGAAATTACGGCAGCGAAGATGCCCGGTCACGCGCCATCAGACGACGTGTAGCAAGAATTAAAACACCATCTACTGATCAATATGGTAACTCAGTTAACTATGGATATGGTCCTCTTTTCGGATTAAGAAAAGGCATTGGTAGCACTTGGTTGCCATCAGGTCAATGCAAGTATGTCTTTAGCGCAAATGGTGGGTCGGGCGAAGATGTCACCTACTGGAAACGCGTGATGGGCGGATCTATGAATATTGTAACCACCGGAGGTGGTGGACCAAACTCATGTGGATTGGTTGTTTGTATAACCGGAACTCAAACCATTGGTCAAAACTAAATCATAATTTATTCTACTCTATTATTATAATGAATAAGTTATTAGCAGAATTTTTAGGAACTTTACTTTTCTTATATGTAATTTTAGCAACAGGCTCAGCTATTCCAATCGGTATTGCATTGATTGTATCTATTATGATTTTCGGACCATTCTCTGGTGGAAACTTTAATCCAGCTGTTACGGTTATGATGGTAGCCAAAGGAGCCCAACCAGCATCCGATTTGCTCCCGTACATTGTTGCTCAAGTGGCTGGAGGTTTAGCAGCTTTGGAATTATACAAACGCGTTAAAATATAAATTCTATATATTTTCTAATCAAATATATATAATGGGAAGAACAAGAAAAGGAGGTTCCAGAAAAAAAAGAGGAGGTTTTTTGGAAGCACTTAAAGCAGCGGCCAATAACCAAGCAGCTCTTATCTCAAATGACTTGAAAGAAGCAGCAGATAAAGCTAAAAAAATGGCGATGGACGCACATCGCGGCGTTATAACAAATATAGACGACGCACATCGCGCTACTATAAAAAATATAGACGAAGGGAAAGTCAAAATCGAACAAACAGTCCATGATGCAACTACACAAGCACAAAAAATCGCGTCAAAAACAGGAGCCACAGCATTGACAGGCAATACACAAGATGTATCTAACCCACTTCCTGCAATAACAGGTGGTAATCGCCGCAGAACTCGCCGAAAACTCCGAAAACGCAAAACTCATAAGAGAAAACATCGTGGAAAACATAGTAGAAAACGCAAAACTCATCGGCGTCATCATTAAATTTATATAATTTATTTTAGCAATTATATATATATATATATGTCAGTTTTCAAACAACCTTTAGATTCATTTATGTCACGCCCTCCGGTAGCAATACCACGCCCTCCGGTAGCAATAATACCAGTAGCAAGAAAACTTACAACCGATGATACACTAGCTAATCTTAATGAAGCACAACGATTACATTATGCAGCAGAAGATGAAAAAGAAAAACAGGATAAACAGTCTGCCGTAACCAAATCGCGAAATACATTAGCAGCAGCATCGGCTAAAGTACAGGCAGCAAAAGCATTAGAGGGTGAAAGAAAAGAAGAAATGAATGTCATCCCAGACGACGAAGAGAGAAAATTGGCGGTTATTGAACAACATAATGCTGCAGTAGCAAAATTGGCGGATGCCAAGGACGCTTATGCAGCAGCAGAAGCGGTGCACAAAGCTGCGCTGGCCAATGCCCCGACAGGAGGTAGACGTAGAAGACGCCATACTCGCCACAAAAGAAGAAAATCTAAACATCGTAGCCATAAAAGACGCACGAAGAAACACCGCAAAATACGCACGAAGAAACACCGCAAAATACGCACGAAGAAACACCGCAAAATACGCACGAAGAAACACCGCAAAATACGCACGAAGACACGTCGTCGGTCTCGTCGCAGATAGGTTTATTAACTTCTAATAATTACTATACATGTTTAGAGTAATTATTAGTTCAATAATAATGGTTATATCATTATTTATAGGATTCTACCCTCACACGGAAAATTGTGGCATATTAAAACTCGTAGGTTATCAACAATGTCCGGGATGGAAATTTCATATCATTTTAGGCAGTTTATTATATATTTTAGCAGTTTTCATATCCCAGAAAGATAAGTTTGATTTAATTACTTCTTATGCATCATCTTATACATCAGATACACTAAAAGAAGTCCAAATCCAGTAAAATACATATTTGCAAATACTGGTACTGCAGTTTTAGATTTCTTTTTTCGCTTCTCTCCACGAAGAATTCTATTTCCTGATAAAAACCCTTCTGATCTCTTTTGGTCAGCCTCATACTCATTAATTTCTGCTATAGCTACGTGTCCACTGGTAGGGTGATTGGCTCTATCGTCTCCTTGCACGGGAAATTTAACTTCTTTACAATCAGGTGTCGCTCCTTGCTGAAAGGCAGAAAACATACTCATCGGGTTTAAAGATCCAGCATCTTCTAAAATACCAGGTAAGAGACCTTTGAATTCTGTAAAATTCACACCTAACCCCGAAGATATCAATGGTATATTGCCAGTGGGCACATTATCAATATAGATATATCGAGGAACAACTTTTTTAGTTTGTACATCTTTGCAGTTACCGGCCGTTTTAACATAAAATCTAGGTCCTAAAGGTCCACCAGTATCAGAAGCCGGTCCTCCTCCTGCCACCAATAATTCGACATAGTTTATAATACCGGCGATATCTTTTGCCATTGCGTCCATATTGCCAGCACTACTTGCACCCATTGCCCCCGGCGTTCGAATATGTTTATAATATTTATAATCGGGTCCGAGCATACTTTGTTCGAGACCTACTGCTCCATTTGCTATTTTATCAAAGAAATTTGCCATGCTTATATAATAGTTATATAAAAATGTCTGTTATTATATAGCTATATGGAAACTCAAATAGAATGTAGAATTTGTATGATAGGCGGCGATGAAGAAAGTTTAATACAACCGTGTAGATGCAGCACTTCTCACGTTCATGAATCTTGTTTGCAAAAATGGAGAAATCTAAACACCAGTAATGAAAAATATATAAAATGTGAAGTATGTAAAGCATACTATGTTATATTACGAGACTATCCAAACGAAACATTTGAAATAATAACTAGACCAACCCGCATTACCTGTCCGTTATTTTGCGTATATACTGTGTATTTGCTCTTGGGGTCAACGCTGGTATATGCGCTGGATATGTTATGTGGTCAGGCATCGTTGGTTATATTAAATGGAGGAAATGGCAATGATATAATTAAAGTTGATAATATTAACTTGTCTTGGTTTATTTATTATTTAAGCTACACGTCATATATTTTTTGCATGATATTTTTTGTGCACATTTTATTTGGGGTAAAAAATCATGTTCACAGAAAACAATTTTATATAAAAAAAACAAGATGTGATTTCTGTGCTTACTTTATCTTGTCTTGGTCATATTTTTACAATTTTTACATATTTTATAAAGCATTCAACATGGCTGACCTATATATGTTTACATCATTGGCGAGTGTTCCCATAAATTTTTTCATTATGAAAAGAGTATCGCAAATACACGATAACACTATAATGGAATTGAATACCAATAATGTGGAAACCATTAGGTCTGTAATTTATAATCCTTTACTAAACATTATAATACCTGAGGACGAGAATTAACTGCCCGCAGCTTTATCTAATTCTTCTGCTTTTTGATTTTTTGCATCATTAACATCTTTTACAGTAGATTTTATAGTAGTAGCATTTTTTGCTACATCTTTTTTATTTTTGGTAATCTGCGTATTAAATCCTTTTACTTGGGTTTGTAATTCCGATAGGCGCGCTTTCATATTTTTTTTAAAATCATTTATTTCCGTTTGTTGTTGCTCTACGGTAGCCGTGTTTTTGTATGTCAAGTCGTCCTGATCTTTGTTGCAGTTGGCTAAACCTTCTATATCAGTATTTATGAAATGTTGAATAATTAAATACATCATAAAAAAAATTAGAATTAATGTTAGCGGCATTTTATATATAAATTTATTATTTATCGGGGTTAAGTGAATCGGCCATTTGTGTAACGTGTTTTACATTTAATTTAATACCTTTCGTATTATTATTCATTTGGGCTTCTTCTGATGTTATAAGTTTAGACACCTTGTCCATTAAAGCTAATATTTCTTTTTTGGTATTTGCCATTATTGTTTTTGTGTAGGAAGCAGCTTGTATATTTTTTTGCACAGCTACTGTTTTACATCCACTACCCGTATCAGATGGCGTTTTGCAACTATTTTCTAAACCTTCTTTAGTTGTTAAAATAAAATGATTTATGATTAAATAAGAAAACATAAATATCAAAATGTATACTATTATCTTGTTCATAGTATATATTTATTCGATTTTTATTTTCTCCACTGGTTATATATGAATAATGTCAAGAAGAACAGAACCGGATTAAGACTACTAGGTTCAGTCAGTGGTAATTATAGTCGATTTACCATGAATAAAACCCAACAAAATCAACCTGTATATTCCAAGGTTCAACCAAGATGTCCCGGGATAAAAGGGCAAAGAGGTGAAGAAAATTGTGCAGGATCAAATACTAATGTAGGCTGCAAAACCTGTTATGGATGTACTTACACGTTTGATGTATCAAGTAACGCATTTGGCGGAGCTTACCCCTCCTATGGTAGTTTTGCTAGTGTAAATTTAATTGTAGATAATAGTAATAATCCTCCATGTGAATGGCAATATAATGCTATTGTAGAGGGTTTCAATGTTAATGGTGGTCAGCAACCTTTAAAAAATGCAAGCGTGACAATTAATATTGAAAATAATAAATGTGTAGGTGATATTTCTGGTGTGTATTTTTATGCACCTGTTGGGGGTGCTAATGGTGTTTATATAGGTCAATTTAAGAATTGTAATAACGAGACAGAGGATATTTCAGGAAATGAAATGTCAACACCAATAGCAAATTTATTTGCTATAACGGCTAAAAGAATGGGGGCGCCTTATAGAAATCCTATTGCAGGATGGAGAAATAGTTTAAATTGTAATTATAAAGATTGTTCAGGTGGTGTTGACGGTGGTACTTCTAATTGGGGTAAACAACCAACAAATACCGTATATAAAGATAACTATTCGGGAGGAATAGTTAATAATATTAGCGGTGGTGGATGCTGTGCGAAAGATTGCTCCAATAACATAGTGCATCGACCAGGTATTGAGGGACGAACACACAGACCCATTATTCGCTCCGGTATGCAAGAGAAAAGACCGTGTTGCATAGATATAAATGGAAAGTGCAACAAAAAGAATGATTATAGTTTTAGCTATCAACAGTATCTAAATAATAGCCGGTGTATGTCGTATGAAAGAAGTTTGGAGAAATATGTAGTGCACGGATCTGCCGGGTGTGGGATTGATAAAAATGGTAAAAAATACTGTAAAAATTCATACAGAAAATCGTCGTGCTGTGAATGTGGTTGTTCAGTATCCCCATCAACAGGTGGGTGCAGTAACAAAGCTGAAACCAAAACAATATACAAACCAAGTAACAAAAAGTTTAGTCATCAAGGTGCCGTTTCTTCTGGTAGTCGGTTAGATAGACTTAAATTGGATGCCATAAGAGCTTCTAATTCTAAATGCGTCAAGGGCAAAAGGTGCGAAGTCATTAAAAGTAAATTTACTGATGGTGGTACATATGAAGTGCCTAATGGTAAATATGATGCTGGTAAGCCTCGATTTACTGGCTGGATGTTTAACGGACATCATCAGGAAGTGAAAGGAAGAGTGTATAATATGGTTCGCTACAATCAACAACCATTGGGCATTCCTCAATTAACAGCACATAGACTCACTCTTTCACAGGGTGGTAACGGGTGTGGTCCCAAGCAATGCTTCCCTCGCACATTGAATTTAGGTTCAAATCGTCCAACTGCTGCTGGTAACAGAGCAAGAATTCCGGGTTCTAAATGTCCTGATGGAAGTGTGAATCCATGTAATAAATGTGGCGATAATTCTATTGCTCCATGCAATAACATACCTAATCAAACTGGTCAAGGAGTGCCTTGCTGTTAGCATTAATTAAAACTACTTAAATATTTCAACTAGTTTTAATATATAAATGGGAAGCTCCGCATCAGTAATGAAATCTAAACTTATAAAACCAGACGATTGTTCACAAGAAAATTGGAAACAAATTCTACGACTGTTTGATAGATTGGACAGCGACGGAACACAGTCCATAGAGGATGGAGAATTAATGGGGAATATTGCTATTCTTCATGTGGATAATAATATTAAACGCCTCCGCGATAATAAACGCGCGTTGGTCAATAAATTGGAGTTTGCGAAAGAAAAAATACTCTCGGATTTAGAAATAAATATCAAAAAATTACGCAAAGAAGCCGAAGAAAGTATTAAGATTTTAACAGATGATAATTATAAAATCACCACCGGAACGGACGCCTCTATTGCAGTGTTAAATAATATGACATTAGAAGAGAAAAGTCAGAAAATTAGGAAAGCAATTTGTGGAAATAAAGATTGTATTGAATTTTGGGATTTTTACAATTATATGAAAACGCGAACGGATGATATTCCAAATATTATTTGGTAAGATTATCATTTGTATTTTCTTTGTCTTATATAAATGTGGCGTATAAAACGAAGAAGAACAAAACCAATAGAAAATAAAGCAAAAACAGGCGTGATATATCCAAAGTTCAACGCAACATCAAAACCAAATCGATATGTAAATAGAAATACTTATTTAGATGTTAAATGCAACAAAAATCTAGGAGCTGGATGTACTATTGTCGGGTGTCAGTGTTCAGGTCCTGGTTCATTAGGTTATCCCTCTCCCAAAATTATCTCTTTCTCTGATATTACTGATGGTAGTGGTACCGGTGTGGCAGATTATAAAAATCGTGTAAATACAATTGGTCCAGCTACATTTACTGATATTACGACATGGTATGGTCCGGCTATCAATCTTGGGACGACCTACGAAGGCGTGTTTGGGGTGACCAATGGAAATTTTAGTCTACTGTTGCCTACTTTTTATAATCATATTTCTATTACATATAATAATCCCCATCCTGGTAGTGGGTCAGATGCTGTATATATATTTATAGGTGGTGTAGGTAGTGGCGCATTACCTATTGAAAATCCGTCACCTGGACAGGAAGTGAATAAAATTACAAATGGAACAACCGGTGCATCGCAAACTTATGGGCAAATTTATCAATCTGGAGACTATTTAAAAATTCAAGAAAAAGCATCTGTTATTACTACAGCACTAGTTATAGAATTAACTTTTATATCAAATACTTATTGTTGCAAAACTACCCCTTATCGCAATCCGATTTTGGGCTATAGGAAGCATTTGGTAGATTGCTCTGGTCTTTCAGGATGTGGGTATACCAATGATGTATCTGGAAATGTTTACAAAGACAATTATGCAAAATCTTGCACAAATCCTTTAGTATGCTATAATCCAGTAATTAAAAGAACACAAAATCGAAATGGTTGTGTGAATGAATCCTATAATTATAGTACAAATCAATACTTAACTCGTCGTTGTCTTACCTTTCCTCAACAAGAATTTAATTTCCAATCCCAAGTGCCAGTAGATGCTAGTGGATGTTGTACAAAATTTAGATCTTGTGCAAATTGTCAATATAAAACGGACGGTTGTGATTGTTCATCAAATGGGTTCTGTATCGGAATCAATAAATTACCTTGTGAAGTTAAAAATACCAAATGTTTTGCTATTTATAAAAGAAGTAATTCTAAATTTAACAATCAAGGTGCCGTATCAGGTGGTTCTCGCATTAATAGATTAAAATATCAAACTCGAGTCGTTGCTGCCCAGCGCAGAAAAGCGAATGGTAGAAATAATGTGATTAATGGTAGAGGTCCAGCAGCTTTATATACAACGAGTAGGCCACCACAAATGAATGCACCCGGCTGTTGGCTTAATAAAGATAGAACAAAGAGTGGTCTTGCTCAAAGATGTATTGTGGCTGATCCTTGTTGCCCTACAACTTCTGTAGAAACTCCCAGCTTACCTATTTATACTATAGAATTAGATACATATTTTACTCCTTATACTGACGGATATCTATCTTCTCCTCCTCAGTGGTATATTGATTTAGGATTATCGGGATATCCGTGGTATCATTTTCTACCACCATTAGCTAATAATTTTACAGAATATGTAAATCAACCTTTCGTTCTTCAAATTAAAGTATCAAACCCAGCATATGTGTTTATTCCTGGTTCAGCAGGAGTTGATGAGAGAATATTGCTATATGGTTTATATAATGGTACTAATTTGGGTGTTCCTCTCCCGCTGCCCCAACCTTATTGGGATAATCATGTTAACCAAATAAATAATATTAAAGCTGTATATTTTGATGACAGTATGCTAGGAACTACTTCGCCAAATTTTACTGATGGATTAACCAAATATTTTACTGACATTGGAAATAATGACCAAATGTTTAGGTATGCGGGAGGTGAAAATCTAAGAGTTATTCGTCTCCCTACTGGCTTAAATCCTTCAGATGAAGTTTTTCCTCGTCCACACCTTCCTACTTATACTCAGGGAGGACAGACACTATTCTTCTTTAACCAAAGAAGTGGTAATTTAAAATTCCTTTTTTATGGCAGTAGAATTTTTGTAAATTCTTCAGGGTTTGGGCTCCAAGGAAATAGAGGTGGAAATGGATATCCACAAAACCAAACCTGGGATGGTGAAGATTGGGGAGAAAATAGAGAAGATGGTGGTACTATGAAAGATTTTACAGTAAATCAAATTGCATCGGCGAATGCTTTATTGAATTTACCATATAATGCAACAGATGCAGAAATTACAGCTGCAGAAAATGCAATTTCAAACTAGAAATTTCCTAAAAAAATTGAATTTATTTAATAACCTTTTAAAAAGATTATTAAATAACTCTCAATTATGCACAAACAATTGGACCATTATTTGCAATGCGGGAAAAAAAGCACCATAGACAAGTATCTCCAGCTATTGCAGAGTGTCGGTACTAATTCGTTGTCCCATGATTCATACGCACACAAGGCGGCAGTTCTTATACAGCAAAACGAGTTCACTAAAAAAATGAGAGAAGACACGTCTTTGTTATACTTCATGGCAGATTTGGAAGAGTTTATGCATTGCGTGGAGAGAAAGAATGGGTTAATTGACTATTTTTCGAGCCTCACAACCAGTCGTTATACTTATGAAAATACATTCAAATTCCACGAAGAAATGATGATAGAAAATATACTTTATTTAATGGAGAACCAAAAAATCATATTCTTCCAAATGGGCGTTCCTGATTATATGACCAGTGAAACACCCCAAAAACGCGTGTATGATGCGCACGCTCTTTGTATCATTATGATACCAAGAAAAGATAGTTATGATTGCTATTACATCAACTCTCACGGGCACACAATAAACATGCAGCACCACTACGAGTTCATTATATCAAGCAAAAGAACAAGAAAAATGAAACTTTCAGAGCCAGCAGATGTTGTGTTCATGAAGGCTTTGGTTGCTCATATTAATAATAAGAGCGACATTAAAGTCAATTACGACGGAACTTCAAAACATACATACAGAGGTGCAAATTTACAAGCAGGGGATGCGTACGGTGTTTGTTTTATCTATCCTCTGCTTATTTGGTATCACTTTGGAAAGTTATATACAAAAAGTCAAGTTCTGGAAACAGAGTTTGGAAAGATTGAAGTTCCTACGGGAAAAAGCCTTATGAAATCGGGAAAGTTCACCCATTTCGTCGAATCAATGTTTTGGAAGTTTTGTCCTAAGCATTTTGAAATTCTGTGTCATCAACATAGCTTGGGTGTACCTCAACAAAAATTCTCACAAGCGATGGAAACACATCTTGAAAAAGATACATACCGGTTTGTTAAAATGTTAATTGGTCCATACATATCATATATCCAACAACCTGGATTTAAACAGAAAATTAAATAATTAACAAATGAACAATAAAAAGCGTAAAAGAAAGAAAGTCAAAAAAGAAATTGTGTATCGTACAAAAGAAGAGAGACAGAAAGAAGTTAAAACAATTCTTGAACAATTGAGCGCTTTAGATTTAGATAGCAAATATGAACCTGTAAAAAAATTATATATGTTATGTAAAACCTATATAGTCGAAGGGAATAGAGTGCTGGTCAATATACCATTTCCAGAAATAAAAAGGAGAATAAAAGGGCTTTTAGCTATTTCTGTAAATGAAGAAGTATGGATGAAATTAGAAAAGGAATGATTATTTTTTATAATACCTGTTACTATTGGAAGCTCCTAAAAATATATTGCCAGAATTAGATGTATTATGATAAGGGACTTCGTTTTTTGTGCACCAAGTGATGCATTTTTGGATATTTTTTGTAGTTAATTGCTTCAATTTCTCTCCTTTCCGTTCTTTATTCTCGATAAATCTCAATGTTGTAAGAATATTCTCCATCTGTTGCTGACCCAATATTGCATTTATATCTATCAACTGGGAAATAAATCGTTGATTTATAGGCATGTCTAAAATAGTAGATATAGACACATTTTTAAGATTCATATTATTTAATACACTGATAATACTATGTAATTTTTGTGCTATAGTTGATGTATTATGGTATTTGAAACCCACGCAAACAATGTATTTCTCCGAATTAGCATATCGGCTTGTTTGAGGTTTTATAATGTGGACATTTTTATAAAATGCAGCCAAAATATAGAGGATATCAATGGACGGTTTCATAAATGTATCAAAAACTTTTAATATAAATGTCCCACCATATCTTTGTAAACCAATGGCATAAGCTACTTGTGATAATATTAGACGAAATGCCAATTCTTCTTGTTTATTAAAATCAATCGAAAAGTCAAATCCCCCATCACCCGTTACTATATCCATAGAATTGCCATAATTCTCAATACAATGACTAAAATTTTCTGGATTATATAAATTACCCGTGCCATCTGCACCAGACTCGATAACAACGTTCGGATGTTTAGCCAAGAAGTTTTCGCTTTTCCTCCATCCGGGCACATTTGTATTATCTCGGTTGATTAATGTCATTCCATAATAGGTATCCTCGTTGTTCAAGCGCAGCAATTGAATCGCTTCAATGAAGCCACCGGGACCTTCTGCCAAATGAAATGATCTGATAGACCTATTGTAGGATGCAAATATATCAAAAATATTTGCCATTTCTATAAATTTGAAAAATGCCCGTGACAGTGGCTTCAACTTACTAATAGGATATTTACTATTAGGATAGCAGGTATGTATATATTCATATGGATTCGTATATTTCTTGATGTTATCCCAGTCATCGCTATGTTTATCAATTTGTCCTTTTATTTGATTAAGATATTTCGCAAGTGTTTTATTTATCCACTCTTTATTGGTATCATTGAATTTTATTTTAAAATTTGATGAATTAATGATACCCGTTACCAAGGGCAATGTGTAATACGACATGTTATTGATATAAACCTGGATGTATTTATATCAATTTCATGTTAAGACATATTATTCATTTTCTATTGTAGGCGTTTTAATCTTAATTTTGTAACGTTTGATTTTAATATTTGGTTTCGAAATGCCAACCTTTGCTTTTTTTAATTTTAATTTTCCTAACTTCTTAACACGAGGCTTATCTTCATTTACTTTTTTAACAACTTCATCCAATTCTTTATTTGTTTCGGCAATTGTCTTTTGTTGTTCTTTATTTAAATTTAATTGGATTTTTTCAACTGCTGCAGCATCTACATCTCGTATTTTCTTAAATATTAAGAATTTATTTAGAAATGATACTTTCTTTTCATCAGATGTCATATTTAGCGCTGTCCCAATATCCGCTTTACGCAATTGTTTACTTTTAATTTGATGTTGCATCTCTTTAAATAATATATCAAAGTTACCTATAGAGGTAGGAACACCCAACTCTTGGCACTCTGGTACGGTCAGTAATGCAAATCCATATTGTTCGAGAATGCGAATCAGATAGTCATAATTTACTAAATATTCCGGAAATATTTTATTAATAGATTCTTGATACACATCTACTTGATAACCTAAACATGATTCATTGTTATCAAAAGTGTCACTGTCATATCGTTTTGTAATCTCCCACATTTTTCTCTCTTTTACCATAATTTTAATACTTTCACCCGGTTCTTTATCTTCCAATGCACGAAATACCTTGGTTCCATCATAACTAGTTCCTATAAAATAACCACCTACTTTGCAACATTCGCTCACATTTCGCAAGAATCCATTCAAAACAGTTTTATTTTTAAAGAAGTAATGAATAGAGAATTGATTAGATACAATGTTAAACCCATCTTTACCTTTGCCATATTGTTTATACACACCGCTCCCCAATAATGTTTCGTCTTTTGGACCTTCGCCAAATACAGCTTTTGTTATTTGTTTGCCTTTATCTGTAAAACAAGCAGGGCAATCGCCATCTTCACTTCTGCCTCGTATATTCAAACCACTATTCGCTGAAACAAATAATGCTAATGGCATATTTTTCCATTTTTTCCTGTAATTTAAGAATCTAGCGCAAGCACCATTCATTCTATTTTGAATATTATCCTTTGAAATATCCAACCCAAATACAAATGATAATTTTGCAGCAATCCATTTTGGAAAATCGCCTCCTTTTCCAACAGTCATATCAATTAGAGTATCACCTCTATTGGCAACACTTAATATTAATATTCGTTTTACAAATAAGTTATGAAAATCTCTCATTGCTCGAGTAATAGTGCTATCACTTTTTCTATTATAATATACATCATCTTCCGCCAATTGCGACGGTATATTATTACCAGATCTAATCATATCTTTTGTGACTGGATTATGAATAGAACGCCATACACTATTTGCAACATGGTAAGCATTGCCAAAGTTATTTTTACCAGCTCTATATTCCGCTGTTTTATTTTTTCTTACCCGAATAGGAATCCATTGGTAACCTTTTTCTTTATTTTTGTCATATTTGAATTCTACAATAGTACCATTCTCAAATGATTCTGTTCCCTCTTCAATTAACATATAATTGACTCCATTTGTTTCTGCTAAAATAATATTGCACAAATATCCAGGATAATTTGGTGTCGGATCAGTAGGATAAAATGGAACAGGTTTATATTTAGATATATCATCGCGCCCATATTTAGTGGGTAGATTCCCTTGTATTATATCTTCACACGGATTTAGATATCCGTGGTTGCGTTCACTAAAACCGACGCGCAATATCAAAGTTTTATACTGCGTCAACTGCACGTTATCAATCATATTTGTTCCGTCTTCAAATATATTACCGATAAAATCTTCACCAGACTCAGTTTTTTTTGTGGTAACGAGGAAATCTACAGTATTGAACTCCGGTGGTTTCCATTTAAACGATTTGGTCCAAGTCATTTTTGTCGGAGGTAAGGTTTCACCAATTTTGTCGCTTCCAACACCCGTATTAGAGGGTGTAAATATTAAACCATCTGTTTCGTATTCAAATAAACCATCCGCTTCATTACTAAGAATTATATTGCAATTTTTAAATATGTCACCCGAATGAGAGATATAAAATGTTTTTTCTTTAATAGTTAAAGGTAATTTTTTTCCTAACAACGGTTGAAAGTTTGCTTTTGTTACTATATCATGTAAGTCAACAATGCGGGTTTTTTTGAATATTTCTTCTGACCCACCATTAGCCAATGGCTGGCTTCTTATATCACCGCGTCCCAAATAATATGCATCAAACGCTAAATAATAATTAATAAAAGCACCATATTTGTCGTGCAGAACATGTTCACCATCAATTAAACTTTCGTGATAATCTTGGTTACCAGCAATTACACCTGTAAATTGCACATTCATATTGACATCTATAAAATATACTTTGCCATCCTTGTTAATATACAATAATTTTCTAATACCATCTGCTTTTTCTGTGACTGTGTAAGGATTTCTTATATTGGCTACATCTGATTCCTCATTTATGGGTGTAATATTAGGTATTTCTAATGAGATAGACGAAAATCCCACAAAATCTCTACTATTTAATCGTCGGTCAGGTGGTTTACCTTGGTATAACATTCCCATATAATTACGCAATACTGATTGTTCTTCCTTAGTAGAAATGGGGAAATTTGAATTTTGCAAACCCGATAATACAGCTTTAATGGTCCTCTTAAATAATTTCAATACATGAGTTGGGTTGTGAAATTCAGGGTCTGTACGACTGGTGCCAAATGAAACTGGAAAATTTGACTTCATTAGTTCTATCTCTATTTCATATGATTCGGGATTATTAAATACATTAGAGGTTTCAATACGGTATTCCGGAATTAGTCGGCGTCTAATTTGCTTTGAAGCTCGAACAATACTGCAATCTATTTTTAAAGGATAATCTTCTTGTATAAATGTGAAGCGTTTGATTAATCGAAATATTTTTTTAGATTCATTCCATTCATTTATCATTTTTTCAATAACCCTTGAATGTCTATTGCGTTTACTTTCTGTTTTATAATTAATGCGAAAACCAAAATCTTCGAAATCAATTGCTTGCAGAGGAGTATCATCCATCATTTTTATATTTTTTTGAACAAATACAACATCTCTTACAATTTGACTAGTTGCATCTAAATCAATCGTATTTTTTTTACAATATTCTTGGATATTAGCCAAACCACTAAGTTCAGTACGTATGTTCGAAATCTTAGAATATCCTGAATTCGGGTCATCATATTCAGATTGAATTGTTAATCGATATGTACCTGTCATATTTTCTAATGTGAAACCCAATGATTTTAATTTTGCTATAACATCCTCAAATTGAATTTGTGTTATTGGTTTTCCCGTCCCAAATCTAGCTTCCAATTCATCTATTGTATTACCACGAGATGTGCTTGGTTGAAGGTATACGCCTAGGTATTTTATTAAATTTTCATTTGGAGTTCCTTCCTTCTTAGACATTAATATATACTAAACAACAGATAATTTTATATGTTTTTTCAATTTTTATAAATTTTCTTGAATCATTTGATATAATAAATTCTTTTTTTTGGGCATTTTGTTACCATTATTTATATCAATATGCAATTTATGACAAATATCCTGTAAATCCTTAGCTTTATAGCTGGAAATTCCACGAAGTGGTTTCTGTAAATTATCTATTTGCCATAATTGTTCTCTGCTTTGTATATATTTCTGATATATTTCGTCCTTGCTGCCCATGAAAATACTGTATCCATTGGAAGTCTTTTCTATTATATTCAGATTTGTGGTAATATCTTCATTATTTAATAAAGTATACATTTTTTTACCATCTATGTAAACTACATTAAAATTATTTATTGCACAAATGCACATAAAAGCGGATTCGGATATGGTTTTATGATTCACCAACTCGTCTTCTATTGCATTTCGTTTCCACTTATTTTTTTTTAGTAGTTCTTTATTGTCTCTTACAGAATATACCAGTTGAATTTTCATTTCCAATGAATCTTTAAATCCATCACCATGTACAATTTCATAAGCACTGATTCCATTGCAAATAATATAATAACACCAGAATAAAGTATCGATAAACCTAGGCAATAAAAAATGAGTATTCTTAGTAATGACTTTTTTAATTTCTTTCTTAGATTTAGTTGATACTTGCTCAATACCTTTTATCGTATGTTGCAATATTTTTTCAATATTTCGTTCATTTAAAACGAAATCTTGTATAATTGAAATATCAATGGTTTGCTTAATGGTGTGTTGTTTCATATAACTTATCCAAAGGAATTCTCTTTATTATCTTTATAAAATTCTTTTTGATATTTAGCTTTGATATCCTCCACAGACTCCAACTGCTTTTGTTGCAAATCAACATATTTAATGAAATTCCCAATATGTTTTAATGTGTCGTTATTCAATAATGTCATATTAATAAAAACACCATTATTGTTTTCGGTATATTCTATTTGATTTTGTTTTAAAATTTTGAAAATATGAACTTGGTGAATAGAATCCATAATTTCAATGTGGTCTCGAAGTCGTTTTAATTCATTAATATCAGTCATATATATTAATTGTACAAATTATGTATTTAATCTCATTTTGCACCAATTATAATTTTTGGTTTTTGTATACGACTAACCTTGATTTTTTTATTTGCAACTAGTTCTCCAATGATAGATATATACTCATCATTTAATTCGTATCTAATCCCTATTACCCTAACATTCACATCATCCCCTTCTTTTAACAAGGCGAAATCTTTACTTTTATAATGATGATCGCGAGCAATAAATACTACCACCGGTGATTTTGATTCATTTATTTCTGCTCTAATGCCCGCCTTTGTTACATTTTTAACTAAGGCTCGGAATCGCATGCCCTCTACTGGTCTACAAACTAAACATTCAAATAAAATATCAAATATTACATTATTCCCAATAATAACCCCAGCAGAATAACTAACAATTTTTATTGAATTTGGTCTAATATATCCTTCATCAATACATTTGCCTTCGATTTGCAAACTAAGAAATTCTTCAATATTTTCCTTGATATTTTCTCCTATCGAGGTAAAAGGAAGGTGGATTTTTCGTGAAATTACATTTTTCATATATATACCAATACCTTTCTTACTTGTATGTTTTGATTTTTTCGAACTAGGAGGCATTGAATACATATATATATATAATACATTATCTTTTAATATTTTTTCAATTTATTTACTTTTTCTTTCCCATTGTATCAATATTATTAATGATTGTGCCTATAGAAGAAAAGAACCATCTTTTTCCATTATTTTCAATGCTATCAAAATATCTAAATAATAACTCTTGTTCAATGCATAATTGAAAGGCATTGAGTCTTACAGTTTTTGAATTATTTAATTTAAATCCAGTATTTGATTTGATAAATGACCCGTCTTTATCCATGGCATAAGGATGTTGTTTGATATGTTTACCTTTTTTATCATATATTTCTGTAATAGTTCTGGCACCTTTACCTGTTTTTGCCCCCATAACATATTTAATATCACTTCCATCAGGACTCAATAAATGATTGATATTATCAATTAATACTTTTTTATCTGCTCCTCTTTCACAACTTGAACCCTTTGTAGGTCTATCTGCAGAACTTAGATATATACTTTTAACTTTAAAAATAAGATTGAATCTTTTTAGTTGAGCCATAAAACCTATTTTGTCATGCATATTATCAATATTTATAGTGAATTTATCCAATACCGCTTTCCCTAATCCCTCTTCAATAGCAAAAGAATCTACAACCCATTCATCATCTTTTTTGGTTAATATTGAATATTTGCTCTTTTTATTAAAGTCGGTAATAACTATGCCTTCATATTTACTTGTATTGACTTTGAATTTATCAAAGTACGATTTTACAAATGATATCATCGATTTATCAACACTGTTAATATTTCTTGCCAATAGTGTTTTCTCCTCATAAGTTAATATATCTATAATATGATGCATTGCTAATGTTTGTAAAATGGTATAAAAATCTTTTTTTGATTCGCCAAATTTTATAGCATTATATGACACTAAATTATTAATAGCCCACGCACAACCCATCGCCCAATTACTTCTATTAGAACTAGTAATTTCTTGTGGCACAAGAAGCAATTGATATGTGTTTCTTAATTTTATTAGTATCTCACCTATATCTGAAGCCCCTTGTTCACTTAAATCTGATAAAATAAAAGTTAAATGGTCACGCTTATAAGGAACAGGTGTTACTCTATCATACCGTGATATGTGTTTATTTGTTAATTCAACGGGTTGAAACATATAATAATTTCCAATATTAACCAAATTTCCCATACGACCCAAAGTATCTGTGATAAATTCATTATCATCATTAATTAAATAGCTAAGGGCGGTATATATTTGGTCCAATGGATAACTTTTCATCGCCGTCACTTCTTTTAATAGTTCTGTTTTTTGATAAACATATTTTTCTTTGAATAAATTTCTAATTCTTTGCAAGATTTTATCTAAGTTCATAATTATAAATGTCTCATTATATGTATTTCTATCAATTTCACCGTCATCTATTGATGGAAAACATTTATATTCACAATCTCTAAAATCGCAAATTAAACTACCGTCCTTATCACCCAATGTATACTCAATTATAGGTCCTGTAGATAATTGTTGGTGAACTTTATTATGGTCAGGCGCAATTGCAGTTATTGCTTTTTCAGAAAAATCCAATCCTTTTCTATTAAGTAAACAATCAATTGCTGTCTCTTTTAATACACGCGTCACATTTGCAATTAAAAGCGCTTTTCGTTCAGCTACTCTATAAATATATAAATCAATTGCTTCTTCCTCCTGATTGACCAACTGTGTTCCATATAAATAAATTTCTACATTTCGTTTCGCGTAAGGCAACATACAATGACTTTTGCTTCTTACAGCTCTTCCAATAATTTGTTCGGACCTGTTCATATTATACCAAGGATCCAAAATATGCATTTGCCTTATATTTTGGAAATCCAAACCTTCTGATCCTGCACGCGATACAATAATAACCTTGACTTTTTCACCATTCACATTACCAACATCTGTAACTGCTTTCAACTCTCGTTTAACATCCGGTGTTAGAGATTTTTGACCCGTTATCATGATATATTTTGCTGGTTTAAATGCTTCATTACCTTTTGTAGGTTTCATAGTTAATACATTTAATGCAGCTGTCGGTGCTTTCTTAAAAAGTGAAGGCACTGTTCCATATCGTGTAATTCCCATTGATTCTAATGCCAATGCTATCGGCACTGCACCGCCATCAATGTATTGAGAATAAACAAATACTATTCCTTCTGACTTTTTTATTTTATCGCATATATATGATATTTTGCCGGAATATTTCCCAATTTCTGATGGAGAAAATATCTCTCCAAAATCCTTCAGCGTCTTATCCTTATACATAAAATTACTTTTGGTTTTGGGTTCAAATTGCATCACCCTCGCCAATCCTTTGCTGCCATAAATGAACGGGATAATATCGCTGTCTATTTCATCCTTGTCCAATCCTTTGTGTGGGTATATCATATTAAGGGCTTGGAGAGGTGCTTCTAAAATTGTAAAAGATATGGATTTGGAAGCGGTTGAAATATTAGGAGGTGGTTTGTTTTTCAAATAATCCACCAATTTTTCATACCCCATATTTTGATACTCGCCGATGTTGTTGATTACCAAATCTATCAACTCTATTGGTTTTATTATCTCGGCGCCATTAATTTGATGTTTGGGGTATTTCCAAATCCCATCATTCATTAAAGAAAAGAATGATTCGGGGTTTAATGCAACTTGAGGCCAAATTCTATATGGAAATGTAAATGGATTCTCTCCGCGCACATATGACACATATCCTGTTGACTTTCTTATTAGCAGGTCTTTGCCAATTTCTTCACCTTTTTGTGTTTGAAATTCACCTTTTGCAGTAAAAACTTCGCGTTGCGTAAGAGGGTATCGTTTATCATTTAATAGAAGCAAATTTAAAATCCAAATTATCTCACTATATGAATCAAACATTGGCGTTGCTGATAATAATAATAATTTTAAATTATTTGTAGCTTCTAGTAACTTTCCAAGATTGTCAGAACTTGCTTTTACTTTACCTTCTTTACTTAATCTGATATTGTGAACTTCATCAATGACCAACATTCTATTAGAGAATTCTTTGCGTAAATTTTTTTTACGAATTCGTTCACGTACTTCAGTAGAAGACCCTGAAGGTATACTTTTATTCATTATTTTTTCTATATAATTCGCGAATTCACCATAACCTGTGAATAAATATGATTGTCTTATTAGTCTTTTAATTTGTCTAATTACTTTACTGCGACTTAAACCTTTCATATTCATTGGATTTATTTCATTGATAAATTTATTACCTATGCAGGCTTTAATATTCCATAATCCATTTACTTTTCGCAATTTTCTCTCATCGAACAATTGCAATTTAAAATTTTCTTGGACTGCCGGAGATGCTACAATGATTAATCTCTTTGTTATACCCATCTGTTGCAAATAAGTACGCATTTCCTCGCATACAGATATGGCGGAACAAGTTTTACCAGTTCCTAAACCATGATATAATAACAATCCGTTATATGGTGTTTGAAAAGACATAAAATTCCGAACAAACATTTGATGAGGATCTAATTCAAATTCAGTATTATCACATAATTTTTGCGTATACTCTTCAATATGTTCATAATCTTCTGCTACGTGTTGTTCATATCTTGTATCAAAAAATTCCTTTTTATTAGCAATTTTAACATTATAATTTGTATCATCCATATTAGGATATAAATAAGCGAATTCACCTTTATCTTCGGCGAGTTCTTTGCGGTCCTTGTCACTCACGCATTTTATCAACTGCTGATAATCAGGGACACTGATATTTTTAGGTATTTGTCCTGTATCATATTCTGAATACAAAGTATCACACGATTTGATTTTTTTAATACGTATCTTTCTTTTTTTAAGTGTAATAACTTTAGGTTTTACTGTACCTGACATTCTATTAATATATTATTAGGTTATTAATTTATATTTTTCTAATAAACTATTAATTTTACAAATCATATCTATCTTTTCTATATTATAATCTCGTATATATTGTTTGCATTCATCTAAAGAAAACCACTTCATTTCACTAACTTCGCTCTTTTGATATGTTTCCAAAATACCTGCATTTGATTCCATACATCCTAAAAAATAAATATGCTTATACGATTTCAAATTTGAACCAACAAATGTTTCCTCAAATGGTAGCAGATTTTTAATAATAGATACTGATTGTTTGTCATAACCGGTTTCTTCTTCAAATTCCCTTAATCCACAAGTCAAATCGTTTTCTTGATAGTTGCGTCTACCTTTTGGAAAACCCCATTCTGGAGTATTCCAAGATGTGTCACTTTCTTCAACAAGACTTTCTAAATTATATCCTTCTGTGTCACAGATTTTAATACCTCTTTTAATTTGAAGAAATTTATCCTTTGCACTTCTTTCTTCTCCTCGATATTGTAAACCAACGAAATCTCCCCATAATACTCGCCATAATTCCGAGAATTCAGTGATTAGTAAATTCCGTTTTTCTTTAATAGTCATTTCATTAATCAATGTAAGTATATAATCCTTATTGTACAAGGGGTATTTCCCCCTTAAAAAATCAACGTATCCTAAACTATCTTTTCTGCAAATCATTAAATATTCGAATGTTTTAGTATTTTTTCTAAAAGCAACAATACCACTACTTATAATGGGATTTTTGCACTGATTATATAAATGACCTTGTTTTCCACAATTATTGCAAAACTGATATGTAATTCGCGATGACATCTATATGTTAAATTCATCTTCTTTTTATATCATTTCCTATATAATGGGATTAGACCCGAAAGTTTGGCTTCCGCATTTTCAATTCGTTATGCAAACAATGGCTATTTCATATCCAAAACATCCCAACGATGTATCAAAAAAGAAATATTATGAGTTTATTCAAAATTTGCCGGTATTTTTACCTGATAACCCAATGGGAACTTATTTTATAAAATTATTAGATGATTTTCCGGTAACACCATATTTAAGTTCTGGAATGTCATTCATGAAATGGGTTCACTTTATGAATAATAAGTTAAATAAAGCTATAGATGAACCAGAAATTGATTTTTATGAAAGTTTAGAGAAATACTATGAAGAATATAAGCCAAAAGAATTAAAAGAGCAACAAGTTTATAAAGAACGCAAAAAGTATATACAATTTGCAGTCATTTTGGCTATGATTAGTTTAGTTATTTATTCTTATGGAAAAAAATAGAAGATTTAATTTTCTAAGCGAAGTATAGTCAATGGGAAAAATATATATACCCGAAATACCTTTTTATCAAATGAATCTAAATGAACTGAGAGCATATTTCATTAAGATTAATGGGAAATTGGAGAGAAAAAGAACAACTAAACGAAGAACTAGGAGCAGAAGAAGAAAGACTGCTAGAAAATAATATACTTTAATTCATAATGTCAGGTGGAGTACCAAAGCGAATTTTAATAACACAAACACAAAGAAATACACCCTCTAAAGCAGAAATCCTGTTGCCAAAAAGGCAATTATATTATGTAATGGAGCAATATCTCGCAGAGCTATGTGTAATTATGTTAAACGACGAACACATGCCGAAACCAAAAAGAAGAAGGACCACTAGGACCGCTAGGAGCATACTACTTTTTCGTAAATATATGAATTTCCTATAAAAACATATATTTAATAATTATATATGAAAGCTGGATTAATGATTTTAGCAATAACCACATTTCTAGTCGTAAATACCTACTACGACGGAAAATATACAAAAATGTTATCCATCAATCAGAAATATTTTAAAATGGCCATGTTTGGATTTGTAGGTTTTTCTATGTATCTCCTTATTAAGAAAAACCCCAGTGGTTCTAAATCAATGCTTCAACACGCAAATGCACTAATTAAATATATGCCTGTGGATAGAGAAACAGCTGATTTAATCTCTCCAATTTTCGATTTTACAAACGCAAAAAACAGTTTAGATTCTCTCGGTGAAAACCAAAACTACGCAGCTTACAATGATACTCCTCAGCATAAACGAATGCTCCATTCGGGTGACAATACTACTACTCGTTCAGTCAGCGAAACAAAAAAGAAATATGTCGCTGCACAACAAGAGTGGAAATGCAATAATTGCGCGCATCAATTAAACCATACATTTGAAGTGGACCATAAAGTGGATTTAAGATATGGGGGAACAAATCATGTAAGTAATTTAGTAGCTTTATGTAGAAATTGCCATGGAGAGAAAACTCTGCAAAATAAACTAGAATAATTTAATGTCAAATTAATATAACAGAATGGATTTAATAACAGGAATTATATCATTGGTAATTTTATTAGGATCATTGAGTATAATATTAATACCTTTAATCCGAGGAAGACCACCAACATTTGGATTTATTACGACATTTGCATTTTTCCTTGGGTTACTTGGTGGTATTATGTCGCTGTCTAAAGATTGGAGTTGGTGGTGGACAGTACCGTCTGGATTAGTGGGAATATATGGGATTTTACAGATTATTACACAAGCTATATCATCTACTCAGGCGGCCGCATTTTTAAAGAAATTTCTTCCCCTTTCAACACTTTTATCCGTAATGTTAATTTTGATTAGTGCTATACCTGGTCTTAAACAAATATTCGCTCCAAATATATCAACAGGTGTAGCTGGTTCAATTTGGGCAATTTGTGGCATAATGATATTATTTGCATTATTTATTGGCGTGGGATTAGGCAATGTAATTTTAGGTCTTTTTACTGCCGGGGATATTATTTCCAGAAATTGGGTAAGATTAGTGGTAGCAGCATTGAGTATTGCTTATGTTAGTTTTTATTTCACTTATTCAACCGAACAAATGTATCAATGGTTTACTGGTGTACCACCAACCAACACTGTTTTATTATGGGTTTTACAATTAATAACTTTGGGTATAGGAATTATTTTAGCAGTAGCTTTTTTTGCTGCTACTTTAACTAATTTTCCAAATAGTATGGGTTTCGAGCGAAGATTCAAACAAATATTCACAGGACATTGGGCAAAAGTTATATTCAAAGGATTCTTCGCCGTAGCATTGGCGGCCAGTTTAATTTATGGGTTGGTACAACTAGGTTTAGTACAATTTCCTTATACGATTGGTAATATTATTACATTAATTATACAGATAATCTGCGTTCTAGCTGTATTGTTCGGAGTATTCCGATATATAATAAACAATCCTAGATTGTTAGCATCTATTAAAAATAATATTTTTATAAGGTTACTCTTTACTATTATTATGGTAATTCCTTGTATGTTGGTATATTTAACACAAGGCATGGTATCAACAGCCGCAGCAGCAACCGCAGCAGCAGGTAAAGGGGCATCGTTCGCAGCAAAAGTACAGGTAGTATCCCCTCCTAAAATGGTACTAATGATTTTGGCTGCTGAAATCATTTTGGTGTCATCTTATGTTATTTTGCCCATGTTTCGTAAATGGATTTATACTTTTACACCTGGAGGAGGAGAATACAACATAGATACAGATGAAAAAGTTGAAGGTATTCAAAGTGCTATAATGGCAAAACGGAAAAAATTGTATGATGATATTACCATTGGTACCGCATCATTAAATAATATTGATTGGGAAAAAGTTTATTCTGAAAAAATGTATTCGACTGGTGAGGAAAGCACACAAGCATTGACCGTGTATTTAACAACTTTGGGATATAAAGAATCATATAGTTTTTTTAGGGATAACAAACTTACAACAGAAGTTTTAGGAAATCCAATTACAATAAAACAAGCCATTAGTTTTATTCAGACAACCGGTCGTGTCGATGGAATTTTAGAAGAAATGTTAGATATTAAAAATTTTAAAAATAAATTAGTTTTAGCACAAAAAGATACAGACGAGGGAGGTCCCTCTGATTCTACAATATTGAATAATAAACCAATATATATCAATAAAAAAACCGTTTTTGTGGTAAATTCAAAAATGGGGTCATATGAAAATTTAGAAGGGGATGACAAACTTAATTATAGCTATAATTATGGATTAAGTTCATGGATTTTCTTAATGGCGCAACCACCAAGTTACGGGGTTGGTTATTCTAAATTTACGAAAGTATTAGATTATGCGGGCAAACCTACTATATGGTATAATCCTGAAATTAATACTTTAAAAATTACGACGAATGCTTATAAAAAGGACAATAGTACACCTTATGAAAAGACAGTTTATAAAACTACAAAATTACCATTGCAGAAATGGAATAATATAGTTGTGAATTTTGTTGGTGGAACTTTGGATGTATTTATAAATAAAAAATTGGTGGCATCAGTGTCTAATCTAATTCCTTATATGTCAAATGATAATATTTATATTGGAGACAATCCTGGCATTAGCGGTGCTGTAGCAAATGTTACATATTTTTCAAGACCAATTAGTCAACAAAAAATTAGTTTTTTTTACAATAATTTAGTAAATAAAGACCCTCCGATAATTTGATATAATGGTAAGATAAATTTCTTCGTTTATATTATATTATGGACGCGCACAAAATCGTTATTGGTGTTGTAATTATAGTTTTGCTTTACTTACTTTATTTATACTTCTTTGGAAATAGTGCCGCTGTTTTAGTCGGTATACACGATACCACTACCGAAGTTAAAATCGGTTCTGGTTCTATTCCTCCTGGACCTACGCAGAATTTCACATACTCAGTCTGGGTTTATGTTAGTAACTGGAATGCAGGAAATGAAAAAATTATATTCCAACGAACTTGCGAATCTAGCTTCTGCCCAAAAATGGCATTTGATCAAAATATGAATAATGTTACCATTACTTTAGCAACTTATCCATCAGATTCAGGAAGTCAGGTTGAAGCTACTTGTCAAATTGAAAATGTACCTCTACAAGCCTGGACAAATCTTATCATGACCCTCAACGGCAATGCTTTAGATTGTTATTTAGATGGAAAATTGGTTCGTACCTGTTTGATGCCGGGCGTTCCAAAACTTTCCGGCACTGGCGAATTAGTTTTAACACCCGCCGGTAAGTCATTCCAAGGGTATACTGGAAATTTCCAATACTTTTCCCGTGCTATAAATCCTCGTGAAGCATATGCTATTTATAAAGAAGGGTTTGGAGGAAGTAATTGGTTATCCAACTTATTCAACAAATACAGAATAAAACTTGCCTTTATGAAAGATAATACAGAAGTGAATAGTTTTGAAATCTAAAATATTTATAATAATATATAGCAATGAATACTGGATTTTTAACAGGTTTGCAAAACAGGATAAACAATGCATCGGGTACTTCTTTAGGGCAATTTAATAATTCGAGCGTTGTACGCGGTTCAAAAGATTTTTTGAACTCAAATTCTTTAGTAGCTAAAATTGTTTTTCTTGTATTAGTTATCATCGGTTTTGTGTTACTTATTCGGTGGGGTTCCCAACTTATAACATGGTTTTTAGCACCTTCAAAGAACCCAAAACTAATATCGGGTATGAAACAAGGATATATAGCAAAAGTGGTGCCACAAGATCCAGCTATTGCAGGCGCAATGCCTGTAATGAGGTCTAGTAATCAGCGCGATGGTTTAGAATTTACTTACACTGTGTGGCTGTTTATTAATCATCTTCAAAACACCGGTACAAGAAAACATATTTTCCACAAAGGCAGCGCTCACACTGGTAGCAGTGATAATGGTAGTTTCCACCCTAATAATGCCCCGGGATTATATATTCATCCCACCAGAAACACATTGATTGTTATTATGAATACCTTTAATAACATCACAGAAGAAGTAGAGATTAATGATATTCCAATGAACAAATGGATTAATGTGGCAATTAGAGTTGAAGGTAATAAAATGGATGTTTACATTAATGGCACAATTGTATTGCGTCATATCTTCAAGAGTGTTCCAAAACAAAATTATGGAGATGTATATGTAAATATGAATAGTGGATTTAATGGACTGTTATCCGACTTATGGTACCACGATTATGCACTAAGCGGAACACAGATTGAACAAATTGTAGACGCTGGTCCAGATATGACAATGGACGACACAACATCGGTCTTTCCACATTACTTCTCGCTCAATTGGTTCTTTGAAAATGACCAGGCGCCGTCCTCCGGTCCAAATGCAGCAACTTGGCCAACAATAGTTAAAAAATAATTTCATTTAATAAAAAATGATATTATTGTCGAAGCGATGGATTAATACAGATATCCTTAGTAGGGAATATTTCACCAGACATACATGTATCACTTTCATTTACTTTAATACAAGATCTAAAAGTGCGGTCTGTGCCCACATAACACCAACCCTTTTTATTTTTTTCTTGAACGTTACTATCAGTTTGGTCTGGTTCATGTTGAGGGAAATTATTTAAACCCTTAAAATTTCCTGCATCTATAGATTGTTCTAGTTTTTTATCTCTTGCTTTCCAGGTTTTTGAGGCAACGCCCGTTTCTCTGGCTGCTATCCCTGTTTCCTTGGTGACAATTTTTTTAACATCTTTAATAGATCCTGCTGCAATATCTAATCCTAATGCAGTTCCTTTTTCAGTTAAATTTAATGTTTTCTTAATGTCTTCAGGTATATATTTACCGTAAGACGCCATAAAATTATTAAAAATATCTGTGCCTTTTGCTAAATATGCAAATACATTAAATCCGAACAATGCTAATATCACAACAATTAAAAATATTTTTACTACTGTCATCATATCCCAGTCGTCGCTTGTTCCCGCAAGCGTTTTAGGTGCTTTAAATGCCGGTGGTCGCACATCATTCATTTTTACTGGAGTTTTTCCAGAATTTATGTTTTTCACAGTATTTGTTATTTTAGTAACTACGTCATCCATATACAGATTGCAGATATTAAATTATTTTTAGAATATAAACAAATGACTTCAGGAAAAAAAAAGAAAACAAAACGTAAAAAGACCAGACGTCCAAGAAAAACCAGAAGAGGCAACTCGAAAAAGATTACTGTTCTTAAAGATACAACACCAAAAGCGATGAAAGAATTAAGACATATGGTTAAAAAAATGGGAAAAAAGAAATATCCCAAACAACCGGAATCATTTAGTCCAACTGTAAATCAAATCATATCATCACTAAAAAGCATCAGTCCACATAAAGAACTTGGTTTTGCCATGTGCCAGGAAGATCAATTGTACATTAAAAAAGACACTCATAAAGGACGATGTTATGGATTAAAAAGTAAAATTGCTCAAACTTATATGATCGACAATTTACTAAGTAAAAAACCCGTCGATTGCAATGCTATTATTGCTCCAAAACAACTTCAAGGTAATTGTTGGTTTAATGCTTTCTTTATGGTGCATTTTATTAGTGATAAAGGCCGCAAATTTTTTAGGTATTTGCGTTTAGCTATGATTACAGGAAAATTACCAAATGGAACGCAAATTTCTTCGGAACTTAGAATGCCATTATTGATTATGAATAAATATATTGAAGCGTCATTGCTTGGCGTGCCACCAGACGCAGATCCAAGAATATCACTAGCAACATTGATGGATACAAATAAAATTATCAGAAAAATTGCAAGAAATCTTGGAAAGGAGAAACGAATGGAATTGAGTATAGTAAAAACAAACGAAGCTGCAAATCCATTTGACTTTTATAATGGATTAATAACCTATTTAAAATCAAATTCATTGGTATTTACGAAACTAGTAGTTAGAGGTTCGAACAGTAAACAACGGTTAGTATCAGATATTCAAAACTTATTGAATAATGAAAGAAATGCTTTGGATTTCTTCGTATTGGAAAGATGGAGTGAAGATTTTCATATTAAAAATTGGTCTATTCCCAATAAATTCAAAATTAACCATAAAGGCGAAGAACATACTTATATCTTAGATAGTGCGATTCTTAGAGATACTCAAAAAGAACATTTTTCAGCTTATATTACTTGTAATGGAAAACCATTTGGTTTTGACGGTGAAAGTTTCGCGAGAATAACACCCTTTGATTGGAAAAAGAAGATGAATAAAGATACACAGTGGCGTTTTGCCGATAAATACAAAACCTATTTTAATTTTCAAAAAGGATACTATATGTTATTCTACTATAGGGTATAATTTCTCTCCAAAAATAAATAAAACCAGCTTAAAACAGTCTTTATTTATTTATTTAATAATGTGTTATAATTGTTGTAAATTGCCCCGTTGTAATGATATACCCATAAAACGTTATTTTTTACCCTTGATTGGGGTATTTGGATTGGCATATCTACCAGAATTCCGAAATTTTGTTTATCTGCCTCTGATTATTACTTTTGGATTTTTAATTTTATTCTGGAATTTTCCATGGATAGTATATTATACTGCATCTAAACCCCTCTACTACCAAGATTTGTTTATTGATGAAAAAAAATTACCGAATTATGATGTAGATGAAGGTATTAAATACAAATTTAAACTGATACTAGAAACAGTGTTAATTATATCCAATGCGTTATTAACCGGGGCTTTAGCTGATTATTATTTATATAAAACCACTGGAAATGAAGGATATATTGAAATTGTCGGAGTAACTGGAGGAATTATCAAAATATTCCAGATGATTAACAATACCATCAGTAGATTTATGTTGAAAATATTAAAGCGCTGTGTCCGAAAAGAAAACATAGATTTAAAAAGAAGGCAAATAGAAAATATCGAGCGTATCATTCGTTTAAAACGCCACCAAAGTACCGTTTGGAAAGAAATAGAACTTACTAATCAAACAGAGAATCGTGTTATAACAAGAGAACGCGCTGGTACTTTTTAATGTGAGTATATTTATATATGTCAGATGCAGCATCATTCAGAAGCTTGGAAGATAGATACCACAGACTACAAGATCTAGAAACTCCTACAGACAAAGCAAATCGACAGAGAACAGAGCGAGCTCAAGTAAAACAACAACTCGCAACAACAGAGGCACAACATCAGAGAGGGTTACAAGCAGCAAGAAATGAAGATGCGCTGAGAACAAAACAACATACGAAAGCAACAAAACTTATAGCAAAAATAAATAAGAGTACGCAAAAACTAACAAATGCATTACCAGAAGCCAGAGGAGGAGGAGGTGAAGTAGGAAAATTAAGTAAACATTATAATAAAGCTATGAAAACAATGGGAAGTTTTATTAAAGACTATACCAAAAGTAATCCAACTCATAATCCAGACTGGCACACACTCACACCAAAACGCCAACGCGAACTAGTTCATTTTCATCAAAGCTTATCTTCGAATGCTCAACATCATATAGCTATTAACAAATTTAATACAGCAAAAAAACATGCGGAAGCAGCAGCACTAGAGTCGGGCTTAAACAATTTCAGAAGTAATATGACTCTAGATAATCAACAAAATTTAGATGGGTGGATGAATTACTTAGATATACCAGTAGTGGTTCCTCTAGTATCAGCACCAGTGGTAGCACAAGTTATATCTAGTTCAGCAAAAACCAATACTGGTGGTCGTAAAACGCGAAAATGCAAACGCAAACACAAGAGAAAGACTAGAAAACGCAAGAAGAAAACGAAACGCAAGCATAAAAAAAGGCACCGTCGTACCAAACGCCGCTAAATAATTTAAAATATATCCACAGTGTTGTTATATTTTAATCGTATTTATGTATATATGGCAGGTGGATTATTCGGACGACCTTTTGTGTTCAATGAAAAATGTATCATTTTTTCTTTAATATGCATGGCTTTATTTTTATATAAACCACATTTTCAAAATCAATACTTATTATATTTGACATTATTTATCATATTTGTTGTTGCGTATGTTGCTATGGCGTGGTACGATTATTATTTTAATTGTGATATTGTACCATTAAACCGAGGGCCAGGGTACGGTCCTACACAATTGTTTAAACCGGATGCTCACGTTCCGGAAAAACAAGAAAAGGGTAAAGATACTCCACTTGATGCCCAGCGAAGACATTTCTTAATCTCTGTCATGCATTTAGCATTAATATCGCCATTATTGGGATATATTGCCGTTTATCGAAAACAAATCAATCCGATTACTTATCCTATTTTAGGAGTGTTGGCGCTATTTACTGCGGGTTATCACGGAGGTAAGATTTTAATAAATTCACATTAATAGGGGCCAAAAATTGAGCGACTGGGTTTAACAACCATTCGTGATAACACTCTTCGCTACAAAACCCAAACTGGTTTGTGCCTATTTTTGCAATCTTTGCAAAGTCTGTAATTTTATCGATGCAAGCAAAACACCCTCCGCAAGATAATTGATTTTGTAATTTCATATCTAGCATCTGTTCCTCTTTAGAAATTTTATTCTGTGAAATATCTTTTTGTCGAATCCAGCAATAACATTTCTCTAAAAAATTTTCCATTTTTATAATTCTATAATAAAATATTATTAAACCCTTGAAGATTTAAATCCTCACCCCAATAAATTTTCTTAATTTAATATAGGATAATGACTAAACACAAAACCGATGATTATAAAAATTCTGCGGTTAAATATTATTTGAATAACGAAAATGGAGACGGGTATAAGAAAACTTGTAAAATTTTTGATTGTAATTTTTTAACGGCCTTTTTTCCATTTTTGTTGTAATTTTTTAACGGCCTTTTTTCCATTTTTGTTGTAATTTTTTAACGGCCTTTTTTCCTCTAATCCAGTCACATTCCCATATGTAATAAAATTTATAACCAATATTTTCACATACTTTTTGTTTTTTTTGTGTGTTCGCCCATAATTCTCCATAAGTTTTACCCATCCAGGACATTTCTGTAGGTTCATGCAAGTTAGGATTACCATGAAACTCGTCCCCATGATATTCAAATATGGTATTTTCTTTTTTACTAAACCCATCTGCTAAATATTTTGTGCTTGGTATTTTATATTCTCCATCATCATTGTTTAATATATGTCGCATATCTGGAATATGTATTTTTAAATATTCCGCCCATTCTATTTGACCTTCTGAATAATTCTTCTTAAATTTTGATTTGTCCCAATTATAATCAGGAAATAAGGAACTTACTACTTTTGAAGGAGAACCATTATATTGATTTAACAAACCACTTCCATAATTTTTTGAAAATTTTTTTCGTGTAATGTTATACCAATCTACCATCGTAGTATAACCTAATTCTTTTCCTAACCAATCCATATATTTTTTTTGATTTTTTTTATTTTTCCAAAAATTTAATGGAGACATTCCAAATTTCCATTCTAACCAATTATAATCAGGAAATAAGGAAATTACTACTTTTGAAGGAGAACCATTATATCTTTTTAATAAACTATTTCCATAATTAGCACATAATATTTCTCCATTGATATTATACCAATCTTCCATCGTAATATACCCTAATGTTTCACCTAACCAATTGATATATTTTTTACGATTTTCTATACTATCCCAAAAATTATGTGGAACTATAACAAATTTCCACTCTAACAAATTATTAAATATAGACATAATAAGTTTTACATGTCCCCCCTTATTATTTCCCAATAAACAAGATAATTCATTTTTTTTAAAATCTTCTTTTGAAATAGTATACCAATCTTCTATTTTAGTATAACCTAATTTTTTCCCCAACCATTTTAATGTTATTTTTTTCAAGTCTTTATTATTCCAAAGTATATTGGGCATTCTTTTATTTTCACATGCTATAAAATTATAAAATGATTTATTATATTCCTTTTCCAAATGTTCAGTTGGCATTTTTTTTATTTCTTGAATACGATTACAAATTAAGTTATAATTATTGTTTTTGATGAATTTATCTTTTTCCCACTGATAGTGTGGATATAAATATTTTAGCATCCCCACTATCCCATACATTGCAACTGGACTGATTCCATAAAATTTTTCAAAACTATCACATGTAATATTATACCAATCTTCAGGGGTTTTTAATTTTAATTCTTTTTGTAATTCTAACATATATTCTTTCAGTATTTTTTCATCTTTCCAGACACCATTTCCCACAGTGTTAAATTTCCATTTGAACCATTTATATTCTGGATATAATCCTAAAACCAGTTTATGCATAGCATCACCATACTTTCTATATAAACACTTTCCATAATTAGCACATAATATTTCAAAACTAATATTATACCAATGTTCTAATTTAGTATAACCTAATTTTTCACCTAACCAATCCATATAAATATAATGATTAGTTTTTATATCCCACCACCCCTTTTCAACTTGTGTAAACATGAAAGGAAGCCATTTATAATCTGGAAATACATCATATACTAATTGTTTTATACTTTTATGTTTTTTAAAGTACTCCACAGATAATAATCCAGACCCTTTATTTTCATGAAAATCTTTTTTTTCAATATTATACCAATCTTCATAACATACAAACCCTAATTTATCACCCAACCATCCGATATATTTTTTTTTATTTTCTAATGATTTCCAATATCCATCTGGTAATGTATTTGAACTATTTTCAAAAACATTATCATCACTATACTTACAAAAGTAACAACTCGGACTAAATTTTTTATGCTTACAACACAATTTTTTACCATTATACCAACGTAGTTCTTCTTTATAAATATAAAAACCAATTATATCGGGTTTTTTTGGGTTATTACCTATGGTAGGGTACAATGGTATATTTTTAAGAATTATATTTGTGCATTTTCTTTCATTAATCTCATCTTCTAATAAACTGTTATATATTCTTATTACTGATGGATAATCACTCATTTTTAATAATTAAAAAAAATATATTATTTGATTCAATTTTATTAATATAATAATTACTACCCTACGATTAGAACATAGTTCATGGACTGATTTGTTGTAAAAACGGATGCGTTATTGGAACAGAGATACTAACGGAGCAACAAATATTTACAAAATTGCTTCAAGTGCGATACATAACAAGGCGAGACCGGGTTATTTATCAAGAAGCAAATCAACTTCAACTGGTTTAGGCGAATCAGTAAAACCAAAATTTACACAATCCAGAAAAGGATAAACCTTTTATTTTTATTTTTTCACCGAAAGGTGCGGATTTAAATCTTCAAGGGTGTAAATTATAATATGAATTTTGTAAAGGTCAATAAAAAAATCTTACCCTAATAATTATATTCAAATGCATTTTTTAAAAGGTTGGAAGAAAAATAAGACTGCTGCCGACCCTGCGATACCTTGGTAAAATATGTTGCGACGAACATTAGCGGATTCTTTTTTAATCTTAATTTGTTTAGGTGTCAAAGAATCTCTAAAGGGTGTGCCAACGGAGCGTGTTCTAATTATATAATACAAGGAAGCTGCGCAATAAACCGCCATAGCATAAGCAAGATAGATAGACATTCTACATATATCCATTTATAATAGTAGAATAAAATTATCTACGCCGAGTCTTTTTGCGTTTATCTTTGCGTTTTTTTCGTTTCCTAGTTTTTTTTGTCTTTTTATGCTTATACAACCGCCAAATCAATCCAAATGACATCTATATAAATAGATATAATATAATTTATATAAATGAGATTACCCGAAGACATATTGTGGAAAATCTGGACATATGCGGGCCCTAAATCTTATTTTTTGGATAAGGAATTAATTTCTATTATTGATGCGAAAAAGAAATTATTTATAATGAAACCATTGCGACTTTATTATAAATTATGCAGATGGAAAATAAAACATTATTATGATGAATATCACAATATGGAGTCTACCGGACGTCCCAATATATATATAGAATTAGCCAAACATTTAGATCTATCAGGGTGTCCGATAGGAAAAGTTAACGATGACCAAACATTGCAAATTTCTCAACAAGTAGCAGATATCTTGATACCTGTATCTACTATGAGAGAATCTAGTAATGGATTTAGATTAGCCGTTGTGTACTGGACTGTCAAATCAGTTTGGACAATTGATACAAGAACAAAATTATATTCTAGATTATGGCCTAGTTGGAATCAACTGTACCTTGAAACATCTTAACGCATTCGTAAATTTTAGCTGATTCATCCAAAGCAAATGTCCCGCGCCTTTGTGCAACGCCAATAAATCCTACTAATACATTAAGTGCAATATGTTGGTCCGCAATTGTTGCATTCACTAACTTAGTCTGTTCTTGAGGCGCAGTTGATACAGGCATTGTTTCTTTTGTATCTGGTACGACTTGATTTTCAGAACTCATTATGTATGATAATAAATTCAATATTTTAAGTAATAAACTTGGTAAATTGTATTATGTATTTCTTGGAATAAAACCCACTTGACTCATCTTATCTAACTTTGATATTGTATTTTCTAAATTCTTGGCATTATTTGTAAATGAATTATTAAACAAATAATCAGTAGCCGGCTTAACTTCATTTTTTTTAATTTGTTTGTAAATAATATTGATTTTTTCTTTAATATGTGAAATTTGATTTTTATTTGTAAATAAAGGAGTGATAGTATTAAATTTATCGGTAATAAGTGATATTGCAAAATAGATTAACCATCTCCTTCGTTTTTTAATTCCACTGCTCCACCGTATGCAAAAAATATCTAATAATGCTCGAATTATCTTGATATGACCAGTGCTCTTATTTTTAGCTTCATATAATAGTATATCCCAAACCATCCAAACAATATCCATTTGGTCTTTGCTATTAACAGGGACATAGCTTCTTCTTCCACAGGTGACATTTTGTTTTCGCTTCTTCATCGAATTTTCATATTCTAACAACCATTCTACCCAATAACATGCTACAGGACCATTATAATTATCTTTTGATAGATGATACCCTAATTCGTTAATGGCGACAAAAAATATATTTTGATCTTCTTTCATAAATATTTGATTTGCATAGGAAATATTAGGTGCTTTTAATTTCTCTGATAAATTGGTCATATTGAAATCCGCTTTATCAAACTTTACTTTAGAAAAGGGATGTTTTTTTCTTGATTGACATAATATGGAAATTATTTCTGCGAATAATTGCCGTATTTTTGGATTATTTCGCATTATTAATTCATTATCTACATACCCACCAATCACAATATTTTTAAAAATATCGTATCGTGATTGAATATACATTGGTAATTTAGGATTCCCTAAATGTATATTCTTTCCTACAAATTCCAATATGATTTCCCATATATCTGTGTAATGTCCTGCGCAAATAAATTCACCACTCCAATAGCAAGCCGGTTCTATTTTACCTTCTCCAAGAGACTTTAGTAATTCTTTTTTGGCATCTGATTTTTTATACTTAGAAAATGTTATTCCTTTGAATTCTTTAATCGCTCTTTTATCGGAAATTTCATCAACCGCATTCATTATAATACAGAAAATATAAAAAATATACTAATAATACATATAATGCTCCGCATATTAGTTAAAAATATAAAACAACTTTTCAAAAAATTTAACAATTGTTCATTATGGTGTAAAATGGCTGTAATAACTTTACTTATATTACTTGCTTGTGTAATCACTAACAACCCCAAACGAGAAGGATTTATACAACAGCGAAAGTTTGAAATGAAGCAAGGTCCAGATGTATACGATAATTTTTACGCTTCTATTTATAATGATTTAGTGTTTGACAAAATTAAAAATGAGTATGAAGTAGGAGAAATCATAAATGCAACTCATCCAACACAACAAAGTCTTATTCTCGATATTGGTTCAGGTACAGGACAACATGTGGCAGCACTAAATGATAAGGGATATCCAACTGTTGGATTGGATCTTTCACCAGGAATGGTTGGTCAAGCTAATAAAAATTATCCTACTTTAAAATTCAAACAAGGTAGCGCTTTAGAATTTATGTTGTATCCAGCTGATAGCTTCACACATGTTCTTTGCATATATTTTACCATTTACTACATTAAAAATAAAAAGCAATTTTTGACAAACTGTTATGATTGGTTGAAACCAGGAGGATATTTAGTGCTACATCTTGTTAATAGAAATAAATTTGACCCTATATTAAATTCCGCCGATCCATTACAGGTTGTCTCTGCTCAGAAATATGCAAAGAAACGTATTACCAATTCTCTAATTAAATTCAAAGATTTCCAATATAGAGGAGATTTCAAATTAGATAAAGATGTGGCAACATTCGAAGAAATTTTCAAAGATGATAAAACAAAGCATATACGACAGAATGTACATAAAATGTATATGCCCACGCAACGATATATTTTATCAATTGCCAAAGAGTTAGGGTTTATTTTAAAAGGAAAAATAGATTTGGTGCCTGTGCAATACGAATATCAATATTTATATGTTTTATACAAACCGGAATAATCAAATCAACTTTTTAAATGAATTAACTGAATACGCATATTTAATAAGTTTCATTTATAGAAAATTATTAAATATACCATATATGATTCTTTATATATTATCGGGAATTGCAATTATCTACTTGACATTTATTGCATTTATAAAACTTCGTTTTCGTTTTTGGTCTGTTCAACCAGTTTTTCACTTATATAATTTATTTTATTGGGTTTGGCCTTGTGGTATTATTGAACATGGTCAATCCCCTAAAACAAAATTTTATAATGAGAAAGTATTAACTAGAAAATTTAAAGATGTGTCAGCTGAAAAAAAGGCACTGTTCTATACTTTTATAAAATCACATTTCTTAAACAATAAAAAGGAAATATATAATCCACCAAAATTTGCAGTTCTGGATTATTTTAATGCACATAATAGAATGTCTCATATTTCTCTCCAATTTGAATTATTAACCACACCAAACAAAGGATATTCATCTGATAAAACTGCTGCCAAAATAGTTTCGGCAATGACTAGCAGACCCTTAAATGCAATTTTAAACAATAATGAAGTTAGGGTGGATTATGTTGACTTTTTATGTGTTCATAAAAATGATAGAAAAAAGGGGTTGGCTCAAAAAATGATTTTTTCTCATTATTACAATGCGAGAAAAGACGGCGCAGGACCCGTTTTTCTATTTAAGAGAGAAGGTATTATTAATTTTATCGTGCCACTAACTGTGTACAATGCTCATGTTTTCCCATTAAAATATTTAAAACATCCCAATTTAGAATTACCTGATAATATTGTTTGTCATTTAATAAATGATTCTAATTTTTCACTATTTTCACACTTTTTTGGAGAGATTAAAAAGAATTTTAAATGTTGTATTACACCAGAACAGTCACATATTAAACATTTAGTATCAAAAAAGCTATTATTTATTTGTTTAATCATGGAAGGTCAAACACCAGTGGGGGTATATATTTATAGAACACCTTTTACTAGTTATAAAGGAAAACAAAGCATTGAATGTATTGCTTCTTATTATAAAGTTGGTTATTATGATGTATTCATTAAATCTTTTCGTAATACTATGGTTTTAATTAACCATGAATATCCTGTTGATATTTTGATTATGGAAAATATATCTAATAATAATGATATTATTAACCATTTACTCAAAAAAACGCCCGTATTATGGAAGTGTCCAATGGCATATTTTTTGTATAATTTTGCTTACAGACCGTTCTTTTCATCGGATGTGTTTTTAATTAATTAATACTTGCTTTATTTAGAATGAATAGGAAACTTCTAAATGAAGCTCGAAAAGCTATGTCGCGAAAAAAGTTTTTGCGAAAATTAGTCGGTGACCAATCAAAATCCTTTAGACCTAATGTGTCTAGTGATGAATCGCGATTAGTTCACACGGTACCAGATAAAGAATGTATTAATAAATTAAAATCTTTATCCAAATAAATTATCTTTTGTATTTTCCTACTCTTGCAAAAGAGTCTACCACAAAAATTACAAAAACGCCTAAAAATAGATACAAAACTAACTCCTCTGTAACATTGTCCGTTTTTTCATCTTGTTGTTCTTCCAATAAATGAATCATATAATTTAGTTTTGTCATTAATGCATCTTTATTAGTATGTACATCTGCTTGCGAACCTTGTAGTTGACTGTAATACGGCACATATTGTTTGTAATAATCATCTTTTGTAACTTGACCTAATTGAGCAAAATTTTCTTGAGTTACCTCTCCAAATTGCCCGTTTTCACTATTCCCGTTTCCATCATTGTTGTCTTCTTCTACTTGGATATTAGTGGGCGCTAATTCCTCGCTATGCATATTTTGATATGAATCTTTTGATATATGGACACCCTTCGTTAAAGCTTCAAAATTTGCCAAAGATTGACCATCATCATCTGCTCTGTCAGACAACTGTTGTCGGTCGCCGGAAAATCCTTCCATCACTGGCGCCTGAGTTGCGGATAAACTGTTTAGCAAATTGTCAATTTTAGATGATTTTTTTATGTGTCTTTTTCTAAGTGTTCGAGAGTGTTTATTTGTTGATTGTTCTATATTTTTTAATTCACTACTATCTATAAATGAAAAACCAAGAGCTGACATACTTATAAAGAAAAGAGATAATTTTTTAATTGAATGTTCCTAAAAAAATATCATTTAATGTATATAGAATGAAAACTTATGTAGAATTAGGATTAGCAGCACTATTGGCTGTTCTTGTTTACGAAAAGCCTAAATTTTTAGTAAATACAGCAAATACCACTTTAGGAATAGTGATTATGATAGTAATTGTAGGATTACTTGCTAAACAATATGGTATAAATGCTGGACTTTTAGCAGCAATTATTATGATTTTACTCCAAGAGTCTCATAAAGAAGGATTGGCTTTAGTAGGCGACGAAAAATCATCCCTTGTAGGTGGAAACATAATTCCCGGGGCTGTTGGTAAAAAAATTGGGGAGTCCTGCAACACAACAAAGGATTGTGGTCCTTGTCAAAAAACTTGCAATGATTTCAATGGCGCCGATAATAGACGCAAACAGTGTGCTTGTGAAAGTGCTTGCACTGGTGGAAAATGTACAGCATCTTGCAAATGTGGCGAATGCGGAGATAAATGCCCCAAAGAGGGGTATACTAATATTAATGATAGTTTACAACCATCAAGGTTTCCAGTCACAGGTACGGATCAAATCGGATTATCGCGTATGTTAAAAATCAATGCATTAAATGCCAAAATGTCAGCATCTCAGCAAGTAAATGGGTGTACAAATAATGGTGGTGGAATTGCATTTTAAAATTAACTTCTAAAAATATAGTATATGAACAATTTATCTATATTTTTACTTATACTTATTTTCGGATATGCCATTTTCAGTTGTAAATTGAATAATAAAGAACCGTTGACAAATTGCAACACACTTCGATGTAAAAAAAATGAATATTCCGCTTCATCCTTGAAAAATACATTAAGCAATAAACTTACATCTGTCTCTTCTGGGCATATTGCAAATATCAAAGACCATCTCGCAAATCTTAAAGAAATGTGGTTGTAAATTTAATCTCTTTTTATATTAGTATGGTAAAGAGAACTACAAAAAAATTCATAACCAGTCCAATTCCATTTGTTGATAGAATAAGATATCACTTACACACGTTAAATACACATCCTTTGTTTATTGGACTGATGGTAATTATGTTAAATATTGGTTCAAAGTATATTACTATCAAATTAAGCAAGTCACAGGAACAATATATTAAAAATTCTTTAGGCAGACAATTTCTTATTTTTGCTATAATGTGGTCAGGAACTCGTGACATTGTTTATGCAATTTTACTTACAGGAGCATTTGTTGCAATGGCGGATCATTTGTTCAATGAAGAAAGTCAATATTGTGTTGTTCCAAATTATCTAAAAAACTATGCAAATGCAGTTGATACGAATGATGATGGATATGTAACCGCTAAAGAAGGGGATGCAGCGATTAGGATATTGAATAAACTCAAAAAACAAAAGCAAAAACAATCATATTTAAGACATCACAGATAGTAAACGCAAATTAAATATAACTCTTATAATAAAATAAAAGTTATATATAAGTACATATATGACTACATTAATACAATACAATTCATTAACACCTATGCCGGCACCACCCGCTCCAAGACAACCGCCACAACCAACCCCAGCCCAATTACAAACAGCAAAGGATGAATATGCTGCTGCAGAAATTGGTGATGGACAACCTTTGCCACCCCCATTTACACATGGGGTAGTGTATAGATGGTTAAATGATGAAAATCCAATACCAAAAGTTCCAAAAGCACCTTCTTTATCACAAACTGAACTGCTGCAATTAATGAAAGATTTGCCAAAACCCGATACACAATTACAATTACCTGCGCCACCTATTGGGGAAATTCCAGTGCCACCAGCACCCGATGCTCCTGCTAATTTTTTACAAATCGCGCGTGCAACTATTGGTCGGCAAACACAAGCGAAAACATGGAAAAGAATTGGTAAGGAATTAAACGCCAGAAGTGTTAATAGGGCTACTAGACAACCATTGCGAAGAAACCAAGATAATTATAAATTACTTATTGAATTATCCACAAATATTACTGGTAAACATACTATATTTTATTCAACGCGAATGACGCAACAAGAATCTACTACAGGTCCTCGGACACAAACCCAAAATCAACAACAATCATTAGGATTACAAGGAAGTTTCGAATTTCCAGAAATATCTAGAAAAGATAAAACGCCACCTTATAGCAAGCCGCGTAATGAGAAAAATAAAAAATGGATAAATCTTTCTATTAGGCTTCAAGAATGGTTGGATAGTCATTTTCATAAAGGTAATGAATTGGCAATGCCAAATCCAGCATACCCAGGTGATACCGAATACGATAAAATTTTTCGAATGAGTGATTTTGAATGGGAATTTTTACCGAAATCACTGGATAAATTAACTGGAAAGAAACCATCATTTAAATTTTACATTACAAATAATTGGACCAATCGACAGGACCCAAATATGTATATAGTACTTAAAGTGATATTGGTTGGTCGATTCAGGAAAGGAAATAAGATTGACCCTACCCGCGCTTTACCTACCACAAAACCTGAAGGAAAAAAGGGAAAACTTAAAAAAGCGTCTTCTTTTTGTAGTAATCAGTTGTCAGATATTAAAACAATTGCTCTTGATAAATATCATTCTGCCCCGGGTATTTTTACTGATTCTGCTTCAGAGAAATTTGAAAAGAAAATGAAAAAAGCAACCGCTGCAGATATTACATCTAAAAATATTAAATTATATTACAAAAACAGAACAAAGGCGTTGGCATACTGGGAACAAGAATATTATTGTAGACAATCTATGAATTTTAATGCGGGTATAACTGGGGGTTGGCCGAATGTTGCGGTAGCAGTTGGTAATCGTTTTCCTTTTGACCCTTGGACTTTACAACCATCAATTGCCATGACAAGCAAAGAAGTAACTTTTCCAAATGGATTGCCTGGTTCAGCACCAGGTGGTCGAGCAGTAATTAATTTACCCCCTATGGCGGCGACCGGTCCTATGCTAGCTTGGTATGCTGCACAACCAGTGGGTTTTCAGACCCCACCTTGGCCCATACCTTTCTCTCCATTAGGAATGTCTTTAAGACCTAAAATGGTTATGGTTTTATTTAAAAGAATGAATAATTATTTAAATGCTGCGGGGGCTGCCGGTGATGGAGTTGGTCCACCACCCCCCAATGTAATAAATGCTATAAATAATTTACAACCTATAATGGTACAAGGTAAATTACCCAATTTAACTACGGCTACATTAACGAATCCTCAATGGGACAGTTTATATGTGTTATATGAATTTGTATTGTTCAACCGATTTGAAGCAAATGAACCAGAGCTAGTTCTAGAACCATTCGAACCTTATCCCCGTTTACCAGTTGCAGCAGCGGGCACAGAGTTTGGAACTTGGTTAATTAGTCGTAATAGAAGACAATATGCCATACCCGTTGATACAGGTGTAAATCCTTGGCCAGCCACTGAGGGCGCGGCTCCTCTCGCACCTAATATATTGCCTGTGCCTATTCCTCCACAAGGACCAAGACCTAGAGTATCTTGGCAACAGGTGAAAAAAAGTGGGTTTTATGAATTAGAAGCAAAAAAATGGGCTGAATGGATGATTTTAGTAAATCCTTTTCCCATCCCAGGTTTCCCTGAATATAATCAATATTTGACTCTTTGGCAAAAATATAAATATGCAAAAATTAATGCAGCATCAACAATACCTCAACCAGGAAACCCTTTAGACCCACAGACGAACCAAACAAATACACAATGTGTTTTACGACCAGTAGACACACCCTTCCGGAGTACTTTCAGGAGAGATGGTGATGATAATTTGATTAATTGGGTTTTGCCCAGTGAAGCAAATAGAACATCTCAATACATTAATCCTTATGCCGCAGCATCTCTGGCAGTTGGAGGATGGATGCCGGCAGAATATTTAAATTTAACAGATGTTCGGCCTAATAGCGCAAAATGGATGTTTGGAGGACCTGTTGCGGGGAGCTATCCGAAGGAAGTATGGCCTAAAAATAATATGCGTATTCATGGTGCTGTTCCGCCAGAACGCTTTCCGCCATTAGAGAATGTGATAACGATAAATGTTCGTCGTTCTAAACGTGAAAATTTGGGAGGTTGGTCAGGTGGTAGGCGCAAAAGAACACTGCGTAAATATAGAAATAAACGAAAGAATAACACCTTAAAACGAAGCAAACGCCGTAAAAATAATTAATCAGTTTTATCTTTCAATGTTTTTTCCAACTCTGCTATACGTTTTGTTAAGATTTCCATGTTTTCTATTGCTTGTTTTTCTCTTTTTACCTCTGGGTAATCTGCATCATACCACCAATAATAAACGCCTCTTGCACCATTATAAGTGATTTTTACTACATTAACGCCTAAATCTACGGCTTCGTATAATAAATATCCTAGAACCATATATATAAAATAAATATATTATGTATATGGCTTTTGTCATTCACCAAGACGACGAAGATCACGTTTCTTTTTATACTAGAATAGATGAAGAGGAAGTATATGTTTCTACAGAACATATACAACGCGGAGATTCGAATACATTAAATTATTTTATAAATCAATATATGTTTTCAAAAATGACAGTTTTGTCACAAAATAAAGTTATTGGAGGAGAACTAAAAAAAAGGCACTGAAAAAAAGGAACTCATGTTTTTGGAGTTAAAAGTCGGTAGACATTTTGAGTTTTGGACATTTTAAAATGTCCAAAATGAGATTCTGAGTATTTTTTTATAGTTGTTTTTTTGCACATTTAGGAAACTCTTCCAATATGTAACAAGAAAAATATCAATATCTGTTTTTCGAGCACTACAACCAACTTTTTATAATTTTGTAAGAAAACAATTTAGGCATTTTTTATATGTTTCATATATAAAATGCACCAACCAAAAAAAATGCGCGAACAAACAAACTCCGATATAGAAACTCCAAAAGTTAATTTTAAATGCGAAGATTGTGACTTTTATACGAGTAAAAAATCAAATTTTTTGAAACATATCGAAACTAAAAAACATAATAAAAAAACAGCCGCTGAAACACAAAAAGCCACTATTTTGAAGCTAAATGAAACACCAAAAACAAGCACCATGCCATTACAATATGTATGTAAAACCTGTGAATGCAATTTCAACAGTCGCACTACACTATGGAGACATAAAAATAAATGTGCCATGAAACAAAATAATTCAATGTGTTTGTATGTGTGCGAAGGGTGTCATTCACGGTTTAATAGTGTAATAAATTTAATCAATCATAAGCAAGATTGTAGTAGTATAAATGTAATAACTCAAAACCCCAAGAAAACAAAGATTGGTCAAAAAATAAATATAGAAAAAAAAGAAAAGTTAGTAGAAAAATTAAAACATAATTTTAAAATCGATAAGGCCGAAGAGAGTGATACAAGCGCATATCAATTATTAAAACTTTTGCCAAAACTTACAGATGCGATGATTAAAATAGCGGAGAGACCAGTAAATGTAAATAATAACTGTACTAACAAAATGACTATTAATATGTATTTAAATGAAGAGTGTAAGGATGCGATGAACTTGACTGATTTTGTAAATAAAGTACAAATATCATTGGATGATTTAATGTATACACAACAACACGGTTATGTAAAAGGTATTAGCAATATATTTGTTAAACAATTACAGAATATGGATCCAAAAGAAAGACCAATCCATTGTAGTGATAAGAAACGAATGCAATTTTACGTAAAAGAAGAGGATAAGTGGGAAAAAGATAACCAACATTCGAAAATTGATAATTCTATAGCTAAAATTACACATAAACAGATATTAAAAATAAGAGAGTGGGAAGATAAACATCCCAATTTCTTAGACGATGATAAGTTGACTCATATTTGGCAAAAAATGTGTTCTGAGACAATGGGTGGAGCGCAAGATGCGGAGCGAAATAAAAATTGTATAAATATTAAAAAAGAAGTATCAAATGTAATAGAGGTGAAAGAAGCCATGAAAGATTAATGTGGTTTTGTGCGTGTTTTTTGTTTTTTTCGTTTTCTTCTCTTGCGAGTTTTTCTCTTTGTTCTCTTTTTCCTTCGTTTGCGTGTTTTCTTCCCACCTCGTCCTTTTTCTCGAATTTTGGTACGCAACTGTTTTCGATATTGTATTCTATCTGCTTCTACCTTTAACTGGTCTGGTTTTTCAGAAGCTTTTTTCATCATATCTTCTCGTTCTTTTTCTGGAGCACTGGCAGGTTGGGATACTGCAGTACAGATGTCTCCTAATAATGCACCGGCTTTCTTCTTTTCATTAGCACTAAACACTATTGCTCCTTCACCAGTTCTAGTAAGTGGAAGTAAATATTGCGACCGTGTGCTTAATGGTATTATGGCCGATGGATATACATTCTCTTTTTTTTTCTCCTCTTTTGATTCTCTTAGGTCAACGTTTTGTTGATCAAACAACATTAACAAATCAATACCAACCCCATCACAATCACCATATTTTTGGTATGTAGTAACTGTTTTCTCTCCAAATATGTCGGTTTCTTTTGTAGTTTTTCCAATGTCTTGTTTTTCTTGCCATATGGTTTTTGTTTTACAGGTACAGTATTCAATAAGTTCTATAATATTTTTTTTTATTTGGTTCTGCTTGGACTCTATTTCTTCAGAGTTAAGCGTGGAGGGAGATTGAGGGGCGGGATTTTCGAGTTTGTTAACTTTAAATTTTTTAAGATCACTTTTAAATCTATTTTTGATACGTTCAATATTACTTTCTTTATCAATAATATTAACGACACCCATAATTATATAATTGTATCTACTTGATGAACAAGCATTATTGGACAGTTTGATTATCTCTTTTATTGTATCAAATGATACACCCGTTGATTCATAAACAATATTTCTACCATTGTTTACTGCTTGGGTAAGTTTTTTATAAACCACTATATCTGCATTAAATACTTCTTCGGGTCTTGTGGTTATGGCATACCGTGGGTCAACAAATTTGTTTAATTCACGGTCGTGTAATGTTTCTCCAAGGCTACTTGTTGCCCATTTCGCTTTTCGTTGGGCGGCAGTATCACCCAGGCGAATAGCTGGTCCTCGCGGATTGGTATAGTTGTTTCGTTTTTTTGCAGCACTAAATCCATATGCTCTTCTCGTGGCTTTTTGATTTTGTGTTTCCAGCTTTCCTGTTCTAGATGTTTGGTAACAATCATGTATTAACTTTAGCGTTTCGGGGTTATTAATTATATCATCACCATCATTTTCACTATCGTGATGTTCAGATAATATACCATTGATACAATCTTTATAATCATCGTTATTGGTGTAATAATGATCGTGTGACACTTCAATATCAATCCATTTTTTATTATTACCATTGGTATCGACAAATTGATTATCACGAACAGTGGCAGAATTGATTAGTGTGGCGTATTGTTTTGCATACTTTATTGCATCTGTTTTACCAGAACCAGTCGTACCTAATGCTAGTATAATGAATCTAAATTTTTTGCCTCTTAATCCCAGGGGTGTTTGAAACTGTTCCCAATTTTGACATTTTTCTTTGCTTCCAGTTGTTATAAATATGTTATCCATTATATATTAATATATAATGGGATTAAAAATATCTAAAGGTTCAGACTAATTGTATTTCTTTCAGACCGCGATTGGCGTATTGATTTTCTAGGAACATCTAAATTAGATGAATGCATTTCTTTAAGGTCTTCTACACTTATTGTACTTTTATTGTCTGGTTTCTGAATATTTACGCGTTTCGTTTTTAGTCCAGATAAAATATCATTAATATCCCCAGGTCCTTTCATTTCGGGTCTGGCTCTCCTAACCGATTTGTTAATGTTGACTGGTTCGAATTTTTCTTCCATATTGATTGCGTCATCAAAATGAGCTACTCCTCTTGCCATACCAACATCAGGTCTTCCTCTCATATTTGGTTGCATTTGTGGCGGTCTTCTCATGTCGGATGGTGGTCCAGGAGGTCCTGACGCGGGAGCTTGCATAGGCGCTCCTCCCATAACTCCGGACATAAAACCGCCAAATCCGGGGTTTTCTTGACTCATACTATTTACTGCCGCTTGTGTAAATTGTTGCATCAATTCCGGGTTCTGTCTCATAATATCGTCCATTCCTGGCATTGAGGATTTAAACATTGTATTAGTCATATGTAACATTGCGGCACTTCCACCTAACATAAATAGCAATTTTAATTCTGGTGCCATCTTTGCTTTACCTCCATACTTTTCATGTAATTCTCCAAAAACATCATCATAGTCATCTAAATTTTCACTTAAAGATTCACCCCATCCATCTAATTTAACATCGAAAGGGTCAAATTTTGCATTAAGAAATTCAATCGCAGATACAGCAGCCATCAGCATTTTTCCTTGGAATTTAACTGAATTGGTTTTTTCTTTTTCTTGTTTAATCATTTCATATTCTCCTTGCATTTCTGCCAGTGGACTGTCCATGTTGTATTTTTTAGTTAATTGAATACCTTTTTTTTCCAATGCTTCCAATTTTCTTAATATGCTCAATTTTTCTCGTAATATCTGTTCATTAGACAGTTGTGGGGTTTTTGGTACTTGTTTTGTAGGATCAACCGGGATTTCATTGAATTTTGAAAAACCATCCCAAGTTTTATCTTTACTCTGATTGTTTGCCGTGGCGGTTCCTAAAGCGGGGGCCCCATTATCAGCGTTATTTGATGAGGTAAAAGGAACATTATTTTTTTCAGTTACATTCAAGGTTATTCCTTTGCCGTCATCAAAAGATGGTAGAGTTCTGAACATATCAGCGTTTGCATCTTTTCTACTTGTATTTGAGGAAGGCCAATTTGAATCGTTTAAATTAATATTTGTATCCAAAGATTCTAAATCAGATAATTTGATGTCTGATTTGGGAGATGATGAACGTCGTTTATCATTCATTAACATTTCTATACCAGGACCAAAATTAACACTTTTTTTCGGAGAATGGTTAGTACCCAATGGTGGTAAATTATTTAATTTAATAGTTCCAATATCACCAACATTTGATGTTGATAATTGTGGTTCTGTGGGTGTAATATTAATAACTTCATTCATTATGATTAAACAAGAACTTTTAATTTTAAGTAAGACGCAATTAAATATAATTTATTACTAATTGTAATTTATTACTAATTGTAATTTATATTTGATGTACCAAATGCCTTGTAAAAAAGAGTCTGCTAAATCATCCTTCTTCTTGTGTTCTATAAAAACAGGAATCCACGCATCTAAATTATTATTTTCTTTCAATATTTCTTGTGTCACCTTAATACCTAATTTTTTTCTTTCCGTATATTTGGTTTTCTTTTTGGTGAGATAATCCTTTAATTTATTGGATGCGGAAATTTCTTCAATGATTGGACATCCCTTTTCTATAAAATGTTGCATTATCATTCCTTGTAATGTTTTCATTCGTAAAGCTAACGGTCCGATTTGATTTTCAATAATAACTCGGTCCACGGTAATATCTTTTAATAAGTTTTCAAACCCTGCTTTCATTCTCTGTCCATATGTAACCATATTTATATTTGCGGTTTTAATTGTGGGGACAAAAGACAGATAATTCTCTTCTAATTCTTTAAATATCAATTCTTGATATTCCACCTTTATGATTTTTTTCTTCGTGGCATCTTGAATGATATCATATTTTTTACAAATATGTTTGAGAACATCAATATTGGCTTTTTTAATGTAAATGTGTTTAAGTTCGTTGGTTGGTATATTAAAAGCTTGTTTTTTCGCATGTATTTTACAAAAATACTGAGAATTTTTATGATATCTTGCATTTTTATCACAAGAAATTTTTTTTTTTATATTTTTACCACAACATTTATAGTATTGTTGATGACATAAATCAATAATACCCCATTTTTCAATGTTATATTCTTTGTCGGTTGTATTAAAAAGACAATATGCTAAACATTTCATACCGACATCTATACTCAATATCTTCATACATATCAATGTTATTTGGTTTTAAATACTATTTGTTATGGAATTAGTATTTAATTATAGTTAGGTAAATTAAGCATTTGTGACTGGGACATAATGGGGGCAACCAATCGTGATTCTAAAGCTTTGGATGATAGATATAAATTCTTTATATCCGAGTTTTGATATCCAAATGGTTTTGTTTGGTCACTGCAAGATTGGAAAATATATTTTTCAGGACATTTTACATCATTTCTATCTTTATAATTTTCCCAACAAGCACAACAATTGTCACAAGCTCCTAATTGATTCTTTTCTATAATATTATCAGCATTTTTAATTAAATATTGTCTATATTGATAGTTATTAGTAATTCCAACTTCTTTTTTAAGTACATTATTAATGGTGCAAGCTGGCTCCCAATTTGTAGCCCACTGCCCATCACTCATCATCGCTGGAAATCCAGGGTGAATATTATTTGATCCTTTATAGCAAGTGCCCCAACTCATTTATATTAGACTAATATTATTTTTCTATTGACTTGCTGCTAATAATTCAACAAGTTTGTTTTTTCTAAGACCTTTATAATTAGTGAATCCTTTTTCTTCTGCAAGTTGTTTTAACTCTTTGATTGTCTTTTCATCCAAAGGTTTGTTATCTGGAACTTCTAATTTTTTAACTGTGATTTCTTCGATTTCTTCTTCATTATCACCGGTATTTTCTTCTTGTTCATCCACTTCTATCTCGTCATTGTTTACCTCTTCTAAAGCAATCATATCGTCCATATTTGTTTCTTCCAAATCACTAATATCATCTAAATCATCTCCCATTTTGAGAGATTCAATTTCCGCCCCCGATAGAGTAATCGATTTTATATTTTCGACTACCGTTTCTTTAATATTTAAAAGTTCATCCTCGTCATCACTAACTTCATCGCTATCCGAATCGCTATCCGAATCATCGGAAACATTAATTAAATCTGAGTCTTCTTGGTATTGGGTGCTATCCATTTGTGTATCTTGAAACGACAATGTATCATTTTGGGAATCATGTTGTCGAATAATTTTATTTTGTTCGTATTCTTGAATTAATTGAAACATTAAGTCTACTTTTTGTTCCATTTTACCAATTCTATTTCTAAAATATAAAAATAAAATGACACAAACCAAACAGGTCACTCCTAAACTAATTAAAAAAAGTCTCATCTTTGTTTATTTTCTACTATTTTTAAATTTATCTAAATTAAACGAAATTATAGTTTATTGATAATTTGATTAGCTTCGTTCAAAATTTTTGTTGGGTAGTTTAATTGCTTTAAAACCATTATTCCTCCTTTAATTTTTGAGATACCTTTTACCATCTTATAAGAATATTCGGGGATATGATCTTTGATTTCTGTCTCCATATTATAGTTAACAACATGTTTATGTTTTTTAAATAATTTACAAAGGCGGATATAATGCGTTGTTAACATAAATCTTATATTGGGATTTTCTGTTATATAATTTAAATAACTATATGCTGTAGCAACCGCTTCGTATGGATTTGTTCCCGAATATAATTCATCGAAAATGCAAAAATGTTTTTTATTTTTATGTTGTTTTATATAATTTAAAATATCCACGCAGCGTCTCGCTTCAGCTTGAAACAAGCTATCTCTTGCATTGGTATCCGGTATATTTAAATAACAATGTATGGAATGAAAAGGGGTAATATGACCACCTTGATGAAAGCCATATCCTATTTGCTGTGCTAATAATACATTAATGACTGTTGTTTTTAATAAAGTTGTTTTTCCGGCTGCATTGGGTCCTGTTATAATTATGTTATTGCTCATATTAACGGTGTTTCCCACAATATTATCAGAAATACAAGGATGATATGCGTTTTTAATATACAATTTGACTTTCTTACTTTTCTTAATTTTGATTTTATTAATTTGTCGAAGTTTAATATTTGTGCTAACGCCTTGGATGGATTCTATATATCCATTAAATCCAAATGTAAATAACAATAAATTGTGTATTTCGGGATTTGTTTGCAATATGTAAAATTCTTTCATAATTTTTCCCATGGATGCGAATTTATGCGGATTCAATGTGGTTAAAGGAATACTGTTAATAATATCTGATAATTTTTCAATATGTTCCAGTTTATTGCTAATATAGTCTCTATATGCAGTATGTGATTTCAATGGTTTGATTAATGTTATATATGTTTTCATTTGGGATTTAGTATGTTCTAAATATAGCTTTAACGATAGGAATGTTTGATTTATTTGTTTTGTATTTAAATAAAAATGATAACATGCTAAACCATTTTGATATATTTGGTATACATACATCCCACAACACATTATTAAATATATTCGCTGACCCCAGGATAAAGAATCAAATCTGGTAAATAGTTGCCCCATACTATGTTTATCTAGTTGTTGTCGCAAGACACCCACATATTCTTCAACTGTTATTGGTTTTTTTAGTACTTTCAGAATTAGAAATGGTATAATTAATAATATTATAGGTGCTAATAAACTGAGCAGGGGTGATATTGTTTGATAAAATGTAAGAACTGCTAAAAACATCTCAGATTTATTTAAAAATTCAAGTTTTTCCCATTCTATATATTGAAATTTTTCAATAAAATTATCCATTGTTTTAATGTTGTTCCAATTTTCCCAACATTTTTCTATTATTGGTTTCGGTGGTAATAAATGGCTGGTGCTTACAGACTTATATAGTTTTTGAGAATCTTTTAAAAACGCAGTATTAGTGGTATAATATTTGCACCATTTATCAAGCAGTTCTTTTCCCATTTTTGAAGAAGGTCTGAAGGTTTTATTATATATAGATTTATTTGAGTCAGTCTGTTTTAATAATTCTAAATCGGCATATAAGTTTTCGAAAATTTCTTGTTTTTGTTCATCAAATTCTATTGGTAGTAAAAAATTTTTATTAACTTCTTTAATTAACATTAAAGACGTTAGAGAAATTAAGTCTTAATATTCGACGAGTTTTACATACTGTTAAGATGTTTTGACCAATCTCCTGGCATCTCGCTAATTTGTGTATTATAAAATTCTTCAAAATGTTTCAACTTAGCACCGTCATGACGAGTAACAAAGTTAATAGCAATACCTTTTCTCCCCCATCTACCAGAACGACCGATGCGATGAAGATATGTATGCTCACTTTTCGGAACATCAAAATTAATAACAACACTGACTTGCTGGATATCAATGCCTCTTGCAAATAGGTCAGAAGTAATTAGTACTCTGCATCCACCATTTTTAAAGTCTTTATGAACTTCCTTCCTTTCGGATTCGTCCATTTTCCCATGAATTTTCTTAACAGGAAAGTTATCCTGAACCATCGCTTCTTCTAAATCATCCACGCGCCGTGTGGAATTACAATAAATAATTGCTTGTGAAATTGTCAAACCCTCAAATAGGTCTTTAATGGTAGAATATTTATGTTCATCACTATCAAGTCTAATATAGTACTGAGCTATACCTTGGAGTGTTAGTTGTTCTGCTTTAACTAGAATTTTAATAGGGTTTCTCATAAATCGCTCAGTCAATTGTTCTAAAGTTTCAGGTACTGTGGCACTGAACAGTCCGATTTGGATATCATTGTGCATATACTGGAAAATCTTATAAATCTGGTCTTTAAATCCTGCGGAAAGCATTTCGTCTGCTTCATCAAGTATAATCAGGTCAATCTTTTCGGTCTTAAGATATTTTCTACGAATCATATCGTGTACACGCCCAGGCGTCCCTACAATAATATGCGGTGGTTCTTCATCTAACTGAGCCCTATCGGCATCAACCGATGTACCTCCGACGAGTAGTTGGACTTTAACCTTTTCGAAACGACCGATATCTGTAATTACACCCTTAATCTGGCTGGCTAACTCATGTGTTGGTGCTAAAATAAGAACTTGTGTTGCTTCTAGTTCATGATTTATAATTTGGAGTGAGCCAACACCAAAACATGCGGTTTTCCCCGTGCCTGATTGTGCTTGGGCGATAATATCGCGTCGTTTTCCCTTATGTCCTGGTTGAACAAGAGGAATTAATCCTTTCTTTTGAATCGGTGAGGGTTTTTCAAATCCAAATGCATAAATACCTCTGAGCAAAGCTGGACGAAGATTTAGAGTGGAATCATCCCATTCATTAATTTCTGTATATGTAGTATGGTTGGTCTTTTCGGACATCTGTATATATGTGGTGGTATGCTTTTAAGTTTGTTGATAATAGATTGTTTTCAATTTTAATATCTACATAAAAATTGATATAAATATGAACAGTTAGATAAAATGTAATACACCATGACTTCAATACTAGCGGATCATCAATATGATTTAACACACTTTCCAGAGGCAAATCAAATAAATGTAGATATATTTTTAGCACAAAATGTTATAGATATAATAAATAAATTAGCCTCTCTGGTAGGCGCGCCCTCTTATCAAAAAACACCTGTTTTTAAACACGTGCGCTCTCGTAATAACAATAGACAACCATGTCAAAGAGAGGTGATTTCAACTGCAGATTGGGCTGAAATTAGAAATTTTAAAACTACAGAACTAACTAAAAAAGAGGAGGGGGTTGATAAAGACATTGATGAATTGCGTGGATTACTTAATAAACTTACGAGTAATAATTATGAAGAAATGGAAACACAGATAATGAAATCCCTGACTACTATTATAGATAAAAATTGTAAGGAAGAGGATTTGGAAAAGATTGGCGAAGCCATATTTGAAATTGGTAGTATCAATAAATTTTGGTCGGCTGTGTTTGCCAAATTATATAAAACTATATTGTCTACATTTCCCACAATGAACGAGATTTACAAAAAGAATTTTAGCAATTTCCTATCATTATTCGATAATATTCGTTATGTGAGTGCAGAAGAAAATTATGATGAGTTTTGCAATGTCAACAAAGAAAATGAAAAACGACGTTCTATTGGAAGTTTCTTTGTTCATCTAATGAACAATGATGTAATCGAGGAAGTTGCTATATTTGAACTTATTAAACAATTAAAAGAAACAATGTTGGATTTTATGGACATGGAAAACAAAAAGGAGGAAGTTGCCGAATTTGCAGAAAATATTGTAATTTTAATCAATGGCGGAAAGAACAGATTGGAAGCATATAAAAACGATGTAACTTTTGGTTGGGACGAATGTGTAGAATTTATTGAGGATATGACGAAAAGAAAAGTTTCAAATCATCCGAGTCTTAGCAATAAGGTCGTATTTAAATTTATGGATTTAGAAGAAGAACTTTAATATTTATCTACGGAAAGAGCGTGTTACACCATAACCGACACCACTAGTAAAACTGCGACGCGCATTTCTGCTGTTGCAAATATCTTCGCATCCAATTTCTCCGCTACAAATTCCTATTAATACAGCAATCAATGAAATAAAACCTACGAACAACATCATTAACTTACAAAATACAAATGATTCGCAAATAGATATTCCGGCTCCTACCAGCAGGTTTATGACTATTTCACCTAGTATATTATCGTCGTCATCATCGACTGCGATAATTATCTGGAATTTTGTAAATAAAATGAGCAAAGGTATAATAAATTTGGGTTTGATAATTGAAAACATTTAGATTGTTGGATAAACTGGTTTGATGCTATTATTTTTCACTATAAAACCAATTCAATTTATTTAATAATATAAATACAATATCATATTTATATTATATGATTCAAAACGTCTCTCCCAATTTACAATATTCGCTGCAAGAAAACAAAAAAAATAATGATAAAGTATCTTATGAAGACGTGTTACAACAAGTCGATGCACTTGAGGAAGAATTGCCAGACCTAGAAATCCAATATACATATGAAGAAGAAGCTATCTTTGATATGGATGATTATCTAGCTTCAGAATTAGATTACCAAACTAATTATATTAAAAAAGAATTGGAGAGAATAGCAGATTATTACGAGATTTCCAAACGAAAAAAACGAAAAGATGAGTTGATTGAAGTAATAATATTATTTGAAAAAGACCCTGTTAATATCCAAAAAGTCTATCAAAGGAAAAAATTATGGAAATGTATGGAAGAAATTAAGAAAGATAAATATTTAAGACAATTTTTAATATTAGATTAGAATATATGGTGCTTTCGCAAATTGATAAAAGTATTGAATATCCATCAGCTAAATTTGTCGATTCTGAAGATTTAGATTATGATGCGCAATTATATCAAATTGAATTATTTCCTGATTTGGAAGTAATAATCGCCTTAGGTAAAGTTAAATATACATTCATTGATAAAAATGTTTTATATATCCCAGTATATTTAACAAATGATGGTGAAGTCATATTACAAATGGGGGTATATGAATTCCCATCTAATATTTATACTTCATTGCTGGATGAAGATAATGATTTTGATATAAGTTTATTAGAAAATCCATTGCCACTTTTATATAAATTTATAAATGAGTCATTTATTCGAAAAGAATTAGGTGAGAAAAAAACACCTGTAAAACCACCCGCAAAAATACCTACTCCACCTACAGAAGGTGAAATGGAAAAAGAACCTGTTGAAGATGCAACGAAAGAATCTCCTGAAGATGCAACGAAAGAATCTCCTGAACCCAAAAAATCGCCATCAGATGATTTTACAGAATTATCAGAGGATAGTAGAGTTCCGAATAAAGAAACAATCATACAAGAATTGTTTGCAGAAGATGATGATGAACGACCTATTATTTCTGATGATGTGGTTGCCGGAGAAGATGACCAAGAAACCAAATTTAAAGAACATTCTGGTCATAATTGGGTAGAGAAATTTATGAAAAATGAAAATTATGGTATAGTAGATAATGAAGGCGGTGGCGATTGTTTATTTGCAACAATTCGAGATGCTTATTCTGGTACTGGAAAATCGGCGACGGTTGAAGATTTACGAACTATTGCAAGTAATGCTGCGACAGAAGAAGTGTTTCGTAATTTTAAAGAGCAGTATGATATGTATCATACTGAAGTAAAAACTTTATCGACGGAATTAGCACAACTACAGACCACGAATATGGAATTAAAAAAACAGTATAGTCAAACGAAGGATAGAGATGAAAAGAAAAATTTAGTAGATAAGTCCAAACCTATAATTGACAAGTTTAAACAAACAAAAAAAGAAAAAAAAGCAGCATCGGAATTATTACACGAATATCGCTGGATGCGAGGAATTGACACATTAGATAAACTGAAGAAAAAAATGCGCACTTGTCGTTTTTGGGCGGAGTCCTGGACAATTCAAACATTAGAAATGATATTAAATGTTAAGTTAATTATATTATCCAGCTATAACTATGAACACAGAGATTACGATAATGTTTTGTCTTGTGGTGATATGGCACCAGATTCAATGGAAAAAAAAGGAGCATTTAAACCAAAGTATTATATTATTCTAGATCATACTGGCAATCATTATAAATTAATTACTTATAAACAAAAACAAATATTCGAATTTAATGATATCCCTGTTAAAATAAAGAAATTGATTGTGGATAAATGTATGGAGTCAAAGGGAAAAAACATGTATAACTATATACCGAAATTTAAGCTACTACAAATGAGTATGAAAGACCCCCACACGAGTTCTCTCTCGCCAGGCGACGATGCCGGACCAGAAGATCAGGGAGACCCTTTAAAAGAACAAGAAGACGAAGGTTCTGATTTATCGAAGAAACCGGTATTTGATGAAACAACCGTATTCCAATTCTATTCGAAATCTGCTGATAAACAGTTACCAGGCAAAGGCGCGGGAGAGACAATAGAACCAAGAAATATCAAGAATTTTGCAAATTTGGCTTCAATGCCTGGTTGGAGAAAGGTATTGTCAAATTTTTACATGGGACCATTCAAATTAGATAATAGGACGTGGAATAGCGTAGAACATTACTACCACGCAAATAAATTTAAAAAGGGACATCCTGAATTTTATCAACAGTTCACCGTTGAATCTGGCACTGACATTTCGAAAGACCCTGCATTTGCTAAGGCAGCTGGTGGTAAAACAGGAAAATACAAAAAGAAAGATTGGAAGCGACCAAAAGAAATTGTAATTGATGAAGATTTCTTCTCTAGTGGAAGAAATCAACAAGTGATGGAAGCGGGTCAGCGAGCAAAATATTCACAAAATGAAGTAGCAAAAGATGTGCTACTCGCTACAAAAGATGCCAAGTTGCAACATCATGTGAGAGGACAGCCGCCAATTGTATTTTATGATAGTATGAAAATTCGTGAAGAGCTGAAAAACTGAAAAAATACTTAATGTTGCAAAGACTTAGTATCAACCACGTTTATTCCAAACCAACTTAAAGAATTGGTTCGTATTTATGTATTGAAATGGATGAAATTACATTGCAAGACCTTAAAAAAATAATTATGTCTACTACTTGGACGATACAAAAACTTTTCGATTCTCAGAACTTGATTGCAAAACCTAAATTTCAAAGAAAAATGAGATGGGGAATTAAACCGGTAGCAAACAAAAAACAAGCTACTTTTAGAGAATTTATGGATTTTTTAATAAAATATAAAAATTCACAAATTCCTATAGCATTAGGACAATATATTGAATCTGGATGCATAAGATATAATGTATCTGATGGAAATAATAGAATCCATGCTATTTTATTTTTTTTAAAAGAACCATATAAATTATATGATGATTTTTATGATGATATTATTAATTATATAAATAAAAACATAGACGATAATGATAAAAAAGAACAACTAATCAAAAAAATTCGTGAACTGAACTATGACACAATATATAATAATTCATTTGATGAAGCGTGTATAACAGGTGATACTACTTTGAATCTGTGGTTTGATAAACTTTCAACCGGTATTACTAGAGGATTATCTTCTCAATGGAAAGAATTAAAAAATAGATTTTGCTTTGGAGAAGTAAAATTTGATATTACAACTAAAATAGAAATTGTTGTAAATATTTTTGAAAATTTTACTTACAAAGAATTAAGTGAAAATTATAAAGAAGTTCATAGTAAACTACAAACAATGGATGAATTTGATATATTAGCAGCCAGTCTTGGTAGTATGAATATTACAGTTGAAAATACAGTTTTAAAAGAAGAATTAAAAAATGTAATAGTTGATTATTATAAAAATAGACACAGGGAAGATGAAATATTAAAACAATATACAGTTGAGGAGAATTTTCAATGGTCTGCTTTCGACTTTTTATTAGCATTTCAAGAACATTGTTGTAATAAATATGCTGTATTTAAACCTATTAACTTCGAAAAAAATAAGTTACAAATACCTTTTATCTTCAGATTATTTAACATAACAATATGTAAAAATGAGGGATTAAAAAAAATATATTTTACAACTGAAAATATAAATATTTTTATTCAAAAATGTGAAAATGCTTTTGAACATCTACAATACATAACACAAGATATGTACCCAGATCTGAATGAAAAAAGCGAAGTAAAAGTATTTAAAGATGTGAGTGATAAATGTGGCAAAATATGGGGTGGTGTACAAATATTAATCCTATTAAGTATATTATCATCTGAAAAATATAAACATACACGACCTCAAATCCAACATTTAAAATGTCTTATGTTTTATCATTCATTTATAAAACAAATTCGGGTTGTGAAAGATGATCTAAAGGGAAAGGAAGACAAAAAACAATTTTCTCTAAAAGATTGGTTAGAACCCAGTCGACCCGAAATAAGAGGGGACAATACTAGATTTTGCAATCAAATTTATAACGACCCTTATGCGTATTTGGCAAAAGCCCCAAAATCCAAAGATTTGAAAAAAGTATTAACCTATATTATTCGACATGAAACAAAAAAAAATATTATAAACCCCCATGATGCGAGAAAGGGAAAGAAAAGAAAACAAGTATCGTGGGCAAATTATATATTAATGACTGATTATTGGTCACGCAAAATGCCAAATCATATAAATCAATCCGTTAAGAATGACGGGGTTATTATGCATAATGATCATTTAATTCCATTTTCTACCAAAACATCATTTCCCATATCATTGGATAGATTAGGTAATTTTTCACCATTGATGGCAAAAATCAATTGTAGTAGAGGAAACGGTCATATTAAATATTATTGGGAGGATATGGAAATCAAAAAAATAATAGATAATTTGGAGATTTTTCCAAGCAATGGAATCTATGATAGTATGGTAGAGTATATTAAAAGGGGTTCAAATTATTGTCCACATCTGAAAAACAGCTTTGATTACAATAATTTTTGCGATACCAACGAAAAAAAATATATAGATTCATTTATAGAAGGATTAAAAAATTGAAACATAAAAATACTTAATAATGTATGTTAAATAATTATAATGGGCATTTGGATTGATTCAAACGGACAAAGCTGGGATATTAATATGGAATGTCTATCTCTCAAAAATATGCATAGAAATCCCGATTTTAAATTTTGCTGGATGAAAGATACGCCTGGCATTGATAATAAAAGTGATTTAAACTTTTATCATGAAGAAACTATCGACGAACAAAAAGTGCAAATGTTTAATAAGGCAGTAACCGTAAACTGTTCCGATGGGAGCCCGGTGACTGGTAGGGTTTATCATTGGGTAAAAGGTCCATGTTGTGGTACTCCTTTGAAAAAGTGGTTTATTATATGCACTAAAGATTAAATTATTCTTCGCACTCTATTTTCATTACTAATAAACATACTTTGATTTGAATGTATGTTATATTAGAATCTATTTTTTCTTTAATGGGTCTCAAGTATTGTGTACCGACTTCTTTAACAGCTCGTTTGATTTGGTTTTCATTTTCTTCTGTTAAACCGACATACTCCATATTTATATCTTCCTCCGGATAATTTTCGAATATATACATAATATGACCTTCTACGGTTTGCTCCCTAACAGATAAAATCTTTGATATTTCTTTTATAGTCTTATTTTCCTGATAAAGTGCAAATACGTTATCTCTCGTTTTGCCTTTTATTTTGCATTTTGGGGGGTCTTTTTTATTAATGATTTGATATTCATTCATAAATTCAACACATCCCGCCGTCATAATGAAGTCATTGGAAACCCCATCAACCGACCATAATTCACTAATATTTTTGGGTGCTTTTTCATGAATATTCAAAATAACTTTGTCATTTATAAAATTACCAGGTACAAATCCATGTTTTCTAGCTATATTATTTCTCAGGTGTAACAAATCTATAAATGGGACTTTTTCCAAGTTTCGAAATGATACATTTATCTTGTGAACTTCGGTATCTACCCTTGCTCTAAGGGGGAGAATATTTTCTATTTTGATTTTCCCAAGACCAATTGCAAACCCGCGTCCGGCTTTATATCTTGACAAAACATTTTTTGTGATCAAAATTTCAACAATGCTTTTTATCCGCGCGTTAGATATCTTCAAGGAAGATTGTGTGCGTATTATAGTTATTGTTTTTTTGAATCCAAAATCAAATTTATTTTTAATATTATGGTTTCTTATAATATTGTAAATTGATACAGCGTCTGTGCTAATATCAGTTATATCGTTCTTATGTTTTCGAGTACAATTATCACACATATTGCATTTTGGGATATGTGTAATATCATTTTCTTCGGCAAATTTGCCAGTATCAAAATAGTAGTCTATCATTTTTTGCCTACACAGATTTCTTTCTCTTAAATAACTTCTAAAAATGTCCATTCCTGCGGTTTTAATTTTAATTTGTTTCTCGTCTGGAGATAGAGATATTAAATACGCCGTAGTATTAAAATCGCTATCATTATAATATATGGTTGCTTTACTATCAATACCATCTCTACCAGCTCTACCAATTTCTTGGTAATAACTTTCGATATTTGCAGGGACTCCGTAATTCACAACGTGTCTTATGTCTGATTTATCAATACCCATTCCAAATGAAATAGTAGCTACGATGACTGTAACATTCCCATTAATAAATATTTCGTGACTTTCTTCTTTGTCTTCTTTTGACATTCCACCGTGATAACATGCAGATGGTATTCCTTTTTTTTTTAAATCTTTGCATATTTTTTCGCATAATTTTCGCGTTTGAACATAAACAATTGTTGGTTCTGTGAATTTACATTTTGCGAATTCCTCTTTGGGTTTAATAGTGATAATAAGGTTGGTTCGTCTTGTTCCCAATGAATATTCACTAATTTCCGTGATACCTAGATATTCGTATATTTCCTCTATTACCTTAGGAGTAGCCGTGGCGGTGACTGCAAGTAATGGAATATCTGGAAAGTATTTTTTAAGAATACTAAGCTTTTGATAAGACGGGCGAAAATCATGACTCCACTGGGATATACAATGAGCTTCGTCGATGGCAAATAATCCGATATGTTCCTTGATGCGAGCGAATGCTATGAGTCTGGACATGATAAATTCAGGGGTTGTGTAAATAATTTTATATTTAATATAATGTCCAATGCCAATTGATGTTTCTGAATTAAGACAAATGGCTTTTATATTTTTGGAATTAAGATATTTACACTGGTCGTTCATTAGTGAAATCAAGGGGGAAACTACAATGGTTATCTTGTCGGAGAAGGTCGCTGGAAACTGATATAACAATGATTTTCCACCACCGGTTGGTAAAATAGCCATGACATCATCTTTATTTAAAATGTCTGTTATAATATCTTTTTGTGAACCGCGAAAGTTATTAAATCCATATATATCTTTGAGATGTGTTTCCATTGGTGAATGATTGTTCTTACTTAATTATTTTATAATTCAATTTTAACATAATTAAAAATACAATGTTTTACCCACGATACTTTCAATGGTATTGCATAAATTACTAATGGTATTAATAATATGTAAGCTAAAATCAGAGAACTTAATATGCTTGGCGAATTTATGTTGAAACATAAATTCTTTATTTTTTTCTGTAAATTTATTAATAGTAATTAATATTTCTTTTACTAACATTTGGCAATTGTTCCGACTGATTTGCCAATTAAAAAAGATATTATTTCCGATTCTCTCCCGGGTTTTTTTGAGAATTTGTTTTAAAGTGTATTTTTTTTTACCAATGGATATCTTACGCATATCTTGTGTGTCAGAAATGCGAAAATCTGATGCAAATTTAATACAGTTATTTTTTTCTATTAATATATTTTTCCTAGTCTTATTTGGCAATTTTATTTCAATCATAATAGAAGTATGATACGGGAAAAATACATTATTTTGGGTTTCAATATATTTTTTCATTTCGCGTTCAAATTTATAAAGTGTGATAATATTTAATAGTGTTTTTGCGAACTTTGTAATGGGTTGTCTTACTAAATACATTCGTTTTATAGGATAATCGCCATATTTTTCTAATGTATTGCAACAATCACTATTGTATTCGTTAAAATAAAAGCAATCTTTATCAATATTCATTTTTAGCCATTTAAAAACATAGTAACTACACACTAACCACACAACAAAACCTATTATTAATAATAATATTATACTCAAAATGATAAATTTCCAATATGAGATATTTATATTAAAGAAATGCATTGTATAATCCAAGGAAAAAAAATTTTTTAATAGAACGATAGTGTTTTATGGAAATATAAAACCTATTGTTCCCAATATACCCAACAGTTTTCGTTTATTTACACGCTTATTTTTAATCAATGTATATGGAATACCTTCAAATGGGTCGTGTGTTTTAAACGTATATATATCAATTAGTCCTAGTCTTTCATGATATTCTTGGAGAGATATATATCTTCTTTGCAGTAACCAATCTAAAAACCCAGGTTGTGTTGTTTTTTTGTATTGTTTAAATAAATCATAATAATAAAATATGTTTTTTTTACTTGTAATGTAATCATTTCCGGAACATATACATAATTCTTGAAAATCAGATAAACCCATATTAAGATTATTGAGAATTAGTGTCATGTCATAAACAACTACAGTATGTTTCATTAAACTAAAATATCGGAAAATTCGTTTACAGCCATATACCATTATATCCGTATCTTCTGTAAGACATGCATAGACTTCCTTATTTAATGCGCCACACAATTCATCTGCTTCGTGTTTTGCTGAAACATATGCCATTCCATATACATCAAGCAAGTCTTTGACATTTTTAACATCTTCCTTTGTGACTGTTATGAATTGTTTTCGGAGTGTATCAAGTTGCATTTCTATTTTAACTCTACAATCTCCGTTATAATTGCGTAAGTTTTCTTTGATGGCATTGAATTTTTTTTTAGCTTGTTTTTTAGATTCTTCGCGTTTACGCATTGTTTCATTTTTATTTGTAAGATATTTCCCATCAAATATAAATAGTGCATGAATATTATAATAGCGAAATATTGAACACATCAGATAAATATTTTCTAATAGGTTGCCCGTTTCTTTGAATCTATATAGGTAGATGCTTATGTCAACTGTGATTTTTTTGTTTGAAAATTCGCGCAGATGTTGTTCTTTAATACTGCTGTCATTCAATGAAGCTATAAATGTTTGTAGTAAATGGATGCCCATAATGGTGGTTTTATGTTTATAGTTGTAATTAGAATGTTTAATGTATTTCAATTTAATCCTATTTCACATAGGCTCATGCGCATTGTTTTAGTTAGTTTATTGTATTTTGGTTCAGATATGCTTCCTTTTTGTTTTTTTAAAAATACGTGCATTTTTTCAATATCTCTTAAAAATTGGGGATTTTTGTATGTTGATATTATAAATTGTATAAATGCGTCTAAATTATGATTTGTTTTGTTAAATAATAATAAACTATTATTATGTTTTTTACACCATACCATAAAATCGGCATTGTTGTATAAGAGCACACTCTTAATAATATAATAAGCAAAAACATTCGTTTTTTCTTTAAACAGATAACGTCGTATGCTGTTACTGATGTTGTCATTGTCATATAAATTTTTATATGTAAGACCCATAAAATCAAGTATTTTTATCATTTGAAATAGGGAAAATATTTGTTCAAACCGAATACAAAACTCACCATATAAATAGAATTCTTCCTCTTCTTTTTTATCTGTTAGAAAGTAAGCAGAAATCAAACTATTCATCGTGGAGGCCCAAAATTCAGCATATGCTTCAAATAAATTAAATTCACTGTTAATTGGAAATAATTGCGCCATTTTGTTATTAAAGTTTGTCAATGGCATATTAGAGAAGTCTAAACCCAGTGTATGAAAAGTCTCGTGGATAAATACTTTTAGAAATTCTTCTTTCCTATATATAATAATTTCACCGTGTGGTGTACAAGAGGTAGTTACAGCACTATTACAATGGTTATGGGATAGAGTGGTAAACTGATTTCCTGGTAGTTTTTTTTGAAACGGTGTTAAAAAACCATAAATTTTTAATTTTTTAGAGCACATAGAAGGTGCATATTGAAAAGCTATTTTAAGCCAGATAATCATTTTTTTAATATATTTATCGAATTTTCCCAATGAATTAAAATCTGATTCATTGAACAATCCAAAATAGATTTCTACTTCTCGTTCGCCAATTTTGCAGCTATAGACCATATAGCCATCCAGGTTCTTAGTAATATAATCGCGAATAAAATCTGGTATATATTTGCTTTCATTTAATAACCAAGATGGTATTAATTTTTCTTTTGAGGCGTCTTTTTTAAGATAACTACGGATTTTATTCATTGCGTATTCAGCACTAGCCCATCTATCCGCAAGTTTAATATCATTATATATTATTTTTAGAATGTTATCTAATTTTTTTTGTTTTAATGGTGACTTTTTAACTAAAACAGCATCAAATATTGGTAGTAATAATTTTGTTATATCTTCAGATTCTTCCGAGAAGTTCATTATTATATTATATAAAGATTGTTTTTATATAATTTAACTTTGTGTAATCATTTCCTGCGAGTTTTCTTACGCGATTTTATCTTTTTGCGATATTTTCTTCTTCGAGATTTAATTAGACGCTACAGCTTCCGTTTCGGCTTTCTTTGCTTTTACACTCTTGGCGAAGTGCGGACTCATATAACGCTGGAGGTTGAAGTATGTGAGCTCATCGTCCTTTTTAAGTTTGAGCAAACCGCGGAGTTTGGTATCGGCAAGAATGCGACGCCCATTTTCAGGATCCTGAAGTTTGTGTGCTCTGATATAAGTGTTGATCTCACGAGTTACCTCTGTGCGAGCCATCTCGGTACCATCAGGTTTTCCAAGAAATTGAGCAAGCTCTTTGCTAATTTTAGTTGGTTTTACAAAACCACTTGGCGCACGATTTCCACTTTTGCGGGCGCGCTTACGACCTGCTTTCTGGGCATTTTTAAGTTCGCGCTCTGAACGTTTCTGAAGAGCTCTAACTTGTCCTGTTACACTAGTAAGCTGTGAACGGAGAACAGCAAGTTGTCCAAGAAGTTCCTGGAATGAATCAGAAAGAGAAGGAACTTGCTCAACAGCAGGAACATCTACTTTTTTATCAACAACAGGCGCGGCAACGACGACGGCAGATGGGGTAGCGGCAGCAACTTTGGCAGGGGCAGCAACTTTGGCAGGAGCGGATGGTGCAGCAACTTTGGCAGGAGCTTTGGTGGTTTTCTTAGAAGAAGTTTTCTTGGTCGGGTTCTTAATCTTTGGCATTTTATAATCTACTCTAGTCATATTTGTTTAAGTTCTTTAATAAAAATATATATATTTGTGAGCATTAAGCTAACAAATATCCAAAAAATGACCGCAATGAAAAATCCTAAATTGGCACTACAGATTCATATAACCAAGGTAAAGCAACTGCGGCACTATGACTTACTAATGTAAGTGCCGATAAGATGTAAAATGCTCCTAAAGATTTTGAGTCAGCATTGATTCCTTTGGATATCAAGTTTTCCATTATATATAAAATATTTCTTTGCAATGTTTCTTTGTTTCTTTGCATCAATGAAGTAATATTAATACCATGGAATGGCAATCCATTTGGAGGACATATTTGCCGTTTTATGTGATCTTCTAAATTTGCCCTGTATTCCCAAATATCTTGTAATTCTCTAAGAAATCTTATCAATTGAGGTCTTTCTAAAGTTAAAAACCACGAAGTATCTGTTATATGACCAAATGTATCGATGCGATGAAAGATAGACAATGTTTTAAGTGATATCTTTTTTTTATGTGACATATTTTCATTATCATCCTTTAATGTAATTGTAATGGGTTCTTTCAAAGTATGAGATAATTTTATAAAATGTCTTATTTTTTTAATTATATTTTTGGGTAGGTCTGACCGTGTATATGGATTTTTAAGATTTCCATCACTTTTTAGCATCAAATTATAAATAGATTTAATATTAAAACCATATACAAAGCCTTCTTCATCTTTGTAACAGTATAATTGATAATATGGTATTTTATTTATATTTTTCAGAGTAAGAAAATCTGTTTTATTAACACAATCCTTTCTGTATTGTATGCCATTTAATTGGAAATATTTTCTGCGCAACCATCCTCTTACATGTTTTTGAGCAATAGAGATATAATATGAATATTTTAAAAAATTATACATTCTATTAATTATTTGGGATTTATTTCCCGATACTTTTTGTTTATAATGTCTGCACATTTTCTTGAGTTGTGCAACATTATAGTTTACTTCTAATATTTTTCCGAAATCTGCAAATTCTAGAATTGTAAATTCTTCTTGTGATACAGTTTTACGCTTTCTTGGACGTTTCATTTCTACTTTATCATACAGGACTGACCATATATAAGTTTTCGGAGAGAATATTTCATTCTTCATCATTTATATAACAAACGAAAATTAGTTTAAATCTTTTATTTATATTAAATTAATCAATATAAGTTATTTATTATGGTCACAGCTGACCTTACCCAGTATAAATTTTAAATAATATCATAAATATTATACAAATCTTACAAAATATGATTAACAAATTTACTTAAATAATAACTAGTAAAATTAATAAATGAGCAATTTCATAAAAATCGTTAAGAACTATGAGCGTGTATGTCGTCTGGGGCACCAAATAATTAATCATAAAGATATTGTTCGACGCGCGTGCCCTTCAAAATTAGGTGAAGAATTCAGAAAACAAGATGCGCGCATTCAAGAATTCGTGGATGCTACAAATAAAGCGAGTAAAGAGTGGAAAAAAAGTCCCTATTCGGTTAATGAGTATTGGAAAGGATTAAGTTAATATATAATCACTACAAAAGTAGTGATTATGTAGGTTTACATAATTGTTAGTTTTGCACAAATTTTGTGCTAAATCGCCTAATTAAAATACTTATTTGAGTTATTAAAAAAATTGATTTAGAGATGTGTTCTATAATTGTTAGTATAAATATATATATCATGTCATCATCCGATTCTATCACGAAAGCTAAACAGTTTAATCCGTCCAAAGTCACATACAAAGCACCACTCGTTAATAAACGCGGTGGCAAATCTGTTCAATGTCAATTGAATGGTTCACCTATTGTTTTACAGTTCCCTTTAATGCTCACTTGGGGCATTGATGAACGCGTCGATGAGCAATCCGGTCGCGTATCTTATGATATGGCCCTTCAGTTTGAGAATGGAAAGAGTTCATCTATTGACAAATTCGAAGAAGCGCTTAAAAAGTTTCAAGATAAGGTTCTCGATGATGCAGTTTTAAAATCGAAAGAGTGGTTTGGTAAAAGTAAACTCAGTCGTGAGGTAGCAGAGGCCATGATGTATCCAATCCTCAAGCATCCGAAGAAAAAGGATGGTAGCGGTGAGCCAGATTTTGAGCGAAGTCCAACCCTCAAGCTAAAGATTCCTTTCTGGGATGAAAAGTATAATATCGAACTTTATGATATGGAGGGCAAAGGCGCTTATTTGCCAGAGGATACCGCTCGCAAGATGGGGATTGAAGTTCCGCAAGGCACTCGTAGTCCAGCGGATATTGTCCCAAAGGCTTCGCACGTGAAAGGGCTTTTGGCTTGCACCGGTGTATGGATGGCAGGTGGTCGCTTCGGAGTCACTTGGAAGCTTGTTCAGGCTTGTGTCCGTCCACCAGTTCGCCTTGTAGGAAGCGGTCAGTGTCATATTGCGGAGGATTCAGACGACGATGAGATGGATACAAATCTTAAAAAGTATGATTCTAAAACAGATGATAGTGTCGCTCAGTACAAGGAAGAGACAGTTGGTCCAACATTTGATGATTCCGATGACAACGAAGAGGTTGAAGATGTAGAGGAGGTAGAGGATGTAGAGGATGTAGAGGAAGAAGACGAGGAAGAGAAGCTGCCTACTCCAAAGAAAAAGAAAAAGGTAGTGCGTCGCCGAAAGGTAGTTAAAAGCGGTGAATAAATAGATTAACATATAAAAAGTCTATCCTTGCAGCGAAGCATTCTAATTAAGAAATATATTATAAAATTTTTTATTGATTTTATGATATCACCATTTTGGTCTAACAGATGCAATAAAGATTTCACCTGGTTTTTTATCAGTTGGTATTTTTACAGTATACGTTTGACCACCATTTCCCGTCTTCCTTCTACGATTCGATTTTCTTTGTATAGGCATTCCACAATATTTTACCATATAAATATATCGCATGTGAATATATTTGGATTCATAGACAACCGATGCCAATTCACTTTATCCAAGTTTTTTTCCAGTATAGGAATCGCATTTGGATTTTTAGACAACCGATACCAACTCACTTTATCCAAGTTTTTTTCCAGTATAGGAATCGCATTTGGATTTTTAGACAACCACCCCCAATTCACTTTATCCAAGTTTTTTTCCAGTATAGGAATCGCATTTGGATTGGAAGACAAAAGATTCCATTTCACTTTATCCAAGTTTTTTTCCAAGATATGAATCGCATTTGGATTGGAAGACAACCCCCACCAATCCACTTTATCCAGGTTTTTTTCCAAGATATGAATCGCATTTGGATTTTTAGACAAAACATCCCAATTCACTTTATCCAAGTTTTTTTCCAAGAGTTGAATTGCATTTGGATTGGAAGACAACCGATACCAATTCACTTTATCCAAGTTTTTTTCCAAGAGTTGAATCACATTTGGATTGGCAGACAACATTTTATTCATCGGAATACATTCTCGCAACCTCATAAAGAACTGTTCTGTATTTGGCATAGTTTTACGATATTAAGAGTTTTTGTTTTAAAAATAAAGTTTATATTTGAATCAACTTTTTATAAAAGTTTATAAATTGGTGTGTGTTTATCAACGACATCCTACTGTTTTTAATCGTTTTTGAATATAATCTATTGCATCTGTTGTAGATGTAATATAGAAATCAGGATAAATTGCATGAATAACAGCTTTTAAACTCCCCAAACCTAATATATACGCCATTTCCATTGAAAAACAAAAATGCTCAAAATAAGTCATACATACTTGTTTTGGATGTTTAAAAAATTCCATTTTAGTATAATATAATATAATCTTTATTAGTGTTATACTTCTAATTTAATATCAACATAAATATTAGCGCGTTCTTCGGTGCAAAAAATATGGTCCGGATTTATTTTTAATATTCCATTGTTTCGAAAAGCATACGTTTGGTGGTTCTTAATTAATAAAGTTTTGCTATCAATTTCAAATATTTTTCTTCCCAGCATCAATTCTATTTTTTCTTTTTGCAACACCTCATTAATAGGACCTTTAAAATAACAATGAATGTTGTTATCGTTGTCAATGGTAATGTGGTCCTCTAATTCTGGAACACATTTCACAATTACGTCATTTCCGCTATGATCAAATATAACTTCATGATGCCATAACGGAACATAAAATGTTTTCCCCAACAAATCCAATTTATATACATTATCACTAAGAATATCCTCCAAGGAGGGATTTAAAATAACAATATTATCATCTCTCATCTTTTCCTTCAATATATCTTTCATTTTATCAATAGTTTCATCAGATACACCAAATATTTCTCTGTAATTGGAGAGAAACTCGAAAAGTTCTATGGATTTTTCCTTTTTCAGTTCTTTAAATAGTCGAATAGACAGTTTTCCACAATTATTTACGATATTATCAAGTGTAGTATCAAGAAAAACATCATCCCATTTAATATCCGGTGTAAAATATTTGATACATTGTTTCATGATATTCGTATAACTTGTCTCAATATTAAATGACTCTTTGGACGATTGATGTTCCTGCAAAAAAGAATATGCGGCATTTATTTTCTTAAACTTCTCTCCACCAACAGGGTCATCTTTGTTTTTATCTGGATGATATTTTAAAGCTTGTTTATAATAGGCCGTCTTTAACATGCGTTCAGTGTGATTTTCACATAAATTTAGCTCCTCACACGCCGTCTTCCAATCCATGTATAATCTTACATAGATAAAACATAAATTTCTCTAAATGATAAATGGGTCTATAATTATTATTATATAATTTCAAAAAATTGTAAAATTCAAAATAAATTTCAGTAATTGTGGTCTTGTTTATTTTTTTATGTACTATAAAATGCGTGATTATGTCTTTTAGACATATCGTGACATCCAAATGATAAATAAATATATTATATATATTATCTCGAAATTGAATAAAATTAATATTATTAAAATTTTCCAAAGATTGAATCAACTTATTCGTTATAAGTTTTTGAGGTTCCATGAGCTGGGTATTTTTTGTCACCAAATCTTTTATATTAACAATTTCGTTTAATTTTATAGATTTATCAATGGTTTTACCAATACATTTTTTATATGTATTTTTAACTGGTCGTTTCACAGGTATTATTTTGCATCTATGTAAAATGTTATCCGGTATAAAGCTAATACTTTCCGTAATAAAAATATAATGTAGATTTATATTTGTGTGTATTAATGTTTGTAAATAGCTATAGAATATATCCAATAGTTCACTGTGGATTTTATGAAAGTTCTTACAAATAATAATTCCCGTATGATTTTGTCTTGATGATAATATATCCAAAATATGATTATAAATATCGTTCCACAGTAATTTTGCGTTACACCCCAATAATTCCATGTCTATTTCGAAATGTATATCACTGAGTTTTATTAAAAATTCTCGCTTGTTTTGGAAATTAAACATAATTTTTCTTTCATACTTTAAGTTAGAATCGCTATATGGCTTAATATAGTTTAATGCTTGTGTGTATTTACCAATACCCGTCGGCCCATAAAAAATTAAATTGCGTTTATTATCTAAGCCATTACTAGAATTATTATAAATCCCCTCTAATTCTGGATGTAAATTGTTTTTTTCTTGTGCAATGATGTATTCTTCAAATCGTGATTGTAAGAATTTCATGGTTATAGTAAGTATCTTACTTATTTTTAATACTTAAAAATAGATATAACTATTTTTCTAATGAATAGCAGTTCACAATGCGATAATACAAATTTATTGGAAGATGATTTAATGTATCGCCTTAATTCTTACGCAGATTCACATCCTAATGTTGTTACCCTGTGGAAAGAATATATAAAAGTAAAAAGGATTAACTATATGAAAGCCATTGTTGATTGTGACGAAATGATTAGAAATTTACAAACCAATAGAGATATATCAGTAGAAACAATTGCCTTGCTTTATGCTCTGTTTGATTAGATAACAACTTAAATAAGTAGTATATTAGTTATATAATAAAATGTTTCTCATCATACAACCAGTGGATTTCAATAAAAATTTTTTAATGTTATCAGAAAAAACAAAAAATAATATAATGAATGATGGGTATTTTTATCGATTATATTATTCTGATGAATATGGAACTTCAAAAGGTTTATTCTTAGGCTTTGAACTTCAACAAGTCAGTATAGAAAAATACTTCAATAAACTTAAATGCGGTTTCAGTACCAATGGTAATTCTGATATTATAGGATTTATTAAATCCATTGAAAAATCTATTTTGGATATAATACCCGAAAAACAAGGAAAATACCCCGCCTATCGCATAGAAGAACAACTGCAAAATGGATTTATTAAGATTTTTTACAATACTACTCAAAATACTCCTACCAAATATACTTCTGTTAAATTATTATTAAAGATTTCTGGTATTTGGACAAGTGCTAAAGAATACGGCGTGACATTTCGATTCTTTTTTATCCGTCCGTAATAAATCGTGTTATAATAACATATAATTCTGCAGCAGAACCTAAAGATATAATACTGAAAAAGAAGAAAGCGGAAACAAATGCCCATTTATTAGGGTCTTGAATTTTACCATTTGATAGTATAGCATTGATTTCACCATCAAAGAATTGATATAACATAATAAGTTGCAAAAATAAGAAGAAAAATGTTAAATAATGAAATGTATAAAATTGTTGGGGCAAATGCTCTGCATCTTTACTCAATGTATTTTTAACAGTATGGAAAATAAATATCATTGTAACAATCGGCACGAGAGTAGCTATTGATGGTAAATATAAACCGGCCATTTTAGTTATTAATGAAAAAACCCCTTCTCCTTTACTTTCTCTAGATAACATTACGGTTGTCATCACAAGTGTGGTAACAACACCTATTGCCATCCAATAATAAGCTGCTAACTCACCATCTATTTGACCCGAGGCAGTGGATATTGCAAATATAATTACACCAACAATAGTTACTAATTTCGCAATCATTAACCAATTGTCTACTTTCATCCATGTGCCACTCTTTTTCATGTTTTCCATTAGTCGGCGTGTTGTTTTTTTAGCATTAAAAGCTTCGGAGCTTATCTCTAAATCTGTACTTGAATTTTTCGGTATCGATTTTAATTTTCTGTATCCAGGTCCGGGCATCGTATATACAATTGTATTTTATTATTATAAATTTCTAAATTTGTTCTTTTAGGGAAGTATTTATAAAAATAAAATATCTTTTTTTCTATATTATGAGTCAGTTTAATGTACAACAACAACATCCTCTAATTCCTAGAGAACAAACATACGTTTTAGACAGAAAATTAGTTTCCGTCCATTCTTTCGATCGTGATATCAAAAAATGGCCGAATAGCAATTCTTTCGAGATTGATCTTCCACAATCTTTGCAAAAAATACAGTCTATGCGACTTCTTAATATTTCGCTTCCAAGCAATCAATATGTATTTAGTAATGAATATCAGAATACAAAATTAAAAATAAGAATCAGTAATCCAATTTCCCCGGTCATCAGTGGTGCGATTGGCGATTACATTATTTGCATTAACGAAGGAAGTTATTGTCCGAGCCAATTGGCAACGGAAATAGAAACTAAATTTAACAAAATGGTTGCAAGTCAGGCCAGTTTTCCCGGGTTTAACTATTTTAAATGCAAATATAATGCCGTTTCAAATAAATTTTGGTTTGGTTCAACCAATGGTGTTAAATTCGAGTTGTTATTTGGAGAAAAGCTTACATATAAAACACATTGTAATCAACTTGATGTATGGGATAATTATACCCGATGGGGCTTGCCTGCCTATTTAGGTTATAAAAAACAAACTTATTCATATACCATGACTCCACCCAATCCGTGGTTTACGAATACACCGGGCGACCCCTTTGATTTTGATTATGAAATGGAAGATGGTAGTGGGAACGAATGGTTAGACGGTTCTATGAATAATATGATTGTAAATTTAGACGATTTAAGTGCCAACTCTTTGGATCCAAGCGGCATATGTAATTTAGACATAATGGGGGATGATTATATTTACATGCAAGTTGAAAAATATAATAGCATGGATGAAATCGAACCTTATTCCGAGAATACTGGAGGGTTGTATAATAATGATTACGCGGGTAAGGTTAAATGTGCTTTTGCTAAAATACCCGTTAGATGTTTGCCATATTCCCAAATGTACGACTCTACCCGAAATTTTATAGCTAATATATCCCACTATAATCCACCAATAGAAAGGATAGACAGACTGAGATTTAAATTCCGATATCATGATGGACGATTAGTCGATTTTAAGTGTTCACCTTTCACATTCACATTAGAATTCAATATGTTAAGAGATGAGCAACTTTGCGCCATGTTAGTTCGAGTACCACCGTTATACTGTCTCTAAATACCATACTCTTCTCTACACCAACCAAGTATTTCCGGTTTTTGCATCGATTTCCATTCTCTATCTTTTGGTAGTTTTAAGAATCTAGGTTTACTCATTGTGGATGTCTTATAAAATATATAAGGTCCATATTTACCCTTTCTTATTGATAGTGATTCTGTTACTACCTGTAACATTTTTGGATTGCTGGATTTTTTACCCAGTAAAATATCCAACACATCCTCTAGCTGAATATTGTCTTCCGGTTTTCGCACAACATCCTTTAATGAATATTTATTATCACCACACACAATGTATAAACCATATTTACCCTTTTTCAACAATACATCTTGGTTTTTATATGAACCCAGTCGTTTGCCTGTAAAAGATGGTTTGCGTTCTATGATTTCTTCCAAGGTGTATTCGCCCCGTTTTAACTTTTCTATATCTAAATCCTTCTTTGCTGATTTAAATTTAGTATCTCCATCTTTTTCATACTTAACAACTGGACCGTATTTTGCTATCATGTATACATGGTCTTTGTCGATTTGAATATGCTCTTTATTGTTTTTATTAATTGTTCCAGATAATTTCTCCATTTCATCATAACAATTTTGACACAAAGAATGCCACAACTGTGCACCTTTTGCTATTTCATCCAATGTATCTTCCATATTTTTCGTGTAAGGATAAACGAATAACGGATCAAACTTTTTAATTAAGAACTCTATCACAATTGTACCCGTTGGTTCAATAACTAATTTATTCTTTTCTTCTCCAAATATTCTAGTGTTTTCCGTTTCTACTAATGTTTCGGCGTCCAATGTAAAATCCACACATTTAAGCGGTTTGCCTCCAACATTTCCTTTTTTAACGTATCCTCTATCTTGGATTTTTGCAACAAGTGATGAAAATGTTGATGGTCTTCCAATTCCTACTTTTTCCATCTGCTGCACCAATCTTGCCTCCGTGTAATGTGTTTTAAGATCCTTCAATGTCATTTTACTTTGGATTTTTGAATACTTGATAATTTTATTTTGTTCTGATTTCAACATCCAATCGTATATTGAATTCTCTTTTTCATAACCATTAACAATTAACCAACCAGGAAATGTAATCAGTTCCTCGGAATACTTATACAAATATTTTTCGGGAGCGGTAATTTTCGCTGATAAAAGATTATATTCAGCTGGTGACATACAACTTTCCACTGTATTTGACCATATTAAATCATATAATCGCTGTTGTGATGAATCGATATTTGAAGAGAGTTTCTCTCGTGTTATATCTGTTGGTCTAATAGCCTCGTGTGCTTCTTGCGCATTATCGTCTTTTGCATTTTTCTTTGCACCATTTCTCAGACCCAATGCGTCAATGTCATCATTAACATATTTAACAGACCATTTATCTACGATAAATTTCTTTGCTTTTCCAATAAACTCTTTACTATAAGTACGACTGTCAGTTCTCATATAAGTAATGAACCCTTGTTCATATAGTTTTTGGGCTGTTGTCATAGTCCGTTTTGGAGAGAAGCTTAAAATATTCGATGCTTTTTGTTGAAGAGCACTAGTTGTGAATGGCATAGGAGGTTGCTTTTTTTTATTAACAGGTTTTGCACAAGTATAAATATGCTCAAAATCAACACTACCTTCTAGAAAACTTGCCATTTCAACTTCATTTTTGTGGTGCTGATTTAGTTTAAAATCTAAATTTTTATCTGTAAAATAACCTGTTGTATCATAAGCAATTATTCCTGGCGCATTATTGATTTCTTGCTGATTATCGTAAATGAGCCTCAGAGCAGGGGTTTGACATCTCCCAGCAGATAAACCACTTTTTCTACTAATATTTGCCCATAGAATGGGTGAAATAGTAAATCCAACGAGACAATCTAATATTTGCCGAGCTTGTTGCGCGTTCACTTTATTCATATCAACAACCGTTGGATTCTGAACCGCTTTTTTAATTGCTGACTTAGTAATCTCATGAAATATAATTCTTGGTGTGGTACTCACAGGCAAATTAAAAGCTTTGCAAATATGCCACGCAATAGCTTCGCCCTCTCTGTCATCGTCTGTCGCAAGAATAACCTCGTCCGCCTTATTTATTGCGGCTCTAAGGGGTTTGATGTATTTGCTTTTACTAGGCGATAAGCGAAAAGTGGGTTTGAAGTCGTTTTTAACATCAATTCCTTTTAAACCATCTGCGAGTTCTCTAATGTGTCCGAAACTGGCAATGCATTTGTATCCTGGACCAAGATAACTCTCAATCTTCTTGCATTTGGCGGGAGATTCGACAATTACTAATTTAGTCATTTAATTAAACTAGTAATGATAGGTTTAAGATATTTCAATTTATATTATATTGTTATATAAATGGAGGAAAAGGCAATTGAGAGACCTGAGAAAAAGTGGCGGGATAAAGAGTGGGCTAATTGGGGGAAAAATGGAGGGAATGAGGATTGGAAAAACACGCCAATCCCTCATACCAAGGGACTCTTCGATGATGGTATGAGTCATACCTGGAGATTTATCCACGATAGCATGTTGGATGAATATAAAAAGGCAGAGGAGAGAGAGATGAGGAGAGAGATAGGAGGAAAGAATAAACCCCTGGAACGAACTAAAGTATTACATGCTGTTTTGCGGGATTACGAACACGAACTGGTCAAACTGGGAATCATCTCGGACAAAAATCGTAGAGCTGACACACACCACACTAGTCCAAAAAGCTTTTTGGCACCGCTTCGCGGAACACCAACAGTTCACATTTTCACCAACCAAAATGAACCGCCACAGATATTGAAGCTAGAAGGGGGAAAGAAACGCAAAACCAAAAGAAAAAAACATAAAAGAAAACACAAAAGAAGAAAAACACGTAGAAAGATAAAACGCAAAAGAAAATCTCGTAAAACTAGAAGAAACACAAGATAACAATTGGAATAAAATGATTTCGAACAACGCCGTCGCGAAAAGATGGACCGCTAAAATAGTATCATTGTATTATTTAACCAGGATAATAATATGATGTCATCTTTTATTATCCAAAATAACAATGTAAAATAAAACAAATGACCACTATTCACAATACTATAATTATTTAATACCCACAAAATATGCCATCCCCAATTAAATGTACAACAAACAAAGTAAATGTTTCTTGCCGCGATACGCATCGTTTCTAATTTAGCTTTTTCAACAATTAAACGCATACCCAGATAAAAATTTACTAGATAAGCTTGACAAGATGCAAAAGTGTAAACAAACATCATTTTTCCCAAATGTGATGTTTGAAAATCGATACCAAAACAAGTAAGACATAATGTAGTAGTGATAATATGATGCATTTTTGTACTACCAGGTAAATTGTCAACCATCACCAATCCCATAATATCGTTTGAAGTATATATAGCACCTGTTATATGAATGAGTTTACTATTCCACTGATTATATCTTATTGCCGGCCAAACCAAGGGTTTAAATAATCCAATAGATAATGCAAATAGTAAAAAAGATTTGATAAAATTTTTTATAATATACCTTCTTCTTTCTAAAGTAAGATTATTATATTTTTCAAATCTTTGTAGATATGCATCCACTCTTGGATATGATTTGTGAATAATTTTACACATCCCGACCAGAAACAGCAATGCCGTATAATTATAATTCGTTATTATAGATAAATTCATCACTAATATTATATTGTGATTATTTTTATTTAATTTATTTTAAAACAATAAACCGCGTCCACGTCTCCGTTGGTTTCTTTGTGTAAATTGTTTATAACTATCAATAATTGCAACTAGTTGATTTTGTCTCGAACGGACATGTGAATTTAAATTTTCCAATTCCTTTTTTTTTGTTAAAACACTATTATCCAAAGTATCCACATTATTGCGCAAGGTGTCATATAATGAGCTTTCCCAGTCTATTTGGCGACGCAATTCATATAAAGATGAGCGTTCTTCTGCATCTGGTTGTGCAATTAATTCTTTACGACATAATGGACAAGTTTTTTTTTTAAAAATCCATTTGAAAAAACAATCAGAATGATAACGGTGGTTGCAAGGTGTTAATACCCCATCATCCATATCTAAATCTTTTAAACATATTACGCAATTATAAGAGTTATCCATATATTTTAGATATCATTTTTATTTTCTGATGGTGGAGATACTGCATATGGGGCATTTTGACCATGGAAAGTTAGATGAGTGAGCGCCGCATAACTTTTTTTAGGTTGTATAATCATATGATATTTTTGAATTAGTTGGATATTGCATGTTTTAGACCCAGTAAGAGTGTTAGCTGTTTGCTGCGCTTGTTCTTTAACTTCTTCTTCTGATGTATCTTTGGCAATTACGATATGTTGAATATTTTGTTCTATTCCATACCATCGTGGACATGTAGCTTTATACATATAAAAATCCATTTAAAATATATAATATAATAATTTTTAAATAGTAATAATATAAATGTCAAAATATAGCAAAATTGTATGGTGAATGTTTAGGAGTTGGTGAACATTGGATAGATAATACGAATCAAAAGGTTTTGGTGTTTGTCAAAGTAATTATCTAAATTTACTATAAATGAAACTATACGAACGAATATTTGATCTAGGAAGGATTGGTTTTTGGATATTATACGCAGTTACTATCCTAGGCCTGTGGAACCGTGCCCCACATTATTTAGAGAAGGCGGACGATATATTTAAGATTTTTGTAGGGGGAGTATTAATGTATTTATGTAATCCTTGGCATAAAAAAATGATTTCAGGTCACCATAAAAAGATAATATTTGAAGCTGGGATTATGTTATTATTATCTAGTTCTTTAAAATCATTAATGCAAAAAGTTCTAGTAGTTAAGAAAGTGGTTGTTTAATTTCTTTGAATATGTTTATACCATTTTTATCACCCTTACCATAATTTGTTAGATATTTTTTATAATTTTTTATATAATAAGTTATTTTTTTCTAGTTTTTCTTTTTTTCTTCTTCTTCCTTTTTCTGCTCTTTTTCCCTATAAAATGTTTTATAGCAAGTTGCATTCGCTTTGTTTCTTCAATATCTTTTTTGCTGAGTGTCGTTTTGGTTGCCTGATATGTGACATGTTGCCTTCCTAGTTTTTCTAAAATTTTATACATTGTTGTTGTAAATTGATTGTCAGATAAACTGGGGGCAAATTTAAACGATTTTCCAAAATTTCCTTTATCATTTGCTTTCATAAATCGTTTTATCATTTCTAGAAACTTGATACTCATATTATATGGATGAAGATGCACATAATGTATATTATTATGTTTCATCTTTGGATGATATTGGTCATCGAAAAAAACGATTGGTGTATTATCTGGTAATTTCATACATTTAATAATATCTTTATGGGTTTTACTATGTGTTGTGCGACAATTGCCTTTTTCGTGCGGTCTATATCCAGTAATTGTTTTATCAAATAATTTATTACCAATTTTATTTTCGATATATCTTTTGATATACAATGTCCAACTACGCGGCCCCATATTATTTGTATAAATTGCAACCTTCAAATTTTTATCTTTCTTTTTAACATTAGCTAGTGTTTTAAATATTTTTAGTATTTGTGGTCTTAAAAATTCTGGATATAAATCTAGGATTTCGTTAAAATGTTTTTGAGTAATGTGTTCAAACGCGTCTTTATGATATGAATGGATAAATTGATTGTTTTCATGCAGAGCTGATAAACCGTCTATGAAACGACCCAACTCTTCAAAATGTCCTATTGTTTCATCTAAATCAAATACCACAACCTTTTTGGAAGTTTTATGCATATATATTAAAGAAATATTAATATATAATCTTAAATGCCTAGAAGAACTGATAAAAAAAACCCAAAAAACCCAAAAAACAAGAAAAAAGGGAAATACAAAAAAGCTACTATACCAAAAGCTATTAGAGAACAATGTTGGATTCAAATATTCGGAGAGACTTTTAAAGAAAAATGTTATATTGATTGGTGTGAAAATGATATTAGTGTATTTGATTTTCATGTTGGACATGATAAGCCCGAAAGTGAAGGTGGGACTTTATCTGTTTCTAATTTGAAGCCGATTTGCGCGCGTTGTAATTTGTCAATGAGTAACAACTACACAATTAAACAGTGGAACGCGTTAAATGGTCAACAAAAAAAAAGCTGTTTTTGTTGGTAATTTAATATATTATTATATAAATGGCTTCTAATAGATTTTATACAAGGAGCGCCATGACACTGGTAGAAAGGAGATGACTCAGTATGAAAAATTTTTAAGAAAAAAACGAAAAAGTTTGTCGGCAACACCCACAAATCTCGGTAAACCCAAAGAATATGTACAGAAGCCTGACTACAATGAACTTCATACATTTTTAAGAGAAAAACGCGGAGAAGCAGATGAGGTTGTAGATGATTACCTCACATCCAAAGAGACGCGGGTGGAAATTATGATTTTGATGGTGGAGCGCGTAGAACTAGGCGCGGCACGAAGAGTATAAAAAAAGGTACCAGACGAAATAGATATACAAAACGCGGTAGTATAAAAACTAAACGAAGAATACGCCGAAAAAAGAGAACTAGAAAGAGGCGTACAAAAAGACGCCCCCGGCGAGGTGGGACTCTTGGCAATCTTGCAAAGCTCAAAGATTTTAAGGGTGGGGGAGGGAATGTAACAGTTGCTCCTCCCGCGGAGACCAAAATGATATAATAATTACATAAAGATATAATGTTATTGTCTTTATATAATGAGCCATGGTTGTCATTTCAAGAAATCAACAGCTAAAATGCGATGGAAGTGGAAAAAGAAGCGCACTAGAAGATTACAAAGAAAACGACGCAAAATGAGAGCACGTGCTAAATAATTATAACTCACTATCTGATAATTCACTTGACATTTCCATATCTGTTTCATCATCTTCTACAAAGGAGCTTTCGGAGTTTGATACATCATGATATTGTAATGTACCATATAAAGTGAATCTATTAAAGAAACATCTTAAACCATTTAATACCGACGACCTTGATAATTCGCGCGTTAATGGGTTGCAAGATAATGTACCAAGTAAAAAATCTTTCAAAAAAGGTTTCATTGTAATTACTATGTTTTTCATTTGGTTATACGGTATTCTGGAGTCTATATAAGCATAATCTAACTCTATTTTAAATGTTTCTACCATATGTATTATATCTAAGAATAGGGTGATATCTTCTTCTTCTTGTAGATAATTATTAATAGCACAGTCTTTCAGTGTTGGATAATTCACCAATTCAAATTTGGTAATATTAAAATTTAATTGATAAAAATGATGAATAAGCAATGGAATCATAAATGATGAATCTAATAACTTGAAATATACAATATATAAATGATGTTTCCTAAAGGGTTTATTTACATACGGATTAACTGGATATCGCGGACATGGAGATAAACCCTTATTTTTTGTCAAACTCCTCAACCAAATATTCATAAAATCGGTCAAACGAAATATATATTTCTTTTTAAAATGTATTAATGTGACCTTTTGAGACTCTGGATACAATGACAGAGGTTTTAAACATAAGTCAACATCATTATTGTAGTATGTATATTTATTGGTTTTCCAAATCTGTGCAAATTTTGAGAGAGAGTAATAATGTTTTTGGGCTTTTGAAAATATCTCCATATATATATTTTTCTGGGTTTCAGTAAAAAAGTCATTTTCTATTACTTCCTTTTGAATAGATTTAAATTTACAAGGAACATCACAAAAAAAAAACATATTACAAATATTAAAAATTGGATATTGGCTTTTCTCTATCACGCGTCGTAAAATATAAGTTAGTATAGCCATTAATAATAATTTATATTTTATTTAAAAGCCAGGGTCATATTCATCGTCAACGCCGCCGGTATCTTTTCCCCCAATGAATTCTGCTGTATTACTGATTTGAATATTTTGCAAGGAGCAAGGGTTGCTTGTATTTTCCGCCGACATTAATGCTTGTATATCAATATCCTTCTCTAAGAGTTTATTACCTTTCATCTTATTTATATCTAACATTACTTGGAAACATCCTGTGCCAAAGTAACCCTCTTGTCCACACATAACATTAGCTGATACCCCAGTCATTGGGTCTAACTCAGCGTGACGAGCAGCTCTCAGGAACATTTCGGGTGTCTCCTCAAAAGAAGCTTTTGCAATAGGTCCAATATCATCATTGTTAATACCGTGTCTGAATATTGACACCATTTTGCAAGTTGCGGACATCCTGTCGCATAAAATAGATAAGTGATGGTAATTAATGTAGATACCCGCATGGTCCATTGCTTCAGATAGCTCATTAAATATTGCCTGTCGTGCTGCCTCGAGTCCAAGTGTTCGGAAGGTTTCCTGAATATCATTACTGGTAGTTTTATTACTATTAATAGACGATAGAGCGAGAACATCAGGCAAATTGGTTCCAACCGTATCAAGTACCCATCCGTCTTTTTGGACATAATTAGCATCATCCATAATAACTTCGTTTACAACTTTTCTCAAAAGAACTTTTGGTATATCTTTAATACCCCTTAAAATAATATTATTGAGCAAATTGTTTTGAAAATTTTTCAACTTATAAATTTCATCCGATTGGTCAAGTGAGTGTTTCTTACTTGACGTGTTATTCTGTGTCAGTCTAATTCTAAATATAAGATTATCAGAGTTCATATCAGCGTATACACAGTTAATGTCAGCAGTATAACTATTGGACACTGCAAAGTGAATATCGTCCATTGAAATATGTTTGTCTAACATTGATTCTTTGTTTAGTTCCATTCGAATAATCCATTTAGATTTTGCATCTGAATCAGTGTCATCAAAATCGTTTTCCTGACATTCTTCTACCAAATTCTTAAAGGCATTATATTCAGCCAACAATACTTTATCATCATCTATTAAAGTAGACATAGCATCTGGGTCAAAACAAATACTTACAGAATCAACAACATCTCGCAAACTGGTATATTCTAATGTATATTTGAGTTCCTGCGCTTTTTCAATGTTATCTCGCTCATTTTCTTTAAGATGAATAGTAACGGATGGTTTTTTAGGATTTTCAGAAAGAGACAAAATCTCTTCTACTCTGGGCACACCTCTGGTAGCATTCGATTTACTAGCTACACCAGCAAAATGGAAGGTATTTAATGTCATCTGGGTCGTTGGCTCGCCAATACTCTGCGCAGCTATCATTCCCACCATTTCTCCTGGATGAACAATAGCTTTTTGATAATTTGTAATAATAGTTTCTAATAAAATTATGATAGCTTTTCTATTGAAACGCTTTACTGTTAACAAAGTTTTGGGCGAAAGATAATAATAATAGGCAATTTTAAATAATTCGGTAGGTGCAGCATAGTAATTTCTGGATAGTTTATCAAAAGCTTCATCGAGCATCTCATATAATTCAATAGGCGTTATGTTAACCAATGAATTGGATTGAATACTTAGCTGATTATGAATATTGTTAATGATGCGACGGAAATGTACAGGGATATTTATTTGCGTTTCATCTACGAATTTAAATACATGTTCTACAACTGTTTCTCGCGCTTCAATCATAAAAGTTATCATTTCATTCGTTTTTTTTATTAATTCAGACTTTTGTTTTTTAACTCGTTTAATAGCGGCTTTGGTATAATTTGTTGTAATAATAGCATCACTTGAATCGTCCAATGGCATTTGAAAATGTGCATAAATATCTTCGCGTGTTGCTGTCGGTAATGGGAGGTTTTGCATTTCCACTTTGGTAGGATCGATACCATCATCACCATATGCAAATTGGATAATTTTATTTTTATTATTTCTAACCGTCATATCATAAACAACTCGTAAATCTTCCAATCCTTTAATAAGCCTTCTTTGAATATAACCAGTAGTGCTGGTTTTAACAGCCGTATCAATCAAACCAGTTCTGCCACCCATGGCGTGGAAATAAAGTTCAGTAGGAGTTAAACCTTGAATGAATGAGGATTCGACGAATCCGCGTGCTTCCGGAGAGTCATTATATTTTGTATAATGAGGCAATGTTCTATCTTGGAAACCATAAGGAATTCTTTTACCGTCCACGTTTTGCTGCCCTAAACATGAAATCATTTGGGCAATATTTAAGGTGTTGCCTTTACTACCAGAATTAACCATGATAATAAATCGATTATCTGCAGCTAAACTTTTTCTTCCAATTTTGCCCGCTTCATCTGCCGCTTTTTGCAATATTGAGTTTACCTTTGATTCAAACTCTATTTCATTGGTTTTCCCTGTATTATTTTCAAATGTTCCCAAATGTGTTTGGTCAATCAGATTTTTAACTTCTTGTTTCTTTTTAATCATTGCATTGGATATTTTTTGATTTGTTACAGCATCCGCTATTAAATCACTAATACCCACACTATATGCGCTTAATTTCATATACTCTGTGATTAAATTTTGTAAATTATCTATAAAATCACCACATTCTCTATAATTGAAATCATTGAATATACTATGCAATAAACCTTTTGAACCTGCGCCCAAAGCTTTTTTGTCTAGTTGACCTCTTACGTATTTGCCATTTATAATCTCAATAATATTATTCGAAACTTTTTTATCTTCCGTTGAATCATACTGTCCATTATGGAAATGTGCTGATAATGGTGGCATAATTTCTGTCAGAAGCTGGAAACTATTGATTCTTTTATTAGTATTTTTGAAAATCTTTGTATTAATTTTATCGTAAGCCATTAATAAATTCATGGCCGTGCGTGTATCGAAATCGATATTTTCACGGGTAAATCGAAATGCTCCCAACAATGAATCTTGGAAGATTCCAATAATAGGTGAATTATTGGCTGGTGAAATAATTTGTCTTGCAACTGCTGCCAGATATGTCAATTCAGCGGCACTTTCATAATCTTGTGGGCCATGCAAATTCATTTCATCTCCATCAAAATCAGCATTATATGGTTTAGTGTCAGCTACATTTAAACGAAAAGTATCTCCTACTGTTAGAATTTTTGCGAAATGACACATCATACTCATTCTATGAAGAGTAGGTTGCCTATTAAACAGTATGGGGTCTCCGTCTAAAAGATGTCGGTGCACCAAATCTCCAAACTGTAATTCAATTGAGTTTCTATCTACATATCTAAGTGAAATTGAATCACCTGCCTTTCTTTCTAAAATTTTTGCACCAGGATACACATCAGGTCCATTCAACATCAATTGAGTAAGGAAACCCTTATTTCTTTTATTTACAACTTCGGGGAAAGTAATGTTTTTCGCCACTTTAAGCGGAATACCCAATTCTGATATTCCTATGTTGGCATCAGGAGTAATAACTGACCGTGCCGAGTAGTCAACCCTTTTACCCATGAGATTGCCACGAACACGACCTGGTTTACCAACCAATCTTTCTTTAATCGATTTTAATGGTCTACCTGAGCGTTGTGCAACTGATGCTACGCCTGGAATTTTATTATCCACCATTGTCGCCACATAATATTGTAATACCATTGTCCAATCATCAATAACCTTTGCCGAGGCATTACTTTCTAGTTTTTCTTGTAGAGTTTTGTTGGCTTTTACAATATTAACTATGATATGCGATATATCATCTTCTGAGCGTTGTTGTGCATCATGTTTTACTGAAGGTCGCACTGCTGGTGGCGGTATAGCTAATACTTGACATATCATCCAGTCTGGTCTTGACCACAAAGCGCTAAATCCCATAAATGTAACATCTTCATCAGATATGCGCCTAAATATTTTGAGAACGATTTCGGGTGTTAATCGCATGGTTAATTTCTCTTTTTTATTTCCTTCATTGTTCTCAATACCTTCAATATTGTCCCATTCAGCAATAAGAGTTGCCAATCCTTCCTTCGTAATTTTACGAGGTTGTTTGGTACCACAACCATCACAGGTTTCATCTCCACATCTTACTACTTTTGAGCCTAGTTTGAAAATTTTATCCCATCGTTTTTTTGAAGATAACCTTTGCAAGTATTTATATTTTTCTTTGTCTATCAATAATTTACTGCATTTAACACATATACATCGTAGAATTTTTACAATAGTATGAATATATTGAATGTAAAATATAGGTCTAGCTAGTTCTATATGTCCAAAATACCCGGGCGTATTCATATAATTTAAACCATCAGTTGGACAAATCAAACCCGGATCTAGTACACCCATCCGAGGGTCAAACAAACCACCTATTACGGGTTTATTATTTACATATGTATCTCTGGAAACAATATTTGCCACTGAACTTTTCCGAATTTCTTCTGGAGATAATATACTAAATTGTATCCCTATAATTCTTGACGGGGTTGTCTTCATTTTCGATTGAGCCATTCTTTATACTACGCTTAGAATATTTAGATTGTTTTTCAATTTATTTGTTTTAAGTTTTTGAATAATAAAAAATTGATATTTGCAAAGAGGATTTAAAAATTATCACACAATACTTCATAATGGATAAATCTGACATCACTGACCGTTTAGCTAAATCTCCTAAAAAGGGATATAAATTTAGACAATCTACAAAGGAAAAATCAAAGAAAAATAAAATAATCAAAGCTAAACATTTGGCATCTGATAGTGATAGTGATAGTGATTATGATCCAGAAGAGGAAATGTATATTTTAGTAGAAGACGATGATGAAGAAACAGATTCTTCTGAAGAAGAAGAAGAAACAAAAGAAGATTTTAATACAAGGGAATTTCAAAAATTCGTTCAAAAAATATTTCCCTCTAAAAGTGGTCAAGAGAGGGTTCGGCAATTGGAAAAAATAGATGAAATGTTGGAAAAGAAAAAAGAAAAAAAGAAAAAATCCAAATCATCTCGAATTAAAAATAAAAAATTAACGGATGCTGAAACCAAAAATACGATTTCAAAAAAAGGAAGAGCCACCGGATTCAGGAAGAAAAAAAAGAAAGTCGTAGAAGAATCAAGCGAAGATGAAGAGGCATTCGAGGAAATAATGCGTAAAGAAGAAGCAAAAATGCTATGCGAAGATTTACTCGATGATGATGAAAAAATGGATGAGAATGAGATACAGGATATGTTACGACAAAATATGAAATTTAACATTATATTTACAGTTGGACAGCCTGATGAGGAGGAGGAGGAGGACGAAACTTCTGAAGAAGATGAAGAAGAGGAGGAAGAACCCGCAAAGACTTCAGAAAAATCCGAAAAAGAAACTAAAACGCAATTCAAAAAAAATCAAAAAGTCAGTGTTTACTACAAAGATTGGGATAAAGCATATGTTGGTAAAATTAAAACTATAGTTGCTGTTGGTAATAATCCTGCATATAGTTTATATAATATCGAATTAGAAAAAACAGAGGATAAAGATGAGGAGGAATGGGAGATTCAAGAGAATATTAAAGGAAAATATATTACAGCGGTAGATGAAAATGAACAAGTTGAAGATTCCGAAATTTTAGATGAATTGCAAGAATTAATAAAATGTCGCAAATCAAAAGGTAGTGATGCAATGATAGCAAAATTAGATAAAATGTCACAAGCTTATAAACGAAAACAAACAAAGGAACAAAAAAAGCGAGAAATAAAGCTTAAATCAAAAAATGTGTCTACATTGCGGAAATTGTTGCGTGCGCCAAATATTATGAATGATTTTAAATATTTTAAAGATATGGGCATCGATGCTCAAAAAAAAATAATAAGACGGTTGAAAGAAGTTAATAAATTGTCTAGTGTAGAAAAACCCTACAGATTACAACTTTTGGATTCCGATATGCCAGCCTGTTATCAATCTGCTGCGCTTAAAAAAATCAATGTTCTTAATTATATGGACCCGGGTTCAGGAGAATATTATAAAATTAAACAATGGGTAGATGCATTTATGTCCATTCCATTTGGAAAAACAAAACAATTGCCATTAACTATCGATGATGGTATGGAGAAATGTAATGCATTTATGGAAAATGCCAAAAAAGTTTTGGATGAATGTGTATATGGTTTGGATGATGCTAAAATGCAGATTCTACAATTAGTAGGAAACTGGATAAGTAATCCCAATTCTATTGGCACAGCTATTGCCATCAAAGGTCCACCTGGTACTGGAAAAACAACTTTAATCAAAGAAGGTATTAGTAAAATACTTCAAAGACCTTTTGCTTTTCTGGCTCTTGGTGGTGCAACCGATAGTAGTTTTCTTGAGGGGCACGGATATACTTATGAGGGCAGTACTTGGGGTAAAATTGTAAATATTTTGATTCAGAGTAAATGTATGAACCCGGTGATTTATTTCGATGAATTGGATAAAATTTCAGAAACCCCAAAAGGTGAAGAAATAACTGGTATTCTTACCCATTTGACGGATACAACCCAAAATAATTGTTTCCATGATAAATATTTTGCCAATATGGATTTTGATCTTAGTAAATCATTATTTATATTCAGTTATAATGATGAGAGCAAAGTCAATCCTATTTTAAAAGATAGAATGTATAGAATACATACAGAGGGTTATGTGACTAAGGAAAAAATAACTATTGCCAAAAACTATTTGATACCAAAAATTGAGAAAAATGTTAATTTCAAAAGTGAGGATATTACTATCACAGATGAAGCACTTGTTAAGATTATTGATGGGTTCACCGATAAAGAGAAAGGCGTGAGAAATCTTAAGCGTTGTCTAGAAATTATTTACACAAAGCTTAATTTATATAGATTGATGAAACCCGATAGTAAATTGTTTGAAAAAGAAAATACAATCAATGTAACATTTCCATTTACTGTGACAGAGGAAGTTATTAATAAATTAATTAAATTAAACGAAAGTAGTAGTGCACCCTTTGGTATGTATATTTAACGACCCAACATGAATGCACGCCCACCAGCCGGTTGCTTTGATATTAAAACTCTTGGTATTTGAACTGTGCTAACAGTTCTTATGGACCCTAAAATCATCGTATTGGGTTTTGCAACATTCGTAGCCCCAGTTTTCCCACAAGCAGTACATGGCATTTAATAATATATAATATTATTTTTTTATGCGAGATTTTATTTTTCCGTGTTTTTTAACGCGGCGTTTTGTCCCGCGGCGTGTTTTTCCGCTGTGTCTTTTTGTTCTTCTTTTTTTGCGTGTTTTTTTACCTCCCAAGATTGTACACGAACTGTCTTTATCGCATTTTTTTCTCTTATCTGATTCTCCTTCTTTGGCTTCTCTTGCGTTTTTTTCATACTCCGCCACGAGCGCACGGTTTGCTTTTATTGTTTTCAGAAATTGTTTGCCTCGAAAATTAACTTTGGACGGTCCATTGCGTAGTGCCCACTCCGCTAATTCTTTGGCGTTATATTCGGGGTATAAATGTGGCGCAACTCTGTCCACATTTTTAGCATTTAGTGCCGCGGGCACGGTAACGCTCGTTCGTTTCGAAGCCATCTGCCTTCCGGTGCTGTGTTTATTGTCATAAATAGTAGGACTACCCTGGCTTTTAAAATACTTGTCGTGCGCAGTCAAGTTCTTAAGTGTAAGTCGTGCAGGCATATATATATATAGAAATATCGATTTATTCATTTTTAACTATATATTTTGTTGATTTGTATAGATTATTGAAAACAACACCGACTAGGACTGCTAGTATGGTAACAATTATAATTACCATCCCCTTTAACAATTTTGCAATCACGACATATTATTTCATTGTCAAACTTAATAAAATGATGATGACGACAACTTGTTCTATCTGAGATACGGGCATATCTGGCTGAATACGTATCTTTACATTTTTCACACGTGTAATTGGAATATTCGTGATAATTTGTACTGTCCATAGTTACGATTGATTATTAGTAATAAATCGTAATAAATTCAATTTAAAATTCTCCATAAACAGCACGATTGCCACCTCGAGAACTGATGTAATTCACTTGTTCTTGTGTAACACAAGCACACCCATCTGAATTACTTACACCAGTTTGTGGTGGCACGCAGCAATCTGGGCTAAATTTATTGTTCGCAAAGAAGAACAATTGTCCTGCAGGGAGAGGTACTTTTGGTCCCAAATGTGTACTTAAATCTTGGGCAATGCTAGGCAATTGTTTAGTATCCCAGGATGATTTTACACCTCTTCCCATTTTGTAATTTGTTGGTGCTGATCCAAGAGCATTGACGAACCCCTCTTTTGCTTTTTCCTTAGCTTCGGGTGTTATGCAAGAGCATAAAACATGTCCTCCTAATATCATTCCCACAATAATACTAATTGCGATAATTTCGATACGACAAGTCAATCCTAATACTTTGATTTGCATACTATACATAATTCATAGATAATTTTTATGCTGAAAATAAAGATTATTCTGATGCCCAAGAATCTCCCATAAGTTGTTCAATAGCACTATTATAATCCATAAATTGGATTCCGTCCACAGTAAAATTACCAGTATTTGTTAAAATTTGATATAAGTATTTCGGTTTTTCTATACTTTGACAATCTAAACCCAGAGTTGAAAATTTGCCTAAATTATCATTAACCCATAAATTAGGCCCTCCAATAAAACTTGTATCTTTGATACTATATTTATTCACTTGTTGCAGATTTTTAGTATCAATTGTAACAATTCCTAAAACTCTCTCTCCAAAACGCAACTGATCATTCACTTTTATATCTGATATGTTTATCATTCGTCCATCTTCTAATTCTATCTTTGTTAAAGAACTAAATCCCCCTTCCAAGGTAGCGTGTATTTTATGTGTTGGCGCATTAAATGGAATAAAATTTCCTGCGATATTTTTTAAGTCTACGAAATCAAGGTCATCTATATCATCCCAATCCAATAAAATATGTTGGTCTATTTTAATTCTTTTACTTGTAGTATTTAGACAATAAATAAATGGTTCGCAATAATCTTCTATTAATACTGATGTAGGATGATTTTTTGCTTCTATCCAGCTATCCCCATATTGTATTTTATGAGAACCAGAAATCTTTAATTTATCAATTTGGTACATTTTCTTTCCATATGTTGATAATTTAAAGAATGCCGTTATTTTTGACCCGTCAAACATTTCATCTCCTACCTTAATATCTTTAATTCGAACTTTCCCGCGTTTGAGCATTAATTTCGTATCCTTATCAAAACAGCCTGGTTTTCCAGGAATGTTCTTACTGGAACTAAGATTTAATATATTACCTAATGCAATGGCTATTATAGCTAAAGGAACTGCAACAGCCACAAACAACGCTGTCATTACGCCAGCGGCAGGCCACGTAAAAGGAAGAATCCATAAAAGAATAGTTGCCGCCACGAGAACAATTAATGACAAGACCAAGATTTCTAAAAAAGCGCCTAAAAAGGATTTCATGGAAAGGTACATTGTCATTATCGTATATAGACCAGATGTCATTACACCTACATTTTTTGCTAAAATATCTTTTAATTTCATTAAAATTATTTGTATAGGAATTATAACATTATAGATTTTTCCAAATATATCAGAAACGATAACCATAATTCTAGTACGAATATAGGCAAATACATGTCGAATCATATTTATTGATTGCATTATTTCAGCCCAAAATTTAGTCATCATTTGCACTGTCAAATGAATAGGTTGCATAAAGTAACCAATAATCGTAGCTAAAATACTCTGCGTACATTGATAAAAATTATCCGCAGTGTAATCTATCTTTGACACGGATGGAGGAGCATTAATTATACCTGCAAATGGCATAACAGCTGGATTACATCTTTGATTAACCCAATCTGCCTTAATTGGTTTGAGTCTATTCATTACATAAAAATAGGCAAAAATGATGAAAAATATAAATAATACAATACCAGTAACCACAACAGACCCACCATATTTATCTAAATATCCTATTTTTTTTGTTATTTTATTTACGTATGACCCGAATGTTTTTGGAATATTATCCATTATATAGTAACTGGATAATATTCATATGAATAAAATGTAATTAATCTTCCCAATCCCAGAATGTATATTCTCCAATTGGTATACGATGGTCGGAAGTAATTAAACAATACAACTCTGTATCGTGTTTATTTGTTTTTTCTGCGTTTCCATAAGAACTTACCTTAATATAATTTTCAAATATGTCATCTAATTTTCTAATATCATCTTCTTCATTATTTAATATTCTATGTTCTCCCGTTACATAGATGTAATCTTCTAAATCGCGACTCCAGATTTTATAGTATGGGTTACTTTTATCACCTTTTAATTTCAATAGACCTATAACACTTGAATTATTAGTTAATGTATCTCCTAAATTAATGTCTTTAATAGAAACTTGTTTTCCTGATTTTAATGTAATGGGTGTCGTTCCTTTGAAACATAATGTGCGCAAAATACCACCTATAGGTCCCGCCCAAATACTTTTACCCAATTTCATACTTGTTCCTATAATATACATAGTTGTTGTCATAACACCCACCATTTTCATTGCCAAATCTTTAATCTTTATCATAATTGTTTGAATTTGAATCAAAATGTTCATAAACACTCCGAAAATATCACCAACAATATTTCCAACCATGCCTCTTATGTATGCTATTACATTGCGAACCATATTAATTGCTTCTGACAATTCCTTTCCTAAGTTACCCATCATTCCAACAATGAAATGAATTGGTTCTAAAAAGAAACCCATTGCATTAGATTGCATTTTTGTAATACAGAATGTGAAATTCTCTATAGGATCAAAACCAAATTGTCCCGCTAAAGGCATCGCCATAGGATTACATCTATATTTTGGCCAATCCTTTTTTATATTTTTCAATCCCACAGATATTATGCTAAATACATACATACCCACGAATATTAATATTATTAATAAAGCAAGAATCATATCACTGAACTTCATATTAAAATATATAGTTATTTTATTTATGAAATTAATAATGACGTCTTCTTGATTTACGACTTTGTTTTTTTGTTTTTCGTCTTCTTTTGGATTTTCTTTTAGATTTTCTTTTGGATTTTCTTTTGGATTTTCTACGTCCTCTCTTTTTTTTTCTGAGGCGCGACTTTCCTCCAGTTTGCTTTTCAAAAGGGCTTTGGGGTTCTTTAGTACTTAAACCTTCTGTCGAATCCCCAACAGCATCTGCACCTTGTTGCTGGCTTGTCCCCAACCCTTTACACATATTAGCACCGGCGCTTGAACCACCAGCGGTAATACTTCCCCCAGACCCGGCTGCAGGTTGCGGGCATATAACTTGAGCAGCACCACCTTTTTTTCTTTTACCACCACCTACCAGAGCAGCATTAGCTTCTGTCATAGTCACTGCTTGAGCTTTTTGTTGGTCGGCCCCTGCTTTTGTTATCGCCGCCAAGGACCCACCATCCGCAGTTGATTGTGGACACCATTCTGGATTTTTTGTACAATCTACAGATGTAGGATTCCCACCTTTATGTTTTCGTGATTTTCCCATATAATGTATATTTAGATTAAATTAAATAAAAAGAAAGTATTCTAGTATGTTATAATGGATGATAAACAACGTTTAAATCTGCAGGAAATGATTAAAGCATATGATGCTGATGATAATACTTCTAAAATTCGACAACTAAAACATAGTCGTCTTATCCGCGACGAGGTTGAGAAAATGGTAAATTTGAAAAAAAAATATAATCGCATGATGACATTTGAACCAAAGAAATTTGAGAAAATTGTTATATCCCATTGCAACTTTCTTTGGACTAATTATACGAACATTTTTAATAGAATTATGAAAGACGAATTAAATCTTAATATTTTACGTAAATTCATTGATACACTCCGCGAAGTAGAAGATGGTGGTTTGGACCAGCACGAGGCATCTGTTAAAATCGGAGAAGTTCTAAAACAATTATATATTGATAGCGCTTTACAACGAGAAAAAAATTTAGACGTGGAAGATAAAAAACGCGCACCAAAACACAAAAAACCCGTTAATAATATAAGCTGGGCGAAATTTAAAGCCAGTGGATTAAATGAATCTGCTTAACAACTCTCCAATTTAACATTTTCCTCTGCATGTTTTGATTTATAAATATCTAATGTTCTTGCTGATGCATCTAATGCATTCACAAATTTCGGCATCCACATATATGGAATTGCCTCTTTACAATTTGGATAATATTTGTTGAAGATTTCTCGATATAAATATTTTTCACAACCAGGACCATCTAAATTCATATCTTTATATTTTTGTTTTGCATAATTTTGTATTACCTTGAACCAAGATTCTTTTTGCGCGCTAACTCCATCGCTAAATGCCTCTTTTCTACGCCATAAAACATCTTTTGGCAATAACATATTTTCATTATCAAATGCTTTTCTTAATAAATACTTCTCTATTTTTGTCTCTTTCATAATTTGAAATCTATATTGAGCAGGAATTGATAAATAACTTTGCACAAAATTCTTATCAAGAAACGGTGTTCTTGCTTCTAATCCGTGTGATGATATACTTCTATCTGAACGGAGCACATCAAAATAATGTATATCTTTTAATAATCGTTTACATTCATTATCAAATTCCAGAGCATTTGGAGCATAATGAAAATACATATAACCACCCGTAACTTCATCACTACCATCTCCATTAAAAATAACTTTCGCATTGCTGTTTTCTTTAATATATTTAGAAATTAGCCAATTGCCAACACTAGCTCTTACAGTAGTTGTATCATAACTCTCAATTGTTTGTATTACAGATTCTATGGCATCAAGAAATTCTACGGCACTTAATTCTATGGAATGGTGATGTGTACCTAGATAATCAGCAACTTTTTTCGCATATTTTAAATCTTCAGAACCCTTCATACCAATACTCCAAGTATGTAAATTTTTAGTGCCATGAAATTTGGCGACTAATGCAGTGATTAAACTACTATCCAATCCTCCCGAAAGCAAACAAGCTATTTCTCTGTCTGTATTATCAACTCTTTTTTTTACAGCGGCTATTAGATTATCTCTAATTGAAAGAAGATATTTGTTTTTATCTTGCATCCAACTAACATTTTCTGAGCAAACATTATTATAGTATTGATGTTTTATCATTTTTCCTCCGTCATTAAAATTTATTTTAGCATATGATCCAGGTTGAAATTGTTTAGCAACATAAGTACCACCGTCTATCATGTGAGTCATCATTTTAAGCTCCGAAGACAATGCATAAAAATAATGATCGGGATTATCTTTGTTATATGAAATAAATAATGGTCTGACTCCAAATGGGTCACGAGCTATAAAAACTTGATTTTGTTCTTTATCATACAATACAAATGCAAATACACCATCTAATTTATTTAACATGTATTCTATACCGAATTGTTTATACAAATGAATAATAATTTCGCAATCTGAACCTGTTTTAGCAGGAATGTCTAACATACTATGTAATTCTTTCCAGTTGTAAATTTCACCATTGCAGATGAGCACGCAATTTTCAATACAAATTGGTTGCTCCGAATGTGGATTGCAATACCCATTAATAGCCAAACGATGGAATCCAACTAAAATATTTTCATTAACTCTTGTACATACTGAATTTTCTGGTCCTCGATTTTGACCCTTATGAAAATTTTTTGTTTCAAAACTATCATCACCTTTAGTATCACTAGACAACACTGCAAAGATTCCACACATATTACAAATACTTTAATAGATATCTTTAGGTAATTTGAAATAATTATTCTATTGTGATAATATAATGGAAAATGTTGTTAACGAAGCTTATTATTGCCAACAAGGTAGAACAACCCAATTAAGTAATAGAATGTATAAAAGAAATGTTTCGGGTGTTCCTCTTCAAATGAATTATGACCCACGCCCAGTAGATACTAAATTTGTTGTATTTCCTATATTGGATTGTCGCCTTCCAGCAAATGTGCCGTGTGAGCGAAGACCTATCTATAATACAAGACATATGTTTGCGGGTAGTAGTCAATCTTTACCATTTAACGGTTATCAATCAAAGATTGATACCGAATCAAAGTTAATGAATATTGTATTTCCGCTACAATCTTGTCCGCAATCCAAATTTATTCCTAGTTCTAAAAGTGATTTGTATAATACAACTTATTTGACACCACCAATTGAAACAACGAAAATGACAAATCAATTATTATTTAAACAAGAACGATTCCCTCCATTTAATCCCAATATATGTAATTTAGGCAAAGATACTTTTAATAACAACACTAGAGTACAGATTAAAAATTTATAATGAATTAAGTAATTACATAAAATTATATTTGTTATGTAATTATAAACCATGGATGTCTCATTAAATTTAATTGATTTGCAGTATTTAACTAATACCGACAGGCTGACAAAACTTATGCAGAAAAAAGATTTACAACAAATTTCTCGAGATGATTTGGATTTTTATAAAAAACGTATCTTTCAATTAACAAAGGATATGTTGCGTGGAGAGAAAATTAATACAAAAGTTAATAAATCTTTTGTGAATTATGCTCAAATGTGTATTGACCATTTTAAGTTCATAGATAAGATGGAATTAATTCAAAATGACTATAAAGATATTAAATCCCCGGTTAATAAAAAAAACACATTTAATATGAAAAACAGTAATAGTATGATGTTAAGAAAGAAGCCGCACCAACCAAGGATTACTGATAATATTAAAATTAAAAGCACGAGGATAAATACACCTATTGTCATGCCAAAAACTAGAACTTTTAATTTAAAAGATGTGAGATTTCGTGAAAAAGGTTTGAAAAAGAAAAATATCAATGATATTTAAGATGACAGGTAGATCAAAAACGCGTAAATATCATAAACATAAGCATAAAAAAACAAGAAAAATAAAATTTCACAAAAATAAAGATAAGTGTTCTCCCAAAACGAATGATGATGAATTAGATTTTACTTGCTATAGTAAATCGGCACTACATAAATTAAAAAATACTTGGAATGCTAGACATCCGGACGTTAAAATCTATAGCAACGACCCCCAGGAAATATGGCAACATTTGAAAAAAAATATGCAGAAAACATGTCATAAGGAATCTTGTTGGTTAAGACATCAATGTATTAAAAATGATTTACCGTCAGGATTCTTTATGCAAAATTTCTCTCCAAAACAACCGAAAGAATGGACAAAGAAACCCAATACTTGGCTTACTTCTATTGAAATAGAACAATTAATGAAACAATATGAAAAAAAACATAAACATTTTATTTTTTTAGGACCTTCGCCTATCGATTATGACGTTCGAAAATTGCATAATGAATGTGTATGGGAAGAAATATGTAAATTTTCTCTATTAGACTATAAGAGTAAGGGAATCACCAAAATAGGTTTAATATTCAACTTGGACCCACACTATAAAGAGGGTTCGCATTGGGTTGCAATGTTTATTGATATTAGAAAAAAGGCCATTTACTATTTTGATAGTTACGGGGATAAAGCACCCGGTCGCTTGATGAAATTTGTCAGAACAGTTCGTAAACAGGCACGAAATTTAGGAGAAAAATATAAATTTGAACAAACCAGTAGACGACATCAATATCTAACCACTGAATGTGGCATGTATTCTTTATACTTTATAATCAAACTCCTAGAAGGTAAACCGATTTCTTTTTTTAAAAAACGAATCACTGATAAATATATGCGAAAGCTAAGAAGTATTTATTTTAATAAGCGATAGAATATTAAAAAGTATATCATTTTAATATTATATATGTCTGTTTATTCTGCGCAAAACAAAAGTTTATTGTGGCAATTATTATCGGACCATCCTAATCAAAAAAATAACCCGAAAAAATTCCAACATGTATTGGAATACCGCGTTACGGAGATTAATAAAAATCGTTTTAAATTTAATAATGATTTAATGATGATGAATAAAGAAATTATTAAACAATTTGCACAAGAGATGCCAAAACAACAACCACCAGCAATTAAAAAAACACCACCTATGACCAAAGGACAACTTTTCGAACAAAATTTAAAAGTACAGCAAAAAGATTTTAATACTTTAATTAATAAACAAAAACCAGAAGATATTGATTTCTCAGATAAAACAGCTGACGAACCCATTGATGCAAGAATGGTTGATACCACATTACAGGAACGAGAACGCGAGTTAAAAAAAATAATGGCTCAGTATAATCCAAACGAAAATTCTGCCAAACAATGGTTAACTGGAGAATCAACCTCTGCTCATTTAAAGATAGATGATAGTTCCAATATTACGATTGAGCCCACCGTTTTAACAGATGAAATACGAGAAAGACGCGTAAGATTTGAAGTCAAAGAAAACATTAAGTCATCCGCACCTGTGGTTAACGCGATGTCATTTTTACAAAAACTAAAAAAATCAGATGCTGAGGGGATTCTTCGGTATCTTAAACGCATAGAAGAAACTCAAGCAATTATTATTGATTTATTGAAACAACGAAATTAATACTTGAAAAAATTGAAAGTTTATCTCCCAATATTATTTAGCCATTAACGATTCAAACCAGACATAATGACTACCCAAACCGATACATTAGAATTTTCACTCGAAGAAATTCGGAAAGATACTTCCGTCTGCAAAGAATATCTTAAATCTATGCCAAAAAACAAATCACTACAACAAGTTATCGACTATGTTCACTCCATTTGTCCGCAACTCAAAGAGGAAGTTGAAGCTAAGAAAGCAACCTTTAACTCATCAAAAAAAAAAGACAAAGGCAATCTCGGAAAAATCGTCGAGTTCTTCATATTCGGACAACTACCAAATTGCTACCCAACGCCCGATTTACCATGGGGAGCTGACATCAAAACCACCCATTTCAAATCAGTATACAATAATAAGGGTTTCAGTGCCAAAGAACGCCTTACTATCACCAACTGCGGGAAAACAGGCGACTATACTACTTTCGTCCCAATTCAATTCGCGACCGACCTGAAATCGTGCAAATTCTACCCCAAGATTCAAAACGGGGTTCTCTTCGTCTTTGAGCACAATGACGACGCAGGAACATACAATGACCCAGCAGTCAATTTCCAAAAACGTCTCCTTGCCACATGCACATACAACATCAATGAGCTCCACACGGACATTCAAACTCAACTTCAGGCGGATTTCCAGGACATTCAGCAGAAAATCGCAAACCAAGAAGTCAGTCAAAAAGGTCAAAAATACCTTCACATTCATCCACATGGCTCAAAAAACACCACCACGCGCGCATTCGGCTTTACTAACAAATTCCTCACCACGCTCGTTGCATGTACAAACAATTTACCGCTAACAATCAAAGGTCGCTCGGTTTACATCGAAAAACAACACTTTAATTAAAAGACTCAATTATAAAAGATTATTAATTTTAATACTTTGCAATGATTTCCCTAGCCAATGTACAATATTCTTCACTTGTATCAATACCAATATATCGCCGCTCATTTTTTTTCGCCATTTTGCATGTAGTTCCCGAACCGGCAAAACAATCCAATACAACATCGCCCTCATTCGACCATGAAAGAATATGGTCTTCAGCCAACTTCTCTGGGAAAATCGCAGGATGTTTGTGGCTTTCTTTGTCCTTACTATTGAATCCTTTGCCAACATTATACTCCCAAATATTATTTCGTGGAGAGAAATCGGGGACAGGTTTAATATTTTTCGATAACACCAATTCGCCATTCTTTCCACGGTGTGTATTTTTTCCCCAATTCGTATGTCCCGCCCATTTATTCGTCTTATCACAAATCAAGTTCCCCGTTTTAATTTTCCCCTTGCAAAAGACAAACATATACTCAAATATTTGCGTATATCTTTTTCCAGTTCGAGAAGCAGGAAACGAAGATGTGTTTTTCTTATAAATCATGGTATCATGCAATTTAAAACCTCCATCTATAAATCCTAACGCTTGTCGAAAAGAAGTACCAGATTCTCCGCCGTTAATAACCGCATCCCCCACAATCCATACCATCACCCCACCTTTTACAATAACTCTGTACAATTGTCGCACAGTCTCTTTAAACACCTCCGCACCAAAGGTATAACCTTTGTAATCTCTAATATTATCATAAGGCGGCGATGTAACAACTAAATTCACGCACTCATCTGGAAATGTCGCCATCACCTCTTGGCAATTCCCACAATAAATCTTATCCATCCCCATTTTGACTTCAACCTTCTCCGTCGAACGAATTTTAAAATTCGCAAGTTTTTTCAAAACAATTTTGACTTTCCCCTCTTTTTTTAAATCTGCACTCATAATTGTATTAACAAATATTAACAATACAGATTTATATCAATTTTTTTACAGTATATGAGTGAAATGTTGTATTATAATTAAATCAAATTATGCACAAATTTCTTGGTTTCTCTATCTATGGATAATTTACCTACCGGGATAGCTTCACCACCCAATTTTACCGCTCTTTGATAACTTTCTAGGTCATAAACATCTCCGGTTGTTGCTCCTTTTTTGCTCGGTCTAAAAGCATAATTTTTCCCAGAAATATTTACTACAATGGCTTTCCAAGTAATCTTTTCATAATTTTTCTTTAGTTGTTTATCATAATCTGTTTCTATGGTCAATGCCGGTGTTGCAGTAAAAGTCGTTGGCACAGGTCTACCAAATGACATACACATCAACTGTTCTTTGTCGCCAGCTCTAGCGTGTAAAGCACAATCGAAAGCGGATTCTTTTACGGCTGTTAATAATTGTTTATTAATTTCCTCTTTAATATTAGAAGTTTCAAACAATGCTTGGTCGCTAGTTAAAGGAGTTGATTTATCTAGTTTTGATACATCTTTTTTCAATAAACCTTTCGAAGCCATCCCACCTTTTAGCGCAGCAGGCACTAATTGCTCATCAGTGAAGCGCATTAAATATAAATATACATTTACTCTTCGCTCATCCTCTGGAAGATCTTGATGACTACAAATACGTCTTGCCCTACCTATTACTTGTTCCATTCTCACGGGATGCCAATATGGTTCAACTATATGCACATATCTGGTGTTTTTCAAAGAAATACCTTCTGCACCACTAGATGTAATCATAAATACTTTAATTATTTCACCGTGATTATTATTAGCAGCGGTATCATTTAATACCTCTTTAATTGAGTCAGGCAGTTTTTTCCAATCTCCATTAAAAATTAACCTCATCATCTCTTTTACTTCTGTGGTTTCTGTTCCAGTATATAATGCATATTTTGGTTTATCTTCATCTCCTTCTTTAATAATAATTCTCCATATACCTTCTTTATCCTGTGCTATTTTAAATTGTGCAAAACCATTTTGGTCTAATACCATACTAAATATACCAATGCCTTCTAATGTACGAAACTGAGAGTATATTAAATGTAATCCTGAATTTTCTATAATATTTTCATACAATGCCAAAAACTTTGGACTATAAATTTGCAAACCACTAGGAATTAAATATTTGCCAGCATTTGCCTTTAAAGCTTCAATAGCATCTTTAATTCTATTTTCATAATTAGCATCACGATTAACTTTACGATTGGTTTCTACTTCATCTCTATCATCGTCTTCATGTCTGCCATCAATATTTGCAACTTCTTCTTGCAAACTTACTATATCCAAAATATCTTCGTTAACATCTCTTTTTAATACTTCCGCTATCTGTTCTCCTTCTTTTGGCTTGGGTCTGCTGATTTCAGGCGGAAAAACAAAATTACAAAATGCGCGAGAAAAGATTCTGTATGTTGATACACTGTCATCGTCACCGCCTCCTTTGCGCTTGCGAGCGTTACTCAATTCTGTTTTTCTCTCCTCGGCGCGCGCCATTTCATATACACCAAATTGATAATCACTCATTGGAATCATTTCGACAATTAAGTCGCTTTCAATATTGAATCGTGGCATTAATTCTTCCGTAGCACTTCGAAAATAAGATGTCAACCCCAAAACACGCCTTTTAAATAAATTAGTATTTTTAAAACTATTATCTTTTGGATCAATAAACATTGCTTTAAATTCATCCAGAGTATCAGGCAATGCTTTATATGGAGAATTTTCAGTTACTTTTAAAACACCAATGTTTGCGTCTTCCAACCGACTTGTTATAATTGCTAAGAATTTTTTTGTTGGCATATTTCCTTGTCTATCTAATCTCATGCCTTCATACTGGTCAGACCTATTTTTAGTGTTTACAAATCCAAATGGATTTCTAGTAATTATCAATTCATTGTTTAATGGATTGTATTCAACATAATCTTGGATGTTAAATGTCCCCAATATATCTTCTATTGTTTTTTGGTTTACTTTGCCTTTTTGTCTTATTGATAAATTAAATCTATATGTTCTAATATAACCACGAAGTATATTAAACAATATACCCAATTCATTGGGATAATTGATGATTGGCGTACCTGTTAACATGACTATCCTGCAATTTTCAGCTGATAATAAGTATTCGTATAATTTCATCGAAAGACTGTCTGGTTTTTTTAATTTATTTACAATACGACTAACGAAATTATGCGCTTCGTCTATAATCACTACTTTATTATCAAACGGATTTATTTTTCCATCATCCGTTAAATTAGATAAATGTTGCTTTTGTAACCCATTATAATTTATAAATTGATATTTTGCTCTAATCATTTCATCTATTTGTTCATTTAAAACAAATTTTTCTTGTGTATCTAATGATTCATAATTGCTCTCGTTTGCCACATTTACAAACCACGCACCTTTGTGTTTTTTAACAAATGACTCGGAAACACTCAGCATTTTTGCTAATATTCTGGTTTTCTTTGTATTATTATCATTGGATAGAAATTCCCAATACTGATTTAACCTATACATTTCATTACCACATTTTTTAATTTCATTCTGATAATTTTGTCTGAGTGATGCTGGGGTCAGGACTAAAATATGCATTGGATTTTGAAAACCTTCCGCTATAGCTATGGATGCGCAAGTTTTGCCAGCACCCAAACCATGGTATAATAGTAAACCCCTATATGGAGTATACAGGTTAATATAATCCCTAACGATTGATTGATGAGTCAAAAGGGAAAAAGCACCGGATTTAGACTCATTCATACTATCACAAGTAAGATTTTTAGATTCTTCTATTAATTCATCTTTATATGGTGCAAAAAGAGAGTTGATAAAATTCACAAAAATTTCTCTGTTATTTCTATAATATGACCCAGCGCGGATATTTACTGACGGTGGGGGTACAGGTAATTTACTACTCAATTCTCTTTCAAATTTAATTATATCAGGAGGTATTTGAGACCGCCTTAGTGATATTTTTTTTGGTAATTTTACTTTGATAACAGAAGCACCCGGTTTTGCTATCGCAGTTATTGTACCCTTTTTAATATTTTTACTTACTCTGATTTTTACTTTGCCTAATTTTTTAATTTTGATACTTGGTTTTACTTTGATAACCTCCTCAACAACAGTTTCCTCAGGAGTGTCCGATAATGCTTCTGTTAATACACGAATCTTAGCACTTTGTTTCATTTTTGGCACGGATAAGCCTCTGCGTTTTAATTTGTCCATTATAACACTTCTATCAAATTCTTCACCAGTCCTGTCTATAATTCTTGGTTTTGCTCTAACTTTTGCCTGACCTTCTGTAGGAATAATAATTTTGACTTTTTGCTGTGTTTTTGATTGAGGTTTTACTTCAAGTTGTTCTAAAAGACTACTCATATATAATACTTACTTATAAAAAGTTTGCTACTTTTTTTTTATTTGTTCAATAGCTAATCTACAAGCCGTTTGTTCTGATTTCTTTTTAATTTTATGTTTCCCTTCACCTAGAAAGATAAATAATTCACCATTATTATTTGTTAATTCTTCTTGTATTTTTTCAAAAGAACCATATGCACTAAATGGTTTAGAATCAGCAAAATCCACATTTACTATATTTTCCCCCATACAAATAAAAACTCCCATATGATAACCATCATCTTCGTCGTGTTCCGAAATTTCCATATAGGATGGTGTAATTTTGAATTCCTTTTGTATCATAACCTGTAATATATTTTTATAATTATCATCATTTTGCAGAATATCAGTCCAGTTAACATGTTGCTCAAATATACTTTCCACAAATGTCTGTGCTATCTGGAATCCAGGACCAGTTACAAATACATTTTTAAACCAGTCATCTTCATCTTTAATAGTAATTTTGTTAAAATCCAAAAATAAAGCTCCTAAAAATGCCTCAAACAAACAACCTAGTTTTTTAAGATTTGTTCGTGTTTTCTTCTCCTCTGCATTTTTAGAAAGAATATACCATCTATTAAGTCCCATTTCATATGCCATTCTTCCAATAGATTCATTCTTAACCAGGGCAATTTTCTTTTCTGTCATAAAACCCTCATTCTCTTTCGGAAACCGTCTATACAAATAGTATTTTGTAATACATTCCAATATACCGTCACCCAAAAATTCCAATCTTTCATTGGATTTGGTTTTTAAATCTAAACATTCCTTTGGTCTATCAACAATGGTTATACCATTCTCAGCATTTTCCAAATGTGGCCTCTTCACATAAGACCTGTGGACAAAAGACCTCGCGTATAAATTAAAATTATGCACTTTGTCAGGTACTCCATATTTTTTAAGTATCTCCGACACCTGTGTTTGAGTAATTTCACGGTTTTTAAAATTATAAGGATCAAAAATTAACTCTTCTTGATACTTATTGATATCTCCATCTTGTAATAGTGTTTTTGTAGTGACTTCCATTATATATATATATTACCGTAGTACCTTTTAAACCATTTTAGCTTTAACTCAAAGAAAAAAGCCATCTTTTATAATCATATCGATATTTGTAATTTTATCCACTACCAAATCCGCATCCAACAATTCACTCGCAGAACTCACGCCTGTTAACACACCAATGGTAATTCCGCACCCAGCATTTTTTCCTTCAAGCATATCATTACGAGTATCCCCGACCTTTGCTACATATTTTACATTCATTATATCATGTCGTTCCATTAAACGATGTATCATATACGGCGCTGGTCTGCCCATTTTCACATCTTCGCTGGAAATAAAATCATCAATATAATCTGTCATTTGTAAATGATTAATAATATCTCGTTGAAGCGTTCTATTATAACCGGTATTTAATGCTATTTTAACCCCATTAAACCGTAATCTATTGAAAAAGTTTGGTAGGTTTGGATCTATTAGTCTTATTTTTGAATGTTCTCCAAAATATGCATCCTTAAGATTTTCTTCAAATTCATCATAACAATGACTTTTAATCTGATTTAATTTTTTTACTGTCTCGGAATTAGTAGCCATTGTTGGGTCTGATAAATATTTGTTTACCATACTGCTAATTACTTCCTCTTTTTGCAAACCATACCAATTATTTATGTCTGTATCTTTGACAGGTACATCATTGTTTTTTAATGCATTGTAAAGTGTTTTGTAAACTAACCCTCCTTCATTAATAACTGTCCCCGCCATATCACAAACCATCAGCGAAATACCTCTACAAGCTAATATATTCATTTAATTTAATAAGCATTCGTGCGTTTAAATCTATTAGTAAATAACATATATTTAATTTTATAAATTGATTTAGAACTATTACTACGTATAAATTTAACTAAAATGGTTAAATACAGTTGCATTCGATGTCTCCAAGAATTCACACAGAAATCTCATTACAATCAACATCAAAAACGCAAAACACCTTGTCAAGATAATAAAAGTAAGATGGAAAACCAAATTGAAGCTTTGGTGCAAGAACAGTTGAAGCAACCGAAAAAGATAGTGAAAATTCGAATGAAAAATATTAAAATTAAAAAGCCACCGGAAAGAATTATTGTGGTTAATAATGATTGTATGGAAGAACTAGCAAAATTAGATGATAATAGTATTGACTGTGTTATTACTGATCCTCCCTATTTTATTGACAAACTCGACAATAAATGGTCTGCCGGTGACATTAAAGACGATAAAAAGAATAGTCATATAAAACATTTGCCAAAAGGTATGAAGTTTGATAAAAACCAAGTGAAAAGTTTATATGATTATTATCTTGCACTATCGCGAGTATTATTAACAAAAATGAAACCCGGTGCCTATTTCCTTTCCTTCTCGTCTCCTAGACTATATCACGCTATCGCTATGGCGGTTGAATTGGCTGGATTTGAAATAAGAGATATGATAAATTGGACTTATACGCAAAGTATGCCAAAAGGGATGTCGATGACTCATGTTATTAATAAAATGAAAGACATCTCCGAAGATGAAAAGCTCAAACTTATTGAAGAATATAAGGATTTCAAATCGCCACAAATACGCTCTTGTTTCGAACCAATATGTGTTGCTATGAAACCCATAACAACCACCTTTATTAGAAACGAATTGAAATTCAAAACCGGATTGTTAGACTTTTCACAAAAAGTAGGCATTGGCGGTGACAGAGTGCCGGCTAACATTATGATTACCGAAGAATATAATGAATCATATGATAAGAATTTTATGGTTCCAAAACCGAACAAAAAAGAAAAGGGTAAGGCCAATACACATATCACAGTAAAACCAATAGCTTTGATGGAACATTTGATACGACTATTCAGTAAAAAAAATGCATTGGTTGTTGACCCTTTTCTAGGATCGGGTACTACGGCGATTGCTTGTAAGAATACGGATAGAAAGTGTCTTGGTTTTGAACTTAATAAGGAATATTATGATATTTGTATTGATAGACTCTCTTCAGTCTAGATTTAAATTATTGAGTATATCTCGCAGTTCACGCTGTTGTGCTTTGGTATAAGGTGATTTACCTTGTTTAATTAATTTAGAGAGCTCGTCCGGTGTCGGAATTCTTGTTAAAGTGTCTATGAATATGTAGCGGTCTCGATATTTTGCTTGAATGGGTGGCTGCAAAACTAGGTTAGCCGAAGAGGAATCAGATGAAAATGGATTCTTATGACCTAATTGCCAGCTTTCATTCGGTTGATTTACATAATCTTCAAGAATATTCTTCTTAATTTTATTAATTTCTTCGGTTTTGTCTTCTTCTGTCCCGGCGTATTTAAAATCTTGTCGCATCGACCACTTATTTGATACACGATATGGATAACAAATATAATTTTTACCTCTTTCTTTACACGACTCAAATCCGTTCTGGGCTTTTTTATTAAACAGTTGCAACGGATCGCGAGACTGTATGTCAAATTTTTTACAAAAGGCGTTACAGTCATCTGCTTGCCAAAATTTCCATTTGTTATTAAGCATTGCCGCAAGGGCCTTGCCATTGCCTGAGGAGATGTTAGGTAATTTAAGTTTATTGCTTATAACAAATTGTTTGAATTCATCGGGGTAAGATTTAATCATGTTCGGTGTAACTTCTGTCATATTAATTCTGGTAAATACTTGCTTTTCAGATTTTGATTGCTTGGCTTTTGATATAATCAGTTTGGGTAACTTTACGAAAACGGACATTGTGGTAAATATACATATTAATATAAACTCTTTTTAATTTCAATTTTTATAGGATGTCATCACCTTGCTAATTTGAAATTATTAATTCATTTACAAGTCAAAAAACAAATTCTGTCGCATCATCAAAAAAGTTGTTAATACTTTTTTTTAAAGATTTTCTAATTCTCTCTATAAAAATATCTTCATTATTAATTATATTTTTAATATCTGCGTTATTTATTGTAAATTCATACTCCAGACGATCAATAAATTGTATAATATAGGGGGGTGTGTTTTGATTTTTTTTGAACTCCTTTTTAATATAATTAAATGGTGATGTTTTTATTTGTTTTAATTGTTCATCTGTATGCCAGTTTTTACATATCTTATTGCAAAAATAAAATATCTCACCGTGAAATGAGGAAAAATAGGATTCAACTCCGTCTTTGATAATTTCTTTCACCTCGTCGCATTTATCCCAATCCCAGTTGAATTCTTTATATTCATTCGTTTCCAATACTAGTACATAGGTTACCAGTTTTTTATTAGCAAAACGTTTTTTATTTTTACTTTTTTCTCTTTTTTCTTCTGGTTTATAAATAACAAATCGATTCAATAATATTTCTTTCATGACACTAAAAAAATTAATTTCGCTAAACGTGGTTTTTATGATAACATCAACGACATAATCTTTATTATTTCCTATTATTATAGACTCAGATTTATCTATTTTAAAATCATCTGTATTTCCTTCAAATGATACAGCGTGATCAATATTCCACGTTAATTCACCATATTTTTTTTCAATGCTATCAATCATACTATTGCAGGTTTCTTCAACAGGTTTTATTTTGCTGTAAAAACTTTGGGCACTTGGTTTTGCGTTAATTTTTATTTTATTTATGATTGAATATAAATCATTAATATTAAATTGTGTATGTTTCTTGTATCGATTAATATTCAGCATATAACTCAAACAAAGATAATCACATTCTGTGAATCCCAATGATTTAATATCTTTATAGTCTTCCATTCGTAATTTTTTTTTTATTTTCTTCATTCTATCATATATGTCTTGGGCAAACCCCTTATAATACTCATTATCGTAGTTGATAAGGGGGATGCGGGTAAGTGCCTCTAACGGAGATTTACTGCTAGCGTTTAAAATTTTCCAATATTCTCGGACTGAATCTGGTTTCCCGATAGGTATATTATTTATTAATTTGGTATGGGTTTGGTAACAGGGTCCTTTTAATCTTCTGTTTAAATAGAAATACAATAATGTTTTCCAAGTAGCATATCTCGAACAATGGTCAGTAAAATCAATGGTTTCTTTTATATCAAAATCTTTGGTTTCTTTTTTATATTCGATTCCATTAGTCGCAAGCATTTCCGCTATTTTATCATCTCCAATATAATCCATAAGTTTATTAATTTTAAATTTTGTGTTAATGTTAGGTGTAAAATAAATATCATCATTTAATTTAAATCTTTTATGTATATCGTCTCCATTTTGGATTAATTGAAAATATACTTTTCGGATTGCCCTGGTTACCGGCACATGCAAATGTGATTCGTAACGCAACCCTATTTTATTACCAGATACCAGTTTGAGAGTTCTCTCTG
>Ga0210003_1000034_pt1 | contig 136344 bp, 127 predicted proteins | sample LantaG_FD_182804 | JGI IMG/M metagenome (GOLD analysis project Ga0210003, IMG submission 182804) | Deep subsurface microbial communities from Baltic Sea to uncover new lineages of life (NeLLi) - Landsort_02402 metaG (SPAdes) (version 2) | ecosystem: Environmental > Aquatic > Marine > Oceanic >... | reverse complement strand
TCAATAGACACATCTCCAGCAACAACGATTTCTTTTAAACTGGCTTCCATTATGTTTTGTTTGGCCATTTTTCTCTCCTGAATATTTTGGCGGGGTGACGACACTTCTTAGCCATGGATTTCTGAACAACATAGGAAATTCCTTTTTTAATCATATTGAAATATTAAAAGAATGATGATTGATTGTCAAGTAGCAAAATAATAATTGATTAAAGGCTTAACATATTTTAATGGTATACCATTAAAATCCACTTTTTTTTAGATTAATTTAAAAAATAATGAAATATTTCAGCGAAAAGTGAAAAAATGGTTCAAAATGATGAAATATTAAATAGAGTAGTCCCCATGGTTATGCTGATTTACATTATTTTTTTGAATAATTAATTTAAATTCTTTGAAGCTACCATTTTCTTTAGCAGATTTGTATAAAGATTTGGGTTTTCCGGAGGAGGTTGTGGATATTCAACAGGCCATAAATCCAGATATTTCAAAATCTTCTTTATTTTTTTCTTTTAAAAGGGAGTTTTTTTAATGCTACCTAAAAAAATCTTGACAAAACCTATCGACACCCTTTTTTGTTTTGTTACCCTTCCCCTAAAACCTGCCACAAATGAACACAAAAATTTAGGTTTCATTTGTAGGGGTAAATGGCAATTTACCCTGTTTTTGATATTCGGTAGACCTATCTGGGTTTGATAAATCAAACCCCTTGTATATTAACATATTAAATTAATTTTAGTTAATTTAATAATTAGAGGCCGCCGATAATATCGTCAGCCCCTACTTTTTCTGACCTTTTTTTATAGCTTGAGCCAGAGATAAACTGTCATAAATACTATTAAGTTGAAGAGATAATAGAAATTTTTCCCTGGTCCCATTCAGATCAAGGATTTTACCTGCAATGGAGTGTAAAGCACCCATTGGCAAAATATTCTCTCCCTTTGAATTAAAACCAACCACTTTATTTCTTGTGATCTCTATATTAACCTCATACACTTTGTCATTATTGTTTATGTATAATTTATATTTATCTCCAATGTCGGGTGAAAAAACAGATAAAAGGCTAATCCCATCAAAACTAACATCTTTAACAATAAAAATTTCATCATTCTGAAATTTTCCATTAAGTTCAGCTTTTAAATTATATCTTTGACTATCTCTTTTTTGCCCCATATTTACTCTTATATTGTCTAATTAATATATATTCATTTTTTTCAAAATTTCAATAAAAAAATAAAATTTATTCCATTTAAAAAGATTTAATAATAGATTCGTTAACAATTCAGAAATTAAATTTTCATTCTCCCATTATCTGAACTGCGATTCTTCTATGATGAGGCTTATTATCAAATTCTAAAAATACTACCTGTTGCCAGGTTCCAAGTATAAGCATTTTTTTTTCAAATGGTATTATTAACGAGGGACCAATCAATGTGGCTCTCAAATGAGAATAACCATTTCCATCATGCCATGTATCATTGTGATGATAATGTCTATTCTCAGGAATTATCTTTTCCATAAGCTCTGGAACATCTTTAATAAGACCTGGTTCATACTCTAATGTTGAAAGAGCTCCAGTAGAACCTGGAACAAAAACAAGAATGTTGCCATTAGTTATATTAGACTTTGAAAGAATGTTTCTGAGTTCATCACTAATATTGATTATTTCATCTCTACCTTTTGTATTTAATTCAATATAATAGAGTTCTATCACTTAAAAATTATAACATCATAAAGGTTTAATTGCAAAACACACATATTAATGATAAAATTACAAAAAATGATATTAAAAGAGATACAAAAACCAGTTGAAAATCTCATAAGAGAAACAGATAATACCTTTAAAAAAAACACTCAAAGTGATATAGACCTTATAAATAAAATCATCAATTCTGCAACCGTTAATAAAGGTAAACAGATAAGGTCAACTCTTTTATTTCTCCTTGCAAAACTGAACAACTGTATAACAGATGATTTACCCATTATTGCCACTTCTATAGAGATGCTCCATCTTTCCAGTCTAATACATGATGATATTATTGATAATTCAATGTTAAGGCGTGGAAAAAAAACTTTGAATGCTGATTTTGGAAATTATATATCAGTTTTGGGAGGTGATTACTTTTTCATTAATTCTTTAAATTTAATAAAAAAAATTAACCGGGATCTTATTATGGAAATCATTTTAAAGGTTTCTAAATCAATGATTGAGGGCCAAATACTGGAAGTTGAAAATAGTTTTAACTTCAACATAGATCCAGATACATACTTTAAAATAATAACAAATAAAACAGCTGCTCTATTTGCAGGAATTTCTGAAATTGTATTTGTTTTAAAAAATGAAGGGTCAGGTTCTATAGAAAAATTTCACAAATTTGGGCAAAACTTTGGTATTATATTTCAAATCTGTGATGATATGCTCGATATATTCTCTAAAAACTCAGGTAAAGACCATTTCAGAGACTTAAAAGAGGGGAAAATAACCCTTCCTTATATCTTACTTCTTAAAAAAACAAAGACTAAATTAATAAAAAATTTCTCAGATAAAAACCAGGAACTCTTATTAGAACTCTTTGAGAAATTCAAAATTAAGGATCTATATTTTAAAGAAATAGATAAGTACTATACAGATGGTGTAAATTTTTTAAATAGCTTTCCAGACTCTATATATCGCAAATCTCTTTTCGAACTCCTTGATTTTATAAAATATCGTGATTACTAAAAAAAATCTTGAAATAGAGATAAAGATCAAAGTTGATAATATTATTGAAACAAAAAAAAAGATATTAAATTTAGGTTTTAAAATATTTAAAGAAAAAACTTTTGAATATAATATTACTTTTGATAAAGAAGACAAGCAATTAAGCAAAAATAATTTTCTGTTAAGATTAAGAAAAACAGATTATGCAAATACATTAACTTTTAAGGGTCCTGTTTTAAAGAGTAATGAACCTCAGAACTATAAAAAAAGAGAAGAAATTGAAACTGAGGTCTCTGATTTTTATAAAACCAGGAAGATTTTATACTTGCTTGGATTCCAGCTATCATTTATTTATGAAAAATATAGGGAGATTTTTTCAAAAGGAAATGTAAAAATAATGGTTGATCAAACTCCTATTGGAAATTATATAGAGATTGAAGGAAAAGAATCTGAAATTGATAATACAGCCAATCAGTTAGGATACAACAAAAACCATTATATTACACAAAGTTATCATTCTCTATTTTTAAAATCAAAAAATAAGGGTTTTATGCAGTTTGATCCATGATATTTTTTATTTTAGCCGGAGGATATGGAGAGAGGGCAAAACCTTTATCCACAATTAAACCAAAACCAATCTTTCCTGTTAATGGAGAGCCGTTGATCAAGATAATGTTAAGACAATTAAAAGATATTGGATTAAAAAGGGGACTAATCAATCTACACTATATGCCTGAAACAATAAAAGAAAATACAAAAACAGATTTGGATATTAATTTCCTATATGAGAAGGAGCTTTCTGGAAGCAAAATAATAAAAAGATCAATTCAATATATGAAAGATCTAATTCTTGTAATAAATGGAGATATTTTTGTAGAAATTCCTTTAAAGGAGCTTGCTGAGAAGATCTCAAATTCAGATGGGGTTTTGTTAGTAAAAAGTCATAACACTGGTTATTCCTCAGTTGAAATAAAGAAAGATACTTTTGTAGGTACAAAAAAGGATAATAAAAAAGGCGCTTTCATGTATACTGGAGTTGCTGTATTAAGAAAAAATGTAATAAAAAAGATTGATGATTTCAGTTTCCTTGATACCTTAAAAAAGCATGACTTTAAAATTAAAATTTTGGAATACAATGGTTTATGGCTTGATTTTGGGAAGCCAAAGCTCTATTTTGAATCAAACTTTAAATATAAAGAACATATAGATAATTTAACTCAAAATTCTCTTTCCAATAATGTTATTATCTCTCATGACTCAATGGTAAACAGATCAATAATCTGGGAAAATTCAATAATAGACAACAAATCTAAAATTTCAAATTGCATAATAACTGGCAACATAAAATTGAGCAATGTTAATTATAAAGATAAAATTATAACAAAAGATAAAATTTACAATTTATAGATTTTTCTACTTTTTTGACATATAAAATGTTTTTAACAAATTTTCTGCAGCTGTTGTTGGAAGTAATGTTTTATCCAATACTTGATCTTTAATAAGTGAGAGTTGTTTTTGAACTTCATGATTCTCATAAAAATTTTCATTTAAATAATTTTCTATCATTGAAAACATCCATTCAAGTCTTTGTCTTTTCCTTCTTTCATAAAAGAATCCTGATTTCTTTGTTATTTTTTCAAATTCTTTTATAACATTCCAGATTTCATGAGTTCCTTCACCTGTTAAAGCTGAACATATATAAGCATTAATTTTCCATCCTTTTGTTGCTGGTGTAAGATACTTTAAAGCAAGAGAATACTCTGTTTTTGCAGCATTTGCCAATTCTCTATTTCTTCCATCAGCTTTATTCACAACAATTGTATCAGCAATCTCAATAACTCCCTTTTTTATTCCTTGAAGTTCATCTCCAGCCCCTGAAATCATAACAAGCAAGAAGAAGTCAACCATTGAACGAACTGTTATCTCACTTTGCCCTACACCCATAGTTTCTATGAGTATCACATCAAATCCTGCAGCTTCACACATAAGGATGGTCTCTCTACTCTTTCTTGTCACACCACCAAGAGTTCCCCCAGAAGGAGAAGGTCTGATAAAAGAGCTTTGCTCACGAGAAAGTTTCTCCATTCTTGTCTTATCTCCAAGAATACTTCCCTTTGTTATAGAACTCGTTGGATCAACCGCAAGAACTGCAACTTTGTGTCCCTGTTTAATAAGATAACAACCTAAAGTTTCAATAAGAGTACTCTTCCCAGCACCTGGTACTCCAGTTATTCCAACACGCAGGGATTTTCCAGCATAAGGTAATAATCCTTTTAAAACCTCTCTTGCCTTTTCATAATGTTCCGCAGAATTACTCTCAATTAGAGTAATTGTCCTTGCAAGAATTGTTTTATCAGCTTTTAAAACTCCATCAACATACTCATTAACACTTAATTGAGCTCTCTTTTTATGAACCGGGGCTTTTTTGACTTTTGATGTTTTATCTAATTCTATACCCTTTTTTATGCTAACAGCAAACGCATCTCCTGCATTTTCAGGTACCCAATCAGGAGTATATTCTTTCTCATCATTCATAAAAACATTATAAATTATACCCTCTTGTTTGTAAATACTCAACAGTTAATATTACCAGCCTCCGCCTCCTCCGCCTCCTCCACCTCCTCCGGAGAATCCTCCTCCAGAAGAACCAGAAGAACTTCCTGGTGCAGATGATGGTATTGAACTTGAAAATCCTGACAAAAGTGCTCCTGTAAGTGCCCCAGCTGAAAAATGAGTGATAGATGAGCCATTATACCAGGTTGTTCTGTACCCTTCTCCTCCTATCATACTTGAGTCAAGAATATTCTCAAACTGCTTTGCCCATTGATTTTCAACCTCCAAAGCAATAGCAAAAGAAAGATATTTTTCAAAAAGCTCCGGTGTGTTTTTTCTTGATGAAATCATATTAAACCTTTTCATTCTATCTTTTTCTGCTACTGATAAATACAATTTGAAACCCTCGATTTTATCCATAATTCTCCTTCCAATCCTTGTAGGAGCTTTAAGCAATTGATAAAAAAGTATATTGAGAAATATCACAGTAACAAGAAAAAATATAAAAAACAGAGAAGTTGATTTATTCAGTATATAAAGTCCAAAAAGTTCTCCTGCCAAAAAGGGAAGTGCAAAAAGTGTATTAGAAAACGCCTGGCCAAAACTCTTCAATTTTCCTTTAAAAAAGAATTGCTTCCAGGAGCTTAAAACAGATGAAAAAAGAAAAAACACTCCACACGTCCACATTGAAAGCCATATTAACATAAAACTGGCTGTAGCTGATATTGGAGAGCTGAGTACAGTAATAACTATCCCTAATATTGATAAAATAATACCAGGTACAAAATATTTAATATTAGAAAGAAAATATTTCCCCTCAAAAAAAAGCTTAAGGCTTTTTTTCAATTTTTTAACTGCTTTTTGAAAGATTGTATAATTTGTACTATCAAGTTTTATCTTATAATTAGCTCTGAACAGACTTCTAAATATTTTCAACTCTTCAGCAGAGAGATATTTGTCAGGGTCTTTCTTGTCTGTTTTTTTTATAGAATAGTCATTCTCCTCCTCATTAATAGTGAGAAATCCTTTAACAGCAATATTGATTATTGAACATGTAAATATTTTTTTATCATATCCCATATTTATAATATACCTGACCCCTGCTGGAGAAAGATTTTCGGGAGGCTCGTATAAAGGTATTACAGGTCCTTTTCTGGGATCTTTCCCAACCCTGAACCACACAAAAATATAATAAAGAAAAACAATTATAAGAAAAAACAACCCTTTAATAATAACCTGATTATCTTTAAGTATATATTTCAATTTTGTTATTTTGTCAGGTCTGGTTATATAACCAATTTCCCAGGATACAGCAATACTTAGCCCTTCACCAGGTCCAAGTTCCCGATTTGTTGTAAAAAAAACATTACCATTTCCAATTCTTTTCACATTGTAATCACTACCTTTTGTACCATACTTACCAGTATAAGCTGCAATATTCAGGATATGTTTTTTAGCATCTTTAGGGAGTATAATTGTTGCTGAAACTCTTTCAATCGGGAAAACCCAAAAATTTCCTGTAATATTATAATAGAGCTCATCAAAATCATCAAAAAATCCAAGCTGTCTGTTTGTCTTGTATGTTATCTCATAAGTATAAGTTCCCGGACGTAAAAATAGGTTTTTAGAACCAATATAAACCCTTTTCCCATTCTCAATGTTTTCAATATGATAAGGCTCAGAAAAACCATTCTTTTTTACTGTGATCACATCAAAATCAACATTCCATCTTAAGCCTTTGTTCATGTATTTGGTTGGGAAATCCCTATAAATGCCTCTTTTTATCCTTCTTACCTGGCTGACAACTTTGATAACCTCTTTAACAACAAGAGAAGAATCCTCATTTACAGTAACATAAGAATCAAAGCTGATTATTCTTTCTCCTCTATAAGCAAAAAGAGAAATAGAAAAGAGAATACCACTCAATATAAAAAATAATTTTTTCATATAAAACCTCTCATTAATTTAAATTAACCTTTGGTACAATTCCATCCTTTATAGATTCTAAATCAAAAAATTCTCTTTCTTTGAATTCAAACATATTTGCAACTATTAAAGATGGGAAAGATTTAACCAAAATGTTGTTATCCCTTACTGTACCATTGAAATATCTCCTTGAATACTGTATCTGATCTTCAATATCTACAAGCTCTTCTTGCAATTTGAGGAAATTTTTATTTGCTTTTAAATCAGGATAATTTTCAACAACAGCAAATATCTTTAACATAGAATTACTAAGAATCTTTTCCTTATTGTTTCTTTCATGAATATGAGAAGAATTCATGGCTCTTTTGCGAGATTCTGTTACATTTTCAAATAAATTCTTCTCATGCCTGGCATATGCTTTAACTGTATCAACAAGGTTTGGTACTAAATTACAGCGTCTTTTAAGCTGAACTTCAATTCCACTCCATGCTTCTTCTACCATGTTTCTTAATCTAATAAATTTATTATAAATTATGAAAAAATAGAAAAGCACAAAAATTATAATAATCAATGCAATCAACATTTTAATTTCCTTATAAACATTAATTTTATTATAAAAAATTAGAAAAAAATAAACAAATAAAAATTATATTTTGATTTTAACTTAAAACCTGTACTTTAAATTTTAAGAGAGAAGTATGAAATTTTCCTGATAATTAGTTAAAATAACATAAAATAGTGAATATGTCTCCATTATATGTGTTATAATTGGTAAGAGGAATAAGTAAAAAAATTAGACAAGACAGGAGGAATCAAAAATGAAAGATAAAATAAAAATTGGGGTCATCATATGCGACCGCTACAGAATGTGCGCTGGAGGCAAATGTTTAAGAGCTTTGAAAAACAGAGAGGGTGCATTTAGCATTTACAAGGATAAAGAAGTAGAATTGGTTGGTTTTACTACATGTGGCAGTTGTCCCGGCGGAAACATTGAATATGCTCCAGAGGAAATGAAGAAGAATGGAGCACAGGTCATCCACCTTGCAACTGGATTGGTTGTAGGATATCCTCCATGTCCACGTATAATTTATTTTCGAGATTTTATAAAAGTACGATATGGTATAAAGGTAATTATTGGCACACACCCAATACCACAGAAATACTATAATACACATATGATACTAAAGACATGGGAATCTCCAAAATGGAAAGAAATCATTCAGCCAACTTTAGCAGATGAAAAAACCCGTTTATCTTATGATTGATAGCAGATATTAAATTATTACTATCTTATGCTTACTAAATTTGATTAAATAATCTCATAAAGGTTATAATAATGAAATCATGAAACAAATAATAATGCATCCAATCGGAATAATTCACTCGCCATATAAAGAAGGTAAGGATATTCCGATACAGGGAACTTTCAAAAAGGAAATTGAAGCTTGGCTTGAATTAGAAGATAGATATGTAAGTGGGCTAAAAGATTTGGATAAATTTAGCCATGCTATAATAATATACTACTTTCATAAATCAAAAAAAGAACACATTAAAGGGAAACCGTTTTTAGAACAAAACAAACATGGAATATTTGCTATAAGAAGTCCTAACCGTCCAAATCATATAGGATTTTCTGTTATACAAATCAAAAGTATAAAAAATAATAAAATCTATTTTACAGAGGTTGATGTTTTAGATGGTACACCTCTTCTTGATATAAAACCCTATGTTAAATATTTTGATAGCAGACATAATGTTACTTCAGGATGGATAGATAAGCATTTTAAAAATGGGAACATCCCAGACAAGACCATTATCAAATAAAAAAAATTCAAAATAGGGATGGTGTTTTTTTAAAAAGTTTTATCTTATATTTCTCCTTTGAATATCCTTAGCTATGAATTTGAAGGATTTTCCAGGCCGTATCCCTGTTCTTCACTGGCTTTCTTCAACCATATAGCAAGAAATATTGAAATAACTCCAAGACCTACAAGCATGAGAATCGGAATTGTATAATTATAAATCGGTAATTCACCTGCTTTTCTGAGTTGTTCTATCTTTTCACTTATCTGTGTGTTTGAAAGTCCCTGAGCTTCCAAACCGCTTCTAATGCTATGGAGTTTTGCTACAACTTTTGGGTTTACCCAATCAAGAACAGTTCCAATACCTTTAAAAAATATTCCAAGTCCCCAGTTCTGGATCGTGAACATTGCAGCATATGCTGTGCCCAATCTTTTCGCTGGGGCAATTTTAGCTACAGATGGCCACATTGCAGCAGGAACAAGAGAAAAGGCAATTCCAAGAGAAAAGAGCCCAAAATAGCAGAGCAGTAAACTGTTTAAAACCGATAAAGATATATGTGCAAATATTAAAAGCAAAGCTCCGAGCATCATAATTGATGCTGCTTTTCCCTTTTTATCAATAAATCTTCCAAAAATCGGTGTAAAAAGTATTGTTCCCATAGGAATCAGGCTTGCAGCTTTTGGGCCATTTTTTATCCATACTGCGAGTATATCTTTAAGTAAATAGATAAAACAGAGAAAAAGAGCAAATGTGATAATAAGTGCTGCTATTTTCTTGAATTTATTCTTTACATTTGCTGGAATCATTGGAAATGCAACACCAAATAAAAAGAGTCCTATAAATATTGAAGCATTACCCAAAGTAGCACTACCAAAAAGCACTATCTGTGAAGCAGATTTAGGTAATTCATAAGAAAATCCGAATTTATTCACCAATAGATCAGGGGCATACTGCATAAATGGAAATACAGCCGAGTAAAAAGCCACACAAAGGCCTGCTATTAGTAAGAATGATTTATTAGTAACAAGTTTTATAAGGTCTGAAATTTTAAATTGATCTTCTTCAGACTTTTTTGTTTTTAGCTGCTTATCAATTTTAACATCAAATATTAAATAAATAATATACAAAATAGCTCCAATAGCAATTAAGGTAGCAGCAAATGTAATTGCAGTTGGAACATTTTTGTTCGCTATATCAGGGGATATTGCTGTGCCCAAAGCTGAACCCAATCTTCCTATTCCCATGTTTATAGCCATTGCCAGAGCAAGTTCATATCCCATAAACCATTTAACAATTGTTCTTGTTACAAGTACACATGTTGTTTCAAGCCCCACTCCGAAAACTATTCTACCAATAATCATAATTGTTAATCTTGTTGAAGGGTCACTGGAAAACACATCAGCTGCTCCTAAAGCACTGATAATCCCCCCCAAAGTAGCAACCGAACCAAAGATAGTCGCAGCAAGACGTATTCCCCACTTGTCAAGTATTATGCCTCCAATTATTATCATACCAAACATATTTGCAATAGTGGTTAAACCAATCATTGTACCGAATTGGCTTGAAGTCATATTGAACTGACTTTCCATTAATGGTTTCAGCCCTGAGTAAAAATCCTGAAACCAATAGGTTGCAAACATCAGTGCACTGACAAGAACCAGTATAAACCAGCGCATAGGTGCCAAATCTCTCAAAGTTTTTTTAATAGTCTCTGTCATGAAATATCCTTATATTTTAATTTTTTTTTATATGCTTTGATTTGGGGTAAATAATATGAGATCAAATGATTTGAATGCATAGGGAATTATATATAAAAATAAAATAATTGTAAATAATTGAGATAGGATAATTGACAAAAAATTAAATAAGAGAGATAATCCCAAACTAATGTCAATAACTGTAAAAAGAAACTCAAATCATTTTCGACCTGATTTTACAAGAGTAATTGCGCGATTTTTTATGCCTGGCCAACTTGACAGAGCAGAATCTATAATTAGAAAAGTTGTAAATTTATCAGATGAAAGTGTTTTACTGACACTTAATCAAGTACTAAGAAACTTTTCCAAGCGGCATCGCAATATTTCAAAAACATTTGAAAAACATTTCGACAAGATAAAGTATGCGTTTGATAAAATAAATATTAACCCAAAATCCCTCTCTCTTGAGAGAAGACTACTAATCGGATCTTACTTTACAATGGAATATTCTATTGAGTCTGCTGCTTTTTTTAATCCATCGATCATTGAACATCCGGATCAGTGTGGCTTAGAGGTAGGCCAAAAGAGAGTAATAATTAGTTTCCGTGCAACAGGTGAAGGGCATGTCTCATCAATAGTATTCAGATGTGGGATAATTGATAAAAACAATAAAGTTGATTTCGAAGCACCGGGTAAATTGGTTGATCTGCCAGAAGTTATAAAGCGTCATGTTTATAGCAAAAAAAGCTTCCTGAAAAAACTTGAAGAAATGAATATTAAAAAAGATATTGTTGGAATTGTTATGGACAAATTGGGCGATACTTTTATCTATGGTGAGCTTCAGGCAAGTATTGAAAAAACAATAAAAGAAACTAAGATAAGCTATTCAAAAAAAAAAGTAATTCAAGCAATAAATTGGTTGGCAAATTCCCATTATGAGATAACCTTTTCACTTGATACAGCAATTTCAGAACGAGTGCTTTTCCCGGTTTCCTATTCTGAAAGTAATGGTATTGAAGATGCAAGATTCGTTAAGTTTGTGGATGATGATAACAGCGTAACATATTATGCAACATATACAGCTTATGATGGTTTTACTATCCTGCCAAAATTATTGAAAACAAAAGATTTTTATCATTTTAAGGTTATGCCAATATATGGAGAATATGTACACAATAAAGGAATTGCTCTCTTCCCACGTAAAGTAAATGGTAAATACGCTCTTATCTCACGTTCTGATGGGGTTAACAATTATATTATGTTTTCAGATAATATAAATGTCTGGCAAAAAGCTCAAAAAATCCAGGAGCCATTATATCCATGGGAGTTTGTTCAAATTGGCAATGCAGGTTCACCTATAGAAACGGAAAAAGGATGGTTAGTAATAACGCATGGTGTTGGACCATTAAGAAGATATTGTCTTGGAGCTGCATTACTGGATTTGGAAAACCCAACCAAATTAATAGCACGATTAAAAGACCCTCTCCTTACACCGAATGATGTAGAGAGAGAAGGTTATGTACCTAATGTTGTTTACTCATGTGGTTCTATAATTCATAACAATGAATTGATTATCCCATATGGAATATCTGATTTTGCTTCTACTTTTGCTGTTATTTCAATGGATGAACTTTTAGACGAATTATTAAATAATCAATAAGTTTTAATCTGCCTCTTTAAAATCCTGTTATAAACTTTTATATAATTGTTCACCATTTTTTCTCGACTAAAATTATCTTCAGCCCATTTTCTGCAGTACTTAGGATCAATTTTCTTCACATAATTTAAAATATCCTTTGCTTCATCTACATTATTAACAAGAAAACCTGTTTTCCCATCAACTATTAACTCTGGCATAGAACCCTTATTAAAAGCAACAACAGGAGTGCCACAAAGCATTGATTCGACAACACTTAATCCAAAAGGTTCTGCAAAATTAATGGGATGAAGTAGAGCATAAGCTCCGCCAAGAAGTTTATTTCTTTTTTCTGGGCCAGAATGTCCAACAAAAACAATATCATCATCATTTATAAATGGTTTTACCTTTTCCCCATAATATTTCTGATCCTGGATTATTCCTGAAATAATAAGTTTCATACCTGATTTTTTGGCGATCTGAATAGCCTCGTAAGTTCCTTTATCATTATGAATTCTACCAAAATATAACAAATAATCTCCTGTTTCTTCATTAAGTATAAAATCATCAACATTAACTCCATTATAAACTGTTGATATATATCTCAGCTCTGAGCTGCGGTCAGAATTACTTATTGATACATAAAAATTAGCATCATTATACTCTTTGAATACTTTAATGATTTTTGTAGAAGAGAAGCCGTGTATTGTTGTTACCATAGGTGTGTTAATCAGGCGAGAATATGTTAATGGTAAGAAATCAAAGTTATTGTGAATTATATCAAAATTATCAGCTTGCTCCATCAAATGAGCAATGTGTAAACTTTCACTAACTTTTGGGTCAAGACTTTTATCTTCCTCATAAGAATGTTTACAAATATATTCCAGTTTCCCTTTTGTAATTGAATCACCTGTTGCAAAAAGGGTTACATCAATACCATTTGATACCAAACCCTCTGTAATGTTAGAAGCAATCTGTTCCCAGGGGCCATAATGGCGTGGCGGAGTCCTCCAGGCAACTGTTGATAAAACTGCTACTCTCATCCTATAATGCTGGCCTTGTATTTCTCAAGCAATGATTAACAAGATCATCAATTTTAGCAGTGCCAACACACATCACACTATCTGCCCCTCCCCAATAAATCTTTACAAAGCCATCATCTTCAGGTACAGCTCCACATGAAAAAACCACATTATGAACATAACCAGTAACTTCATATGGCTCTTCAGGCTGTAATATCCAGTTATCACCCACGCCAATAATTCTGGAAGGATCTTTCAGATCATGCAATGCAACACCTAACCTATAAATATTACCACCCATTGTTTGAAACACTCCATGATAAATGTTTAACCATCCATGTTTTGTTTTTATTGGTGTAGCACCCGGACCAATCTTTACCTCATCCCAGTGATATTGAGCAGGTTTCATTATCAATTTAGACTCCCCCCAAAATTTTAAATCCGGAGAATAAGATATCCATATTGACCATGGAATCATTTGAGAGTGTGGTCTATCCAGTCTAACATATAAGCCATTAATTTTTTCAGGGAAAATAACAACATTTCTATAATCAGCTTCAGTTATTAGAGAAAACCTTTCAACTTTTTTAAAATCCTTAGTTTTTGCAAGAGCTACACGAACTCCACATCTTGAATAAGCACTATAAGTAATCAAATACTCTTCATCTATAAAAGTAATACGTGGATCTTCAATTCCATATTCTTCATACTCTTTAAAAATCCCATGTTTTGCAGGAATCATAAAAGGCTTTTTATCCACTTCGAATTTAAATCCATCATCACTATATGCTATACCAAGAATACTACGCCCATTTTCCATGTGCGAGCGAAAGATCATTATATATTTATTATTATATTTTATTACAGCAGCATTATGAACAGTTGCTACTGGATATGGGACATCATCCTTAGTTAATATTGGGTTATTCTTATATCTCTTTATAATAGCCATTACATTTCCTTTTTAAAAATTTCTTATACTATTCACAGCATTTCGCATTTTAATATTCTAAAATTACGATAAATCATTTAAATTGATATGTTCAAAAGCCTGAAGAAGTGTTAAATGAGAAATCAGATACGATATCGTACTCTCAGCTCCTTGATTCCTATTCACACCATGACTCTCTAATCCATCATTGCAACCATAGGTTTCAAAATCATACAAAGGAATTCTTAAATCATTCTCTCCCAAAAACCACATAAATGAGGTAAAAATTTTATCAATATACTTTTTGTCCTTAGTAGCTATAAAAGCCTGATAAAACATCGAAACTGTAGCCGCAGTATCAACTGGCTGCTGAGCATATCTGGAAAGGGTCTTTCCCCTTTCATACCAACCATTACTTCCTATCAATGATATATATCCCTCCTTAAAAATAATTTTTTCCAAAAATTCCGTTGACTCCTTAGCAACACTTAATATTTTATCATCATTGATTAACTCATATGCATGAAAAAGAGATAGCGGTATAATTCCATTATCATATGTCATAATTGGTTCAAACCAGTGCCAATCTTTTCTTCTTTGTTTTTTATATATATCAATAATATTGTATGTAATATCTCTAAGTACTTTATTCATCTCCTCATTACTTAAAAAGCGATGTAGATAATGACAAATACCAATTACTGTATTTGCCATACCCCTTATATATTTCAGTTTTTTAAAATTCATAAATGCTTTAGCAAACATCTCTTTTGATATTTGAAAATATGTATCATTTTTAGTGAACCGAATAAGAAAACCTAAAGCCCATATTGTTCTTCCGAATGAATCTTCTGAACCCTTTTTATCTAAGAAATCCCTGCTAAAGCTTAGCAAATTTCTGAATGTTCCATCATCATTTTGCATATAATAGATATAACTTAAATATATAGGTAATAATTTTAATGCCATTGGGTCTTTTTTTTGTTTGTAAGCCATTAAACACAATAAAAGGGCCCTGGAATTGTCATCAAGGGTATAACCACTCTTTAAATTAGGAATGTTATACTTAGCATGTTGGATAATTCCAGTATCATCAGTCAAACTTCTTATATGTAATAAACTAAATTTTGGTAAAACTAAAGGATCAATTATTGGTTCTTCCTTTAGTTTCAAATTAATCCGTGAGTCCAATATTTTAGAAAGGAGCTTAAGATACTTAGAACCAACTTTTGACCAGATTGTCTCCCTGCCATATTTATAAGCCTTTTTCCTCATTTCAGATAGCTCTGAAGGCTTATCTAATAATTCAATAAGAATATCAGCAAGAGCATCTGAATCACCAAAATCAAACAACCTTCCTCTTCCATCTGCTAAAAGCTCTTTTGCATGCCAATAAGGTGTTGAAACTACAGCTGCTCCAGCTCCAATAGCATAAGATAGGGTACCGCTTGTAATTTGAGCCTTATTAAGATAAGGTGTTACATAAACATCAATAGCAGATAAATATTCAAATATTTTCTCATTACTTACATAAGAGTTGTAAAAATAGACATTTTTTCTAATTTTATTTTTTTCAATGATATGTTTTAGAGAATTTCTGTATTCCTCACCTGAAACTCTTACTACACCTGGATGTGTCTTTCCTAATATAATATAGATAATATCAGGATGATTCTTAATAACCTTTGGCAAAGCATTAATCACAGTATCAATGCCCTTGTCTCTGCTCAACAATCCAAATGTTAAGAGACTTCTTTTATTTTCAAGGTTTAACCTTTTTTTATATTTCTTTCTCAAAACAAAATTAAAATCAGGAACACCATGCTCAATAAGTACAATTTTTTCTTGAGGTACATTATAAATTTTAGTTAAAAAGTCAACAGCCAGATTGCTCATAACTACTATTTTTTCCGCTTTATTACTGATTTCCTGAGTAATTATTTTTTCATTATAAGAAGGATTTTCCAATACAGTATGAAAAGTAACAATCAATGGTATTTTTAATCTGTGAGTTAAAGGAAGGATATAAATACCGCTATCACCACCAAATATACCAAACTCATGCTGTAAAATACAAATATTAGCATCACTGTAATTAATGAATTTTGCTGCTTCTAAATAATCCCTCTGATGCTCCTGCCTTATCTCAAATTTAACCTCTTCTGGATAATTATATGTTTGATTTGGGTCGTTCATAGCAATAATGTAAGCCTCAGCTTTGATATTTTTATCTCTCTTATTTTTAATAATTGATTCTATAAGATCTCTTGTAAATGTAGCAATTCCACATTGACGTGGGGGAAAATTCCCAATACATGAAATTTTTATTTTTTTCATAACAATATCCTTTCCAGCAAAAAATAAATCTTAAAAAAAGAATTTATTACCTGATAAAATTATATATTACTATCATCCATTTTGCAAATAAATGTAAGACTCCACAATATATTGGATTTTTTCATATAACAGAGTTTAATTGTCATTTTAGAGCCCCAAATTTTCACATGGCTTACTCTATTTAATCTCTATTTCCTTAAAAGATTTTTTTTAATAAATTCAAAATTAAATAAATTGGATACCACCTTTATTATCATAACAAAAAGGGGTTTAATATCAGTTTTATCAACTATTTGATATACAGTGTTCGGATATGCTCTAAAAATCTCAACCATTTTTTTGTAAAAGCTATATTTTTCATTAAAAACAATACTTAATAGGTCTGCTGGGAATAACCACCTCATAAATAAATTTTTATCAAATGAAATCTCTTTTTTAAAATAATTTTTTGGATCATAAAATAACATAACAGCCTCTACTGGAAAATTAACTCCTGCATAAATAGGCAAAGAAATGGAACCCCAGGGCCTTGGGTTAACCTCCATAAGGTACAATTTCTTTGATAAGGGATGCTCTTTGAATTCAACCATTGCAAAACCAGTATAATTAGCTGCTTTTAAGATTTTCCTGCCAATTTCTATTGCATTAATATTATGATAGATTTTACAAAATGTACTAGGTCCACCGTTTACAGGGAATTCTCTTATTCGCTCATGAGAAAACGAAAGAATTTCTTCACCTTTGTAAAAAAGAAACTCCGCACCTATAGCCTTTCCACCCGCAGGTATGAATTCCTGGATTAAAGGATAACCATACTTTCTCATACTTACTCTTAATTTCTTAATAGCATCGTGTGCTGAGTTTGCCAGTTTCAAACCTCGCGATCCACTCGAATGTTTAGGTTTTAGTATAACAGGAAAATATTTTCTCGAGTTAAGATATTTAATTCCTGATTCAAGACTATCTGGTACAAAAGTCTTTGGCACATTAACTCCCAATTTAGTAACAAAATCAATTGTTTTAGATTTATCATTAAATATGGAAAAGCTATTTTTCTCAGGCAGAATAAAATTAAAACCATCTGTTATACTTGTATTATCAAGAAAGAACCTGATAGTTCTTTCTTCAAGAGGAAAAATAACATCCGGTTTTTCTTTATAAAATATTTTTTCTATCTGCATAATATTTAGATCATGCAAATAATAGTTTTTTGAAACAAATTTACTGCTTGCTCCCAGAGACAGAATTTCAAAGCTAAAAGTGATAATGTCCAAACCTTTTCTGCCAAGACTCCTAATAATTGGCAGAGCTTTTATTGCCTCAGCATCAAATATTGCTACTTTCATGTTTAAATATAATAAAAACCAATCAACATATTAATTCTGTATAAAAACTGTAATATTACTATTATGTAAACCAGTAATAGAATTTTTTTAACCATTATTTTTAATCCTTCCTTTATGAAATTTATACAAATCAGAAATAAAAACAAACTTATAATCACGCTCCTTGAAATAATTTATGAATTCTTTCATTAACTCAAGCCCATTATGTCTATTTCTGTAGTATATAACCTTCCAGAACAAAGGTAATTTTGAATAAATATTATCTGGCATAACCAAATCATGTAAATGAAATCCAAAAACTATTATATCAGGGATTCTAAAAACCCTGAATGCTGCTTTGTAAAAACATCTTCCCAATAACTTCACAAATGACAGAGAGAAGGTAAATCTGAAAGGAGATATAGATGTAAAAGGTATCTCAATAATATCAGTGTTTTTATACTTAAATATATCCCTATTTTTGAATAAATATTTAAAGGGGTTTGGATAGTATGAAGGGAAAATACTCGAGTCAAACTTAAAGCCTAGTTTTTCCAAACATTTAATACCTTCTTTTGAAATCTTCCCTTGTGGTGCTCTATAACCAATCGGTGATTTCCCAAATTTTTTTTCAAATTCAAATTTACATTTACTGATTTCTTCTTCAGAATCCGGTCTTTTTGCTGAATGTGAATAACTGTGACAATGAAATTCAACCCCAAATTTCTCAAAAAGATCTACAATTTTAGGAAATTTTTTAAGTACTTCACCAACAACGAATACAGATAATTTAACATTTTCTTTTTTTAATAAAGATAATAATGATTCAATTGTTTCTGTATGTTCCATAATTAGATAATTATTATCCAAAATACCACTGACCTCTGATTCTAAATCAATAGAGAGGACAAAGAATCTGTTTTTACTCATTTTATTGGTTCTAAGTATTTACAATTAAGCAAACCTTTTATTTATTTCTTCCATAACCTTTTTTGCAGTATAGGGAATCTTTGTCCCTGGCCCGAAAATTGCTGATGCTCCATGTTTATAGAGAAAATCATAATCCTGAACAGGAATTACACCCCCACATGTAATAATTATATCCTCTCTGCCCAGTTTCTTCAGTTCTTTTAAAAGCTGTGGTAATAATGTCTTATGACCTCCTGCAAGTGAGCTAATACCTATAATATGAACATCATTCTCAACAGCCTGTTTTGCTGTTTCTTCAGGTGTTTGGAATAAGGGTCCCATATCTACATCAAATCCCATATCAGCATATGCAGTAGCAATTACCTTTGCTCCACGATCATGGCCATCCTGACCCATTTTTGCAATCATAATCCTGGGGCGACGCCCCTCTTTTTTTGCAAAGTCATCTGTCATTTTACGGACTTTTTTATACATATCTTCATCCTTACACTTATATTCTTTCCCGTAAATCCCTGAAATTGTTTTTGTCATAGCCTTATACCTTCCTGATATCTTTTCAATTGCATAAGAGATTTCACCTAAAGTTGCTCTGTTTCGAGCAGCTTTAATTGACAAATCAAGTAAATTACCTTCACCTGTTTTTACACAATATGTTATGGCTCTAAGAGACTCTTCAACTTCCTTACTATTTCGTTTTTCTTTTACCTGTTTTAACCTCTTAATCTGGGATACACGAACAGTTGTATTATCAACCTCAAGAATTTCAATTGGTTCTTCCTTTTCAAGGCAATATTTATTGACACCAATTATTGTTTCTTCTCCTGAATCAATTTTTGCCTGACGCCTGGCAGAAGCCTCTTCAATTCTCATCTTTGGAATACCTGCCTCAATTGCTCGTGTCATACCTTCATAAGATTCAACTTCAAGAATATGATTCCAACCTCTCTTTAATAATTCATTTGTCAAACTTTCCACATAATAAGAACCAGCCCAGGGATCGATTACTCTTGTTATATTTGTCTCATTCTGAAGATATAATTGAGTATTTCTTGCTATTCTTGCTGAAAAATCAGTTGGTAATGCAATTGCCTCGTCAAGAGAATTTGTATGTAAAGATTGAGTGTGGCCAAGAACTGCTGCAGAGGCTTCCATGCAAGTTCTTATAATATTATTAAATGGATCCTGTGCAGTTAAACTCCATCCAGAAGTTTGGGAATGAGCTCTTAATGACATTGACTTTGGATTTTTTGGGTTGAATTGTTTTATTAATTTTGCCCAGATCAAACGTGCTGCCCTCATTTTTGCAATTTCCATAAAATAGTTCATACCTTGAGCCCAGAAAAAAGAGAGCCTTGGTGCAAAATCATCAATATTTAAGCCTGCTCTTATTCCAGTTCTAACATATTCAAGTCCATTAGCCAGAGTATATGCCATTTCCAGATCAGCTGTGGCACCTGCCTCCTGCATATGATATCCTGAAATACTTATACTATTGAATTTCGGCATATATTTTGAAGTGAATTTAAAAATATCTGCAATAATCTTCATTGATTGCTCTGGAGGGTAAATATAAGTATTGCGAACCATATATTCTTTTAAAATATCATTTTGAATTGTTCCTGCCAATTGCTCGGGCTTAACTTCTTGTTCCTCTGCTGCAACTATATAGAATGCCAATATTGGTAATACAGCACCATTCATTGTCATTGATACTGACATCTTATCAAGAGGGATTCCTGAAAATAGAATCTTCATATCTTCAACAGAATTAATTGCAACACCCGCTTTTCCAACATCCCCGATAACTCTAGGATGATCAGAATCATACCCTCTATGAGTAGCAAGGTCAAATGCAATTGAAAGTCCCTTTTGACCTGCATCTAAGTTTCTCCTGTAAAATGCATTACTCTCTTCTGCAGTTGAAAAACCTGCATACTGACGAACAGTCCAGGGCCTTTGCAAATACATTGTTGCATAGGGACCACGCAAAAAAGGTGGAATACCTGACATATAGCTCAGGTGTTCAAAATCTTCTATATCTTCTTTTTTATAAATAGGTTTGACATCAATCTGCTCCATAGTATGCCATATTAATTCATCAACAGATTTTCCTGTGCTCTTCTCTATCTCATTTTGCCACTCTTTTTTTGAAATCTCAGGAGAATCTATATCTAAATCTATTTTTGTGAAATCTGGTTTTCTAATCATTTTATTACCCCAATTTTTCTTAATATACTCAATAGAATAAGATGAGCATCAGCTCCTAAATAGATAAATTCATCAACACCCGATTTTCTGTATTCTTCAATCTGATCTTTGGGATTCCCTGCTAAAATAACTATTATATCTGATTTTTTGTCTTTTATGGCTTTTGTGATTGGAGGAACTAATTCAGGGTATGTCTCATTAGTTGAACAGATAACCACAACCTCGGCTTCGGATTTTAGTGCAGCATTAACAGCAGCCTCAGAAGTGTTAAAACCTTTTGGATAAATAACATCAAACCCTCCAATTTCAAAAAATCCCTTAGAAAAATCAGCCCTTGCTCCATATTGAGAAAGAGATCCCATATTTGCCAGGAAAAGTTTTGGTCTACAACCCTTTTTATCTTTATATGCCTCAACTGAATCTCTTATCTCTTCAAAACCCTCTGAAACTCTATGTATTTTTAATGTTTTGATAAATACTGAATCTCCAGAAACCTTTGTTATTGCTCTGGTAATTTCTCCAATAGTAGCACCTTTTAAGACTGTTTCTATTCCAATATCAATGATATTTTCTGAGTCTAAACATAGGTTGTTAAGCTCCTCAACATGTTTTTTATGTATTCCTGAGCCCTTGTACTCTTTTAGATATTGCCTTCTTCTTTTTTGAATCTCTCTGTAATCAAGTAGTTTCAAATCCAATTTCTTTTCTTTTAGGTTTGAATACATATTAGTACCAATGATCACTGCTTTTCTCTTTGCAATATCCTTTCTTCTTCTTTCATCAACTTTCTCTACTTGTTCCTGTAAATAACCCTGTTTAAGAGCCTTAAACACGCCTCCTTTATTCTCAATTTTCTGAAACAAATCCCATGCTTTTTTAGCAACTTCATCGGTTAATTTCTCAACATAATAAGAACCTGCACCAGGATCTATTATCTTACCCAAACGAGTTTCTTCATTCAAAATTATCTGTGTATTCCTGGCAATCCTCCTTGAAAACTCACCCGGCTGTTCAAAACATTCATTAAAAGAATTTGTATGTAAACTATCAACCCCACCCGCTACCGCAGAAAAAGCCTCTGTTGTTGTTCTTAAAATGTTTACATAAGGATCATATTTTGTCTGATTTAAAAATGATGTTCTTGCATGGATCTCAGCTTTTTGAGACTCTTTATTACCTTTATAAGTCTCAATGATTTTTGCCCATAGTATTCTTACAGCTCTTAGCTTTGCCACTTCCATGAAATAGAAAGGACCTATCCCAAAAGTAAGCCTTATGCTCCGGGCAATATCATCAATATTTAAATCTCTATCTAACATTTGGTTTATATATTCAACAGAAGTAGCCAGTACATATGCTAATTCCTGAACAGCATTTGCACCTGAATTATGAAAGGGGAGACCATTTATTCCAATAGTTCTTAATTTTGGCATATTATATCTTGCCCATTTTAAAACCAATGCCATCTTGTCATAAACAAATTTTAATGAAACTGGCAAACTTCCATCAACAAGCATAAATCCAATAGGATCAGCATCAATACTACCCTCTATTTTATCAAAATCTATATTTTGCTTTTTCAAAAAAGCAGCTAATACCATTAATATTTGTATTGAAGAAAAACCAGCATTTATATGAATTGGATAATTCCTCAGATCAATATCCAGCAAAGCTCTTGAAAAATCCTCTAAATTTGACATTGAAATGCCCTGATGTCCAACTTCTTCAACTTTTGTATTATCAGCATCAATACCCAGTTGAGTTGCCTTATCCAATAATAAACTAATACTTGTTTGACCTCTTTCCAGATCGTATTTTAATGCTTTATTGAACTCTTCAGCAAAACTATAAGGTATCTCCTGACATATCTCCCAGGATTTGTTTAAATATCCTTCAGGTTCTGTGCCTCTCACATAATAATTATATCCGGGCATTTCATTAACAAAAGTAATATTTTTAATATCTTTTTGCGTATAAATTGGTTGCAGTTCAATTTCCTCGTAAGTTTTTGTTACAAGTTTTTTTTCAAAGGGAATACCTTTTAAATTTTTCTCCGCACTCTCTTTCCATTCTATATAAGTAGGAGGGGGAAAATCTTTAAGAAGGTTTATTTCTTTCTCCAATTTTATTTCTCTTTTTTTTTGAGTTTTGTCTAACATCATTCATCTCCAGAAGTTGTTTCGGATTAAGGTCGTAATTATACAAAATATGAAGTTAAAACACAAGAGTGAAGAACTGAACTTTGAAAGCTATATTTATCTCTTTTACTTACTTCAATTAAGATGACAAAAATTATATTTTCTTCTATAATTACTTTATGATAAAAAAAAAGATAAAATTTATTTCAGTTTTGTTTCTATTTTCAATTTTTATTTTAACAGATTGTTCTTCAAAACCAGATAAAATGAAATATTCTAAAACTGCAGACCTTATTCTTAAAAATGGGATAGTAATCACAATAGATAAAAAGATGAGAATTGCAGAGTCAGTGGCTATAAAAGATAATAAAATAATATTTTGTGGAAGTAACGTCAGAGCGCTTCATTATAATGGTGACAAAACAAAGATCTTGGATATGACAGGGAAAACCATTATCCCAGGGCTTCATGATGCGCATCTTCACTTCAAATCCGGAGCAGAATCTATAACTAAAAATCTATCTTTACGATTCTTAAACATGGAACAAATTCAAAAAAAAATAAAAGAGGCGATTGATTCATCTCCTCCTCATGCTGTTATCAGAGCTTTTCGTTTTAATCAGGTCTATTTTAAAAACAAAAAATGGCCAACCAGATATGATCTTGATAAGATCTCTCCTGAAAACCCGGTAATTATTTCACGTGTTGATGGCCATACTTTATGGGTAAATTCAAAAGTGCTCTTAATGTGTGATATTTCAAAAGACACAAAAGATCCATACGGGGGTGAAATTCAGAAATTTAAGGATGGAACTCCTACAGGGATTCTTAAAGAGAATGCTGAAGACCTTGTTAAAGATATTAAAGGACCAGAAATGGTTCTTTCTGCAGAATCACAAAAAAGCCCTGTAGAATCAGCAATAGCTTATGCTAACCAGCTTGGGTTAACAAGTGTAACAACATCAGGGGATTTAAACTTAATAAAAAAATTAAATAATTTGAGAAAAAAGGGCAAACTCAATCTTAGATTTAATGTGTGGTTACCCATAAAAAAAACAAAACAATATTTAAAAAAGGGAATTAAGTTTAATAATGGAAATGATTTTGTAAAGGTAAGTTTCCTGAAGACCTATTCGGATGGAACCATTGGTTCTTCAACTGCAGCAATGTTTGAGCCATACATTCATAACCCTGATTCAAGAGGCATATTAATTCATCCAATAAATAAGTTAAATCAGTTTATTGAAAATGCACATAAAAGTAACTGGCAAGTTGGAATTCATGCAATTGGAAATAGAGCCGTACATTTAACATTAAATGCAATTGAAAAGGCTCAAAAAAAATATGGTATTAAAAATTTAAGGCACAGGATTGAACACTCCCAGTTTGTGAGAGATTCCGATTTGTTTAGATACAAAAAATTGGGTGTAATTCCATCAATGCAGCCTACGCATTGCACTACAGATTTACTTGTAGTTGAGGACAGAATTGGCAAAGAGTATGCAAAACAAGGGTATAGATGGAACTCATTCGTAAAAACAGGTTCAATGCTTGCATTTGGAACAGACTGGCCCATTGAACCTTTGGATCCTAGAAGAGGGCTTTACTCTGCAATTGAACGAAAAAATATTGAGAGTGGTCAAAATAATGAGGAATGGTTCCCTGAAGAAGGTATTTCTATTATTGAAGCAATAAAATCTTACACTCTTGGCTCAGCATACGCATCTTTTAATGAACATAGAATAGGCTCTATTGAAAAGGGAAAATTAGCTGATCTAACTGTTTTTGATGGAAACCTATTAGAAATAGCAAAATCTAATCAAAGAAAAATCCTTTCAGTCCCAATTTATATGACAATAGTAAACGGAAAGATTGTTTATAAAAAATAGTATAAACTAAAAAAACTACCAGATATTTTTTAAAAGCTCAGCTATTTTTTCCAAACCTTGTTTATCTGTTTGATTAAAATCATCTAATTTTTCGCTATCAACATCAAGTACTGCTTTTAAATTCCTATTATTATCGAAAATAGGTACTACTATCTCTGAATTAGATCTGGGATTACAAACAATGTGCCCTTCAAATTTCTTAACATCCTGTGCAATAATTGTTCCTTTTGATTTTACAGAAGCTGCACAAACACCTTTTTCTAGGCTAAGTTTTACACATGCAGGTGGTCCCTGAAAGGGACCCAACAGAAGATGATCTTTCTTGTAAAAATAAAATCCGACCCAGAAAAAATTTGGGAAATACTCTTTAAGAATAGCTGCTGTGTTTGCAAGTGTTGCAATAATATCTATATTAAATTTTACCTTTTGTTTTACCTGCTTGATTGCCCATTTATATGATTCCTCTTTTTTCAATTACACCCCCTTTTACAAAATTTACGAACATTTTTCAAAAAAGTTTTTATAAAATAAGAGTTGACATAAAAAAATCTTATATTATAATGATTTAGGGACTTAAAATGAATACAGCAATAATTATTGTTATCTTTATTGTAGCATTGTTAATTTCTGTGGGTTTTTTAATACTTGTTCTTACTTTAGTACCAGCAATAAATCAGTTAAAGTCTTTACTTTTTGATTTAGAAAAAACCTCTTCAGAAGCAAGAGATTTGACTTCAAAGTTAAAGGTGATAAGTGAAAAGGTTGATGAAGACATAAACAAGGTTGATTCATTACTAAACTCTTCAAAAAAAACAATTGATATTGCTTCAAAATCAGCTAATTTGATAAATAAAAAAATTTTAAAAAGATCAGCTGGAATTTTTACACTTTTTTCTGCCTTAAAATTCGGCTGGAATTTTGCAAAAAAATTTAAAGGAGGAAAATAAATGTCTGACGAAAAAAACGGATCCTTTGGAACTATATTTACTTTTTTAACAGGAGCTGCAATTGGAACTGGTTTAGCATTGTTATTTGCACCTCAATCAGGTGAAGAAACAAGAAAAAAGATCAAAGATGCAAAAGACAAATTAAACGAAGAGGCTAAAGATAATTATGAAAAATACTCAAAAGAAGCGAAAAAGGCTATTGAAATAGTAAAATCAACTTCAGAAAAATCTATTGATCAAATGAAATCTTTTATTAAAGGAGCTAAAGAGACTTTAAAAAAAGAATTAATGGAAGAAGTTGAAAAAGAGACTAAAGCATCTCCAAAAAAGAAAAAAGCCTGAATTAAAAAACAGGAATAAAAGATGAAAATTTGTGATATAAAGGGGAGAGAAATACTTGATTCAAGGGGTAATCCCACAATTGAAGTAGAAGTAAAATTGGAGAATAGAATATCAGGAAGAGCCATGGTGCCTTCAGGAGCCTCAACAGGTGAAAAAGAGGCTGTGGAGCTTAGAGATGGTGATATGAAAAGATTCCAGGGAAAAGGGGTTTTAAAAGCAGTTGATAATATAAATAAAAAAATAGCTCCAGCAATTATTGGGTTTTCTGTCTTAGAGCAAAGACAAATAGATTCAGCAATGATTGATCTAGATGGAACTACAAATAAAGAAAAATTGGGTGCAAATGCGATTCTTGGAATTTCTCTTGCTGTTGCACGAGCTGCATCAAATGCTCTTGGATTACCATTATACAGATACCTTGGCGGGGTAAATGCCTCTATACTCCCAGTTCCATGTATGAATGTTATTAATGGAGGTGTACATGCTGATAATAATATAGATTTCCAGGAATTTATGATTGCACCTCATAATGCCTCTGATTTTAGAAATGCCATACGTATGGGAATAGAAACTTTCCATACTTTAAAAAGTGTTTTATCCAAAAAAGGATACAATACAGGTGTTGGAGATGAAGGAGGATTTGCACCAAACCTAAAATCAAATGAAGAAGCAATAGAAATAATTCTCGAAGCTATTGAAAAAGCGGGATACCAACCTGGCAAAGATATCTCAATCTGCCTTGATCCAGCAATCAGTGAAATGTGGAAACATGGGATGTATGTTTTTTCAAAATCCGGACAGCCTCAAAAAAGTTCTGAAGAAATGGTTGATCTTTGGATAGATTGGGTTAAAAAATATCCGATTGTACTTATAGAAGACGGAATGGCTGAAAATGACTGGCAAGGCTGGAAAATGCTAACTGATGCAATTGGAGAAAAGATAGAACTTGTAGGAGATGATCTGTTTTGTACAAATTCAAAACTTCTAAAAAAGGGAATTGAAATGGGTGTTGCTAATTCCATATTAATCAAATTAAATCAAATTGGCACCCTGACAGAAACTATGGAAACAATAACACTCGCATATAATAATAATTATAATTGTTTTGTATCTCATCGCTCAGGTGAAACAGAAGATACTTTTATTGCAGATTTAACTGTTGCAAAGGGTGCTGGACATATAAAAACAGGCTCAGGATGCAGAAGCGAACGAATAGCTAAATACAATCAATTACTTAGGATTGAGGAAGAGTTAGGCTCAACAGCAATTTATAAAGGTATAGAATCATTCAAAAATAATAAAAAATAGATTAAAAATCAAAAAAAATATAAGTAAATATACAAATTCACCCTATTACTTATAAGTTAAGTGGTAAAAGCAAAAATGGATAAATTTATTGAAATAAAAGGTGCAAAAACAAATAATCTGAAAAATATTGATGTATCAATACCAAGGGGAAAAATAACATCAATTGTGGGTGTGAGCGGAGCAGGTAAAACATCTCTTGCATTTAAAACTTTATACGCTGAGGGTTACATTAGATACATTGAATCAATCTCCCCATATATAAGACAATTCCTGGATAAAATAAAAAAACCTGAATATGAAAAAATTGAAGGATTACCCCCAGCAATTTCTTTCAGACATAAGAAACCTGTAAGAAATCCAAGATCAATTGTAGCAACTGCTTTAGATATATATGATTACTTTAAAATTCTCTTTTCAAAAATATCAGAATTTTTCTGTCCCCAATGTGGGAAGAAGATCATCAAATATACAATTGATGAGATTGTCTCAGAAATACTTGAGATGGGTAAAGGCAATATAAATATATGTTTCGAATATAAAGGAGACGTATCTTTTCTGATTAATAGAGGATACTATTTTTATATTGAAAATAATAAAAAAAAGAGGATTGACAAAAAAATAAAGGGAAAAGATATTAACATTGTTCTTGACACCATTGATATAAATATAGAGAATAAAAGCAGAATATTTGAAGCTATTGATAAATCAATCTCTTATGGAAAAGAAACAGCAATAGTTTTTTTCAATCGAAAAAAGATTAAATTCCCAACTAATTTATTCTGCCCGGAGTGTGACAAACACTATCCTGAACCTGAGCAAAACCTATTCTCTTTCAATAGCCCAAGCGGAGCATGCCCAACCTGTAATGGATTTGGAAATATCCAGGAAATTGATAGAGATCTTATTTTTGATAAATCTCAAACAATCTCTGAAGGAGGAATAATCCCATTAAGAACAAAAATTAACAAAAATTATTTAAATTACATAATAGAAAATGCAATAGAAAAGGGTATAAATGTCAATAAACCTGTAGGTTTTTTAAATAAAAGCGAAATAAACTTCCTGATGTATGGGAATAAGAATTTTCCAGGCATTAAAAGACTTTTCGATTATGTTAAAAAGAAAAGCTATAAAGTCCAGGCAAGAGTCTTTCTCAGTAGATATACATCTTACATAAAATGTCCTGAATGTAATGGTGCGAGATTGAATAAAACTGCGCTCTCATTCAAGGTTAAGAACAAAAATATCGCAGAATTACTCTCTTTAACCATAAAAGAAGCTTTTGATTTCTTTAACTCCATTAGATATATAGATTTTAAAGATAAAATATCTTATGAGGTTCTGGATGAAATAAATGTGAGATTGAAATATTTAATTGATATTGGACTCTCATATATACATTTAAATCGTCACACATTTACACTTTCAAAAGGTGAATTCCAAAGAATTAATCTTGCATTTATACTTGGGTCAACTATTTCGGATTCTTTATTAATCATTGATCAACCTTCATCTGATCTTCACCCCTTTGATTATAAAAAACTCTTAAAATTTTTGATAAATTTAAAAAAAAATGGAAATACTGTTTTAATGGTTGAACATAATAAAGATATCATTAAAAACTCCGATTATATTGTGGAATTAGGCCCTTTATCAGGCAAAAAGGGTGGTAATCTGATTTTCGAAGGTAGCTCAATAAATTTTTTTAAATATAACAATACAATAACACAAAAATTTTTCAATAAATCTTTTGAATTAAAAAAAAACAACAAAAAATTTAAAGAATTCTTGATTTTCAAAAATGCAAACACACACAACCTGAAAAATTTTGATTTCAAAATTCCTAAAAATTCTTTTACTATTATAACAGGTGTTAGCGGAGTAGGGAAAACCACTTTAATTTATAATGAAATTTTTCTTAAACATAAAAATCATAAAAACTTTAGTAATGTAATATTTATTGATCCTGGAATCAATAGAATAAGATCCACCACAAATATTGCAAGTTTTTTTGAAATATATACTCCAATCAGAGAGCTATTCTCAAAACAAAAAGAGAGCAAAATAAACAATTATATTCCTGGGTACTTCTCTTTTAATTCCCCTCTTGGAAGATGTGATAAATGTAAAGGAAAAGGTTTTCAAGAAATTGAAATGCAATTCTTACCTTCAGTTCAAATAATCTGTGTAGAATGTAAAGGAAAAGGTTTTAAACAGGATGTTTTGAAAATAAAATATAAAAACAAAAACATATATGAAATACTTGATCTAAATATTTATGAATTTTTTAATTTAATTGAAGACAAGCTTCCTAAGATAAAAAATGTTTTACTGAATATAATTGAAAATGGCATGAGTTACTTAAAATTAAATCAAAAATTAAAAACATTAGCTTCAGGTGAATTACAAAGAATTAAATTAATTAAATTTCTGAATAAACAAAAACGCAACACCTTATTTTTAATTGATGAGCCTAGCTTTGGATTACATAATTATGATATAGAAATGATCAAAAAACTTATAGATAAAATTATTAAAAACAATAACACTGTTGTTGCAGCTGATCACAACCTTAGCCTTATTTCAAATGCTGATTATATAATAGAGCTAGGCCCTCAAGGTGGAGAGGCGGGGGGAAACTTGATTTTTCAAGGTAAATTAAATGATATAATAAATGATAAAAAAAATATAACAGCAAAATACTTAAAAAAAATCAAAAAAACTCTTGACAAATAAAGATTTATATTTATAAATAATACATAAAACTTCTTTAATTTAAGGATTAATTGTTAGGAGTAAAATAATGGAGCAAATTGAAGTTAATTCTTGGGAAACACTTGATGCCTTAAAGTCATCAGCCACGAAAATAGTCGAAACTATTGGAGATCTTAGTGTTGACGAACAGATGTCTGTATTCTGCTATATTGAGGATGACTGTTTTGAATTATACTATAGTACGCTTGAATCTAACTATATCAGACATTTTGAAAGTGAGGAAGAATTCTATCAATCTATTAAAATAAGAAAAAATGAATTGGGTGAAGAGGGTTTTAATTCAACAGATTATTATAATGAAGATGATGAATTTAATGATGATAACTCAAATGAAGATTATGATGGTTATAGCATTTCAAACGAAGATGAGGGTGATGAATTTTAACAACTCAGAAAAGGAGGATAATGATTTAAAAGAGAAGAGAAAATGGGCTGAGTATTCATCAATTGGCTTAATGTTCCCTGTTTCGATTGCAGTAGGCTTGGCAATAGGCTATTTTCTTGACAAGTTATTCAATACAAATCCTTATTTATTAATTGTTTTTACAATATATGGTGTTATTGCTGGTTTTGTAAATTTAATAAGAATCACAAAACAAAATGGGAAAAGAAAAAAACACTGATATCATCAAAAGGGTTATAAAAATTGCAGTTGTTTTTCAAATTATTATGATCATTTTCTCATTTCTTTTTACAATGAATATTATTTATAGTATAATTGTTTTTTTAGCGGGCACCATAGGAATATCGAGTTTTTTAATAATGATAAAATTAACAGATAAATGTTTGTTTAAAGGTAAAGGAAATATTCTGTTTTTTCTTATGACTTTTTTAAAAATGGCAATAATAACTATTATTTTTTACTTTATATCTAAGATTTCTGAAAAAGCTATTTTATTTTTCTTACTTGGACTCTCAGTAATTGTCATCTCCATTATGATAGAAGGCGCTTACCAATTCTATAGGAGTTTTTCAAATGATAGAACATGAATTTTTAGTTGTTAAATTTGTTAATGGTTTTTTAAAGTGGCTCTTAAGTATCTTTGGCTTAAGCTTCGAAAAAGGAAAAGAAATTCTTCCCACTCATATTGTTATGGCATTGTTAGTAACAATATTAATAGTTCTCTTTTTTAAACTTATTGTTAAAAACCTGTCAATTTTTCCAAACAAAACTCAATTTATGTTGGAAGGTTTATTTAAAGCATTTAGATCATTGATTGACGATGTGATAGGAAAAGAAGGAAGAAAGTTTCTCCCAGCAATTGCAACACTTGGCATTTTTATTGCTGCTTGCAATTTAATTGGACTTTTCCCAGAGCTAAATTCACCTACATCCAACTTAAATGTAACTGTTGGATGTGCTATTTTTGTTTTTATTTACTATCATTATCAGGGGATAAAAAAGCATGGTTTATTTGGATATATAAAAACCCTTATGGGGCCGGTTTGGTGGCTTACACCATTATTTTTCCCAATAGAAATAGTATCTCATTTTTCACGGCCTTTATCTCTCTCAATGAGGCTTTTTGGAAATATATTTGGTGAAGACCTTGTTATTATAATCATAGCTTCCATAATCCCGTTTATAGCTCCAGTTCCAATTATGGCTCTTGCTATATTTACATCACTTCTTCAAGCTTTTATTTTTGTAATGTTATCATTGATTTATCTTGGTGGAGCCTTGGCTTCTGAACATTAATCTTAAGGAGGAAATTTATATGAAAAAAAAATTAATAGTAATCTTTTTTGTTATTTTAACATCTTCAGTAACACTTTCAGCAGCAGAAGAGGTGAAAAATATTAAAGATGCAACACCATTATTCCTATGGTCTATTATTGTTGGGCTTGTTACACTTATGTTTGCTGCAATATGTGGGGCGTTTGCTCAATCAAAAGCCATAAGAACAGCTTGTGACAACATAGGAAGAAATCCTGCTGCTGCTGACTCAATAAGGACAGTACTTATTATTGGTCTTGCACTTATAGAGGCATTAGTAATCTATGTTCTATTAATTGATTTAATTGTGTTCTTCGTTAAATGGGGTAAGTATACTTTTTAACAATAGTAAGAGGAGAGAACAATAGTTCTCTCCTCTTATTTAAAAACTAAAATTATTGACTTATGATCCTCAAAAATTTTAATTTAACAAAAAACATATGGAAAGCTTTTAAAGAATTCCTTATATCAGATGGGATTGATAAAGCCAGTATACTTGCTTATTATTCCATATTTTCAACTCTATTCTTATTAACTTTTGCTACTTTTGTGTTTACTAAATTTATGGGTAGCTCAGATACCACCATAAAAAATATGTACCCCTTTTCTCCCGATTTCTTTTCAAAAATTTCCCCGGGCATATTTATAAAAGCTGAAGAAATTTCTACAAAACTAAAGGAAATTGGTATAATTGGAATTGTATTCTTTCTTTTTTTGGGCTTTTTACTAATAAAAAAAATCGTGCAATTTGTGAATGAAATGTGTGAAACACACATAAATTACAAAAAAATAAACAAATCATTTCTAGTAAGAAGAATAAGTGAGTTTAGTCTACTTTTTGTTTTAGGAACTTTAATTATTTTTAATTTTCTTGCAACTAATTTTATTTCAACTATAACCACTCTTTTCTATAAAAATGAATTTTTAGCTGCTCATATTAATCCTAATTTTATTAATTTCTTAAATAAATTCTTAATATTATATATAGCACCTTTTTTAATAACATTTTTATTTTTCTTTGTTTTGTATAAATGGATACCTGAAAAAAAAATATATATCAAAGGAGCATTTATTGCAGCTATTATTTCTACTATTCTATGGGAGATCATAAAACGGGGTTATACATTTTATTTGATAAATATATCTTTAGTGGGGAAAATAAAAGGCCCGGTTATTGCTGTTATCTTATTCGGATTCTGGATGGAATTCTCTATGGGTATAATGTTATATGGTGCTAAATTAACACATATTTTAGATAAGGAAAAAAATGATAAAATTAAAAGAGATAAATAAGATCATTAATGGTAAACTAAAGGGTGACCCTGAATATTTAATTTATTCTGTTAATTCTATTAAAAGAGCAAATCAAAAAGAGATCTCGTTTTCAACCAAAGAGAACATAAAACTTGAAGAAGTTAATGCTGGTGCCTTGATTGTAAAAGAAGATAGCCAAATCACATATTCAAATTTAATATTTGTTAAAGAACCTTACTTAGCTTTTGCTAAATTATTAGAATATTTTTTTCCACACAAAAAATTCAATAAGGCAATAAGTAAAAATGCTTATATTTCTAAAACTGCTAATATAGGAAAAGGTGTGACAATAGGGATTTTTTCTTATATTGGTGATAACACAACAATTGGAGATAATACTGAAATTCATTCAGGAGTTAAGATATACAACAATGTTAAAATTGGTAAAAATTGCATTATATATTCAAATGTTGTTATAAGAGAGGATGTTGAAGTAGGAAATAATGTTACGATACAACCAGGCGCAATTATTGGAGCTGATGGTTTTGGATTTACTCGATTATCAAATGGCCAACCAGTTAAAATTCCTCAAAAAGGAAAAGTAATAATAGGAAATAATTGTGAGATTGGAGCAAACACCTGTGTTGATAGATCTACAATAGAGGAGACAATTTTAAAAGATTATGTAAAACTGGATAATCTCGTTCAAATAGGCCATAACACTAAAATTGGCAGGTCAACAGCTATTTCTGCTTTATCCGGCATATCTGGATCTGTTGACATTGGAGAAAATGTAATAATGGGCGGACAAGTAGGTATTGCAGATCATATAAAAATTGCTGATGGAGTAATGGTTGCTGCTAGATCAGGTATTTCAAGAAGCATAAAAAATAAGAGCATTATCGCAGGTTCTCCTCATCAAGAAATAACAAAATGGAGGAAAAGTCATGTGATATTTAGAAATATTGAAAAGTATATTGAAAAAATAAAAAATCTTGAAAAAAAAATAAAAAAATTGGAGGAAAAATGAAAAAAACATCAATAATCTTATTTATTATTTCTCAGTTTTCGTTTCTACTTTTTTCACAACCTGTCATAAAATTCAAACAAGAGGTTATAGATTTTGGTGAGATTCAAAGTGGTAAAGTAATTGATCTTAAATTTGAATTTGTAAATGATGGAGATACTACACTTATAATAAAAAACATAAGGACCACATGTGGTTGTACTGTAACACAGATTGAAAAAAGAGAGTATAAACCAGGTGAAAACGGAAAAATACCAGTAAAATTTTTTTCTCAAGGATATAATGGAAAAATTGTCAAAACTTTAACTGTAATTACAAATGACAAAACCAATCAATATACAAGGCTAAAAATTACAGGAAAAATAATATTAAAAGATTTTGCTTCTATTAAAATATTTCCAGATAGAGTTGATTTTAAAGATATTAAAATTGAAGAAAAATATTCTAAAAAAATATCAATTCATAACACAGGAACAATCGATTTGATAATACTTGAAGTTACACATGCTCCAGAAATAATGGTTGAATTTGAAAAAAAAATAATAAAACCCAATGAAATCTCAGAAATCAATATTATATTAAATCCAATGCAAACAGAAAATCTCACTACCTTTTTAAAGATAAGGACTAATGCATATAGGCAAAATATATCAATTGTAAGAATAAATGTTGAATAAAGAACAAATAATTACAAACTGCTTAACACAATGAATAATAAAAATTTAAACTCCTTTCCAAAAAAATGAAGAATGTTAAATCTAAAATAGCAGAAATATGGACTGTGGGTGGGGGAAAGGGCGGAACTGGGAAAACCTTTTTAACCAGTCAACTTGCTAAATATCTAGCATTAAAAAAAAAACAAGTTATATTAATAGACAGTGATTTTGGAGGAGCCAATTTAAGATATTTTTTCAATATAAAAAAACAAGGAAAATCCATAAAGGATTTTTTTACGAATAAAGAGCCACTTGAAAACCTTTTATCACATACAGATATGAGAAATTTAAAAATAATAACTGGCGATTACAATGCTATCTCTATAAATTCTATAAAATATTTACAAAAAATGAAATTCTTAAGACACATAAAAAAGTTAGATGCAGATTATATTCTAATAGATCTTGGTGGTGGCCTGAATTTTAATACAATTGATGTTTTTCTTCTGGCAGATAAGATGATAGTTATTACTGTTCCTGAAATAACTGCAATAGATAATTTGTTTCAATTTGTTAAAAATGCATACTTTAGAAAATTAAATTTTTTATTTAAAAACTACAAATTAAAAGATACTGCTAAAGATATTTGGGAACATAGAAAAAATTATGGAATAGAAAATATTATTGATCTAACTGATTATATTAAAACAAAGCTGGATGTTGATAGTTCTATCTCAAGAGAAATATCTGAGTTTTCTATATTTATTGTATTAAATAAGCTTAAAAATCCAAACGAAATCAACCAGGGATTTTCAATTAAGAGCCTTTGCATTAAATATTTGGGAATACCATCTATATATGCTGGATATATAGGGTTTGATGAAAATTTCAGAAAAAACTTAAGCCTTTCAGATTATATACCAAAATTTAACGTTTCAACACGAATTCAAAAAGAAATCTTAGAAATTGCAGAAAATATAATCAATAAAGAGCAAATAACAATAAGTACTATAAAAAATGCATGAACAAAATTATAAAAAATACTTTGAAATACTTGAACTAGAACCAGATACAACTTTTTCAGATGTAAAAGGTTCATATTTACACTTAAAAAAATTATATTCATCAAACTCCTTTATTTTTTCTTCTTTATCGGGTGCATTAGAAAAGGAAAAGCGGAAAAAGATCTTAGGCCAAATTGAAGAAGCTTATGCTATACTTTCAGATTATTATTTGTCAGAAAAAAAGCAAAAAAACCAAACCATAAAAACTACAGTATCAAATGAGCATGTTCCTGAATTTGATGTATATAATGGGAATGCCCTAAGATTAACAAGAGAAGTCCTAGAAATTAATTTAGAAGAGGTTGCTTTTTTTAGCAAAATACCCTTAAAACATCTAAAAAATATCGAAACAGAAAGATTTGACCTTCTTCCTCCCAAAGCTTATGTGAGAATTTTTGTAAGAAAATATGCTGAGTATTTATCTCTAAACATAAAAAAGGTAACTGATGACTATATGAAGCAATATGAAAATAAAAAATAAAAGTGAATTATAAATTAAAAAATTAAATTAACAGATCTATTTTAACTCTAATCTTTTAGAATAACACCTTCTACATACAGATACATATTTATCATTTCCACCAATCTCAATTTGAGCTCCTCTCTCAACAGGTTTACCATCTTTAAACTTCAATAACATGGTTGCTTTTTTTGAACAATACCAGCATACAGCTTTGACCTCTTCAATTTTATCTGCAAAAAGAAGAAGTGCTTCACTCCCGGAAAAAAGCTGATTACGAAAATCATTTTTTAAACCATAAACAATAACGGGTATATTCAATTGATCAACAACTCTAGTAAGATCAACGACTTGAGTTCTTGTCAAAAATTGTCCTTCGTCTATCAATATACAATCAGGACGAGTTTTTTCTGATAATTTAAACAAATTAATTTCATTATCAATTATTTTTGCATCTCTTTCAAAACCCATTCTAGAAACGATTTTCCCTTTTCCATACCTATCATCAATAGAAGGAGTACAAAGCAAAACCTTTTTATTTTGCTCCTCATAATTATGTGCTATTTTCAATACTTCAGTTGATTTTCCTGCATTCATGGTTGAATATCTAAAATAAAGTTGAGCCATTAATCTCTCCTAATGTTTATTTTTTCGATCTTAAAATTTCAACCCTCTTCTCACTTATGGAAGATGAAATAACACCAACTCCTTTAATATGTGCATAAAGTATTTCATAAAGATTTTTTTTACTTACTGATTGTTCTTTTACTTTATCAGAAATGTAATAATACTTATTGAAATCATAATCATTAAAAGCAATTGTATAAGTAAGAGAGTCAACAATTTTCTCTTCATTTGCCAAATAGCACTCTACTGAAACCACTTTACCTTCTGAGTCGTAATATATTTTATATTTCATACCAGAAATTTGTAGATCAATATTATTTCTAAATTGACTTCTTTTTAATATAAATTGTTTTAAATCACTTCCTTTCATATACCCTGTGATAATCCTATTTTTATCTACATATGAATACAATTTTGGAATCATCTCTTCAAATAAAGACTCTCCCGCTTTTATCTTATAGTTTCTCTTTTGCAATCTACTCGGGAATAGTGCAATATTAACTCTTGTTGAAAATCTCATTGCATCAGCTATTAGATTGCCAGCACTTGTAGAACTGCCAAAAGGGTCATTTCCTGCTGATATTTCAACCTCAGTTTTACCTATTTTGGTCAAATCCCCTTCATATATAAGTTCCTCAAATGTTCTTTGAATACCGCTATATATTGTTAAATCCCTTTTCTGCCTTAAATATTGAATTATGGCATCTACAACCCCGGTTTTCAATGATCTCCCCGGATCCTTATGACTGAATTTATAAACACTTGAAACATAACTGTTTAAACCTACATTGTAGGTTTTGTTTTCATCCAAAAATTTTCCCTTTTCATCTCTAAGTTCAATATCTTTCACTTTACCTGTTATTGTATGTTTTACAATATATTTAATTCCAGAAACCATAAGATCCGTATGTTTATAGCGTTCATAATCAAACTTAATAAGAGTTCTAATCTCAGCAGCACTCATTTTAAATTGAACAACTTCATTATCAAAAGGGAAAAGAATATATACATCCTTTATTGTTACCTTATCTTCCAGTTTATCCATACGGATTCCCCCGGAATTTTGAAAGACTATATCAAAGCCAAGAATGTTTCTAACTGCATCTGTCATTAAACTTCCCAACTCTGATTTTCCTACTATGGGTTTAGTCAATTTGGTTAAGACTTGATTTAATTCCGGATTATCATTATATTTTGCGATAAGGGCTTTTATCTTAGGGTTTTCCTTTTTAAACGAGTTTAAATCAATCAATTCTCCCCTTTTTTTTATTATTTGACCATTTTTTAATGTTATTACGATTTTTCCAAGATACTCACCATATGCTCCAGCCTGAGTAATTAATACTCCATTTGTTTCTTTTGGATTTTCAATAATAGTATGGGAATGACCACCAATAATAATATCTAACCCTTGCATTTCTTTTGCAAGTATCTCATCATCCTCATAACCCAAATGGCTTAAAGCAATAAAAATATTACTCTCTTTTTTCAAGTATTTATATTTTTTAGCAACTTCAATACCATTTGGAAAAACTAATCCTTCAATGTTTTTTGGTAAAGTGCTGGGTATTTGAGTATCTTCATCTATCTGAATAAGACCCAAAAGTGCAATTTTCAAACCATTTTTTGTTTTTAAAAAAACATAAGGTTCAGGCTGAGAAATAATCCCTCCAGAAACTTTGACATTTGCACATATAATTGGGAAATTTGCCCTTTTTATAAAACTTTTTAAAATAGTTTGTCCATAATCAAAATCATGATTACCAATTACTTGAATATCAAATTTCAATCTATTCATCAACTCAAGTATAGGCTCTCCTTTAGGAACATAATGATCAACAATGGGATCGCCACTGAAATTATCCCCTGCATTCATCAAAAAAACATCCGGATTGATTTTTCTTTCATCTTCTATCAATTTTGCTATTTTTGCAAAGTTGTCAATATGGCTATGCACATCATTAATATGAAATATTACTATTTTAGTTTCATCTTTTATATTTTTATTATTTTCATCTGCTTGAATACCTTTCAGGTTAAAACTTAACATTAAGCATGTTAATCCAATTAAAGCCTGGAAAATTAATGTCTTAAACTTGGTAAAACTATTGTTCATATCCATCCCCTTAAGATTTATTTTTTATAAATAAGGCTTCCCCAGCAGACAATTCACCACTAAGAAACCTTTTATTATCATGTTTATCTACAACTATTTTTTCCCCGTTTCTTATAAATTTATATTCCTCTTTTGAATATTTAAGCAAAGCATCTCTTACTAAAGCTCCATTAAAAATCTCTATTTCTCTATTATTCACTTTAACTTTCATTAAAAACTGCTCCTTTGTTTATGTTCTCAGATACTTCACATAAAAACTAAATTATAATTGAGCTATTCTAAAATGTCAAAAAGAATATTTGAAGAAAGCGGGGACGGGGGTTGACAATTTGACAAATCACTCTAATGTTAGAAAACAATACGCTTAAATTCTATTTTTTCAAAGTTCTTTTGCATTCCAAGACAGTATTTACTTACTTTCATTAAAGTACATTGCATAGAACTTATCAAAGAGCACAGCCAGATTGGTATTTTTTCATTTATTTTAACTTCCATTACACAAATATCAGGAGGTAAAAAATATCTATTCCCAGAAATACTTGTCAAATCAAGATTATGAGCCCTATATTTCAGGTTTGTATCAAAAGTTACACGAACACCGGGATCAAATCGAGTACCCTCCAAAGGCTCTCTCTGATAACTTATTATACATGCTGGCTTGAGCTTTAAAGACCTTACTAAAAACAGTATTTCCTCAGCTGTACTAAATTCTGATTCCTTTAATTTATTTTGGTCTATATATTCACCTCTACAAATTTTTTGAGCATTCTCAAAAGGAACAATAATACGCCTTTTTTGAACTGTTCTGTTTATCCTTTGTTTTATCTCAACAAAACCAGTTTTTATATTTCCATCAGGGTAAACCCTTAACCTCAATTTCCTGCGGTACTTAAAACCATCAATCTTATCATTGAAAAAAACAAGATCAGAAGTATCAAAATAAAGACTTGAAACATAATATTTTCCTGTTTTGCCTGCATATTTATCTCTTTTCATATTTTTTTCAAGAAAAGGCAGAATCCTTAAATACTCTTTGTGACGTAGTACATATTTTAATTCATAACGATTAAATTTTCTTATCATTTTTCTGTTTTTTTATAGATATGTTACATATTTGTATACTACTTCTCATTTTAGGTAATTTCTTCCTCAATCCTATTTTATTGCCTTTTAAAATAAAAAACTTAGAAGAATGTTTTTGAACTTCGGGTAATTCTATTTTCAAAATATTCATGTCAGCAATTTTATCTACTATTTTTTCTTGCTCAGTATCTATAATAACCTTAACAGGCCATGCAACTGCAATATTGCAACTTAGATTCAATACTATTCTTATATTTTTATTAGAATTGTTTTTAATCAAAATAATATAAAGCTCTTCAAAATGAGTCAATTTATTAACATTAAAATTTTTTATATTATCTCCTTTAAAATTTACAAATATGCCATTAAGGCTTCTGAATTCAGGTGACAAATTAAAGAAATTCATTCTGCCCTCTGTATCAGCTCTTATTACTGGGAAATCGTCTCTCAATAAAAATTTTAGAAGCCTCTTTCTTTTAAGCATATTGGGATTTTCCCAGAGATCTTCAAATAAGACAAATAAAGTACTTGATGAAGGTTTTTTATTTTTAAAAAATAGTTCTGCTTGTTTCATAGCCTCATTCTTATTGCCTGTCATATAATTTAGAACCATAACCTTTTTTTGTAACCTTAAATTATTGGGATTGTGAATTACCCTGAGTTTAGTTTTTTTCAGTGCTCTCAAGAATTGTCTCATTTTCATTTTATTATATAAGGTTATTCTTTTTTGGATTAATTTCTCTTTATACTTTTCTATTTTTTTTGTATATGTATCCCATTTTACTATATCTTTCTCTCTTTGCTTTGGAGTATCAATCCTATCATACCATTTCTCTTTAACCGCCCATACAAAAAATATAATAAAAATCATAAAAACAAAAATAAGAAAAACGAAACCATAGCTTGGCAATGAAACCTTTCCTGTTTTTTTCCTAAAACCTTTATCAAAAATCAACTTTAAAATTATTAATATAATCAAAATAAGAACAGGATTATTAAAAGAATATACCCTGATCTTTAATCCAAAAAGAGACAAAGAAAAACCCCCGCTTATAAAAAAAACAAAACTCAACAAAATCATTGCAACAATCAATATATTTAGTATTAATAATAATTTTTTTCTATTTTTTTTAAATTGCATCCTTTATTCTCTTTAATTTGTCAATCCCTATTACTGAAAGTATCGTTTTGTTGTAATCTGAAGTTGGTTTTCTGTTTCTTATATTTATATAATTTGCCTTTGAATATTTATCAGAAATAACCTGTTTTTTACACTCATTAGTATAAATTATATTAGCATTAAAAATTCCACCTCCTTCATATCTCCAATTTTTTTTATTTAAATTAATTGCTATATTAGAATTTTTTATAAAGTTTATTTTAAAATCAACACAAGATTGATCTTTTATCTCAATACCAATATTGCAATTCTCAAATATATTATTTTCAACTCTTATTGAGCTCTTTTCTCCAACAGAAATCCCCTTATCTCCAGTTATATAAAAATAATTAAACTCAACATTACAATTAGTAGAAGTCATAAAATCCAAAGCATCATTTCCTGAATTTATAAAATATGAAAATTTGATATCAACCTTTGATATATCAATATCAATAGCATCTGATCTGGCATTATTAAAAACACAATGATCTACAACACCTGAAGCATAGGCAAAATGCAGAGAATCATCTCCAATATGGTTTTCTCCAAAATAGCAATAACTTATCCTTATATTTGAAGTATCGTGAATTGACACCATGGAAGTATAGTCAATTAAATTTTTCTCAGGAATTGAACCATTTCCCCATTTACAATACTCAAAAATACTATTTGATGTTTTTTTACCCTGTAAGACAAAACCTCCCCATGGATTTGAGTCACTTAGAGCCCTAAATACAATTGGCTTTTTTTCCAATCCTTTTGCTATTACCTTACCATAGCAAAATATCGAAGAGTTTTTCCCCATAAGGATTTCTGTTCCTGCAAGTATATGCAGGGTTACATTTTCCGGATAAATTATACTATTTTTTAAAACAACTTTTCCAGGGCCTAAATAGACATCCTTTTTTAAGGGTTTTAAATCAAGATCCCATGGATGTAAAGATATAGTGCTTTTAGTTACAGAAGAATCATAAAAAACCCTTATACATTCTGAGATTTTTTCAGTAACAGAATTTATTGAAACAATTTGAATATTATCTTGAATCTCTCCATCTGCTTTAATCAAATATATATATTCAAGAGGAGATAATTCTAATTCAAATCTACCAGCCAAAAGGACAGCTTTATCTGGCCTTTTTATCTTTTTATACCCTGGAAGAACCTTCTCATTTAAATCAAATATTCCTTTTCCATGTTTTGGGTTAATCCTTGAAAGCAATAAATCTTTTTTATCAAGAATGGAATTTCTATTTAAATCTCTATAAATTTGGATATGTTTTGCTGAGCAACTAACTTTTATTTTTTTTATGATACTTCCAACATTACCTTTAGACAAAATTTTCAAAACCTTTATTTTATTTTTGTCTTCTACTTTATATAATAGTTTCTCTTTGTAAAGATAAGACTTAACTGATTTATAACGTTTTTTTATTTGATTTTTAAAATTTATAACCATTTTTTCATACTCTTTCATAAAAAAGGGTTCTGATGGTGATGATGCAGGAAAGTGTAAAATATAAGACCTCTTTCTTTTTACATAAACACGAAACATATCTGCTTTAAGAGCAGGTTTCACTAATTTATCGTATTTATTGATATATTTTATAATATTTTTAAAATTTAAAGGTCCTATATTCATCAATTTATAGAGAGTTCTTTTTCTAAGAAGATCAAATTCAGGGATAAGTCTCCATTTATTAAAGAGAGGATTGCCAATAATGTCAAATTTGGGGCTTGCTATACCCAACTCACCAACATCCCAATAAATAGGAACGAATTTACCCTTGTACGGATCTAAATAAATCTTATGGTTATGAGCAAAATCATGATGTTGGCAACCGATTATATTGTCTAAACTAATATATTTTGCATAACTCTTATTATCAATATGATCTTTGCAATATTTATGAAACGTTCTCAAGTCCATATTATTTACTGCAAATATGAGACTCTGTATATCTTTACGATAATTCTCTTGATCTGAACTCCTGCTTGCATCTTTTTCCCACTTGCGAGAATCTTTCCATAAAGTAGATACTCCAGTTATCGGATCTTTTGCTGCAAAATCTCCACTATAAACACTACCAGGCATTAAATTATAACGCCTTAAAACACTCTCATCTATGGGATCCTGGAAAAAATAGAGCCCCATATACAGATTGTTCAAAACAAGTTTCAAAGGGAAAACTCTTGGAGCAATCAATCCACATTCTCTTGCAAGATCACTTGATACAGGTTCATTCAAAAGCCATAACCACCTTGGAATCTTAATATTGATTCTTCTTTGTCCCTCTATTAATTTTGTACGTTTGGTTTTTATTTTAAATGACTTTTTCGGATAAAGCCAGTGCCAGTTGTTATCTCCCACATATCTTAGTTTTACTCTGTAGGATCTGTTCTTATATTTTATATAAGCCGTGTAATATTTTGTTTTTCCACTTTTTGGCAAGTTTGAATTCAACTCTGAAAGGCTTTCCGGGGCAATGGCTATTTGAAAAACAGGTACATTGTCATGTTTGGGCATATCAGGAACAGTTGTTCGTATAAAAATCCGTTTTAATCTATTCCTAATATACAAATGCATCGTATCAGTTGTCAAAGGAATTGCAGCATTAGGATTGATCTCATCAACACGTGACATATACCTTTTAAAATCTAAAAAAGAACTAAAAACTATCCAAATTATTAGAATTAAAACAGGTAAAGAAATAAATATTGCAGAAGGAATTGATATTTTATATAACCTAACAAAGGGATTTTTTTTCATAAACCAATATAAATTATTTTATAGATCAACTTGTTGCTGACCTTCAATAAGGCTTATTTTATTGTCCTTGTTTATAGAACGGATCTCTTTTAAAAAATCCACTGATTTAAATTTGATTTTTAATGAAATACTATAAACCAGTTCAAGTAATTCCCCTTTTACAACAGTTTCAAGGCTGATCAAGCTATAATCAGTAAAATATTTTCTAAATAGAGCTTCAAATTTATTCTCATAATCAAAATTATCAGATATTTGAACAATTAAAATTCTTTCACGAACATTTTTTTCGAAAAGGTTTAATTTGTACATAATTAAAACAAATGCAGAAATAAGGAATGTTGCAAAAACTGCCATAAGGTAGAATCTGGTACCACAAGCCATACCAATTGCCATTGCCAGAAATACAAAAGCTACATCTCGAGATTCTTTTACTGCATTTCTAAATCTTATGATTGATAATGCTCCAACAAGGGCAAATGCTCTGGCTATGTTAGACCCAATTATTAACATTATTAATGACACAACTGTAGCCATTATAACCAATGTATAAACAAAAGATTGAGAATAGGATATCCCGCGATGTGTATATTGATAAATTTTTCCAATTATTAAAGCAAGTATAAAAGATAGAGTAATGGCAAGTGCTACATCCCAAATTGTAAAAACACCAGTTAAATCCTTTAAAATTTGAGTTTGTTTTAAAAATTGATCCATAAATTGTATCTCCTAATATATTAATAATAAAGAGAGAAATTATAACATACTGTATAATAAAATCAAATATTAGAGGGAATTAAGGGAGCAGATCTCCATCTTTATTAACCCTTATTTATTTATGATTATACTTAAATATTTTTTTTGGATTCTCTGTAAGAATTTTAATCTTACGCCCATAGAGAAGATCATCAAAAAAAAGAGCCATATGTTGATTTACAGGGTTTCTGGATATATAAAATCTTACCAATTTATGCAACAATGTATTGGGCTTTGTATAAGGACAGACTCTAATACAAAATCCACAGTCAGTACCTATATTTTTCCAAAAGGCATAACATTTCTCCATATTAATTGACCAATGTTTAAATCCTCTCTTATTTGGTTCATCATTTTTAGAAATTGATCCTGTAGGACAATTATCAGCACATTTCTTGCAGATTTTACAAAACTGAGAAATAGCATAATTCTTTATACCTGTTGTTACAAGTTCCATATCTGTAGTTACTGCAGCAATTCTTACACAGGGACCATAAACAGGGTGAACCAAAAGCCCCATCCGCCCCAGCTCTCCCAATCCACAATCCACAGCCATAGGTACACATAAAGTCTCATAATTACCATCATTCTGAGCCTTGGCATCATATCCGAATTGTTTGATATACTCGCTAATAATATTAGATATCTTTGCAGCCTCTACATACTGTCTGGCAGATTCCTGAATAGCAGTATTAGCAGGTGCTGCTTTTAGCATTCCAACATTCATTGCAACAATAATAATAACTGCATATTTATGTTTTATGATAATCTTATCACTCCAATTCTCTGAATGCCTTCCTCTTTTTGTATAATAGTGATACTTTTCCAAAGAAACGGCTCCCATATCAACAGCCCCATAAAATTTTCCCACCTCAAATATAGTATCAGTCATTTTTTGTTTATCAAATTTTTTGGAATCATTCTGAGGCTTACTATATGTAATTGATCTGGTTTTATCCAGATACTCAAAAGCAGCAATAAAAACAGGAGAAGCATAATCATCATGATAAGTTTGTTTTTTGTCACCAAGTTCAGCCTTTCTATGAATTTCAAAATCTATCTCCTTTTTATCAGGATGTGTTTTGTAATATTTCTCCGCCAACTCAGGATAATATCTCAAATTGTTCCTGGAAAACATGTGATCCCTCTCATCAAACTGAACAATTTTGGAATAATCCTGTTTTTCTGTTTCCGGAAAAAATTTTATTAAAGATATTAACCCAAAAAGCCCGATAAAAATAAATATGAAAAAATTTATCCTATTTACAAGAGGATAAGAATTATACTTAATTAATAATATCCAGAAAGAAATATTCAAAACAAGAAAGGTGAAGGAGAGCTTTGCTGCTCTATATTCTTTCTCAAAAAATGAAGAAATTATTACAAGGAGAAAAAAAGCTGAGATCCCAATCATAGTCAAATAATTTAATAACATAAAAATTTTATCCATTTCACTCACTCCTGTAAAAATATGTAGCGAACCTCTTTTCAATATACTCAATAGGTATAAGATAGTCAAGATTTTATACTGACAATGTCATTCAAGAATTAATATGAAATGTGATTTGTTGACATATTTATCTGAATTATATAAAATAATGCCATGGGAAAGGATAAAAAGGATACCCATTCTTCTGATAACAATCTGGACAAAATTTCAAACAATAAAATAAAAAAAAACAATAAGGATAAATCATCTGAAGATATTTTTGAAAGCACAGGAGAACAGATTGATAAGCTCTTTGACAAACAATTTTCTGAATTGTCAGAAGATAAATCAAATTTAATAGAACAACAGGAAATAAAAGAAGAAGACATCCTGGTTCTGGATGAATCACTAGCTTTGCCAGAAGAATCTGAATTATCATCAGAAAAAGCATCAATAGAAAAAAAGAGCGATTTTCAGGATTTGGAAAATATCATTTTTGAAGATTTTGAACCAAAAGCAGCTCAAAGTAGTGATATTAATAAAAATAAGGAAATTGTACAGGATAAAGAGTTTCCTTCAATTGAAATAGAAGAAGCTGCCTTATTTTCTCTTGAACAAGAAAAAAATGATGTTTTGATTCTTGAGAGTACTCATCATTTGCAAGGAGACAACAATAGAGATTTAAATAAAGAGGTTATTTCAGAAGATTTTGAGCCAAATTCCATTAAAATTGAAGAAAAACCTGATCAACAGGATAACACATCCAAGGAAAAATCCGAGAATAAAGAATTAAATGAAGCAGTTATGTTTGTAGATGGTAAAAAGGTAAATATAGAGGAAATTCTAAATCGAGATCATATAGAACCAATAGAAATTGACTCAATTCAGGAACAACTGGAATCTATTAAAAAAAAGGGATATGAGAATATTAAAGAGGAAGAAACAATGGGAGAAAAAAGAATGGATGGCATCACTCCCCCTGAATATATTCCAAAAATCAAACCTGTTACCCAAATCTCCTTTGATACACCTCTTATAAAAAAAAGAACACTCAGACTTCCTTTTTTAATGCTTCTATTAGCAGTAATCGCAATTGGAGCTTATTTTGTTTTAATTAAAAATAACAAACAGGATCTTATAGAATTCAATGCTAAATCTCCTAAAGAGGAGTCCAAAAATATAGAAATCCAATCAAAGCCTTTTAAAAATAAAAAAAGAGTTGATGTCAGAGAACTTGAAATAAAAAAACTAAAAACTGTTTTTAAAAAAGCGGAAGATTATATAAAGAATGGAGACATTCAAAATGCAAGATTTCAAATGATCCTTGCAGAAAAAATAACTCCACCTGACAATCTGTTAAAGAGAAAAGAAAACATACAGAACAGTATAAAATCTCTGGAGAAAAAGGATGATATTAAGAATCAAAAAATAAAACAATCCATAATTACAGAGGATGAAAATTTTAAAAAAGCTGAATCCTATAATACTATTGAATCCTATAAAAAATATCTAAACAAATACCCTTCAGGAAAATTTAAATTTAAAGCAAAGTCAAATATTGAAAAGCTAAACAAGGGAAAAATTAAAGAGGAATTAAATTCGATACGTTCCAAGACACGCCAATACCAGAGAATACAGTTACGTTTCGGGCATATGGAATTTGAGGAAAAAGATATAAAGAAAATAGAACTTATTTTAAATAATTTAAAAAACCATTTTGAAAAGAGAGAAATCAGAAATGAAAAGATAATTATTGATTACTCTACTGGACTGATGTGGCACCTCTGGGAAACTCAAATGGATTATTACAAAGCAGAATGGTGGACTACAAGAGGTTATGCAGAATTATTTAACTGGAGGATCCCTACATTAGAAGAGGCTTTATCAATTTCAACAATAGATTTTGAATATTTTTTAAATAAGCCTTTATCCTCTATTCAAATATGGACAGTAGATAAAGATTCATCAGAATCAGCAAAAGTCTGGACACTAGATCTTAAAACAACAAAATGCACTTCTTCTGAAAAGTCCTCTTTTAAATATCTGTTCTCCTGCAGAAAGATCCAAAAATAAAACTTAAACATCATAAATAAATTTCATTATTGTTATTGTAAAAACTGTAATTTATGATAATATTATTCAAAGGAGGTTAAAATCGAAACCTACAAAAAAATTATTACAGGAAGCGTTATTCTCGCAATAATTCTTATACTAACCTTTGTGTATTTCTTCTTCTTCCGCAACAATCAAAAACCAGATGAACTTTATCCATTATCAAAAGAAAATCAAACTCAAACATACATAAAAAAAGAAATAATTAAGAAAGATGAAAAAACAGAAATAGAGCCTCTTCTTGATATTAAACTTAATAATAGTGATGAAAAAATACGTGAACTCCTCAAAAACTGTTCATCTGAATTTGAATTTACAAAATGGCTGAAAAAAGAAGATCTTATAAGAAAATTTGTAGCTATAGTTGATAATATTTCAAAAGGCACCACACCTACGCCTCACCTTGAGTTTCTAAAACCCTCTAATAAATTTAAAGTCATATTTGAAAGCGGAAAAATAAAAATAGACCCTATTTGCTATAAAAGATACAATATTTATTCTAATGTATTTACCTCCCTTAATACAAAAGCCCTTGTATTACGCTTCAAACAATTAAAACCTCTTATAGATGAAGCTTATAAAGAGCTGGGATATCCTGAGGAAAAATTTGAAGAACCTCTGTTTGAAGCATTTTCGATATTAATGAATACTCCGGTTGTATATGGCAACATATATCTTAGAAAGAAAATAATTTCTTTTTCTTTTGTTGACCAAAAATTAGAAAAACTAAATGCTGCACAAAAACATCTCTTAAGAATGGGACCTGAAAACATAAAACAAATTCATACTAAATTAAAGGAAATCGCAAAGGAAATGGGCTTGCAATTAAACCAATTACCTCAACCTAAAACCTATATACCCAATCGGAATTAAATATTATTATTTTTCAATGGGAGCATAAAGCAATCCAGATATTCGTATAATCCATTTTCTTGGGAAAATACGGACAAAAAAGAGAGTTAATTTGTTCATAAATCCTGGAACTGAGACAGACTTTCCTCTTTTAAAAGCCTTTACAGCTTTTTTTGCGACTTTATCCGGCTTCATATTAAATATACTATCTTTACTTATTTTTTCGTCAAGTCCTGATTTAGTAATCATTTCTGTAGCAATTCCACCTGGTGCAAAAGAAGAAATAACAACTCCCGTTTTCTTGTTCTCTTCTCTTAATGCATCTGTAAAACTCTGAGAAGCATGCTTTGATGCGGAATAAACACTTTGGTACGGGATTGGAATAAATGCAGCCACACTTGTAATATTCAACAACCCACCTTGCCCCATTTCATGGAAATAATCTAAAAACAATAAACTTAATTTCATTACTGCGCTAAAATTTAAATCAATAATCTGTTCATATTTGTCAATTTTTGCCTTTTCGGTTTTTCCATAATATGTAAGACCAGCATTGTTGATTATTCCATATATAGGTCCGATCTTTGTAGCGCTATTAAATAAAAAATCAACACCCTCTGATTGGCTTAAATCTATTTCAACAATCTCTACTTTCGTATTATTAGCTTGTTCAATCTCTTTCTTTAAATTTTCAAGTTTTTTTACTCTTCTAGCAGCAATTATCAAATTAGCTTTTTCATATTTAGCTAAATATCTGGCAATTTCCTTTCCCAGGCCACTGGATGCGCCAGTAATTACTACCCATTTGTTCTTAAAATTCAATTTTGACAATTTTTTTAATATCCTCTACATGATTTTATCAAATTTCAAAAAAAAATTAAACACATATTTTTATTTAAATCAATAAACTAAGTATTCACAGACTCATAATCCTGAGCTGGCTGATGCTCCTTTTTAAGCAGGTCATTAACTGTTTTAACAGGATTAAATGTAATTAAAGGAACTTGTGCAAAAATGGTAATCCAATCTGCCATTGCTCCATTCCATAATCCAGGAAGTTCCAATATTTTTATTGATTCCCCATCTTTTGACCTGTTTGAAATGAAATAAGTACCAGGGTTAATATAATCATTAAAGTTAAACTTATTGCCCATAAAATCACGAATCCCACAAATAATGTCTACTGGATTAAAATGAGTAGAACAAGCCACAATATCTTTTTGTTCTTTTGATGTAAAATCAATTTGAGCATTTTCAACAATTTGAAGAGAAACAGAATTGTCTTTATCTTTAACCCAGAAAGGGCCCCCACCAGGGTTCCCCTCATTTTTTACCATACCACATACCCTTATAGGTCTATTTAGCTTTTTAAAGAGAAAATCCTCTTTTTTTTCTTTTTTCCATATCTTGAATTTTACTGGGAAAAAAATATTAAGCTCATGTTCAGAAAAAAATGAGATCTCATCAATATATTTTTTGCTAACATTTTTATTATAAAGTTTTTTTAAGTAATCAAACACCTTTGCTTGTACTTGAAACAAATATCCACAAAGAGCCCTTTTATATACAAAAGTATCTGTTTTTAAATGATCATGTACTACATTATCAATGTTCTTTATAAAAATAATATCTCCTTTAATATTATTTAAATTGTTGATCAAAGCTCCATGGCCACCTGGTCTTAAAACAAAATTGTTATTACAATCTTTTAACAGATCCCCTTTTTCATCCAGAGCTATTGTATTGGTAGAAGGTTCTTGCTCAGAAATTGTGATTTCAAATTTAATATTCTCTTTTTTGTAAATTGGTAAAATCTCCTCAAGAAAATCTTTTACATTTTGCTTAAATTCAGGAGAAACAGCAAATTCGATACAAACAATATTGTTTATACCTCTTGCATATTCAATACCCTCAACTATATGCTCCTCCATTGAAGTGCGTGAAGAATCTTTATATTTATGGAATTTTAAAAGAGCTTTTGGAAGATTCTCATAGTTAAGTCCTTTTGATTTTAACAGATATTCCAGAACACTTTTATACTCACCATGCTTAATAAGAGTATCAATGCAGATGTTATCTCTTGCTAATAATCTTTCAAGCTCATAATAAAACGGAAATTTTTTACTTTTAATTCCTTCTATAAAATCTAAAATAAACTCGTAATCAAAATTACCTTTTATTGCTTCTTTCTTTACTTGATTCTCATTAATTTTATCAAAATTATTGTAAAAATAGAGAAGCACTTTAAGCATACGAGTTGCAGCACCAGACGCAGGAACGAATTTAATTATTTTACTGGTTTTCCTAACTTTCAAGAAAATATCAACAAATTTTTCTTTTTCATACTCTGAAAATTCCTTTATACCATTATTTATACATGCAGGTTTAAATAGATTTACAAAAGGTGTCCCTTTTTTTAACATTTCAAACTGTTTTAAAATTTTCTTTTTAGGAACTATTTGCTCAACCTTCTTATTTATATGTATCACCTTCTCTTTATTTTAAAACTAATCTATTTCTATTTTTATCTATTTAATTGCAGAAACAATTTTATATGTTTCTTTAGCTATCATCAATTCTTCATTTGTTGGAACAACCAATACGCTCACTTTCGCATCTATTGATGAAATATCTTTAAATTCTCCCTTTACAATATTTTTATTTTCATCTATTTTAATTCCCAAAAATTCCATATTTTCACAGATCTTTTTTCTTATAATCGGCGAATTTTCTCCAATACCCGCTGTAAATACAATAATATCAACTCCTCCCATTACAGCAGCATAAGCTCCTATAAATTTTTTAGCATAATGAGAGAAAATATCAATTGATAGATTTGCTCTTTCATTTCCCTTTAATGCCTCATCTTCAACTTCCCTCATATCGCTTGAAATCCCAGAAAGTCCCAGCATCCCACTTTTTTTGTAAATTATCTGCTTTATTTCATGTGCATTTAATTTCTCTTTTTCCATCATATAAAGAATAATATTAGGATCAATATCTCCTGCTCTTGTTCCCATTGGCATTCCGCACATTGTCCCATATCCAAGGCTTGTATCAACAGATTTCCCTCTATTAACAGCAGAAATAGAACAACCATTGCCAAGATGAAGTGTGATTATTTTTAATTCTTCTAAAGATCTTTTAAGAAATTCGGCTGCTTTAATGCTTACATATTGATGTGATGTGCCATGAAAACCAAATCTTCTTATTCTTTTGTTTTTATAGTATTCATAGGGGATAGGATAAATAAAGGCTTTTTCAGGAATGGTTTGATGAAAGGATGTGTCAAAAACACCAACCATAGGAACATCGGGAAGTTCCTCTTTTGCAGCTTTTATTCCTAAAAGATTAGGTGGGTTGTGAAGTGGTGCAAGTTCAATGTTTTTCTCAACTATCTTTATTACCTCATCTGTAATTAAAACAGAATTTGCAAAATCCTCCCCGCCATGTACAATTCTATGGCCAACCGCTTTAATCTCATTCATGTTTTTTATAACTCCATGATTTTTATTCACAAGAGTTTCTATAATTAAATGAATGCCAGATTTATAATCATCTATTGAGCATACTTTTTTTTTTTTTAAATTAGGGGGGAACTGATAAGTAAATATTGAATCTTTAAACCCAACCCTTTCAATTAGCCCTTTTGCAATTAACTTTTCATTTTCAACATTTACAAGCTGAAATTTGATAGAAGAACTACCTGAGTTAATAACTAAAACCTTCATTTATTCTCCTTATTCTATTCAATAATATTTCAACAATCATGTTTACAGGGTTTATTTTATTGAATAACAACCTGAATGACAAATTAAATATTTCATATTATAACATTTTTTTTGAATTAATAAAATAAAATTTATAGCTGTTATAGCAGGATTTTTATAAACTTTGTTGAAAATTTTTTAAAATAACTTTATAATCAAAACACTATGAAAAAACAAGAAAAGAAATTGATTAAAAAAAATTTTAAAAAATCCCTTATATTAATTATAAGTCTATTTATTATTGGGCTTTTTGGACTATTCAAGGGTGCATCAGAATTCAACAAGCGATATGACATGAACTCATACTATCTTAAAATAATATCAAAAAAAGCAGCAGAACTTACAGAGCAAGTCAATATAAATAAGAAAAAACTCGATCAGTATAAATATATGGAATTTAAAGTAAATGCATTTAACAAAAGATATCCTATGTTTTCAAAAATTCTTGATACTACTTATATAAAAAGTCAAAAATATGGCTTTCATCCTAATCTTATTCTTGGAATGATGCAAGTAGAAAGTGACTTTAATCCAAAAGCTATGTCACATAAAGGTGCTTATGGATTAATGCAGATTAATTATTTTACATGGAAGGATGAATTATCAATTGATAAAAATCGAATTTTTGACATTGATTATAATATAGCACTTGGATTAGAAGTTCTAAAAAGATACTACAGTGAATCAAATGGGAATATACTTCAAGCCCTTTTTTTATATAACAATGGATACAAATACAATAACACAATGTACCCAGAAAAAGTAAAAGCAAGCCCTTTTTATGCTATTTTAAACAAAGTTGACAGTTTTAACCCATTTAATTGAAAATTTTAGAAGATTAACTTATTCGATTGTATAATTTAATTTATTCTGGGAATACAATATTAGATTTAAATCTCATCTTGTTTTCTTCTTTTTGAGCAATTGCCAGGAGTTTGCCCTGTTCATCAAACAATCTAAAGTATATATCGCATTCAGCAGGAAATATTTTTACGACATCTTTTGTTAACAAAGGCATACCATTTAATACTGCATTTCTCCCTATCTGGTTTACTATTATCTTCGGAAATTCCGGAAGTAATGTTTCAATTGGAATAACAAACCTTGTAATATCTAAAAGATTTTTATTTTTAACTAATTCCTCAATTGAAAAAGCTCCATCTAATCCAAACTCTCCAATTTTTTCCCTTTTTAGCTCTTCAAGATAAGCTCCAACTCCAATTTTTTGCCCCAAATCATGAGCTATTGACCTAACATAAGTTCCAGACGAGGTTATAGCCTCAAATCTCAAACCATCTTTATTTATAATTTCTCCTTTTAGAGAGTAAATTTTTACCTTTACAGGTTTCAACTCTATTTTTTTATTTTCTCTGGCATATTTGTAAGATGGTTTCCCTTTATATTTTTTCGCTGAATAGATAGGTGGGACCTGCAATATTTCACCTGTGAAACCTGACAATAACGAATCAATATCAATATTTGTTAAATCTACTTCTTTTTTTTCAGAAGTTGGGAAACCTTCCATATCATAAGTTGAAGTTGAAAACCCAAATTTTATTATTCCTGAGTAAAGTTTTTTCTTCTTCATATAGAAATTAAAAAACTTTGTGGCTTTTCCTATTCCAACCAACAACAATCCTTCTGCCATTGGGTCTAAAGAGCCAAAATGTCCCGCTTTCTTTATATCAAATAATTTTCTTATATTTTCAACTACAGCATGAGAACTTATATTTTTTGGTTTATTTATAACAACAAGTCCACTGATCATTTAAGATGTTTCTTTATTATATCTACAACCTCTTGTTTTGCTTTTTCTATATCTCCATTATAGAAAAAACCTGCAGCACATTCATGCCCTCCACCATCAAATATTTTTGCAAGAACCTGGGAGTTAAAATTTTTTCTTGATCTAATTGACACCCTATAATAATCATCTCCTATTTCCTTAAAAAATAGAGTTACTTCAACTCCAGCTATGGATCTTGCTATTGAAACAATATCCTCAGTTTCAATATCCTTCAAATCGAGTATGCTTAAAAAATTCCTCTTAAATACAATAATAGAAATCCTTTTATCCAGTCTTAATTCAAGAGTAGATAATACCTTCTGTACCATCTGAACTTTTTCATAATAATTTGAATTAAAAAGCAGATTACTCACATCACAAGGCTCAAAATTGCTTTTCCTTACCAGTTCTGAAGCAATATACAATGACTTTGAAGTAGTATTAGAATATTTAAATGATCCAGTATCAGAACAGATAGCAGCATACAGGTTATATCCGATATCTCTTGTAAATTCAATGTTTAATTCAACACCCAATTCATAGATCAATTCTCCCACAGCTGAAGCTTCTGGAACAACCCAGTTCAAATTTGCATGTTCTGAATTTGTTACATGATGGTCAATATTTATCGTAAAATATTTATCAATATGTTTCTGACCTGTTCTTGCTTCGGTTTCTCCCTCTATTAATACAAGTATATCAAATGATTCAGGATATATTTGTCTGAATTCTATAACATCAAAACACGGTAATTGAGTTAATGGGAAAGGTGGTCTTTCAGTATTACAAAAATAAACTTCTTTTCCCAATTGAGTTAACATTAAATATAGAGCAAGACCACTACCCAAGCAATCTGCATCAGGGCGTATATGGGAAGTAATTGCGATTTTTTTTGATTTTTTTATTAAATCAGCAATTTTTTTTTTCATCTTTTTTACATTAATTCCTAATTTTATGTTCTATATCTAAAAAAGGGCCACTTATAAAAGTAATTTCAGGTACATATTTTAAATACATTTTTTTTGCAAGTAATTTCTTTATCAAACCTTTTGCATTATTTAATTGAACTAAAAAATCATCACAATCAGTATTTGTTGATGAAACATAAATTTTAGCTGTTTTCAAATCCTTACTCACGTTTACCTCTAAAAGTGTAATAAACTTCAATTTCGGATTGTTAATCTCATTAAGCAATATACCCCCAACACAATGCTTCAAAGTGCTTGAGAACCTTTCAATCCTAAAGGGCATTTAAAAATACTCTTTTCTTAAATTTATTAATTGAATAGAATAATTTGAGAAGATAAAATCTTCTATTCGATTAAAGATTTTATCACACATCATTTTAGAATTTGAGACTATTGAAATTGCAATCTGAGTTTTCTGCCACAAATCCTGATAATCACTCTCAATCAAAGAGATATTAAATCTATTGCAAAGTTTTTCTTTTAAACTTGATAGTATATGCCTTTTTTCTTTCAAGGTATGTGTATTTTCAAGAAGCAAATCCAGAACCATAACGCCAACTATCATTCTTTTTTAAGTATCTCATATACTTCAAGAATATCATTTATCTCTATTGCATTAAAATTTTTTATTCTTATACCACATTCAGTTCCAGCTTTAACCTCTTTGACCTCATCTTTAATTCTTCTAAGACTTTCTATTTCACCCTCAAACACAAGATCATTGCCCCGTATTACCTTGAGCTTAGATTTATTTGTTACTTTTCCTTCCTTAACCAGACATCCTGCAATAATACCCAATTTTGAAATTTTAAATTTCTGAATAATTTCAACTTTACCAATCTTAGACTCAATATATTCTGGTTCCATTTCTCCTTTTATAGATTTTTCAATATCTTCAATCAAATGATATACAACATTATATAATTTAATTTCAATTTTTTCTCTTTTTGCAAGCATTAATATTCGTTGTGATGCTTTTACATTAAATCCAATAATAATTGACCCAGACGTTGACGCGAGTAGTATATCACTTTCAGAAATATTGCCTATGCTCTTGTGTATAACAACAACCTTTAAATTTTCTATACTTTGTTTCAGTAAAATTTCTTCAATAACCTCTCCTGAACCAAAATTATCTGTTTTTATTATAATAGGGAAAGATTTTATCTCCTTATTTTCCATCTTTTTAAAAAGATTTTGTAAACTTAACTTTTTCTCTGCAAAGATCTCATCTTTTCTAGTTTCTTTCTGTCTTAATTTCCTCAAATCTATTACTTTTTTTGCTTTTTCAATATCATCAATGATCTGAAACCTATCTCCAGAATCAGGGAGATTCTCAAACCCCATTATTTCAACAGGTATTGGAGCTTCTGCATAATTTATTGTTTTCCCTCTATCATTAAATATACATTTTATTTTTCCTATAGAATTTCCACAAATAAAACAATCTCCTGTTTTTATACTACCATCCTGAATCAAAACACTACCCATTGGTCCAAGATTTGTATCAAGACGGGATTCAATCACAGTACCTCTTGCTGGAATATCTTTGTATGATTTTAATTCCTGCATCTCTGCCACAAGAATTATCATCTCAAGTAAAGAATTAAGGTTTTTATCAAATTTTGCAGAAATCTCAACACACACCACATCTCCACCCCATTCTTCAACCAGAACATTATGTTGACTTAATTCTTGCTTTACCTTATCAGAATCAGCACTATCCATGTCAATTTTATTAATTGCAACAATTATAGGTACTCCTGCAGCAAACGCATGATTTATTGCTTCAATAGTTTGAGGTTTTACTCCATCATTTGCTGCAACAACAAGCACAATAATATCAGTAATTTTCGCTCCACGCACTCGCAAATTTGTAAATGCTTCATGGCCCGGTGTATCTATAAATATTATATCACCTCCATTTATACTTAATTTGTAAGCACCTATTTTCTGGGTGATTCCACCCACTTCTCTATCTGCAACTTTTGTCTTTCTCAACGAATCAAGTAATGTTGTTTTTCCATGATCAACATGTCCCATTACTGTAACAACGGGAGACCTCTTTAAAGATTTGGCTTTATTTTTCTCAACCTGACCAAAAAATATATAATCCTCGTAAGAGGTTATTTCAACCTTAACATTAAACTGTTTACATATTTCTTTAACATCTTCAACATCGATTATATCATTGGATAAATATTCTTTTTTAAGACATTTTATCTTTTCCTCAACATGTTTTAACTTTATATTTAATTTTTCACAAAACTCTTTTAAAGTGATTAAATCTGAGATTTTAATGATTTTAGGAAGATTTAGTTCTTCAGTTTTTTGCTTCTTCAAATCATGGTTTTTTTCTTTCTTTTTTTCTTTTTCTGGTTCAGGTTGTTTCAGATTTAACTCTTTTTTTTCTCTCCTTTTTATCTCTTTTTCTTTTAATTCTTCTTTTTTTTGTACAATTTTCATTTTTTCTGTTTTTTTATCAATTTTATCTTTCTCTACTGCAATTTCATCTTTTTCTATATTTTTTAGCCCTTTTTTCTTTTCAGGTATTGTCTCTTTTATTAATTTTATTTTAGGGATTTCCTCTTTTATCTCTTTTTCTTTTACCTTCTTCTCTTTAGTACTCTCTTCTTTTACAACTTTTTTTGATTCTTTCTTTTTTTTCTTTCCAATATTATTGAATTCATCTACTATTTTAGAATATTTTTCAATACTACCTGAAAATTCTCGTAATAATTCAAGTTGTTCCATAGAAATTACAGAAGAATGTGATTTTACAGGTATATCCTTCTTTTCAAGAAAAAACATTGCCAATTTATTTGATATCTTAAATTTTTTTGTGGCTTCATGCAATTTTATGCTCAATATTAATCTCCCTATTACAATTTTTTTTGAATCAATTTACTTCTATTTTCCATCCTGTTAGTTAGCTGAATGTTCCATTTAGTTAACCTAGAAGCCAATTTTATATTTATTCCTTTTTTCCCAATTGCTGAAGAAAGAGATTCTTCAGAAACTGTCACTTCAGCCTGATTATTAACACTATCTACAATTTTTACATTAATAACATCAGCAGGGGTTAGAGCAGATGCGATAAATCTTTCAGCAGAATTACTCCAGGCAATTACATCAACTCTTTCTCCCCTTAATTCTTTTGTTATTGAAAGCACTCTATTCCCATTCATTCCAACTATTGCGCCAACAGGATCAACTAATTTATCAATTGAATAAACAGCTACTTTTGTTTTTACTCCTGGTTCCCTTGAAACGGAAAATATCTTAACAATGCCTTCAGAAACCTCAGGGACTTCCTTTTTTATAAGTTCTACAACAAAATCATTCATATATCTTGAACCCAAGATTAAAGGACCTTTTCCTTCCGGGAAGACCCTTTTTACATAAAATTTAACAATATCACCTCTCTGAAAATCATCTTTAGGAGATAGCTCTTTAAATGGTAAAATGGCTTCACCAATATCAAGAGCAATTATTACATTATCCTTTTCAATTCTTCTAACCTCTCCTATAATAATTGTACCTGTAAGGGGTAAATACTTATCAAATATATTTTTCTGCTCTGCTTTTAAAACCTTTCTCATAATTATATGTTTTGCAGTCTGAGCTGCAACTCTTCCTAAAGTCTCTCCAGGCAAAAATATTTTTATTTCATCCCCTTCCTTGACCTTTGAATCATGTTTTAAAGCATCTTTCCAGTTTATTTCATACGAAGGATCTTCTACTTCTCTTACTACAAGTTTTGTTACATATACTTGGATTTTGCCCCTTTCTTTATCTATTTCAACCTGAACATCTGCATCTTGATTGAAATATCTCTGAGAAACAGTTATAAGAGCTTCTCTTATGGCAGAATAAAAAATATCTGTAGAAATACCACGCTCTTTGCTCAATTGCTTTATGCTCCTCAACAATTCTTCTGCCATTTATAACCCTCATACTTTATGGGCCATTATAAAGAAATTTTATAGAAAAATCAAGGTTTCTTATTATATTTACCCTTTCCTTGACAAACTCTTTATGTTTTTCTATTATTATATTAAAGTGTTTACAATATGGAGAAGGGAAATATCAAAAATTTAAAAGAATTAATTGATCTTTTTGAACACAACATCAAACAATATAAGGGAAGATTTTTAGGGGCGTTTTAGGGGTGACGGTGCTTGACAATTTGATATTTTAATTTTAAAGGATAAAAATAAAATCAAAGAATAAGGGAATTATGTTAATGTGGTTATCAAAAATAAAAAAATATTTTAAAATTATCAAAAATTATGCTATATATATTATATGAAAATAACTAAGTATATTTACTGGCAGGATAATGGTATGTGGTTGGGATATTTTGAAGAATATCCTGATTATATGACACAGGGTAAAACATTAGAAGAATTAAAAGAGAACCTCTTAGATATTTATAAAGAATTAACCAGCGGGAGAATACCTGCAGTACGAAAAACAGCTGAACTACAAATATCTTGAAAAAAATAGACCTATTAAAAAAAATAAAAAAGATGGGCTGTATCTTAATCAGGCATGGAGGAAAACACGATTGGTATCAAAACCCTAAAACAAACGTATCTCAGCCTATTCCTAGACATAGTGAGATAAATGAGAATCTTGCCAAACATATTATTAAAATGCTTCGTGATTAATATCACAAACAATTAAGATTAAGAGGGACAATCTTTTGAAGTATTGATTCTTGTTCACCCCTTATTTCTTCTTTTGAAACATAATTAGTTCTCTAGTCAGGGCTTTCATTTTAGCGTTAATTTTGAGTGTTGAAAAAAAATAAGTCTATACTATTGACAATTAACTTCTAATGACCCCATGTCCCACACATACTTTTTTTAACAAAAGAATAAATATGACTCATTTTTATTAGTGAAGTTTACTATTTTATTGATATTGAAAAATAGAAAAAGATGGTATAGAATTAATAGTAATTTATAAGAAGGAGGAAAAAGATGTACAATGAGTTCTTGCATATCTTTAGAAATACTCCCTTTGGCCGCGAGATATTGCTGCAATCTTTATGTTTCTGCAAAAAAACAAAAACATTACTTAGACTTTATATACCAAGATATCATCAATTTCTTATGTATTTTAATAATAAAGTAATAACAGTTCAACTTGACAAATCTTTTTTGCGTTCTCCAGGTACTGCAAAAAAGCATGCTGAAGATATAATAAAAACAGAAGGTATAGAACCAAAATTCATAGAACTTATGCCAGAAGATTATACAGCATCTATTCCAAATTTACCTGTTGATTTTACATATATGTGTTGCCCAAGAAGTATAAGTGATCTTTCAACAAAAATTGGGTTAGGATACATTGGTACAACGGTTAGAAGTATAATAAAAAACTCTGGTTTCCCAATATTGATTCCTTCCACAGTATACAAAGAATGGAAGAGTATCACAGTATTCTTCGGCGGATCAAAAAACTCCTATAATGTTTTAAGACTTGGAGTAAAAATATCCGTGTTATCTGGTCTTCCTTTAAAAGTATTTACCCAAACTGAAAAGCATAATAAGGAATACTATAGAAAATCAATAGAAGGGACATTAGATGAGTGTAAAAAAAGATTAAATGATATTGGAGACTCAATTGAAATTGATAAGAACAATATATTAAAAACACTTAAATTTGAATGGCTATATTTTGATAAAGGTGAATTTTATAAAAATCTTTACTCTGTTGCTCACGATACACTCGTTGTTGTAGGTTCATACGGACATAGTGTTGTTAAGGATATCCTGTTTGGAAGCAAGATGGAACAGATTCAGGCTACTCTTCCAAATAATCTTCTTATAGTGGGCCCTAAATATAATTCTAAAATATTTTAAGAGAAGATGTACGAGTTTGATTTATCAAACCCAGATAGGAATTAATAACATATGCGGGGACACCCATTAGAAAAAATTGGGGTCAGTCCTTTCATTTTAGTATTAATTTTGAGTTTTGAGTGTTGAAAATAAATTTTTCCTCTGACAAAAAAATATAACACATGTGTCATTTTAATATATTATGGTAAATTAAACAATATGTTCGGTTTATCATGTTTATTTTAAATAGAGAAATGTATAGGGAACGAAAATTTCCGTCCCCCATACTTGCTTATTTCTGATCAATAATTAATTCAATAAATTTAGAATCTATAAGTAAATCCAAAATTTGGAACGAATATATCAGTATTATATATTCCAGGTAATGCTTCACCTATTCCTGGAGCAACTTCCCTTTTTTCACCCATTAAGTATTCCAGACAAAAATCAAGAGAAATTTTATCAGTTTTATAAGCCCAGCCAAGTGTAATTACATTATATGTAATACTGGGCATCAATATATTAATATATTCAATCTTGCTTGGTGCAGGATCATTATAGTAACCAGCTCTTATTGCAAAAGAATCTGATACTAAATACTCTGCTCCAAACCTCAATTGAACCTTACTTTTCCAATAAAATTCAAAATTGCTGTTAAATGCAGCTCCCAATAAGGGATGAGCTTTCATAGCCTGCCATTGAGCATCAGTATAGTTCATTTCAATAAGATCAACTTTTTTCCAGTCCGTATATTGAGCATCTGCTGTAATCGTTAATTTGTCAGTAGCCTTAAAAGCAATTCCTGCGCCTACCCACATAGGCCATGTCAACTCTCTTTCTCCCTCAGTTGTTCCTGAAACACCATACATTCCAGCACCTTTCATTTCAACATTTCCATCTAATGTTATTTTTGAAGGAGTTCTAAAAGTAAGACCAATACTGAATTTATCATAAGGTTTAAAAAGTGCACCTATGGTCGCGCCAATACACAATCCATTAAGATCTTCATGGTATTGACCAATTCCAGGTTTTTTTACATCAAGCATTGCATAGTTTATATTAATTGTTGCTCCAATAGAGAATTTATCGCTTATTTTGTAAGAAACCACAGGAGTAATTGATACAACTGCTAAAAAGCTTTCCCATTCAAGACTGGTGCCCTGGGTTAAATTCGAAAAATCATCCCCATTCCACTTAACACCAAGACCTGAAGGTACATAAGCTGCAATCCCTATTGTCAACTTATCTGAAATAGATTTAAAATACCCCATTGCACCTGACATATACAATTTGCTCTCTGTTGTAGCATCAATCCCATATAAATCAGATTTATATGTACTTTTAGGCAGAAGGAATGTTCCGAATACAGAAAAATTCGAACCTTTCAATTGAGATAAACCTGCTGGATTCCAGAATACAGCACTGTAATCATCTGCTAATCCAATAAAAGCTCCTCCCATAGATATAGCTTTTGATCCAACCCCATTCAGGTTAAAACCATTTGAAAATAAACCTGAACTTAAAAAAAGAGTTAATAATAAAAATGAAAATAATTTTAAAACTTTCTTCATACTTCCTCCTATTTAATTAAAATAAAAAGAAATTATAAAAGAAAAAAAAATTTTTTTCAATTAAATTACAATATCACTTAGTTTTTATTTTAGAGAAATATGTATACATTATGGGAACTATAAAAAGTGTTAGCAAGGTTGAAGCAAAAAGCCCGCCAATCACTGTAATAGCCATAGGAGATCTCATTTCAGCTCCTTCAGAAGTAGCAAGAGCCATTGGAAGCATTCCAGAAATAGTTGAAAGTGCAGTTATAAGCACAGGCCTTAACCTTACAGTTGCACCTTTTACAACAGCATCAAATTTACCCATACCTTTTGCAATTAACTGGTTAATATAATCAACCATAACAATCCCATTATTAACAACAATTCCTCCCATCATTATAAAACCCATAATTGCAGGAAGACTGATATTTCTTCCACTCAATGCCAGGAACACAACAACACCTATAAATGCAAGAGGTATTGTGAACATAATTATAAACGGATACTTAAAACTCTCAAATTGCGATGCCATAACAGCATAAACCAGAACGAATGCAAGCAAAAGAGCAAAAAACATTGTTTTATATGCTTCTAACATATCCTTATACTGCCCTCCCATTTCCGAAAAATATCCTTCAGGTAGATTGTCTGTAATATCCTTAGATCTTTTTATTATTTCATCAACAATACTCCCAAGATCTCTGTCAATATAATTTGCATTAACACTAACCTTTCTTACCTGATTTTCCCTGTCTATTTTAACAGCACCAAACGACTTTTTGAATTCAACCACTTGAGACAGGTAAATCTTCTTTCCCATTGGGGTTACAATAGGAAGTTTTTTCAACTCCTCAATTGTGTTTCTATCCTTTTCCTTTAAACGAACGCGAATGTCTCTCTCTTCACCATCAAGTATTATTCTTGACACAACTGTTCCTATTGTAAAGGTCTTAACCTGGTTAGAAATATCATATGGAGTTAATCCCAATTTTGATGCTTCCTCTTTTTTTATTATCAATTGTATTTCAGGCTTTTTCTTTTCAAGAGATATCTCAACATCTCTTATACCTTTAATATCTGAAATTTCTGTTTTAACCCTTTCTGCAATAAATTCTAATTTTTTCAGATCTTTACCAAAAAATGCAAGTTCAATAGGGCTCGCACTGGATCCACCTGAAAAACTCGAACTTACATCTATATATTGTAATTTACCCTTATTGAGTTTTGGAAAATACTTACGCCAGTTCTCAAGAATTTCTTTATAACTTACATCTCTTTTGCTACTTGTTGTTAAATAGGACCATAAGGTAGCTTCATTAGAGCCAGATGGATTAAACCCAGATGCAGAATCCTGGGCATTCTGTTCACTCACACCAACAGTAATCATTGTTGATAAAGAATTTTTGTCTCTTATAGCTCTATCTTCTATATATTTTATAATTCTATTAGTTTCAGTTAGGTTTGTACCCACAGGCATTTTTAATTTCAAAAACATCATAGCCCTGTCCATATCCGGCATAAATTCTGTTCCCAGAAAGGTTGCAAAAACAAGAGAAAGAATAAAAATCACAATTATTGAAATCAGAATAATTTTTCTTTTCTTCAGGGCAATTCTTAGATATTTTTCATATATATTCCTGAACTTAAGGAATTTATCCTTGCCAAGAGTTATTCTCTTTTTTTTATGTGTGTCTTGCAATTTAAAATATTTGGAAGCTATCATCGGAATAATAGTAAATGCAACAAAAAGCGATGCAAGAAGTGAAAAGGAGACTGCAACTGCAAGCCCACGAGACATTGTGCCTGCAACACCCTCAGCAAACATCATTGGGAAAAACACAGCTATTGTAGTCAATGTAGATGCAATTATTGCAGTACCAACCTCAGAAGTACCTGATCTGGCAGCCTCAAAAGGTGATTCTCCCTCTTCTAAATGCCTGAAAATATTCTCTATAACAACAACTGAATTATCTACAAGCATTCCTACACCAAGTGCCAGGCCTCCTAATGTAATTAAATTCAATGTATAACCAGCAAGATAGAAAGCAATAAAAGTGATGATAACAGAAACAGGAATAGCAATTCCAATAGCAATAGTTGGTCTAAGATTTCTTAAAAAAAGAAAAATAAGTATCATAGCAAGTAGGCCACCAATAAGAATATTGCTTGAACTTTTTGAAGACATAATCTCAATTATTCTTGAAAAATCCATAGCCATATAGAATTTTATATCCTCATCAAGGGTAGATTTTATCTTTTCCAGAGACTCTTTTACAGCCTTAGCCACCAGAACAGTATTTGCTCCCGAACTTTTAGTTATTATCAAAGCCACGCCCTTTTTCCCATTAATTCGAATAATGCTTCGTACCTCTTTTGATGTTTCTTTCACATCTGCAATATCTCTTAAAAAGGTCGGCTGCATCTGCTGACCAATCCCAACCACAAGCTCTTTAATTTCTTTAATCTTTTTAAATTCACCAATAGTACGTATCAAATATTCTTTGTGGCTCTCATCTATATATCCTGAGGGAAGGTTAATATTTGAAGCCTGAATTGCTCTTTCAACCTGGTTTATAGATATGCCGCGTGATTCTAGTTTACCCTTATCAATGTTAATAAGAATCTCAGTCTCTTCAGGAGAAAAAACCATTGCAGAAGCAACCCCCCCAAGCCTTTCCAAGCGAGTTGCAACCTCACCATCAATATAATCTTTTAATTGTTTCAAATCTCTATTTTCACCTGTGATCCCATACATCATGATTGGCATATCTGCAAAATTAAATTTGAAAACAAGAGGTGTTTTGGCTCCTTCAGGTAAAAAATTTTCAAAAGCTCCAATTTTATCTCTAATATCTTGAGCTGCAAAATCAAGATTTGTATTCGATTCAAATTCAACCATTATCATTGATATCCCTTCCTGTGAAATTGACTTAACCTCTTTTACATTAGTTACAGTGGATATCCATTGCTCCAAAGGCCTTGTTAAATTTTCTTCAATATCCTCAGATGAAACCCCTGAATAGGTTGTAACAACAGATATATAAGGTAATTCCATATCAGGAAGCATATCCAGGCCTAATTTTGAATAAGAAACAAGACCTAATATAATAATTACAACAAATGCCATCAAAATAGTTACACGTCGTTTTAAAGAAAATTCAACAATTTTCATTTAGTTTCCCCCTCTATTTTAATTAATGCCCCCTCTTTTAAATCATAATTTCCATTATAAACAACAACCTGTCCCTCAGAAAGACCATGTGTAATTTCAACAATACTTTCATTAGATACACCTGTTTTAACATTTTTCATCTTAGCTTTGCCATTATTGAATAAAACAACATAACTTTCATTATTCTCATAGAGTATTGCTGACACTGGAACAAGGAGTATATTGTTTTTTCTGAAGATTTCAATTTGAACGTCAGCAAAGACTCCCGCTTTTATTTTAATTTCAGGATTTTTTACCTTTACCTCAACCTTAAAAGTTTTTGACCCGGGATCAGCAGCTAAATTCTTTGAATATACATCTCCCTCAAAAGCCTCATCCTGCAAAGAACTAACATTGATTTTAGAATGCTGGCCAATCCTGATCCTTTCAATATCTTCCGAAGTAATATTCAGACTTATTTTTATCTTTTTTAAATCCATAAGTGTTAATACACCCGAGCTCTTTCCCATATTTGGGTTTATCATATCCTCTTCTTCCATATTCTTTGAGGTAATTATCCCATCAAAAGGTGCTCTCATATAAGATTTGCTCAAAGTATGTTTTAACATATTCTTTGTAGCTTCAGCACTCTTTCTTTGAGTATCAGCAGATTCAAGATTAAGCTCTGCTTTTTCAAACTGCATCTTAGAAATTGCTTCCTTTTCATACAAGGCTTTCATTCTTTTATAATTAAGTTTTGCATCCTTATATGAAGCATTTGCTACTGCTAAACCTGCTTCAGCCTGATTTAATTGAAGTTTTAAAGTGGTTGTATCAAGCTCTGCAAGGAGTTCTCCCTTTTCAACCATATCACCCTGTTTTTTATAGATCTTAAATATTCTCCCTGAAGCATCTGGCCCTATTGCAGCCTTTTTCCATGGTAAAACAGTTCCTTTATAATTTAAGCTATCAGTAAAAACACCTCTAACAATCTTTTGGACTTGAACACTGATAGGCTTTTTTACAGCAATCTCTTTTTTATTTTCTCCTTTTTTGCACCCTGATAATACGAAAATAATTAAAAATAAGATAAAATAAACTTTTTTCATTTTTTTCCTCCATCTATATTTATTCCAGACACTTTTTCAAGCTCTGACAAAGCAATCTTATAATTATAAGCAGCCTGTAAATAGCCAACTTTTGCATTTGTTAACTGATTGAAAGATGTATTTAATTCTAAAATTGAAATCAGCCCTTCTTTATAATTTAAATCTGCAATTCTTACTCCTTCTTTGGCTGTTTCTATACTTTTCAAACCTGTTTGTATGTTTCTATATTCCTCATTAATTGTAAAATATAATTCTTTAACCATTGTTCTTGTTCCATCATTAAGCTGTTTAAGGTTTAAATTAAGTATTTTTTTCATAACCTTCATCTCACCAACTTGAGCACTCCTTTTAAGCCCTGTAAAAATCGGAAAACTGATTCCTAAATTAATTGTATAATAATTATCCCAATTATTAGATGTGAATTTAAAAGCATCTGATCTATAGCTGTACCTTGCAATAATAGAAAGATCCGGGAAATATTGGCCATAAGCAATCTTTAAAAGATTCCTGGCCTTTTTTAATTGCATATTTAATTGAAGAATTTCTGAACTATTCAGTAATGATTTTTTAATAAGTTCAGACAATTCAAGTTCATAATTATTATGTTCCAATTTTCCGCAAATAATAATTCTTGTTCTATCAGGAATTCTAAGCATTGTTTTAAGGTTTATTGTCAGTAACTTTAAAAGTTTTTCTACATTTGAAATCTTTGGCTTTATTGAAGCCATATTTAATTCTGCCCTTAAAAGGTCATACTTTGAAACCATACCAAGCTTATATTTTTCATTAACATTACTATAATTATTCTCTGCAAGCTTCATTGCCTCCTGCTGGGCTTTAACTAGTTCTTCCATTACAATTATATTAAAAAAAAGCTTCTTTACATTTAAAATGACCTCATCTTTTGTGTTTCTCTCCTTTTCTCGTGCAATATTCAGATCAAGTTTAGAATTTTTATAGGAATGCCATATTTTCCCTCCTGTAAATAGGGGTTGTACAATCTGAAAAGTGAACTCATAATTTTTCGTAAAATCAAGAGATACCCTTTTTGGGACATCACCTGGAAACATTGGAGGCATCTCTATTTCCATAAGCTTTTCAGATAAATTCTTTGATCCTTCAAGATAAGCACTCGGCAAAAAACCCATGTTCTGCTTAAGCCTTTGTTTATATTGCTTTACTTCTTCTCTGCTAATCAAATAACTGTAATTATTTTTAACAGCAATATTAATAGCTTTTTCTACAGTAAGGTTAATTACCTCTTCTGAAAACACTAAAATTGATATAAGAAGAAAAATAAAACAAAAAAATACCTTTTTCATTAAAACCTCCATTTATAATACTTTTTAAGATTTTTGTCATATTTTAAACATACCATTTTTTATGATATTAAAAATTACATCTGCCAGATCCCTTATAGCTTTACCATCAAACTCCTGTTTTCTAAAAACATGCCATACGCTATATTCTCCCAACACACCCATAAAAACAATGTTAGTTATATTGCATTTAATTAAAGTTGTCAACAAATACTAATGAGATTTTTATTTAAATTGGTTATATTTCAACGATTCGGAAAACCATTTCCAAAGGTTAATATGAAATTTCATTGAGGGGTAATTTTTCTTAAGAAAATCTCTTAAACTGAAATCTTGAGCATGTTCTGGTCCTCTTTTAAATAAAAGTCCCTTTTTATAAAGAATATAATTCTCAGGATGAAATTGAACCCCCAATACATTCTTATACTTTTTATGTTCAATTGCTTCAATAACTTTGCCATCCAATGAAACAGCAGATACATACAGATCTCTCCCCAGTTTTTTAACAGCTTGATGGTGAGAAGATAAGACAAAAGGAAAATTTTTTTTATTCATATTCATCTTTCTTATAAAAACACTATTTATTCCCAATTTTATTCTATGAAATACTGGAGCTAAATTTTCATCAACAGGATTTAATCTTTCCAAATAAATTGAACTATGAATTCTATCCTGACCTAATTTCAGTACCTGTTCTATTGTTTTTAATCCATAAATTTCCGATGGAATATCCTGATACAGAGTACCTCCTGCTGCAATATTCATTGATTGAGCACCAAGACAAATTCCTAAAACAGTATAATTTTTTCTTGATTCTATAAAAGGAACAAAATTCGAATTCTGGTTTCCTCCAATCAAATGAAACAAAAAAGAAATTTCATACATTGATCTGATTGGAGTATCTGCAACAGTTAAAAGATTATTCTCTTTATTATAGATAAAAGATGGAAGATCACTACCTCCTGTAAATATTATTCCATTAGTGCCATCAAATATTTCCTTAAATTGTTCTGTCCACTTGTTCTTTTTAAAGAGATTTCTTAATACAACCATGCCTTTTATCTTTTTAAATTTTATCCATTGTAATTTATTTTCTTTCACATATTCAAACGAAGAAGTATAATCTGTTACTTCTTTTTCATGATAAATACAGATTAATTTAATTCTTTTTAATGTAATTATATCTTTTTCATATAATTGTTCAATATTTTTTATTTGTGTTTCCAGAGGTCTGCAAATTGCAAATACTACTTCATTATCACTATCACTAAATAGATTACTACTAATACTTATAAAAATAAAAATCAAACAAATAATAATTAATTTTATATTTCTCATATATAAGATATTATTTGAGCACAGAAAATTTTTAATTTCAATGTTTTTCTTACAATTACTAAAAATAACATTTTCTTGACAATAAAAAAATAATAGTATAATGTATAACGTGCGAAACCAACAGCGAGGTCTATAATGCACCTATCAAAAGAGGAAGAATCTTATATATTTTGGGAAAGAGTTAAGGATTTTTTATTTTTATTTATTTTATTGTGCTTAATCTGGCTTGCACTTACATCTCCTGTCCGGATAGAAGAGTTAATAACAGGAATCATAATAAGTTTTATACTTTCTTTAGTATTGTTCAAGGATTATAAAGCACTTGGATTACCCAATTTTAGTATAAAGCGTTTTGTATTTTTCATTATATATTCATTCATACTCTTCTGGGAAATAATAAAAGCAAATTTTGATGTTGCATACAGAATTATCCATCCTAAGATGCCAATAAAACCGGGAATTGTTATAATTAAAACAAGACTTAAATCCAACATTGGAAAATTAGCTTTAGCAAATTCTATAACATTAACTCCTGGTACTTTTACACTTGATATTGTTGATGATAGATTACTTATCCACTGGATAAATGTAAGATTTACTGATATTGAAAATGACACGAAAATCATTGGTGAAAAATTTGAGAAATACTTAAGAATAATATTTGAATGAACAAATACGAAAAAACAAGTGAAGTATTAAAGGCAATGGGACATCCAGTTCGCCTACAAATAATAAACGGGATTATTAAAAACGAATGTAGTGTAAGTAAAATTCAAGAAAAATTGGGACTTCCTCAATCCACAATTTCCCAGCATCTTAAAATACTTAAAAATAGTAAAATAATAAAAGGAAGAAGAGAAGCAACCAGAGTTTGTTACAAAGTAGTAAATAAATCTGTAATAGAAATAATAAATATTATAGACAAAAAAACAGGTAAATAAATTTTGAAAGATATTAAAGGAAAATTAATAAGTTTTAAGCATAATATCGTATTATTTGTATATTACAATTATGCAATATGCAGGGATAAGGAGTTGCCAAAATGATTAAAATCATAGCCTTTTCTATGATAGGCTTTGGAATAATGTTTTCTATTTTAAGGCTAATTAAGGGACCAACTGCGCCGGACAGAGTTGTGGCATTGGATACCCTTTCTACTATTACAACTGCTCTTTTGGTACTTTTAGGGTTTATATTTAAAAGATATGTATATCTGGATGTTGCTCTTGTTTATGCTCTGTTGACTTTTATTGGTGCAATTGCAGTTGCTAGATTTTTAGAAAAAGGTATTTAAAATGCAGAATGAGGAATACAAAATATTTTTAAAAGGGGAAATATAAAATGGAATCATTAGGAATAGCAATTACTGGATTTGGTATTATTTTCTTGTTTCTTGGTGGTTTGGGAATATTAAGACTTCCTGATGTTTATAACCGGTTACAGGCAGGAACAAAATGTACAACCTTAGGGGCATTTTGTACAATAATTGGTGTTGGAATTATGGAACCTCATTGGTTCTGGAAAACACTTATTATTGCTCTATTTATTTTATTAACAAATCCAATATCAAATCATACAATAGGGCGGGCAAGTAAAAATATTGGGGTTCCGCTTTGTGATAAAAGCGTAATAGATAAAACAGAGGTTTTTAAAAAATGATTTTTATTATTTTATTAGTAATCATAATGTTAGTAGGAGCTATTGTTTCCTGTATTTTCGAGGATTTACTGAGTGCTGTAATTGTTGCAGGTATTGTGAGTTTGATTGCAGCAATCCTTTTCTATTTTTTACAGGCACCTGATGTTGCAATGGCAGAAGCAGCAATTGGAGCTGCTTTAACAACTGCTATTTTTGTGTTTGCTATAAAAAAAACCAAAAGGCAGGAAGAAAATGAGAAAGATAATTAGTTTTATTCTATTAATAGTAATTTTTGTTGGCATCTATTTTGCTCTTGCACAAATACCTTACGGTAAGAATAAAATGAATGTCTCAAAACATTATATAAGTAACGGTCTAAAGGAAAACGGTGCAGCTAATATTGTTACTTCTGTAGTATTAAATTATCGTGGTTTTGATACACTTGGCGAAATAACAATTCTTTTTATTGGAGCAGTTGGATTAGGTATGATTCTGTTTGGCTTTGAAACTAAAAAAAAAGATATTAAGCCTGCAAGTTTAATTTTAAAAACAGGATGCAAATTTTTATTTCCTTTTATACTACTTTTAGGGATTTATATTTTTATTCATGGCCATCTTACGCCTGGTGGAGGATTTCAAGGTGGTGCAATCATTGCATCAGGATTTTTACTTAATTATCTGGGATGTTCTAAAAAACGAATTAGTGAAAAAGGAATTAATATTATAGAATCACTTGGTGGTGCAATATTTATTGTGATTGGGTTACTCGGACTTTTCCTTGGTGACTATTTTTTGTTAAATTTTTTACCAAAAGGCGCAGTAAATACACTTATCAGCGGCGGAATTATTCCTTTACTATATATTACAATTGGCTTAAAAGTTGGTGCTGAACTTTCCGGAATTATTTACAAACTAATGGAGTAATTATGAATTTTTTGTATCAAAACATTTATTATATTGGTGCTTTCGGCTTAATTTTTATTGGACTTTATATGGCAGCAGCAAAGAAAAATCTTATAAAAATTATAATTGGACTCGGATTTATTGATACAGGGATAAATCTATTCCTTATAATAATTGGATATGTCCAAAAAGGCACAGCTCCGATCTTTTCAAAACCAGGACTTAATCCCGCTCAAATGGTTGATCCTGTTCCACAGGCTTTAGTTCTAACTGCTATTGTAATAAATGTGGCTATACTTGGACTTGCGCTTGGTTTAGCTATTAGGTTATATAGGCATTATAAAACACTTAATGTCAGAAAAATAAGGGGTTTAAAATGGTAAATATAATTTGGCAGAATCCCATACTTTTAATTCTTGTTCCACTTGGACTTGCATTTCTTACACCTATCATTGGACTAATAAGCAAAAATTTCGTAAAGTATGTTCCTGTTCTTGGAATGCTTTTCAACCTTATACTTTCAATTATTCTCTTACCAAAAGTTATTATTAACCCAATTATTATCTCTATTGCAGGATGGAAGCCGCCTTTTTGTATTAATCTATTTGTTGGTCCTGTAGGTATCATTTTCTCAATTCTTATTTCTTTAATAGGATTTCTTGTTGCAATATACGGAATAAATTATATAAAAAAGGGTCCAATTGAAAGATATAATATACTTTATTTATTACTCCTTACCGGTGCAACAGGGATTGTCTTAACAGGTGATATATTTAATCTATTTGTCTTTTTTGAAATTTTATGTATTTCATCTTATGCACTTGTTGCTTATAATCAAGACAAAAATGGGATCGAGGCTGCAACAAAATATTTAATTCAAGGTTCTATAGGTTCAGCATTTATTCTTCTTGGAATCGGTTTCTTATACGGGCTTTACGGTACACTCAATATGGCTGATATTGCTCAAAACATAAGTACGGTAAATTCTCCAACACTTTTTATTGCAATGGCATTATTTATTGCAGGATTTGGTATAGAAGCATCAATATTCCCCTTAAATGCTTGGCTGCCTGATGCCCATTCTTCTGCCCCTTCTTCTATCAGTGCAATATTGTCCGGAATTGCTATTCATATCGGAATTTATGCAATGTTCAGAGTACTTTATACAATATTTGGAATAAATAATGTCTTTACTTTTTTAGCAATAGTGGGGATTATAACTTTATTAATTGGCGAGATGTCTGCTTTCAAGCAGACAAATATAAAACGAATTTTAGCATATTCAAGTATAGGGCAAATGGGACTGATAATTTTTGCTTTAAGCATTGGAACTATAAGTGGAATTAGTGCAGGTTTATTTCAAATTGTTACTCATACCTTATCGAAATCATTATTATTTTTATGTGTGGGTTATATGATCTATCATACTAATTCAATGGAATTATCGTCCCTTAAAGGATTAGGAAAGCGAATGCCTTTAACCTCATTTTTATTTACGATCGGTACTTTTTCTCTTATTGGGTTACCACCATTTATAGGTTTCCCAAGTAAATTATCAATTATTTTAGCAGGCTTAAAAGCAGGCGGAATATTATTTTTGATCTTAATAATCCTAATGTTATGTGCAACAGTTATAGAAGGAGTATATTTTTTCAAAATAGTACAAATTATTTATTTCAGAGAGCCTGAAAAACAAGATCGTATTAAACCATCTTTTACTTTTTTATTACCAGCTATAATTTTGGCAATTTTAATCATTTTTATAGGACTATATCCTGACTTAATACACAATATTTTAAATAAATCAGCAGGGGAATTTTTAGATAAGCTTTCTTATATTAAAACTGTGCTTGGAGGGTAGTGATGACTTTACAATTAATATTGCTAATAGGTTTTGGCGGAGCAATTGTTACCTATTTTGCAGGGAAAATCTCTTCAAAATTAAGAGAAATATTTGCTGTTATTATCTCATTATTACTTGTTGGAATGGTGATTTATACTTATGGTAGATACTCTCAAGAAATCCTGAAAATTGGTTTTCTGGACTTTGAAATTGTATTTACTTTAAATCGACTCTCCTGTTTATTTGCTTTTGCCATAACTGTTATAGGGGCTCTTTCAATAATTTTTTCATTAAGTTATATAAAAGGGAAGGAACGAAGTGATTTTTATTATCTTATGATGCTTCTAGTAAATGCAAGTATGATTGGAATTGTATTTTCAGGAGATTTAATATCATTCTATATTTTTTGGGAGATTATGTCCTGGTCAGCATTCCTTTTAATAAGCTACACCAGAGGAAATGCTCTTCCTGCAGGGATGAAATATATTATTATGTCAATTATTGGATCTGCTGCTTATCTTTTGGGAATATCATTAATTTATACAAATTATGGTACTTTAACTATTTCTGAAATTGTACCTTTTATAGCTTCTGCCTCTCCTAATTACATTTTATTTCTTCTTATTCTCTTTTTTATTGCCTTCGGAATAAAAAATGCAGTTTTGCCCTTTCATACATGGCTTCCTCCTGCTCATTCAGAAGCTCCCTCTCCTTTTTCTGCAATTCTTTCTGGAATTTTAGTTAGAATGGGAATGTATGGTTTTCTTTTAATTCTCTACATAATAGTAGGATTAAAAAACTTTATTGTTTTAGGGAAAGGTATATACAGTTTTCATTATATTCTTGCATGGATTGGAGCTATAAACATAGTAATTCCAACATTTATTGCTATGCTTCAAAATGACTCTAAAAGGCTTTTGGCATGGCACGGTGTTGGGCAAGGAGGATATATGGTTCTTGGAATTGCTCTGGGAACCAATTTAGGAGTAGCAGGGGGAATATTTCATATTTTTAACCATACTTCATATATAGCACTTTTATTTTTAGTTGTAGGAGCTATCGAATACCGGACTAATGGGGTTCGAAATTTAAATTCTTTAGGTGGACTTATAAAAAAAATGCCTGTAACTTTCATAGGAGCTTTAATAGGTTCTTTTGGATTAATTGGAATTCCTTTAACAAATGGTTTTGTTTCCAAATGGTTAATTTATAAGAGCTTGATTTTAGAAGGGTATCCTTTTTTAGCTTTTGCTGCTTTAATAGGGACATGGGGGACAATCCTTTCTCTTTACAAATTTATACATAATATATTCTTAGGTCAGCTTCCGCAGAAGTATGAAAATATAAAAAAGGCTCCTTTTAGTATGCAATTGCCCTTAATAATTCTTTCAACTATTATTATTTTATTTGGAATATTACCTGGGATTCCACTTAAATTTATAAATAATATTGGAATTTCTTTTGGATTAAAATCTTTGAATGTGAATATTTGGGGAATTACCTCAGAAACTGGCACATTAAATACCCTAAACATATTTTTTGCTCTTTTAGTTGCTTGTATTGTTGTATGGCTATTCTTTAAAATTGGGAAAAAATCACGAAAGGTTTCACAAGAAGATAATTATGCCGCAGGTGCTCATATTCCAGTGGAAAAATATCATTATACGGTTGATTTTTATGCCCCGTTATATAAAATGATTAGCAAATATTTAAAAGATATAGTAGATATATTTTATTATTGGATCGCAGGAATTGTTGAAAGTTTATGCAATGTTGTAAGAAAAATTTATAGCGGTGATATTGGTACTTATGTAGGATATATTTTACTGTTTCTTGCAGTTCTAATTTATATTTATTTAGGGTGAATGACTATGATGATAAAAATTATTGAAATAATTGCTTTGCCGTTAATTGCATTTATAATCGGAATATTCTTTATGGGACTTGCGAGAAAAATCATGGCAAGAATTCATTGGAGATATGGTCCGCCTATTTTCCAGCCAATAATTGATATGATTAAATTATTAAATCAAAAGAGTGTTTCACATGGCTTTATTTTTGATTTTGGAATAATATTTTCATTAGCAGGTACTATTGTTCTAATATTGTTTATTCCTTTTGCTAAAATATCACCTTTAAGCAATTCCGGTGGCTTATTGGTAATTCTTTACCTTATGCTTATTGCACCATTAGGACTTGCAATATCAGGAGGTGAAGCAGCAAATCCAAATACCAGTATTGGAATTTCACGAAAGTTTATTTTAGCTCTTGGCTATGAGGTCCCTTTTATTTTAATTATTCTTGCAGTAATGAAATCCTTTCATTCTATTTCACTGATTCATATAGTAAATACTCAGCAAGCTGGAAATTGGTCTATTTTTTCTTCTGTTCCATTATTCTTGGCAGGAGTAGCTTACTTTCTTATTCTTCCAGCTATGCTTGGGCTAAGACCATTTGATATGGTTACGGCTCCACAAGAGATATCTTCAGGACCGAAAGTAGAATATGGTGGTAAATATCTTGCATTAATTTCTATTGAACACGCATTGACCCTATACATAAGTCTTGCTCTTTTTGTTGATCTTTTTTTAGGTGGTGCAAGTAATTTAATTATATTTTTCATAAAAATATTAGTTGTTTTTATAATAGGGATTTTTATCAATGCTGTTTTTCCAAGATTAAGAATAGAACAGGCAGTAAAATATTTATGGGGATTTCCTACCCTAATTGCTTTAGTAGGATTAATTTTAACAACGATAATATAAGGGGATATAAAAATGGATAGAAATCAAATTAAAAAATGGTTCAAATTTCCTGCTCAAATGGGACACAAATATTCTTTATGGGTGACCTATTTTTGTACAGGGTGCGGCATCATTGAAATCCCACCAACTATAACTGCTCGATGGGATGCAGAGAGATTTGGAGTTATCCCTGTTGCAACACCAAGACATGCAAACCTGTTCTTGATTACCGGGTATGTTTCTGTAAAAACCTTAAAAGCAATTATAAAGTCCTATGAAATGATGCCTGACCCTAAATATGTCGTGGGTTTTGGTTCCTGCCCCATAAACGGCGGAATGTACTGGGATTCATACAATACGATAAAACATCTTGATAGATATATTCCCGTTGATGGTTGGATCGCAGGCTGTATGCCCAGGCCGGAAGCAATTATCATCGGCGTAACACATCTATGGACATTGATTGATAAAGGGATGGCAAGCGGTTATAAAAAATATAGAGAAAAATATAAATATTATCGTGAAAATCAGGAAAAAGTCCTAGGAAAACTTGAATGGCAACCTTTGTTCCCATTAAAAGAAAGCGAGGAAGTAAAATGAGCGCAAATAAACTTCAAGAAGAAATAGGAAGCCTTTTTAAAAATATAACATTGAAAATTGCTAAAAACAATAGAATATTTATACTTGCACAAAAAGAACAAATTTTAGATATTCTAAGTTTTCTTAAAAATAAGGGATTTGATCATCTTGAATTGATCTCTTGTGTAGATTGGATTAAAAAGAATCAATTTGAGATAGTTTATATATTAACTTCTTATTTATTAGAAGATGAAAAAAGCAGAATTCATCTAATTTTAAAAACAAGGGTATCAAGAGAGAACCCTGAAATTATGAGTGCACTTCCTATATTTGAAAACGCTGAATTCTATGAAAGAGAAATATATGAACTGTTTGGAGTAAATTTTGATGGGAATAATAGATTAATACCGCTTTTTCTTGATAGAGAGTATAAAATACCTCCTTTTAGAAAAGATTTTGATACAAGGGAGTACGTTAAAAATTTGTATGATTCTATTTTACCTGTGGAGGATAAAAATAAATGATAGAAGAAAGAGAATTAGAATTATTTTATGGGCCACAACATCTTGGAATGGTTGGAAATTTCAGTATAACTCTAAAGGTAGAAGGAGACACAATTGTGGAAGCCATAGCAAATCCGGGATATCTTCACCGTGGCTTTGAAAAATTAATGGAATATAGAAACTGGATACAAAATTTTCCATTGGTGTGTAGAATAAATGTTATTGAACCAGATTCAATAGAAATGATATATGCAATGGGGGTAGAAAAATTAGCAGGAATAGAGGTGCCGGAAAGAGCAAACTATATAAGAAGTATTTATCTGGAACTTGCCAGAGTGGGTTCTCACCTATTTGGTGCCTGGGCTTATGCAAATATGCTTGGCTTTGATACTGCTGCTCAATGGGCGATGTATCATAGAGATCTTATCTTGGATCTATTTGAAGAACTAACAGGAGGACGTGTTTATCATATTTATATCAATCCGGGTGGCGTAAGGCGTGATTTTCCCAAGGGTTTTAAAGATAAAATTGTAAAAACCCTACATGCTATAGGTGGTTGTATTCCCGATTACGATGCTACATTTTTTAATAATGCTCTGTTTTATAAACGGGCAAACGGGATAGGAAAAATAAATCTGGAAACAGCAAAAAAATTGGGTGCAGTGGGTCAGGTTTTAAGAGCAACAGGAATGGAATATGATATTAGAAAGGTTGAACCTTATGCAGCTTATGATAAGGTAGATTTTAATGTTCCCACAAGAGAGGATGGTGATGCCTATTCAAGAATATGGATAGTAAGAGATGAGATGATAGAAAGTGTTCACATGATTTTTAAACTGCTTGATATGATGCCTGAAGGTGATGTGTGGAATAGAACACCTAATCCATTAAAATGGCGAATACCGGAAGGTGAAGCTTATGTAAGAGTTGAATCATCGCGCGGAGAATTGGGGCTTTACCTTGTAAGCAACGGAGAAGACAAGCCTTACCGTGTGCATTTCAGAACCCCTTCTTATACACATGGTCTACCTATTTTAGAGAAATTGCTCAAGGGTGCTAATATTTCCGATGTTGGAAATATAATGATAAGCTTATATGTTATTGCCCCGGAAATTGATAGATAAAGGAGAAAAGCAAATGTCTAAACCAAGTATTTTAAATCCTTTTAATGCAATTAAATTTCTTTTTAAAAAGCCCAAAACTTTGAGGTTTCCTTTTGAAAAAAAGGAACCGTCAGAAAGATGCCGTGGCTTTCATCTTAACGATTGGGAAAAATGCACAGGTTGTGGAAATTGTAAAGATATCTGTCCTAATGAAGCGATTGAAATGGTGAAAATTACTGATCTTAAATCAGAGGAGGGGAAAAAAAATGAACGCCCGCAAATCGACTATGGGAGATGCTGTTTCTGTGGACTTTGTGTTGATATTTGTCCTCCGGGCTCATTAAGATTATCACGGGATTTTTATCACATTCATTTTGATACCAAAACATTTGTTTCATTGCCAAAAGATGAAAAAACAGATAAAGAACATTTTTTGCCGGAAGAAAAATATTCCATTTTTAAAGCATCTCTTGTGCATAGAAAGTCAAATTATGAAGGATATTCCTCAGATTTAAAATACACACTATTTGATCCTGAACTAACCCCTATGGATATACTTAAACCAGAAGATAGGAACTCCTCTTTTATAGAGATCATAAAAGGATATTCAAAAGAACAAGCAAAAAAAGAGGCGGACAGATGTCTGGAATGTGGTTTATGTGAAGATGCTTGTCCTGCAAATATGAATATATCTGACTACATCCATGCTATCTGGGAAGATGACCTAAAAGAGTCCGTTAGACAGATTTATAGAACGAATCCGCTTCCAAATATTTGCGGCCGTGTTTGTACACACAATTGTGAAACAGCATGCTCACTTTCTCATAGGGGTGAAGCAATCCCTATAAGATGGTTAAAAAGGTATGCGGTTGATAATCTCGATTATAAGGATGTAAAAAAGGTTGCTGTAAATGGTGCTATTAAAGGAAAAAATAAAAAAATATCCATTATAGGAGCAGGTGCTGGTGGATTGAGTGCTACATATTATCTATCATTAATGGGCTATGATATTACAATATATGAAAAACTGCCTCTTGCAGGTGGTATAATGAGATATGCAATTCCAAACTACCGTTTGCCCGATGAAGCACTTGATAAAGATATTGAAGCAATCATGCAACTTGGAGCAAAAATAAAAATAAATACTGAAGTGGGAAAAGATATAACCATACATGAAATTAAGAAAAATTCAGATTATGTTATTTTAGATACCGGTTTCAATGAAGGAATATCAGTATTACCAAAAGATATAAGATCGCCTTTTATTATTCAAGCACTGGTATTATTGCCTAAAATATCAAGGAATGAAGAAGTCCTTGTTTCAGAAAAAATTCTTATTATTGGTGGTGGGAATGTTGCTTTTGATATTGGAAGAAGTCTTTCCAGATTGCAAAGGGAAAAATATGGAAAGGTTAATATCTCCCTCGTTTGTCTTGAAACCAGAGACATTATGCCTGCTGATGAGGAAGAAATTATTGAAGGACAAGAAGAAGACATTAAGATCTTTCCCGGTTGGGGAAATGCAAAAATAGAACTTGATGGTAAAAAAATTAAATCTATTACTGTTGAATGTTGTACTCAGGTTTTTGATGAAAACCATAGATTTAATCCGAAATTCGACACCTCTAAAACCAAAACATTCAAGGCTGACGAAATTATTGAAGCAGTCGGACAAGCCCCAAACTATAATTATTTAGAAAAATATAAAGATGAAATTGAATTCCGAGGCCCAAAAGTTGTTACAGATGAAAACGGAAAAACAAAACTTAACTGGTTATATGCATGTGGAGATATTATGAAAGGACCGGATGTAATAACAGCTATAGCAACAGGCCATAATATAGCAAAAGCAATCGATAGCATAGATTAATATCTAAAAAAAACAGCTACTAACTAAACATAGAGAATTTCGTATGTCAATCATTTATCCTGGCTGAATATAAAGGTAAAATCTTTTATTAAAAAAATGCTCCCTATTTTCCCTCGCACTTTTATTGGAATATAATATAAAATGTTGTATGATATTATTTTAAAATGTTTAAATCCCTTGACAGATATATATTAAAAGAAATTGCTTCTCCATTTGCAATGGGACTTACTGTATACACACTTGCTCTTTTAATAAATAATATACTACTATTATCTCATACACTTATCTCAAGAGGAGCAAGTGGATATACAATTTTAAAGATATTACTATACATACTTCCAGATCTCCTATCATTCACAATTCCCATGGCTACATTAATGGGAGTTCTTGCTGGTTTAAGCAGGATGAGCACTGACTCTGAAATTATTGCACTTAAAACAACGGGGGTAAACAATCTGAGAATTTTTAAGCCTGTAATGATATTTTCCTTAATTACATGGCTATTTTCAACATGGTTAATTATGTATATTGCTCCTGAAGCAAACTTTAGATCCAGCCAATTATGGAGAAATGTTATACTTTCTAAAACAATGTCAAATATAAAACCAAGAACTTTTTGCAAAGAATTTCCGAATTATGTACTATATTTTGATGATATCGACAATAAAACCAATGAATGGAAAAATGTTTTGCTTTATTCTACAAAAAATGGTGAAATCAATACGGTTATAACTGCAGAAAGAGGTAATTTTAATCAAAAAAAAAAAGAAAAAGATAGCTACATTTACCTGAAAAATGCGATTGTACATGAATTTAAAAAAAAAGAGCCTTTTAAAAATTATTCCCTGACATCATATAATTTTTTAAAAGAGAAAATCCCAAACATGGTTCAAATGATTCAAACAAGGCGCTACACACAATTGGTCTTTCCAAAACTTGTAAAAAGAATGAAAGATGAGCCTAAAAATATCCCCCTGAAAATGGAATTTCATAGAAAATTTTCATTACCTTTTGCATGTATTGCATTTGGATTACTTGCTCTATCTCTTGGAATTTCCACTAAAAAGGGAGGAAAGATCAGCGGATTTATTGTTTCTCTTGGAATAATTTTTATCTATTATACGATTATGACAGCATCCAGAAACATGATTCTAAAAAAAATCATATCACCCTTTTGGGGAATGTGGGCAGCTAGTATTTTCTTACTTGCAATTGGAATCATCTTATACTTTTATACTTCAAAAGAAAAAACTATAAATTGGGAAAAAACACTTTTACTTTTTTATAAAATCAGAAAGAGTCTATTTGCAAAAAAGCCAGACTCTTTTTTTGTTTTCAAAGTAAAAAGACTTAAATTTAGATTTTTCAAGATTATTGATTCATACATAATAAAAAAATTAATTTTAACTTTTACCTTAGTTCTTATATCACTCTTACTGATATTTTTTATAGTAACCATAATAGAGCTAATTGATGATGCAATTGAAAATAATGTTGCATTTTATTACATTTTAAAATATATCTACTATGATATGCCATATACAATAAGCCTCATTCTTCCTGTTTCTGTACTAACTTCAGTACTATTAACCTTTTCTTTAATGAGTAAAAACAATGAAATAACAGCTGTTCAAATAAGTGGAATAAGTTTATATAGATTAGCATTGCCAGCAATTTTGTTAGGAGTGATTTTTTCTATATTCTGTTTTTATATTCAAGAAAATATAACACCAAATTCAAACAAACTTGCACAAGAAACATTAAATACAATATACAAGAGAAATATCAAAACAGATGTTGAATTAATAAAAAATTATGTTGTTGGTAAAAACAACCAATTTTATTCCTATAATTTTTTCGATAAAAAAAACAGTAAATTTATAAACTTTAATATAATTTACATGAACGAAAAGTTCAACATAACGCACAGAATTTCTACACAATATGCAAAATGGGTTGACAAAAAAAGTTTAATTCTTAAAAATGGTTTTGAAAGAACATTCAAAAATAATATTCCCTTGGACTTAAAAAATTTTAGATCAAAAAAAATAACCATTGAGCAGGGGAAAGATATATTCACAAAGAAAGTGGCTTTTTCCCAATTTATGAATATAAAAGAATTAAAAAAATATATAAATTATCTGAAAGAAAATAAATCTGATACAAGAAGATATAAAGCAAGGTTATTCTATAAATACTCATCCCCATTTTCAAGCTTAATAATGGTATTAATCGCAATCCCATTTTCATTTTTAATGGGTAAAAAAGGCGCATTGCATGGAATTGGCATAGCTGTAGGTCTATCTATGATATTTTGGTCTGCTATTGGAATTTTCAGTGCCCTTGGTTCAACAGGAAGCCTATCTCCATTTATTTCTGCCTTTGCCCCGATCTTTATCTTCGTAGCATTTTCCACCTATCTTTTTATAAATGTAAAAACATAAAAGCAAATAAAATGGAACTTTATTTAAATTAATTCGTTAAAAAAAATGGATATGAATGAAATTGTTAGAAGATGTAAACAAGGCAATGAAGAGGCATGGAATATAATGATAAATAAATACTCAAAAACTATTTATAATATTGCTTTGAATTTCACAAATAACAGAGAAGACGCCTCTGATATCATACAAGATGTTTTTATAAAAATATATAACAATATGAATAAATTTGTTGAAAATAAAAGTTTTACTGCATGGATCTTAAAAATAACAAAAAACCATTGTATTGATTATTGGAGGAAAAATAAAAAATATTTAAACAAATCTGAAATGAATGAAAATATTATATTTGAGCATCAAACACCTGAGGATTATAGTACCAGAGAATCTGATCTATTAACACTTCGAAGAAAATTACTTATATTGGAACCTGAACTAAGATTGATTTTGATTATGAGAGATATACAAGATTTTTCATATAGTGAAATTTCTGAAAATTTATCAATTCCCATGGGAACAGTTAAATCCAGGATAAATAGAGCCCGAATGAAATTAGCTAAAAATTTTTTAAACGAGGAGAAATAAATGGATTGTAAAAAAGTTGAAGATTTAATCTCTCGTTTTATAGAAAATGATGTTTCTGAAAATTTACATAAAGAGGTTTCTCTACATATCAAAGGTTGCGACAGATGCAAAAAACTAAAAGAAAAAATTGAAAATTTAATGTCATTATCACCTGAACTTGAAGAGGACTTGCCATTCTTTTTAAAGAACAGGCTTTATAATATTCCCGAACCAACACAATCTACACAAAAAGAGAAAATTGGCAGTAGATATCTAAAATGGGTAGCTGCATTAATTGGAGCTATTGCTTTATTATTAAACATATTCTATTTCACAAATATCTATCCGCAAGCAAATAGAACCTTACATTTAGTAGTGTCTAAAATCGAAACTTTTGCTGTTCAAACCGGATCATTTATTGAAAAGATAAAAAGTTCAAAAGATGATTTTATATTTACATTTTTCAAAAAAAAATCAGATCACAAGAAAGAAAATAAAAATGAAGATATCAAAATAAAGGAGGATAAAAATGGATGAGAAAAAAATCATTGCAAAAGATAAAAAAAGCCCTGGTTTAGCTGCAGTAATATCAGCTATTTGCCCTGGTGCTGGCTTTTTTTACATTGGAAATTATCTGAAGGGATTTGTGTACATAATAATTTTTGCTTCACTTATTATACTTGAAGTCAACTCAAGTACTGGATTCCATTCAAATGTCCCAGAAATTGTTTTTTTTGGCCTTATGATTGCTGGATTCTATTTTTTTCAAATTTTTGACAGCTACAATGAAGCTAAAAAAACAGGGTATGAGGTTGTAAAACAAGAGGTGGCAAAATTAAACAAAGAAGAGATCTCTTTGTTCGGATCTATAATCATTTTAATTATTGGTATACTTTTTCTGCTCCGAAACCTTAATGTATTAAGTTTTAGAGATATTGTAAAATTATGGCCTCTCTTTTTGATTGCTGTTGGCATAAAGCTGATTTTTAATTATTTAAAAAAAGAAGGAGACAAAAAAGATGAACAAAATTAATATAAACAAACTATTCTGGGGAATTTTATTGATAATTATAGGCCTTTTATTTCTATTCGACAACCTGGAATGGATGGATTTTAATTTCTGGAATTTCTTGGGTACTTATTGGCCTTTGATTTTGATATTCATTGGAGTAAAAAATATTATTTTTAATGTAACGAGTAAAAAATGAAACGAAATGAAATCTTAATTGTAGTTGTTTTAATCATCTTTGGTATTATGTACCATTTTTACAAATCTGGAGAAATAGATCTAATCACAAAAAATGGGTTTTCTATAAGCATTAGCTCAACAAAACTATTAGACAAAGATCACCAAAATGATTTTATTGAAAAAGGTATCAGTTTATATGGAATAAAACACATAAAAATTATTAATAAAGCAGGAGAAATTACTGTTAAGAGATCTAAAGATAACACAACAACAATAAAACCAATAATTTGCGTATATCACAAAAACAAAAGTATAGCTAATGAAATTTACAATAAAATAAAAATCATATCTGAAAATAACACAGAAAACATAAAAATTGAAGTAGATTCACATGGGAAGTTCCCTTACAAAAGGGTTAGGGTTAAGTTTGCAATATTAATTCCAGAAACAGTTGAGCTAAATATATTTAACAGATATGGAAACATCAACATGAAAGATTCTGGTAAAGATATTTATATTAATGAAAAATATGGAGATATTCTTGTATCGGATATAAATTCAAACCTGAATATTATACATAAATATGGAACCATCAAACTAAAAAATATTTCAGGAAATGTTGAGATTAAATCAAAACACTCAAAACTCAGTATAAATAAGAGTCTTTCATTGCAAATTGAGAGCGAATTCACAAATCTGAATTTAGAAAACATAAAAGATGACATTAAAATTAAAAATTCTCATTCTCAAATAAATATGAAAAAAATAACAGGCAATATAATAATTCAATCAAGGCATTGTAAAATCAAATTGAATAATATAGATTCAGAGTATTTATACATAAAAAACTCTTATGATGATGTTTACATTAAAAACATATCAGGAAATAATATAAATCTACATATCAACCATGCAGATTTAAATATAAATTTTAATGAAATTAAAGAGCAAATAAATATAAATAGTGAGTATTCAGATATTACAATAAAATACCCAAAATCAACAAATCCCTCTTTAAATATATGTACTAAATATGGAAAAATAAAGAATTATTCCAAAACAAAACTTACAATAATAAAACAGAAATACAATCAATCATTAAGCGCCCAGTATGGAAACCCAGAAATAATAATAAATAACTATTATGGACATGTATACCTTAAAAATAATGATTAACCTTTCATTCGATATTATTTTTTAAGTGTTTAAATACCATTGACAACTAACTTCTAATGGGCGTCACCCCTCCATTCTTTCAAAATATTCAACAAGATTTTTAGGGGAATAGTTTTTGTACTTTTCATTGTACCTTTTTTTCGCACTTTCATGAACTAACTCATACGAATTTTTCCCCCTCCCAATGGGCCTGATATGAGTAGGAGTAAATATATAAAGTCCTTTTTTGGAATTTCTTAAAACACCCTTATAGTTAGGATTTGTCACCTGATTAATGTAATTTTCATCCAACGACAATCCACATGCAGTAGCTTTTTTAGCCATCCATTCAAAAGCTAAATCAGATAATCCGGTATCCTTATAACCTCCACCAACATTAGTATGAACCCCGGCAAACCATGCTTGTTCCACTTTTTGATCTTTTACTGTTTTGGTTTCCCATAAGGTAGGTTTAAAGGGTTTTCTTTTTTCATCTATAGATAACGAATGATAAGCATTTTTTATCTGACTACTTAACTGAACATCATGAAACTGATGTCGACTACCTAAAATTCGACTAATTCCCCTGGTCGGAATACCAAGTGCACCAACTGTATCCCACACACCAATAAAAAAAACCCTGACTTTTCTTGAAAATTTTTTAATAAAATCTTCAGCTTCTTTGGAATCAGGTTTTATTTCGTTACTTCTGTAAATATCATAAGCATTTTCAAATTGATCAGCATGAATTTTTTTTAATAAACCGCAATTTCTAATAAGACCTGCGGTGCTGCGAACAGTATACGCACCTCTGCTAAAACCAAAAAGAAAAATTTCATCTCCATCCTCATAATTATGCATTAAAAAACGATAAGCATCTTCAATATTCTTTGATAAACCTTTACCAAACGCCCCACCGATTAGACGATCCAACCCCCAGGCAGTACCAACTCCTTTGTCATAAAATACCACCTGAACTTTTTGATCATCGCCAATTGGTTTAATTGCTCGTGACATTTTGACTACATTACTTGGCCTATAAACACCCCCATCTTTTTGATCGGGAGTATTCCAAGTACCATCAGAACATATTATCAATCGTTTTGTCATTGTACCCTCTCTAATTTTTTATTTTATAAAAATTCATGGACACCCTGAATGATTCTGTTCCAGTCAAAAGCAGGTCCTATATCCTCTTTTCCTGACTGTCTATAATTTACATGGGATACAATACCCCCGAAGTCAATAACACCCCTGTCTGTTTTATAACGATCTTCTTCAGGTAGAAACTTCTTTTCAATATTATAACGTGCGGTTAAATAACGTAGGAGTATTATTAGACTTTTATACTGGGTATCTGTGTAAGTTGCATAATAATCAAATCGCCGAAATTTCTGGGCTTTAAAATAATCCGTTTGATCATTATTGCAGTAAATATCAGTATAAAAGGTAGTCATACCTTTATCAGTTTTTTTTAATCCCCCGATATTTGACAACTCGATTCCAATAGTTCTCTGGTTCTTGATTTTATTTCCCCCAACCGCACCTAGACCCAGATGATATGCCCAGTATCCAGAAAAGAACAAATTATAAATCTTTCCGTTTCTGCCGATTATAAAAGGAACGGAGACATGGTAATCATGCTGGGTTAGAGTGGCTATATCACCCTTAAGATATCCCAGGGTATAATGTAATACTATCTGGTCTTTGTCTACCTTGTTCCGGTAAAAATAGGATTCGTCACCTGAAGCGGGTTTTACCCGAACATAGTTCATTTGATTTTCCTCTCCAGTAATATAAACGGATTTATCAGAAAGAATATGTTTTTTACCAGAGCTATCAATACCAGTCGCATCAAAACCTGCCTCATGGTTGTGGATGTTATCAACTCTCATTTATTTCTCCTGTAATTTGAGAAGCCAAAATAATTGTTGACAAAAATTTCGATATAAAGTTTAAAATATTATCCATTTTTTTACCTCACTAAGTAGTTAAATTTAGCTATTATGCTATCTAACCTTATAAATAAATTACTTTTTTTAGGCTACCGCTGGTTGGGACTTAATCCATTTACCGGGCCAACTAAAATGTTCTCTAGCTATCATAGTCTGAATCAGGGTAAATAATATCAAATCAACATTATAGGAAAATCCTTTTTTCATCTTAATGAAATATTAGGGGAGTTATTATTCATTGTCAATAGATTTATGAGAAATTTCTTAGAGTTTTATATTATACAAAGTATTTTATATTTCTATTACACAATTTGTTAATTTGAATTTTGTTATAATATATATTAAAATAAAATTTATTCTTATAATGAAAATGGAGATAAAATGGAAAATGTAGAGATTGGTATTATAGGCGGGAGTGGTTTTTACAAAATGATGAATCTAAAAAATCCTGATTATATTGAACTGGATACCCCATTTGGAAAACCCTCTGAAAAAATTCTAATCGGAAGCTTAAATGGCCATTCCATTGCTTTTTTATCCAGACATGGAATTGGACATCGCTTTAATCCATCGCATGTAAATTACAGGGCAAACCTTTTTGCTATGAAAATGCTAAATGTAAAGAGAATAATATCTATTACTGCTGTGGGCTCATTAAAAGAAGAGATTGAGCCTTGTGACATTGTTATACCTGATCAATTCTTTGATAATACCTTTAAAAGAGAGAAAACTTTTTTTGACCACGGAGTTATTGCTCATGTCTCAATGGCAGAGCCAATATGTCCATACATGGCAGATTTAGCTTTTAATAAAGCCAAAGAGATCGGGGTTAATGTACATAAAGGTGGCACATATTTCAATATGGAAGGACCGCAGTTTTCCTCAAAGGCTGAGTCAAATGTTTACCGTAAACTTGGATTTGATATAATTGGCATGACACAGGCAGTTGAAGCAAAACTTGCAAAAGAACTTGAAATATGTTTTTTGTCTCTTGCTTTTGTTACAGATTATGACTGCTGGCATCAAGAAGTTGAATCCGTAACAGTTGAAATGGTTGTAAAGAATCTTAATGAAAATACAAAAAATGCAAATAGATTAATTGAATGTATAATTGAAAACATAAATAAAGACAGATCTTCTTGTAAATGTGAGAATTCTTTGGAAAATTCTATCATCTCTGATCCTGGATTTATCCCTTTTGAAATTTACAAAAAACTTGAACTAATAATTGGTAAATATATAAAAAAACAGGAGATAAAATGAATGATCTGATATTAATCATAAATACTGGAAACACATCCACTAAAATTGGGCTGTACAAAAACACAAAACCAATTTTTGTTGAATCAATAAAGCACAGCGATACGGAATTATACAAATTTGACAATACAAATTCTCAAAAAAACTTCAGGGAAAAAATGGTTCTTGATTTTTTGAAGAGAAAGAAGATTGAAATAAAAGATCTATCTGCTGTTGCAGCAAGAGGAGGACTTTTAAGACCTTTAGAAAGCGGAACATACATTGTAAACGAAAAAATGTTAACGGATCTGATACAAGCTCCATGGGGATATCATGCTTCCCATCTTTCAGCTCAAATAGGATACTCAATTGCCCAAAGTGTTGGAATTGTATGCTATATTGTTGATCCAATATCAGTTGATGAGCTTGAACCTGTTGGAAGATATTCTGGGCATAAATTATTTAAAAGAGCAATGTATACACATGCTTTAAACTTAAAAGCTGTTGCTAAAAGATATTCAAAAGAAAACAATCTTGATTATAATAAGATCGCTCTAATTGTCATTCACCTTGGAACTGGAGTTTCTATATCAATCCATAAAAATGGAAAAATGATTGATGCAATAGATCCAAAAGAGGAGGGTTCTTTTTCTATTGACAGATCAGGAGGATTGCCCATACTTCAGATAGCCCGATATATTACTGAAAATAAAATTGAATATAAAACTTTTGAAAAAATGGTGTTCGGCAACGGAGGCCTTTATTCATACCTTAATACAAAAGATTTTATGAAAGTTGAAAATATGTATAAAAAAGGTGACACAGAAACAATAAATGTAGTTTATGCTATGGCATACCAGATAGCAAAAGAAGTTGGTGCTCTATCAACTGTAACAAAAGGTGAAGTTGATACAATTATTATTACAGGTGGAATGGCTCGCGCAAAATTTTTTGTTGATTTAATAACTGAAAGAATAAGTTTTATAGCCCCAATAAAATTATACCCCGGAGAAGACGAAATAAGAGCTTTAGCAGAAGGTGTATCAAGAGTTCTAAATAAAGAAGAACATCCAAAAGTATATTAAAGAAGATAACATGGGCACATTTTTTTTTATTAGAAACATTCAGGAGAAAGGGGTTGGAAGATTCAAATAATAAGGCAATTGAAAATTCAATTCAAGAATTGGATAGAAAAACAGAAAATTTAAAGGCTCAATTTAACCTTTTCTTTGCTGGAGAACTTAGAATCCCTCCTGAGAAAGAACGAGATGAGATTGAAAAAAAGATAAGAAGAATTCTGTCATATGCAGAAAAATCCTCGAGAATAAAGCTTTTAACACAAAACTTGTCATCAAAATTTTCTTTATATAATAATATGTGGTTAAAAAAACTTAACGAAATCGAATTAGGCCTTGTTTTTATAAAAAAACAAAAAATATTGAACACAGGCTATTTAAGTACAGGGGGAAAACCTCTTTACTCACAAATAAAAGAGCATTCAGTTGAAGTAAGTTTAAATAATGAAGATAGTTTTGAAAGATTTTTTGATTTATTCAATAAAATTTCTTTAGAAAAATTAAAAAGCCAAAAGGAAAAAGAAAAAATCATAAATTCATTAAAATCACAAATGATATTCGAAAATCGCATAGATACTAAGGTCAAATTGCAATTAAAACAGGGAAAAATAAAAATAATTTTTAAAAAATAATTTTTTATATGTTTCAAATAAAAAAAATTGACTAATTTTTTTCAAAAAGTTAAAATAAAAATGTGAAAAAGTTTTTTTATGCGTTTACTTTCTTAACATTTTGTTATGTTATATTAAATGCAAATGCAAAAATCAATTCATCTATAAATCCTGTATCTTTTAAATTAAATAATGGTTTAACTGTTATTCTTTCTCCAATGGATAATATTCAAACAACCTGTGTTTTAATCTATCATATAGCAGGAGTAAGGGATGACCCATTAGAAATAAAAGGAGCTTCTTATTTATATCAAAATTTAATGCTCCTGAGCACCATGCACTTAGAACCTTTTGAACGATTCTTCTTTGTACAAAAAAATGGTGGGACAAGTGATATAAGGGTAAACTTTGACAATTCCATATCATATCAAATCATACCAGATCACCAGATTGATAACGCATTATGGATCGAGAGTGAAAGAATAAACTCTTTGATCATAGCAGATAAAAACATAAATATTCAAAAAAACAATACGTATAAAAAAATCTATAGATTAATAAATTCAAATATAGCTTTTAAATCATCAACCTGGGTTAAATCTGAAATTTTTAAAGAAACAGCCTATCAAACTCCTATATATGGAAATTTGGAATTTATTAGAAGTTTTGATAATTCAAATATAAAGAGCATTTATAGTAATTTTAGAAATCCCTCTAAAATAATTATGGTTATATCTGGAAAATTCGATCCATTAAAAATAAAAAAAACTATTAAGAAACTTTTTTCTTACTCATTCGCAAAAAAGGAAGCAATAAAAAGAAAATATACTGTCATTAAACCCAGAAAAAATTTTATGTACAAAAATTGGATAATTGAGAATATTCCCCAAAACCTCTCAATATACGGGATAAGAGCTCCATCCAAATTAAGTTATGATTATCTTTACTTCAATTTTATAAAATACTATCTTGTTGACCAAAGATTCTCAGAATTGGAAAGAATAATAAATATAAAAAATAACCTTAATATAAATATAAATTACGAATATACAGACAATATCGAATCAAATGCTCTAATAATTACAATATCTTCTGTAAAAAGAATTAATTTTGAAAGAGCGAAATTCCTTATAAATAGAAAACTCCAATCACTTATGGACTTTCGCATTTCAAGCTCAAGCTTTAAAGCTCTAAAGTCTTTGATAGAAATAGATTTTATGAAAAATATGACAAAGCTTGAAAAGAGGAGCATTATGTTAGCTGAAAACTTTCACCTGTTTGGGAGTCTGGATATAGAAGAGACTTACTTAAAAAGATTAAAAAGAGCCAACTCATATGATATTCTACGAATCTGCAGAAAATACCTATCAAAAAATAACAGAGTGATTTTAAATGTATATAAAAAATAATAAATTTAAGAGAAACACAATTATTTTAATTTTATTCATTTTATTCTCTTTTTATCTTCAAGCAGGCCAAAATATAACTAACCTAACAAGTTCAAAAGGTTTAAAAATAAAAATAATAAATGACTCCAGTTTAAATTTTATCCATGCTGAGATTTTAATATTCTATAAGAACAAAATTAAAAATCCAGCAGTTTTATATCTCACAATAGAAAATATTTTTAACAAATATGTGAATAGTTCAGGATCAGAAATTCTAAGTAACCTAAAAAAATTAGGAAACGATTTTGAAATAATAAACAGACCTGATTTCATTAAGATTAAAATAAATTTTCTCCCAGATAAAATTTCATTATTCGTCAATTTATTAGAATCCTTATATACTTACAAATCATTCACATTAGGAAAATTCAATAAAAGTATCTCAAATTACTGGAAATACTTTTTTGAAAATAGAGCGTGGAAAAAGAAAATTATTTTTCAGCTTGCCTATAACAAACTATTTTCAGAACATTTAATGGGAAATACTTTAATGACTCAAAGTTTATTAAAGCAAACATATTTTCCTCAATTACAATTGTTTTACAATAATACCTATAAATTAAACAACTCATTACTCATATTAAAGGGAAATTTAAACCCTTATGTAGTTTCTGAATTAGTGGAAGAAAAATTCAAATCATACAAAAAAGAAAAGAAGATATATTATAAAGAAAAAAAACTGCAAACAAACAAAAAGCAAAGAATAATTATATTAGATATAAACAGAAATGGATTGCCCATTATTTACAGATTTAAAGTAATACCTTCATTAAAGAGCAAAAACTACATTACTCATCTTATAATAAATAATATATTATTTGGATTTCCAACCGGTAAAATATTCAGAAATTCCTTATATTTTGGAATTAGAAATCTAAATATTAACTCTGAAATAATTAATCATAAAGATGTTTCAGTTATTTGCAATACAATAAAATTGAACTTTAAAGATATTGAAAAATTAATTTTTTTAGAAGAAAGTGAAAAAAGAAAATTAAAGATAATGAAAATAGGAAAAAATGAGTATTTGAATGCATTAAATTATTTCTATGGAAAATTTAAAATTGACTCTGGAAAATTTGACAATGACGTTCAAAATGAGATAGATAAAAGCTTATATGATTTAAAAAGTAATTATTTCAAAATGCACCCTATAAAGTTTAATAATATTATTCATCAAGTGAATCTAAATGAATTAAATCAAACAATTAGTAGTTCTATCACATTCAACAACAGGTATGAAAATTTCACATCTGAAGTTATTATAATTGTTGGAGACTCAAAACAAATCCTCAGGTATTTTACTGTGTTAGAACCTGAAATTATTAAATTTTATATAAAATAAAAAATCACAGACTCTAACCTAAAATAGCTTAATAATTAACAATAACACATATTCCTATTGACTTGATATGACAAAAAAATTATAATCTGAGCATGAAAAAATGGGTCTATATTAAAGATATTTCAAAATTTGTTGAAGAGGAAGTATTAATAAAAGGCTGGGTTTACAATAAACGAGATGTTGGAAGAATTAAGTTCATTCTCGTACGAGACGGGACTGGAATTATCCAATCTACAATATGGTCCAAAGACCCAGATTGTCCAATATTTGAAAAATTTGACAAACTTACTCAGGAATCAAGCATAAAAGTTTCTGGAAAAGTAAAAAAGGATGAGAGAGCACCTGGAGGCTATGAATTAGAGATAACTGATTTTGAAATCATCCAGATTGCTGAAGAATACCCAATAAGCAAAAAGAATCATGGCACAGCTTTTTTAATGGAAAACAGGCATCTATGGCTTCGTTCTATTAGACAAACTGCTATCTTAAAAATAAGAGCTTCCATTATAAAATCTATACGTGATTTTATGGACAAAGAGGGCTTTATTTTAACAGATTCTCCTATTTTGACTGCTAATGCCGTAGAAGGAACAACTACTTTATTTGAAACATCATACTTTGATGAAAAAGCATATTTATCTCAAAGTGGACAACTATACGCTGAAGCAAGCGCATTAGCTCTAGCGAAAACCTATACATTTGGTCCTACTTTTAGGGCTGAAAAATCCAAAACAAGAAGACATCTAATTGAATTCTGGATGATGGAACCAGAATGGGCTTATGCTGAGTTGGATGATATTTTCATTTTAGCTCAGAATCTACTTGTTTACATTGTAGAAAGGATTTTAGAAGAAAGGTCAGAAGAACTAAAAATATTAGAAAGAGATACAAAGCCTTTGGAAGAAATAAAAGCCCCTTTTCCAAAAATCAAATATGATGAAGCATTTGAAATACTAAAAAAATCTGGGAAATCTCAAACTTCATATGGAAGTGATTTTGGAGGAACAGATGAAACAATAATCTCTGAAAAATTCAATAAACCTCTTACTATAACTCATTATCCTTCCAATATTAAAGCATTCTACATGCAGCCAGATCAAGACAACCCTGACAAAATTCTTTGTATGGATGTTTTAGCACCAGAAGGGTATGGAGAAATTATTGGAGGCAGTCAAAGAATACACGATCTTGATCTACTTTTAAAAAAAATTAATGAACATAAATTATCAAAAGAGGTTTTTAAATGGTATATTGATCTTAGAAGGTATGGCTCTGTACCACATTCTGGCTTTGGACTTGGAGTTGAAAGAACTGTTGCATGGATCTGCCATTTACCTCATATTAGAGAGACGATCCCCTTCCCAAGAATGCTTTACAATTTATATCCATAAGAATGGAAATTAAGATTTAAATATATAAATAGTTTGTTGATAATAAAAGTTACTTTTTATCAAAAATCTTCATCCATAAATCAACTTCCTTCTCAGATATTTCAATATTTATTCTTTCCTTCAATTTCTCTTTTTGGCCATTTATATGATACACTCGTTTTAATTCAAAATAAAACTCGATTGAATTTATGGTTCTTGCACCTTTTTTCCTTGCATAGGTTTTTAATTCCATGTCAGATGAAACTAAAATAACATCTTTATAATTTGTATAATTATCAATAATTTTTTTTATTTCATCATCAGCAGAATTTCCATATTTTGGATATATTACAGTAAATTTATTTTTTAAATTTTCCCTGTTTAAAATTATATCGGGTTCACCATCAAAAGCAACTATAATATTATTTTTCTTAACTTCCTGGTATTTCTTTAAAATATAAATTATCTTCTTTCTTGCATCTTTGTCCTCAAGAGAAATATCAGGTGAAGATCCAATCAAATTGTTTCCGTCTATAATATAAGGCATTGTAATTTAATCAATTCACAATGTTTTGTGATTATTATTTTCTCATCCTGGAGGCCAATTCATTTTTCTCCCTCCTATAAGATGCAGATGAAGGTGAAAAACTTCCTGACCAGCTTCCTTTTCTGTATTTATAACAAATCTATAACTATTAATTTCTAATTTTTTTGCAACTTTATTCCCAATCAAGAATAAATCTCCTATTAAATCCTTATCATTAACCTCTTTTATTGAATCATAATGTTTTTTAGGAATAATTATAACATGAACTGGTGCTACAGGGTTAATATCTTTAAAAGCAACGATCTTTTCATCCTCATATAAAAATTCTGTGTTTAATTTTTTGGAAGCAATTTTACAAAAAATACACCCAACCATTATTCACCTCTTTATCAATTTAATATCTGCTCCTAACTGGCTTAGTTTTTCAGGCATATTTTCATATCCTCTAAAAAGCTGATATGAATTTCCTACAACTGTCTCTCCATCAGCAATCAGCCCTCCAAGCAACAAGGCAGCCGAAGCTCTCAAATCAGTAGATTTAATAATTCCTCCTCTCAATTCTGTTTTCCCTTTTATTATTGCAGTATTACCTTTAACCTCTATATTTGCCCCAAGTTTATTCAATTCATCAACATGTCTAAATCTTCTGTTAAAAATATTTTCTTTTATCCTCGAAATACCGTTTGCCTGTGTCAGAAGTGTGGTTAATTGAGCCTGAAGATCTGTGGGGAAACCAGGATATGGTTTCGTTCCAACATCAATTGGGGAAATATTATCTGTTGGATTTACTTTTATTCTATTTTTTTCAATAACAATTTTCACACCCATATTTTCAAGCACATTGAGCAAGCTTTTTATATATTCAGGAATTGCATTCTCAACGATAATTTCATTATCAAGAAGACATCCAGCTATTATATATGTTCCCATTTCAATCCTATCTGGAATTACTTTATGTATAGAACCTTTAAGAGTTGCTTTCCCTTTTATAATTAATGAATTATTCTCGCCCTGCTTTATATCTGCTCCCATACTTGATAAAAGTTTAATCAAATCGGATATTTCAGGCTCAAGAGCACAATTTCCAAGAAAAGTTTCACCTTCAGCAAGGGTAGCTGCCATTAATAAATTCTCTGTACCTGTAACACTTTTATTTGGAAAAGTATACTCAATTCCGCATAATTTATCTGACTTTGCAATTATATATCCATCTTCTATATTGATTTTAGCACCCATCCTTTTTAACCCTTCCAGATGAAAATCAATTTTTCTATCTCCAATTGGACAACCACCAGGTAAAGATACTTTAGCATATCCGTTTCTTGCAATTAAAGGACCTAAAATTAATATTGATGCTCTAGATGTTTCTATAATATCTTTTGGCACCAACCCTGATTTTAATGATGGTATCCTGATCTTTATTTTATTATTAATAAACTCACCTTTAGCTCCAATATTTTTGAGAGCTTCAAACATAACCTTAATATCTTCAACTTCAGGCACTCCACAGAATTCAAACTCATCAGAACTCAAAATAGCTGCTGCTAATTCAGGAAGGGCGGCATTTTTAGCTCCTGAGATTTTTACAGTACCGGAAAGTCTTCTTCTCCCATTAATTACAATTTTCATATCATACATAGGTTGTTATTATATAAATATTTTCAGACATTTTCAAGCAAATATAAAAAAAAGAGGAGGGAAAACCCCTCCTCTAATTAAACAAAATCAGAATTAACAAAAAGGAAATTTAATGTTTACGTGATCGCTCTCTTATTGCCTCTTTTTTATGTGACCTGCCTTCCATTTTTCTCTGCTTCATTTCACTTTTAATGGATTCGATCTCCTTGATCTGCTGGGGAGTCAATAAATCCCTTAAATCCAGCAAATAATTAATACTTGCAATAGTTAAATCAGTCTTCACTGCTGCAACTTCTCTTAACATTTTTTCCAATTTACCTCTATTGATTTTCTCTTTTTCCATATAAGAACCAATCTTTAATTCCAGAACTTTGATATCAGCAGTCCTTCTTATAGTTGACTCTTGATGAGCATCTCTCATCTTCTCAATTGTTCTTACCTGATCTTCAGTAAGATTGATCTTTTCCTTCAATTTAAGTAAGATTTGTGCTGGGAAAAGGTTTTTTTCTGCCATTCTTATCCCTTGTTTCATATGCTTTAACATCTCAGGTGTTCTGGCCTTTGCTTCAAGCAATGAATTGAATGACACCAGTAAAAGAACAGACATTACAAAAATTGTTGTTTTTTTAATCATTATATCCTCCTATATACTGTAGAATGTAATCTTTGCAAAATCATTCGACAGATTATTTTTTTTCTTTTCATATTAGGTAAACAATCAAATGATCTATTTCTTGCAAAAGATTTTAATTATCTACAAAATCCAGTAAATAATATTTATAAAATTTTTGATTTTAATGTAATATAAATTGAAATTGCATTGATTGCTGCTGGAGTCACCCCTGAAATTTTCAAAGCGTCCTTTAGGCTTGAAGGCCTGTTTTTGAGGAGCTTCTGTTTTACTTCTGTTGAAAGCCCATCTATTTTTAAATAATCTATATGTTCAGGTATCTTTATTCTCTCAAGTTTTCCCATCCTCTTTACTTCATCATTTTGAATCTTAATATATCCTTCATATTTTACGTTTGCTTCAATATATGAAACATCAGTAAGGGTTTTGTTTTTCAAAATCTTGCTTCCATTCAATTTTTCAAGTTTTTCAAAATCAATTTCAGGCATTTTTAAGAGATGATAAATAGTATATGTTTTGTTCCTGAATTTTAATTTCGTTTCCTTTAACTTATTAATTGCATCTTTCCGCTTCTTTAATTTTCTCATCTCTCTTACAAACAATTTATTGTCAAGTAATCCAAATCTTAATGCATACTCTGAAACTCTTTCAAAAGCATTATCTTCTCTTAATTGAAGTCTAAATTCTGCTCTAGATGTAAACAATCTATAAGGTTCATCAATTCCTTTTGTAACTATATCATCAATTAAAACTCCCGTATAAGCTTCATCTCTTCTTAAAATAAAAGGATCTTTGTTTCTTAATTTCAAAACAGCATTAATACCTGCAACTAATCCCTGTGATGCAGCCTCTTCATATCCAGAGGTTCCATTCACCTGACCGGCAAAGTAAAGGTTCTCAATTGATTTACTTTCTAATATATGGTTTAACTGAGTTGGAACAATTGCATCATATTCAATTGCATAAGCAGGTCTCATCATAACTGATTTATTCAACCCAGGAATTGATTTTAGAATTTCTTTCTGAACCTGTACTGGAAGACTTGTTGAAAGCCCATTTGCATAGATTTCTTTATTATTCAAACCTTCAGGCTCAAGATAAAAATGATGTCTCTCCCTAAAAGGAAATTTTACTATTTTATCTTCTATTGAAGGGCAGTATCTAGGCCCTATACCATCTATTTTACCGGAAAACAAAGGGGAAAGATCAAGGTTATCATTAACTATTTGTTTTACTTTAGGATTTGTATGTCCAAGATAGCATATAATTCTGTTTTTAACCTTAAACTTAGTAAAAATTGAAAAAGGAACAGGAGAATCATCACCTGGTTGAGGTTCAAACTTTTCCCAATCAATTGAATCTGAATGAAGCCTCATTGGAGTTCCTGTTTTTAATCTTATTGTTTTAAACCCAAGATCTTTTATATTTTCAGCCAAATGAGTAGAAGAAGGCTCATTTGATCTTCCTGCGTTATATATAACATTTCCAATATATATTTTTCCATCCAGAAAAGTCCCACAAGCAATAATAACAGCGTCTGCAATAAGTTCATTTCCCTCTACAAATTTAACTCCTATTACCTTCCCGTTTTTTATAATAACTTCAGATACAATAGATTGATAAACTCTAAGATTCTCACACCTTTCAAGAAAACTCTTCATAAAATCTCTATATTTAACTTTATCATTCTGAGTTCTGGTTGCTCTTACTGCAGGACCTTTGCTTCTATTCAATATTTTAAAATGGATACCTGTACTATCTGCGGCTCTTGCCATTATTCCACCCATTGCATCAATCTCTTTAACAAGGTGCCCCTTTGCTATGCCCCCAATCGATGGATTGCACGACATTTGAGCAATAGTTTCAAGATGAATTGTAACTAAAGTAGTTTCAGCTCCCATTTTAGAAGCAGCATAAGCTGCTTCAATCCCAGCATGCCCTGCGCCAATAACTACAACCTTCATTTTCCTATACAAAACTTTGAAAATATCCCATTTAGAATCTCATCATTTGAAATATCTCCAGTTAATTCTGCAATAACCTTTATTGCACTTCTTATTTCCTCGGCAATTATCTCAGCATTGCTTTTCTTTGTCTTAATCATATTAATCAGTGTTTTTAAATAACCATCCAATCTTTTAAGAAGATTCATTTGCCTATAATTAACTATAAAATCAATATCTCTATTTTTTATATTATTAACGAGTCCATTTAAAAATGAAAAAATAACATCAACATTTGTGTTTTTTTTCACAGAAATCTCATGAATTTTTTCTTTCATAAAGTTTGACCTAATTTGTTTTAAAATTTTTTTATTAGCAATATCTATCTTATTAACTACAACCAATCTCTCTTTACATTTTATGCTATTAAATATGTTTAAATCAGTTTCATTCAACTCTCTTGAAGCATCAAGCATAAAAATAACTGCGTCACTTTTCTTTATTTTTTCATAACTTCTTTTAATACCCTCTTTTTCAATACTACCTGTAACTTCCTTATCCATCCCAGCCACATCTGTTATTTCAAAAGGTAAACCATTAATATGTATCTTTTCTTTAATAAAATCCCTCGTTGTACCAGGAATATGCGAGATGATTGACCTATCCTCCATTAGCAAGAGATTAAAAAGTGATGACTTCCCAACATTTACTTTACCAGCAATAACTACATTTAACCCTTTATCTAAAATCTCAGTAAATCTTGAATTTAATAATATTTTTTCAATAATCTTTAAAGATTTTCGAATTTCATATATAATATCTATGTCATCTAAAAATTGATCTTCTTCAAATTCAATTATTGTTTCAATTTTTATACCCAGTTCAATTAAATTTTCCCTCAATTTTTTCATTAATTCAGATAATTTTCCTTCTAAGTTACCAAATTTCATTGACGCATAATATTTAGAATTTGCATTTATAAGCTCATTAACAGATTCAGCTTGAATCAAATCCATTTTTCCGTTTTTAAAAGCCCTATATGTGAATTCACCTGGTAATGCTCCCCTTGCATTATTTTTTAAAATTAAGCCTAGAACTTCTTCAATTATAAAGGGGTTCGAGTGAATGGATATTTCTGCAACATTTTCACCAGTATATGAGTTTGGTTTTTTATAAAAAGTAATAACACATTCATCTATTCTTTTCAATTTATCAACGATAAATGTATGGTATGCTCTTTTAGGAATAACTTTTTTTGGAACCTTTTCAGATATGTCATTAATTATATCTAAGGTGTTCTGTCCTGAAACCCTTATAAGAGCTATTCCGCCTCTGCCTAAAGGAGTTGAAAGTGCAGCAATTGTATCATCATCCATTACTTTTTTTAATTGTTATAACTTTTAAAAACCCATCCCCTTCACTTTTTGATTCTAAATCTGAATACTTATTAATATTAAGATGAACAATTCTCCTTTCAAAGGGATTTAATCCTTTAATATTTATAGGCTTATTTTTATCCATTACTTCTTTAGCATAGCGATGGGCAAGAGTTGACAATTCCTGTTCCCTTTTTTTTCTAAATTGTTCACATTCACAATACATTTTTTTCCCTGTTTCATCTGAAAATAACCTATTTAACAAATACTGAATTGCATTTAATAAATTTCCATTTTGATATAGTAATAGTTTATAATCATTTCCTTTAAAATCTATTTTTAAAAATCCTTTTTTTTCTATAATATCAAAATTCAAATCAATTTTTGAGAACTTAATTACCTTTTCTAAAAAATCTGACAACCCTTTCTGCTCATGGCCATCTGAAAGCCATGCTATTATATAAATCTTTCGTTCTTTATGTCCAAAATATCTTGTTTTCCCTGTAATTATCTCATATTTTATATTATTTTCATTTGTATTGAAGGCACTTGCAGCTTCTAAAATAGCATCCTTTAGCGAATGAGAACTAAATTCTTTTTTGTTATTCATCTCTCTTACTCCTTTTCTCTTTTACTTAGATCTTGCCCCCTTTTTTTTTTTAGTTGCTTTTTTATTTCTCTGCTCTTCTTTCATTTTTTTATGTACTTTTTCGTTTATTATATGTTGCTGACCCAATTGTAACAGATTTGATACAAACCAGTATAAAGTAAGTCCACTTGCCATATTCATAACAATAAAAGTTATTACCACAGGCATAATATACATCATCTTTTTCTGAGCACCTTCACCACCTGACGGAGTCATTTTCTGTATGATTATCTGAGTTATTCCCATTAAAATTGGAATTATATATAATGGATCTTTTAAAGAAAGATCTTTTATCCAAAAAATCCAGGCTTCATGCCTGACATTTATAGAAACAGCTAATAACCTAAAAAGCCCCCATAAAATTGGTATTTGAAGTAACATGGGTAGACATCCACCAGCAGGATTTACCTTTTCTTTTTTGTATAGGGCCATCATTTCAACATTCATAGCTTTTCTCTGTTCAGGATCTTTCTGGTTTTTATATTTCTTTTTTAAAGCCTTCATCTTAGGCTGAAGAGTCTGCATTTTTGCCATTGAAACACTAGAAGTATAAGTCAATGGGAAGAGTATTAATTTTAAGAGTAGAGTAAATAAAACTATTGCCCATCCATAATTACTACGATTAAGTATCTTTTCATAAGTAAAATTTATTCCCTTTTGCATGATTTTAGCTATAGAACCAAACCAGCCATATTCAATCACCTTGTTCACATCTTCGAAAGTACCAGCGATTTTAGAAAGCTCATTTTCATCTTTTGGCCCTAAATAAACTTTCCCTGGGTTAGTAACAATAATATAAGAATACAACCCATTTTTTATTTCTTTTCCTTCATTAAATTTTTCTTTTATAACAGAATATTCTATTAGAGAATTATTTACTTTTGTTTCAAAAATTACAGAGAAATACGTTGTTTCATAAGCTGCCCACGAAAAATATCTACCCAAACTATCTTTAATCGTTTTAAGTTTTGAAAAATTGACTGATTTTATATCTTTACCATTATAAGCTCCTATTTTTAAACCTGCTTGCATTGTTCTATCCTTACTGATATTATTTTCGAGGTCAGGTCCAAAAACAAATGGAGCATCCATTGACACACCATTTTTAATTATTTTATATTTGATATCAATAACATAACTATTGTTTGAAATAATAAATTTCTTTTGAACATTTAAATTACTTATTTTATCTTCATACTGAAAAATAAGTTCCTTTTTGCCATTATTATTAAATTTTTTATAGTAAAAAAGCGAGTTATTTATCCTATCAAAAATACCATTTTTCTCATTTGGAAAAAAATAAAAGGGGTAAAGACCAAACTTCTCAACTTTTTTAGACACCAAATCAAGTGGATTTTGCTTATCATCTCTATACTTCTTTAGTATTAATGACTTTAAACCAGCACCCTTATTTGTAAATACTGCATAAAATAAATCTGTTTCAACCTTAATATCTCTTTTCTGACTTGCCTTTAAATCCTCTTTAACAGGTTCGCTTATTGACTGATGAGTAACTTGCTCTTTTTCTTGTTTTTTTGAAAAGATTTCCGAAATATGCTGAGTCGATGATTTTTCTGTTGGAACTTCTTGATCTTTTTTTTCTTGAACCACACGTGTTGTTGCTTTTACCCCCTGAGGTCTTGTTTCAGGTTTTGGCATAAAAAAATACTGATAAACACTAATAATTACAACTGACAATATAATTGCCAAAATTAATTTTTTTGTATCCATTTTAATTTCACCTCGAATTTTTCAGGTATTGGGTCAAAGCCACCCTTGTGAAAAGGGTGGCACTTTAAGATCCTTTTTATTCCTAAAAAAACTCCCTTAAAAACACCATATTTCTCTATAGATTCATAAGCATAAACAGAACAGGTTGGAACAAATCTACAGTTATTTCCTAGAAAAGGAGAAAATAATTTTTTATACAATATAAGTAGAAATAAAAATACCCTTTTTATCATTTTATTTGTAATTTATTTTTATAAAAGAATCAACAAATAATTGTTCGATTTTAAAAGCATCCTCTTTTCCAAACCTTTTCTTAATAACAACCCACAGATCATATTCTGTATCAATGAGATATTGATTCAACCTGAAAAATTCTTTTATTTTTCTTTTTATGTAATTGCGATTCACTGAGTTTCCTATCTTTCTGCTTACAGAGATTGCAAATCTATGATAAGTAAGATCATTCTTTAAAAAATATAAAAAAAAAATCATTGCTTATTTTTTTAGCGTTCTTTAACAAAAACAGAATGTCTTTGCTTGTTTTTATTCTCTGGTATTTGGAAAATTTAAATAACATATATTATACTGACAAACGCTTTCTTCCTTTCCTTCTTCTATTATTGAGTATAGCTCTCCCACCTTTTGAGGACATCCTAACTCTAAAACCATGCGTTTTACTTCTTTTCCTATTATTTGGTTGAAATGTTCTTTTCACAACAACTCCTTAAACCAAGTATGAAATTAAACTATAATATATAAAAAAAATATAGTATTGTCAAGATATTGTAAGAAAAAATCATAATGAACAATTAATTTTATATTAATGAGGTGAAATATATTATAGAAAAATCAGTAGAAATGTTATAATTATATTTAAATAATTTTGGAAATATAATGTATGATTTTTTAAATAAAGAAATTGATAAACGCAATAAATTTATTTATTCTATAGCAAAATTCTTTGCTATCTGGGGACATAATCACCTGGCAAAACCACATGAAGAAATTCATGATGATATAAAGAGATTAAAAGACAAAAAAGCAGTTTTTCTCTTTGCAGGATTACATAAAAGTCTGTGGGAAACTACCGGAGTTATAACTTCTTTGCATTTTAATAATCTTCCAGTTCCATTCATTGGAATGGGTAACAATTTGGTTAGAGGAAAATTCTTTCAAAATTTAGCAAAAAAGACCGGTGTATTCTTAATAAAAAGGGCAAATACTAGAAGAGATATTGTGAAATCTGCAGAATCATTAAAAAAAACCATATTAAATTTCATTGCACATGGTACCGATATTTTAATTTTCCCTGAAGGAACAAGAAAAAATATTTCCCAGAATGGAAAATACGGGGGATTTTTCCCTACTGTATTTGAAGCAATGCTTGAATATGAAAGAAACAAAAAAGAAATACTAAAATCAAACAAAAATCTGTCAGACAATGAAACTTATATAGTTCCATTCAATGTTGATTATAGTAAAGTAAGGGAGGATGTTGAAATAATTAAAAACAGTAAAAATATCCCCCACACTTTTCATATAATTGATTCTCTAAAAATGTTAAAAAATCTTGGAAACATATATATAAGTATAGGAAAACCAATATCAGTATCTGCAAATATAGAAAAAAACAGAAAAGAATTAGCAAAATATACAAGAGAAAGATGCCTTGATTTAGTTAAAATATTACCCATAAATATTGTTTCTCGTTCTATTCTTGATTCACATAAAAATGGTCAAATCAAATATAAAGAAATACCTTATAATATAAGTGAAAACATTAAAAAATTGGAAATGTATAAGGATCGTTTTAGAGGATTTAACATTAAAGACAAACCTCAAGATATAATCAACACTCTCAATAGAAACGAAATAGAACTTAAAAAAATAGACCCTGGTAATTTAGCAGTATATAAATTATATTCAAATTACATCTCACATTATTTTGAAAAGAGAGGAGAATAGACATAACAAAAAAATGTACAAAAAAGAGCTCAAAATAGGTAAAAATGCTGTTATAAGAGCAATGAGGATTGTAAGCAACATTCAAAGGGAACTCTACATGAGAGATACAATTACTAAATCAGATAAAAGCCCTGTAACCATTGCAGATTTCATATCTCAAGCCATTGTTTGCAAAATTTTAAATGATAATTTCCCTGACATCCCAATTGTTGCGGAAGAGAACTCTAATGATTTGAAAAATCCTGAATATAAAGAAATTCTTAAAAAAATATTATACTTTTTTGAAAAATATTCTGAGATAAAAAAAACAATGAATAAAGATATTCTATTCGAAAGTATTGATTTTGGTTCTAAATCAACAGAAAAGATTTTCTGGACTCTTGACCCAATTGACGGAACAAAAGGCTTTCTAAGAGGAGAACAATTTGCCATTGCTTTAGCTCTTATTGTTGAAGAAGAAGTAAAATTGGGTATTCTTGGATGCCCCAACCTAAAGACTAACAATGATACATCAAGCTCCGGATATCTATTTTCAGCTATTAAAAATAAAGGAGCCAAAATCTTTAACATTGAGAAAAAGACTTCAAAAAAAATATTTGTATCGAATATTTCAAGTACAAAAGAAATGAGATTTATTGAGAGTTATGAATCTTCTCATAGTAATTTGGAATTACAGAATAAAATCGCAAAATTTTTAAATATTGAAAAACCCCCTGTACAAATGGATAGCCAGGTAAAATATGGGATGATTTCAAATGGAGATGCTGAAATTTATCTTAGAATTCCACACCCCAAAACTCCAAACTATAAAGAAAAGATCTGGGATCACGCAGCTGGAAGTATTATTGTTGAAGAATCAGGTGGGATTGTAAGCGATATCTTTGGAAAAAAACTTGATTTTAATACTGGTAAAACACTTAAAAACAATACTGGAATTCTTGCTTCAAATCCATTAGTTCATAATGATGTTTTAGAGATAATTAAAAACACTTAATAAATTTTAGTATTGAAAATAAAATATTTTGTATCTAAAATAGAAATATGATAAAAGGAAATTAAAACAATTAAACAATGGATATAAAACAAAATTCAGATGGGAGCCTTTTTAAGTCGAGTGCAGAAACACTTTTACACTTCTTCTGGATAGCATTCAACAATTTTAACATGTATGGCGCAGATCATCCCATTGCAAAAAAAGGAGCAGAAAATTTTTATTTTTATTTGAATAAAGCTTTTAATATTATTAGTCCAATTGATTTTCATATGGAAGGTGAATCATTTATGTGTAACAAATGTATAACAGATGATAAAATAAAAATCCAACGTTTAACAGATAGATTTAGATTTGCAGGGATCCATTCAATAAGTTTAGATAAAGAAATTGCTATCAATGATCTCATAGAACTCTTTATCCTACTAAATGATAGTAAAAACTACAAAACAGTACAAAAAATAGTTGAATCCATAAAAGAAAAAGGTATAAAGGGAATTCATTTAAATTACTTTACATACAAAAAAGTTGCAGGTGATAATGAAACAGAAACTTTATCTCCAGATAAATTAATTATGAGGATCATTAAACAAGAATTTCAAAAAGGAGATTTCTCAGTTAAACATCTTGGACAAATAATCAAAAAAGCATCACCTGACCTTACTGATTTAAAAAACTTGCTTCCACAAATTAGAGAAGTATTTATATCAAAAGGACTCACACTTAATAAATATATAAATTTTCTAAAGGAACTATCAACAGAGCTTGGAGAAAAAGGAATTATAGGATTATCAGAAAGAACAGATGGAAAGATTGGAATATCTTTAAATGAAATTTCTGAAGAGTATAAGAAAAACCCACAAAAAACCACAGAACTTCTAATTTTAGCTACAAAGCTCGCTTCCCTAAATGGAATCGATCAAAATCAATTTATTCCTATTCTTATCAAAGATATAGAAATTGCAATTAAGAAAATAGCATTAAATTATATTCATAACAATCAGGTCTCAAATGTTGAAGAACTAAAAAATATCTTTTCTCATATAAAAAAGAATCTTATAACAGAACTGGATAAATATGGAATGAAACCTGACATTATTTTAGAAATTAACAATCAATTATCAGATAGATCTAACACTATTCTCAGCAATCTCACTGCAGAATGGATTATTAGTGCTGTATCATATAAAAAAGATTTCTCAAACGAGCAACTCATTAAAGCTTTGACTGATTTAATTAAAAATAATAAACATATGAAGGGTTATATTGAACCTCTTATTTCAGTTTTGCAAGAAAAAGGTATATCAATAAAATTGTTGGAAGAATTTACAGAAAATTTTCAAACAATAGATTTAAAAAAAGAGACAATTATAACTGAAGCTAAAATTAATAAAAAGAGTTCTATAAAAAAATTATTCAAATTTCCCACAGAAATCCTTAAAGCAAAAGAAACAAAAAAATATCTGCAGAATGAGATTTACAGAAATCTACGTTATAATACCCCATTATCATGCATTTCTCTTTCAGTTGCATGGATAAATACTAACTCTATATTAAGAGAACCAGATATAGAAGAATTAGATAAAACATTTTCAGCAGTGACAGAGATATTGATTCCTTCCTTACGTCTGCTTGACACAATCGGTTCGCTTGGTTCCTTAAAATACAATCACCTCTTAATAATTTTACAAATGACAGACAAAGCTGGAACCTTAATTCTAAAAGAGAGACTAAGAAAACAATTCAATAATATTAAATTTGAACTAAATGGTAATGTAGTAATACCCATCATAGTTTTATCTTCTGTCACATTTAATAAAGAAAAAACACCAGACATTAATTCGTTCCTAAGAGCAATGAGAAAAAATCTTAAAAACCAAAAAAAACTTATTATAAAAGTATAAAAACAAGATTGACTTTTTTATATTAATAAAATAGAATTAATGTTCTAAAACCTCATATAAAATAATAAGGAATAAAACAATGGAACAAAGAGATGTTATTATAATAGGTGCAGGACCAGCGGGACTAACTGCTGCGATCTATACTGCAAGAGCAAATTTAAAACCCCTTGTTTTTGAGGGTTATCAATCAGGCGGGCAATTAATGACTACACTTGAAGTAGAAAACTACCCTGGTTTCAAAAATGCAATAACTGGTCCTGATTTAATCGCTCAAATGCGAATTCAAGCTGAAAAATTTGGCGCTGAATTCATAACTGCAGATATCACAAAAGTTGAACTAAGTGCTAACAAAAAAATTATCTGGAAAGAAAACAAAAAATATTATGCTAAATCAGTAATCATTTCAACTGGTGCTGCTGCCAATCTTTTAGGGCTTAAGAATGAAAAACGCTTAATGGGACGTGGAGTTAGTGCATGTGCTACTTGCGATGGCTTCTTTTTTCAAGATAAAGTGGTTTGTGTTGCTGGTGGAGGGGATAGTGCTATGGAGGAATCGATATTTCTTACACGCTATGCTTTTAAAGTGTATATTATCCATAGAAGAGATAAGTTTAGAGCCTCAAAAATAATGATCCAGAAAGCAGCAGACAATCCAAAAATAGAATTTATTATGGACTCAGTTATTGATGATATTCTTGGAGATGAGCATGTGACAGGGGTAAGATTAAAAAACAAAAAAACCTCAAATATATCTGAATTAAGTGTTGATGGAGTTTTTATGGCAATAGGCCATACTCCACAGACAAAACTGTTTAAAGAACAAATTGAAATGGACAAAAACGGTTATATTATTACATGTATAGATAAATTTCAGCAATCTGCAACAAGTATCCCCGGGGTGTTTGCATGCGGTGATGTTCAGGACCCACACTATAAACAAGCTATAACTGCTGCGGGAAAAGGATGTACTGCTGCTTTAGATGCAGAAAAATATCTCGAAAAAAACTGAGTGTTTAAAAAAACAACCCTACTTTTTTTTATATTTCTTTTCTATTTCTCATATTTGATAATACCTGTAAATAACTTAAGTCAAAAATTTCATCCGGAATTAAAGTGGGGAGAAATTTCAAATCAAAAATTTATAGTTATTTTTCAAAAAGGTTATAAAAGCCTTGCATTTTATACACTTGAAAAAGCTCAGGAGATTTACAGCAAATCACTGAAATTCTGGCAAAACCCAATAAAAGGGAAAATCAGAATTTTATTAACAGATGTTTACGACAACTCAAATGGGTATGCAACATATTTTCCCTTTAACCAGATAGGTATATATATTTTTAACCCTGAGCCTGAATCAATAATTGGAAGTTATAGAGATTGGATATATCTTGTCTTATCTCATGAAATGACACATATTTTCAATTTGAATTCTGGTTCAGGCTTTACATATTTTTTAAGAAATATATTTGGGAATTCTCCAATATTGTATCCTGCATCTATGCTATCTACATGGATACTTGAAGGGTTAGCTGTTTATATGGAATCTACGCTTAACCAGTGGGGCAGATTAAACACTCCTGATTTCAATATAATACTCAATAATATTGCTAAACAGGGAAAAATCCCTTTTTGGCGAAAGCTATCTGGTAATATCACAGCATGGCCGGGCCCAATTTCTAAATATCTTTATGGAGCAGAATTCTTTCAGTTCTTAGCAAATAAATATGGAGAAGAGAAAATCCCAGAATTTGTAAAGAACTACACCCACGATCCTATTCAATTATCAACATCAAATGTATTTAAAAAGACTTTTGATAAAAGCTTAACTTGCTTATGGAATGAATTCTGCAACAATATTGATATACAAAAAATCATCAAAAAAAACCCTATAAAACCCCTGACAAACGATGGATTATATAAAAAATATCCAATAGTAATAAATAAAGAAAAAATATTATTTGTTAGGAATAATTACAAAAAACACCCGGGTATCTTTGAATTGAATATTAAAACAGGAACAATAAAAAGGCTGATTAAAAAGTCAATTATAAATGGATTATCTTATTCACAGATTAACAACAAACTATACTTTTCTTCAGTTAACTATATTAAATCATATTATAAATTTTCAGATTTATACGAATATGATTTAAACACAAGAAGATCAAAGAGATTGTCAAAAGGTAAAAGGCTTTTTTACCCAATAAAAATAGATAAATCAAATAGATTTTATTGCGTGAAGAGAATCAAAAACAAATCATTTATTGTTTTATTCGATCAATTAAGTAAAAAAGAAAAGATCATTTCAAAGGGTTTTAATTCAATTTCACATATTTCTCTATCTTCTGATAAAAAATTTATTGCAGCCTCAATAAAAAGAAATAACTCAAATTGGAGTATTGCTATTTTTAGTAAAGAAGGGAAACTAATAGACATTTTAACTGATAATAAATTGAAAAGTTATTATCCGCATTGGAAAAATCTCAATGAAATTTATTTTATAACTGAGTATGAAAAAAAATATAGATTGGCTTTTATGAAATTAAAACAAAGAAAATTTTACATTTACAATGATAAAAAACTTCCTTCTATCAAATATTTCTCATTTGCAGGAAAATCAAACAAAATAATAGTTTCCTTTTTTAATTCAAATGGATTTGATGTAGGCTTATTAAACCTATTAGAGCTAAAAGCAGAAGAAGTATATTTCAATAAAAGTTCAAATAATGAAAAAAAAGTAATGTTTAACAAATCTTATAGGATAAAAAAATACAATTTCATAAGAGACCTTGCACCAAAATATTTTATATGTGATTATAGAAATGCGGGGAATTACTTTCAGCCAGGAATCTACATGTCCGGAAATGACATTTTATTTAAAAATCATTTCATTTTTAAAGCTTATTATGGACTAAAAACTAATAGATTTAGCTATAATTTTGCTTACTGTTTTGATGTTTTATACCCCTCTTTAATATTTCAATATAAGAATTATTCAAATTTATACAATGATGATAATAACCAAGAATATCTAAATATTGAAGAAAAATTAAAAATGGGATGTTTATTTCCCATATCAATAATGGAAAAATCTCAATATTATTTATACTCAGATATATATTTTGAGAAAAACACAGATAAATATTTTAATGACCAAGAAAATTACAACCAAAATTTAAATGGAATAAAATTCTCATTTATTTTCAATTCAGCTAAAAGGTATTACGATGCTATATCTGATTCAGATGGAACTCATTTTACCATATCATACATAAGAGATGACAAAATTCTTGGCAGTGATTTTAATATAAATACAGCATCTTTGGAATTAAAGCAATTTATTTCAATATTCAGACCAAATGTTCTGGCATTAAGACTCGGAATTAGTGATTCCTGGGGAAAGGCAAAACGTTTATTTTATATGGGAGGAAATGAGATAGAACAAAATTTCACTCTTGACGAAAGTAATATGTTTAAACTTATGAGAGGGTTTCCTTCCGGGTATTTCCGTGGAACCGGAGGTTATATTTTAAATTTAGAATACAGAATTTCATTAATGAAAATAGAAAAGGTTGTTTGGCTTTTCCCAACATTTGAACGAATTTATTTAACATTTTTCACAGACATTGGTAATCTCTGGTCTGGAGAAAAAAAGATTAAACCCTCATTTTCTTTTGGCACTGAAATAAATTTGATAGCCTGTTTTAGAAAGAATAATCTGATTTTTTCAGGAGGCATTGCTTTTGGGAAACGTCCTGATCATAACGCCATTTTCTACTTTAGGATAGGAAAATCATTTTAATAAAAGAGTTTTTACATTTACAATTTTATTTGAAATTTAACTATTATCAGATAAAATATACTCTTTTTTATAAAATATTATAATTGATAAGCTTAAAAATAATATTGAAAGAAAAAGTAATGTAATAACTGATTCAGCAGTTGATGAGGCTTTTAGCTGGAACATCAAAAATCCACTCTTCTGAGTTAAATTAGCAGGGAGTAATGATTTAACAAAATGAATTATAGTTAACTTTTGAGTCGTTCCCGGTAAAAACTGAACCATGCTCTCCCATCCAAATATAAAAACAATTCCAATTAAAACTGACTTTTTAAAAAAACTCCCAATAAGAGTAAACAAAGAAAAATAAGCTAATATAGCAAGCAAACCAATACTACAAAAAGTAAAAATTTCTTTTAAGCTTCTTAATTCAAAAAAATGGCTAAAATTTGAAATCAAATAGGAAATGAAAAGTCCAACTAAAATTATAACAGATGATATAACAAAATTAGCCATAAATTTACCAATTAATATTGATGATTTTGAAACAGGTGATGTTGTAAGGTAAACGAGTGTATTATCTTCAATTTCATCATTAATCACTGAAGATCCATAAAAAAGTGAAAGCAATTGAATAAACAATAGGAAATAAAATGTAAGCCCAATATTAGAAAAGAGATTTAATGTGGAAACTTTATTTTCCGGGTGTAAAATCTCATATATTTTGATAATAATTAAAATAATTACTGGTATAAAAGAAAAGAAGAAAAATAATTTCGTTCTCTTTGACCTTAACCCTGTTTTAAAAAAAAAGGAAAAGATATCAAAAATATCTTTGTTGAAAATCATATATTATCTCCCTATTAAATAATCAAAGACTGCTTGAAGATTGTCATCAGGAGAGGTTATCTCCTGAATATCAATATTATTATCAACAACAATTTTCATCAATGAAGCAAAGAAATTTTCTCTATTATCTGTGTTAATAATAACTTCATTTTCTTTATCTTTAAATTGAATATTCAATACAAAATCATAGTTAATCATTTTATCTGCAATTAATCTGTGCTTATTACACTTAACTGAAATCTTATGAGGGTGACTATCTATAAGATCTCTTATTTCCTGAATATCTCCCTGAGCAAAGATTTTCCCCTGATGAATTAAAATAATATTATTTGTCATAGCCTCAACTTCAGATAGTATATGTGATGATACAATTATTGTTTTGCCCTGGTTTTTAAATTCCTTTATCATTTCTATGATTTTTACCCTCCATATAGGATCAATTCCTTTTAAGGGCTCATCTAATATTAAAAACTCTGGATTATGAATTATACTTAAACCTAACTTTAATTTTTGTCTCATACCAAGGCTATAGGCACTTATGAGTTTAGATTTATCTTCTACTAATCCTACTTTATTTAAAGCAAATTCAACAGCTTGTTCTGCCTCTTTACCTTTAAAACCATGACATTTTGCTGAAAATAACATAAATTCCCAACCACTTACTTCTTTATAGTAACTATCATGTTCAGCACAGAATCCGACTTTTGAAAAAAGTTTATAATTATTAAAAACATCTTCCCCAAATATTTTTATACTTCCAAGATTTGGTTTCAATTGACCTGAAGCTATTTTCAGGAAAGTTGATTTCCCAGCACCATTAGGCCCAAGAAGCCCATAAATCCCTGGAATTATTTCAATTGATATCTCACTGATTCCAAGTATATTTCCATACCATTTTGATAATTTTTCTGCTTTTAAAATAAAACTCAAGTCAATCCTCCGCTCTCTTAATTCGTACTATTAATATTGTAATAAAAAAGAATGTTATAAATGAGAGTATAATTGCTGAAATCCATGTGGGAGCATCAAAATCAGGTTTTATATTAAAAACTAATGAACCAAATTGTTTTATATTTTTTTCAATTGAAAAAAAGAGAAAATAGTCACTTTTAAATACTCCCTGAAAAATTCCAGCAATAGAATTTGATAGTACATATAAAGCAAAAAATAGGATAATAACAAATTTTCTATTGGAACTTAAAGAAGATACCATTAATATAAATGAGGAAAGAAATAAAGAAATTATGATTGGAAAAATCAAAGCTGATAAAAAGACGTATAGAGGTACTGAAAATTCTCCTGAAAATATTATTTTAGCGATTATTAAAAGAATTCCTGGAATAAGGCTAAAAAGAAGTAGATAAAAGAGTACTATTGAGAATTTTCCCTTTATATAATCGAATCTGGTTAATGGTCTTGAAAGATAAAGTGTAAAAGAGTTGAATTTTAAATCACCAGAGATTAAATCTGCACCTGCAAATAAACTAAGTAAAATCATAAAAAAAATAAGAGGACCAAACGTATAAAATGAATAAAACAACATAGCATCAGATTGAATTTGCTTTACTAAATCTTTCATCATCCTTAATTCAGGTTTTGTTGAAACATATACTGCAATAAGAAACACAAAAAAAGGGAAAGCAGCAAAAGAGAATAATAATTTTGATTTCTTCTTTTTAAACACACTTTTTATTCCATTTATAAATATTGGAAGCCACTTTATATAAGACTTTTTAAACTCTCCATCCCATTTATAATATCCCTTCTCTCTAATTGGCATTAGCCTCTCCTATGGCTGTAACAAAAGCATCTTCAAGAGTTACCTTGCTCTGTCTAAAATACCTGATTTGAACATTTGCCTCAACTGCTTTTTTAAAAATAGAATATATTGGGAAATCATTTGGAAGTTGAATCCTAAATACCCCCTTATCTCCTCGCTCTATTCTACAATCCGGAAGCTTTTCTCTAAATATCTTAACATCTCCTTTTAATCTTATTTCATAAATATTAAAGTGTTTACTGTTTAAATCTGAAATCTGCTGTTCTGAAATAATTTTCCCCTTATTCATTATTAAAACATTTTTACACGTACTCTCAATATCTGGAAGAATGTGTGATGACATAATTACATTCATTGCACCTTTTGAAGAAATATCATTTATCAATTCAAGCATCTCATTTCTCGCTTGCGGATCCATTCCTGATGTAGGTTCATCAAGAAAGAGTAATTCAGGGTCATGAACAAGTGCTGTTGCAAGCTTTATTCTTTGTTTCATTCCTGATGAATATGTGTCTACCTTTCTATATCTTGATTCTTCTAACCCTACATAATATAGAACTTCATGGGCTCTCTTTATTGCTTCCTGCTTGGACATTCCACTTAATTCTCCAAGGTATGATGTTAAAGCCACACCATCCATCTCAGGAATCAAGCAATCAATTTCTGGCACATAACCAATCTTCTTCTTCATTGTAATGTTATTTTCTCTTATATTAAATCCAAGAATTTCCCCATTTCCAGATGAAGGTTTCAAAAACCCTAAAATAACTTTCATTAATGTTGTTTTCCCAGCTCCATTTGGCCCTAAAAGGCCATAAATTCCATTTCCAATTTTTATATTAACATTATCGATTGCTTTGAAATTACCATAACTGAAATTAATGTTTTTTAACTCAATAATTCTTTCCATTATTATCTAATTACGAAATTTACTGATTTTTGTTCTATTTGCATAAAAAAATCTTGAAGTTATTATTTTTAATAATAATTCCTGTATAAAACATGATACAATAGAATTAAGATAAAATATATTGAGGAACAATATTATGAGCAAGATTAATATAACCCCTGAGATTCTTATTGATGAAAAAGAGATTGAAGAAGAGTTTATACATGCTTCTGGACCTGGGGGACAAAACATCAATAAAGTCTCAACAGCTGTACAGCTTAGATTTGATGTTGCTAATTCATCCTCTCTTACTGAAGAAATTAAAAAGCGCCTCATTATGATTGGAGGGAAAAGTGTAACCAAAAATGGTGTTTTAATAATCAAAGCAAGGAGATTCCGAAAACAGGAACTAAATCGTCAAGATGCAATGAAGCGTCTGAAGGCCCTGATACGTAAAGCAGCAAAAAAACCTTTAAAAAGAATTAAAACAAAACCAACACAAGCAGCAAAAATTCGCAGATTAGAAACCAAACATCGCCATAGTATTTTAAAACGTTCAAGGAAATTCAACAATAAATCTGAAGATCATTAAATAAAAAGTAATCTTTATTGTTCAATCACTTTTTTACCAAAAAAAAGAAGCACAATTAAGGCTAATAAAACTGATATTAACATAGACAATAAATATGGGAATCCTAACGAAACAGGAATAATTCCAAAGAATAAAGCTATTAGAGCAACTGTTAAAGAGTACGGGAATTGAGTTTTAACATGATCAATATGATCACATGAAGAAGCTAGAGAACTCATAATAGTAGTATCTGAAATTGGTGAGCAGTGATCACCAAACACTGAACCTGCCAGCACAGATGAAATTGATAAAATCAAAAAATGCCTGAATTCAGGTGAGCCCTTTAACATAACTATTATCATTGGAATAACAAGAGGAAACATTATTGCAATAGTTCCCCATGAAGTCCCTGTTGAAAAAGCAATAAAAGCAGAGAAAATGAAAACTATTGCAGGGAAAAGGCGAAAATCAAGGTTTGAATGCAGGAGTGATACAAGGAAATCCGCAGTTCCCAATTGTACCAGTACAATTCCCAAAGACCACGCAAGAACAAGTATTACTATTGCCATTATCATAGATTTCATTCCCTGTATAAAAGATGAGATCAAATCCCTTATTTTTAAAATTTTCTGAAAATAAGATAAGAAAAAAGCTGTGACAGCCCCCATCATTGATGCCCACAGTAAGACCTTGAATGAATCTGCAGATGAGACTATTTTGCCAATATTTCTTATAAATTCACCAACAAAAATGATCTCAAAGAATGAATAACTTGCTATTGGGTTTCCTATTGATAAAAGATGACTTTTCCCGGAAATATACAATCCTCCAAAAGTAAAAACAATAACAACTACTATTGGGATCAAAGCGTTATACCACCTGGCTTTAATATATTTTGAGGGATTTAATCCAGATGATTCAAAGTCTGAGATAGGTACTGCTTTATCTCTCAAAACCTTGCCAGTTGCTGCCCTTCTTTCAGCTTTTAACATTGGTCCAAAGTCTCTTCTCATAAAAAAGATGAGAAAAACAAATATCAAAGCAAGTATTGAATAAAATCTATATGGAAGTGATGAAAGTAAAAGTTCATATGCATCTGCATTGATATTATAAGCTTTCAAAGATTGATCAATCAATGAAATTTCAAAACCAATCCAGGTTGAAATAACAGCAATCGAAGCAACTGGTGCAGCAGTAGAATCAACTATGTAGGAGAGTTTCTCCCTGGACACTTTCCACTTGTCAGTCAAAGGCCTCATAGTATTACCTACAACAAGAGTATTCGTATAATCATCAAAAAAAATAAGAATCCCCAGTAACCAAGTATATAGTTGAGTGCTTCTTGACGATCTTACTCTATTAGATAAGCTTTCAACTATGCCCTTTACACCTCCAGATTTGGTTATTATTCCCACCATTCCACCTAATAATAGAGTAAAAATTATTATTGAAGCGTTTTTTTTATCTGCAATCGCTTCAATTATATATTTATCAACAACATTAAAAAATGCTCCTATAAAATCAAATTTACTTATAATGAAAGCGCCCGTTAAAACTCCAATAAATAATGCAATTATTGTTTCCTTAAAAATTAAAGCCAGAAGAATTGCAATTAATGGGGGTAAAATCGTTAAAATGCCATATATTGAAAAAACCTTAAATATAAATTCTTTTTTGTCTTTTATTATCTTTATTTCAAAATTACCAGTTCTATTAAAAATTATTTTATTAGATGTTACTTCTTTGTCATTTAAAAATATCTTATTAAATTTCCCGATTTGAGACAAATCTAATACCTTCCCCTTGAATACAATTTTTGGGATTTTTAAGCCATTATCTTCAGAATGAAGATTTACAGAAGATATTATAAATATTAGTAAAAATAAAATTATAATTTTCTTCATCTTTTTTAAATAATATAATTTTAAAAAGAATTTTTCAAGAAATTTTTCGAAAGAATTATATACTTGTAATATTTGTTCATTTTATCTATAATTTATTTTATGTCAATAAGAAGGAATATTCGCACTTCTATATTTTTGTTATGTGCTATCTTTATTTCAGGTTTTTTGTTTTTTAACAAAGATATCTTTTCAACAAAAGGTACAAGTTTTTTAAATAGAAAAAAAATTATTCAAATTGTTAAAACTCCAAGAGATATTTTTAAGACACATCCAATATTCTTTACAGAAAATAAAAATGTTATTGATTTTACTGAGAATAACAACCAATTCATTTGGGATTTAGACGAAAGCATAAATGGAAATTTAAAATTTAAATTAGTAATCCTAAAAAACAAAAATAACTCAAAGGCTATCCCACCTAAATTTTGTCAATTCTACTTATTTCTAAAAAATGGGAAACACAAAAAATTCTTAATTCAGAAAAAATTCACATTTAATCAATTCGAAGAAAGGAGAAAATATTTTATATTGGTAAAGAGATTTAAAATTCTGCATAATTTTAAAAAGAGAGATTCTCTTGTATTTAGGATAGAATTTCCTAAGTCATCAAATAGTAAAGGTATTTTATTCGGAATAACTATACCAAAAATTCAAAAATTATCTCTTATCAATAATCAAAATGTTTATTATCCAAATTTAATTATCATTTCAATAGACACATTGCGCTCTGATTATTTGGGTTTATATAAAAAGTTAGAGAATGAAGTTTTTGATTTTAGCTTTTCCCCAAATTTAGATGAATTTTCAAATAGCGCTGTTGTTTTCAAAAATGCTTATACTCCATTATCAGCAACCTGGCCTGCTTTAGTTTCTCTATTTACATCAAAGTATCCATGTGAGCATGGAGTAATGTATAATCGTAACCAATTGCAATTTTATTTTGATTCCATTGCCACTCATATGCTAAATTTGGGATATATAACCCTTTCATTACATGGAAATGCATATGGAATAAAATTCCCTGGAATTGAAGAAAAATATAATTTTTTTAATAATGACATTGATTTGATAAAAGATGCAGTGAAAAAATTACAAAGAGATTGTGATTTTCCCTTTTTTCACTGGTACCATCTTATGGGTGTTCATGCTGCTTATATTCCACCTGAATGGGTAATGTCTATAATAGAGAAAGAAAAACCGTATCACCTTTATGATCTTGGAGATATCATGAGGGGAAAGATTGAAGTAAAACCGGCTGAAATAGAATATATAAGAAAATTATATGCTGGAGAGTTATATAATCTTGATTTTGAATTAAATAAAGTTTTCAATTTTTTAAAAATCAATAAATTGTGGAAAAAAACAATGATCATTGTAACCTCTGATCATGGAGAAGATCTTTACCAACATAATAAGAATTTCTTTCACTACCCATCTTTATAAAATTCCTCTTTAAAAATTCCACTTATGATCAAGTTTCCTTTTCAGAACCATCGAATTATTGTTGAGGAACAAATTTCATTATTAGATCTATTTCCAACCATTGTTGATTATTTTAGAGATAATAAAAGAAAAGATTCAATCAGAATTGATTTTTCTGGAATTTCTCTGTTGACTCTTTTAAATAGAGAAAACGATCTGTTTCAAAAACGAATTGTCTTTGCTGGAGCTGAAAAGTTTGAGATTATTTCAGCATTATATAAAGGATGGAAATTAATCTATAACCCGAAAGGTTTAACTATACATAATCATGTTGGCTTGCCTTATCCATATAAAAAAATAGAGCTATATAAATCAAATGAGGATTTTCTTGAAGAAAACAATGTATATAAGCAGAACTTTAAATTAGTAAAAGAATTAATTAAGCAAATTAATAACTTTAAGGTTCAGTGTAATAATTTAAAAATTAACAAAACTAAATATCACATTAAGACATCAAAAGAGTTTTCTAAAAAGGCTCTCAAAAATTTAAAAACGCTGGGATACATTAAATAGTATTTTATTTTATAAAATTGTAAAAAAATTTAGGATTACTTATCTTTTTTCAAGTTCAACAAATACTTTGTAAATGATTTACCTCCGACCTTTGCATACTTTGCATTTATCTCCTTATCAAACTCAGTTCCACTTAATATTACTGGTTCTGAAAATTTTGTATATTTAAAATTTACATCACCTTTGAACTTTACTTTTTTAAATTTTACACCCTTTATAAATTCTGTATATTTGAAATTGGAATTTTCATTAAATACAGCCCCTGAAAAATCAACTAATCCCTTAAACTTGGTATATTTAAAATTCGCCTCACCCTTAAATTGAACCTCAACAAAGAGTGTATCCTTGTAAAAACTTGTATATTTAAAATTTGCATCTTTATGGAAAATAGAATTTGAAAAATCCTCATAGCTGTTGAATTCCGAATACTTAAAAAAAGCTTCATCATGATATTTTGTTTCCTTAAAATCTGATTTTTTTAAGAATTTTACATATTTAAATGCAGATTTACCTTTAAATTCACAACCTGTAAATATTGCATCATCATAGAATACAACATTATGCACAGTTTTTTCATCTTCATCATTAATATAAGCAAGAAAATCATTTGCAAAAGAACAGTTAACAAATGATACAGGAACGCGTACATGCACAATGTATTCTTTATGACCCAAACTTGACTTCTTTAATGTAATATCTTTTACAGACCTGAAATCAACATCTCCCATAATCTCAACATTTTTGTAAGAAACTGCTTCTCCATTGTTAATCTTTTTAATAATATCATTTGCCTTTACCTGAGCGCTTGAATAACAAAGCACTGAAACAAAAAAGATAATAAGAATAAAAATAATAATTTTTTTCATAGTTTTTTTCCTCCCTTTTTAAAAAAAACATAATTCTAACATCGTTTTAATATAACGATACAATATTGCAAAATGTTCCTGAAAAATTCTACATGGATAAAAAGGCTAAAAATGTAATTCGAAATCTTGACAATTTAATGGAATTTAATTACAATTTTTTTGAATTTTATAAGGAGTTAAAATGAAAAAAATTTTAGTAACAGGAGCTGTTGGTCAGATAGGTTCTGAATTAACAATGTATTTAAGAGAAAAACATGGCAATGAAAATGTTGTTGCCATAGGCCATAGAACAAAACCCTCAGAAAAATTATTAAATTCAGGTGCATTTGAATTTATAAAAATTGAAGACATCAATGAAGTAGAAAATGTCATAAAGAAATACAATATAGGTACTATTTACCATCTTGCTGCAATCCTTTCTGCAATTGGCGAAAAAAATCCTCAACTTGCATGGAATGTAAATATAAATGGACTTTACAATATGCTTGAAGTTTCAAGAAAATACAAATGTTCATTATTTGTCCCAAGTTCAATTGGTGCTTTTGGACCCTCAACACCTGCAGATAACACGCCACAGGATACAATACAAAGACCTACTTCTATGTATGGGGTCACAAAAGTTGCAGGTGAACTTCTCTGTGATTATTATTATACAAGATTCAATGTTGACACAAGAGGAGTTAGATATCCAGGATTGATTTCACACGAAACCCTACCCGGGGGAGGAACTACTGATTATTCAGTTGAGATATTTTATGAAGCAATCAAAAACAAAAAATATACATGTTTTCTCAAACATGATACTATGTTAGATATGATGTATATGCCTGATGCAATCAAAGCATGTGTAGATTTAATGGAAGCTGACCCTGCAAAACTAAAACATAGGAATGCCTTTAATATAACAGCAACCAATTTTACACCTGAACGGATTGCTGCTGAAATAAAAAAACACATCCCAGAATTTCAAATGGACTATGATGTTGACCCTATAAGACAAGCTATTGCTGATTCATGGCCAAATCACATGGATGACTCAGCTGCAAAAGAAGAATGGGGATGGAATCCTGAGTATGATCTTGAATTAATGACAAAAGATATGCTTGAAAAACTTGAAATAAAACTCAAGAAAGAATAATTTAAGTTAATTCATTTTAAGTAAACAGATGTTATATCGAGTATAGGGCTATTATATAAGAGGATTATCCATAGTTACTCTTCTTGACAGAAAAGTTAAAAAACATTAATATAAAAAAACAATGAAATACTTTAAATTGATCTTAATTCTTGTATTAATTATTCTCTTATTGGCTATTTTTTTTAAAGATGCTAATTTCAAAAGTGTTTTTAATGAAATAAAAAACATCAATCCAGTTTATCCACTCTTATTCATATTTGGAATATTTATAAATATGATTGTAAGAAGTTATAGGTGGGGCCTTATTCTCAAACAATATAAAAAAAAAATATCTTTAAAAACATTGATTAATTTTACTGCAATTGGTTTTTTTATAAACTTTCTTCCTGGAAAAGTAGGAGAATTTGCAAGAGGAATATTGATAGCGAGAAAAGAAAAGATAAATCAAAGTTATGGTCTTGCTTCTGTTATAATAGAAAGATTGATAGATGTGCTAATGGTTGTTATCTTATTTTTAGTATCACTCTTTTTTATAAGAGATAACAATACCCCTTTTATAATGAATTTAAAAAGAATATCCTATTTTATGCTTCCTGTTATTGTATTTGTTTTTCTTTTATTCTATCTCATTAACTCAAAAAAAAATCTCTCTTATATTGAAAAAGTGATACGTTTCCTTGCAAAAATACTGCCACATAAGTTAAGGGAAAAAGCTGTTAATTTCATATTGAATTTTATTAAAGGCTTAAGGCTGAATTTAAAATTCATTGACTTCCTAAAACTGTTTATCTTTTCTATGCTTGTGTGGGTAGTTTTAATTCCCTTTTACTGGATATTAATGAAAGGATTTGATATAAATGTTAGCTTATTTGAGACTATTCCTTTTTTCAGTATAACTGTAATAGCTGCTGCAATTCCTACTCCTGGAATGGCAGGCAGCCTCGATGCTGGAGCAAAACTGGGCTTAATAGCATTATTTAAGGTAACGGAAAGTACTGCGGTTGCATATACTATTGTTTTTCACTTTTTAATTTTATTGTTTATTACGGTTTTTGGTATAATGTCTCTATGGATGCAGGGATTAAATTTTAAAATGATAAAAAATATAAAGGATAAAAAAAATGAAGTGCCCTCATTGCAATAATTTAGAAGATAAAGTAATAGAAACAAGGGAAAGTAAAGAAGGAAATTATATTAGAAGAAGAAGGGAATGCTTAAATTGCGGAAAGAGGTTTACCACTTATGAGAAATTTGAAAATATTCCTCTAACTGTTGTAAAGAAAGATGGGAGAAGAGAAGAATTTGATATTGATAAAGTTAGAAAAGGCCTTTATCGTGCTGTTGAAAAAAGGCCCGTTCCTACAAAACAAATAGAACAATTCGCTTTCCAAATTGAAGAGATGGTTTCTAACAATGAAAAGGAAGTAAAAACAAAAAAAATCGGGGAATATATAATGGAGAAATTAAAATCTCTTGACAAAGTCGCATATGTAAGATTTGCTTCAGTTTACCTTGAATTCAAAAGTCTTGAAGAATTTTTATATGAGCTTAATAATTTACTAAGAAAGGAGGATTAAATGGCAAAAAATAATTACCCTTTTTTTGAAATAGAAATAGGGAAAAATTTTTCAAAAGGTATTAGTACAAATGTTGACTGGGAGCCAAGAACAAATATAATTGAAATCAAAAATTCATTGATTGTTGAAATCGAACTCCCAGGCGTAAATAAAGAAGATGTTTCCATCCTTCTACAAAGCAGCAGGGAATTAATAATAAAGGGAGTAAAAAAACAACCTAAAATGGATAAAAACCAGGTTACATATTATCTATTTGAAAGAGAATTTGGAAACTTTCACAAACATATTGTAATTGATATTTCTCTAGATACTTCAAACATTAAATCAGCTATGGATAATGGAGTTTTAACAATTAAAATAGCTAAAAAAAATAGCGAAACAATTTCAGTTAATATTAAATAAAGAGGAAGAAAATGGCAAATGAGAAAAGAGAAAAAAAACAGGATATTCAAAAAAATGAAATCAAAGATAAATTAGAAATCCCGGAAATTCTTCCTGTTCTTGTACTAAGAGATATAGTAGTTTTTCCATATATGATTGTCCCTCTATATGTTGGCAGGGATAAATCAAAAAAAGCTGTTGATGAGGCATTAAATTCTAATAGACTGATAGTGCTTTTAACTCAAAAAGATGGGGATATTGAAAATCCGTCAAAAAATGACTTATACATGTTTGGAACTGTTGCTTTAATTGTTAGAATGTTAAAACTTCCAGATGGAAGAATGAGAGTGCTAGCGCAAGGAGTTTCAAGAGTAAAAATAAATTCAATTAAAGATGGCGATAAAATCATAACTTCAAAAATCAGCACTATTGAAGATAAAGAACCTAAAACATTAAGACTAGAAGAAAAAGCTCTTGTTAAAAATGTACGTCAGAAATTTGAACAAACAGCAAAATTAGGTAAGCAAATTCCAAATGAGATTTTTGTAATCATTGAAAACATTGATGAACCAGGAAAACTTGCTGATATTATTGCATCACATCTTGATTTAAAAATAGATGATTCAGAAAAAATTCTTAAAGAAGAAAACTCTTTAAAAAGATTACAAAAGGTCTATGAATTTTTAATTTATGAATTAGAAATGCTTAATATTCAAAACAAGATAAACATGAGAGCTCAAGGTGAAATGGACAAAAGTCAAAAGGAATATTTCCTGAGACAACAACTAAAAGCAATACAGAAAGAATTGGGCGAAGAGGGAGAAAATGCAGAAGAAATAAAGAACTACCGTAAAAAATTAGATGAAATAAAAATGCCTGAAAATGCAAAAAAAGAGGCTAAAAAGAATGTTGAAAAACTACAAAAGATGCACCCTGAATCAGCTGAAAGCACTGTTGTAAGAAATTACCTGGATTGGATGTTGGAACTCCCATGGTCTATTTCAACAAAAGATAATTTAAATATAAAAAGAGCAAAAGAAATATTAGATCAAGATCATTATGGACTTGAAAAAGTAAAAGAGAGAATACTTGAATATTTGAGTGTAAAAAAACTGACTAGCAAAACTCATAGCCCAATACTTTGTTTTGTAGGCCCTCCTGGTGTAGGTAAAACATCACTTGGCAAATCAATTGCAAGAGCATTAAACAAAAAATTCATTAGAATATCTTTAGGTGGAGTAAGGGATGAAGCAGAAATTAGAGGGCATCGGAGAACATATATTGGGGCTATGCCAGGAAAGATCATACAGAATATAAAAAGAGGTGGTTCAAACAACCCTGTTTTCATGATAGATGAAGTTGATAAAATTGGTACAGATTTTCGAGGAGACCCATCTTCTGCTTTACTTGAAGTTCTCGACCCTGAACAAAACAATTCATTTGTTGACCATTATCTTGATATTGCTTTTGACCTTTCAAAAGTTCTTTTCATAACCACAGCAAATACACTTGAAACGATCCAGCCTGCTTTTCGGGACAGAATGGAAATAATTCATATTCATGGATATACTCAAGAAGAAAAAATAGAAATTGCAAACCGACATTTACTAAAAAGGCAGATATCTGAAAATGGACTTGATAAAGAATTAATCAGTTTTAGTAAAGGTGCAATACGAAATTTGATTGCTTTATATACAAGAGAAGCAGGTGTAAGAAACTTAGAGCGTGAAATTGGGAATGTGTGTAGAAAAATCGCCCATAAAGTTGCAGCTGGAACAAAAAAACTATATAAGATTAGCACAAGAAATATTGAAAAATATGCAGGATTACCTAAATTATTTAAAGATCAATTACTTGAAGACGATTCTATTGGCGTTGCAACTGGTATGGCATGGACATCTTATGGTGGAGATATTCTCTTTGTTGAGGTAAAACTGACCCCAGGAAAGGGCAACCTTATATTAACAGGTTCTCTTGGTGATATAATGAAAGAATCAGCTCAAGCTGCATTGAGTTTTTTAAAATCAAAAGCAAAACAACTATTAATAAAACAAGAACAATTTGAAAAAAATGATATTCACATTCATGTTCCTGAAGGCGGTATACCTAAAGATGGTCCTTCTGCAGGTATAACCCTGACTACAGCGTTATGCTCTGCCTTTACCTTAGTTCCAATAAATAAAAAAGTATCAATGACAGGTGAAATAACATTGAGAGGGAAAATACTTCCTGTTGGAGGAATAAAGGAAAAGATTTTAGCTGCAAAACGAGCTGGTATAAATAAAATAATTCTACCATTTGAAAACAAAAAAGATCTTACAGAGTTAAAAGAAGTTTACTTAACCGGAATTGAATTTATCTTTGTAAAAAAAATAGAGGAAGCAGTTAACGCAGCTATGTGTAAAAAGATCTTTTTATGAATGAACAAAAATTCGTTCAATTCCTAAAAAAAAACTTTAAATTCAGTAAAGGTAAAGGAATTGGAGATGATTCTTCTGTATATAAATTAAATGATTATTACCAGTTAATAACAAATGATATTTTAATTGAAAACATACATTTTAATATAAATCATTTTTCAACAAATGAACTTGCTATGAAATCTTTAGCAGTTAATATAAGTGATATTGTAGCTATGGGAGGAGAACCCGAATATTTTTATATAGGTTTGGGATTTCCAAAAAGACTTAAAGAAAAAGATTTAAATGATTTTTATAATGGTTTAAAACGGGGTTGCAATAAATGGGGGATAGAACTTGCTGGTGGGGATTTTTCTGGCTCAGATAAGATGTTCATTTCAATAACAATGGTTGGAAGGGCAGAGTATCCAATTTATAGAGAAAATGCTAAAAATGGTGACCTTATTGCAATTACGCGGGGAACAGGCGAATCAGCTCTTGGATTAAAATGTTTGAAAAACAAAATTGATTCTAAATATTTTATAAATAAACACAAAAAGGTTATCCCTGATATAAAAAAAGGCAGGCTTTTATCAAAATATGTAAATTCAATGATTGATGTGTCTGATGGACTGCTGTTGGATCTGAAAAGAATTTTAAACTCATCAAATAAGGGAGGAAAAATATTTTACGAAAATATTCCAGTTTCAAATAAACTGAGTTCTTTTTGTTTGAAATATAATTTTAATGAGTATGAACTTGTTCTAAGTGGAGGAGAAGATTATGTACTCCTATTTACAATATCCCCAAAAAATGAACTATATTTAAAAAAAGAAAATACTCAATACTATATAATCGGGCAAGTAAACAATAATCAAGATGAATTAATTGTTAAACACAATAATAAAACAATTAAATTAAAAGATTACGGATATGACCATTTCCTTCATATCTGAATAATTAATCTTAAAATCAGATTCTTTATTTTGTAAAATATCCCTTATTCCCTTTCACAATTTCTTGACAAAAAAATAATTTGGTTTTATGATTTACCCATAGATCAACATGATGATAAGGAGAATGGAAATATCAAAAATTTAAAAGAATTAATTGATCTTTTTGAACACAACATCAAACAATATAAAGGAAAACACTATGATGAGGCTAAAGCACGCGCAGATTTTATTGATAAATTCTTTGAATTAATAGGCTGGGATATTAGAAATATCCAGGGATATTCAGAACAGTATCGTGAAGTTGTACGTGAAGACAAGATAGAAATAAAGGGAAAGGTTAAAGCACCTGATTATAGTTTCCGCATTGGTGGGGTGAGGAAATTTTTTGTAGAAGCAAAGAAACCCTCAGTTAATATAAAACAGGATATTGAACCTGCTTTTCAATTAAGAAGATATGCTTATACTGCTAAATTACCCCTATCAATTCTTACGGATTTTGAGGAATTTGCAGTTTATGATACAAGAATTAAACCTGATAAGCATGATCAAGCCTCAACAGCCAGGATTTTCTATTGCACATATGATGAATATGAAAAGGAATTTGATTTCATATTTAATACTTTTTCAAGACAGGCGATTTTAAAGGGAAGTTTTGATCAATACATTGAAGATACAAAACGAAAAAAGGGAACATCAGAAGTAGATAAAGAATTTTTAAAATTTATTGAAAAGTGGAGAGAAAACTTAGCAAAAAACATTGCTTTAAGAAATAAAAATTTAACAATTTATGAATTGAATTATGCAGTACAGAAAATCATTGACAGGATCATATTTTTGAGGATTGCAGAAGACCGTCATGTAGAAGATTATGGTAAGATTCAAAAATTATTAGAAAATAAAAAAACCATTTATCCCCAATTGGTAAATCTCTTTTTACAGGCTGATGTTAAGTATGATTCAGGTCTTTTTAATTTTAAAGCTGATCAGTATACTCCTGAATTAAAAATCGATGATAAAATCTTAAAAGATATTATCAAATCTATTTATTATCCTGATTCTCCATATGAATTTTCAGTATTTGATGTTGAAATTCTGGGAAATATTTATGAGCAATTTTTGGGGAAAACCATAAGATTAACTGCTTCACATCAGGCAAAAATAGAGAATAAACCAGAGGTAAAAAAAGCAGGTGGTGTTTATTACACACCAAAATATATTGTAGATTATATTGTAAAAAACACTGTTGGAGAAAAGATTAAAAATAAAACTCCTGATCAGATTTCAAAATTAAAAATACTTGACCCAGCATGTGGATCAGGTTCGTTTCTTCTTGGTGCTTATCAAATGCTTATGAATTATCATCTGGAATATTACACAAAAGATAAAAACATAAAAAAATCGCTCAAAGAGAATAAGATTTATCAGATAAAAGAGAATGAATGTCGTTTAACTATAGAGGAGAAGCATAGAATTTTATTGAATAATATTTTTGGTGTTGATATTGATTCTCAAGCAGTTGAAGTAACAAAGCTTTCTTTGCTTTTAAAGTTAATGGAAGGTGAGTCTCAGGAATCTGCTGGAATGTTGTTCAAATTTTCAGATATTAAGATGCTTCCTGATTTATCAGAAAATATAAAGTGTGGAAATTCTTTAATAGGTTCTGATTTTTATGAAACATCGCAGATGAATCTTTTTCAGGATGAAGAAACAACACGCAGAATAAACGTCTTCGACTGGCCCCAAGAATTCCCGGACATTTTCAAATCCGGCGGCTTCGACATAGTAATAGGCAACCCTCCATATCTAGGAAGATCCACATTATTTACAAAAGAAGAAAAAGAATATATTAAATTAAATTTCCTATCTTCTGAGGGGAAATATGAGATTTATCATCTATTTATGGAGAGAGCAATTACATTATTAAAAAAAGGAGGGTATTTCTCATTTATAACACCTCAAACATGGCTATCAATAAAGCAAGCAGCAAAATTAAGAAAACATTTATTACAAAAAATGGAATTGTCAATAATAGTTTATATAAAACAAAAAGTATTTAACGTTTCAGTAGATAATGTAATTTTTATTTTCTATTATGGTAAAGGTCCCAATGCATTTAAGATTTTTGAAGTAAATGAAAATTTTATTAATGAGACGAAAAAACCTTTAAAATTTATTTATAAAGAAAAAGTTATGGAATCTCAAGATTTTTTAATTGATGTTTTCTTTGAAGATAGTGTAATTGATTTAAAAAACAAAATAGATATGGAAAGTATTTATTTAGAAACAATATGCTATGTAAAAGATGGAGTAAAAATTGTAGGGCCAGCAAAATCTTATGCTTTTACTAATAAAAAAGAAGATGATTCTTTTTTCCCGATGCTTAAAGGTAATAATATAAAAAAATATTTTTTTAAGTGGAAAAATTTATTTTGTTGTAGAGATAAAAATGAAATTGAGAAACATAAACCCACAGATATAAGATTAAGAGACGAATTTATTTTTAGAAGACCTAAGATATTGATTAGAAAAACAGGGCATGAAATGATCGCAACTTATGAGAATAAAAATTATTATTATGAACAAAGTTTATTTAGTATTTCAAAAATAAATTTAGATTTTCATCTTGACTTAAAATTTATATTGGGAATTATTAATTCAAAATTATCTAATTTTTTATTAAAAATTAATCCTTTTTCAAAGAAAACAACTTTTCCTCAAATTCGGCTTCATTGGTTAAAAAAATTTCCAATTAAAAATATTAATTTATCAAATTTTAATGAGAGAAAGCAGCATGATAAAATGGTTGAAATGGTAGATCAAATGCTTGATGTTCAAAAGAAATACCACTCAGCTAAATTGGAAAATGAACAAAAGATGTATAAAAAACAAATTGATATATTAGAAAACCAAATCGACAAATTAGTATATAAATTGTATGAATTAACAGACGAGGAAATTAAGATAGTGGAAGGGGAAAAATGAATGAAATTGAATTAAGTGACAAAATTCTGAAAGATTTATATGAGAAGGATAAATTGAATGGAGCTAAAAGTTATAACATTGATGAGATTGCAGCAAGATATGGAATAAGAGATTTTCATAGAGTCCAAAGAATTGTCAAATATTTGGAAGACAAAGGATATGTTAAATTATATTGTAGTAAAGATGCGAATAAAGCTGAAATAACTTCAAATGGTATTCAATATATTGAGCAAAAAACCTTCAAAAAGGATAATTCCGATATAATTCAAGAAGAGATGAATCTTGAGAATAAGAATTATAAATACAATGTAGTTTTATCTTTTGCGGGAGAGCAAAGAGAATATGTTGAACAAGTTGCAAAATATTTAAAAGAAAATGGAATTAAATATTTTTACGACAAAGAGAATAAAGCTGAACAATGGGGAAAGAATTTAGCAGAATATTTTGGTGATCTTTATAGTAATAAAGCTGAATTTTGTATCATGTTCATTTCCAAGGAATACAATGAGAGAATGTGGCCAACTCATGAGAGAAGAAGCGCGCTTGATCGGGCAATAAAAAGTAAAGAGGAGTACATTTTACCAGTAAAATTTGATGATACTGAAATTGAGGGGCTTTATACTTCGACTGGATATTTAAATGCAAAAAAAACAACACCGAAAGAAGTAGTAGAGATATTTCTTGAAAAAACTGGTAGTCATTCAAACCAAATTCATGATCAGAAAGAATTTACTAAACTTCCCAAAATTAGTAGGTTTGAAATTATTCCGAATAAAGTTAAAAAAGGAGAAAGAGCTATATATTACTGGGAAGTTAAAAATGTAGATCAAAATATTATAATTAAAAATCATCATAGTAAAGGTGGTACTGGGGAGCATTCTTTTGGGAAAAATTATAAAGGTTATTATACAATTGATAATATTCAAGATTCAATTACATATATATTAAATATTGAGAATAATCTTGGTAAAGATTTAAAGACAATTGAATTAGAACTAGTAGACGATACTGAAGTATTACTTGACAATAAAAAACTCAATGATTTAATAAGTGTAATATCAAATACTATTAAAGATTTTGAAAATTTCACATTCAATACAAAATATGATTTTAATTCAAACTCCACAAAAGAAATAATTCGTAAAATTTCTGGTAAAGATGCTGTTAAAATTTTTATAAAATTTGTTCAAAAAATTTTAGAAAATAGTATAAGTAAGCAAAGTCCATTAAAAAAGGATAGTCTCAATAATATATTTACCGATGGAATTTTAGAGAAGCTTAATGATCTCAATTTTTTATTTGAAACAATAATAGAAACAATTAAATTAATTAAAAGTTCGGATTTATACAAAAAACAAAATACTCACCTTATATATGAGTTTAAAAAATTTATTAGATATATCAATGAAAATCTTATAAAACATAAAGAAAAATTTATAAATATTGAGAAAGAATTACTACCAAGAGAAATTAAATTATCTCAAGAGGACCGTATAGATAATGCAGAGTTATTGGAATTAAGAGGCAAATTTAATGAAATCAATAGTTATTTTGAAAAGATAAATCAATCTTTTGAGATTTGATATAATGAAATTAGATATTTTAAAAGATAAAAATATTTAAGAGGGGAAAATAATGCAAACAGTATTATTTAAAGATAATAAGAGATTTATTGAAACCAAATTTAAAAAAGAGGAAATTTTTGAAAATCTAATTCTAGCTAATTCAAAGGTTTTTTTTGGGGCCAGTAGTTTAATAATTGACTTAAAGAAAAAGATTGGAACTCAATTTCTTGGAGGGACAATCCCAGATTTTTTCTTAATGGATTTGGCTGACCCTAAAAATCCTGAATTTTATCTAGTAGAGGTTGAATTATCATCCCACGACTTTTTTAGACATATTTTTCCTCAAATCACAAAATTCTTTGCATTTTTTAAAAACCCAGCTAGTTTGAATGAATTGATTGAAAAAATCTACAATATCATCAGTTCAGATCAGGAATTAAAAACAGAATTTTATGAAAAAACAAAAAGAAAAGAGATATACAAATATATTAAAGATATGATGGAAAATAGCCAGAATATTTTGTTGATTCTAGATGAAAATAAAAAGGAGTTACCTGAAATTGTTCAAACATATACAGATACCTGGGGAAAAATGGTTAAAACAATAATAATTAAAGAATTTAAAAATAATAGCGAGTCAATTTATCAGATGTCTCCTGATTTCGAAAATATTGAAGTTATTGGAATTGAAGAAGAAACAGGAGATAAAATAAAACCAACCTTTGATGAAGCTTTTCATTTGGATGGTGTAAATGAAGAAGTATTGGGAATTTATAATTATATTAAAGATAAGCTATTATCAAAGATTCCTGGTCTTGCTTTTAATTCGCAGCATTATTATATTTCCATACGTAAAAGAAAAAATTTTGCTTATATAATATTCAGGAAAAAAAAGATAAGAATTGTTGTAATGCAAAAGGAAGAATTAGTTAGAGAAAAAATCAATAATCACACTGTAAAAACACTTTCAGAAGGAATTCAACGGTTTTACAATGCTCCCTGTTGTGATATCATAATAGAAAAAAATAAAAATCTTAAGGAAATCATTAATTTATTAGTAGAAATTCAAAAATGAATATATAGAAAATGTTAAAAAAACAAATTGATTTATCTTTTAACTAAAAATGCTAAAATGAAAGACCTGACCCTAAGCATTTTTTAACCTAATAATTTGCTTTTCAGTTTTTCATAATTCTGGTTAATCTTTTTTTTATAATATTTTTTAATATTAAAATGTTTTATATATGACAAATACATAAGAAATAGGGCATCAATAATTGTAATAATTATAAATATCAGATTTTTTGTTAAACTTAAAAAAATAGGGAAAATTGTTGCAATAATTAATGCTAAAGTAACTATTATTGTTTGTATTAATGTTTTTCTTCTTGACTTATCCATGATCATCTTTTCAGATACTTGTAAATATCTGTCACGTTGCTCGATTGTTGATTCTGATTTAGCTTTTTCTTTCTTTAGTTTATTTAATAAATCTTTTTGATATTCCTTCTTGATCTCCTCAATAATCTCACTTGCAATTTTTGGGGTAAAGGCCGCTGGATCACCCAAAGTTTTTTCTGACAACAAATCTTTCGTAACATATGTGGTGTTCAGTAACATATATTCGTTATCATTTATTTGGTCTGAATCTTTTAGCTTTCGTGCTTCATTTAAAAGTAATCCTTCAAGTTGTGGATCTGGTTGAATACTTGCATAGCATTGAGCAATTAGCTTCTTTTTATTATCATTTTTAAAACAAACCGGAGTGTGCATCCATAGAATAGTTCCTACAAAAACGTCAGTCAAACAAGCAAGGAGCTCATTTTCTTTATCATGTTCAAAACAATACTTTTTATTTGCAATAGCTAAACCACCGTTTGTTGTCAAAAATATAAATTTAGCTTGCCTTAAATATCTTGGGTTTCTATTTTTACGGAGTCGATATATTGCTGATATAGAATCAACATCTCGCATAGTTCTTTTTTCATATTGAACTTTATCAAAATAAGGATTATATGAACTAAATGTTTCTTCAATTATTTTTTTTAGGATATCGTCACCAATCTGATATTTCTCTTCTAAATATTTTGGTTTCTCCTCAATAGAAATTTTGTACTTTTCGAGGATGTAATCAATTTTGTTGATAAATCTTTCAATATCACTGCGCTTATAACCTTCTTGTTTAAAAAAATGAATAGCTTTACTTGCTTTAAGAGGATCATAATATATCGAATCGATATAATTTAATGAGTTATCTAATATCTCATAAACTTCATCATGGATATGTTTAAATGTTTTTAATTTAGCCCCAGATAATAGTAGAGATTTAATAAGACCCTCAGTTGCGTTTGATAATTCTGAACTAGATGCTCCCAATAATCTTAAAATAATTGGAGAGTCAATATAAAAATCACAATCTTTAACGGTATCTTCGGACCAATCATATTCATCAAATAAGACAGAACTTGCAATAATGTGTCCTAGTGAAATGTTGTTTAAATAATTGAAGTATTCTTGATTTTTTTCATGTAGCGATGTTATATATTTGTTTAATATAAAATTATGTTTTTTGTATTTTTTTGATAACCTCAAATCTGGAAACATTTTTTCATTATTTTTTGAAAATAAAATCTCAATGTCATTGTTTTGTAGAAGGTTTAAAACTAAATCTGTTGCTTCTGTATTAGTGATATCAGTTTTATATCCCATTTTTGAATATCGTATAAAGTCATTCAATATTAAATCGAATTCTTTCTGAAACTTTACTACTTCATTTGTAAACTCAAGCTTATTGATATATTTATTTACTGGGTAAAATTTTCCATGTTTCTTTTTTAAAAGACCTCGTTTTTTACATTTGTTCAAGATAGAAATCATTGGATGAAATGGGATATTTAAGCCAAATTCTGAATAGAATTTATCACAGATTTCGATAACTCTGCACTCTTCAATATATTCAATTTTATTTTTAAATATTAGTGTGGCAATAAATGGTACAAAGTTGTCAAGATAATCTTTTTTAGATTTTTCCCAAATGGATGTTACAATACATAATGAAATTATTGTTCGTTTCATTTTATATCCAATTCAAAGTCGTAGAAGTATTATATGGTTTATTTTTTTGAAATTTCACTGTGTTAACACGATGCCTCCCCACTTTAATATTATCCTCCTAAAAATAATATTTTAGTTTATTTTAAAAATTTTTTCAAGGTTATGCGCTGGCTGAAGGGAAAGGTGTAGCGACTGTCTTAAAAGTCAATAGTTTTTTTGAATATTTTTATAATAAAATTTCAGATTTTTGTTTGCCTCAATAATCATTTTTCTCATAACAGCAACAATGGCAACCTTTGGTGGTTTTCCTC
>Ga0210003_1000033_pt1 | contig 139564 bp, 132 predicted proteins | sample LantaG_FD_182804 | JGI IMG/M metagenome (GOLD analysis project Ga0210003, IMG submission 182804) | Deep subsurface microbial communities from Baltic Sea to uncover new lineages of life (NeLLi) - Landsort_02402 metaG (SPAdes) (version 2) | ecosystem: Environmental > Aquatic > Marine > Oceanic >... | reverse complement strand
TCCTGTCAAAGAAACTTGTTTGTTTGGCTAAAGACACAGATTGCGGAATTGCCCTTGAAAATCTCAAGGGCATTCGCAAAGGTACCCGGTTTCGCAAAGCGCAGCGAGCGAAAATGGCAGGATGGAGTTTCTTTCAATTACGTTCGTTTATTGAGTATAAGGCAGTCCTTGCAGGACTGCCGGTTGAGATTGTTAATCCTATGAATACATCCCGCACTTGTTCAAGATGCGGGATGGTGGATAAAAACAATAGAAAAACTCAAGATAAGTTTAGATGTTTAGCATGTGAGCATAGCGAGCATGCGGACATAAACGCGGCAAGAAACATAAAGTTTCTTGCCAGGGCTACGTCAACAAGCCTCAAGGTTTCGGAGGGAACCAAAGCTCTTGCTTTGGTTCCGGTACAGGAACAAGCCTACAGCCTTGTGCTGTAGGCAGTTGACGCATTTAATTATAGCGCACAAAAACTAACTAGACAAAAGTGCGGCAGCCTGACTTGGAGGAACAACAAGAGTGGGATTAATCCATCCTCCTTGTTTAAGATGAATTATAATTTGAATCTTAGTAACCAAAGTCTGTAGTAAAATGTTTACTTCTAGATCACTAATATTTAAGGTTAAGACTCCGGTTAACGGATTTATATGAACCCCAATAATATCGTCTACAATTACCCCATAGCCATCAGCATATCCATCGTAACCATCTAGATTTGGGTTGAATGCTTGAAGCGCTACATCAAACCTTATCTGATTTTTCTCAAGACCATCAGGCTTTACCGTATCACAACTGGCAAACCTCATAGCCCGATACCCTAAGGCGGTATAGCCATTTCCTACATCAGCCACAAAGACATTAAAGATATCTAAAACCGATTCAACCAAAGGATTTTCTGGTAGCTCCAAGATGATTATTCCCATCTCGTAATCGCCACCAAAATGTCTTCCATCTGGTCGAATAATATCTCCACCCAGAATCAAATTTGCTGGAACAAAGAAATCGTTCCTACCTGGATTACAAGCCAAAGGAGCATCAATCGTATCTTCACAAAAGAATGGGCTCAAGGCCGGTTCACAAAGCGGAGGAAGAGCATCTGGATAAGTGAAAGCGGCAGGAGTCAATCTGGCATCGCTACTAAACGGCACCATATCCGCTGACCAAAAGGCTTGAGGCTGAAGCTCAAAGTCTACACCAGGAAAGGGAATAGTAATAAAAATCGGATCCTCACACTGAATGCAAGGAGGCGCGTCATACCCATCATATAAAAGCTGTTCTGGAGAAAGAGCCGAGAATGGAACCTTACCATTATTGATATCCATGTACCCATCAGTACATGTAAAGTATCCATCGTAACGACCAGTAAGTCTTTGAACCTGAAATTCAGTATGCCGAAAGGATGATCCTACAGGAAAACTTACGTAGCCATCTTCATGGTTGGCAAATTTTCTAATTAGATCAACATCTTCTTCGGATATTACACCGTCTCCAGTTACATCAGTGCGAAGGAACTGAAGAGTTGTAAAGTAACCGTCTAGAATTTTTTGTTGAGTAGCGGGAGAAGAAAGATCCTCTCCAATTAAAAGAGCCGCAGCACAAGCATCCTCTTCAGTAATAACCCCATCACCATTTACATCGCCATACCCATCAACACATTGGGTTACTCTAAAAATCCTATACTCATGAAGACAGTCCAACACGTTAGGCTTCAGTACTGTATCTATAAAGTTAAAAGAAAGAATGTCTGCGTCAGGAGCAACGATAATAAACTTATCGTCATTAACCAGACCAGGAAGGGTCATGCTCTTTAATAGCAAAGGATTATTTCGAGGATTTTTGTCTTGACCACACCCAATAATAAGTGGATCTGTTTCTTCATCAAGAGTAGATGGATCGTCTACGAAACTAAAAATAGGTTCGTATTGTTGACGAGCAAAAACTGGATTGCCCGTTCTTTCATCTTGCTCAACATCGCTTTCCTTGACTGCCGCTTCGATAACTCCAGTATTTAAAGCATTAGAAACATTAACAAAATTTTTATGCCCAAAACAATAATCCTCTTCGACCCCCAACTCATTTGTTATCTTCTTGGGAATCTGTATACCCTTACCTTGGTCGTAAGCCTCTCCGTCTGCTACCTTTGCTGCATCCGTCCATACCTGAAACCATAGGTCGTCATCGGGAACATCAGTCCAAACGCCAGAATAAATAGTAGCTCTTGCATCTGGAGTTCTATCTCCACCAACAGCCACCAAAATATCTCCTGTCCCTGTGCTACCCGTTCGCCCAATGGTGGCAGCATAATACCGACCAGGGACAATAGGCGAGTTAAGAGGGTTGGCTATTTTGGTAGTACTAAAAACAAAATCTACTGGCTGAAAAATATCAGTTAGAATATAGCCTGCATTAAATAATTCAACCTGACTAAACGTAAGCTGAACAAGCGGCTCAAACTCTGGATCAAAACCAATTTGAAGACCCGGCACAATATCAGTAGGACAATTAACAGTTGTTTGAAGAGGGAAAATACTAACTACAATATCACCACTCCAATCAAACTTATTTCCAATGGGCACAGTCAAATCTGGAGTGGCACCTAAGAGAAGAGTTATTTTTTGGATATTATTAGTGGTAGCAATAAACTTTTCGCCATACCTAGTTACAGTATCATCAGCATTTAAAGATCTCACTAACTTAGGAGTAGTGTTTATTAAAAGGGAATCAACGGTATACTCAGGACCAATTCCAATTTGTAAAGTCTCATATAGAGTCAGGGCTGGATTAGCTACCTTATAATCTCTCCAAAATATATTAGGGAAAACATCTTGGGAAATAGCAATTGGATCTCGTGAAAGCTCAAAGGATGCAGCCTCGGTGAAAACTAATGTACCTCCATACTCTCTTGAACAATTAGTATTACCCTTAAAGTTATTAAAGAATATAGCCAAAATTCTTACATAATGATTGCAAGTAATTTGGCGCTCATTACGGTGAAACTCAAATGTATCAAATTGGGTATCACCATTAAAGTTTACACCAATAATGGCTACCCTTACGCTCTGCCTGCCAAACACAGAAGATCCTTCAAGCCTAACCTGAATTTGATTTCCCAATACCGGATCTGATGGTTGAAGGGTTGGGTGAATGCCTGTTCCATCAAATTCGTTGGAATCTATTAGTGCTTTTTGTTCATTAGAAAGCTCATCGGTATTAAATAAAACAATAGGTACCGGAGAACTAGGAACCACACCGGATCCAAAATGATTATTAACAATGGCAGCATCCTGACCAAGATAACTATCTTGCTCGCTATCCATGTCATCAACATCTACTCTTTGTGAGTCATGCCATTTAGGCCTTAACGGATCTACTGGTAGTCTCGACATCCATCCCTTACTGGAAATATTTGATTCCTACCTTTGCAGTTGCTGGCTTTAAAGCAAGAATCGCGCTTTCTAATAGCTTTTTCAAACGTTCGTTATCCAAAACAATGTCAAAAGAATCTATGATGTCTATATCAAAGTTGAATACCCCGAAGGCTGCATCCCTTAAAATAGCAAAGTCTTCATTTTTTGCGAGCAAGCTATTAAAGTTCAATAAAAAGGTAGTGAACGCATCTTCTATAACGGGGTACACCATACTTAGATTGCTATTGTAGTTAACATCAAACGGCTGGCCCAAAATTATTCTTGGGTTTTGAGCTAGATTACTTATCTTAAGATTATCCATCCTAGCTTGAGCCGGGAAAAATCCACGGTAATCTTGCCCTATGGAAAATTGAAAAAGAGTATCTGTAAAGTTTATGTCTGCTATTAACGTCGTCCCAATCCCTACAGCAGCCTCACCATAAACATAACCAGTTCCATATATTAGACCTTCTCCAAACCTTATCTCTCCCCACTCTTCCCCATCCAAAAAGAGCCGCAATTCATCTTTATTATTTAAACTATTAAACTTATAGGTGGCCATAACCCTATGCCACGTATCTCTAGCCCATAAAACCTGACGCCGAAGCTGGTAATCCTGTCCCTTAGCCCGAGCATTAAACACAATTTCTCCATTTACATCTTTGAAAATAGAGACCCGATCTCCCACAAAACCACTGGGAACAAAGGTAACTGTCACTGGAGTTTTAGATCCGGGTAATGCTTTGCTTAGATTTATAGTAGTTCGGTCATCAGATACCAGCGCCCCATCAGCAAAGTTAGGAGAATTGGGGTTGCCTATTTCTCTTATTTCTATAATCTCAAAAATACGATTAGAAACCTTTAACTGAGTTTTAGTATCACTTACTGTATCTTCCGTAACAGCAGCGGCGGCATCAAAGTAAAACCTTAGGTTTGGATCATTAAGAGTATCAAACCTAGGGCTAATCCAAAACTCAATGGTTCCACTATTTCTGGTATCTAAGCGTCCTTCGTTTTGAAACTCCAAGCCTTTTTCTTTAATAACAATAGATTGTTCAAAGCGCTCATTTACACTATTGGCTGATTGGATAAAATCTTTATTTGCAAAAACATAAAAATCTGAATCATTATCTAATGGAAGAGTATCAAAATGAATTAACACCAGCGTCTGAGGGTTTTTAATAAAGGGACGGATAGCAGTATATCCTGTAGTAATAGACTCTTGCCCTGCGTCTAAATCTTCTCCCACACGGGTATCAGTGAGTTGTCTTGAGAGGATTCTAAACTCATCAATAATAGCTTTAGCTGGTTTATCGCCCAGGAAATTATTACCGATAAAAGCTTGTTGACAGAGAGGGTCAAAAGGTATTTCAAGATACGCAGAATAATTGAACTCATAAAACCCTTCCGTTAATTCAAATGGTGTATTCGCAGTCCCCGCCTCAAGCAAAAAGAAAAATCCGTTTTGGAAACCATTAGTAGAAGGAGTAATTTGATAAATCTCATAGTCTCCCCCTACAAATGCAACTGGTGGGGCTGGAGAAAGCCTTACTTCTGTATTAGAAATCCTCTCTACTATTTCATATACCCCACTTACTATTAAAGGAAGAGTAAGCTTAATTAGATTTCCGACATCAGATAGGGCAAAGTCTCCATCAGGATCAGTTACAATATCACTTCCGTCTCCTTGAAGCGTATCTCCTTGGCCAGTCTTTAAAGCATACCTAATAACAGGATAAATGGCATTTGTATCGGCTACAGTGATAGGGAACAGTTCAGTTATCTCTACTGCAGTACCGTCTCTCAAAAAGGTTACAGGACGGGTTACAACATTTACTTCATCTATCTGTGTAAACCTTGCTACTGTAGGCAATGTCTCTACTTGAGTAAAAACTAAGGTCTCACTCAAAGGCCCACCAGTCGTTGCTCCGCTTATGGTTACCGTAGTAGGAGTAGTAAAATCAATATTATCTCCAGTAATACGAACCGCTAACTTTCGTCCTTCAACAACATTAGATGGCTGGAAATAACCATCAACGTAACCATCATAATTTGGCCCAACAATAATAGAATTAGCTGGACCAATAGGAACCAATGGAACAATAATTTTGGTTATTAAAGTTTCCTGAACATTTATAGGAGGAGGAAGGTTGGTTTTTAGAATAGATTGAGTATTCCCCCAGATAAAAACGGGCTCCTTACACCGCCGGTTGTTAAGACCTAGAGTCCTAATAAGAATCTGATCTCCCGTATAGCCATCATTCAAAATAGTTAGGGTAGTTTCATTAAATGCATTCTTACCAATTTCATAAGCAGGGTTTTCAGCCCGGACTCCAGGAATCTCTACTTCCTCTCCACCGCTTAGCATCGACACCTCTACATTAGGAGCAATGCCTACTTGATCAGATACCACTGCTGTAAAGGGATTAACCGAAAAGCGAGCATCCAATAACGATGCAGGCATTGGGGAAGAAAGAGTAATAACATTTCCTGCTACTGAGTTTATTAAGAAGTCTCCAAACCCACTTTCAAAAATACGAATGAACCCGCCAGTCACCCCTCTATCTTCAAAGTCTATTGTGGGAGAAGAAACAAAGGGTTGCCCAGCTATCGTGACAAGATCATGGCCTCCAACAATAGGAACGGGCAATGTTCCTGCTACAACTTCCGGTTGAACAGTCCTAAACCGATCCGAAGATGTGGCTATAGGGCGACCACCATACCTGAGAATATTAGGGACTTCAAAACCATCAATGAACAAATGAAGAACATCTCTGTTATCAGAAGTATTTACTTGCCATGCTGTTGCTATATTATGCTTTTCGCCCTTTCTCCAAGATTGAATATCAGCACTTACTGAATACCTATTCTTTCGTGTAGGTCTATTTGGTATACGACCTCCACGATCCCAAACTTCAAAATTTAAATAACCAGATCCATCCTTATAAAGAGACATCCGATTAGTTGTAGCCGTCTCAGCAAAGTCAAAGAAGTAATGAAACTCGTCAGCCATAAAGGTTATTCCATCACACGAATAACCATCCACAGGTCCATTAAAACAATATCCATCATTATCAACTGTTAACCGAAACTCAATATTTCCTTCTGCACTCTGTAAACGATCCGTTCCCTCACCCATATTGGGAAGATACTTAACATCATAAAACTCACCAGTAGCAGTTATCTTTCCACTATAAACATATCCATCAGGTGGTGCAACATACCCATCTTTAACAATCATATTCCATCGAGAAATATCTTCATCAAAGTAAATAAACATTCCTTTGGGCTCCGTAAAAAGCTTACTTGGAACACCTCCAGGAATACAATCATCAGAATTGCGGTTAACCTTAAATTTATTTTGAGCATCGTAAATAGGATTGGTACTCGCTGCTCCTATAAAAATCTTGTTTGCTGGAAGAAGATATCCATCTAGCTTTAAGTCACAAAACAAAAGCTCAGCATCATTATCTAGACCATCCCATTGCGGAACAACCCACATCTGCATCGTTCCTTCGTCCAACCTCAAATTGCTAGATACAGGAAACGAAACAGCCTGGCCAACCTTGGTACACAAAATCCCTTGATCAAACTTACCTGGGGTTAGTATTGGTTCCCCTAAAACTTGTGGTTCTACAGGTTGAAGAAAACTAACGCCTAGTGACCATACTTCAAAGATAGCCTCTGTAATACGGGGCGAAATCTTTGTTACTGCAGAGACCAACTCCTTAAGCGCAGGAATTGTAGGGCCTTTAGTAAAGGACTGAAGGGCCCCAATAAGCGCATCTCTATAGCTCTCTCTAGAAAAATCCGTATCAAAAGACTCGAAGTCAGGGATGGCAACCAAGCTTCCAAAGTTATTAAACAAAGCATCTCTTAGCGCACCTATTTTGTACGAGACATAATAGACATCACCCGGATCTAATGTAGAGCTTTGTGAGAAATCTAATTGATTGTTGCCATGTTCATAGCTAATTAAAATCTCATCAGCCACATAAGAATAATTTATATAAAGACCTCCATGATCATAATCAACTATGGGAGTGGCCGCACCATTAAGCTCTACCGTATACACAACATTAACCACATCCCCAACTGTACCAATGTTTAAGTTAATTGTATTACCAATAATGGTTTCATAACCATCTAAAAGCTCGGCCCCATCACTCACTCGAATAACTGAAAGAGCAAGGTTGAGATTAATCCCCGGAGCGATAGTAGGAACCGTTACCTCTAACCCTGGCTGAACCACCAGCCCATTTGTTTGTTTCTGAATACCAGTAGGATCCAAAGTAATCAGTGTTCCTAAGAATGTGGCCCCCGGAGCAAAATTGGTAGGAATCAGGTTGTTGTCTAAATCATAACCATCATAGATTCCTTGGATAGCCCTAATGTCATAGGTAACCTCAATGGTTCCGGCATTAACAAAATACGGCTGAGTGGGATCGCCATTAAAAAATCTCTCATTGGAAAAATCTAGGCCAAGAGGAAATATTTCTGCCTCTTGAAAGCCTGAATAATTAAACCTTTTGCTCGGAAGAAGATTGGGAGAAAGACTAAAGAAAATATCTGCAACCCCAGTTACATGAGGATTGTTTGGCACAATAATTGGACCAGCATAAGTAATAGTTCCAACATCAGCTATTTGAGAGGACGCTACCCCTACATAAACTAAACCCTCTTCATAGTTTATAGAATAAAAACCTATTTCTAATCTATTTACATTAAATGTTTCAGATAAGAAGTCATCATAATAAAGCTCTAGCTCAAATAAATCATTTCGACTAAAGGTAGCGCTTGAGTTAAAGCTACTTCCAATCAGATCCTGAGTAGCTGAAATAACTGGGAAGCTTTGAAGAGGAACCTTAAAGACCCTTACTCCCTTAGCATTTAGAAATTCCTTAGAAAGGATTAGCGTTTCTCCATTAAAGAATTTGAATGAAGCCCTTTCTCTATTCTCTTCTCCAACAGCAGGAGGAAAGTCAAAAGAATAAAAAATAGTGTCTCCCTCAAAGCGAGTCACACTATAAATCTCTCCGGATGTTTCATTAAAGATCCGAAACACATTTGTTACTGGGCTATTAGTAACCTGTAATGCATTAGATGCCACCAATCTATTTTCCATGCGTTCATCTAAAACCTCTTGATGAACCTGGGGAATAAAATCTGTATAAGGTATTAGCGCTTCTTCATAATTAAATGTAATCTTTACTGGTTGGGTAGCAAGATCTCTGAGCGGAGACTGAACAATCTCTTGTTCTTCTGGATTATATATATAATCTAAATCATTTTGAAAAACTTTGCGATACTTATAAGTAGCAGCCGGAGGAAAGAAGCCCGTTCCCTCTTGTTCTTTATTGGCTCCGAACACAAAAACTCTACCCGTTGCATAGTCCACACTGTACTCGCCAGGATTCCTAGGAATGTTTTCAAAAACAAACGGAATTTCTGTAATAAAAGCTGGATGAACAGTTTGAAAAGGAGTATCAGACTCAGGATCTAAAAACTGTACCCCACCAGTTTGTGGAATTTCATCTTTATTATTTACAATAGGAGCATGTTGTAAACTAAATTGATTAATAAGAGCAGGAGTAGATTCTCTAAGCTGAACCAATACCCTAGATACCACCACAGACTCAGCTTCAACATACCTGCCTAGAGCTTTAAACTGATAGGTGATCCTTATAAAATCACCAACAGCAGGAATCTTAAACCCCGGCAAATCAATTACATCATCGTTAAGCTCAATTTGATTTGGCTCCAAACCTAAGAAAGTAGAAGCATGAGGGGAATCATATCTAGAGTTTTGAAGTCTATAGCCCAAACTATTGATGGGATAATCAAAGGTTGTAGTATCTGCATAAGTTATTCGAATAGATTCAACAATAATAACCGGGCCCTTATTGACTGTTAATATAAATCGATCAAAGGTTCCGGCTCCCGTTCCTGCCTCTAGCCCTTCATTTATAACTGTTCGAGCTTGAAGAGAAATGGGGTCGAAAGGAAAAGAAGCCAAAGAAATAGATCCAGATAAAGTAGTATTAGTTTCTGTTTGACCAACACGTATAATATCATACGCACTACCCTCGCTTAATTTATCATAGGGACCATAACCCCTTACTTTCCTTTCATCAATAACAGGGGCATCTAAAAATGTACTGTTTCTAAGCTGGCCAATATCATTGTTAGCTCCCTGTATTCCTCCTCCAATCCTATCTAAAACTGTTCTTACAAATGTTCCTTGTTGGAGATCATAAATATTTTTAGCTAAGAGAAAAAGAATGTTATTTCTGGCAGCGTTAACAGGATTCTCAGCGCCAAGAATGGGGGCAACATTTGTCTTAGCATCTTCTAATAAGTGAGATCTGTGATTCTTAGATTGAAAAGGCTGAGCAAGAGTAGACCTAAACACAACCTCGTATCGTGCAAATGGAATCAAAGGTAGGCAAGTAATTGTAAGAAAGCGTTTTGTAATAGAAACAGTCTGAACAAGACTATCTCCTACTCCTGGATTAATAGAACGAATAATAACATTATCCGTACCAATATTAGGATCAAGGTCTTCAGTCCAACTAGACCGAATAGTTCGACTGTTATTAACTCTTAACTGAACAAGGCGAAGGTTGGCCATTTACCTCGTTTCTGTTGTTACTTGAACATTGTTGGCTTGCAAGTATTCGTTCTCGCCTGCCCTAATGCTTAAAACATTTCCTACTATCCCCGGTAAATTAAACTTTGTTATCCTAACTCTATCCACCCCTTCCACTCCCATAGCCACTGCAACAAGATCTGACTGGTCAATTGTAGTCCCTAGAGCAGTAGCGTTTAAAGCCGAGACGACTACATCCTTTACATTTTGTACAACAATATTTGATGAAGTAACAAAAGCCGGAAGCACTACAATAACCATACTTGCATCTACCAACACAGGAATGCTGGCTTTTACCAATACATCAGCAGTAACCGGACGTACTCTTTCAATCTCAAGAGTTTCATCTTTAATTAACTGATTTAAGTTATAGCGAATAGAAATTCTCTCATTAGATTTAGGCGCAATATAATTATACGATGGACTATATCTCGCTCCTCCAGTAGGCTGATTCTGATTATTAACAGTAAGAGTAGCGCTTTGAGAAGGAGAAGATGTAAACCCGCTAGAAATAATAATGGCCTTAATATGAGCAAACCTCTTCTGGGTTACCAAAGTACCTGCTCTACTAAAGAATATGTTTTCTGAATCATCCGTGGTCACATAGTAAAAGGTTACCCTCAACCTATCTCCCACTTTAGGAACAGAATTTAAATTAGAAAAGGTAGAAGGTAAAGTAAACTGAGTTGAGGATAAATCTGTTTCAGCCACCGCTTGGTTTTTTGTAAATTCATTATTGCTAATCCCATAGCCCAGGATATCATAATCATTTAACACCTGAGTAACGACTTGGGAATTGGCAAAAGCAGTATTTACTTTCTCTACTGATACTAACCGCCCAATCCTTACTGTTGAGGGTATAGAAGCATTGCTGGCCAGTCCAAGGGAGCTTCGAATAACTGATGATAAATCTTGGGTAAGACTTGCTTGCGTGGCCGTAAAAACAACATCAAAGACACCTTTAATAGTTGTTCCCTGGGCCGTTAAAACGCCCGCCGAAACAGTCCCCCCAATTACCATAGATAAACGTGTGGGTGCGCGACGGAGGTTTTCATCTACAACTCCAGGACTAGAAAAGGTATTAGTAAACGGCTGAAACCCTATTGTGCCGTTAGAGGTGGTAGTTATAAAGCCATTACCAGATTCGCAGGCTGGTAATGATGAAAGCGTAGTAGCTGGCAAAAGAGTACGAACATTCGCAATATAGTTAGCCTGAACAATTGTTCCTACAGGCAGCGGATCGGGAGGCAAAAACACGCTCGCTGGTAAAGTAATGGTGTTGCCACTAAAGCTTCCTTGAACACCATCTCTAACAAAAACATTTACCGCATTAAAGGTCACATCAACCGCTTGCCCAATCTTTCCCACAGTATCAGTAGGAAGAAAAATGACTAGGCCATTTATAGACCCATCATCACGGGCTGTTCCAAAAAGCTCTGCCCCATCAGAAACACGCCGAATAGAAACTACATTATTAACAGGCACCGTAAGCACAACAGCCAGTCTACCTGAAACGGAAGTTACTGTTGAAAGAACCTCTTCAAAAGTATTAACGCTAATAACAGAACTTACCGGATGAATAACATTTAAATAACCATCTTCAACCGGCTCTCTTTCTTGCCGTACATCATTAGAAAAGCCCCAGTCTATAACATCCACAGCAGGGCGTATATTTTCTCCACTCTCCAAATTATAAAAATCATAATTAGGATCGTAATTATAAAGCCAAGTATAATCTATTTGTAAAATATCTGTAGTTGTAGGAAGAGTATTTCCCCGGATTGTTATTCTACCAGTATTGTTTTGTGCCCCTGTTCCATCTGGGTTCTGATTAGATACAACATACCTCTCTCCGGTTGTCACATTAAAAACTCGGCTTACATTGGTAACGGGATAATGTAGTAGCTGAATAGAGGATCTATCTACTGGATTTACATCGCTATTTTCATTGGCTACCGAGTAAGGCTGAGTCGCTCCCCCTATTCTAGTAGCATCAGTAAACGAAAGGGGATCTTGGCCATTAAAAATTCCCTTAGTAAGATCTTCCTTAAAGTTTATTATCTGATTAGAGATCCAATGAAGCTTATCAAAACCCCAAGGACTTCCACCAAACGCTCCGGTATCTCTTATTAATTGATAGTTACCCGAGATTACCCCAAATTCGTTAATGGAAATAGGCAAAAAGTTTTCCCCACTAGCCGAGCCAACCACAGAAACAATATTGTTAACCGGTTGATCTGGCAGTGTTTCATTTTGTAAGTTCTCTACCCTTCGAGTAGAAACAGTCTTGCCCTCATCACCATCAATCTGTCCCAACACAAAGTCATTAATCGTAGCTGTAGCATCTCCGGTATTGCTCTTATCTCGGTAAATATATGTATCTAGAATAGATTGAATTCTTAATCCGAACACGTATATATCTACCTTGCCACCCGTACCCTCAGACACAATTATCCGTACCCCATCTACGTCAACCACATCCGTTCCGTCGCGCGTCATTAGGGGATTGCCTGGACCAACTACCCTCGCATCTAAAGCGGCTGCAATACCAAGGATGGCCTGCCGATAACCTGTAGTGGTTCCTGTATTAGCGCCTGAGAAAACTCCTAAAATCCTCTGTCTGTACGCCGCATCTGTTTCTGAATCTGTACCACCACCAAAAGCATTGGGATTGGTTACGTTATCGACCCCCGGTATAGCAGTGGCAGTTAAAGCAAAGCGAGATATATTGCTGCTGGAGCCACGCTGAGTTGCTTGCGCCGGAACCAATGCCGCAAACTCATCTGTAATCCCAACGAAATCTAAATCCTGCCTAAACCTAGAAGCCAAGGAACGATAGAAATTCTTTTGAATAACACTGATCGTAATTCCTTGAGAAACCTGAAACGTTGACCCATTATTAGAAGCAATACTACTGCCGGCATTAATAACTATGTCAGCTTCTAAACTTGCAAAAGTCAGCAACGCCTCTCCCGAAGATCGGCTACCATCTAATCGAGAAGCTCCAAAGTTTTGTCCTAGTCTATCTAGGTTTTGGCCAATAGCATTTATCAAGGCCTGGCTAGATTCCACCTGTGCTAGCGCTTCATATAATGGAGCAAGCTGAGAGGCAGGAGCATTAATAACTAAATCCCGCGCTACAGTTCCTGGTTTGGTATCAAGCTGGGGCTTAGCTTTCCTAAAAAAATCGATTGTATCCAGAACAATCTCGTTTTGAGTTCGGATTCTTACCATGTACCACTCTTGCTAAAAAAGGCTTAACTAACACTATACCCAACCCAAATGCGTAATAATGCATCCGATTTTAATAGCCTACATTAAAGAAAGCCTACAGCCGGCAGTTAAAGAGTTTACAAGGTGGGATCTATTTGAATCTCTACCTGTTCTCGTGTTCTGGCTTTGGAAATAATAGAAACATAAACAGAGAAGTAGCGGGGATCAATAGCATTACGCTCTACAGAAACGCCCTCTATTGCAGCTATTTGTTCTTGAGGAGTAACGTTTTGGCCAAACTCCCTTAACTGTGCATTCTGAAGCGTCTTTAAATTATCCAAACTGGCACGCAATTGGGAAGATGCTACCGAAGAAATAAATCCTGTATCCAAAGAGGTACCGATTAAAGTGTTAGCCACAGGAGAGCCATACCAAGGAAAAAAGGCATTCCCTCCAATAGGGGTTTGAATTATTTTTAATATATCTTGAATGAGCTTGTCTCCATTCTCTACAGTAGCTAAATCGTTTTCTGCTGAAAGTGAAAGATCACCTTCGGATATTCTTAGGTCAAATGACATTCATCCCTAACTTTGTTGCGGTTTCTTAAGGCCCAATGCGTCTGCCTTAAGCCCATCACAAAATGCCAAAATATTAACGACCCTATTTTGAAATTGTGTTATTGCTTCCTTAATCTCAACAACCGGTTTCTTCGCTGACTTCCGCGCTTGAACTTCAGGATTTATAAGCTCAATGTTATTAGAATAAAGACGCGCAAAAGATGACTCATCCAAAAGACTAATTACAACATTTAAATCCAGTGACCAAAGAGTCGCCATAATAGCAAAATAATCAACGAGTCCAAACCCTGAAATTTCTCCAGTTATAATTTCAATATCTCTAAGGGCATCGCTTCCCTTTCTAACACATTCCAATTCCTTTTGAGTTAAGGCATGTAAATCAGCATTAAAAGTCTTTCTAATTTGATCAGCAACCAACAACGCAAAAGGACCTATTTCATTTAGGCTTGTAGGGATTTGAAAGTCCGCAGCAACATTAGCCAAACGCATCGCCTCAATCTGACGTGTTAGCTCGGCAATCTGAACTTTAGTTCTTACAAGTTTGGATAATTCAGCCACTCCCCCTACTGGACCAAGGGTGGTTGCAAGAGGGGTCCAAATCAAGGTCTTGTTAACGGCCGCAATCTCTTGCACTGCAGCTACCAATCTAGTTATAATCCCCTTTAATGCTTGTATTGTTTCTGTAACTTTAGATAACTCAAAGCCAGAATTAGACTTAAGAAGCTCAGGAATAAGGTCAGGATCTATTTCTTTTTTAGCTAATAAAGCAGATACAACATTGCGTTGCTGGTCTATACTCAGACCTTGTAGATTAGCTAAGAACTCACTGCCTCCTACCAGGCCCGTCACCCTTTCTAGAACACCTATTAGATTTCGCTGCTCAATCCTTTGACGCAACACCTGTTCTAAAATAGGACGGTCCAAATATATATCATTATCCCAATACTGATCAGTTTTGTCCTTCAAAAATGGGGCAGCAAACAAACTGCTTCCTGGCATCACAGTATCCGAAATCATGGGGTCACACACAAACGGCTTAAGCATATGATTGCCTGAAGCAAAAAAATTAGTTATTTCTTTTTCTGGATCGGCAGCCTCAAAATTATTTTCTATAAAAGATTTACGACTTGGCAAAGTAAAAATCTGTTTGTCTAATTCATTAAATTCTTTGTTTGCGTCCATATTTTGAAAAGGCATTGGCACCTTTCCCATCACCATTCCATAGATAGCCGCATTAAGACCTCTCTTTTTAAATATGCTCAAACGCTCCCTAGCAGCATTTTCTCTTAGACGCGCCATGTCTCTTAACGTTTGGTCAATATTTTGTGAAATAGAAATCTGAGCTTCGGCCGTCTTGACATTTCTTGTAGGGTCAAAGCCGGGATTATAAAAATTTCCATCACGCCCAATAATTGGTAGCCCGATCATCCTATAAAAAGTATGTGCGAGGCTTTCTTGTGGCTCGGGAGAAAATCCAGCAATAGCTAATCGATCTGCCAAAACAGTTCCACATTGGCCCTTTTGTTTTGGAACTTCTTCAATAGCAGCAGGACTAGATTTGCTTCTTTTAAAAGCAATCGGAGCCAAAATAGTGTTAAACAAATAAAGAATATTGGTCTCTACAGTATTGGTATCATCCCTTGGATCATTAACGGGAACTTGCTCAGGAATTACCTCATTATCCGCCACTAATCACCTCCCTCTAGAGCTGAAGTATCGGTAACATCTCTGCGTGGTAATGGATCTTGACCGCTTGTTCCAGTCAGTCCACCAATTCCAATAAAGGTATAGGGAACTAGTCGGGTAACAATGGAAGTAGGATCATCTACATCCAGCCCCTCTACATCCGAAAACGCTTCACCATTAAAGGTAACGCTTAGATACCCATCTCCCTCATTGGCACTATTAATGTCCGCATTAAACGTACCCGTACCAGGATCAAAAACAAAGTCCGATATTTCTCCCAAAGTAACCTGTCCTTGCAAATCAAGATCCACTGGACAGTCTTCAGGTATTTGAAATGCCAATGGGGTATTGTTAGCATCATATAGTTGAACCGTAGCTTTTATAGGCAGATTAATAAACTGAGTTTCTGGATCTACCTCTATAGTAGAATGGAAAACATCTATACTGCTTTCTAAAGCGCTTACAAGACCTCGACACGCATCTGCCCTCATCACATCAATACAGGCAATTGTTTCTAACTGGAACTCTCCCACCTTAGCAAAAGACACATCTTTCCTAAGGTTATTAAGAGAGGTTTGCAGACACAAAAGGCCCGCATCCATATCTGGCAACGGCCCACCAATCTTTTCTTCTAAAGATACAAGATTTGGAAGCCTTAAGCTAAGCAGTTCAGCCTCATAAGCTATTTCAGGAACACAACCAACTGTAATAAGTTGATAAAACAAAAGAGCTTCATAATTAATCTTAAGAGTATACGAAATATCTTGAATTACCTCTTCTTTTCCTCCTGGGAAAATAGAAGGGCTTAGATGGATAAATGTTTCTAAGGTAGCTTGTTGTTGGTCAGCCGCAGGAGCACCAACCGGAACCATAAAGGGAGTACCATCGGCGTTTGTTACTAACCCACCAACCAGCTTTACAACTCCTGAAGAAATAGTAGAGGTAGGAGTTGCACCCTCTACCCCAGGTACAGGCTGCTGACTTACAATGCAGTTAGTAATATTAAACGTTTTAAGACCGGCTGGTGATAAAGGATGAAACACATGCGGATCTAAAGTTAATTTCATATCCACAGTATAAGGAACCTTGGCCGGAGTAGAGTCAGCCGTAAAGGTTATCCCCTCTGGCCAAAAGTTTATTGGAGTTACAATGCTTATTATTTGCTCGTCCGGTGCTTGTGGAGGAGAAGATGCATCACCAAACTGCCATGATTCATTTCTTAATGGTGGAAAGGCTGGAGGGTTTTGTTCCACTTCATTAAGATAAAACAGAGCCCCTAATGTTCCTGTAATTCCCTCCTCAGGAAACGTCGGACATTCATCACAACAATCTGAGCTTGAACCAAAACACACAAACTTTCCGGACAGCCCAAGAACTGATTTAATTGATCCAAAGATTACTTGGAACATCACCAGTACCGCAAACAGTTGTTCAAAGATGCAAAACAAATAAGCAATCTTAAGCGTTGCGGCTAAAACCGCTTCTTCGCTTTTAAGAGCAGCGGCTTGGGCCAAAACAAGAAGGTTGGCTATAAGCTGTTCAATAAACTCAGTAAGCTTTTGAATCATAAATAACAAAAGCTCTATTAAAAGAAGCAGCAAACTATAAATTAAAGCCACCAACGCAAACCAAGGAAACAAGCTTAGAAAAGCCGGAATGCATTCTTTAAACAATCTCTTGGTAGCTCGAATTACTTTAAATGGATTTGGCCATGCACATATAATATCCAAAATACAAAGAATAATATCTAGAACTGGTTGAAAAAAAGTATATAAACTAAGCCAAGGCTGAATACTACCTAGAACGCTAGCTACCGCGTCCAATGTGTTTTGGAGGGTTTCACTGGTTACAGCTTTTAAATTGAATCCTCCAGGAAGCCATGCAAAAATTGAATTTACTAATGCAAGGACATCTTCAGGAATTCCTTCAGGGATAGCAACATCAGGATAAGGAATCTGGATAGGAGAAAAAGGGATCCCAAATCCTGGTACCAAAGGAGGCGGCGGGAGAACCGGAGGATTTAAATTATTGTCACCAGGATCGCAGGGCATTCATTCCTAAATAGTAAGCTTGGGCTTTCTTGCAACCAATCTGCCGGTTTGAACATCACCAACCTCATTCGCATACATATAAATATTATCTGCATTAAGAAAAAGATTAGACGGAGTACTTATTAATATATCCTGGCCCGCCTCCAAAGTTATACGACCAGGAGTAGCTACATTAACTCCTTTGGGACCAATTCTAAATATTGAAAGCTCTCCATTACGTACCACTCGTATATCCAACGTCCCATCGTAAACGCCATTTCTAGCTGGGTCCTTTTCAGCGGGGAAGCGAGAGTCAGTAGTTACCCCCGGCCCACCTATAGTAAGAAAAAGATCTCCATTCATAGTCCCAACATAACTGCGTCCCCTTAAATCTCTTCCTATGTTGGCCACTACCCCTCCTGCATAATCTATCCAAAGAGATTGTCTATCTGAGGTATTGGCGCCCAAGCTTAAGGACATGAACCCATCCATATTGATGTACCCACTTCGCCCTCCAGCATTAGAATCCTTTCCCCCTACAATAATATTTGTATTTACTACATCCGTTAGAACAGGTGTGTTTAGTGGGTTATTCAAAAGACTATTGGGCGCCCAGTTCTCAATTGGGTCCGGTCTTTGTTGCGCTAAACCTGCTGTAGTTATATTATGGTAAGGAGTTCCTAATTTTATATTGGTTTTTTTAATCCAATCAATAGGAGCAGCCTTTCCTTCTTTCTGGTCTTCATCGGAAATATCTATTGCCCCAACACCAAAGCTATTAACAAAAATATCCTGGTTAGTTGTATTTCTAATAAAAGCATTTGGGCGGCCAGTATCATCCAGATCAGCTTTAATACAAGAATAATTTTCATACCTAACTGGCAATGAAACGTTTCCTTCTGGACTAGAACTGGGAACATTTAATTTAAACTGCCCCTCTTTATCTATGTCTAAAGAAAACCGACTCTTTGATCTAGAATAATCCGTAGTGCTTTGAAGATTGGGTAATGGAAGTTCTTTACGAGCATTAATTTCGAAATGATAAGCTATACTTTTTCGTTCTATCTTTCTTATCTGTTTAAAAGTCTCCGATAAATCAATCTCTGTTTCTCTTAAAGATAAGTTTCCGCTTCCAACAGGTAAAGGTAGCCTATTTAAATCTAGGACGTTCCCATAAGTATCTACAACCGTCCCTTTAGTTTGCTCAATTAAAAAGTTGGGTGCCGTAAGATTTAAGTTTAAAGTGTTAGCTCGGCTTTCATTTCTATCAAAGTAGTTTGCTAGAGCCGGGTTTTTTTCTTTTTGATAAAGCTCAGTCTCCTTATCATCTTCAGTAAAACCAAAGTCATAAGCAAACTCGTAGACCATCTCCCGATTTTCTACAAAGGGAGGGTTTCTTACAAAGCCAAGCCCCGGAGTCGTACGCGGATCCATTCCAATAGGCGTGAGCGATTTACCATAAACATGAGAGGTGCGTGCAGACCCAGCCAAATTTCTAGTTACATTAGACCCCAAATCCCTAAACACAATGCCAGAAACTAAAGTAGAGGCCTCAGAAAATCCCAAGTACTGACCAAAATTTACACTAAAGATATTCTGTTCTGGGTCGGCACAGGTTTGATTAACTGGATTGCCGGTCATGATACCAGCAACACTTATCGTTTGCTGTACATTATTTTCGACCTGACTTAAAGAAACGCCAGGAACAAATGCGGCTAATTTATTCTTTTCAAAATAACTCTTTGGAAAAGCATCATTGTTGGTAGTATAATTGCTAGAGTTGGCATAACCCAAGCACCTCCACTCTCCACCCTGGCCAATAACTACATTAACCGTAGAGCCTGTAACCGGATACATTCCTCCCAGTTCTCCATTGGCTCCAAACCAAGAGGACGGCAGATCGGTCTCAATCTCTAATCCCGCTTTACTAAATGGAACTTGGGCAGAGTTAAGAGCAATGCGAATAGTTTTCTTCTGGGGATTAAACCCCAAGATTGTTCCTGTACGCGAAGAAAGAAAAACCGGACCTAAACTCATAGCGGCTCTCCTGCGGTGCTTTCATTAACCTCAGGAAGCGCGGCAGCATCGTCTACTCGCTTATCTTCAGCCCTCGCTAGTCCCGCCTCATTCATTGCCAAGTTATCATCTTGTGAAGCTTGACTAGGATTAGACTGATTTTGAGGTCGCTCAATAGAAGGAATAACCGCTTCCTTAACCAACCATAACTCTATAACCTGAGAAACTAAAGTTTTCAGAAGCTCATTAGCTGACGGAATATCTCCTTCACAAGAAGCAGCCTGAGTTACACGCGCAAAAGATCCTTGTGTAGACAATAACCGAGCCGCACCCCAAGCTTGAGCCGAGACCGGAGCAAAAAAACGAAATTTGCTTAGCTCTCCCTCTTCTGCAGCTTCTTCTATGCTTGCTCCAACCTTAGTGGTTTGACCAGCACCTTCTGCATCTAAATCAGTTATTACTATTTGAATATTATCTGGACTCAGCCTTAAAGGAGCAAGGGTATCGCTAGTGACTGGAGAAGTGCCGTCTTCACAAAAAGTCGTAGGATTAAGAAGCCATTGCTTAACAACCTCGGGACCTTTCTCAATTATTTCTTTTCTTTCTGGAGTTACTCTTTTCGTCGTAAAAGTTCTTATAATAACAATATTTTTAGTTTTATTTGTTACGCCTAGCTCACCAGATAATGCCGATAATACACCCTGCATAATATTTTGATTTCTTAATCCTAATGGACCATTTAATATTTGACCGGAAACAAGAGCGCGGGATTCGGCTTCAGTCTTCTGTGCAGCGGTGGATGGCACAATGGGTGGCGGCGTAACACCCGGAGGGGTAGTTGTAACAATGGTAACAGTTCTCGTAGTTGTAGTTCTTCCAGCGCTCTTCTCCTCCTCTACAGATGGAAGCCCAGCCAACGAAATGGCAATTCCTCCTAAGGCCAATGGTACATTTTTCCCTTCAGCATTAAAGCGCGAGCTTCGCTGAAACTGACCACGCTTAGCAGGAGCATACAAAAGCTGACCAACCATATCTAGCATAGTAGGAATAAATTCGCCTGGCTTCCTTCCATATGTCAAAGTCAAAGTAGTTTGAAAGCTTCTATTAAACCCTAAGGAATGCGAAACTTTTTCTACATAAAAAAGCATCCCCCGGCTCTCTATAAAGACCACATCTCCAGGCTGGTAATATTCATTTCCCCGTAAAGTAATGCTGCCTCTAAAAATATTTCTACGCTGAAGATTCAAAAGATAGACAGCATAAGGAAGACATTGGCTTTCTGCGTCTCCAAAGAACGGAGCCTCTATCCCTTCAGAAGTCTTAAGCCCATACATCCTCCACATGTCATAATCTACGGCCATTGCGGTGGTCATAAGATTGCCACCAACATTTCCTGGTGATGATTTAAATGCTAACCCTGGAGGAGCCTCCACCTGGCCGCCGATCCGCCCAGTAATTGTATCAATCTTCCCAGTAACCAAAACCGTATTGTAATCTGGAGCCTTTTCTTCTAAACTCCAAGAAATAATTTCCACATCTTTAATTATAAATCTCTGACCTGATCCTGGACCTAATTCATCATTATTCTCTTTTTCAATCATATGTTCAATGACTGAAGGAAGAGTGCTTTTAGAATTTAGATTAGGAAAAGATGCGGTTTGAATTGCTTTAGAAGGGTTTCGATTAAAGTCAGCAAGCTCTTGAATATTCTTAACCACATTAGCTGCCGACACCGCTGACGTTTGACGAGTATTTATAAACTCAGCCAAATTCGAAATAAGATGCCTTCGCCCCGGCGCTGTACTAGCTTCTTTAACCCACTCATCAATAGGAGCCTGTTGCTGAGTAAGAAGAAGATATTTATTAGATAAAACTCTAATAATCTCTTCTGACTCTGAAGGAAGCGTTTCACTCAAAGCACGTATATTTAGCGTTTCAGTAAAGGCCTCTACCTGATTAGTTACAGGAAAAATCTCTCTGGCCCCAGCCTGGAATCTTAACCTTGATAATGCATCCAAAGAATCGGTCAATTTAGGATCCAACATATCTGGATTGGTAAGAGTAAAAAGCTTTTCTAATCCAAAATCAGCCAGGTTCCCGCTTACTGTAGTAATAAAAGCAAACAACGACCCATCTGCAACAGACTTAGATAAAAATTTACTTAATTTAACATCTAACGTTTGGGCATCCCTAGCAAACCCTAAAATAACTCCAATTATTCTTATCTGCGTCTCTAGAACTTCAATATCTCTAAGAAGAGTTTGGCCTTGATTTACGAAAAGATTTTGAAAAAACTCAGGGAAAAATTGGATACCAGTCTCTTCAGTTTGTAAAAACAAATCATTTAAAACACTACTAGGGATGCGATTATATAAAGGTGGACGCGCAACAATGTGACCTTGAGTGCTAGCAAAAACTTCTAGACCCAAAACCTCTGCGGCTTTAATCATTTTTTGTTTAAGATCTGTATACTCACTTTCAAACAGTTTCATATTGGAACTGTTTACTTTTCTTTCAAAAGCCTGTATCTCTCCGTTTTTATCATACTGATCGTCAACAACAAAATAATTCTTGTCAAAGTTTGCTCGTACCTGCCAAATCCTTCTTAAAGTAAGGAACCCCAACCTATCTCTAAAGGCAGACTGGCTCTTTTCTTTTTGTACTGAATCGTTTGTATCTTCTGCAGGGGAAAGAACAGGATCATAAAGAATATTGTTTCCCAAAATCTTAAAGCCACCCTGAAGGTTTGCTTCATTTAGGTTCCGCTGCATTCGTACAAATTGAGCCGTTCTTTCATCCAGCTTATTTTGTACCAACCCAAGCTTAATTTTTGCCTCAGATGTAGCCTGAGATGTAGCAATAGTAGGAACATTTTCTGGAGTCTTACCTTTAAGCTGATTAGAAATTTGTGTAGGATTAGGGCTCCCTACTATTAATGCCTGGATTAACGCGGCCTGTTGAGTAAGAAGGCGGTTTATCTCCAAACTTTCTGTTACAAGCTGAGCCTGTTGGGTAAGGATAGCAGTCTCGGCGGCTGACCCTATTACCAAAGACTTGAACGGAAGAAAGCCGCCCCAAACTGAATTAAGTCTCCGAACTTCTCCCAAAAGACTTTCCAAAAATGTCTTCGCAGAAAAATCTCCGGTATTAGAATCCGGGCCTTGAGCATCAGCAGAGGTAAGAGTGCTCTGCATAGCATTCTGTAAAAACAAATTAAAGTTGTATGGCTGTGCTGTTACCAATAAAGATAAAGCATTCATTACATCCTGTCCCGCAAAGGGATCAGTTACTATGCGTGGCTGAACTGACCTAGAACCTAAGGTTGTAGATGGACCACTCCCTACCCAGCCACCAATTCCTTCTTTCCATCTATAAACAAATCCTGCGGGCGTAGCCAATATCTCTTGAAGACTAGAGCCGGATATATCTCCATCTCTAGAATTAAAGATATCTTGAGTAATCGCCCCATACCCCCGCCATCGCCCACTATAAACCCTCGCTACTTTTGTGTCGAGAAGGGTTTGGTTTTCTGGAAGCACTTCAGGTTGCCCTCCAGGAGCCAAGCCAGTAACAGCATCAAAACTCACATTAAAGGGAGTAAGTGGATCAAGCAAATCACCATTGGGAACATTTAAAGAAGGATTAATATTTACTTGAGTATGATCAAAATATTCAGAATTGTCTCCACATGAAACGCTTAACTGAAACTCACCATCTCTATACGAACTCTCTGCCTCTTTAACTACCCCTACAAATACCGCTAGTCCCTCAGGTTGAGATGTAAGCGCACCCTTATACTCTCTCCACATCCAATTAGGAAACCCAGGACCTGCAACTGCTATCTTTTCTAATTCATCTTGAGTGACAAACTTTCCGGTTGTCCCATTCTTTTCATCTAGACGACCATAAGTTGTTTTCATGTGACCAAGAATCCCATTAATCTTTCCTGCTAAAGTTGATCCAGTAGATTCTTGACCCATACCACTGGTTAGAGCGCCATCGCTTTGGGTATTAGAAGTCATAAATATATTTACTATGTCCATTGGCTGAATCATAGATTTGCTATCATAATGTAAAGTCATTTTTCTTCGAACATAATTTACATTTTTATTAAAAGTTATTGTATCAAATCTTTGAACCGTTTGTAAATCTATTAGAGTTATGTAATTTCCAATAATAATTTCTACTAGCCTTCTTTCTTCGGCTGTTAATTGTGGAATGTCCTGTACCTCTACAACAGGAACTAAACCAGGAACATAAGTATAAGGAATTACTATTCCTAGCTGCTCAATAAAGGCTCTTACCGGTCTCGTTCGAAAGGTAGGCTGAACAGTAAACGTAATCGGTGGCTGGTTGGGAAGACTGGAACTAAAGACATTTCCTTGTCCTCCTATCAAAGAAAGATCAAGATTGTTTTCCGAATCTCCCTGTCGAGTCCCAAGCCTAAGGTTATTTAAGGTTTGAATTAAATTATCATTTGTTCTTTCTAATTCAGCCCCAGAATTTTCGGTAAAGTTGGTAGCCTCAACAATAGCCCGCGTAATATCTGCCTGACCTATAAGCATTATATCATAGGGATTCTGAAGCTCTATAGAACAGCCACCACCCCCAAGCTTTACAGACGTGGTTGTTCTTACACTAGACAACACGGTTAAATCAAAAGACCCTGTGCCAGCACCTAGGGTTCCATTAAAAGGCTGACCTGGCTCAACCCACCATTGAGAGAACTCAGTAGGATCACTAAAGGCGTCAATGTTTCTTAATCTTTGAATTGCGCATTGGGTTTTGTTATCAAAAATATTAAATAGTCCTTGGTCTTCTAGCTCTGCAACCGAATTCAAAATGGTTGGCATTAAATGAGAATTAACTCTTCCCGTTACAGAAGAAATCTTTTCTATTTTAGTAAGACGTTCATAGGCCGCCAATGCTTTTGCTTTGTTTTGGAAAAGCTTTTTAGTAGCTCTATAAAATAGCTTTTCTTTTTCTTCTAAAAGATCTAGATTATAATTCTCTGCTAAAGACGAGAACGCTCTCTTTTTAATAACAATAGTGGTATTAGGAGCTTGCCACAAAACCTCTCTAAGCTGTGGTCGCACATTTCGTATAAAACCATCTTCTAAATAGGTGCGCCCTCCAGTAGGATCAGGAGTATCACGAGAAATCAGATCCCGAAAACCCCTAACAGAAGATCCGGCATCATCAAGCCAGTTTCCAAGATCACTAAACGCACCCATTCTTTCCTCTCCTTATTAAAAAATAAGGTCAAAAATTGAATCCCCAGACTCCAATCGATCTTCAAAGTTTTCAGCCGGAGTTCTAGGACGGGGACCCAAAGGAGGAGCTATAGTGCCCCTCTCCTCTAATCCACTATAACTAAAGGGAACACCAAAATTCGGATCCGAATTCGAAGGACCATATCCAGGATTCCTATGCCAACCCAAAAAGTTGCGTCGGCTCCCGCTCATTTGAGTAGCCACAAACTCAATATCATAATTAAATAAACCAAGATGGCTGACGCTTTCTTTTATTCCAAAGCTTTTAAAATAGCCACGAAATATCCATCCAGAATAATACATCTCTACTGAAAATGCTAATGCAGCTAAGGTAGGAATTTCTCCTGGTGTTAACGCCCCTCCAAAGGTAGCAAGGTCGGTAGCAATATCTAAAAAGTTATCTACCGACTGAATCCCATCAGCAGCAAATACATCAGAAAAATTATCAGGGACATTTTGAGCCGCTACTGCCAAAGCAAAAGGATCAAACGCAAGCTGCTCTCCACGATACACTCCAAACAAAGCATTAATGCCTTCAATTCCAGAGCTTCCTGTGGTACCAGAAAGACTTATTCTTACAAGCTCTTCTCCCCAATACTGAAGTATATAGCCACCCTTAGTGCGCGTTTCATTTACAACCTTAGAAAACTTATAATTAATATTTTCAGGATTAATATACATCTCTACTGTGCCTTGCTCTGGCACATACCAACGAATTAAATCTCTAGTAAAGCTTCCTAAAACACTAGCATTTCTAGGAACCTGTCTTGCAGCAGCACTTGACGATCCTATGTTTGCAGGAATAGGATTATAACCTGGAAGAAGCTGAGTAGCATCTCCCAAATTCTGGCCAGCTCTTTCAAATGGATCTAATGGTAATGACGGAGGAAAACCCATAACAATATACTATACTATTGCGCACCTGCATTTGTTCCAGCTTGGTTTTGACTATCCGCTCCAGCAGCATTCTGTTCAATCATTCCCTGAACCTCTTTTCGAGTAACCGTCCCGTCTGCATTTGTAATCTCTACCTTTACTATAATAGGCTGGGTTGAAGCTGTCTGAAAAGCCTTTGTTAAATTCTGTAGCTCTGAAACCACTGCGTTTCCTTGGGGAAGGGAAGACTGAGCAGCAACAATAGCAGCAGCATTAGCCTCTTGATCTTTCATAGATTGAGTAAGAGCCTGTCTTGTCACATCTTGATCAGAAGAAGCAGCGGTAGTAGAAGGTGTTTTAGATTCCAAACCAGGAATTTTAAAAGCGTTAATTACGGCTTCAATTATTTTTCCCCCAGCAGTCTTCTCCTTCCATAGATCATCTTCCATGGACTTGGCGCCCTTCCCATAAGTTACACCTGAATCTACCGTCATCCCTCCTTCTCGGGTTAAACCTTTTACCAAAGAGTTAGTCGCACCCCCCAAATCTAAAAAACTTTTTGTAAGGTTTTGTAAGACCTTATTAGCCTCCATCATATGGGCATAGTATTGGCGCTCTTGCTCTTGGGCTCCGGTCGTTAGCACAGTAGCCATCGCTGCCCCAGTAGCCTTTCCTCTCTCCATAAACTCAAGAATATCTTTATCTCGGCCTCCTTCTTCAGTGCCTTCTTTCGCCTCCGCCACGGCTTGGGCAAAGGTTTTTCCTTTAGCCATAAGCTCTAACCAAGCCTCAACCTGGAGAGGGTCTTGTTTGGTGAGGGCAGCAATCTTCAATAAATAAGAGCGCTGTTGATTTAAAAGCTGTGAGGCCCCTTCTCCTGCATCAATAGCTTCCTTACCGGTCAGAATGGGGCCCATCTGAGTTATCCGGGACTGAATTTCTTCCAAGATTTTTACTCTGCCCGCTGAACCTTCGGGTCCTCTTAGGTCTTCTCTTAATTGAAGAGTAGAACGAGCGCTTGTAGATCGCCCCAACAACCCCGAAAGCTCAAATAACTGATCCATGTCAAGCTTAGCAATTCCGGAAGATAGGGATTTCCCAAAATTAACTGCCGCTTCTACGCTCAGATTTGGCATACCTTTTTTAAAGAGAGCAGCCATTTCAGCGGCATCTTCAAAAGATCCTCCTACATACTCCATTCCTACAGTCATATCGTCGGCCTGCTTAATTAGTAGCTCCATTGGAATACCAACCTCATTCGCAGCTTTGGCCATGGAACCAAAAATCTTAACCGCATCCTTTCCTGTAGTCCCCAAAGTTCGATGATACTTTACCATAAGGTTAGCAAAACTTTTAGGGTCCTGTCCAAATGCTTGTCCTAGAGAGGCTGCCATTTCTAATTGATTAAATTTAAAAGCATTCCCAACCCTAATGCCTTCCTCTTGGGCTCCCGGAATTTTATAAAGCTCAGCCGCTACTGGCTGCAAATCTCGTGCAAGTAATCCTTGAGCAGCAGCTACCTCTATAGTTGAGTTAAGAAATCCTTGGGTAGTTTGATCTAAAGTTTTAAGATTGTCATTATTTCTACCAAAAAACTCTGCTGTAGTCCCACTGGCTGCTGCTAAACTGATTTGCATTAGTTTAAATTGATTCGCATGATCGGCTGCTTCAATATAATTATCAGTCAGTTCTTTGCCCAAACCTGTAAGGGCTCCTATTTTTTGTAGAGTAAAGGCTACATCATCTCCTGCCCCCTTTAAACTTGTGCCAAAAGTTTTTATTCCAGTAGTCAGGTTTCCAATCTCAGCCCCATGACGTGGTAGCAGCTTAAAGGCAGCATCAAGATGTCCGATAACAGTTGGTATACTTTTTAATGCCGTTCCTAAATCTTCGAAACCTAAAGTAAACTTTTCCAACCCCAAAACGCTAAACACATTTTTGAACTGCCCCACCGCATCATTTAAATCCTTGATCGCATCGGTAGATGCTTTTGCTTCTTTGGTGGTGCCAAGAAGCGTTTTCAAAAGATCTGGAGATACATTTACCTTTGTACCGGGGGGTATTTCTGCCATTTTATATTACTCTTCTTCTTTTCTTACGTCGTGAAATCCGTTTTTTGCTCTTCTCTTTTTCTAGAAGAGCCTCGGTTTTAACGCGCTTTTCATCATCAAGGAACTCCTGAGTAGACGCCTCAAAATCCTCATCTGAAGTAGTAATAGGCTCTTCGGTCATCTTGCGAGCCATTTCAGGATTAGTGAATGCGCCTACAAGGATGCCTAAATTTCGCCTTTTATCAGCCTGTATTTCCTGTTCCCCACGCCAACATTCCAAGAACCACATCTTAATAAGCGGATCCATATCCTGAATGAACGGATCACTTGGCAATTTTCTGAATACTTGACATAGGAAAAAGAGAAATTGCTGCTCGGTTTCCTTGGCTATTTTTTTAGGTCACCGCTAACCTGCTCGGCATCTTCAAGAGTCGTAATACCATATTGTTTTCCGCTCTCTTGAGATAGAGCAGAAAACTCTTCATATAAATGGCTCACAATACTGGTTTCCATATCATCAAAAAAACCTAGCTTAATAGCAAGCTTATCTTCTTCCGTCTGTCCCGCAAGTCCTAGGAACACATCTAAAGGAATACCCTCTACGCTCTCAATAGCAAAAGCCAAGGTATTAATCTTAAGCTCTAAAAAGGCTTTAATATCTCCATCTTGAACCCTCGTACCTAGCCCAATTAAAGATGCGTTCTCTTTATTTTTTAATGTCCTTAGAGAAAATGTAATTTTCTCTTTGCCACTCCCTACAACAACCTCTTTGTTTAGCTTTCCAATGCCTAATAAAAGCTCAATTCTTTTTCTAGCATCAGGCGCAACAGAAGGCTGGCTCGTATGCTGTTCTCTAAACCTCTGAACCTCTTCATAGCTCTTAAACTCTTGAGGCTGTTGGACGGCTTTAGCAGGAAGAGGCTTTGATATTTCATCTAGCGCCTCAGTTTCATCCTCCACCCGAAAATTGGGCATAGACGTTCCTGTTCCTTTGGTTGTTCCTAGTGTGCTTCTGATACCGGCCATAGATATTCCTTTCTACTTAAAGGATATATCAGACGACCTTAAGCAGTTTCGTCAATTGCGAACAAAAGGCCACCAGCCGTAAGAGCACCACGGAAATCGCCCTTATCAGTTGCCTGTTCAATCGGATTAAGATCTGTAAGCGGCATGTCTCGACTACCAATCGGGCCACCCGGAATCGGAACGGCACCACTATTCGGACCCATTGTAGAGTAAATTGCTTCAGCCTGCCAATTCATATCATCCACAATAACAAAGTCTGTATCTTGATACTGATAACTAATTTGAGTAATCCAAACATTCTTGATAACAGTAGTCAAGGTAGTGGAATCTGCCTCTGACGCAAAAATATCCTTAATGATAATATCAAAAGGAATACGCTGAGAGGCCGCATGAATAAAAGGCCTGCTAAATGCGGCGGCAATTCTTAAGTTACCAAAACGAGTTCTCTTACAGCTTCCACTAATGTCAGTTGATTTATTCGGCACAGAGTCTATATGACCATCTGTTCCTACTTCATCAATCATTGATACACTTCGAGCTTCCGTCACCGAAAGGTTTTTAACAGCGCCAATTTTATTTCCATCTACTTCAATAATTATATTTGTACTTACAGAAGTACGTGTAACGCTTTCCCCCTCGGGGCCTTGAACTATCGATCCTGTATTAGCAGTTATGGCCATTTTATCCTTCTATTAGATACGCCCCTATTAGATGAGCCCTAGATCTACCCTTATATAAATCCAGTTAACAGGGTAGGTCGGTTGGACGCTTACCCCTATGTTCCATTGCCTTGGCTCAACCGGATCTCTTTGAACAACTACATCTGTAAATCGAGTAATAAGCCTACGAGTGGTCAGCGCAATGAGGACACTATTAATCCTGGCCGCTAAGGTTGAACCAAAATCTGGACTTTCTGGCTGACCAATAAAGCCTCTAAAGGCAGCCCGTAGAATTTTAGCAATGCGGTCACGAATAAAGACAATGCTAATTTCTTCCTCTTCAGCAAACCCACTGGCGGTTGTAGTTCTTCCCCACAAGCAAACCCCACCACCTGCAATAGGCTGCATAAGACACGCGCCCGCTGCAGCAATTTCTTCTAGAATAATGGGCGGGAAAATCATGTTCCTAAGAAGCTGGAAGCCCGTTAAGTTTTTGCGTGTTAGTGGAATGGTTACATTTGATGTTCCAGCAAAAAACCCTGCTGCTGCTGGAGCCATATAAAAACCATCCAGCAATAGACGGTTTGCCCCAGCCTGAACCACTACCTCATCCGGATACATGTAAACAACGCGAAAGGTGTTTCCAAAATTATCGTAGATACTATAATTGGTTAAATCCTCATTATCTCCAGCCAGAATTTCAGCAATATCATCTCCCTGAATTCCTTCAAGAATACCAATATCTTCTACTGCTGCTAACTGGGTTCCGATAATCTCAGCCGGATCCAGTCCCTTAATGGCACCAATGAAAAGCATTCGTTCATGCTTATTCTTAATGGTACTCATTTTACGAACGTGGGTTTTGCCGTTCTGAAAAATAGCACTTATGGTTTGGCGAGGAAGGGGAACAACCATGTCCACCTCAATCTTTTCAGCCGAAGCATAAGCGTTAGTCCAACCTACATCAAAGAAATCTGCATCTTTAACATCAACAATTGTGGCCCTAAGCTTTTCACCCGCGTCCAAAGCCAAATCTTGGGTAAACAAAATCTTTGTGCTCTTAACTAGCGGATTAGGATTAATGAGACGGAAATCAACACTCGTCTCAGTTCCTATAAAGCTTCCTGAAGTCCTAGAGATCTGAAGCTCACCATTTAGAACTCCAGTAACTGTAAAGACACCATCATTAGCGGGGTTAGTAGAATTGAAAAGCTGGATATCAAAGCCAGTATCCCCCGCATCAAACCCTACCGTTACTGACGACATCTTGGCAGTTAAGGGGGTTAAGGTAGTAAGAACTCCATCTACCCCTTGCTTTGTAACCTGAACGGTTTCTACTACTGTATAAGAGAACACGTCTGGTCCAAAAACAAAGGCTGCAGGAGTAGTATTATAAATTGGATTATAAAAAGGAACTTTATTAGGAATAATCTGCGTCTCTTTATTTGTTACTGGATTAGTAATAAAGAAGTTAATATTTAAGTCCGCATCCGGTACAAGATTTAACGGCAACGGAAACTCTAAATCTTCTAGATCAGATTCTCCTGGCGCATCCTCAACTAAAACAACAGACTGACGCCGAGGCAATGGAGGGGCAGTCTGTAGTGCAAAGAAACCAGGGGCTCCATTTTGCATAAGAATCTGAGCCCCTAAAGCTAAAGTATTGTTAATTGTTGGAGCACCATGGAAACTTCTAAAGTTATCCATGTCGGTAAAAAACACCGGATCATTTATATCTATGACCGCTATGTATTGAGCCGATAAAGTATCTCCCTCATTTAAAGCTCCTCCTTGAACAAAAATAACAAAACTATCTCCTTCCTCAAAAGGAGTTGCGCCTTCATCCACCGCAAATTCTAGTATGCCATTAGAAAGAAGAGAGCCGTTAGAGGTCCAAACAATCTGTTGTCCATAACCATCTAAAATGAAACCAGACACGGTTCCATTAGCAATAAACTTAGCATAGCCATCAATGGGATTGCCGTACCCATCTCTTCGTACACTAGAACACCGAACAGTCCAAGTTTCAGTAGGAGCATTATCATCTACTAGCTCAAGGGCACTAAGCGTTCCATTGCCAATGTTGTTAGAAGCAGGTTGAAACTCTTGGCCGCCCTGATCAACAATATGAGCAGCTTGAAGCTCAACACAGCCAGTAGCTATATCTACTTTAGCTCCAAAATCTGAATCAAACCCTTGAGTATTAATTGGCCCTTCAAGGACTGCTAAAGGAATTCCATTTTTGATAATAGAAGTTCTGTTAGATATAAGAGGTGCGTCCGGAAGAAGGAAGTGACGCCCATCTGAACCACTCTCGGTTGTACAAGGCGGCGCTAAGCCACCGGGACCGTCAAGACCATCATTGCCACCACCCAATGCAGATGTTACTAAAATCAGTTCTCGCTGCCCTTCCCCCATGATAACCGCAAAACGGTTTCCACTGGGAACACTAGCGCCCCGACTTCGAGTAACAATTTCTACATAACTATCAGGTAATGCATTTCCGGCTCCTGGGAAATTTGCGCCCACACCTCTCCTCGCTTACAAAGTTCGAAAAAATACGTTAATATTCCTACTAACCAATCTAATGTCTTGTTAGTGCATGTATTTTTTTTGTTTAAAGACTTTCAAGTTTATCAAGCAAATTCACATCCGTTCTAATAGTCAAATTAGGCGCTATTCTTGGGGGTGGTGGATCGAGAACTCCAAACTCCACACACAAGGCAATTGCATCACAAACACTCTGAACAGGTATGGCTCTAGCCCATTCTGTTCGAATATCTACAGTAATTGTTTGCTTATAAAGTTTTTCATTTAAATCATCCCCTTCCGAAGGTGCACTAATTTTAAGACCCCTAATAAAAACACCAGCTTTCCATAATCTTTTTTCAAGAATATCTACAAAAGCTAAAGAAATAAATTCTACAATTTCATCTCTGGCCCGAATTCCTCGCGTCCAAACATCTACATTAATTGATCCCTGCCAAGCTCCATTAAAAAGAAAAGCTTTGGGAGTAAAAATATTTTTAAAATTCCCATACCCATCATAAACCCTTACTGCCTCCCATTGAACAGTCCCTCTATCCCTATTAAAAGAAAGAGGAGTAGAATCCATGTTGCCCATAGAAACTAAAACAGCCGGATAAAAGATTGTGTTAAACCGCCATTTCTCTGCAATAAAAATTCTTGTTGTCTCATCATCATGAAGCCCAGCCTCAGATGGAACACCAAGAAGGCTTGGGGTTTTTACAAATCCCCACTCATCTCTTACAAAATGAAAGTAGCTATCTTTATTAAATTCATCTCTTAAAAGATCGATAGCCACTTCTTTTGGAAAAGTAAGAAGAGTGTTTTGGACGACATTATTTAGCTGAAATAAATCCGTATAATAAAGAGTGCCGGTAGCCATCTATACGATGCTTTATAAGTCTTAGTTGCATAGCTTTGTGACTACCTACAGCACAAGACTAGTTATCTTCCAGTTCACAGGTTTCCTTGGCTAATTTTATACAGGCGTCCATCTATAAGTAAAAGATACATTGCGTAAGGTTAAGGTCATTCCTATAGAGTGATCTGTTTGAGCAGAAATTTTAAGAACATAAGGATCTGCCAACTTGTGGTACGAAGAAACAAAAGAAGCAGGAGGAGTTGGTACATCAAAAGTAGCTGTACCCGCAGGCAACCCAGCCAGGTCCAAGGTTGATTGTATAATCGTGCCCCCTTTTGCTGGAGCCAGGGTGACTTTAATTTCTCCCGCATCCAAAATGGTAGAAAGGGTATAAGTTAACTGCAAGCTCAACAATTTGACTTCATACGGGATAACTTCACTTAATGGAATAGTCCAATCAAAAGTGCGCTTACTACCTGAAGATACCTGAAAAGTTAAAGTTTCTGAGGTACTAACTGTAGGGGGAATTAATTCTATTTGAACATCTGATGGTAACCCAGTAATAGTATCAAACAAAACATTACCTGAAACAAACCCTATTGATTTGGTTCCTAACGACCCACTAATAAATGCATTAACTGTTTGATTTATATTTCTTTCAACTATACTTCCACCAGGCGCCCCCACTATCCCAATAACATTAAGATCTGTATTAAGAATATTAATATAAGGACTATCAAAAGCATTATCTACTACATTACAAAGACCGCCTATATTAATATAATGCTCGATATCTTGTGTTCCTCTAAAAAGCTGATTGTCAGAAATTTGAACAAAAACAAATGATAGAATTCCAATTGTCTCATTATTTGAAGGCGCACCAAATCGAACCTCATTTCCAATAACTGCGCCGAACGCCATGTTTTGAATCCCTACTGCACCACTCTCGGCCGAAAAACCATCAACAATATTATTCTTTATATACGCGCCACTGCAAAATATTCCTCGCTTATAATACTGATCTGTAAAAAACAACCCTCCCTGACCTGTTGATAATTGGTTGTTTTGAACAATAGCATTGGTTCCCAATAATGCTATCTCATCATTCGTGTCTTGAATAGAAATGCCATCATTTAGAAGAGTAACTGTGGCGCTGTTAAGATTAATTAAATAAGCTGGGTCGGCGGCATTAAGCGAGTTATCAGTAATAATAACCTTGCTCCTTATCTGATCCCCAGCCTGGCCACCTCCATTAAAACACTGAATCCAATTACAAGCATTACCCTCAATCCTCACAACACCTAGGGCAGAAGTATTGTTGGATAAATCTATGCTCGCCAACCCATCAGCATCAAGGTTGCCAATAAAGGTACAAAAATTGTTGGCTATCCTAAGAAGATCATGGCCCTGATCTAGATTTCTTACATAATATCCAATACGACCACACCTGTTACCATCTATCGTAACTTGTTGCGCTTGAAGGTATCCAAAGTTTCCATTAAGCTGGAAAGTACTAGTAATGTAAATTCCCTGATCTTGACCCGCAACGTTATTAGAAATAATGCAACTTCTAAACCCGCCCCTAGCACTATTAGAAAGAGGGCGAACGAGAGCTACCGCAGCCCGACTAACTGATACTCCCTTGCTTTCAAAATAGTTTCCAGTAATTACAATATTAGAATTAAAAATTGTAGTTGTAGCAATCCCAACACTATTTTGAATTAAAGAAATAAACGGATAACGATCTTGAACTCTGCTTATAAATCTACAATTAGTTATGCTAGCATCATCAAAAACCTCTTGATTATCTGTTCTCCTATATAAACAACCCCCACCTAACGCCTCAATAAAGCCGCCCCCACTTGGACTGCTCATGCTCCAATCAAAACGACATCGGTTAAACTCAGAATAGCTCGCTAAATTTACCCCTATATTTGAACCCAAGAAAACAAATTCTACATCTTCAAAAAGCACAGGTCTATTTTCGCTTCCAGCCCCAAGATCAACAGCTACAGGGGTTTCAACATCAAACTGAAAAGTCAAATTCCTAGCCGTTATACTCGTTCCATCTAAAAACAAAATCTTGCCACTAGCAAACTTTAATTGAGAAAAATCAGATACCGTATAGCCAGATCCAGAATCCGCATATAGCCCAATCCCTTCTCCCACAATCGTAAAGGGCGGAAGGTTGGTCCAATTCAAATGGTCTGTAATCAAATGCTTGCCAACTATTTTTACCTCACGATGACCAGCAGTATAAATCCGTAACCATGTTGTTAGCTGCTCCAAACTATTAAAACTGCTAGACCCATTTTCTGTACTAAATGTAAAAGGTATATTGAACGTTTCTGTATGAACAAACCGTCTAGCATCAGAAACCGAATTGATAGTTGTAGATGCAATGGTCACATTAACAATTGCAATCGGTACCAAATCCCTTCTTGTATCAACCAATTCACTAAAGGTAAAAGATTGAACATAAAATGAAGGCCCACCAGCAGGCAAAGAAGCTAAGAATTGTTGCTTGGTAGGAGTAATAATATGAGTCTCGAAGTTGCCCTCTTGGTTCACACATATCGCCCAATCAATGATATCTCCAGACCCTACAGAAGCCTCTACAATTTCCGGAATCACAACTAACGAAGGATTTCCAGCAACCACACTTCCGTTAACTACCGCAAACCCACCATCAGCCTTTACTTGTGTAGGCTCAACCAAATCTTGAACAGCAGCAAAACCTCTAATAATACCATTATCATGAAGAACTCTATCTCCAGCTTCTACAAACGCTACTGCTGAATCGGTAAAATTCTCTTCACTTACACTGCCTAGCTCTCTTTGATCCTGAGCAGCATCAATTCTATTATTGCCATCAGTAAGTTCACAACTTCCTATATAAAAGACCTCTTGATCCCTTGAAAGAGAATCAAATATCTCAATGTCAACAAATCTTGGAACCCCAGTTGTAACAGGAGAGGAGCCAGCCACATCTACATATTCAAGTTCAATAAAATCTACATTGGAGTTATCATAAAATCTTGTCTTAGTATTCTTTTTACTAGTAACCAATTGGCCAGTGTTCTTAATACCTGTAGCTCCATCAGGTTCACCTAGCCATCCTGAAAATTCTCCCGTAGCATTATCGTATGCGGTGATTTGGAATCTAACAAAAAATTTCGCTTGTGCTGCTCCAGAATTAAATCCTCGCAATTTGGCAGACACATCTTCCGTTTTCCACAAGGCCGTACCCAAATCTTCTGCTAAAACTGCCCCCTCTACTTGAATGGGGAAGCGACACCTTTCATGACTAAAAGTATTTCCTTCATCATCAATAAATATCTGAAACCACCTCTTGTATACAATAACCGAAGCAGTGTCCACCATATTAAGAGCATCAAAACCTACCGTGCTCTCATTCCAATAAATGCGAACAGGAAGCGTGGGATCAGAGCCGACACCATCCATATCCGCATTCAAAACGGTCAAGGTCATCTTTGCTACTACAGGAGGGCACGGATCTCCATAGGTAACAGATTCAAGTATAAAGCGGCCATAATCTGCGTTGTTAAGCCCGCCTGTTGTCCAAGGAACCGTAGGCTGAATAACAATGGTTCCTCCAGGCCTTAGCTCTACAGAACGTAAATCAATTGGTATCTCATACGTAGCAGAACCACTAATCGCATTCCTAGAAATTAATGTGCCTACCCAATAACCATCTTCAATTGCAAAGTAACCATCATCTTCAGAATAGCCTGCAAATGGAGTAGGAGCAAAATCATCTCTTCGAATCCCATTCACCACATAGTTTCTAAACTTGAGCGCCGGAATTACCTCAGTAGGAAAGCTCGCCGCCTCAAGAGCAGAAGAATAAGGCTGACCAAAAGGAACCCCCGCAAACCCACCCTTAGCCGAACCTAAACCTAAAGCATCAAAACCATCTGAAGGGTTCCCGCCTCGTGACGCATCACCAATTACATTTTTAACAAATGAGCTTTCAACCAAAACCCCACCAACAACCTCACCACTAATTATAGAGAAGGAAACAGAATTAATAGAGTCAGCCAACATAAGACCAAACTCTCCATCTCGTTCATATGCTATAAACCTATAATTAAAACCCTTTGCTCTTAAAGCATTATTTGTGGTTCTTACAACGCTATCTAAAGTATAAGCACCAGGAGTAGCGCCCGCATTTCCAGTAACATCAATGGCTGATAAAGGTATGGTTAAATCTTCAGGATTTCCAGTTGGATAAATAACAAGCCAAAGATTATAATGCTCGGCATCTAATTCAGAAGCCTCAAAACCATTTCCTAAAACATTCGCGCCACGAGGATCGCCAACAATTGCACTGGCCCTTACAGAAGTGGTAATATCATTGTTAGCCGGAGCTACAGCTAAAACCCCATATACATTGCGATCAAATTTTGGCCTATAAATGGACGCAATCCCTTCAGCTTCTGCTAGGTTTACACCATTAATTCTCGCAAACCATTGAGAGCCAGGAACAAACCTATAAGACTCAACAATCCACCGAGCGCTTAAACCATTTCCATAATTAATATAAAGAATGTCTCCGCTTCTAACCTTAGTAAACTTTTCATCAAATTCATTTCCAGTATTATCCGGAAAGAATTCAATTACATCATCACCATCTGTAGTGCTATCTACAGGGTTAGCAGAAGGAGGCGGACCATAAAGATAAGCTTGGACAGTTGTGGGAGGGACAATTAAAACATTGTACCCATCAAAATTAAGCGAGTCTTCTTCAAGAGTAGTAGAACGAGTCCAACGAGGAATTCCATTCACATGCATATTGGCACGGTGAACTCCCATGGTTAAACGATCTTGATCATCCAAAGCCTGAAAAGCTAATTGAGCATTAGTCGCGGTCTTAGGTATCTCAGAAAAATTGCTCGTATCCACCACAATGGCTGTAGCCGGATGAGCATCTAAAATTCTATTTAGGTGATCAATTAAATCTTCATTGATTTCTAATAAAGCAGAAGCTACCTGAGTGGCCGGACGCAAATCTCCATATCTATTTCTAAGCCCCGGCCAAATATAACTCGGATCACGGGGATCAAACGGAACCGCATTTAAATCAATTTGGCTAGCTACATGACGAGCCAAGGTAATTCCATCAAGAAGATGAACAGCACCTTGAATATGAAGTCGGAGATTGCATCTATTCTCTTCAGAAAGATCACTAACCGAATCAATAGAAGCAATGTTGGCTAAAATTAAAGTATGAAGACTAATAGTACTAAAATTTAGTTTAAGTTTACTTTCTTCAATTCCAGCATTAACTCCCACCTGATTATTATCAATCGGAAGACTGGCCAGCCCAGCACTCTGTAAAGCTGAGCCCCGAATAGATCCATCAGGGTTAAGGGACTTGTTTAAACGTGCAGCTACACTCGCAGCAGATGCCTGAGGATTTGCTCCAAGAGTTGTCTCAATTGCAAAAACGGCAGACCGCAATGAATTAATTGCTAGTCCTGAGATCTGAGTTAAGTTATTGTCAACACGAGGTAATGTAGCGTCATCATCAATTCCATTAGGATATCTTGTCATTTACCCTCTTCTATCTTCTTTAAACAAACCGCTCCTACTATCCAAATAAAGTGCGATTTTAGGTAGAGTTTAATTAGCTAAACCAAATAGCGAGAATTTGATATAGACCAAAACTTTTCGCTCTCATTGTCCTTGAACAAAAATTACGCGCTATGACAAAAAAGAGTGGACACCGTAAAAGAAGAGAGTAGATTGGCCATCCGATCAGCCGGTCGGACTCTATAGAAAGCGATTTAAATCATGGAAACCACTGAAAACAATCAAGAACAAACCAACGGATCTTCCTCTCAGCCCACCGAAGCTTTTCTCAATCCGGTAGTACAAGGTCTCAATAAAATTTTTGGAGTTCAGTTTACTGTAGCAACCAGCATCGACCGCAATTACCTAGAGGAAAGAACGGACGAGGCATTTTTTGGTGCTAACGAAATCGGTGCTGCTCGCAAATTGGACAACGGCACTCTCATCATGGGCAACCTCGAAATCCCCGCCACCTCATTTGACCCGGACCATTCGTCAGCAATCGGAGAGATTCTTTCGGCTCTTCGTGATGGCAACCTTGTCTCCCTCAAGAACCTGCCCGTAGCCGCTGTTGCTAACACTGTGATGACTCTTTCGCAGTGGAACGCCAACCTTACCATCTCGGGCCAGGGCTACACGCACCAAATCCAGGCCATTGCTTTCCCCTCCATCCAGTCTCGTCAAAACGGTTTGGAAGCAGAGCAGCTTTCCATCAACCCCATGTACGCTCTTAACTGGCGCGTAATCAGCAACAAGCTTACTGATTCCGACAAAGAGTGGCTCAATAATCTCACCGTCTAACAACCCTCTCCCTTTCCAGGTTGTGCCCAGACCTCTTATGAGGGGTCTGGGCTTTTTTTGGTGGGTGATAAAAACTATAGGGGCCCACCTAAATTTTCGGACGATTTCTCCACTCCTTTTTCCTCTTCCCTTTTCTTAATCATATTGTGGACTACTCTATAAGTATGTGCGGAAAAAAGCCCGGCCACACATCCAAAAATTACTCTGGCCCCGAAGGTTTGAAAGTCTTCTGGGTAGGGCCACGCAGAAATGGATGCAGCCAAACATCCTCCAGTTACCAAAGGAAGAATAGGAAGAATTAATTCATTCCATATTTTATTTTGTTTGGCGCTTTTCCAAAATGCATTTACTCCACGTCTAATAACAAAGACAAGGACCGAAATCATTAAACAAAAAACCACATTTGATAGAGTTAAAACCTGAGCTAATGTATCTTCCATAAGAAGAATGCTGTTTCATTAATGGAGTTTATATTTAAAATATTAATCGATGTGTATGTCCTAATACAGGCACTACCTCATTTCCACGTATTGGATGATTGTGGTCTTGAGAAATACTAGTGGTCTGATTTAAGCAATCATCTTCCATTCTTTCGGACTTAACCCATCTATGAGTATGAGGTGGGATTCCTTCAGGGCCAGGAACAAACCCAATAGAAGTAATAAGATTTTCTGGAAAGTTCTGTGCATCTGGAAGGGCGTTCCACTGATAGATCGGATCAGTTTTTCTAATCCGAGCCAAAGCCATTTTCTGAGCACCATAATGATTAAGAAGAATTTTATTTCTTGTTACATTCATAATCATGTAACGAAATTCTTCAGTACCATCAACATTAAATCTAATTACAAAATCTCGTTCTTTAAGAGTCGGAACAATAAGGGTCCAAGAGTTCGGTTTATAATCTAATTCTAAACCAGACTCAATCGGAATTAAGTCATCAACCGCCGGCTCAAACCTCATCATTATTCTTCTATCACTTCTCCTAGGATTGTAATACTGATTATAGCTGGTAACAAACCCTCCTCCATAGCAATTTGGGCAACGATATTCAGGGGTTTCTCGATCTATTCCTACACAATCGCACCTTATCCCGGTCCACATTCTACGAACCAAAACAACTGGTTCTCCGGTCAAGCTCAACAAAAGCTCTTCACGCTGACTATTGAACTCATTAATAGGCAACCCGCGAACTCGCACACACTTTCCATAACCATCATCGCAATAAATGTCCCCACCATAATAAGACGCAACACACTCGCCATTTAACATTTTAATAAAATCAGTTCTTCGATAACCCGAATAATCAAAAGGCTTAAACCCTTCCTCCTCTACTTCAACCGCCCCCAAAGGAGTTGTAACTAAATCCTGTGTAACTTTGGCATACCCATCTGAAGGCGTCCATATTTGATGCGGATAAATAAAAGTGCTGGTAGAAAGATCTAAACCAATATTATCATCTTGCCATCCGATAAAAAATCTAACTAACGGGTTATCATAAAACCGATACCCATCATATCCATCGGGTGTATGCTCTCTAGGAAACGTCCCATACAGTCCTCTTTCACCAATCAAAAGAGTATTATCAACAGCATTTTTGTTTTCGTAACTCATTAGCTCTGCCCCTATTTGCAGAACTCCATACGGGGGAAAATCAGTTACATCCAAAATCGGTACCACTAAAGCTGTAGCAGATATGGTTGAGACTAGAGGCTCTTCAGGATAAAAACGACAACCCTCAATACTTAAAGGAAGGCCATTTATATCATTAAGACTAATTTGATGAAGAGCGGATTTCACACCAAAATAAAATGTATCGCCTGGCCTAAAGTCTCCAAAAATAATCTTTAACTCTAAAGGATCAATAACAACATACTTAACCCCCTCGGCAAACACATCTTCATATCTTGTGGAATAATAAATATTGTTTACAACCTGATAAGCTGGGTCAGGAGAATAAGCTCGGAACCAACGTAATTTAATATGATCGCCATCACCAATAGAGGCAGCTAGATCTATGCCTCTAAGCGGAGGGTTGGCATATACTGGTCGAGGCGGAAAACAAGGAGACATACAAAGAAATACTAAAACATTGATAAGGCATTAAGCGAACTCCTTTGTCGGGCTTCAATGCGATGACTATCTAAAAGCTCACGATCAATAGTCCTTAATCATCACACTTATCTAAAAGCTGTTCCTTCTTCTTGTGTCTTTTCTTGCCCTTTAAGTCATGATGATTCACAACCTTTTCAACATACTCATGAGCATCACGAGGGCTTTGAGAATCGTGAATATAGGCTATTTGATTTTGAAAAGCCTCAACTTCTTCTGGATTATCAAGATAGCTTCCATGCTCTGAGCCGTTAGTTGGCTCGGTTCCTGTGCTTTGATCAAGATAATGTAAAAGCTCATGAATCATATAATGCTCTTGTTCTTCTTCATCTGCATTCTTTAAATCAGGATTAAAGAATATACAACCATGAGCAGTTCTAGCAGACACATCTAGGCCCTCTTTAAAAGCCATTGGTACATAATCTAATTCATCATCAGGAACTTTATACTTCCTAAACATCCTTTTAACAACAGGATGATCTTTAATTTTTTCCTTCACGCGGATAATAATTACAAGATCTTCTTTATGACCCATACCTAAGATACCAGCTTCTGCACAATATCTTCTAAACTAGGATGCTTTTTTTTAGGAAGATCTTTAATGCTAAACCACTTTCCTTCATAGTTTTCTTTATTAAGCTTGGGTCGCCATTTTTCTTTTGCTTCTTTATCTAAATCAGCTTTAAATGTCCTGTAGAGTTTGGGAACATGGGTTAAACAGCTACCTCTAAGGGTACAAGCCGGCATACCTCCAAGCTCCTCCTTAACCTCTCTCAGCGCCGCTTCTAAGCTCCCTTCGCCCTTTTCGATGTGCCCTCCTGGTACGCCCCAAGTGTTCTCATAGTCGCCACCAGGCCCTCGGAGAACAAGGAATACAGTTTGGTCTTCGGGACAATAAAATAAAACTCCTGATACCTTTTCCTCTTTCATAAAACTCCTTTCTTCATCTCTTCTAAATCCTCCGTTCTAAATGATGGAGCAATAGCCGTCTTAGTTGTCTCCCAAGCATATTTAGAAACCTTCCGCTTTAAAACCTTTGATAACTTGGATTGCTTCTTACCCGAGAATTTGCTTTTCTTTTTCGTTCTTTTTTTCTTTTTTTGCATAACTTCCTATCAAATTTTTTCCGTGCTTCTGTAGAGGGAGGATACCAAAAGGAAATAGGAATATGTTTATCCGTCTTTCCCTGGCTTTCATACAAAGACCCAAGAAGCTGTAAATTCTGGGCTGCATTTATATCTCTATCCAACTTAGCTTTACACCTAGTACAAGTCCAGCTTCGTGTTGAGCCCTGAAGAGGAAAGCCCCTATAAAGACACGAATTACATGTTTGTGTAGAAGGAAACCATGTATGTGCAAACAATACTTTTCCATCTTCTACTGCAGAAAAAACATTATTTAATATTTTAGAATTAGGATGATTTAAACTCTCTAAAACAACTACCTTCTTTTCTGTAAAGAGTTCTTTCCCCACTTCTCTAAAATATTTCCTTAAGTCTAACTCGGAAATTCCTGCTTCATAATTATTAATCTTTTTACCATCACTTGTTATTAAATACTTTGGTCCCCAATCTATTCCCAAAACATCAGGAGATTTACCTACTCTTTGTGCCCACTCTACTCTTTTAAACTTACTACTCTTTCTTTTTATTTTGCCATCATCATCTACGATTTCTAACTTAGGTTGTGTAAAAACCTTTCTTCCTTGAGGATCTACCTTTGTTTCCATTTTATCTACCCTTCTAAAGCTAGCACTAACCTGCCTCGTGGGGAGGGGGTCTGCGTTCTGGAGATGCTCTGCGTAGCCTACCTTAGGTACCTTATAGATCTAATACAGAACTCTATAGGCCTAATAGATGCTAATTCAGACTCTTCTACTGTTTCCTGATCTTACTAAATGAAGCGTAATCAATTAAAGAGATAGTTAAACGAAGAAAGGTTACCTCTATTCCCAGTCGTTCCTTCTAAACGTTTCTCAGTAATTAGGATCTTGATTACTTTTTGATGTAGCCTTGAATCGCGCCAGAGCCCAGAACCCGTGCTAGAGCGAGGTTGTCCTGGTTGTGGTGTACTCTCGTTGCATTCTGTTTGATCTAGAGAGGGCGGGGTTGCTCAAAACTCCATACTTCAGCTATATGATCTCAACTATTAGGTATTTCCTAATAGTTCTCCCAGTTGTGTAAGACTGAAGGCTCACTGATGGGAACGCGCTCTCTTTTTACAGAGATGGTAGAACGTACCCCTAGTATAGCGCTGTTTAGGGGTACGGCTAAACTTAGAGTCCTATATTCGAGCCTTCATTGGTTTTGGAGAAACAACCTGATATCTTTTTCAAAACCCAAGGTAGTTTAATTCATTAACTTATTTGGATCTTTTATTTTTTCATCTTTTATTTTTATATTTTCATCTTTGTTTACATAATCTAAAGCATCATCTTTTCCAATTTGATAGTGAGCTTTAAAAATGCGTTCCAAAATTTCTATATCTACATCTTTTTGTTTCGCTAATGTTTCGATTTTTCCTAGACTGTAGGCTATAGCTTTATACACCTCTTGTAATTTTTCTCCCTCATCGGCAATGTAACTAACAATTAAAGCTTCTAGTAGTTCAATAAACTCTTCAGTCATATATAAAATGCACCAAAATTAGGTTCACTTTTAATGACTTATAAACAAACATTCCTAACTATTTAAAATAGCTAGGAATATAAGTTTGAAAATTTTCTAATTAGAATCGGCTAGCAACCTTGAGCATGTCGTAAACATACTTAGGGAGTGAGGCAGTTTTAGTATTTCTAATAGCGTCAATAATGTGATCTACAATTCTTATTGCGCTTCGGGACTGTGCAGAAGTAGGCAAAGAGATTTCGTCTTCTTTAAACATTTTCTTAACCATTTCGCCACCAGAAATTGCAGCTTGTTGTCCACTAGTAACTGCCCCAAAACCCTCTTTAGGATTCAGAAGATGATCTGCCCAATCAAGAAAAGCAATTACATTCTCTTGGCCCGATTTTCCTTGAGCGGCTCTACGGATTTTATCTTCATTCTTGTCTAAAAATAGTTGGGTGGAGGGGGGATCCAGGTCACTTGTAGAAGTAACATTGGTTTGTGAGTATTTGTACATGTTAGAAATCTCCTTCTTTATCTTCAAGTTTAAGATGCCCTTTTGATCTTTGTGTAATTACCCACCACATCATCCAAGCACTGGGACCCATCATAAGAGGGAGTGCTAAGACGGGTAGAAAAATGGAAACCAGCCAAACGAATGCTGCGTTAAACAAGGTTCCAACTCCTATAAGGATGGCAAACCACAGCATAAACGCCCGTGAATTTTCTGAAGAAACTGTAACGGGACGAGCGCCGATAGAAAGAGCAGCCTTTTTGAGGTCATCAGGGATCATCGTATCTATACTCGAATATTATATCAATGGAGAGAATAAAAGATCTTGACTTTCATATTGTTTTTTGACATTCTTTTTTCGTGAATACCTATTGCAAGTCTATGTTATGTCCTGAATCAACATTATATTTTTTAGTAAGCTCCTGGGCCGAAGATCTTACTGAAGAAGAAAGGGATAAATTTATTCGACCTTTAATACCGTTTTCTGACAAGGTAGTACAGGAATCTCTTTTAGAGTCATTTTTAAAAAAAGAGCTTAGTGTGAAATGTCCTCTAGAGGAGCCCACATCGTCCTTAGAAAAGATCTATAGTTTTCGCTTATTGTATGAGTCTGGCATTGCTTCTATTTTTAGATGTAATGATAATCTAAATATTAGATATAGAAAATCTTTTTATAAACTTATGGACCACCATTCAGTTGTGTTGGTTAGAAGTCAAACAGATAGTTCGAAATCTATTAATGAGATTAAAGAAAGATTTTACATGTTTTTAAAACGCACGAGGTTTTTTGAATTGGTTTAGGTACCTATTTTTAGTTAGTCTAATAATCTCTTCCTTTGTATAGGCCTTTTGTAGAGCCGAATAGACATCGCTTAAATAGGAAGTAATTAAATTAGCAACATTTTTTCTTTCTGTAGGAGAAAGCTCATTAGTGGTTAAGGACTTTGCTTGTTCTAATGTTTTGCGCATTTCTGGCCAAAAAGCTTGAGCACTTTCTGGGTCTTTACTAATTAATCGGTCTAACATTTTAGGAATAAAGGATCCAAGCCCTTTAACTAAAAGTGTTCCTTGCTCTAAACGTTTATTTTGTTTTCCTTCCCAAGCTGAAGGATCGGCTAATTGTCTAAGCAGATCTACATACATTTTTTTTGATTCTGAAGAAAATGGACCAGCTAGTTCAGTACTATTAAGAACTGAAGAGATAAACTCTTTAACATTGCTTTTTTCATTTCCCTTTTCTTTAAGACCTGAGCTACCATGTAAAATTGCTACTGATTCTAAAATATTTTCAAGGTTAGATGAAGAAAGTTGATTGGTTTGTTCTTTAGGAGAAAGCTGTTGCCAGATGCTCTTTATGTAATTTATAATAACCTTATAAGCTTCCTCATTGCTTCCTACTCCAGAATCTAAATTATCAAGAGCATCAAAAATTTCTTTTTTTCTTTCTGTGCTTAATAAATCCCCTTCTGCTTCTTCAAATGGCTGTAGTCCTTTACCAATAGGGGCATCATGAGAAGGGGGCTGATCCCGATTAAGAGGTGTTTTATCTCGTCTTTCTAAGCGCATTTTATCTGAGGAAGACGGCCATGGATGTTTTTTATAATGTTCTTTTTGTGCTTCAGTTAAATCTTCTCCCGGCTCCAGAACGGTTGAGAACTCTGCTTCTATTTCTTCAGCCTCTTGTGCTTTCTTTAAAAAACGGTAAACGTCTTCTTCAATAAATGCTTTACTTCCAACTCGCTGTATCTTCATTGCCTTACTCCATTAAATTTTATTTCTTCTATTATCTTAAGCCCTGCATCTACATTGCTAGATCCGCCCATAGCTAATACAATAGAAGGCGTAACAACATCTTTAGGCATCCCACCATCTCCACTGGCTATATCTATGAGCGTTGCGTTTGGATAAGCACCCAGAGCAATAATGTCTTCCATTCGGAAGGCCTGGGCAAACCAAGACGGGCCATTATTAATAAAAGGCGCGACAAAGGGAACCGGAGGAAGGCCTAGTACTATCTCGAAGGTATTTACCAATGGGTCAAAAAGATAGTTGTATTTATCAGGACCAAGAGCGGTAACAGTAAAGTTTGTATCACTGGTGGGCGGTAGGGTTTGGGACATGTTAAAGATTTTTATTAGACTGCCATCTCCATTAAGGTCAACAATTAAATTTATAAATGGAAGTAAAGCAATGGCTGAAGATCCCAAAGGCTCTCCATGATCTCCTACTACAGGCCCTGAGGATAATAGTAAAGTAGTTGTTTCAGGTAAAAGATCTTCCCATGTAAATTCAATGGAATCTATATCTCCTAAAGGAAGGCCCGAAAATCCTCTAAGCCCTAAGATAGGCTTATTCCCGATTCCCCCGCCATTGTAAGCTCCAGTTAAATTGGGTCCAGTTTGTGAACGCAGGGTAGGTATTACTCGTTGATAGTTATCTATTGTAGATTTGTTAACAGATATATTTACCCGGTTAGGAAATGGTATTCCTGCTAGATCATCTAAAGCCTCAGATGTGCTATTTGGAATAGGGGGTGCCCAATTATTTGGAACGAGGGGCGAATAGTAACCGTCTCCAGACCACTGGATTCCGTTAAAATGAAAGGGGTAATTAATATCTGAGTCATAAACCTCTAATCCTCTAGCCGGAGTAGCAATGTTTAGTCGATCAAAAGATGACATTACGGGAGGGAGAAAACCTCGTTCTTTGCTTTGTAACTGGACAAGAGCGCTAGGATCTTGTTCTTTATAAGGGGCGGAGCTATCACTAAAATTTAGTATCGCACCAACCGAATTATAAAGGCTTTGGACATCTGCATTAGGAACATCCCATGCTGTTCCTAATGTAAAAGGAGCGGTATCTAACTGTCTTAGGTTAAAAAAACGTAAGCGTCCTGAAGAAGGACCAGCAATACTATTAACGACATTATAAGCAGATAAACTACAATCACTTAAGGTTAAGCTTCCGGTTTGGAAATCAATAGCTATTGCATCAAAAGCAGTTATTGAACTTCGAGTTAAAATAAAAGCATTAGTGCCTGCCATAAGAACGGTGCCCAAGGCAGAACCATCAGTAAGAAGGCATGCGCGAGTAGAAGAGCACTCTATTGAAGTTAAACTACGATCATCTCTCCATAGAGCGGTTTCTGTACCTATAAACTGTCCTGCTTCGTGTTTAAGAACTGGATTAGTAGACCCTGACACAGTGCGCAGCCATCCCCCATACCACCATACACTTGAATACCAAGCAGACGCAGTAGGTGCCTCAATGTCGTCAGAATAAGGACTGGATAAGGAGCCGCCAAAGCCTCCATTGGTCATTCGTAGAATCCCGTTTCCATCAGCACTGACGTTAACAAAGATAACTTTTTGGGCTATAGACCCTGAAAACTCAACACAATATCCTGTTTGGTTTTCTAATCCTACCTGTTCCCATCGGATGGTGTTTTCAGAAATAGTTGTGCCGGGATTAATTGAAAGATCTATAGTTAGTGTTCCAACCAAGGTAGAGAAATTAGCGTTGTTTGTTATCCCTCCCTTAGGATCGCCCGTGTATCCGGCGGTAACTACAATTCCAGGGGTTCTTATAGAAACATCTTCTACATAACGACCGGGCAAAACTTTAACTAGAGCAGAGTTATTTACTGTTACATGGCCATCTAAAATTCGTTGGTCATTAGCTGCTTGTATAGAGGAATATGGAGCACCACTTCCAGGAAGTCCAACTAAATATTCTTCGGTTATTATTGCCTCTTCTTGCCAAGAAGCAGTGTTAGCATCCAGGCTTTTTAAAACTTCATCTGCTCCAGAAGGGGAATTTAAAACCGTAGCCCTAACCCCAGGAATAAAAACATCAGCAGTATAGCCATCAGAAGAAAGATCTACATCTACTCCTCCACTTAAATTCATTGCAGAGGTAGCTGGAACAATAATTACACCATCCTCTTTTGTTATTAAAGGAGGGGAGCCTGGAACAAATCTGATCCCTACAGAAATCTCTCCCATCCCCGCAGCAGTCTCTAGGGCGGGCTTAATGTTTTCATAATCTGTATCACTAAAATCTAGAGTTAACGTAGTTCCAGCAGGAGGATTAATTCCATAGCCATCTACTTCTACGCCTTCATTTGTTAGGTTAGTTAATTTTACCTGAATAGCCATTTGATCCTAAGTTAAAATTAAGGTGAATCCCGAACCCTCAGTCAAGCGTCCAGCAAATTGGGTAGTGAATTGAAAAGAAAGAACAGTAGATTTTCGGATTTGTAAGCTTTTAGACACGGTAATTGTATCGGGAGAAGTATTGGTAGACACTGATCCAGAGCTTACAACAATAGCCTTTTGTCCAGGCATTTGTGCAAAGATAGAGTAGCCGGGAAATTCAGGAGGAAAGTCGGTTGGTGCAAAAGCAAAGCATACCTCGACTAAATAAAGCCCAGGTGTTCTAATTATAATTTGGTTATATTTATAAGGTTGTACAAATCCTACACGCTGATAAACGGAGGAATTGGTAATACTAAATTTTTCTGTTCCTTCAATAAATAATTGGGGAACTCTAAGTTTAGCTGAAAAAACTTTTAATGTTTGGTCAAGAAAGCCCACACTATCATATGGGTTTATGAATATCTTTTATTTTTGGCTGAGTTATAATTTTTCAATTTTATTAGTAGCTACATGAATAAGCTCAACTACCGAATCCAGTGACCAACAAACTGCTGACGAAGCTAATGGCAACAAAAGATATTGTATGGTAAATGAATAAAGGCAAAGGGGAAGGGTGATTAGAACCCCACACCAAAACCCTAAACATAAACTGCAATTCAAAAGTTCAGTTAAAAATTTGCTTTTGGATTTAATAATATTTCTGGGAGTGTCTAAAATGGTTCCGTATTTAAGAATCCACATTAAACCAAGGCAAGCAAGCAGTTCAATCATCTAACTGAATTATAGCATCACTAATTAATAAAAGCTGTTCCCTGCTTAGCTTTACCTTCCCACCAAAATCATCAGTAAGATCATAACTACCGTCTTTAGATTTGGTGAGGATAGGACAACGCTTCCTTCCACAACATAACATTACCGCATCGCCAATTTTTTTAAGGTCCATGAATCTTATATGAGAATATAAGCTGACCGGTGCTATCCTGCTCTTTTATGGATCCCGTTCTCCTGCGCCCCCAATGCTCCCAATGTAAACGTCATGCGAATACAGTATTCTTGGAAAAGGGAGAACTATATTGTCGGGGATGCTTGGCTGTTCTTGCAAAGAGAGTCTTAGTCCCAAAAACCTTCAGGCGGATTTCTAAATGACTCTAATTCTTTTCTTACTTCAGGGTGGTCTTTATAAGGGCCAAGAATATCAAACGCAAAGTCTTTTGACCCTAGTGCTCTAAGCATTCCATAACCTTCTTCATCTAAAACAATCTCCATAAGTTCAGAGTCTGCTCCAATTTCTTTAAAGAAATTTTCTGCTGCAGCCCGCCTAATATCAGGGTTGGGATCGGTGACGAGATCTTTTAAGTCCACTAGATCTAGAACTATTTCTTTAGGCACATTGTAAAAGGCCGCTGCTCTCAAGTCTGAGTCCGAGCTTGAAAGCCATTCCTCGACTTCAGAAAAATCCTCTTTCTTTACTTTAGAATTAATATAGTCCTCTTTGGCTTTAAATCGCTCGTAACTTTTGCGGTCTTCTTCAGTTCTAAAATCGGAAGCTAATTTTATTCTTTGGGCTTGTGCTTCTAATTTAGCTATCTTGCTAAGAAGTTTTGAGTACTCTTTTTGCAGTGACATAAAACTATATGAAAAGAGCCCTATAATAAGATACAAACAAACGAAATGACACAGGATGTAAGGATGATACCCATGGCAATCATATATAAGATGAAGGTTCGTTTTTCATCCCGCCTATCTAACCTCTTATGCTCTTAAATTAATTCTTCGATTTCTTGGTCTGTCATTTTTCCAAGCCTTAAAAGATCCGCCTAGCTCGAAGCCAGCGTAAACGTAATACTTGAGGTGCAGCGGAAAGAGGTCTGAATGTACCAAGCCCCAGAGGATTCGGTTTCATATTTCTCTTGACGCGCTGCACCATTTCAATCCACTGCGTCATTTCGGTGGAGTATTGAGTATTTAATAAATCAGATACTTGAGGTGGAGTAAAGCTAATTCCGTTATCAGTAATGTTTAGCTCTCTGCCTTTTTCTACTAGAGCTTGAGCGCCTAAAGCAAAAACAGTAGCGCCCTGAACTAAGACTGAGCCAAAGTTTTGAACAATTGGGGTATCTTCAAAGCTAAAAAACGTGAAGGTTGGCTCTGCATTAAAGTGTTCAAGAGACGTACACAGGAAGGTTACCATTTCTTCTACAGTAAAAATGTCACAATTTTCAAAGATAGTGTTGCCATATTCATCGTGAGTAGGGCGTTTTCCAGAGCTTCTTAAACGAGCCCTAAGCATTTGAATTAAGCTATTTATATTACAGATAGCATTTTGAGAGTAGTCAAAACCCGGATCATCGCCTAAATGTTTATACCCATCTGTGTTAAGAGCGGGCATTTGAGAGGTGGCTACTACAAAGTTTCCAGACCCAAAGACCTCAAACCCATTAATAATACCTTTCCAAATATCGGTCCACACACCCAGATCTGGAGCTATCCCAACTTCAAAATTAAAAGCATATTTTCCTGTACCCTGTTGGTAAATGCCTTTGCTTTGGCTTGTGCGTACTCTTCCATTAGGCTCAACAATATCAATAGAAGGAACCTCGTCTAGATTGGTTAGTTCTCCATTGGGTCCACGAAACTCCATGCAAAGAACGATAGCATCTCCCGGCTGAGCTATTTCACTTCTTGGAACAATTCGGGTCGGGATTACTATTTCTGGTTGAGGAGGTATGATTGGGGGGCAGACAATAGCCATAACACTAATATATGAATGTATGCGAAGAGAAGTTTAATCGCTTCGGCCTAATGTAATATCTACAATTCTTTGTTTATTCATTTGTATTTCAACTCGTAAATTGGTTCTTAGAGTTGTAGGATTAGCAGTAGTGTATAATTCTGCTAAATTAGGATTGATATCATCCAGTTCTGTTTCAATAGATTTATCCTCAAATAGTTTAAATTGAGGAAGCAGGTCTACAAATTGTTTATAAAGCTTAACTCTATCTTTAGCGGATCTTAAAGAATTGTCTTCTCGGTATTTACGCTCCCTATCGTCTTTAATTAGTGGCAAAAGTTTTTCTAGCACATCTACATTTTCGTGAGCTAGGCCGAGTATTTTTTTGTATTCTATTAGTTTTTGTCTTACTTTAGGGTTTGGGTCATCTGGGCTTCGGGTAGGAAGGTTGGGAACAACAGGCTTAGGTTCTGCGGCCACCTTTTTCCAAACCAAATCAATTTGAGCTTTAAGATCGTGTTTCATGGGGTCCTAGCAAGGGGAAAGCGAACTATTTCCAAATGGGAGAGCTACTTGAATAAGAAAAGTGTCCCAAACAATACTGCCATTCAAAGCTACATAGCGTGTGCTAACAACAAAGGTTCCTAAAGAAACTGGCCCTGTAGGAAGAGTGAGTTGATGAGCATAGAGCCCTGTTTGAACATTGGACATGTTTTGTGGATACCCTAAGACCGGGGAGAGACTAGGATACAAAACGCTCATTATTCTAGGAAGGGCAGCGACATTAGCTCTTTCTCCATAACCATCAACAGTTTGAACAGTTAATGTAACCGTTTGGCCTGGGTTGGCAAACATAGAAGTAGTCATACTATTTAAATGATTTTAAATGCCTGGAGAATAAGGGTGGTGATTATTCTTTTTCTTTTTCACTAGTTGCTTTAGGAGATAATCCAGCGGTCCGGTCAGCTTCGGCCATTTCTGCTTCATCTGCCGCCCATTGTGTATCTGTAGAATTATCTAAGCCATCAAGTTCCTCATACTCTTTTTTAGGAGCATTGGGGGTAAGGTTTTTGAGATCATATTGTCGGGGCTTATCTGAAACATAAATGCCTGGAGGAATAAGTTTTGGCGGCTGCTCTACTCTAATTTTTATATATTTACTCTTTTTATATATTGAGCCGGCTATAGCAGAATTTTTAATATCTTCACCAGTTATTAAAGGGTATCGACCTGAGAATAAATCTATGCTCTGTAAGGGATTCAAACGAATTCCTAGGTCATCTATAGATACATTGAGTCTCTGAGAAATGTTAGTTATCCAAAACTCAGGTCTCTTTATCGGCTTCTTCCACAACTTCTACCTCTATTGCTTTAGGTTTACCCTGGTTATTTTCTCCAATAAAATACTCAACCCTTTGACCCTTTTTGAGAATCTTAAAGCCTTCCATCTGAATATCACTCCAGTGTACGAATACATCCTGGCCCGCTTCACCTCCTGGGCCGTCTATAAATCCGTAGTTTGGTCCTTTATCAAACCAGACTACTGTGCCAATGAATTTTTGTTTCACGCATAAATGCTGTGATATTGCTCTTTAGTCGGAGAGATTATACAGGCTTAATTTTACGTTCATTTTCAAAAGGATCAGTCCAGCCTTCACGAGCTTCAGCTAAAACAATGCCGTCCCCTACCAAAGCGCTACGGATTCCATAGTGTTTGTGAAGCTCCAAAAGCCCCATATAGGCTATTTGTTTTTGTTCTACAGGGTCTCTGGATTTTTGCATTGCTTTTTCATATTTTGTGATAATGATTTCTGCCTCTTTAGGATCTCCACCCCAAAGCCGAATCATCTCATAAAGCTGAGCACGAGTTTCTGGTTCTGATTGAACTCTGTTTTTATTTAACTTCTTAGGATTACGTTTTCCCATAAATTTTCATCCTTGGTGCTTGGGATATATGAGGTGGTGAGACGTTTTCAAGTTCTGGTATGTTACACCTCCCCTCCTTCTTGAAAACGACAGTACGCCCGTTTGTGGGGTTAGAGCTAGGCCATATACCTATAACCTCGATAATTTTTTGATGAATTAAGCTGTGACAAGAACCACAGGCTACCAGAAGGTTTAAAGGGTGGTTGGTACAGTTAGCCTCAACCCGTTCTGTCAGATGATGCAAGTGCAAGGCTTTAGGCTGTTTTAAACCACAAATTTCACATTTTATTTTCTTCGGCTTTTTCATGCTGGCTTATGAAAAACTTCTTCAAAGCTTTTATCAAATTGGTCTATAAACAGCTTGGCTTCCTCAATACCATATTCTCCAAATTGACTTATCCTCATAAAGTCTTGAGAAGAAGAATTATTATATCCAGAGTATTTCATAAAAGGACTTAACCCTTCATGTAGAGCACCGCATGCTGAGCCAAGTCCTACAAATATTCCCTTTTGAGACAATGAATGGATAAGGTTTATTGCGTGAGGAAGGTGTATAAAAGTAGTATTGGGGGAACGAGGCTTGTCTTTATGAACCACTGTAATGTTTTTATTTTGAAAATAATCTTCAATAGTAGTTTGGAATTGTCGCATTTTTTCGGTGCGTTCATCTAAAGTTCGAATCGCATCCATAAGAGCAACAGAAGTAGCTACAGCAGCCGCCACATTAGGTGTACCAGGAGCATCAAGGAAATATCTAGACCCAGAATTAAGTTCTTCACATAAAGAAGGATCCTTAAAATAAAGGAAACCTAAGTTAGTTCCACCAAATTTATGACCTCCGAAAGCGGCAATATCTAATCCTGTAACATCTACATTTATTTTGCCCAAAGCTTGACTCATATCACAAAATAATAACTTGGAAGGCATGTGGATTAAATCAGGATAAATTAATCCCGTTTCGTTTTGAACTCTTATGCACCCAAGGCCAGCGTCTTTATAGCCATCATGGTTTTCTACATATTCAGTTATAAATTTTGGCTCTCCTATCCACTTTCTATAGGCCATAGTAACAGCAGAATGTTCACCCTCAGAAATAAAGGTTACAGGACAATTATCAGCTAAGATTTTGATAGCCCATTCACATGCTTGAGTGCAGTTAAAAGTAAATACAACGTTTCCTGCCTCTTCGCTACCAATACAGTTAGCTATATTTTCACGAGCTTCTTCCAGTTTAATTGAGGCCCCAATACCAGGAGTAGTCATTGAAAGTGGATGACCATGACCGTCCATAGACTCATGATATTCACAATAAGCTTTGATGGCCTGCTTATTCATGGGGACGTGGGCATTTGCATCTAGATAAATAAGCTTGCTCATTTTTCTCCTACTTTAACTCCAACATTATAAGATTTTTTAAGAGAGGCTGGTTCAAACTTTAAAGGGTTTTTATGAGAAAATCCTTTAGGTGGCATGTAAATATTAATTTTAACATCGGAGAAGCGGTGTTTCTTTATATCGTTTTGGATAATTCCCATGGTTACAACGTCTATAACCTGAATAACTTGAGAAAAAATAGTAGGCTTAAAATCTTTATACTCTTCTAATGGAACAGTAAGAATTACATCCACTTCGGTAGCTCCCAAATCTATAGCCGAACTTATATCTGCATAAGTTTTTAATCCTCCATCAGTACACCATTCGTTTCTTACAAAAACTGGAGGAAAGAAAACCGGAAAAGCCATCGAGGCATGAATTCCTTCAATTAGATCTACATCGCTTTCCGTAAAGTAAAAAAGCTCTCCCGTCCTAAGACAAGTAGCTGCTACCACTAAAGACTTTCCACCATGCAAAATTCGTTCTTGTAAAATGTACTTGCTAAGTTCTCGCTTTAAGGGTGTGGCTGTATAAACAGAGCGTGTTTGTTTAACCATCCTATAGGGCAAATAAATACAAATCCAAGCAATTAAAGCAAGAAGTGTAGTTAACCATTTAGGGTTGTCTGCTAGGAAAGAAAAAAAAGCTAGGTTTATAAATCCAGCAAATATAGCTACAAATATTAATAATCTTTTAGCTAAAAGGTGGTGCCAAATAGAATGTCTGCCAGTGATTTTCTTAAGCCAAATATCTTCTAAAATTGGTACGGTTTCTTTTAAAGGTCCACCAGCTAAAATCCCAGCATTGAAAGCTCCGACACTGCTTCCAACATATATGTCATAATCTAAATCTTTATTTTTTTTTAGTAACCCTCTTAATACTCCGACTTGAAACGAACCTCTACCGGCTCCACCTGAGAGGATCAATGCTCTCACTTAACATCTTTCCAAGTTTTACTAACTATTAATTGTGTTACGTTCCTGACCATGCTTCTATCCGAATTTCTGGACTGCCTGCTGATTGAAACCAAATACCGCTGAAAACCCTTACAACTGAAAAGTTTAACTTCTCACTAGGAGTGCCGGGCCGCATATCCCCATGAACAGAAATTCCATCAAAAGAATATTCGGCAATGCCAGGACCATAATTGATCAAAAGCAGTCCTCTTTGAAAAGGAATATTGATGCCAAATTGTGCAAATTCAGGAAATACCGTATCAGCTACAGTAAGTAATTCAAATTGGTTGTACTTGTAACCTTCAGTATTTTTGGGTACGACTATGGGCATGGTTCTTCCTTAAAACTTAAACAGGGCTATTTATTATATAACGTTATTATACATCAGTGCGGGTTTGGGTAGAAGATGTGATCATGTTTCCAGTATAGACATAGGTTTGAGTTAAGCGGTACTTTTCTATTCCAAGTGCATCGTATTGAATATCGATAACTTGAGATACATTATTTCCATCATAGGTTAGTTGAGATTCTCGTACTTTAATTAGTTTTGATGCCGTTTCCCAAAGTGTTATATTTGTAGCTTTGGTTCCCGAATAAGTTATTTCCTCAAATCCGTTTTGGACATAATTAATGGCTAAAGATAAAGACTCTTCAGCAAGCTTGTAGCCGTCCATGGCCTCCATAACTTTTTGAACATTAGGAGCATCAGATGTAAAGCTTAATGGAGCAACATAAAATCCAACCTTTTGGGCCCCAGGAGGATATCTAAAACTAGAAGTACCACCAGTAGAGTCGGGCAGAGATTCTACTACAGTAAATTGAGTATCACTTATCATGACATCAATCGTGTATGTTCCGGCTGCTGCATTACCCGCAATAACTACAGTATCACCTGACTCCACAGGATTATCTGCATGAAGAAGGTTATCGCTGACTGTTGATACAACTATAGTGGCGGTACCTGAGGTTGTATCAGCTAAAGTTACAGATTTATAAAATCCTGTATAATCAGACTGAAGCTCAACTTGATCGGATACTCCTACATCAGCTAAGTCAAACCTGTCAATTTCAACCATATGTGTCCCAGTAAAGTTTGGCCCTACTGTTACGCATAAATATCGCTAGCTTTTAGATCGACTCCTACGAGCAGACTTCTTCTCTTCTTCACCTGTATGCTGCTCTTCTTCTTCGTCCTTCGGTGGAATTACTACGCTAGGTTCATGAAGTAGTTCTGCTTGTTGGATACGCTCAGATTTTTCTAAGTTTTCTTGTTCTCGTTCTTTATCTTCGGCTGCTACTTTTTGGGCTTGGAATACAAATCCTCTAACAACATTTTCTAAAATAGCTCCCATGGTAGCAAAACCTTCAGCTTGAGAGTCTGCTTGAAGGGCTCGTCGTTTATGATCTTCAGCAATGGATATTAGCTTCTGACGCCTTTTTTCGGTTTCATTAAGAAGCTGAATTAAAGTTGCTTCATAGATAGGTTTGTTGTCTTCGTCAATAACATTATTTATTAAAGCTTCTTGAACAATAGCTCTTAGTCCTCGTAAAGATTCTTTGTAAGCAGAAGCTGTTTCTTTTTGGTCGCTCATTTATTCTTCTTTCCTTTCTTAACCCGATCTTCTATAATATTTTTTATATCCGGAACTTTAAGAAAATTTCCTTTAGATGTAGGAATTGTACCTTTTCTTTTTTCCGCAGCCATAGCATTCATTAAAATAACACAAGGCTCACAATATATTCCAGGATTATTAATACCTTTTCCACTTACGTGATAAAATCTTACCTCGCCCGGCTCTTCTTTACGGCCTTTAAATAAAAACTCCACCCGATGGCCAGAATCACAATGGCCTCCAGGTGGAGCAGTTACTTGTCTTTGAATTATATCAGCCTTTAACATAGCTAATATATATCAATTTAGACCTACGGAGAGTTAGTCTCGGTTATGATAAAGTAGTTGATGTGATCGCCACTATTAATAGTAGCATAAGGAGTGAATGAAGATGTGCTTGTTTCCTCATAGTCATTTCCATCAACAACAGGGCCCGGATCTCTAAGAACACCTCGCCAGTAAAGCCACATGCCGCGACCATTGTTTGAGACATCTATATCATACGTTAGAGAATCAGGAACAGTGTGCGCTACTCCAGCGGCAGCATTTACAGTCAAACGTTCAATCGTACGAAGAACATCTGCATTCTCAGCAATAGCATCTGATAGCTGTTGAAGAGACGCGGTGATTGTATAACCATCGGTAAGAATAGCACCTGTATAATCTCGGTTACCAATCTCTAGGTTAAGAACGTTTAGAGCTTCAACAACAGTGGGCGTAAGGCTTAGGTCGTCAAAGATATAAAACGGCGTTTGGTTGGTAAGATAGGTGCCGAGATCCGTATCGCCCTGAACCGTACCAATGGTTTGACGAATATCATTAATCTCAAGCTGTGCGCCAGAATCACCGATAAGACCATTAACCATGGTAACACGAAGGTCTGCTTCCCCCATGTCATCCATTTGGGTACGATAACCGAGGAAAAGGTCAAGCTGTGTAGGCATTTCTGGACCAGCATTCCAAGTGTAGGGATTTGCCGTAGTAATCGGGTCGCCAAGAGCAACTCGATAAAAAGCAATTTCAATGCCTAAGCCTTCAGTTTGAGACCCCTGTTGAGCGATACCATAAATTCGTTGACCAGCATTTGCATAACCATCCGGAATAACTACCCCAGCTTCGGTACTTGGGTCGATGATTTCACAATAGGTAGCCGAAAGGTTGCCCGCATCAAATCCATCATTAATCGGATAACCAGTTTGATCTACAGCATCGGCATATTGGAAGGCACCAGAAAGAACAAGTACGGTATAACCATCTTCAACTGGAGCGTTTTCTTCCGTACGGTTAACGATTAGTGCTTTAGCATCAAGGGTTTTGCCCGAGATTTGCTCAAGGTTCATCGGCGTAAGAGTGGTAGAGGTAGAAGGACGGCTGTAGGGAGTTACAGCCGTATCATAGGCAACACCCTTAATTGCGGCACGGTCAGTACGTTCAAAGTTGAGGTCATCTTCAATGTTATATGGAGCGCGTTCGGTCCAAGGTAGCGGTAAAGCATCAGCCGCGCCGCCAACGATACTAAGATCGACAACAGTAGGGCTGCTAAACGCTACGATTAAGTGAGTGCTGTTATTTGCACCCGTTCCTGAGCCAGTAATAGTAACAAAGTTACCAACACTGGCTGCAGTGAATGTAGCAGAAGCTGCAGTTAGAGTAATAGTCGGTGAGGAACCAGTTAGGTAACCATCAACTCCGGTTTGCTGCGATTGGCCTAAGCCTGCAGATTCGTCGGTAAGAACTTTAGCCGAATTAACTGTAAAAGAGCCGGCTACATCGAGCGCTTGATTAAGCGCATTAGTACGTGAAAAACCCATTTTTTCCTTTAAATTTGTGAGGGTGGATTGACTTACGTCATCCGGCGCTTTATTGAATGGTTCGGCCGGCCTTTGAGTAAACTATCGGTCTCACTGTATATGTATTTATTCTAAGATTTGTATTTAATTTTACGTTTAATTAGATTCGGATGGTATAATTGCAAGTTAATTTACTGGTGCTAGTCGGAGTCAAAGAAATTAGATTTACAGTATCAAAACCTGTTCCGGGACCTCCAGACTCTCCTACAACGTAATCAATGCCTTCAATTAAGTGCCGCCCATTATGGTCAAGCTGTAATTTAAAGGAGTTGTCTACAGGCTCAGGACCATTGATAAATACATCAGGAGTAAAAAAAGTTCTATTGACCCCATCAGTTGGTCCAATTAAATTTATGTTTTGTTTAAAAGCAAAAGGAAGATCTCCGTCAGTAACTGAAATGCCTTTAGTGATTCCAATGCTTTCAAGAAAATCTCTTTGACAATCATCAAACTGAAGAAGATCAATGTTGCTGTTGACTACAATTATTTCTCCCGCTTTAGCCTTTACAAAAAGCTCTCCTTTTAAAAGAGAGTTTCTGATGTCTGCTTCAGATACAAATGGAATAGCCATTAGATCTCTGGTTTGCTGAATGCTTACAGGATAGGTAAAAATAGATAAGGTTTTCCTAGATATATTTCTAACAATAAATACAGTTGGGCAAACGGGAAAGAGAATCGCTGGCTCGCGAGATATAATAAACCCAACACTCATTTTATTTAACCTCTTGATTGGAAATGGTTATTGTTATTGTTCTCGTTCCATTTCCTGAGGTTATTTTCTTAAAAAGGTTGTTTACGATTTCTTTTGCTGACGCAGATTCCTCTTTAATCTCCTTAGAGAAAGTTTGCAAATCAGAAGGGATTTTGCCATCCTTTCTAAGGCTCTGAGCTTGTTCCAAAAGTTCTTCATCTTTAGATAGAATGCGTTTTTGAAGTTCGGAATTAGATAAACTTTCCACATCTTCCATGCTTATTCGATATCTATTAAAAAGAAGCTGTTCAAGATAAGAAAATTGAGGTTGAGAAATCTCTACTGTTCCTTGTTTTTTACGTAAAGTTCTATGTAATGTATCGTAAAGAAGCCGCGCAAAGCTATCAAACCACCCCTGTTGTCCTTCAAGCTCTGTCTTTAACTCTTTGGTAGCTATAAAGACTTTTCCAAACTTGCCTAGTTTTTCCTTATCATCATTGGTAACAAACGGTGCACTGCGTTTCCAATTTTGTAGGTTACCTCTAGGGTTACGAGCTTTAGGGTCAATACGACGAGTATCAAAAGCTAGTTTGGTAATGGGCGTTTGTGGGGTAGCTAATTTATTAAAAGCCTCGATTCTTAAATCAGAAAAATCTGGATTAGGAGAGCAAGAGAGTTCATAGCTTTGTTGTGAAGGACAGTCTTTTCGTCCCCAATCAACATACTGTTTAAAATCGGAAGCGGCTAATTTTGCCAGCTTGGCTTTTTCAGGCAAGGATAATTTAATTCCCATTTCCTTTTTATACCTTTATATTGACCTGGGTGTTTGCAGAAAACAAAAGAAAAGGCCTGGGAACACCCAGGCCTTTTCATCTTTCGTTCTTACCTATTGATCTTAGGGAGCGGGGTTAATAACCAAGCTCTTTAGACCCTTGGAACAACCACGCGGGTTGACGATTGCGATACCAATTTCTTCAGAAACGATCCAACCTAGCTTGAGTTGTTTCGGCTCATCGGCAGGCATTACTTCAATGTCCTGACGAATCGGCATAACCCCTACGAACTCAGGGTCAGCACAACCAAAGACAGTACCCGGAGGAACAACCTTGGAAACAATGATATCAGCACCCCAGAGATGAGCATAAAGCCCAGTCTGAAGAATTTCACGTTGCGTACACTTTTGTTAAGGGATAAATCCCTGCCAAGTCATTTCTGCTTGGCTCTTTACTTTTCAGTAAAGGTCAGACTATATCATCATCTCTTTAACGAGATGTTTGGCATATAGTCGTTGAGGAGGCTAAGGAAGCTTATAGCTCATACATTCTACCAAAAAAGGCTTTATGAGATCTCTAAGCTTAGGACGGTCAGGTTGGGTAAAAGAAAGGAAGTTAAAACGTTTATTATTTCTAATATATTTTCTAACCTTAACATTAAACCCAAAATTTTCTTTTAACATTTGAGATAAAAGTTGGTTTTCTTGATAAGTAAAACTGTCGGTAGATAACCTACAATCACTTCTCAAAACCGTACCGTCGTCCATAAACCAAATAGCTAAAGCAAAAGGAGTTAAATAAGCTTGAATATCTTTTTTAACAACTTTTATTTTATCTTTATAAAACATTTCTCTTAAGGGATAAAAGTCCTGATGACTTAATGAAGTAAAACCATACATTATAGAGTTTCCTCTTTTGTCTTTACTTCTCGCCACACTATTTACAAAAGGATTTAAAAAATCAGCTTTCCATAACAAGTACTCTTTTTGCGCTTCACAATGGCTAACTTTAAAAGAACAATTTTTGAAATTAATTCTTTTAAGTAAAGAAGCGTCTCCCAGAGTAGAGCCAATTATAAATTCCTTTTGTAGCTGAGAAATATGCAAAGATTTTATTTCTTCTATTTTGTTTTTTGGGTAGGGAGGCCGACCCAAAATTTTTGAAATAGAAGAACTATTAGTATTAAAAATCTCGGCAATTTCTAAGCGGCTTTTATTTTCCTCAAAGAAAAGTTTTTTAACTTCGCTAGTTGGTAAATTTTCATTAACTTTCCTGCTGATTGTCCGTTTCATCCTAACCTTTTGCTTTATCTTTTAAAGATTGTCTTCAATGACTAATCTATATCTTTAAAGTTGTTAGGTATTCGGAGGTTCCAGCATATAGCCAAATTTTTCCAAAAGAATTCACATTCTTAAGGCTGCCACTATCACTAATTATAGTGATTTCCAACAGGATCAACGTCGCCACCAGTTGCGCCCTGACCACCACCGGAACCCCAGTTAAGGATGTCCGTGAACTCATTGATGTTCATGAAGAACTTGGTCGTCACTAGGTCCCAATGGTCAACCTGCCGCTTAATCGCAGCAAGATCTCGCTTTAGAAGACCGCTATCGGCAATATCCTGAGGGATATTTTCGACTTCGGCTGCCGCATCGAGTGAAGCAAAACCATTCGCATCCTCCTGCGCCATGATTTCCTGACGTGCCTTTTGAACAGCACGGTCGATTACGTTAAAGCGCCGACGCCGAACCTCAGAGGTACGGATGGTCGGGTTAGAAACGATCTCGAATTCAGGAACAATAACCGAGTCACCGAATACGCGGCTTTCCGGAGGCGCACCATTGCTGGATACGACAACCGCAGCGACATCAATGTCCCGGTCATAGCGAGGAATAGCACCCTGAGGCACAGGGGTTGTTACAAGGCCAAGTCATTTCTGCTTGGCTCTTTACTTCTCAGTAAAGGTCAGACTGTATCATCATTCAGAGTTTTTATTTTCTGAAGATTGGCATTCTAGTCGTTGAGGATCAAGATGAACTATGTATCTGTTAGCTTCTTTATAAAATGGCTCGGTTAATTCGGCCATTAATAAAGTGTTGCGTTTATTTAAAGAAAGGTAATTACAAACTTTACCCTTCCACTTATATTCACAAACCTTACTTCTTATATTGAAGTTTATTTTTAACATAGCTTGAAGCAACTTATGTTCTTCTTTTGAAAATTCATACGTACTGAAGCGCATCCAAAATTGATTATCTTCAGTTCGCATATAACTTTTGTCCATAGCCCAAAAAGCCACCGAACGAGGTGACACATGGTATAATAAATTTTCTTTTATAACTTTTTTATGGTTGTTATAAAATAAATCTGAGTACCATTTCAACTCTTGGTGATTAGCTGTTATCAATTTTAAAAATTTCTTATCTTTTTTTTCTTCTTCTCTTATCAAATTACAAAGATTCCCGAGGGTTCCTTTTTTATAAAGGATTAGATCTTTGTCCTTTTCAAGATTAGAAGTTTCTAAATGATAAGTTTTTTTTCGACTCCCATGAGAAACAATTCTTCCTCCACCCAAAACCATCCCAATAATCGCTTCTTTTTGTTCCCTAGTTAAAGGGGCTTTTCTTACTAAACGATATTTTCTTAGTTTAGGAGAGTGATCAATATTATTCTCTTTTAAAGAGTTGATAACTACTTCTTGTTTTATTTGTAAAAGCTCTGAAATTTCATATGCAGTTTTTTTCTTTTCTACATACAAGGTTCTCAAAAGCTTTTTGTCCAGGCTAGGGTTTTTCATCTTTTTCCTGCTGATTGTCTATATCATCTTCAAATTTTTACTTTAGTTTATTTAACCCTGCTTTAGTGCAAGGGCTTTAAGGTTAAAGTATTGAAGCTTTTAGGTTTTCCAGCATACAGCCAATTTTTAGATCCGCTGCCTAATTTAACGGATCGACTACTAGTGCTCTACGGAACACTCCCTGATAGTCTAAGTTACGGCGAACATTTTTGTTACAGTTCAGGGGAACTGGCTAAGTCATTTCTGCTTAGCTCCTTACATTTTTGTAAGGACCAGACTCTATCATTACCGGGTTAGATAAAAACCCCTTGGTTCTATCTTTTTCCCGGATGTCTGACGTATTAGTCGTTGAGGATTCAGGCATTATTTTATAACTCAAAGCTAGGGTTACGATTATTTGATCTTAGAAGTTGGGTAACTGAATTACAACTCACTTTAAAGAAATTTGCATTTCAAACGCCATCCATTATCAAATAATTTTATTACCTCTTGAACTTCAGCTTGAGTTAAATTAGAAAGATACTTATTTTTCCCCCATTTAAGATTGGTTTTTATAATTTGAATTACATCTTCCAAATTATAATTAGTGTTTTCAACAATCTTATTAGGTTTCAATCCAGCTTCATATTGCTGAATTATTAAGTCTATCTTTTTAACGTCTGTCTTTCCTGCGGATTGCCCGTCATTCATTTTTACCATTCTTACCCAGACTCTAGACGACCACCTTCTATGGTTAGCCGTTTTATATCTTATATCAGGGTAGGTAAAACTTTCGGAAATTCCCGCATATAGTCAGATTTTATATCCCATTTGCGTAATCGTTATTACTAATAATTGGGATTGGCCATTACCTGCGCAAGCGCATACTTACCGTCTTGGGTAAACATAGCTCGTGAGATAAGGTCATTCCGGGTCTGCTCATCAAAGCCCGGCGTACCAGCCATTGCCATATTGGACGGCTGATTTTCTTCAAGAATCGATGCGTACTTCGCAATCGTTCCAAGAGCTTCCTGCAACGACCCAGCGTTGATTTGCCCTTTGTTATCAAACATATTCATATTTTTTTCTCCTGGTTAGTAGCTGCCTACTTTCGTTAACAGCCAAAAAAAGGGTTTAGCCCCTCCAGGTTAATTCCCAAAGGGGCTAAGACACCTTACGTGCGTGGCGGATAGAACTCGTAAACCGCTCGGGTGAACGTTTGCGGGCGCGATCCGGGGCCAGTTACTGGGGCTACCAAGCTAACCGGCGTGTTGACCAATGAACCATCAGTCATGAATTCAAGGAAACGAGCAAGAACAAGTCCTACCTCGAAGCTCTCAGCAGCATCAGGAGTCAAAAGACCCGTATCCGTAGCAAAGAGCGGCGAACCAACGGTGAGACTTAGGTTGGAAGGTAGAAGTCCGTCAACCGGATCTCTATCAACCGCATCTAGCGTGGTGGCATACAAACCGGGCTTATCCCAGAAAGTAATTTTACCGGAACCAAGTGCGGTGGGCGGACCGAGTACGACCCCTCCAACGGACTGGCGACCAGCAGTTCCACCAACCACAACACCCAAAAGGGTTCCGTAACCAGTTGACGAGAAGCCAGTAGACGTACCATCATCCAAAAGCCCTAGAGGCCTATTGATGTTGGAAGCAACAAGGTTTCGCGTAATAATCGTACGTCGTTGTAGTGGAGGAGCACCAATATAACCATCTGAACCGTCCGCATCAGATGCAGCAAGGTCCGGATTGCTCACTAGAATACCAACAATCGCTCCAACTTCACCACCAAGAATGGTAGCAATTTGGTCGTCGTATCCATCAAATTGTCCTAGCGGTTGAATGCCAGGCTGTTCTAATCTTAAAGCCATTTGAAATTTCCTCTCTGTAGCGTAAAAAGTGCTACAGCAGACTTACACCTTCAACACTTTATATTGATTTAGGCATAGAAGCAGAGGGATTAAATTGCTAATTAAATTCGTCTTTAAGAGGTGGCTTTTGGTCCGAGCTTAAAAGCTTCAAAAAAATTTTAAGCATTACATCTAAATCTTGACCAGAAAACTTTGGTTGTGCTTGATGAGTAACCCCTATAGCCTGAGAGTTTTCTTGTCTGCCAGTCTGAATTTTTGACTGCTCTGAGGTGATTAGAAATCTAGAAAAGAATGGCGGATCAGTTTGAAAATCATCCCAGGAAAAGGCATCAATCTTAGGCTGGGCTTTCTTTTTCACTCTAAATCTCCCAAACCTTTCCAGAAATTTGTTGTTTGATCATCATTTTCCAATCCCTTTCAACCGAAGCAGCTTTAGCTTGTTGGGTAGCGTTATCATTTGCTGCTTCTATGGGATCGTCTAGATACTCTAATGCCTTAGCGGCTTCAGTATCTACCGCAGTATCTACTTCTTTTTTTACCTCATTAAACTCTTTTACCATTTCTTCAGCAGATTTTTTTGCGGTTTGTAAAGCTCCAATGGCTTCATCTAAATCGTGGGGCTCAATCCAACGAACTACAGTTTTAAGGGGACGGAACTCTTTAATCCAATCCGATTCTTTTCTATCGAGAGTGCTCAATATTTCCAACGCTCGATCTATAAAGCCAACGAAAAGCTCTGTTTCTTTTTGAAATTCGGCCGCCTCTATTTTTAGCTCATTAGCTTCTGAATCCTTATTTTCCTGAACAGTATTTTTCATGTTCATAGTTAAAGTTAGGATTTTTCGTTTCTTTGAAAGCCATTTATTAACTGAAGACATGTACTTGGTAATACGGGCCATTATCTTTATTAAGATAGCAGGCGTATGGACATCATCAGTAGCATCCTTAAGCTCTTCTTTAGCAAACTCAAGGTCGTTAAGAATTCCTTGAGATACGGGATTGATGTTATTAACTAGTCCATAGAGAAGAAGAATAGTTCCCCCTAGCGCCGCCCCTCGTCCCATTGCACTGCTCATGGCCGCTCGTTGGGCACCTTTAGCAGCACTGTAGTTTTTTCGGTCCATTCCTCGCATCCCTCTTCCGGATGCTCTACTATCAGACTTAATTCCTTTAGCTACTTGTCCTTCTTCATGCGCTTCAAATAATTTGCTCGCGATTCCAGGGAGGACAATTGCTCCGAGAAGTCTTGCTCCCATTCCAATCCATGAAGCTTCTTTTTGAAACGATGAGGTTTTAACAACCACACCGCCTAAACATTCATCGGCCAATGCCATTAGCTCGGTTTCATTTTCAGAATCTAATTTGAAAGCCATACGTACAAGAAGTCTTTTAAGCTCATCTCCACGTTGAATCCAAGGAACCTGAGTATAGTTTCCGTTAGGAGGGTTGGTAGCAATTTGAGCCATTAAGCTAGATTGCTCAGGATTGGTCATTGCAATTCCATTAACTGCATCATACGCGGGAGATACAACCAAGCCTCCATTAGGATGAGCCTTTTCCATTAATGTTCGGTCATCCTCATCCCCATTAGGCCTTACATTATAAAGGTCTTCAATTTCCTCTGGGGAATCTTTGGCCTCCGCAATCCATCCTAACTCGCTTGCTAGTTTTGCGTACTCATCAAAGATTTTACTCTTCATCGTGTTCAACCTCTCCTACAAACATGTCTACAATTTCTTTAATAGAGTGAGCACCCATAGGAACAATTACCCTATTAGGATTATGAGGGTTTACGCCCTTTCTCATAATAGAAACCACTTTATTAAATGCTGGACTATTCTTTAATTTGCTATTTAACGATTGAGTATGAGGATAAATTTGATTTGCCCAACTTAAAAGCTGTTGTGGAAGCGGCTTGTCGAGCGCTACTACCCAAAGCTCGTTATCATCATTATCAAAATACTCAGTCCCCCAACTGCTTTCTACTGGAAAGGTTGGGTTGCTTGATCCTGGCCAGTTTCCTTTAATACGTAGTTTCTTTTCTAAAGGCAGATCAATCTCAACCGCTCCAATTTGAGAAGAAGAAGAAGAAGAAGAAGTTGGAGTTTGCGGATTAGAGGGGGTTTTATCTTTATCTTTATCTTTATCTTTATGAATATCCCATAGCTTTTTAACTACAACTCCACCAGCCAAAAGCCCCGCACCTATAAGCGTCCATTTAATAAGACCAAATAAAAGTCCACCGAGAAATCCACTTCGACTAAATGGGTTGATAAAATTTAAAGCCCTTCCTAAAACAGAAGTGCTTGGAGCTTTGGGTTGTTTTTTAGCGAACTTTTCAAAAGCCTCAGAACGATAAAAGGCTTCGGTTATTTGAGGCGGCTCTCCTGTTACTCCATAAATCATGCTCTTTAATTCTTGGTCTGAAATAGTTCCTTTATCCTTTAAACCTTTATGAACTTTATCTAAAACAGCATTGGTTGTGGATAAAACGGGAACTCCAGATTTATCAAGAGCAGATACAAGTCCGCTTACTAAATCGTTAGAAAAAAGGTTGGCAGGGGTCAAAAAGTTAATCGTCTCATTAACCCTACCGGCCGGACTTTCGCTTGTTACAGCGGCTTTAGCAGCAGACTCTACAGAAGATTGAATAGCCTCATATCCAGCAAACTTTAAAAGATACTCCATTGGCCCCTAATACGTTCGACCTTTGTAGAACTGTACAATGTCATCAATATATCCGGGCATATATTGAACCGCCATCGCCCATTTGCGATATTTTGAAGATTCTTTTATTATTTCCTCATGAGTTTTCCCTTCAGACCAGGCCTTCCATAGCTCTGGCAAATAAAGACTCATGTATTGTGTAAGCCTACGTACCCAATCCATTGGTGTATAAATTTCATTAGGTCGTCTTCTCTCGATAGGTACCTTTGGCCGTTGAAGCTGTTGTTTAATCTGCGTCGGGGCTAAAGCGTTGAATAGGATAGTGGGTGCGTCTTGCCCACTGGTCCAATTTCTTAATTGAGTAAATTTAACTAATGTTTCAAAACCTGGATGTGCAAAGGGTACATCAACCCCTCCAACGTTCATCCCTAAGTTTAAAATTGGACCAAAGATATCTGGACTCCCTGGTAACTGGCCTGTTTGAGGAGCCCCTGGTTGAGCCGCCACTGGTTGACCTTGTTGGATTTGTTGGCGACTTCCTTGACCGGGGAGAGGACCTGTTGATACCAAAGCAATGTCTTCTATAAACAGTGGCCGAGCTAGCGCATATTTTGGAAAGTGATTATTAAGACCCGTAAGCCATTGGTTCTGGAGCGCAAGCATTTCCCGCCCATATCCTTTTTGTCTACCACGAGCCACGAATAGTTTAAGCGCTCTGGTCATGTCTCCAAATGTAAATCCTGTGTGCGTTTGGTTTCGTCTGGCCTGTTCCTGCTCTTTTATTTTGGTTTGAGTTCTTTGTTGAGAAGCCTGTTGAGACCCAGGGGGAAGTACAGTAACCTGAGGTGTGCGGTTAGGTTTAGAGGCTTCTCCTCCCATTTCTGGAACTGCTGGATAATCAGCACTAGGCATCGGGGCTTGTCCCATTTTTAGTAAAGCCAATTCTACAGGAGAAGACGCTCCCTTAATCCATTTATTATTTCTTAGGAAATTAACAAAATTAGATAAAGAAGAAATGTCTTTTCTCATTACATTTATTCTTGGCTCCCCAACAGCCACATCCCAATCAACCAAGTTAGCTGTTTGGTAGGCTGGATTAATTTTATCTATTATAGAACTGGTAGTAGCTGTTTGACGACGTTGGGCAATATTACCTACTCCAAGTTCATTGCTTATTTCTTTTATGTAACCTAAAGCTTTACTTACCTGCTCTAAAAGTTCTGGTTTGGTAGTAGATCTAAAATGGATGTTAGAAGGGATATCGGCGGTTTTCCCAGTCGCCAAATTATAAAGATCTTTAAGCCCTGTTACACCCTTGTTAGTATTAGGTCCCCATTTTTTGTCAGCATTTCCTACTAGTTTAAGTTGAGCTATAACCCTGTTTATTTCATTCGGCTCTACTCCCAAACCACCTAATTCACGAGATGTGGTTGCTCTTTTAAGCCCGTCTTCTGTAGCAAGGAAATTTGCTAATGATACAAGGGTTTGTTGAAGAGCTTCTACCTCAGGTAAAATAACTCCCGGACCCCGCCTTGGACCTCTTCTTTGAGAGGAAGAGGGGGAGGCGCCTCTAGTGGGAGGATCGCCGGTTTCTAGGAAAGCCTTTTTTTTTATACCTCCAGGTTCCCAGTTAGCGGGAGTATTAAAGCCCATTTCCTCATTAAAAAAAGAAACGCTCTCGTCCGCCGGCTCTTGAGCGGGATCTTTTGCTGATCCTTGAAGTCCGGGTTTTGGAAGGGGCTTACGGTTTCCCCCGCCGTAATCTTTACGCATTTGTTCAAGTAGGTTTGTAGAAAGAGCGCTTAAAGTTCTAATTGCTGTAGGAGATGAAAGATGAGTGTCCCCATAGGGACGAAGCCTATCGTGGTCTGCTACAGCCGAGCGAAAATCCAAGAATTTTTGGCCCTGATTAAATGGAGAAAAAGCCTCTTTAAACATAGTCCACAAGGCTTTGTTATCCGCCGCTGCTTGAGCTTTTCTTCCGCGAAGCGCTGGAGCCAAATCCTGATTACTTTGAATTTGTTCGCGAACGGCCTCCCAGTTATCTATTAATGTATCTGCGAGTCCCGTAAGCTCTGTATAAACTGCCAAAGGAATTCCAACAAAATCAGTATTTAGAGGCGTTGTTTGTGAAGAAGGGAGGATAGAACGAATTTTGGTTTTGGTAGTCTGCTTAGCAAGTTCCGTCTGCATATTTTTAAGGATTTTTAGCGGGTTATCAATTTTTGAATCAAAGATTGAGCCCACATCTTTGATTTGTTTTATTAAGTTGTTAACCATTACTGAGACGTTGTGCCACCATTCAGGACTGTTTGTGGGGTTGCCTGTTAGAGATTTAAGCGAGCGTGATTGCTCATCAATCTTCGCCATATCCTCTTCAAGCTTTTCAATCTGTGCAGCAGATAAGTTTTTATCACTTAACCATTCTTTAACACTTCTTGCCCAGATTTTGATTTTATTATCATCCATGTCAGTATCGGTCATAAACCACTGATTGACTTCAGATTTCATTTCTTTAAGACCAGTACTGGTGTTGGGAATACCTATATGTTCTATTGCTATAGCCGCATCCAAAATCGGTTCCGCCAATTCGACTGGAGTATCGGTCCACTCGTCCTTTTCAAGACCATAATATAGAGTAAGAAAATTTTTAACTTTGATGATATCGTCTACTGTTTCAACTCCTTCTTTAGTGATAACCGAATACAGTTTTCTGGCATTTTCAGCTAGCATATTCGTTAATTGTTCAGAAGTAACTTCTCTATCACTAGATTCACTAGATGGCTGAGAAGTTACTTCCGTTTCTTTTTCAAAGCTTATTGGAGAAAGTCCCATAGATTGGCGTTTTTTATTAAATACATTATTTTGATAAAATTCCTCAGGAAAAGGATCAGAAGAGGTGTTCTTATGAGCCGCCCTTGTTGCCTCTACCCATGCTTCATACTCAGCTTCTTTACTAGCTTTTTTTATGTAGCTAGCTTTTTTTTTAACAACAAGATTTAAATTACCAGTAGGCCTCTTGCTAACAAGCTCTCGCATTATTCGAGCCTGTTCTAATGGAGTATAAAATTTTCCGTATTCACTTTCTGGATCTACATCATACCCACCATCAGGATACGCTTCTTCCAAAAAATCTTCACCGGTCCGATCAAATACATTGTAAAGATGGATCTCAGATGTCTTATAATTAAAAACCGCTTGCTCTAATTCAGCAGCCTCTTTTACATATCCTTTCTTTTTAAGTCCAGATACCAAAGTATAAAGCTTATTGCTTAATCGAGCGTTATTCTTTTGAACTAGCTCTTGTGCCGCTGCCTCTACTCGTTTATTCATCTTCTTGCTCCAAATTTAATGAATCTAAAGCCATGAGAAATTTCTTATTAACCTTTTCTCTAAGCTCGGGATGCTCATCTAATGTAGCCCTGGCTTTCTTAAAGTATGACAGCAAGTAGGGAGTAGAATTTACCTTCTTCTCAAACTCTACCCAAGCCTCAACTACCTTTACCTTTTCACACACGGAAGCTACTCGATCTTTAAATGGATCCTTGGCTTCCTCTTCTTCTCGTTTTTTCTGGGCTTCGTGTGCTGCGAATGCTCGAAAAATCTCTGAGTCCATTAATGCACGATTGTCCATGTCCATAAGAACAAATCCTTTAAATTGATGTAATCATCCCTCCCTTACATATTATTCTAGTAACAGAGAACCAATTAAAACACCAACGCCGTAATACAAGGGTACTTAGCCTCATTAGCAACAACCACTCTTCCTACCGCTAAAAGCTCCGGTCCCTGAATTATCCTAGTAAATTTACCATCTTTTATATATAACAAATCTCCACTAAAATAAGCCCCATCCTCTATATTGTCCGTATCAAATAAGATCCTACAAGTCCAAACATATACAAAATTTTCAGGCGATATTGAATACATACCACTATCACAATCGCCTCCTATTATTCCTATAGGAGAATTAGATAAGCAAGGTACCACTAACCCATTATCATCTATAGAAACTGGAGACCCCGCCTTAAAATCATAATCTGGGTGAGGGAAATAACGTGATGGCTTTCCGGTCGCTTCTCTTACTTGAAACACTATTAACTCCCTGCTAAGCTCTCCCCTATGTCAGCAACCCAAAGAGGCGCTCCCCGTATGTTCTTAGACGATTACCCCACACCTTCATGGGCCATCCGTAGAGCTTTAGAAAAGATGCCGTTCCTTCCCTCATCTGGCTCTTACCTGGACCCTTGTGCGGGTAGTGGTCATCTCCTATCTGTCATTAAAAAGTTCTCTCCTCAAGCCACAACAGCCGGAATAGAGATACAAAATAAATATATCAACTCACTCGAAAGCTCCATTGATGAATACCAAATAGCCGATTATCTAAAAGTATCATCTAAACCAAAGGCAGATGTGATTTTTACCAATCCCCCATATAGATATGCTCTAGAATTTATTAAAGAAGCCATAACCCAAGCCCCTCATACAATCATGCTACTAAGAATTAATTTTCTTGGGTCTCAAAAGCGTCATGACTTTTTAAAAAATCATATGCCAGATATGTATGTTCTTCCTAATAGACCGTCCTTTACAGACGGAGGAACGGATGCTTGTGAATATGCATGGTTTCATTTTCTCCCGTCCCCAAGATCTAAGGGCAAAGTAATAATGCTAGATTCTACTCCTAAAAAAGAACGGGTGTGGCAAGATTAGCTTCTACCCATTTCTCGGAGAGCTTTCCTCATCTCATAAGAAAATGTTCTTTTATCTTTAGCCATATCCTTATACAGTTCTTTCGGGATATATTGAAGAGCTTTTAATTGTGTTTCCGGATACTGCTTAAGGTTTCTAAGAATATGTGAAATCTCTATTTTTTTTAACTCTGGGCCATGAACCTCAATGAGCGTGTCCATTATCTCAGGGAAAAACAACCTTTTAAGACGAGGATGTATTAAAGACCTTACAACTTCTTTTTCTGGACGCGCAGCTATAGCTTCAAATACTATTGGATCTTCTTCATCTCTTAACACTAAAAACTCCTTCAAGAGTTAAGTAGGGAATAACCGCCGCCCTAACTAAAGGGCTTTCATGACTTGAATGAAGAGCTAATTGACGAGGAGAAAAGTGTTCTAATGCACTTATAACTTTAGAAGATTCTTCGTCAAGCCCTTCAGGTTCCTCTTCTTTGACCTCTTCAAAGCTAAACTCTTCTTCAACAGCAGTTTTATAAACAGCAGCATATTTTATTACTGAATCCATATTTTAACTCGAAAATATGCTTAATTTTGGAACACCTTCTTACACATGATTAAGTAGCTGTTTATGCTCTTTTTTAACTGATCTAATTGTATCCCGACTCACTCCCCAATCCTTAGCTACCTCTCTAAGTATCCGAGGATCTAAAGCTATTTTCTCTCGCTCTTCCTTGCTAAATATTCTTCTATCCAAACGCCCAGAGATACCATGCTCCTTCCTTAAACGAGATATTACACGATGACTTACTCCCCATTCCTTGGCTACTACATGCATGCTTCGTTTGTCATGAGCAATTTCTTTTTCTTGCTCCGGGGTAAACTTAATTTTATTGGGCGGCTCTTTTCCTAAACTATGCTGCCGAATTCTTTCCATTGTTTCAGGGTCATGCTTCTTTCCATAAAAAGGATTTGCTTCACCCATACATTTTCCTTTACGACCTTCTGAAACCTTTCTCTTAGTCTCCTCAGACATCGGCACCCCTTTGTTTGGAGGAGACGGACGAATAGGTTCTTCCAAAGACCCATGCAGCCTCAATCGGGCCGCATGCATTTGACAGTAAAAGGTTTCGCTTTTGACCTTGAAACCATCCGTTCTCTCACAGTCCGGAGCAGAACATAGCTTAGGACCATAATTTTTGGCTTGTACAATTCGGCGTTTATTAATTGTTTCTTGAGATTGCTTGGTTCCTAAACAATTTTGATTGCCTTTGTTGGCTTCTGAGATTTTTCGTTTTTGCTCATCGGTCATTATCCTCCCGCGATTTGCTTCGGCCGTTTTTTCTATGGATTCTGGAGGATGATCTTTGGCCCAATTGCTTTTTAGTAGCTGAAGTGTTTTTTCCGAATGTTTTTCTAACCCACAAACTCGGGGACTTCCATTATATCCTTCGGTTGAGGCTCTATAAAACCCCATCCAATAAGCCTCTCGTTCATTTGCTAAGTTACGACTCTTAACAGGCTCGATAATTTCAAATACAAAATTCTCTAAACCCTCTTTAGCTAAGGCAACATGAAATTTTTGAATATCTTTATTTTCAATAGTCTTATCCCCTCGCAAAACAGCACGAGCCTTGGTTTTATGTTCACCCCAACGCTTTTTCACATCAATAGCTTGGCCAACATAAACTCTTTTACTTACCTTATGTGTAACTTTATAAATGAACATATCTTTACTATAACACCAGAGCAGCGTTTAGCAAATTTTAAAAGCTTTTATTTGTATGACCAGCAGGCAGCTACCTCTAAGTTCCAAAATGGCCTTGTAGGGAGTGGAGTAATCACAACCACAAGCACTCTATCATACTAAAAGGACTCGTGGGAGGGCCAGTAATAAGCCCAACTCCAGGATTAATAGCGCTTACCTGTCTGCTAGTTAGGAGTCCGGATTCATTAACAAACACGTTATCTCCTAGAGCATAACGTTGATTGGTTTCATACTGATCGGTTTGAAAGATCATACGTTGAAACCAGACTGTTACATGGCCAGACGCTTGGGTTGTATCATCACCAGGCACGTTGGGGACTTGATAGGTGTAGTTAACAACGGTTCGAATAGAGTCGAAGTTACCGGTTCCTTCTAGAGAAAAGTTTAGAGGGGTACCAGCAGGAAAGATGATGACTCCATTTTTAGGGACCAATTCTACACTTACGGGGTCGCTAATGAAGCTTGATGCTGTGATATTAGAGTTCTTTAATAGAGCATTAACGTCATGGATAGAAACGATTTGGCCGTCTCTACGTTCACCAATAGCGGGAGCAATGACAACCTCATTAATTGAGGGAGCGGTGAAGGCCTTTGTTTTGATATCATCTATAATACCAATAGGAGCCGTACCATCAGAAACACCACAGACGATGTTATTACCTAGCGCTCCCAGTTGTGCTATTTGGCCTGGTTGAAAGGTTGAATTAGGGTCTACAGGCCAACTCATGGGTAACCCGTAACCTGTTTGTACCAATTTTAGGATATAACTCCTTGATATTGTTGAGGTTTTCGATTTTTCATTTAAGTCCTGTATAAGATTTTGTAAGCATTCAAAAACATGCTAAGATTTCCTATGAATGTCAGAAAATACCAAGCACATCATCATATAGGAATATAACAAGGGAACTTCTATTTCTAAGATAGGGACGATAGTTAATGTTCATAGAAAACAAGCAATCATCAAGCCTATAAATTTCTTCATTGGATCTACAAGGATGCTAATGTTTATTTAACCCGGAAGCATGAAAAATATTTAGAGCTTAAAGCGTTGGGATATGAAACGGGGGAAAGAATGTCTTGGACAGAGCGAAAGAAATTGGCTAGGTTAAAATAACATTTATCTTCTTTGGCTTTTAGGAGCAAACGGAGGGGGTCTGGCTGCTAGAGAGATTTGTTTTGCTTCTTCTTTAGTTAAAAGGTTTTCTTGTACTAAAAATTCTGCAAACAATTTTTCTCGTTCGTGATGGGTCATTGTATCGCGAAGGAGGGTACGAAACTTTTTTGCTATACGCTGGCCTTGTGTGTGCTCAGGAAGCTCAGGATTATGGGTAGCGGTTTCTTGCCATTTATACTCTTCCAAAACTGATGGAAAAGTCCCTTCATCAATTTGGGTCACTGCTTCGGATCCCCCTCCTTCGTCAATTTGAGTTACCGCTTCATCGCCCATCTTGGTGAGCCAAAGCTTTTCAAAAGGGGAAATGTTGGCAGCGCGTTTTATCATTTGACTTTTGGTCCTTCAATCGCCCCTTTAGGAACTAAGAGAGAGAAGCTATTTCTTCTTTCTCTAAGAGTTCAACATTTTCATTAATGTTTTTTTGTATAACTGCTATGGCTTTTTCTAAAAAGCCTTTCATACGTTTGTCGTGATCGTAAGTAAGATTCAATTCTTTGGGCATTAAATTATAGAAAAGCCACGTTGGAGTTCCGATAGTTTTATGATGGCCAGGAAGAATTGTATAAAAGTAGTCCCAAAGTCGCCCATTAGATTTGTCTACAGCCGCCCTTATTTGATTTATATTTTTTTTTGTTACAAATTTATCACTCCTGCCTTCGAAAACGTCTCCAAGATTTGCAAGAGTAACAATTTCAGCATCTAAATCTTGGAATAATTGGTGGTATTTACCAGCACTAACTCTTTCGTTCCACATCCTCTCTCTTCGTTCATCAAAAGTTAAGCTTTCTTCTTTATCTTTAGCTTTTTGGATAGAATCACGCTCATCATCTTCATCTTCTGCTCTTTTTCTTAGCCCATAATTGCTTAAGCTACCTTTTTTTTTAGCAGCCCCAGGTTTATAGGACGCTGGGCTAACCTCGATACCCCAGCCTTTTTCCTTAGAGCGGCGTTTTACGGCATCTGCGACCTTCTTTAGGAGGCTTTTAAGACTACCATCATACCAAGGGGGAGATTTCTTATAAACGTTAGCATAGCTTAAGGCAGAGCGAGCTTGGCCAGCAGAGTTAAGAGGGAAATGGTTTTTGTTATCATTTACATCATTGTCGGTAGCTTTGAAAACTACATACCCTCGATCTTTAGCTTTAGGCTTCTTCTTCTTTTTCTCTTTCTCTTTAGCACCGTAAGAATAGAGGTTTTCTCGAAGCCTATCGGAAGCGCCAACTTCTTTTAGGATAGCTGAGAGGGCTCCGGCAACACCTTCTCCTCCAGCCTCTTCCATGTCTAGCTCTACTACTTCGTCATCTTCGTCATCTTCGTCTTCTTCCATAAGACTAATAGATACGACATTATCGCCTTCATAGTCTTCTTGATCATAGTCTACTGTCTCATCGCCTTCACCATCGCCCTCAAAAAGACCTGTGTCCATTCCAAAGGTTTCACAAAGAGCAGCAGCAAGACCCATAGCATCGTCTTTATCTAACTCATAAGGAAGAGAGCGTCCGCCACCTACAAAAACAATATTTGCGCGGTCATCAGAGATTTCTTCGACTTCAATCTTGAGGGTATCTTCATCGTCCTCATCCTCATCCTCATCTCCAAAGCTCATCTCTTCTTCGCTAAAGCTCATCTCTTCTTCACCATCGTCATCCATACCTTCTTCCTCTTCATCTAGTTCTTCAAAGGCCATAAGCCAGTTTTGATCATCAGAGTTTGAAAGGTCTTTACCAGTCATTTCTTTGGTCCAAGTAGCTAAAGAGTTAGTTGTTTTACCAGTGGTCATATCATGGTGATCAAGCAAATGAGCGCTTTCAAGAGGCATCTTTGTAGTAACTTTTGCTGCAGCAGACATAAATTCCTCTTCATTATCTACTGTTGCCGAGTCTTTCTGGATCATTTTCTTTTGAGTATCATCCATTTCTTGAGTGTCTGCATAATCATTAGCAATATCAATTATTTTATCACCAATATTGCTATGACCCCTTTTGTGTGCGTACTGGGCCATTTGATACAAAACCCCATAGAGAGCGTCAGCGCTGCCCTTTTCGGGGTCGCCAGTGATAACCTCCTCTTCAATTAAGACTGAATCGGGAGTTAGGGAAATCTCTTCTTCTGCTACTTCTTGGGCGATTTTAGCGAGTGAAACTATTTTGCCTAGTTCTTCAGAATATGCTCCAAGTTTATTTGGAGTATATTCGTCTAGCCATTCTGCACACTTTTCTATGCAGTAAACGGCTTCATTTAGAGAGCTAATCTTAAGAGGGCGGTCTAGTTCATTGGCTACTGATAAAAAGCTGGCTGCTTCTTTATGTCTGTCTTTTGCTCCGCTGTGTTCTTTATCTAAGCTCATACCTAGAGTTAGAAGACGCTTTGCAAGACTCACATGCTTATTGTCAGCACACCAATCAGCTACAGTGATAAAGTGGCTTAGTACTTTATCGAAACTTAGCCTCCCTAGTCCTGTATCTGAGGCAGTTTTTCGACGTGCTGCAGCAAACAGAGCTTGGGTTTCGGGAGCGGCTAGTAGTTTGGCCATTTCGGCGGCGTATTGATCACCGTTATCACTGAACATTTTTGAGACCTTTTCTTCTTTTAGTAGCGACGATTGGCGAAACACTGGCTAAGCAAATCTTTTAGATCGCTGGTTTGCGGAGCCTCTTGGGTTGGAAGCATAAGTTTTTCTGAGTCCATAAAGCCCACTTGAGGCATGGCATTTTTTGTTTGTCCGGTTGATTGTTTGGCAACAATCTTCTTGACACTTTCGTAACCTTCATCATTCCAAGACAAGATTTCTTTAACTTGATTTGGGATTTGTTCTTTATCGATAATGCTTTTATCACGCATTTCATAAGCCAAATCATACGCTCTCTTTAGGCGAGCTTCCGTTGCCTGGTTATCTTGAGCGGTCTTATCTGACGTATAATTTTCTACTAGTTGCTTAGCAAACTCAGTAGCTTCGGAATCCCCAGCTTCTGCCCAGTAATTCTTATAGTAATTAATGGCCTCTTGATCGACACCAAAAGCGGCCAACCCATCTACCTCTGAAGCATCAAGGCGTCCTTCTGAAACCATCTTATGAATATCTCGGGCATCACTGGCGGCGTATACCGTATTACGATCTCCACCTTCGTCATGTGCTGAGTCACGATCATATTTAGGTTCGGTTTCAACAACATCCATCATTCTCTTATGAGTCTCACGGATATCGTTCATTACCCCTTTCATGGTTGAATGAGGGAATTTGAACTCAAGTTCTGCAGAGCCATCGGGATGAGCGGCGTCTAGAATCGGAGCCCATTTGATGCCAGTTTGAGCACACTTAGAGCGGAAAGCGGCACGACCTTCTTTGGTTTGTAGGTCATAACGAGCAGCAAGCTGAGCGGCTGTAGTAACCTTGGCACCCTTTAGAGCATCAGGTCCTAGTTCTAGTTTCATTGCAGCGCTGTTTTTATCTCCACATCGCCCATCAGCGGCATCATCTTCGCCACCATCTTCATCGTGTTCCTGGGCATCAAGATCTTTTTTATCCTTTTGAAGCCAAGGGGGCAATTTACCCTTTTTAGACGGCGCTTTCTTTTTTGTGGTCTTTTTCTTTTTTGCGGCGATAGCGATTAGAAGCGCATCCCGTTCATCGGAATATTTGTCCATGGTTTGAATCTCCTCCTCGGCTACGTCTGCAGCTTGTTTTACTCTCTTTAAAAGGCCAGCCGTTCCATGTGCATATTTTTTAAACGCATCTTGGATATCAGCAGTGCTCTCCAAAGAACGATGAGCAGACTCCAGAGCCTCTTTTACTAGGCCAACAAAATGACGACCGGTTTGAGGGGTAAAGTCTGAAGAATTATTACGAGCTACTTTGTATGCAATCTCCAGTTCTTTTGTATGATTGTTAAGCCGGGAAATTCCATCTTCCATTCCTTCACGGATCCAATGATGAAGAGATTTGCGCATGCTTTGAAGCGAGGCCACAGTGGGCTGCTCCAGACCAACCTCTGCCTCCAGGAATTCCTCTTCACCAGCACGGGGCACCTCTTCTAGAGCAGGAGCCTCACCAGTAAGAGCCATGACTCCTTCTTCAAGATCTGATGCTCGACGTGCGGTTTGTTCAGCAAGCCCACGAACCTCTGAAGCTAATTGATCAATAGTTTCTTCCGGAACTCCAGCCGCTAGAGGCTCTTCAATAACCTCTAGACCTTCCATTCCGACCATGGCACCAGGATCCATTCCAGGCATAGCTCCTACCGGCGGCCCAGCAGGTGCAGGGGGCGCAGGAGGAGGCTGGAACTGACCGGCTGCTTGTCCCGGCAATGGTCCCAAAGCGGGAGCTTGAACCGGAGCAGGCTGAGCTTGTTTAATTCGCGCGGCCGTTGTCTCAAAGCCGTCTCGACGAATTTGAGTGATTAGATTTTTACCAAAGTCGCGGGTAGCAACGGTTTCAAAAAGAGAAGTCGCATTTCCCTTTGTGATCTCGTTAACCGTAGCACTTAGGATAAGATGATCCTTGTCATCACTCTTTGCGTATACATCCCATCGAGAGCCGCCTTGATCTGCACTACCATCAGGAAGAGAGGCTTTAATGAAACGCGCACTAAGTTCTGCTCGAAGAAGTTTTTCTTTTAGTTGCAAATCGCCTGGGTAAAGACCATCAATGTTGCCAACTCCAGGAAAGGGAGGAGCCCCAACCATTTGTTTATCTTCATGGTCTCGAATATACTCGTAGTCCACGGTATTTGGATAACGCAGGCCGGGCTTATTAGGCTCGGGCTCGTTTACACCACCGCCGCCTTGATAATAGGCCTGTTTGTTGTCAGCTTGTTTGGCGGCTGCTTCACGGCGCAGTTTTCGATCTTCAATTTCTGACGCTAAACGCTGGAGATGATTTTTAAGCTCTAGCTCCTGGCCTCCACCATAAAGACCATCAATAGGCCCTACTCCGGGAAACGGGGGACGGCCCACCATTTGTTTATCTTCGTGATCCCGAATGTAGTTTGCATCTACCGTATTGGGATACCGTAGTCCTTGTTTATTGGGTTCTGGCTCATTTACGCCTCCCCCACCCTGAAAGTAAGCCTTTTTGTGCTGCGACATTTCTGATTCCTTAACTTGGTTTGTTAGCTTTTGGTAGTTCCCTTGGAGTTTAGCCATTTTCTTTTTAAGTCCTGTAAGTTCATGCTTGGTAACTTGAGATGCATACGTTGGGAAAGGTTCGGGAAATTTCATGACTGTTCCGAGGGTGCCTGCTGGCTCTACCTGAGGAGATGTCATATAAGATACAGATCTGGTTGGTCCGATTGTTGTATTATAAAGTTTTTGTTCATCAGTAGGCTCATCTCCTAATAATGATGAAACTTTATCGGTCAAACTCTGTAATCCTTCCCTTAACTCCTTTAGCTCTGTATCATCAATTTCTTTGCCCTGAGAAATCTTTTCGGCTAGTGCAGCGTCCAGATTTTCGGCTTGTCTTAATTGACTTGCAATAATATGCTTAATTTTTGCTTTTGGATCTGCACCATTAACTACTATAGAAAGCTCAATTGGATTTAGGTCCACATTGATTTCGCCGTAACAGCTTTTGGATTTCATGTGGCCGCAAAGCTCTTGTTCACTCTTTGCTACCCGCCCACAATCAGTACAGATTGCTCTTCCTACTGCGGTGCCCATGGAGACGGAATTGCAATATCCGGCCTCTACTTGACGAGCTAAATCAGGATAATTTTTTTTATCTAAAGCACAAAGACCAACTACTCTTTTATGTTTTTGGTCATAATAAGTATCTACAATAATACCTCGGACCATTTCTACCGAAGAGCTTTTGTGGTCTAAACACAAAGGTTTTCCTACCCACTTTTTATGGGCTCGAAGCAATTCTTCTTCAGGAAATATATCACAGTTATGTACGGCGATGCTATCAGCCAAATATGAATGATCTTCTTCTACCTCAAAATTATAAACTTTCCCAGAAAATGGAATCCGATTTATTTTTCTTAAATAATGAAGGCCATAATCGGGAGTAAAGGAGTTTCTTTCTTGACAAAGTTTTGTAGAACTAAAATCATATTTTGAACTAGTTTTTTCTAGTCCAATTTCTTTCCAACCATTTCCATAAATTTCAATTCTGTAATGGTCTTTTGCATCATATTCTCCATAAAGTTTATTTATTGTTACTTTACCGGGAGATAGATTGCGGCGTAAGGAGTTATTTATACCTAATGAATGAAGAATGGTACGTACTTGAAAAGCAAGATCTGGTGATGTGGTGATCCCTACCAGCTTGTTATTATCAGAAAGACAACCATCTCCATCTAGCCAGCCAGTGAGAAAAGCTTTTTTATTTTCATCAGAGGAGAAACAAAGGTTTTCATGGAGAACCTTTCTATCTGAATATTCTCCTACATAGTGATAAAAATACTCAGCTATATTTTGACCTGTAGCGGTTATTCTAATTACAGATCTAGAAGGTTCGGGAGTAACAAGTACTGAACATTCTGGAAACTCTTCGGCAAAAATATTTTTAATTGTATCAGCAATTGCCTCTTCAGTAATACCTAAAGTAAAGACAGCCGATTGGCGTTTACCGTATTTTTTAGAAAAAGAACCTTCTGCAGCAAAATATCCTAACAATAAAGCTCTATTAGGATTTAAATCTTTTGCTTCTTTGTGTAAATGAATACGGGGAGATGTTAATAGATCGCCTTCTTGCAAGTTTGATGCAGGAGTAAATTTAAAGGTGGGTTGAAAATCACCGTTGGTTTTTCGTTTCCTATCTGTTAAGGGCTTTAAACCACGACGTTGGGTTTTAAAATTATCAAAATCTACATTATAAAATGGATGCTCTGAAGTACAAAAAAGAGATATATTGTTTTTAATTTTTAACTCTAAAAGCTCTCCATCATGCTCTGTAACAAAGGTTTCTAGTACTTTTCGCGGGCGCCCTTTATGAGTAATTACCTCATCGCCTACTTGAATATCTTCTATATTTTTGGAAGAGCCATTAGCAAGCAATATTTTTGTACCAGGCGGGAAGCAATTATTATTTTTGAGAGGCTTGATGTTAGTATCAGAACAAACCCATTTCCAAGAGTTCCCGCCTTTATCCCAATATGAAGTTAAAGGCTTTCCGTCTGTACCACATTTAAAAGTACCAAGATCGTCAAGCAAACTAGCTTCGGCCGCATGCATCATAACGGCTGTAAAATAAAGAAAATCTTTTGCTTTAGGGGCTATTCTTTTCCCTTCACCAAAAGACTTAAAATATTGGGCAGTAGAGCCCTCAACTGCATTAGGGTCTAATTCATCAGCATTTTTAAAGGCCGGATTAATTTCTTGAGCTTCACCAAGTTTAATTAGCACCTTGCTCCTCTTCTTTAGGCTCGTCTTCCGCCATACCTAAAGACTCTTTTAGGTGGTCTAATTTTTCTTGAACTTGCTCTTCAGTCGTATCAAGCTTTACAACTTTCTTTATTTGACCTTCAGAGCGTTTAATGAAACCCATTATTTTCCTAACACCTTTTGTCGTTCCTTGAAAAGCTCAACGATTAGTGGAGAGTTTTCAAACAACTTAGTACTTTCTTCGTTTGTTATACCGCTAATCCAATTCTTTGCCAAAATATTAGTGTCTAAGTATTCTAAAACTCTATCATTTAATATTTCCTTTATCTCATCTGTGTCTTCTTTAATTTGATCTATGTCTTTAGTTAAAAGTTCAGGGAATTTAGGATTACGTAATTGAGAGAAATCACCAAGCAAAGTATTTACATCATCTTTTAAATAATGAACAATATTTGCAAACGAATCCAACATTTCTACTACATCCAAATCACTAGAAAATGAAGTCATTAAAAGAGTGGCCTTCTGTATTTGAGCTAAAACTTCTTGATAATATTCCTTTACTTGATTTCTATATCGTCTAAAAACTAAACGGTGTTGGTAGATTTCATCCGGGTCAGATTCTTTTAAGTCTGAAAATGGTTCGTAGATTTTATTTAAATATCGCTTAGCAATTCGAAGACGACTTATGACCTCTTCGAAGGCTCTTTTAGCTTGAAGGGCAATATTCTTTTGCTCATCAGGAATATCAAAAGACATTTGGACAGAATAAGCGCGTTTAATCATCATTAAAAATGTTTTCTTATTGCTTAAAAGTTAAGACCATATGGAAGAGTCATTACTCCAGCCAACCCACCAGTGACTCCCTCCATTAGCCCAGACATTCCAGCAGAGCTTCCAGGAAAGTTATACTGAGCTAGCCCGTTGTATTGGGCAAAGTTCTGTACCCCTGGCTGAAGAGGAATGCCCATGTTGTTATTTACATCCTCTCCCTCTCTTTCTTGGGGGCTTTGTAAATCAGTTATGGCTGTAGGGTTAATTACTAATGCCTCCTTTATTCCCATTATTGGAACGAAACAAACAATATCATAACCTTGGAACATTGCATCATGAACTAAACGCTTATTGGCATTTGAAGGATGAGTAATTCCTTTAGCTAGGGGGCTAATTAAAGCTGTAAACATTTTAGCATTTTTTAAGTTTCCTTCAGCATGAGCTTTAGCGGAAGCAGGATCGGCATACCAAAGCTTATTTCTACTTAATGCATCTGATGGTTGGCAGTACTTATAAATTCTATTTGTTAAATCCCATAATTTATCTTTTTGAGGACTGTTCCAATACGGATAAGTCATGCTGCTTTGATCTTCGTCTATATATATTTCGGTTGTTCCTCCAAAGTTATCAGCGCTTCCGTAAGGAGCCAGTGATTTTAGCAGCGGATTAGCCTTAGATTGGTCATCAACGCCTGGAGGACGTTGATCAAAAGCAAATTCATCTCTTTGGATATCTACAATAGAGAGGCCGTTGTTAATGTCTTCTCCGCTTCGACCAAAACTTTTAACTGCATCGTAAAAGGTTTTGCTCGCTTCATCGGACATTCCATTGCCCATTCCAAAGCCTTTAGCCTCAGTTAAAGCATCTTTAAGACTCCAACCATTAACGAGCATTCTATAAATTGCTATAGCCATACCAGTACGATCTCGACCAAGGCGACAATGTACATAGGTTGGAACATCATTTAGAGCTTTAGCAACTAATGGCAAAAATTTAACAGCAGAACTTTCTCCATCTTGTAGTGGTAATGTAATATGTTGTATGTTATTTTTTTTACAAAATGGATCAATCTCCTCCCCAATTTCTTGATCTAAGGACACAATTCGTTTAATTCCTATTTTCTTAAGTAGCTCTAAATGCTTAGGACTAGGTTCGCCACCCCTTAAAAGGTTAGAGTCCACTTGAGAAAAGCGCACAGGAAATTTAGACAAAATTACCCTTTCCAATACACTCCATTAGGGCGGCTTCTTCTGGATCATCAATTTCTGCTATTAACGCTTCATCAAACTTTTCTTTAAATAACTTTTGGAACGGTCGAACGTTTTCAGGGGATTTTTTTCTTAAGTCTCTTAAAACTGATGAGAAAGTTAAGTCTACTTGGGGACGTTTTTGGCCACTAAGCGCTGCAAAAGCACAACAAACCCCATCAGCAAGCTCGTTTTCCCCAGCCTCCCGAAGAGATTGAGCTAATTTTCTCAGTTTCTCCAACATTAAGACCTTGTTCTGTCAAGCTTCCAAGCCTCTGCAAAAATTTCCGGTAGGTCCTTAGAGTAAGGAGCAATTCCCACGATTAAGAGACCATTTAAACAAACCTCTACAGAAACGCCGCTTTTACCTTTCCACTCTAAGAACAAGCAATCTCCTGCCGCTCCTATAATTTTTCCTGTAACTACATTCTTTTCTTCAATATCGAACTGTTCCCACTTAGTTCGACCTGCACTTTCGGAAAAATAAACATGAACCATTATGCCATTGTATCTAGAGCCTGCTACTTCCGCAAAGCTTGTTAGCTTCTTAGTTTGTTCAGTTGCCATTCCATATCCTCGTAGTTAATAAGCGGTAAATCTGACTCGGTACTATTGTTTATATTGAAAGTTATTGGTTTTAAAGTATTAAAATTTTTACTTATACTTAAGCAAACTTCTTTCACAGCGTTCTTAACAATTGAAGGACTGCCATGAAGAGCGGCCTCAATGATAAAGCTTTTGGGCTCACCTTTAATGGAAACTTCTGCCCCAAGCTCCTCTCTTAAAGCTGAACGAGTTACGTCAGCTACCTTTAAAGCGTAAGGTGGATAATCAGGAGATCCTATCTTTATAGAGATAATGGTTTCTGGCAACGATCTGCGAATTAACTCTTTTTGAAAGCGCTTTTCATCCGGTGAGGCTTGGGTAAAAAAATTCTGTAGAGAATTAAGTTCATTAATCAAAAGCTTATTTTGTTTAGCATTATCAAATTGAGCCCAACGTTCTTGAGTAGAAGCTGGCTCATCTGGTGCTGTAGGTCCAAGCACCTGGCCAGCCCTCCATCCTTCCACTCTAGTAATGGCATCGGCAATCTCAGGTATACTAAGACCCTTTAAAGGGGCGTTAACTGACACTCCCAGATCTCTAGCTACTGACGCTGCATAGCTCTTCGGGTCATTGGAATCTTCAGCAGGGGCGTACATTTTTATAAAATTAGCAATAGTAAAGTTTTTGTTAATGCCTTGAACCTGAATATATTTTTCTAAGGCTTCTCGACCCGCTTCTAAATTTGGAAAGATGGCCATGTTTCCGCCACGTCCTACAGCGCCATAAAATTTCCATGCAGTAGGCAAACGTAAGTTTCCAGGGTTATTGTTTCTCCAGGCTTTTGTGCCTCCAACTCTAGTTTGGTCTGGAAGAAAAACCGCAAGCTCTCCTTTAAATGTTCCTATCGCTGCATCTCCTTCTTTATCTTTAACCACCACCTCTTTTTCAGAGATAGGAGCTTTCTGGTTTACAGATTTGCTTGGAGCAGGCTGGTTTACAGATTTGCTTGGAGCAGGCTGGTTTAAGTAGTTTAAAAAATTTTGTTGACCTAGCTTTGTAAGAAACGAATCAAAGATGGTCCCTCCAGCTTCAGCACGTCCCCGAGCCTTTTCTGCTAAAGCAGCTTCATCTATTGCCACATCATCAAATTCTAATTCAACACCACCACCATCTTCCTTCTTATCATCTTCCTTCTTGTCATCTTCTTGCTCCCCTGCCTCTCCTTCCTTCCCTTCTTCCGAAGTCTGAGGAAGATCAACACTTTTGCTTTTGCTTTTGCTTTTGCTTTTGCTTTTGCTTTTACCTTTGCTGCGTGATTTGGGCTCTGACTCCTCTTCAACAATAAGCTCAAGAGCGACGGGGTTAGTAAATTTGATATCTGCCCCAGTTTGCTTAAATATATTTACTACATCTAATCCTGTAGGTTTAGAGGTAAGGCTGGGATCTTCAACTCTAAATGTTACCGGCAAAGTAACTTGAATATCTGGGAGATCAATTTTTAAAGTAGCATCAATATAGTAAAAAAGATCATTAGCAGAACGTTTGCCTTTTTCTCCTGTTGCATGTTCTACACTTAATAGCGTTCCATCCCACACAGCATCTTTAATATCTTCTGTAAGTTCTGTATTTTTATATTTTTGAAGAAAGCTTTGCGCAGCTTTTCGTTCGCTTGGCATAGGTAGATTTATTATGATGTCAGATATTAATTGATTTAACGCTTTTGGTTGAATTTTAATACTATCTCTACCTAAATCCTGAATCCAATCAAAGGAATTAAAGTCCTTATTTATTTTAATATTAAGGGGGATATCAAAACCAGCTTCTTCTCGTTGTATTTCGAGTTTTTCTAATATCTCTGGGTCTTCTAAATCGTCTCTAGATACACGATAAACTTTTGTTATTTTGCCCTTTTCAATGTTGCCCATATCTACAGGAACATTTGCGATGGCTGACTCGGTGGAAGATCCAAGATTGGCTAATTGCTTTTGAAGAACAGGAACGTATTTTCTAAGTTCAGTTATATAAAACCGGTAGTCCTCTGTGTCTTTATCTTTAATAGCCGATTGAAGCTTAGGAATAATGTTTTTCCCTAAGACATCCATGCTTTCCAAAAACTGTGCGCTTTCTCGTTCTAAGTCCGTTAGATCTCTTCGATATTCTGGACTAAATAAAACTCTCCACCAGTTTTTGAAGCGCCGTATAACTCCGGCCATTTTAACAATATCATCATCGGAGGTATTGTTTAAATCTTCGGCTGCCCACTTTATCCATTGCTCTTTTTCATTCATAAATCTCCTAAAAGAGCTTTCCTTGGGCGGGACCTGCGTCTTCAGAAGAAGGAACATTGGGGTCATCTATTAAAAGAGAAGCAGGATCAGGATTGTACGTCTCCTTCTCCGTTTTGACCTCTGTCTCTGTTTGGGTTCCGCTTGATTCTTCAGCCACTTCAGCCACCTCTGAGACAGCTTCTGGTGTGGTCTTTGCAGGCTCTTCTTTTGGTGGAGCCTCTGGGGTGACTTTCTGAGAAGGGGTTTTTTCCGGGGAAGCTTTTTCAACTTCTTCCGAATGTTCCTTTTGGCGTCGTTTCACTGGGGTCCCTAAAATGTTAACTGTTTCTTTAGGTTTTCTGACTTGTTTAACAGGGGTTCCAGAAACATTAACTATTTGAATTTTTCTATTTCCCTGTTCATCAGCTACAATATTTACTGTAACTCTCAGCCTGTCTTCGACGTTAATTTTTCTTTGTCCAAGTTTGGGTTGGCGTCCTGTTGGTGTTACAAATCGGTCCCCAATAATATAAGCAGTAATACCATTAATTATTGCAGGGGCATTAGCTTCGTACATTGGCATAATTACTGGGTCAATTGTAGCTTCAGGTTCAGGCCAAATAATGTCCTCTACAGTAAATCCAGTAAAGGGCTGTGCTTTTGGTGTAGCGACCGGTGTAGGTTTATCTTTTAATTTTTCTTCTTCCGATTGAACCGATTCTGGTTCTGGTTCTGGTTCCGCTGCTTCCAATGGCGTGGAGGCTACTGGACTTTCAATGGCCTCAACAACAACTATTTCTTTTCCATCTTTGATTTTAGGAGTAACTAAAACTTCAAATGGGATCTTCTTGTCCCCTCTAGTCAATACAATGTCAAGAGATGTTAGTTTATCTATTTCTAGAGGGCCTAAAGCGTTAAGTCCGTAAGCAATTGCACGCACAAAAGCAGGGAAAGCTTTTATCGATGCTGCTGGTGTTCGGCCTGGAATTGAAAGACTAGGCTCTTTCCATAAATGGCCTTCTTTAACTCCTTCAGAAAGAGGAGTTATTTCTTTTTTAGCAGGATCAAAAGGCTCAATAATTGTTTCTGCTTCTGCTACTCCCTCTTCTGTAAAATTAGTTATCGCAATAATTTCTTGTCCAGCCCTATTTTGAGTTTTAATTAGGTCTAGGGTCATAGAAAGAAGGTTGCCGTCAGGTCCAGGAACCTCAAACTCTAAGGTCAACGAAGAGGTATCATCAAGATCCTCCGGGTCAATGTTAGCTTCCGTAATGGCGTCTAAAGCTAAAGCCTGAATGTCTTCTTCAGAAGCCGTAAAACCTTGTTCTAGAAAATCAATATCGTTGTTCATCCAAATATGATTTTCATTTATACCCATTTCTAAAGGGCCTGCCAATTGATGTTGAGCTAGCGGAATAAACTTATCTTCGGGACCTGTTTTTTCAGCGCCTTCATCTTCCAGAGCTTCTATTTGTGGTTGGGGGCCGGCGTTGGATAAAGCAATTTCTAACGTACGAATAGCTTCATCAATATCTCTATCATAAGTTTCGTTTAGAAAAGCTTCAATGTCGGTTAAATAAGAATCTTCTCCTTCAGCACTTTCTACAAGCTCGTTCATAACTCTAACTGCTTCTTGTCCTTTTTCTTCAGTAAAATTACTAAAGTACTCAGGGTTAGAAATAATTGTATTATAAAGCTCAGAGTTAAGAACAATAGGATCGACTACGGGAGATACCTCGCTCGTTACATCTTCTTCTGTTACATCTTCTTCTGTTACATCTTCTTCTGTTACATCTTCTTCTGTTACGTCTTCTTCTGTTACGTCTTCTTCTGTTACATCTGTCTCCGGTTCGACTTCTGGAACTACAGTCTCAGCCGCTATCTCTTCTGGAGTTTTGGGCTCACCTTCGGCATTTAAAGGATAAGGGTTAAGAGTGCCATTACGTCCTCGATTTTTGGACGCAAGTTCTACAAATTTATTTACAACGGTTTTTGGAAATGCGGAGGTAATAGGATTAATAATGTTTTCTTGGAAATTGTTTTTAGAGTAATCGTAGAATTTTTCTTGTGGATTAGCAATTTCAGCATCACGAATTTGGTTCCACATTTGTTCAAGCTGTTGATAAAGGGGAGCAGGAACGGGCGGTTCTTCAACGATACTTTCTTCGGCAACCCCTGTTCCTGTAGCCGTATCCTCATCAGCGGTTTCTACAGTTTCTACCGTAGGCTCTAGAGTTCCCGCTGCTGCCTCGGCCTCGGCTTTATCAGCAGCATCCTGTTTTGCTTTAAGGTCTTGGGCTCCTTTTTCAACCGCATCCCAGCCAGGAAACGGAGCTATAGATGTTGATGTTTGGAATCCAGGAAGAGCGTTTTGAACTCGTTCCCATTCGCGCCAAACTACAGGTTCATAATTTTTAGCAGCAACTAAGAAAGCCTCTCTGTGCTTTTTTGGATCTGTCTCTTCAATAGCTTCAATGTCTTTCCAGAAACTTTCTATTTGTTCTTTTAACTCATCTTGATCTTTAGGCTTGGGACGAGGGTTAGTAGGCTTAGCTTTGGCCGCTGCCTTTTCTGCCGCCTCTTGTGCTTTATTTTCTTCATCAGTCTTTTTTTGAAGTTCAGCAATGATAGCAGCGTCTTGTTCGGCTTTTCTTTCTTCATTAAATTCTATATATTCTGTTACTAATGCCTCCATGGCGTCACCCGTTGAGCGAACCTGAGTTATCATATCGCTTATGATATTTTTGCGCGCTTTCTTATCAACACCATTTTCTTTTAAATATTTTTTAAGATCTTTTGCCCATTCTTTATCAGATTGAGTATAAGGAAATTCGGCATCAAGGTCATCAATATCTGTCTCAACATCCGACTCGGCTTCGTTTACAGCTTGATTAACTGCTGCCGCTTGGGCTTCTGGGGAACTTTCATTAAATTCTTCTGCATCCTTTTTACGCTGTGCCTCATCTGCTTTTTCTTTTTCTTTGGCCCTCTTTATTTCTTGTTCTAAAGCATCCCTTTGACGATCAGCCATTTCTTTTACTGACCCTCCAGGCGTACCAGCACCCGCATTATATCGTTGAGAAATTTGGTTTTCTAAAGTGTTATGAATGCTATTAAATCTTCTAGCTTTGTTTAAGTAATCTGTAATCTCACCGCCTGCCCTATCAGACCCAAGATCCTTAAGAAGACCAATAGTTTGATCTACTGCCCGAGCCGCATCATCATAGAGAGCTTTCATCTGAAGTCTGCGCGACCTATCTAGTTTATCAAGCCTTCTACGATCCCTCTGTCGTTGGGAAAAATAATCAAATAACTGAGCTTCTTTTAAAAGCTCAGCCTCTATCTCTAAATCACTTTTCTTTCTTCTGTTCTTCTTAACTTGTGCTGGAGTACGAATCTCTTCTAAAGTTTCTAAAACCTCAGTTTGATCTGCCTCTCCCGGACTTCCATAAAAGTCACCTAAAATTTCATCGCGCAACCCTTGAAGCTCGGTTGCTTTTTCAGCTATGGCGCCTATAATATCACCAATTCTTTTAATAACACCAACTTCAGTTAAGTAATAACCACCATTTAAAGATTCCTTAGCAGAACGAAGCAAATCTCTTAAATCCGTTGCTCCTTTAGTTGATCCTGCTTTGCCCGCTTCTAATGGACCTTTGCGTATAGCATTATCTACGGTTTGTAATTCTCTATAAAGCCGCGCCCTTTCAGTACCAGGAAAGAAAAGCGGTATCTTATCTCGGATGGCCTGAAACATTGTTAACCTAGGAGATTTTCCGGTTAATGATTCCCAACCACGACCCAGAAGATTCGTTTGGGTAGGCTCTAGGGTCTGAGCAAGTTTTAAGAATACTTCAGCGCGTTTATGTAGATCTTGAGGGTTCATTGGCAGACTTCTCCTAATACTTTTTACACCAAAATATTCATTACATTGGCGCGTCATCCATAGACGGTAACCCTCCTCCACCTGCTTCTCCTTCGTCATTTCCCTCAGAAGTTTCGCCCGGCACCTTCTTATTTCTATCGTCTACCTCATCCCCAGGACCAAACGCTCTAAGCTCATTTAATGAATAGTTGTCAAGTGCTTCTGTTTCCTTATTGCGGATTGTTCTTTGTACACTTTCATACCTTAGCTTACGATCTTCATCTTCATAATTTAGACCCAAAGAACGATAAACCGTATGAATTGAAACCTTTTCTTTTCCTGGTTCCGTACCCAAAAGATTGATAAGGTTGCTGATGTAATCATTCATGTCAAATAGAGACATGTGGTTCCAATCAACGTCAGGAATAATTAATTCTTTTTTTCCCTCCCTATACTCATAAAAGTTTTGTAGTTTAGAAATAGGAGCAAACACTTTACGCCGTAACCAAAGCGTCATCATCTCTCGAAAAGACAAATAACGCTGACGCAAAACATCAAGAGCCACACTGCCAGTTGCATAGGTTGTGTCACTGCCATCCATGATTACACTGGGAACCATTAGCCCAATGTAAATTTCTTTTATGATTTGAGTAATGTCTGCAGAAGTATCATAAATCCCTGATGCATATCCTACTCTTTCTACAGCCACTTGGTCATGTGTGAATATTTTGAAGTCTCGGTCATATTGGGCGCTCTGTTGCTGGACTGTTACCTTATTGTTTCTACGAGTTATCATAAACCCTGTAGGTGTAGAAAAGCACCAAACCTTCCCTGAATAATGAGGATTAGTTAGAAGTGGGCGGCGAATTTTTGTGCGAGGGTCTATAATGTTTTTGTTCAATAGAGGAAACTCACCTATATGAGAATTGCTCCATTGAACCGTATACAACACTCTTCGTGGAGTTTTCCTTGGAGTAGAGCGCTCTTCTTTTGTAGAACCATAAGTATAGAGATATCTTTCATCATCTCGTTTAAACATGGTTGGAACAAAGTCGCATTTATACGCTACTTCATAAACATCATCAGCCAATTGTTTAGAGGTAGAATAGTAAAAATAACCTGTTAAACTTTTATTTTTTGGTCTTTCAAAAGCGCTTCCATCTCCAGCTAATAACGCTGAAAGAAGGATGTTTAGAAGACGTGGGCTGAGATTTAAAATCCATCTCGGGATATATTTTTCCCAAGATTTCGCGCTTTGTCCGGTGCCGATTTCATCTTCAAAAAAAGATACTAAATTGCGATGGGATAAACGACCCGTCCATAATTCTTGTGTCGTTTCTCCTTCTTTTCTAAAGGAATGTCCTACACGAGCTTGAAAGATTTCAGCAAAACTTTCTAAACATTTTTTCATTTTTGGATAAAAAGGATTGGCCCCTTTATTCTTTACTGTTGTAGTTTGAGCTAGTGTAAGCATACAATGAGAGTCATCATTAAAGACACAGCCTTCACTTAAAAGGTATCCTAAAAATTCTAAATAAAGCTCGATAGGAACTTTATTTCCTTTAATTTCCACCTCTTTAATCTCATCGTTTCCCTTCCAGTTAATTTTTGAACGAAAACGCCTGTCCGCTAACTTAACATCCTTAGCCTCGATGGCTTCCCATTCTCCCCACCAGGATTCTCGTTTCTTTCCTTTACCTGTAGTTCCTTTAAATCTTTTTCTTTGTACCCACATTTTATGATTGGGGGTAACCTTGATATCCATCTTGTCATTAGCAAAATGATACATCTCCCCGTCATAATCATAAATATGGGCGGCATCTGGGAAGTGATATTCTAGTTCTTCAGTATCTGGATTAAAGCAAGCAATCTTAATTCCGGGCTTTGGTCGTTTCCAGGTGATTTGAGACATTCCAGTGGTCCCATCCATAGCTTCTTGGTATTCAATTACTTCATCGAATTTCATGAAGCCTTGGTCAGTTAGGACTTCGGTTTCTTCATCATGACATTCAAAGACCTCTCGCCAAGCTTCAAGGTCTGTGGGGTTGGGCTTGAATTCTGCTCCACCAATTTTAACAAGAGTCAGAGGGTTAATCATGTTGTAAGCTTGCGCAAATTTTGACTCTCGAAGCAAGTCAAAAAGCATTAAGTCACGGAAGCAGGAAACGATGATGCTTGTTCCTCGGACCTCATACGGGCTGATTTTACGAGCTAGATGAGAAATGTAGAAGTTATTAAGAGGGATGTTTTCGCTTCTTTTAACGTGATCAATGATGGTTGGATCTAATTGTTTACGTTGTTGAAGGTCTACGGGGTTATTAGAAAATACTACTCGGCGCAAGTTTTCATCTGGACGGAGGCTAATGATTGGTTCTCCAGCAATGACAGACTGCTTGACAACAATATAATCTGGATTTTGAATAATGATGCGGCTCCATTTTCCTTGGCGCTCATCTAGTTCCATATAGGGGAAGGCCTCACCAACAACCCAGAATTCTTGAGCAATTTGGATACACTTATTAAGAAGATCCATTTCTTCTGCCATATCTTGGAAGAAGGCCTCTACCTTTTGGTTTTTACATTTAATATTTAATTTAGAGATGGGATAAGTGGAGTGAAGACTAATTGCGTTTTGTACTATGGGGTTAAGCGCGAAGAAAGATCGGGCCCAAGCATTAAGGGTAGCTCTATCTCGTGGAAGGTTAAGGTTACTGTTAAGCCAGAGAGGAGAATAAACCTCAGGCCCTTGACGGACTGTATCTCCAGCGCTTCCTCTAAAGCCCTGACCACCTTTTCCAACTACTCCTCCTCCTGATCCTTGTGCGAGCTTCAGTAGGCCTTCGCTGCTTCCCCTGACGGCACTAGCAAGAGTTGGCTCGTCGGAAATAGAGGACATAGGTTTAGCTCTACCCCCTCCATCTGAATATTGACCATTAAGAACTTGGTCATGAAGCTCTTCTCTTCGGTGGTCGCTTACTCCTTTAGCCATTTTAGGAGAGATAGAGGGAGGGGTAGTGTTTCGGCTCTCTAAAAGCTCTTCTGCACGGCTGGTGTTTTTGATGATAAATTTCTTATTCACTTACGTCCTAGGGAGAAGGGTTTATTAAACATATATCTCGCTATCTATATATGTTAATTTTAGAATTTTACGTGACCAACTATTGCAGGTATTCTAGCTCTTTTAGTGGGCGCTGTAAAATCCATGTTTTGAGGATTAGCGATAGCGAACCTTTGGGTAACATCAAACTTCCATGCTAGGTATGCGTTTAAAAGGGCCATAAAACCATCATTAGGTGAGGTTCCTTTAACAAATCTACGTACTGGGTCTCCGGATCTGTCTTTAGTGACTTTAATATCCATGGAAGTACAATGAGTAATAAGCCAGAAAATTTTATCATAATCTCCGTAAGGAAATCTAATTGCTCCTTTTCTGAGAAGACCTACAAGTTCTGATATATAATAATCTTTTTCAAATCTTATTTCTTTTGGGAAAATGCTGTCGTCAAACTTTACGTGCCCATTTAATTTTGCTACTGCTCTAGAGGCGATAAATTGTTCCCCAAATTTTTTCTGTAATGTATGAGTTAAGTCATGAGCATCCCCGATATCTCCAACAGCATGACTAATTGAGTAACGTTTGAATAGTTCCTCTACCACTTCTTCTTTATAAGCGGGGTCGGTTTTCTTTAACCGAGTAGCAAATTCTACATTAAAAAGCTGTGGGCCTATGGAGCTTAAGATAACGGCACAACTATATGACTGGCCCTTTTGAGTTCCGGATAGTTGACTCCATTCACCTTTTTGTCCCCAGTCAAATCCTGCATAGACCTTATGGCCTTCATGAATTGTTATTTCTTTTCTGAAATATCTATCTTTATCTGCACACTTTTCTTCTAATTCTTGTGCTGTAATGAGCCCGCTTTCACCATCATAAAACTCTCCTAGTACTTCATTTTGGTAAGTCATCTCAGTATTAGTGGGATGATTTTCGGGCTTCTGTTTTAGAATTACTTCTTTAGTAAAGGTAGGAATGTAAAGTTGATTAATATGATAACCAATATAGTCAGATTCATCAGCGTCAGGATTTAATGCGACCCAACATCCATCTTCTGCTGCTTGTCTCTTATCTTGTTCATGACCGCACTCTCCGCATTTAACTATGTATCCATAAAGCCAAACATCTTCCCACTTAACATCAGGGCGATAAAGGGGGAAAAGCTCTTTGCATTTGCCACAGCGTAAATAATAATATTGCTGGCTACTGGCTCTCCAAAGATTAAAATATGCGGTTCCTTTTTGTTTAGGTGTTCCGAAAAAGACCTGAATTCCTTGACCAATAGGACCGTAATGAGACTGGGATAAAATCTTTCCTACTGCACCTAAAGCTTTGGCGCTCATATCCTGCACTTCATCAAAGAGCGCTATATCTCCGGTACGACCACGAATTCTGTCTCCATCTAGACCGGTGGAGTCGAGCCAAATTTCAGATCCATTAAGAAAGCGTTTAAAGTGTTGAGTATCATTGGCGGGGGTGCTTTTATCTAATTTGGATTCAATGATACTTAGCGTTCTTCCTCTTTTATCTTTTAAGCCGGAATCAACAGCAAATTTAATTGTTGCATCTAACTTCTGCTTAGAGAACCCAGCAGCTAAAGGAAGGCTAGGAAATAAATGAAAAATACGAACAGGAGGATTGTCTGCGGTTCCAAAAAGTCCACAGGTAGCAAAGTAGCATTCAAGGTTGACCGCCATTGTAGTAGCTCCCACCTGTCTTCCTTTAACTAAGACAATGGGTTTAGAATCTCGGCGTAAAGCTTGAATTCCTATGTATCTATAGATATCTGCAAAGGGCTTGTACCCGTTACCACTGATCCTAAATTTTTCCCCGTCTAGCTTTAGATTTCGTTCAGCATAAGAAACGGGATCTATATTGAGCAGTTTATCTTTAAACTCTTCAAATATATTAAGACCATTATTTTTTGCCATCTAATCTCTAACTAATACGTTCAGGCATAAGGGAAGCAAAGGGATTGTCTACTTTTCCGCTATCAGGATCCGACAGTCCTACTCCGCGTCCTAGTTGCGTATAGTTATTAAAAGTTGGCTTATGGTTAGAAATTAGAAGAGCGTTTAAAACTTTGGCTAGATGTTCATCGTTTAATTGAGACTCATCTACCCCATCAATTCCAAAAACTTCTTTAATAGAATGAAGAATGGCAGGAATTTGAATACGGGGATTGGTTTCAATTATATTAATAACAAATCTCTCAACATCAGGTAGCTCAATAAAAAGCTTTGGAGGCCCTAGGTTTGTTGGTTCAAGTAGATTTTTTTTTTTACTAGTGATCTCTTGAGCAAGCCTTTTGATTTTGTTGGCTTTAGCAAGAGTGAAAACAGAAGAGATCTTCAATCTACTTCGCTCGTCTTCGCTGGCGTTCTTATACGGCGACATCTCATCCTCGTTTGTCCATGGTTCTTCGGGATATAGATGATCTTGTTCTTCCAAAAACGGCGCACCCAAATACGATTCTGCTGGTTCAACATCCTTTTCTTTTGGTTTTCTTGAAGGCTTTTGTTGTGCCTTATGATAAGCATCAAGAACCTTTTCTTTGCCCAATTGGTTTAAGTAAACAAAATTATCATCTTCATCAGTATTAAAATAGGGTTCCATCCAATTTTTCCACCATGAGTCAAGCTCTTCTTCGTTTTGGTCTTTAAGATAAGGATCGTTTAATATGTCTGATTTTCTAAGTCCCCAGTTGTTTTCAATTATTTTATCCCATGTGTCCTCTAAATAAGGAAATTCATTGGGAACTAATGGGTTCTCGTTATGATCGGTACGGTACTCTGCTGTTTTGGTTCCTAAATCATCCATTCCTACAGCATCTCGATAATGAGAAACAACATCGTCCACACTATTAAACTTAGGACGAGATGAGGGGTTTAAACTGTTTTGAATTTGGGTTGTAAGAGGTAAGGGTTGGTTGCGGTTTCGTGCTACTTCAACAGCATTTCTAGGAACTGTAGATGTTTTGCCCCATTCATTAGCAAAAGACTTAAGCCAATCAGCCTGTTCCTGATCTCGCTCGTGTTCTCCACCATGAGCCCGATAAAATTTTCCTCCACCTCTAACCATTAGTTCCTCCCTAAATATTCTTATCCATCACTCTAACTGTTTACGTTGCTCTGCCAGTCGAATTTATCAACAGAGGAGGGCACGATATCTTCATCAAGAAGGTAGCCTCTATCTCTTCGGATCCAATAGCCCATATCCGCTAGAAGCTGTTCAAGCTCAGCACGTTCTCTTTTGGTGAGTTCATATTTTTCTGAAAGACGCCAAAAACTATCCTCAATGCTATGACCAGAGGCTACAGTTCCGTTAATACATACCCGAGCAATTCGAGAAATGATAAGAGGGACCGTTACAATAATACCATGAATAGCTGTTGACCCGGCTGCTTCCTTTACAATGCCTTCAGGCTGATTATCATTTCTTCGGTACCGCTTAAATTTAGATTTTCTTACTTGATTTAAACGCTTAAGTAGGCTCTCAAGACCATCTTCCACTTGGTCTCTGTAAACTTCAGCTTCAGCAGTATTGATTTGATTTCTAAAATCTTGCTGCATTGCTCCTGTAATCTCTTTGTTTATTCTCTCAAAATAAGCAATGGCTCTTTCAAGACCTGTAGTTTTTTTTCCATCATGAGCCGGTACAGTCTCTAAACGATTAGCTACCCATTTCAAAAACCCACCTAAACCATTTTCTTTCCAATTCCAAATATCTTCATCTAAAACAATTTCGGAATCTTCATCAACAGAAAGCTCTCCAGACCTTTCTCCAGGTAGAGATTTGGGTTGAGTAGCGGACTCTTGAACAACCAAAAGATTATTGTTGTCAGGTGCCGCTGGAGGCCCTTCCAAAACTACAAGATTGTTTAAATCGGCACCTGGAAATCTGGGTGCAGCAGGAGCACGAGGCGCAGTGTTTGGGGGACGAGCAGGGATTCCGGGGTGACTAGGCATAAGTTTTCCTTAAAGTTATTCTGCTTTATTGGTAGCTCCTAAGGAATGGAAACAATTTTACTTATAGTAGCCTGTGTAACTCTATACTTTTTGGCTAAGATGGTTTGAAACTGTCCTTGGTGGAAAGCTGTCTTTATATCCTGTTTATATTCTATAGATAAATAAACCGGTTTTTTCCGAGGTTTATAACGATTAATTTCTCTTGTTTTTTTTGAAGATTCAACCATTTTTTTAATAGATTCAGGACTCTTTGCTTTACCCCCAAGCCCTACATATATTTTTTGAGAAGGGATACATGTAACTTTATAAATTATCCACTTATTTAGACTTGAGTTTTTCATCTTCTCCTTCTTTAACTAGTATATCATCCTCTAACTTACAACTTCCTTGCAAGGAATACTGCGCATAATATCCGTTACGCATTGTGTTATCAGAATAAAACCCCATTGGGACATTATAAAGGGAATCTAATCCGATCCCACTCATAATTCTTGCAAAATAAGGCGTGCCTCTAAGTGGGACATTGCCCTTTTCACCAGGGACAGTGCTTCCATAGGTACATTGCACACCGTTAAATTGAGGTAGAAGCTGTCCGGCATATCTACAAGAAGCCGGTCCACTTTGCATAATTCCCCACACCACAAGTCTTAAGTTTTGATCTTTAACTTGTGTTTTCTCTTCTTCAGTGAGATCTGGAAGCGCATCTAATGGAGCCAGTCTATCAATCCATTGACCAGCAGCCTCGCATCCCATAGGAATATCTAAACCAAAAGGACATCCGTCTTCATGATTCTTTCTTATGACTGCAAGTTTTACTAATTTTTTTTTACAAACCATTAGCCGCCTTCATGAAGATAAGAGAAAGCTCAGAAAGTTTTTTGTGCTTTAAGAATTGTTTAACACTTTTGTACTTTCCCATGTTACCCGAATATAGGCCCACCCCTGGTCCAGTTGAAGTTGGAGCCATATCATAGTTATCAAAAAACATAAGTGGTCTAGATTTTGGATGACTCATCGAAGCTCCAAATCTTCTAAAGAGGGAATGTATTTCCATACTCCAAGCTCATCTAAAAGAGCTTCGGTATTGGCGCGGTTATAGCTAAGTGCTCTTCCTAAAACCCCATCAACGAAACCTGGCTTTACATCTTTAGATATTTCTTCTGGATGTGCCTGAATCCATCTAACCATAACCGGGTCTAAAGTGAAATCTAATTTAGATGATAAGTAAATTGCTCTTATGATACGTCTTGGATCAGAGCCCAGAGTGTATTGAGGAGGCAGGCAGGTTTTTAAAAGACGAGCATTAATATCTGGAATCGCTTCTTCAGTTACGTCTTTAATGGTTCTTAAATCTAGGCTCATGAGAAGGGTGTTGCAAGTAAAGTCTCTGCTGTAAAGTTCTAGTTCCATAGAGGTTGGGTTTTTTATTCCGCGCCCTCTAAGAAGCCACCCTGCATCTGGGTTAATTAAATTACTGGAGAAATCAATGCTTATATCTCCAACTTTAATTGTAGAATGAGTGTCTGGAAAGGATTCAAAAGATGCTCCTAAAGGCCTTAGATCTCTAAATATTTCACGGCCTAATCTTCGAACCGACGCATCTCCAGTAGTAATATCAATATCTTTAATAACTTCTGAGCGGTTTAAAACACGGTCTCTAGGAAGCCCACCTACTATATAGGGAGTTCCTGTTTGCTCTTCTTGTGCCGTGCTTTCAATGGTCGATAGAAGAGACCGGATATCCATTTATGCTCCTGGTACTGGTGCAGGCGGTGGAGCTATTTGGGCAGCGGTCATTGGAACTGTTGCCACATGTTCACCGGGATTAATTGGAGGAGCGGGTGGGGCCTCTACATTAAGGGGTTGAGCAAGTTCAGATTGAAGCTGTTCCATTGTGGGTCCGGCTTCGGGTCCCAACAGCTTTTTATCTTCTTTTGCTCGGCGCTTTTCACGTCGAAGGTTAGCAATATCATCTTGTCTATCGAACTCTTTTCTCAAGGCTTTAGCTTCTGGAGTAAGAACCTTTGGCTGGTGTCCTGTTTGTTGAGTTTCTTCTACAGCAGCCCGGATACGAGAGGTGATGTCTTCTAGGCGAGTGCTGATGTATTGGTTTGCTTCTAAAGCCTTGCCCATTGATTCTCCTAAAGATGGGAAGAATCCAACAATCCCAAGACGATTCATCATAAGATCGATAATAGAAAGTTTTCTTGCAGTGTCGCGACGTTTAAATTCTCCTTCGACTTCTTCTAATCGTTCAAGTACGTCTTCAATAGTAACCGAAGAAAGAACCGCCTCTAAAGCTTCATCTACTTCACCAGGAGGAGTTTCTGTTACGACTATTTCTTCTTCACCGGGGAGTGGAGCCGTTTCAGTAACCACAACCTCTTCGGCCGGTGCAGAAACCTGAATGTCCGGTGGGGGAGCGGGTGCAGCAAGAGGGGCGCGTGCAGGAACAGGGGTTGGAACATTTTGGGTTTGGCCGGGCAATAAAGCTTGAGCCGTAACTTCGATATCAGCTTTTTTATGGCGTTTTCTGGGAGTATCTTCGTCATCAAGCAAAGACATATCCGGACCTGATTCAAGATTGGCAAAAAACTCTTTATTAGCACCTTTAGTATTAGAGGCTACATCGCTTTTGCTTTCTTCCTCAGATTCCGAAGGTGCCTTATCCATTGGCTCCTCATCTGCAAAGGCACCCTCTCCTTCTAGCCCCATGTCTCCTTCCATAGGAGGAAAGGTGGCGTCCATACCAGGGCCAGCAGGTGTGGCTGCTGGGTCTGAGGGAGGGGCTGCATCTGGAGGCGAGGCAGGAATTTGGGCTTGTGCTACTTTAACAAAAAAGTTACCTAGCTTAGGGCGTCCAGAGGCTTTTAATAAATTAGCTGTTCGATAAATGAAATCTTCAAATAAAGTTGAAGACACGCTTATTTTTTGGGCCGTTTGAATTTTAAGTTTAAGTTCATGGAGAATTTTTAAACACTCTCCTAAACTGTTTCCACAAAAAATTTGGCCTTCAGGAGTAGTAAGCAAACGTTCGGCTGCATTTAAGCGACTTATTATTTTCTGACGTTGGTTTTCAATCTTAACTCGTAAAGACTGTACCTGTACGGGAGACATTGGTCGAGCATTAGGGGTATGTTCAATAACACAAGAGGGGGCCGGGGCTGCTTGCTGGGACTGAATGTGAGGAGGATAAATGGTAGAGGGTGGTAGAGAACTTCGCAATTGGTTTATAGGAATTTGGGCTTGAGCTAGTTTGTACTTTACTTCTTCGCCAGAGCCATAAAATCTTAGCCAGTATTGAAAGCTTTCTATTTCATCATTTTTCCAAGCTTGAGTAACTTGGGCGAACGCATCATTAAAGCCTATTTTGGTGGTTAGAATGTGTAAGGACTGACTGGCTTCAACCCACTTATAAACATTATAGGGAGGAGGAACATATTTTCCTATGGAGCCTTGAGGGTAAGCTGTTTTGTCCATCATTTCCTTTTTTGTTTGCAATGTTGGCCCACTTATAAGAAGCTGTTTTGCCCCTGAATTTAGTGGTATGCCTAGCTTGTCTCCTACTTTAGATACGGAATAAAACCATTCTCTTAAGTTATTTAATGGAAGTTCTTTTCTTTTTTGAAAAACATCACAAATACAATTAGCTACTTGTTTTTCAAAGTTCCCGGCTGCAATTTCTTTTAAAATAACTGGAACGTGTTGAGATAAAGCAAAATAAAGAGACTGGTCTTCTGGGCACTTAACTCCCAATTCAGACATTACTTCTGCCTCTCTCGTAAAAGATTCTAACAGATGTCGAGGAAGGGAAGGCCCATGAGCTTCCATTTGCTTATTGAAATAATCATTAATCTTCCTCATTTTCTTCATCCTCAAAGGTGGCTATAACCTTATTTAATTCCTTACGTTTCTCTTCAATTGTCAAATTATGCTGGACAGGTGCTTCTATTTGAGGAGGAGCCAGGGTCTGTAACTTGGTGGCTAAAAGATCTAAAAATTGTGTAGATATGACAGGATCAAACTCTGTAAGAACTTCAGTAATAGCTTTTTGAAAGGCCAATGAATGTTGCTCAACCATCTGAACCGTTATGTTATTTTGTATGATAGTATCACCCGCTCCATTAACAAACTTATCTAATTTCTCTAAAGCATTAAATAATAGCTCAAACCATTTAATTAAAACATAGTCGCCCTTGTAATTTCCAGGGTCTTGTTGAATTTTATCAAAGACCTGTTCTACACGGCTTTCGACTATTTTAATTAGATCAACAGTCTTCTTTTTGATATCTAGTTCATCATCAACAAAGCTGGCTAAGCGCGTTTTCCAGACATCATTTTTGAGTAGTGATTCTGCTAAGTTGCGGTCGTATTCGGCACTACCTTTAATAACCTTTTTAAGAAATTTATATTGATCAAGGTGGTCATCCCTAAACTCTCTGAGAAGGGATTTGCCTACAATTCTAGATTTATCTCCGGAATATTTAACGCTTAAGAATTCGCTAACTTTTTCTGGAGAAGTACCGCTCAGAAGCTCGCTTAGTATATAATCTTTTTGTGGGTGCCTGAGAATTTTAGTAAATTTTCCAACATCTACCAAACGCCCTCCTCGGCATCTCTGTCTTTCTTGGCTCTTGTTTCTGAGCTTTCTTTTTCCCCTTCATCTGGATTAGGCCCGAAAGTGAAGAATGGATCGTCTTCTCTGCGTCCATTAAGTTCTTCAGTAATTTTGGCCTCATTATATTCTGGATAGTCTTTAGGTTTATTATCATTTAAAATATCAATGAGTCCTTCTAGACTCATTTTCCACCCATGATCCTCCATGGCCCTAATCGCAGGTGTATCAGGAAACTTTTCTTCGGTTTCACCTTCTTTAAGAACTTCTTTGCCTGTATTAGTTAGATAAACATATTGTTCCATAGAAAGGGATTCTTCTTCTAGTTCTTTATCTGAATCATCTACCGAAGCAATATCTAAATTAATCCTGTGACCTTCTCCTTTGTTTTGGTCCAAAAATTTTTGTACAATATCAATTTTTGTTTGGACATTATCAACTCCTTTAATGCCCGGCTTAAGATCTTCCCAAGCTTTAGATGCCTGTTCTGGTGTGACTTCGTTAGCTTTTTTAGTAAAAGGACTACTTATATCTGAAGCGCTCGTTAACTTAGATTCACGGGTTTGAAAGAGGTAATGACCCACTCCTGAATCCCAATCTTTAATTTGGTTAGCTAAATCACCACCAGGAACGACATTGCCCTTATAGGTCACAAATCCTTGTTGCCAGGGATAGATACGATGATCAAGAGAGCACTGGTAGGTATTGTCCGCTACACGCATCATTTGAGCACCAGGATGATCAGGACAGGTGCGAGTGCTTAAAGGCATTTGGAGGGGTCGATAATTTAAGACCTGCTCCTCATATTGCTTTTTAACTTTTTCTGGATGACGTTCGAAATCAACTTGCTTTTTATAAGCGCCACCGTAGTTATTTTCTCTTTCTTGAGTTCTATCGGTGTGGCGAATTTTATCTATAGCCTCCCAGTCATTAGCGGCCGGCTTTTGGACCTTTTCTTTTTCTAATCGTTCTTTAAGTTGGTTAAATCCTTCGGGGAAGTTATATTTGCTATACTGCGCCTCTTTTTTTTTTAAACCCTCTTCAAGAATTATATCATCTAAAACAGCAGCATACTTCATTAAGACGGTATCACGGCTTTCATCAAAGACATTGGCCAATGCTACCAGAGCATCTAGGCGCTCTTTAGCGGAAGTTTTTGGGCCCAGACTAGCAGCTTGCTCTTCCAAAAAGTCTACGGAAGAAGCCAAGGAGGCTAATAGAGTTGGGTATTCAGAACTTCCTTCAGCTTCAGCTAAGATTTTGGAAGACTCTGTTCTTACAGCACGGGCGAGTTCTAACAATTTATGAGATGCTTCGTTCATGTTTCCTTTAAAGATACATCCGATAATTAATGAAAGCTACAGGGTCAGTTGCGTCTTTCATGCCTTTTCGATAAAGAGGCCGGCAATCACCATTATCATCTTGGTATACTTTGGTTAAAGGCAAATTCAAGTGTCCACACAAAGATTCAGTAGAATGAGCGTGGTTCATAACAAAAGAGCATTTAGTAATGGATTCTTCGGAGGCTTCTTTAACCAGTTCTCCAGAAAAATGTTTGCCTATCTTCTTTACAGCTTGGCGGTAAAGTCCAATATCCTGAGTAGATAGAACATTAATGAGTTCTTCAGCCACAGATATTTTATTTTCTAAGAGTGCTTTCTCAAAAAGCCCAAAGACTTCTTGAGGCTTTGATCCATAAGCAGCAGAGGCTTTTGCCATTACTCTGCCGTCAGTTTTTCCAGCAGTGAGTTGCCTTAGCCCACCAGGAGTAAAGGCTGCAATTTTGCCCGAAGCTATGGCAATTTTTGGAGGAACAACTAGTCCATTAGAAACCTTAACAGGAACTAAAACTCCCTGATTGCCATCCAAAGAAACAGCAAACTCTAGTGAGTCTTCTTTTACATTTTGCAAAGAGATTTGAGGATTGCTGTACTTATAAAGAGCTAATTTATTTAAAACTGAATTATAAGCGGCTTCAACAATTTGCTTACCATGAAGATGTTGAGCAATTCCAATTGGCGTATTAAGCCGTTCTTGAAACGTAAGCTCTTCTTGATTTAAATCAAAAGCAGGAGTGATCTCTTGGACTGGTTCATCTATGGACGCATAAACCAAATCTCCACTCATGGTCTGTTGGCCTTGTTGGGTTTTCATTTGATAAGCTGCTAATGCAACTTTATTTAAAGGCTTTTGAAGTGGAGAAGAGGCGGTAGCAATTACTTTAAGAAGGTGCTTACCATCTACCTTATATGATTTTCCCCCTGTAGCTCTTACGTGGTTATCAATTGCTCTTTTATCTAGGTCAACAAAACCTACTGGTGAAAAAAACATGTTGGGAGGAATTGCCATGCTCTCTTTAAACTGAACTGGAACTAAAGCATGAGCCACTCCTTTAGGGGTTTCAAAAGCTGCAGAACAAATTATACAATCTGGGCTACCAATAAAAACTGAAATGTCTTTTGGGTAAACCGCAATTTTGCTGAGCTTATTTAAGCAGGCGCGCTGAGCTTGCTTTTCCATATCTTTTGAATAAAAACGTGGCGTTTCATTATCCAATAAAGACTGTAAGGCATTGACTAAAAGAGGATCGCCCGTATTAGCATTAGCTTGAGTAAGGTAAACTTCCTCTTCTGCATGTTTTGCTCGGGTAGGTTCAGGAAGCTCGGGCCGCTTAAGCTCTTGTTTAAAAATCTCTCCTAATTCAGTTCCATTTGAATAAAGAGAGTCATAAATCTTGTTAAGCTCTGCACGAGTAATAAGAGGCTTTTTCTGAGCCCAATCTCCTAGAACTTTTGCTGCCGTACAAACCGAACTATCGGTAGGGTCTTTTAATGCAGCGGTTTTGGCTCGTTGTGCTAATGCTCCAGCAAAGAATTTTTCAGAACTGTCTAAAGCAGTAGCCAAGCTTGAAAGAGCACCTTTTAACTCATTAAAATTCATTCCTATTCCTTTAGTTCCGGGTACTTCCGAACGAAACGCTGTTGAGTGGGTAGGGGAAGCGCTGCTAAAAGAGATTTTCGATAGGAGGCGCTTTTTTGCAAGTTTCTTTTGATTGAAGTTGAGAGAGTATGAACTTCATGAGAGGGAACGCCTAAGTTAGAAGGAAGTACTTTATGAATGGGCTCGCCTCGGTAATAAATATTAATTTCTTTACCTTTATTATCTGGGACTGCAGACCACCCATGTTCTGAAGCCTTTTTTTCAGGAAGCTTGGCGTCTTCATATAACCCCACGATGACATCCCCATCATCAGTAGACTGAACTATCCAAAGGTTGTTGATATCATCGTCCTCTTTAAATCGGACGACATCAAAAGCAACTTTTTCAATCTTATCCTTAACATCCTCTAGCCGGTATGCTTTTTTGTGGATCTTATTATTCAACTGTTCAAAATCTTTTAGTTCGAAATCGCTTCCTACAATTCGCGTCATTTGTCCCTCAACATGTAAAAGGCCGGAATCATTTGTTATGCTGTGTTATTCCTAAGCCCTGCATTTATATGTATCTATATTACGTATATATAGCTCTTCCTGTAGCCTTACAATAATTAGCTTTTTAGGAGTAAATATCGTCATCAGACAGTTCTACCATCTTTTTAATTAGTCCTTGAATCTTTTGATCTTTTTCTGCTAACTTCCTAAGTTTTTTTCTAGCACCACCGTAAACCTTTTTTCCATTTCTGTAATCACAATTTCCATTGATAGATTTGGTAATGCTAGACTGATTTACATTAAGCATTTTAGCTATCTCCGTCTGAGTATAGCCTTGGGCATAAAGTCTAATTACTTGCCGTTGTCGAGGAGTCAACGCTGTATCTACCAGCCGCCAAAGTTCTCGCCGTAATTGAGATTTTAATTCAAGCAATGCTTCATTATAAGAATTTAATTTAGCAGTGAGGCCTGCTTCTATTGCAAAGTCAGCCAACATTTCTTGGCTATAGGAGATTTCATTAAACATATTTTGATAACGATCTGAACGATTCTTTTTCATTTTCTCCTTGTTGCAAGCTCTTAAGAAAGGCGATAAAGCTATCTTTTTTATTATATTTTCTTAAACATTCATCAATATCTTTATATCCAGCAGGCAAATTAATGAAGCGAATGTTAGCTGAAGACCCAAATTTCTCCCTGATTTTATTTGTTGCCTCATGGCCCGCATTATCATTATCTAAAATAAAAGAAAGGTTGTTTGTATATCTTAATAGTTTAAAAAATTGAATTATACTTATTTTTGACCCTCCTAAAGCAACCGTGTTTGTCAGGCCTTCTTTAATACAGGTCATGGCATCAAACTGGCCCTCTACAATAAAAACATTATTGGTTTTTATTATTTCTGGAATAGCTTTATCTAAGCCAAATAAATGAAGGAATTTTAATAAATTAAATGAGTTTTTGTATTTAGATATTTTACGATCTTTCTGAATCTTTTGGCTTAATAACGTTCGTCCGACTATTCCTAATGTTTCTCCAAAACAATTAGAGTAAGGGAATACAAGCTGATGGGTATCAAATATGCTCCTCCATTCATTATTGTAATTTACAAAAATCTTAGACTCTTCTAGGTCTTGTTGACTTACTAATGATAATATTGTTTTTCGGTCTTTAAATAATGGAAGGAATCCAAACTTAAAGGTTCTTTGTATAGACCTAGGAATTCTTTTATCTAAATATTCTAATGCTGATTTTGCGCTTTCATCATTATAGAGAATATAATTTGCTCCTTCAATTATGGTGTCAAAGCCGTTCATTCATTAGAACCTTTGGAGCGGGGAATTACAAAAGAAGGTCGTTCTTCGGAAGGTAACGGAGTATCTAGACTTTCTTGTTCTACCTGCTCGGAAGAAATTACATTAACATCATTATTTAGGAAGGTCTTAAGGTCTGCTAATGGAACTGCAGCTTCGGTAGGTGCTGCAAACTGATTAATATCAGCATCTGAGGTAAACTTAGGGCGTTGAGGATTGGCCGCTTTTGAAGCCTGCTTTTGGCGTTCTCGAATTTTTTCCAGGAATTCATTGCTTTGCTTTACTTTGGCTTGCATTTTAGCATGAACATTGGTTTGTTTGAGAACCTTCATTTGGCGGCGAGCGAAAACGGTGATGGCGTCTTGGTCTTCTAACTCTTTACCACAATCGCAAAAAACAACATCAGTAGCAGGATCTATGGTGGGCTCCATTTCCTTGTTACACCTTTTTCCTTCTACCATATTCGAACAATAAATCCTAAATGCCATCTTTTTCCTCTTTGTTTAAACTATCACTCTCTAAAGCCTCTATAACTTTAGATAAATCTTCTGGATAAACTATATCCATCTTAAAGATATGTTTGCCTTGTTTAGTTAACCCTAGCTCAAAAGCAACAACATCATCTCCTTGTTTTCTTCTCTCTGGGATCTTTAGTTTCTTTTTTCCCTTGACTGTTTTAACTTCTTTAGTGCAACCTTTTAATGCTTCCAGTAAAGTAAGTTCACAAACAGAGAAAATATTTACTCCGTCAGTTTTTAATTCAGAGTGGGGTAACAAGTAGACTACAACCACCTGCCCATTAATTTGTACTTTCCAACCCTGACTAATTCCTGAGGGAAAGTTTATTTCCACAGTAGACCCCTTTTGGTTTACGCATTCACTACAGCGAGCCCTATAAGCTACTTGGCCTTGTCCTGAACACGTAGCGCAATAATGCTCTCCTTGCTTTCCTTTTCCTCCACATCTCTGACACTCTTGGTGTCTGGCTTCTTGTCCGGAACCATGGCACTTTTCACATTGGGTACCAGGAAGTGAAACGGATTTTCTGCATCCGTTTGCGGCCTCTTCAAGCGTGAGACCTATCTTGGTGGGCCTTTGAGATTGGCTCCAAAACCGTACACGCTTCGTATCATTGCCTTGTGGAGGATCAAAAAACTGTCGAAAAACATCTTCAACGTTATAAGCAAAGTCTCCTTCGTTTTGAAAAAAGTCCTTCATCCCAAAGGCTTCAGGAGGGGCCGAGGCCACTCTATAAGCTTCATTTAATTCTTTAAATTGATCTTCGGCATTTTCTGCCTTATTTCTATCAGGATGTAATATAGCAGCCTTCTTTCTGAAGGCTTTTTTAATTTCTTCTGGAGAGGCAGAGGAATCAATTCCTAAAACCTGGAAAGCCTGCGAACCCGTCATCATTCATCCCTTTTTTATAAAAAGCTAAAGCCACCGCTACAGCGTCAGCTATATCAAAGTTTTCTTTACGATTAGCTAGCTTTTTTTTTATATTATAATACTTAACCCAAGGAAAGTCCATTCCTAGATGTTTTGCTACCAATTCAGGCATCTCTTCTTTTTTAGGTATGTGTTTATCGAGCTTAAGGATTTTGCGTATTTCTTCCACTGATAACAAATAGGGATTCTTCCCAGAAGCCTCAAAAGAGGTCAGGCCTACCATCCTATTCCAAATAGCTAGGGTGGTAATTGTTTGGGCATTAGACTTTCTTCTGCCCTTTTTTCCTCCCATATATAATAAGATATCTTCAATAACTATAAAGTCTGGTTGATACCCGTCTACCCATTTTTTTACTGATGCTTTGGTTTCAGATAGGCGTTCATAAATTGTTCTTTTTCCTTTTGGGGGCTTGTAATAGGATCCCACAACCAGCGTAGCTTTTTTAGAATTGCAGTCTAATAAAGCCACTCCAATGGTTGTAGAACTCACATCAAGGCCAAGTATTTTCATGGAAACTGCCTACAAAAAAATCCCGCCTGGTTTAACCCAGGCGGGACTCCCCCACCCATTACAACTAAGTTAAGGCACAGTCTACTGCACAAGGATCACGCGGGTTCAAAATTATATATATCATCATCATCTGAATCGGCCTTAGGAGGAATGAAAGAAGTTTCTTCCTTGGGCTTAGACTGAGAGGAGCCAGGCTTAATTCCAGCCTTGATCATCTGCTCTCGTACCTCATCAACAGAAAGAGGCGTAGTGATGCGCTCCAGGGTGTTCAGGAGATCTTCTCGTCTTCCTTCAAGCATGGTTTCATCTTCATCCGAAAGAGCTTTCACAGGCCGTGGAAGAACCTTATAAAAGTTTGCCGGAACTTCGCCGTCTTTGCGTTTAATGTTGATATCATAGGACGTGATATCCTCGTAGCCTTCTTCTTCTACAAGGTCATCGATTTGACGTTTGAGACCAGGAGAGAGGGTCAGGATTCCCAGAGAAGACTTTCCTTCTGGATCATTAATTGAAGGACGCATTAGAACCCCAACAAGACTTTTTTCGTCAATTTCAATGCCCGCTTCCCTGAGAGGGCAGTCATTAACAGCACTACGAATAGGCATTTTTTTACCCGTATTGGCGTTTACTACCCAGGCTTGTTGTTGAACATAAGGGCCAGTTACAATTCTAATGAGGTTATTACCATTCTTAGTTTTGAGAAACGGAATTCGTTCCCCAGTGTTTTGTTTTTTAGCCTGCCCATTGCCGCCCCAGCTTGATAATCCAAATTTCACCATTGTCTTTTTCTCCTTAAAGGATTTGTCCACCTTCAGAGCGCAAGATTGCTTTGCGCTTTGTTGTCTTTGTACCTGAGTAAGTAGCATTTCGAATTGAAATAACTCTGCTTAAAGGTAGCTCAACATTAATCTCTTCCCCAATTTCATTTAGGGGATTGGCTAATACATCAGCTACAGCCTTCTCATCGATTAATGAGCCTCGAAGGGAAATAAAAGTCCCTCGATTTTCTACGTCTTGAGAGCGGTAATAAACCACTCCCTTTTTTTCTGTTGGGTCTTCTGTTTTTATTAGATAAACAGCTTTGGCTGCTTCTTTTGCTGGGTTATTCATTATCTTCCTCTTCGGTTATGTCGGCACGTTGTTTAACTTCTTCGCCTAACTCTATTGTTTTGGCGGATACAACTATATCTAGTGTAGCCACGCATTCGTCTGCGTCAAACAAATGGTTCTTTTTAACCTTAGCTTTAGACAAAATTCCGTACTTCATGGATTTGCCTTTTCGCTGACGCACCAAATCTTTTTTGCGGGTTAGTTGAAGAATAAGACTGCAAGCATAGAATAGCCCCTCTCCACCCTTTTCTACAACCCCTACACTTCCGATGTTCTTATAAACTTGATTAACGGCAATGGCACACATCGTATCTTCTCCCGTATCAGGATCTCGATACTTTTCCATTAATTGGTTTATTCTTTTACAAACTCGATTAACTTCTTTAGCTTGAACACCAGGCTGATTAGACCAGTCTTCTTTTTCTTCAGACTCTAAAGCATTAAGACTGGCAGCTACAGAGTCCCAAACAAATAAAATCTTTACTTTAGGATCTATTTTTTTAGCTTCTTGAATAGCAAAGGTAAATTGTTTCATACCCTCTTGAATAAGCTTAGAGCGGCATACCAAAATCTCATCTGGTTTACCGCCCATCTTTGCAAGGCGTTTAGAATCAAACTTCTTTTCGGCATCCCACAGAACAACAAGCACTCCTTGTTCCTGTGCTGCCTTCATAAAAAGGCAGGCCATAGTGCTCTTTCCGGAATCAGGACGCCCAGAAAACTGAACTATCCTACCAAACGGGATACCTTTAAGGCCAGTTAGTTCTTGCCAAAAAGGAAAACCACTAGCCAAGACAAAAGCATCATCATGGGTAGGAAGATAAAGCTCATTTCCTAAGGTAATAGCTGTGGCCAGACCTTGTTCTTTTTTGCTGTATCTTCCTTTAACAGAAGCTACTAAAGCACTAACATCAATCATAGTTTTTTACTTTGCTCAATTCGTTCCCTAGCCATGTCTTCTTGTTTAGAGAACTGACGAAAAGTTAAGTGGGTTTCTTGGATCCAGTCCATTAAGCCATGATAATTTTTAGCATCCTTTTCATGTTTAAGGTGTGAGGAGATTGTTTCTCTAACCTCTTTTGCCATCATGACTTCATTATTTACAGTAGCCTCGGTCATTTTAGTTGTAGAGTCTTTGCGGATTTTAGAATAGGTATCAGTTTTAACAAACTCAATATCTCGCTTAATGCATTTGGCTCGATACTCTGCTTGGTTAACCAGGAGATTTCCGTTATATTTAGCTTTCAAACATAAGAGCGCTACCTTCTTTGCATCATCAGGGTTGCTAACTCCTTTGTAAAATGAATCCGTTTCTTCAGTAATAGCTTTGACCTGCTCTTCAAACGCTTTCTCGATATCTTTTAAAGCCACATTATTTCTCCTTGTGGGGTGGGGTCTCAGCTAGTTTAGCACTCTGAGTGACTTGCTCCACAATTTCGCCATATTTTTTTGTGGCTTCCTTTATAAGAGTGTCAACCTGGCTTTGCATGAGTCGCAAGTGCTGGTTAATCATGATAGAAACTAGAAAAGTATAAATTTCCAGGCTAGAATATCTTTTATGAGGAGGACGAACAAAGGTTAGTATACCATGTTTATTTGTTTCGAAATGTTCTTTAAAGAATTCTTCGCCTCTTTGGTTATCTGTTTCATAAGCTTTGCATAAACTTTTATAAAACTTCCACTCATCATTAGTTAATAAAATACGTTTATTATCAATTATTTTAATAGAGTGGACGCTCATTCTGATCTCCTAAAGCTTCCCGTTCCCATATCGAAGTTTTTTTGAGCACTAACCCTTTTCATTCGTTCCTTCATAAGAGCATCTGACTCATTAGATCCTCGGTCCTTAATTGCTTCTAGTTGGCTTATTTCTTCTGAAGTTAAAGATTTAGCATTTGGATTAACTAGGGCACCCGCTTGAGATGCTAAAAGATCTTTTAATTTAACTGGTGGAGAGGACTGACCTTCCCTGTTTCTAGGTAGAGATGTTCCCATTAATTCTGCAGCAGCTTCAATATCGGCTTTACTAGGACCAGAAGGATCAAAATCTTCTGTGACATTTAACTCTTCTTCTTCCCCACCATACATGCTATTTTGGTTTCCTTGAATGGATTGAGCTAAGTGTGCAAGTTTAGCATTGGTGGCCTGGATTCCTTTGGTGGCCTCATGTTTATTTCCCAAGTATCGTTGATGACTAGATGGATAATTTGGATTAGCCGCTTGAGCCTGATGTTCTTGAGGTGGGCGGTCTCCATGAAAATGATCTACAGGCAGAGCGTCGCCAATTTGACGCACTTGGAAGTTGCTAAGAATCCATCCCGCTATTCCTTGAGGGTTATTGGGCATTTGTTTTAATGCCGTAGCTAAACCCTCCATCAGAGCTTGGGCGGCATCATCCATAATAGGCCCTGAACAAGCTGGGCATTGGTTAGACGCAATAGCTGCAACCCAAGCTGGAGGTATTTCTACAGAACAGTTTTGGCATATCATAATTTTTCCTTAAGACTTTTCTAATGAGAAACCTTGTTCAACCATTTCTAATTCCAGTTGCTCTTTTAATTGTTCTTTGGTATATTGTTTAACTCTTTTCCTAGGTGGTGCAATCTTCATAATTACTTTTTGGGCTTTCAGGTCTTTATCGGATGGTTTTTGTGGTTCTTCTTTAAAGTCTACTATATCTTCTAAAATAAATATTTGGCCTGTTGAGCCCTCATGTTGAAAGGTGCCTTCTACTAAAAGAGCCAAACGATCTGAATCTAGTGACGACTCTCCTCTAGACAGTTTTCTAATAGTCTCTCTCGCTCGGCCTAAAGCTTCAGGGAAGACTAGTAATATAAGTTCGTTGCCCCAAATATCCTCTAAAATACCTCTGGCCATTTCTTCTCCAAATATAGAGCTATCTGGATTTTTAACTCGGAAGCTGTAAAACTGAGTAAGAATTCCCTTAAGGCCTGGTGGATTAGTTGAGCTATCTATTTTATGACTATTAGCTTTTCTATCTGCTTTAAGAACCGAATGACGCTTTTTGTAAGGAAACACATTGCCCAAAAGAGAAAACTCTAGCTCGTCTCCTTCCTCCATTCCTGGCCCTTCAAAGAAGCCTGGATAAAGGCGTTTGGCATTGGCAGAAAGACCTTCTCCTAGAAAATGTTTTTCCAACCCATACTGTTCTACTTCGGTCCATTCTTCTGTCTCAGGCCATGGATAATGAAATCCTGTTTGGTTAAGAAGCGTTCTCTTGTCATAAGAAGCAAGTTTCTTTTTAAAATCTCCACTATATAAAAACAATTCTTTTCGTGTTTGATTAAAAGATCGTAGCGCTCCACTAGCTGCAAGAGCTTGAATGGCGGGCATCCTAAGCTTACGACCTTCCGTTCTCATTAAAAGATCTTCTAATGAGGAGAATGGTCGATGCAAAAGAATTTGTTCCTGGGCTGGTTTTCCAACGAACTTTATTGAGTCCAGACCCATAAGGATTGTTTTGTCATCAATAATTTTATAGCCATTTTCTGAAGAGTTAATATCAGGAGGCAAAATGTTTATCCCCCCAAGTCGTAGCTCTTTCTTAATCGCTAAAACCGTTCCTTCAGCTTTTGGGCTGGCTGAAGCAAGGTTAAACTTGAGATTGGAAACCAAAAACTCTAGAAAGTAATGAGCTTTTAGATAAGCGGTTTCATAGGAGGTAAGTGAGTAGGCAATAGAGTGGCTATGATTAAATGAATAGGCTCCGAATTTGGCTACTACCTCGTCCCAAATAAATTCCCCGTCTTTTTGAGAAAGATTTTTATTTTTAACCGCTCCCTCAATAAAATCTTCTTTCCACTTTTTAACCTTTTCAGGGTTCTTTCCTTTTTCTTTCGTGAGCTTCCTAAGTGCATCAGCATCATTAAGATCCCACCCTGCTACATCTTCTGCAATGACCATTAAACACTCTTCATAAAGGCCAAATCCGTAAGTCTCTTTAAAGGCTCGTTCCAAAAGAGGATGTAAAAGTTCTACTTTCTTTTTTCCATCCTTGGTTGCAATGAAATCGTCTTGAATATCTTTTGCTGCTGGACGAACTAAAGTATTAATAATTGAAATTTCTTCAATGTTTTTTGGTTTAATCTTTTTACATAAATGAACCGCTGCCCCATTTAATTGGAACACGCATTCGGTTTTGCCTTTACTAATTAGTTTATAGGCTTCAGGATCATTAAGGGGCAACGGAGAGGGAGGTAAGGGCTTGCCTTGCTCTTTGATTAATTCATGGGTATGAGAAATGATGTCTAGAGTAGTAAGCCCTAAAATATCTATTTTAACTAACCCATTAGCTTCAGCGCGGACTTTATCATATTCCAAAACTAAGTTGCCATCATTATCTCTTCGTACTGGAACCAATCCTACTAGAGATCTGGCTCCTATAATAAATCCACCAGCGTGTGTGCCCCATGCTCTAGGAAGGCCACATAAATCTTTGTATTCTACAAGCTCTGGATACTTTTCACAAAACTCCCTAAATAAGAATGATTCAATAAAGGCTTGTTCAAAAGTATGGGCAGAATCAGGGATAGAGCTAGCAATTTGGTCTCCTATATATACGGCAGCCCCTCGATCTCCCCCAAATTGGCAAGAACGAGAAATGTCCCTAGCGTAAACTTTGGGAGTAATCGTATTAATATTACTAACGTTAGCAACATTATTAGCCCCATAAAGATCTTCTAGGTAAGCTTTAATGTACCCGCGTCCTGAAGGAGCAATATCTTGATCCGCATCCGGGTAGGCTTCTTTGTACTTATTAATGAATCGCTCAAAGATTAATCCATATTTTAGCGGGTCCAACCTATGAAGGCCGGACAAGTAACCAATCAAAGATCCGCCTACTGACCCTCGGCCTGGCCCAGTTTTTACGCCCCGATCATTGGCCTCTCTCATGAAGTCACTTACAATTAGCATGTAAGAACAAAACCCTTTATAATCTAATACTTCAAGTTCTTCTTCCAATCTTTTTTTATAAGGTGTAAGATCTCTAATGCCCAAAGAAATTAGTTTTCTAATACATTTAAATTTTAAGTAATCGGTATCTAATTTTCCTGGAGGCTTTAGCTTTTTTCTCCAATGTGCAAAAAGCTCATAGTCTTTTTGCTTTTCTACAGGAAAGACTGGAAGTTCTTTACCTGATGGATTGCTATATTTGGGGTCTACATACTCAGCCGAACCACACCGATCAGCAATAATCTGAGTGTTGGCTATCCCTTTTTGAATGAAGCTTTCTCCCCAAAAGGATTTATGACGGAGGAAAAAGTTTTTAGTTTGTTCTTCAGATTGAAGGTAGAAATCGTTTGTATTAAATTTTAATCTAGATTGAACAAACTTAGGGTGTCCACAATTAATAGCTAACAGAACATCATGAAGCTCAAACTCTTCTGGAGTAGTATAAAATGTTGTAGGGGTAATAACCCATTGAAGATCATTTTCAATAGCTAGAGTTTTTAGCTTGCGATTGATAAAGTTTTGGTCAATTGGTCCAGACCAAGGGTTGTCCAGTCTTCTTAGAGAAGAGGGGTTAAGCTCAATATAAAAATCATCTTTAAAAATAGATTTTAATTTGAGGGCTGCAGTTGTTGCTAGATCAGTTTCTCGTGCCATCAAAAGCTGAGATATATATCCTTGCCCATCTCCACTTAAACAAATCAAACCCTCTTTAAATTCTTCTAAGTGTTCCCAAGTAGTTTGAGGAACAGCTTTCTTAAACGCACTAACATGATTATCAAAACCTTTTTTAATTAAACATAAAAGATTTTTGTATCCCTGTTCATTCTTAGCCAGAAAAACCAGAGTTCTATAATCTTTTGATTGCTCCTCGGAAATAACAGGAACGAAATTTAGCTCAACCCCTGGTATTAGCTTTACTCCAGTCTTTTTACTTTCCTGAAGAGCATCGGCCATTCCTGCAGCCGAACAATAATCTGTAATAGCTATAGCTGATTGATTTAACTCTTTAGCCTTTTGAAAAAGGGCTTCCGGTGATGATAGGGCTCGAAGGATAGAAAAAAAGGTCCGGCTATGTAGCGATACAAAGCTCATACTTTGGGCGCCTCCTCCTTTACATATTGACTCAGAACAAGGGATTTGGAAACACAAGAGGCCCAAAAATGATTGGTCCCATGAAGCGCCTGCGTGGCCCAGCTTAAAGTGGGTTTATCGTAATCAGCAAGCAATAAAAGGCATAAAACCAATTTTTGGTCGGTATTATTAGTTAAAGCTACAGACTCATCTAAATCTATTAGATAAGTAATTACTTCACGAAGATGTTTAAGACCAAAAGAAGAATTAGAAACTACCATATTAAGCTGTTTATAAACAGGTGTTTCGGTTTGTTTCCTACAATATTCAGATAAAGAATCTACCTGACCTGCACGAGGAAGGTTATTAACTAATTCTAATATCTTATCCATGTAAAACCTTAACTAAAAGCGTTTCTAATTCTTGAACCAACGAGTCGCATATTTTTTTGCTACTGCACCTAACCTGGAGCCTCCGCATTCCGAAGACTCCAGTGGCAGCAATGCCCTTTTTTTGGACATAAAAAACCCCACTTTTAGTATAAGCCGGAGAAAGGCCATAGCCGGCACCAGCAAATACCGATAAGTGGGTTTTTTGAAGAGCCTTGGACAAAGTTAAAGTGTAGCCCACAGACCCACAGCAGGATTTAACTGCTGTTTTTGTTATCACCGCAAGCCTCTAAGCCTCATTACGTGAAGACAATATTTGGTCTTTGCCTTTTCTGCGCTGATGACATCCTTATATCCAGTGCTTAGAAACTTAACATCCTCCTTAAGAGTATTGAGTTTGGCGTCTTCACTCATTTCCTTTTCTGTATCAGATATGACGCCTTCAGCTTTTAGAACGGTTTTTTCTATTTCTTCGGATGATAGAGTTTCTACACTTGTTACAAAATCATCACTTAGTTTCTTGAACCACTTCGGGGGGAAGTTCTCGGGGCACTTGGACATTTCTTACCTCGTTATTTGTAAATGTTGTTATCCAATGAAGAGTATATTCATCCTTAACGGATTGAAGGGACGAGGCTAGAAACCCTCGTTGTTGCAAAAGAGTAATAGTTTTCTGGGGATCTTGACCCATTTCTTTTGCTCTTCCCGCTAATCCTTGGATCGCCTCTTGATCGGACAAGAAGCTCTCCGGATGATCTTCTCTGACTGCCTCTAAGACTAGCGCTAATTTTACAGAGTTGCACGCTTCTGATGCAACGGTCTTCATTTCTTCTTCTCCCAGGCTTGCTATCTCTAACCCGTTTCGAGCAGCAAAGACTTTGGTTTCCTCAAGGATAAGGGAAGCAGGAACTTCAAACTCATGATGGTTAACTAGCCATTGAGCGGTTTCAGTGCGTTGATACATGGCCTGCTTTTTATTGTTATAAGCTGTTTGAGATTTTTCTACTTCCCCAATTAATTGTTCAACATTTTCTAATTTATATTTCTTAGCTAATTCATCATCTAAATCAGCCGGGACATTTTTTAATCCCATTTTAACTTTAACTTTAAAAGCATAGTCCTTTCCGCCATTATTAAATGTATATTCCTTTTCTTCATTAATCTTCATTCCGATTATCTCATCATCTAAACCCGGATAGCCTTGGGAGCCAACATCATAGGGCTGTGAATCTAGGACTGTTTCTTCCTCGTCAATCGTATAAGATATATCTAAAGTTAATTTGTCTCCTTCTCCTACCACATCTTCTTCCCCAAACGGATTAAGAGAGCCATGGCGATGACAGAGAACATCTAAAGTATTTTCCAAATCTTGTTCAGGTATTTCTAGAGGAGGGATGACTAGCTCTTTTAAATCAACTAACTCAAATTCGGGCCGTTTGACAACAGCCATTTTACAACTAAACTTTTTACCGGTTAATTTTACTTCTGTAAAGTGTGGAGATCCTACAACCTTCATTCCTGTGTCATACAGAATCTCATCATACGCCTGAACCGCAAGCTCTTGTTTTACCAATTGATCAATTTCTTTTTTCTTATGAACTCGAATTGCGTTTGGTGTGGCCTTACCTTTTCGGAACCCAGGGATATCTACGTCTTTAAATTGGTCGATAGCAGTTTCAAGTTTTTCTTCTACTACCTCGGGGTCTGCCTCATAGAGAAACAAAAACGATGAATCTCCTAAATCTTGCGTTTCAACTCTCATTTCTTTCTCCTCCGTGAACTAGTTTGTTTTAGACGAGACCGGTATTCATCAATTAATACCTCTACATCTAGTATTCTTTCTTTAGCAGTTTCAGAAGGGTTTGCCAAACTCCAGTTGATGCCTTCTAAAAAGCCTTGCCAAAATTCAATAGCGTCTAATAAGACACGTTTCTCTGTTTTTTTTGTCATCGCTCACCAGGATTGCTTTCCATATAGTGGCGTAGGATTGCTCCGATTTTTGCCTAAGCGGCTAACAAATTGACGACCATCTTTGCAATTGCTAAGAAAATCACAAAAGTTACACAAAGGAGAAGGAGATGTACGCCAAAGTTTTTCTGTTCTTATCTCGGCTGCACGTTTCAGGTATTTTTCTGAAACAATCTCTACATCCTCCCTCCTAATTTCTCTAGTTAGCCATTCTGAATTATGACGTAATAAGATAAAAGACCCGCGAACCATTTCGATAGATGGATCTTCTAACATTAAAAGCCATGCATAAGTGATTAGCTGGAAAAAATCTTTTAAATACTTTTTATTTTTGGTTGTTTTATAGTCCGCAACATGCAAGATGCCATCATCGTCTAAATCAATGCGATCAATAAAACCATTAACTAAAACCGACTGGTCAACATCGATGTAAAAGTGACGCTCTACAGCCATTACATTGGGGTGGTGGCTGCTTATTTGTTTGAGATAATTATTAACTATCTCCCAACCTTCTTTAATTTGGGGAGGCTTTAAGGACTTATACCGCTTTCGTCTGTAATTAAAAGCCCTACTCATTATTTCATGAGGCCATTCCGTTGTGCCTTCCATGACTTCTTTATGATAATCTTCTAAAACCGCATGAACAAATTGTCCAAAAACATGGAAGTCCCATGTTTTCCTTGGTAACTTTTCAATATAATTATACTTATACTTGGCCTTACAATCTTCAAACGTTTTTACTTTGCTAACCGATAATGGCAGATCAGCTTTAGACTCGGCTTTTTTTTGGATTATATGTGCGTGCATTATGCTAACTTGTTGTAGAGGTAAGTTACCCAAGGATAAACATAGCGCGCATCTTTGAACCTGCCAAATACCACAGCACCTAAATTAAACAAACCCGGATCTTTAGATACAAATTTAGTTTTTGATATTATCCATCTATTAGTATCTCTATCCCTATAATAATAAATCATTGTATTATCTTTTGGATTGTACATTGATTTGGTAGTATTAGCAGTGGGCGTATTTCCATCCAATCCAGTAGTAAAAAAATAGTTTCCATCTCTTACTCGCTCTGGGTTCATAAGGCTAAAAGAGTGGCGCATCATAGGCTCTATAGCCGGGTCAAAAGATGGCTTTGTTCCATCTTGGTAAATAACCAAAGCTTTAGGATTAAAAAATGGGGAGTTGGTTTCTGACTCTTCGGGAGGGTTGACGCGAGGAGGAATAACGAAGGTTTCAGAGGGCAAATTTCCTATACCTCGTCCATATTCTCCGGCTTGATTGGTTTCTGAGAAGATTATTTCATAATTTTCAATCGTAAATGGCTTATTTGTAAAGGCTCCAGGGTTTCCATCGGCATCAAAACCATCCGGAACCCCTTCTACATTGGCGCTTTTGATTGTTAGGCCCCCAGTATTGCCATAAACGCCCCTTGGTTGGCTAAAGGAACCAAAAGGATAGGGTGCTGATGGGGGAAAGCCAGTATTTAAACCCTTAACTGTATCATGTGGTCTTCTGTTAAAAGCTATTGTAGTGCCGTAGCATTTTTCGATAATTGGAGAAGTATCCGTGCCATTAGTAGCAAAAACCTTTAAATGAACTAAAAGGCCGGTAGTTGGTAAGAAAACATCTCCCACTGCTACTAATGAGGAAGTTGTAGGCTCTGTACCATCTAAAGTATAAAAAACTGTAGCAGGAACATTGGTTGTAAAGCTTACAAACGCTGGTGTTCCGGCAACGATTTCATAATCGCCATCTATGATACTTAAACTTATTACTGCCACTTACTCCTTAATAATATCTAAAAAGTCTTTTAAAGTTGGATAATTATCAAATGTCCTTCTTCTCTCCCTATAAAGCTTATGCGCTGCTCTCCTTAGAATTTTTCCCGTCTTAAAAAACTTTTCTTCTCCAGTTTTTCTGAATAAAGCAAAAAACTTATCGCTTCTAGTTAATAATCCAAGTTCTGGAAATTCTTCATCGCAATTAATAATTATATCCCCTAGAACACGACGGTAAAGTCGCTCTTCTCCTTCCGCTTCTAATAGCGTTATATAGGGGTCTAAGGATAATTGCATTTATCTAAATGCAATTCTTTCCCTAAATTAAAAATACTCTTTGCCTTATCCTTAAGCAAACCTAATTCTCCAGTTTTCACTCTTATTGTAATATCGGAAGGTAAGTCTTCAATATAAGACTCTGAAATATGGGAATCGTCACACTTTATGTCGGTGCGAATTATTTTTATTATAATTCCTCCTCTGCTTTTAATAGAGGCTAATTCATCGGGAAAGCGTACATCAGAAATTATTAAATTATCTCCTTCTTTATAAGAATTAAAAACACTATCAATCCAATAATTAGGATAATATTTTTTACAATAGGTTGATCCAAATTGCTGTAACACTTGTCTTGGATTAAAAGCAGTTAAGCCTTCCCGAGACATAGATAGACCTGTAAAGACCTCCATAGCTGGTAAAAAAGTGTCCATATCAATGGGGTCGTGACTAAATGGCTTGTCCTTAAGACGAGGATTATTGAATAGCTCTAACCTTAGACCAAAAATTTTAGATGCTAGGAGCTTAAGCTTTAAAGCAAAAGCTGTTTTTTTAAACTCAGGATTGTATTTGCAAATAAAGTCTGCAAAAGTATCCTTACCATGTTGTTTGGCTCCAGCTATTCCTATTAACATAATTTTACCAGTTATTAACTACCTGAGCACTAGATGTTCCATTGCCATCTCCTTCAACCAAAATGGCGTGACTAAACTTGTCTTTTAATGAATCATTATGAGTGATAACAAAAATCTTAAAATCTTTTTCCCATCTTTTAATTACCTCGGCAAAGGCTTCTACCCCAGCTTTATCTAAACTTTGATCAACCTCATCCAAAGCCAATATCCCAATATCTACCCCTACTTTGCGTTGGATGATTTTAGACAAAGCCATTTTTAAACTGAGTGCTACATATACCTTTTGGCCACCGGAAAGCTGGTCGTAAACCCTAGTTGCTCCTCGTATTTGATAAGACATATCAAGATTAGCTGAGAAGTTAATCTCCATTTCAGGACGCAAGCTTTGTAAAACAGCATTAGATTCCCATTGAAGCTCATCGAGAATAGAACGGATCATTAATGCTGGAACTCCTGATGGACCAAAAGCTTGTACCACTATCTTCTGTAAATGAATTGTGTGCTTAAGATCTTTAGTTTTTTTAATAAGATTTTGAATTTTATTTTCATCTAGCTTAAGTTTTTCAATACGAGAGGTTAACGCAGTCTTTGTTCCTTTAAGATCGTTTAATACTTCTTGATACTTTTCTAGAGTTCCCTCTCCTTTAGTGATCCGAGTACTTAGATCTATGATTTTTTTAGAAGTTTCCTTTTCAGGGTCTTTAGCTAACTGAACTTCAAAAGACTTAGACGCCTCTTTTAATTTTTGATAACTGCTCTCTAGAATATCGGCTTCATTTTTAATATCCTTATTGTGACTTGCAAGATATTGGATATGTTCATTTAAGTTAATTATAGCACCAGCTTTGAGTTCTATCTGATAATTTAAATCGTTATATTTATTTTCCAAAGCTATATATTCTGCGATCCTTTTCTTTATATCTAATTTTTTTTCTTTACAACTATCAACACTTTCTTTTAAAGAGTTATATTTGACGGTTAGTTTTTGAATTTGTTCTTCTCTAAATTGACGAAATTCTTTTCTATATTCTTCAGTTATCTTTTGAAAGCAATGAGTGCAAGTTTCTTCATGGGGCAATACGTTTTCAAGATCAGAGATTTTGCTTTCTAATTTAGCAATAATTTCTTTACCATTTATATAATCTTGTTCAGCCTGAGATAGTTTGCTCTCTAATTTCTTCTTAGAAGCTGTGTCTGGGACGCACTTTTCTCGGGTATCTTTAATTTGCTGAAGTTCAATTTGGATTATTTCTAATTTACCTGAAGCCGTATTCAAATCTTTTATACTGGAAACAAGAGATGTTTTTTTTGTAGTTAACTCTACGCTTACAGTTTTAATTCGCTCATTTGTTTCATGATATTTTTCTTGTATCTGTTTGCTTTTATTAGTTAATGAGGATGACAATGAAATATATAAAGCCTTATCACTAGTCAGGGCAGAATCAATTTTTGTAATCTTATTAGATACTGTTTCGATTTTTATTTTAATGTCTTTTAGATCAATCTCTGAATCTTTGCGTTCTAAATCCGGTCTTCCTAGCAAAGCTGTAGTGCCTGTAATTGTAATAAGCTCTGTCTTAGAATCGGCCATTTTCTTTTTGGCAGCCTTTTCTAGTTTAGAATAGATAGCTAATTGCAATGGCTCTTTTAATATCTCTTTCCTATGTTCAGGCTTCTTTGCAGAAGCTAAAGCTGAGATATCATTCTGTCCATACATGACAGAATATCGGAATGCCTTTTGAGAAATCCCTAGAATGCCAGCCAGCTTCTTATCTGTATCAGGCATTGTGCGCTCAGATATCGATACCCACTTGCCCGCTACCAAACGCCATAAACGAAGGTCTGAGCGCCCCTTGGCTGAGCGTCCTCTAAGTACCTTGAGGTGCTCTCCCTGATTTTGGAAAATGAGTTCTACGGTGCACTTGTCGGCTCCATCTCTAACGATTTGTTCTAGAAGCTCCGTAGGATAGGTTCCATAAAGAGCATATTCTAAAGCATGAAATATTGTAGACTTACCCACCGCATTAGATTTTGCATCATCACCTTTTTCTTTAGCAACAATGAGAGCGCTATTAAATAGTCCACAATCAATGTCACTTAGCTCGTGACTCATAAAATTTTTCAAAACCAATCTATCAGGCTTCATAGTGTCTTCTCCTGTGAGTGAGCCATTTAAGACTAAAGAGTTTCAAGCTCCATAATACAGTCATTGGCTAGTTCCATAACTCTCTCAACATCTTCAGCAGAAAGATCCATTTCCGTAGAGAAAGTTTCCAGAAACTTTTCTACTCCCTGCTTAGGAGAGGTTTGCTTTTCTAAAACAACTGCATCTTCTTGAACTACAAGAATAGAACGGGACTGAGAAAATTTTGGAGTGTGAAAAACCTTTTTAGAAGATAGAAAGTTCATCACAATATCTTTGTTTACTTCCGGTTGAGTACTTGATATTTTAATCTCTAAATTTAATAAGCAATTTTCAAGGTCTTCATTGTTTAAAGCGTCTAATACATATTCGGTAGTGAATTCTTTATCCTTAGGGATATCAATTAGAATTTTTTTTAGAGGACGAACAGGTAAAGGGATAAAGTCTAAATGCTTTTTGCTTGCGAAATCAAAAACTGCGAGATATTTTTGGCCGTTCATTTCGGTCTTACTAAAGTTTGAACGATCCATACTTCCTAGATGGAAAATGAAAGGGTCATTTTCTAAGATTTGAAAGTTATGTATGTGGCCCATTACTACATAATCAAACCCTTTAAACATGGTCATAGGACAAAAGATTTCGTTTAAGTTTGAGTCTATTTCATGACCAACAGGAATAGAACCATCTAAAGTCAAATGGCCTACAATTATATTTGTTTTACCTTTTTGAGGCTTAGGAAGATCTTTGATTAATTGTTTAAGAGCCAATTGAGGAGTGTCCTTATCATACATTCTTCTATCTCTAAATGGAAGAAGAGTAAAAACCACATCCTTATACTCAATTTGCGAAGGATCTTTATAAACGTGAATGTTATTCAGCTTTAATGTGGGTATTATTTCTAGGGCTGATTGTGTAAATGCCCCAGTCCTAATTATGTCATGATTGCCTACAACAATATGAAGATCTATTGCAGCGCTCTCACACTCTTTAACCCACTCTAGAAAGAGTTTAATTAACTGAGGATGGGGCTTGGCTTCTTCAAAGATATCGCCAGTTAAAAATAAAGAAGAAATATTTAGCTCAATGGCCTTTTTCAAGGTGAACGTTAAGAGATTTTTCTGATCTTCTATACGGCTATTTAAAGCACCTAAAGTTCCGGGCTTGCCAAGACTTAATCCTTGGCCGATATGTACGTCTCCCAGAACCATAAACTTATTTGTCAAGGTTATCCTCCAACACTTGATAGACCTTTGCTATTCTAGCGCACAGTTCTTCTTCCTCCAAGCTTTCGCCCTGGTCCAGATACGAATCGAACCACCACAAAACCTTTTGAAGGTCCTCAGTCTGATTTTGGGAACGTAACCAATTAGCTAATTTTATTAGGTGTATATCTAAATTGGGAGAAACAATATTGGTAATCGAAAGCCTACCGCGTAAACGATCTCGAACTACCTGTTTAGGGATACCTTCTTTTTTAGAAATGAATTCAACAACTCCACCTCCAGAGCCGCATCCAAAACAATTAAAATAATCTTTATTAAAATTATACCCAAAAGAAGAAGTGTTTTCTTTTCCACCTTTGTGTTCATCAAAAGGACAACGAATTGGGTGACTCCATTCTCTTTTAGACGGCTTTAAATGAATACCATAAAGCGCGAGTGTCTTAAAAAGAGTTAAATTGGATCCTAAGGATAGGAGTTTCTGGAAAACATCTCCATTACCTCTAAGCGCCCCTTGTGGACCGCTATGACTATCGGATCGCATGGCACTCCATATTTAGCACATAAAATCTTATACTGGGAGAAGGCCTCTTTTTCGTTGGCTATCCATTGAATGAGGCGCTCGAAATCACTATTGTTTTTCAACGCCTAGCTCCTTTTCTAATGAAGCTAGCCTAAACTCAAGACTATTGATTCTATCTCTTTGGACAAAAAATGTCTTAAGAAGAAGCGTAATAACTCCAGCAGAGCCCATTCCATCTAGCTCTTCGTCTTCATCATTATTAATTTCTACAAGCCAGCTAATGAGTTGCTTTCTAAGATCTCCCTCGCTTTGGTTGGCCAATTTGCTTCGGTTCTCATCAAGTATTTTTGACTTCATGAGTTCCATAAATTGAGAAGCTAGCTCAATTCCCTTATGGTTTCTTGCCTGAATCTTTTGAGCTAATGCATTTGCCCGCTCCTCAAAATTATAATCAGGCGGCTCATTGCTTGGAGGGGGCCGAAAACGAGACTTTTTATTATCCAATCTTAAAGCGCGGGTACCATCGGGAAGCGGCTCGTCATCATTAAAAGCTTTTTTATTTACATTAGTCATCTTCACTAATAGTTATAGCAGTCTCTTCTCGTCTTTCCCCAACAATTAATGGCTCATAAGGACCAATACCATCTTCTACTCCTGTCATAGCTTTTACTTCAAAAAACAATTGAGACTTCATATCTTCTACTAAATCATGAACTTGACGCGAATCTGGAGCTACATTGAAGTAGTCACAAATCCTCACAGTAGCTTCCGCTAATTTAGATTCAATATCACTATAAAGCTCTTCTTGTGAGTAAGAATAAAGCTGATCACTATCCCTAGTTGGAGCGGTTAATTCTTTATCTATAAAAGAAGCAACCTTCGTTAATCCTAATTCATTAGCTTCATCTTTTTGAAGAGCTAGCTGTGACGCAACCTTATTTGAAATAGTTCTCATTGTGGGTCTCCCATAAGCTGACCAATATCAGCATAACCGTAATTATAAGTTCCTCTATCTAATGGGCTAATATAGTGTGGCCTAGGCCCATGAAGATATGCCATTTGACTCAAATACCTATCTCTTTCAGTAGAATAAAGCTGGTACATTCTATTTAATACCGGTTGCCAAGAATCATATTGCCCCGCATCAAGCTTGGACATGAGATGCATAAACTTTTTCCGACGAGATTGTTGAAGCTTTTCATAGATTTCATGATAAAGCTTTTCGTTTTCAGTCATATCTAAATGATAATGTAGTAAGAGATTATCTACGATTCCGAACCATTTTGAGTTCAAACCGAGTTGGCTCAGTTAAAGGAACCAAAGATTGAGGAGTACCAGGAATACGAACCTTTTGTTCTAAGGATGGAGCAATTTCGTCAGGACCATCAACAACCAGTCTAATAAAATTGCCACAAGCCCGATGATCTAAAACAAATTTCTCTAACAAATGAAACTTATTTTGACGCCATAAAGGCTGTGGTCCTTGCGCATAACGCTCCTGCATGTTAAATAAAACATGGCGAATTGCGTTCAAATCAAACACGGGCCTGTCAAATAAGCGAAGACCTTCAAAGTATTCAGATATTTCATCTATATGCTGCAACCGTTCATCAATAATAAGAATTTTATTACTAACGCCCGCACAACTAATGAAGTCTTCATCCCGTCTTCCGAAACAACCTAAGACAAGATAGATGTTTTGATTTTTGTCATCCACATTGGAATTTTATTCTTCTTCTTCAATGAGCCTTATCATAACCTCATTGTTGCCACTGCCCAAAGGTAGTACGTCATATTTTTGTCCAGCGGGTGGTGGAACTTTAGCAACCGATTCTTCTACAGCCCGCAAAGCAGCAGTAGATTTGAGATGCAAATAAAGCTTATCTCCAACAATCTTATGGTCGGTAATGTGAGCCTCTAAGGTCTGACCGGGAAGGCCAAACATATTTACACTCTGGTTTTTAATTGCTCCCCAAAGCTCTTTTGGTTCGCTTTTACTGGTCGTCGGTCGTGACATTATCTAGCCTTTCTTGGAGGGTTTTGAAGGCCTTACGTAAAGGACCAGTAAGAACCGCTCCTACTAGCCTCTCTACCTCTTTTCCTTCATCTAAGAATATAACCGTAGGTACTGACCTTATCTTATGTTGTTTTGCCAGTTTTGCATCCTGCTCTACATCAAGAGCAATTACAGTAACTTCGGGAAACTCTTGGGAAACCTTATAAAACTTAGTGTCCAAAACCTTACATGGACCACACCAAGTTGCTCCAAACTTATACACAGTAACTTTACTTCTCATGTTCTTATCTTTTTATACCACAACAGCGCTTGAATTTAACACTTGATCCACAAAAACAGAGTTCATTAGGTCTTCTTTTTTCTCTTTTAAAAACTGTCTTATTTAAATTTTCCGGGTTTAAATTTAAAGAAGGGATAGCAACATCAGGCAAAAGGCGCCCATCAAGATGGTCTAATTCATGTTGACAAATTACAGCTAAAAATCCTCTTGCAACAAACTCTTTGTTTTTAGGCTCAGCATTGTTATTAATGTGAATTTCCTGATATCTCCAAGTTCTTTCAAATCGGCCAGGAAAACTTAAACAACCTTCATTTTCAAAAATAGCTTTGTCATATCCTTTAACTATTTCGCAATTAATTAGATCAACAGAATAGTCTTTTGTTCTTACAATAGCCATCTGTTGAGGAATGCCAATTTGAACGGCAGCCAAACCAACCCCTTCATGACCTCTAGCGGCAGAACGAATAAGTTCGCGCTCTAGCTGATCCCTTAAAGGCCCTATCTCCTCGGGGAGAACTGGAACGCTCTCAACCCGAAGGAGGGCTTCGTCAGTTATTATCATTCTTCTGGGTCGCTCCAAACTTCAATGATGGTTATGCCACTATCCTTTTCTGCCTCTTCGTTTCGCTTTTTTTCTTCAGTTGGAGGGATTAAAAGGTAGCTCTCTTCCAAGTAGAGGTGCAATTGTTCAAAGTTATTATCTTTTCTGCTCATGTTGGAAACTCCTCATGTTGGTTTAGCTTACTATAGTATGCCAGATTATCAATACCCACTTTATCAAAGCAGGAGTGGAACAAATGCGCTTGTTGCCAAGGTAAAAAATAGAACCGAAAGGCAAAAGTAAAAAAAGCCTACGCAACTAAGGTGATTGGAGTGAAAGGTTTCGAAATCTTGTCCAACTTGTAAACATAATAGGCCTACAAAGAAAGAATAAAAACTTATTGGAAAACAGGTTCCTATAACAAAAATTAGTATAGCATTTATCATAGCCCTACTCCAATTCCTCCTAGCAACGCAAAGTTTCCACTAAGATCTACAGTAAGCGACGGACCAAAGAATAAGTTCTCGGTATAAGGAACAAAATTGCTGATGTTATATCGGACAGGAGAAAGAATAAAAGCGAGATTATTTTCTTGAGTAGCATAACCGCCTCCTAATCCTAAGAACGTCCAATCTGATGCTCTCTTATGTTTGCCGTAAGAAAAAAGGGCCATCTGTAAATTAGGAGTTATCTCTCCCCGAACATTATTAAAATAGATTCCACCATCAATAGCAATAAAAAGCCTTGGATTAAATCTAAAAGAAGACTCAGGAAAGACTTCAGCGACCTCACCTTGTGTAATAGGAATGTCATAAATCTCTTCTCCCACCTTTACTTGGAGCTTGTTATTTACAATAGCACGCCCCTCTTCATTGCGGCTTAGAACCGTAGTAGATGAGTATTCACGAGCCAAAATTTCTGCCGACCAAGGTTTTTCTTTCCAGGCCTTAAACTCTACGGACCCTACAGGAGCGGCCTTATCTCCGAGAGGCTCTTTAAGCTCTAGCTTCTGGGTAGAGGTTAGATAGCCATATTTGTCTTCTACATCTTCTGGAGGATTTTCTCTTGGAGTTTCAGAGGTTGATGGAACTTCAACTATTTTAATTCCTTTAGTCTTGGCTACAACATAAGAAAGACCTTTCATCTCAGCGTTAAGCTTCTTGATGTCTTTCTGAATGGGATCAAGATCAACACCCAGTTCATTAGCAAAGCCGTTTAAGTCTTTCTTAGTTACATATCTGGAAGAGCTTCTTATCCAACCATCCTGAAGCTCTTTCATTTGGATTACAGACTCTTGCAATGTTTGTTGCTTATCAATAAGATCAAACTGGGCTTTGATTATAAAAATTAATGTACCAAATGCTAGAACAATTAGCCCGGCAAATAAAGCTTTCCATTTCCAACTCATGAGACCTCTTTAGGTCTATATCAGTTTCTTAACGATCCGGAAAGTAATCATCTTCCGCTTGAGGCCACTCCCTCCCCCCGGACATATAAGATTTAAGATTACCACTATAAAATTTAGCTTCTTCTTTGGTCAACCCAAGTCTATCCATAAATATTTTTTCAATTGTCTTTCGACTGGCTGTGGGATTAGATCGCCGGGCATCAGATGTTCTTCCTGGTGTATCTAGTGGATCAGGACGCATATAGCCTCCAAAGGGATGGCTGGCTTTTGTACGATATCCTATTTCTGCTATTTCTTTGGACAACCGATTAGCCCCGCGTAAGTCTTCAAGTATTTTTTCCACTAATTCTGTCCAAGGAAGCGGGCCACCACTCCAGCCCCCCTTTATAAGAGAGCTTCCTTTTTCTTCTGGTTCTTGACTTGATAGTTGTTCATCCATCCATCCTTCTGGTGCTTGGCTTGATAGTTGTTCATCAGGATATTCGGCCAAGTCTCTTTCAGAGGGCTTGTGGTCATGCTCTTTACCAGGCGCAAAAGCTTTTCCTTTTGGCTTCTTTGTAGCTTTCGGAAGCCCTCTTTTCCAGCCGCTGCCCATTTTAGAAGTAAAAGGCTTAAGCATATTCAAATAATCGTTAGCAGATTTAATTTGTTTATCTTTTGGATCACGCTTGAAATCATAATGCATTTCCCCAAGACCATTAGTAGGAAGTCCTAAAATATCAAAAGCACCCATAAGTCCGGAAATGGTTTCATTTAGTTTAGCTCCCCATTTGCCATCAACCGTGCCGACACCTTCCATCCAATAAATCATTTCTAAAAGCTCTTCCTTATCGTAATCTGATAGTTCGGCTGTTTCTGCCATCTTCTTCATTTCCTTGGCTACTAAAGGAATAACTCTTTGAAGATAGGCTACCTCATCAATGCCCGGAGGAGATGCCGTTTTCATGAAAGCTCTTTTGATTAAAGCTTCTTGATTCTCTAATTTTGCAATTTTATTTAAAAGGCGCTGGTATTGAGCGTTCAAACTTTCCATATCTTTATGTTAATTATTGCATATGTAAATCCCAATCTACTAAATAAGTCTGGGCCTCTAATTCGTGGATGCGCGTTTTTAATTTAGTATTGAGTTCACCAAGAACAATAACCTCCCCAAACTCTTGTCTTATTTCAGTTATGGATGAAGAATATTTGGTTTTACAAAGAAACTCATCTAGCTGGAAAACCCAAGCTAAAGGAATATTATTAAAAGAAATTTCTGGCCAACGTTCTTTAAGGAGATCAATGTCTTCATCCTCAAAAACATGACGGTTATCAAAGAATTGCTTACGAGTTAAGAGATCCATTCCCCAGCCCATGCCCAAGTTTATCACCGATCTCCCGAACTGCCAAAGCCGCCTTTGCGCTCATTTTCTTCGTTTTCACAGTAAGAATCAAATGCCTCACTGCTTATTGCAGAAATCTCAAAGCTTTCTATTCTTCTTGGAATTAGCTGAGCAATACGTTCTCCTCTTTCCACATAAGTGCTGCGAGAAAAAGCTGATGGAGGAATGTATTGGCAAGCAAGCTTAATAGACTGTCGATAAGAGGAGTCAATGATTCCATATAAACAATTAATATGTTTCTTATAAAATGTACTAGAGCGGGGTCGTAGCTCTAAATACCATCCTTCTGGTAAGATAGAGCGGATTCCTATATCTATTAATTGAGTATCATATTCTTTTAACCAAACTCCTTCTGCGGCTTTTACATCCCATCCAGCAGCTTGTGGTTCGCTTTTGGTTGGTAAAAAACTGGAGTCTAAATCTTCACGCCACAGAAATTGAATCTTCGGTATATCCATCGAGCACCTCCAACTCAGAGGTTAGCTCATCTGATATAAAGTGCAATGCCGCGCTCTTATGGATTAGCTTGCAGGTATCATAATATTCACCAAACTGTTCTTCTGTATTTCCGCCATACCCATACGCATCATGAAAGTGCTGGTGGTGATAAACACAAATGCAAATGCCATTTTTTACATCATAACGTTGGCTCTCGTACGTATCCCATGCATTTAAATGGTGGGAGTTTAATTCAACGTTTTTTAATCCACAAATTTTGCAAACAAACCCATCTCGTTTCTTAACAGCAAAAGCCCATTTAAGAAATTTTGGGTCTTCAAATCGTGTATCTTCCATAGAAACAAATTAGGTTTTATAGCTATCTTTGTTCTACTTCATAGCCTAATTTTTCTAAATAGATGGCTAGAATGGTTCTATAAGATAGATGTCCCTTACGTTCATAAGACAAAAGAGTATCGCCATCTTCAAAAGGCAGATCTTCTTTTGAAGCTACCTCAAGAAATTCGTCTAATTGTTTTTTATAAGCATCAGAAAATTTTTTGCCAGCTAAAGGATCTGTCTGTTTTGTTTTGTGATATTCCCAAAACACATCTGCATTAGGAACAAATGGGTCGAAGCGAAATTCACACGATCCTTCTTCAGGCTTATTAATCGAAACGCCTATCTTTCTTCCGGGTCCATGATTTTCTGGCTCGAAATAAGATGCAAGTACAAGTGTCATCCCTCCTCCAATTGAGGAGAAGGAAACTCTACAGGTTTTTTGGAGACAGGAACGTTAATTGAATATTTTAGCTCTACTTCTGGAGATCCGTCTTCCCCACCCCTTTTAGATATCTGAATTGAATATTCTCCGGGGCTTAATCCTGCTACCCATCGTCCTTGAGAATTGGTACGGGTTTGTCTTAATATTGTTCCCGAAGAATCCTTTATAGAGACCGCCCCTAAGAAAAGAGGGTCGCCATTAGGGAAAACTATTCTTTGAGAAACGGCAACTCGTGGCGCCCCTCCTTCAAGCTTTCTTTCCCCCCTTCTATTGCCTTTGGGTACTGCTACTTCCTGAAGAATGGGGTTGCCCTCATCATCAAAGTCAGTGGGCTCAAAACCAACTTTAAAGCCTTCCATAGCATTAGGGTTCTTAAAATCTTCTGGAGGTAAAGCTTCTATACGTTGAGCGATCTTTTCGGCAGGCATTTGAGGGCGGGATTGAGTAAACTGTTGAGCCTCCATTTCAGTTAATGGCTCTTGAAGCGTTTGATTAATTTGATTAATTTGGTTTAAAAGAACTTTAATATTATTATCCATATTAGAATATAGGGCAAGCGTTTTACTTACTTTTCCTTCTAATGAAATAACAACTTCTTCTAAACTACGAGTTTTCAATTTAAAGAACCCTCTTCTTCATCAATATCGTCTCCCTCTTCACCAAAGTCTAAGCCCCACTCCATAAGTTCATAGTTTAAAAACTTTCCTCTTTCTTCAACGGATATGAGCTTTTTTTTATCTTCCCCTAAAACCATGCCCATGATTTTTGACCCGTCTTGATTCATGATTAATCCCCAACAAATAACTGGCAGAGTCTCTACTTCTTCTTCAGAAATATCAAAGACTGCCACAACTCCATTGGCAGGGATAATTTGACTTAAGCAAAAGCTTCCTAAACTTTTCATGTCTTAATTACCAAACCAAAATCCAAAGCTACTTTGGTATAAATAGAAAGATCATCTAGTTGGCATTGGCCGCTAAGCAACAATCTTTGGCCCTCTTCTAAAAGCCACTGTAGATTTTGAGAACGTTCAAATGGTGATGATTTGACCAATAAACAATGTTCTCCTGGCTCTAAATTAAGAAGAAGCTCAGCACCCGATGATTGGTCTAATCTGTTCCCAACCTTCTTGTCTTTCCACATCTCATTTTCATTACCAATGTGGAGAGGTTGGGCGGGTGGTGGAGCCTCTCGGTATCTTGGTTGTTGTTCATCATTTAACATTTGTTTTAAATCATCATCACTTAATGATGGCCGCTCTTCTGCTGCCCATTCTGGAGGTCGTTGCATAGGAATTGCACGCTGATCCTCTCCTCCAACAGAATGGAATTCATGAATTGGCTCAACCGGCCGATTTTGAGATGGCTGTTGGTATTCTTCATTGGCTTGGACGAACTTTTGAGGGGAGGGCTGGCGATTAACCCTAATGCCACCACCTCGACGCGTTATCTCTTCTTGCTGCGCGGGGCCTTTAAAAGGAATGCTTCTGGCAGGTGTTACATTAAGGCGCTGATATTCGGGCTCTATTCCACCACTGGGATAGTAACTGGGAATAACGCCTCTATTTTTAGAATCCATAATCATCCTTTGAGTTCTGACGTTTAGCTACCTTTTCTTTTCGGCGCTGGTCTTTCTTTTTCATACGCTTTTCCCACTCGCCATTCTTAATCATTTTATCACGCAATTCTAAAAACCATTTGCGCTCCATGGCCTCTCGGGTTTTGCGCCGTTTCTTCTCAGAGGGCTTTTCGTAAAACTCGCGTTTTTTAATTTCACTGATTACTTTTTCGTTTTGAAACATAGCTTTAAATTTTCTAAAAGCATCTTCAAAATTATTCCCTTCCACAACTACTTCTAATGGCCTAACTACAGCAGGCTTTAGGTCATATTCGCGAAGCTTTTCCTTGTAACTCATAATACTACTTACCAAAATAGGGCCTCCATAGAGATTAATATATCCCCATCTTAGCTGACTTTTGAAGCTTTGCCCAATTTAGGTTTGAACATAAATTTTTCTACTACCTTATTCTTTTCAGCTACTCCCCAAACGGCAGGATTTACCCAATTAATCTTAAACTCATCTGGCAAATCTTCTATGTGAGAGCATTTAGGGAAGCCCAAACATAGAAGCTTAGGGTTTCCATCATATAAGGTAAAGTATAAATCATGTTCTCGACATTTAGAGCATTTGATTCCAGAGGGCATTTTTCTTTTTCCATAACACCTCGGATATTTTTTACAGCAATAAAACGGACCCCATAATCCATCTTTGCGGACCATAGCTGATTCACAGAGGGGACAGGCTATACCTTCAATTATATCATGCTCATTTACTTCAATTATTTTTTCGCCCTCTAGCTTTGCGCTGACCATGTTTTGACAACTTGGAAAGCCAGAACATGAAACATAAAAGCCATAACTGCCATGACGCAAAATCATTGGAAGACCACAATGTTCACAGTCTCTTCCTCCATAAGGATACTTAGTATAATAAGCGTGTCTTAATTCTTTTCTAAATCCTTCAAAAAATGTGGACATCATATTTAAGTAAGTTAGCTTTCCTGCAGCTACTTTATCTAGCTGCTCCTCCATCTTTTTAGTATAGGCAGTTTCCATAAAAGAAAAGTGCTCTTCTAAAAGATCAATTAATTTATAGGAATCTTCTTTGGGAGATAAAACGTTCCTCTTCTTATCTGAATACTTACTAAGCTTTGTCATAATGGCTCCGTAAGTAGACGGCCTTCCAACTCCTTTTTCTTCTAGAACCTTAACTAAAGATCCCTCATTATATCTAGCAGGAGGCAGGGTAGTTTTTTGTTCTCTATTTACTTTGACTAAATCTAAGATATCATTCTTAGAAAGAGGAGGAAGAGTTACGGATTTATCTTTTGCATCCTGTTTTCCTAGCTTAAGCCATCCCGGATCTCTTAAGGTCTTTCCTGAAGCCATTAGTATGGTTCCAGAAGACGCTGTAATTTGGGCATTGACTAAATCAAAAATAGCCGGGTTCATTTGGCTGGTTATAAAGCTTTCCCAGATGAGACCATAAATCTTTTTTTCATCCGGAGTGCCCTGCATAGACTCTGAAGTACAACCCATAAAAGTTGGGCGGATAGCTTCATGGCCTTCTTGAGCTAAAGAGTTTTTATTCTTATAAGTATTTGGTTTAGTTGGATAAAGGAAATTATTTTTACCCAACCAATCTCTAGCATTAGTAATAGCTTCTGGAGAAGAACTAACAGAGTCAGTTCTCATATAAGTAATCAGCCCTCTTTCATACAATGTCTGGGCTACTTTCATAGTTTTTTCCACGCTCATTTTAAACCTGCCAGAACTCATTTGTTGAAGTTTGGGAGTTGTTAAAGGTGGAGATGGAGGGATTTTTTTTGTACTCTTTTTTATCTGACTAACTTTAAATGTAGATGTCTTGAGTTCCTTTTCAAGAGATTTGCTTTCATCTTCATCAAGCTTCTTATCTATCTTTGCAATGATCTTGTCTTTATTCTTTTTAAGCTCAACTGCTATCCTATAAAAAGTTTTTAAATCGAAGTCTTCAATTTCTCGTTCTCTTTCTACAACAAGCTTGAGAGCAACGGACTGAACTCTTCCTGCTGAAAACTTTTTCCCTAGCTCATTCTTAAGAAAAGGATAGGTCATGAAACCCACAAGCCTATCAATTATTCTACGAGCTTGCTGTGCGTCATAAAGATTAGCATCTAAATCTCTCACATTTTTAAAAGCCTCTTGGATTCCAGATTTGGTTATTTCTTTAAACTCTAATCTTTTAATTGGTACAGAAGTTTGTTTCTTAATCTTATCGTAAACATGAAAAGCTATTGCCTCTCCTTCTCTATCTGGATCTGTAGCTAGATAGATGGCATCAACTTTTTTTACCCAAGACAGAATCGTTCTTAGCTTATCTTCTTTATCTGGAATAACTTTGTACTTAGGCTTAAATCCTTTTAATATATTTACCCCAATATTAAGAGGACCAGATTTTTCTAAATCTACTAGGTGCCCAAAGGTAGGACGAACAACAAAATCTTTTCCTAAGTAATTATTTATTGTCTTTGCTTTGGCCGGGGATTCTACTATTACTAAACTTACTCCCATTTTTTGATAGTCCTTCTACAATTTCTGTTAACTCTTGAGATACCTTATTTAAGAAAATAGCCCTGTCTTGTGTACTGGATTTAATTAGCTTTTTCTCACATTCTTCGGCCACCTCATTAAGGATATTGATTGCAAAGGTCTTCATAGTAAAATGAATCAATACCGCTAGAACCGTATTAATCTGTGTTGTGCTCGACTAAACTTAAGGACCTATTCCGCCAATTAACGTCTCAAATTAAAACTGAAACTAGAGAGCTAGGACCATATATTGAAGGTGTTTTATCTCAATATATCCATGCTCAAGACGACTACTCTAAGGATAGCGTAACTTTGCGGTTTATCCAAGCCCAAGCACAAATGAATTTTGCAGGGTATCAAAAATTGGGTGACTGGATTTTTTTTCTTTCATCTGTTTTTCCTGAAGCGGCTCAACAACATAAAACAGTTTATTCAATGATCGGACAAAGTTGTTACAAAAAATGCTTTATATTACTAAATAAAGAATGGGTTCTTTATGAAGAATTGGCAGATAATTTTGTTCCTCTATCTAATCAAATAGCAGAACAGTTTTCTAAACTAGATTAAATATCTAAAATCTTATCTTTATTCTTTCCAAATCGTTTATTAAATCCGCTAATTAATTTGTAACCACTACCTTTAGGAACTCTAGCATCTAATTTCACCATTCTATTTTGTCCTTTTCTGGCTTCATAAACAGAAAAAGAATTAAGCTCCATAACTGGCAATCTATTTTGAGAAGAACCATCTAACATAATAACGCTAGGCGAAATCCAAGGGCCAACCTTATGTCCTCCCATGACCACTGTTTTTTGAGTAAAGGTTTCGGTTGTTTCATAGGCCAATTCCCAAAGACCCTGATCCAAAACTAAAGAGGAAACGTTTTGATCTTGTAAGGGAGAAAGAGGGTCGCAGCCTTTGTGAACGAATATATAATTATCTATTTCAGCAAAGGGAACCAAAGAAAAAATAAATCTTTTGTGCTCTTCTGGAACTAAGGATTGTAACCGGTAATGGTCAATTTCCATTGGATGGGATACAGAGATTTCATTTTCTTCAATATAAGAAGAAAGCATTGATAGCCCTCCTCCCTTTTCTATCCATTCTATATAGGTTTTGGCTGACGGATTAAGTAACACTTCTCTAAACCTCCATTCATTTTCTCCTAGTACAAATGTAAATCTATCAGGATATTTTTCTTTTATTTTAATTAGTTCTTTTAGTAAAGTTAATGATTTATTACTTCGCCCTATAAAATTTCCTAGAAGAACTACCCTGTCTTCTATTTGCTTATTCTTTCTTAGGGGAAGAATCCTTTTAAGAACATTTTGTAAAAGACCCCATTCCCCATGGATATCGGGGATGACATATAGTCCTGAATCTGGTGAGGGGCGCCATTTACTCATCCTATTATTCTATCACATTAAAAAGACTATAGCTATTTTTTCTTTCGATGACTTTTTTACCATTATTATAATAGTTTGGTTTAGGGGCGTTAACCTTCTAATATTTTGTGTTTAAGCTAGGAACTAATGTCTGAAGTTGTCATTGTAGGTAATCCATATTCTAATCCGGATACAGATGTGAGGACCGTACAGTCCAACGCCACTCTTACGGTTGATGGATATACAGATTATGAAAATATTGGATCACCTAATGCAGTTCTTGCCATTAACATAGTTGGCACCCCTACAGGCGGCAGTCCTACTATCCAATTTGACCTTCAACAAATAGATTTAGGTGATGGCGAAACTTTAATAGGAGCTATTCAGTCCTCTACAGTAATATCTGCGGCTGGGAATGAAACTGTTATCCTACGAATGGATGCTAGTTCTAGTGTGCGTGTTTCGTGGACAATGGGCGGAACCACTCCTTCATTTACTGGAGTTTATGTTTCTCTCGTTAATAAATGGAAAGTTACTGATCCGGCTGTAGATAGTTCCCGTAGACAAATTGCTGTGGGAGCCGGAATAGCAGGAACCCCAGATGGAGGAGTTTTAAGCATCCAAGGGGTTTCTGGAGGAACCTTATTAGATAACAATATAGCTCAATGGATTGGCTCTGCCGCTCCCACTGTTGGCCAAAAGACAATGACTGCCTCTTTACCAGTTGTTGTTTCTTCGGACCAGAGCGCTATGAATGTTCGGGGCCCAGATGCTGTAGGTGCCGCCCCCACAGAAGCTCCCGTTAGAATGGGTGGTACCGATCAAAGCGGCTCTCCTGTTATTCGTCCAGTTAATGTAGATTCACATGGCTGCCTTAATGTAGCTGGATTTAACACGGTAGGATCTTCTCCTGTTGACAATCCCGTTTTTGTAGGCGGCGTAGATGGAGCTGGTTCAATAAGAACATTCCTTACTGATGTCGATGGAAATCAACAAGTAGTAGGAGCAGATGAAGATGGTTACGCTACTACTTCTGCACCCGTTCAAATTGGAGCGGTTGATGGTGGTGGATTAACACGTTCAATTTTATCTGACACAAGCGGAAGGCCTTTGGTTGTCGGTGCAGGTACGGCTGGCTCTCCAGTTGGAGGAGTTTTAACAGTCCAAGGAGATGGATCCGGAACTCTTCTTCCTGTTGACGTTTCTACTTGGATAGGGTCGGCCGCTCCTACTGTTGGTCAAAAG